>Ga0160459_100017_pt1 | contig 387290 bp, 343 predicted proteins | sample HID1973K_E6MG_FD_108208 | JGI IMG/M metagenome (GOLD analysis project Ga0160459, IMG submission 108208) | Enriched mosquito-associated microbial communities from UW Madison campus, WI, USA - HID1973K_E6 MG | ecosystem: Host-associated > Arthropoda: Insects > Digestive system > Unclassified ...
AACTCGGAAGTGAAACGCAGCTGCGCCGATGGTAGTGTGGCTCAAGCCATGCGAGAGTAGGTCATCGCCAGGGGCTTTATCCCCAAACCCCCAGCCGACAGGCTGGGGGTTTGTTCTTTTTGGTGACTGACGATACAAACGGCGGCGGACGGATGATCAACCGTCACTCGTTGAGCGCGCCAAAGCGAGGCGGCGGCAATGAGTGCCGCCGCCTGGTGCCCCCCGCAGGAATCGACAACGCAACAAAAAGGCCGACCGGAAATCCGGTCGGCCTCATGTCGATATTCCTGGCTACTCACAGGAAAGGATGGCGCGCCCGGAGGGATTCGAACCCCCGACCAATGGCTTCGGAAGCCACTACTCTATCCGGCTGAGCTACGGGCGCGTGGCCGAGCATTATGCCAGAGCTTGCGCGGACGCGGTGGCCCGATCTCGCTTTGCGTGCGAAGAGACCAAAGAACCTGGGCAATCCCCTTTCAGATTCCAGCACCGCGCGTCCCGGAGTCGCTTCCGCCGCCGCTGCTCCGTAAACCTCGACCGCCTGCTCAAGCGAAGTACCTCCACGTTGGCGTGGATGCGGGCGTGACCGCGAGCGCGCAAGGCCAGCTACAGAGGGACTGCTATCCTTTCTCCATGAGTTACGAGCGCTTCCAACCCCAGCCGTCTTTGGCAGCAACGTCCTCCTGGCGCGATCGTCTCGCGCAGTACTGGAAGCTGATCCGTGGCGACCGTCCGATCGGGACCTTGCTGCTGCTCTGGCCGACATGGTGGGCATTATGGCTGGCGACGCGCGGCATGCCGTCGTGGTGGATATTGTTCGTGTTCACGGCAGGCGTATGGCTGACCCGCTCGGCTGGATGCGTGATCAATGATTACGCCGACCGCTGGCTCGATCCCCACGTAGAGCGCACCCGACAGCGGCCGCTGGCGACCGGCGCCGTTTCGGGTCGTGAAGCCCTGATGGTGTTCGCCGTCCTCATGCTCGCGGCTTTCGGCCTGGTGCTCACACTGAACGCCCTGACCATCGGCTTGAGCTTCATCGGGCTGTTCCTTGCCGCGACCTATCCCTACCTGAAACGCTACACCCATCTGCCGCAGGTCTATCTCGGCATGGCATTTGGATGGGGCATTCCGATGGCATTCGCCGCGGTGCAGGGCGAAGTTCCCGTCGTGGGATGGTTGCTCTATCTGGCCAACATCTTGTGGTCCACGGCGTACGACACCTGGTATGCCATGGTCGATCGCGACGATGACATCCGCATGGGATCTCGCTCTACCGCCATCCTGTTTGGAGATATGGACCTGGTGGCACTGGCCGTGCTCTACACCCTGACCTTTGCTGCCCTGGCCATCGTCGGAACGCGGGCCCACATGGGGCAGTGGTACTGGTATGGCCTCGCTATGGCGGTGGCCCTGGTGGTCTACGAGTTCGTCATTGCACGCAAGCGCGAGCGTGGCCCCTGCTTTCGTGCCTTCCTGCATAACAACTGGGTTGGCCTGGCCGTGTTCGCAGGCATCGCGGTTGATCTGGCACTTCGCCAAGGCTGACGCCAGGCGAGAGTGCCCGCATCCCAATGGCCCAAGCCTGAGTTTCAGGCCTTCAGTCCGCGCACCCGGAAAGCCGCAATGACCTGCACCACGCCGTAGACGATCGCCGCGGCACCGATCCAGATCGTGGTCACCTTCAGTCCGCCCAGCGGGTTCTGAATAAACAGCACCCCCAGGACGATAGCCAGCAGGCCACTCAGCGCGATCAGCCATTCCCCCTGAATCTCCTTGCGCACGCGGATCGCGAACACGATTCGATAGACGCCGGCGACGATCAGCCACGCGGCCAGGAACAGCACCAGGATGCCTGCCGTCGCGACCGGATTAAATACCGTCAACAGGCCGAAGACGATCGACACCAGCGCGTACAGCCCCAGCCAGGCCTTGGAGATCGCCACCTGTTTGTCGAACAGGGCCAACAGGCTGACCAGCCCTTCGGCCAGCGCCATCACACCCAGCGCCCAGGCCAACGCAGCGGCGGCGGCCACCGGCCGCGTCACGGCGATCAGTCCGAACAGCACGCCCAACACCCCGTACAGCAACAGCACCCACCAGCTGCGGCCCAGCGAAGAGAAGATGCCGACCACTCCGTATCGCTCTTGCGTGCTCATGACTCGCTCCTTGGTCAGCCGGTCGCCCGGCCAGATGGCAGGCGTTCCGGTCGCGATGCTACGCCGCGCGTGCACGCGCCACTTTCACCTGGTCTTCATGGCACGCGGGCACACACCCATGCGTCCACCCGGCCCGCTCCCGCCTGCCGCAGCGCGCGGGCCGCGGAGCGAAGTGTCGCGCCGGTCGTCATGACGTCGTCGACGAGTACGACGTGCGGCGGCACCGGCGCGACACATTCAAAGGCGCCATGCACGTTGCGCCGGCGTGCCGACGCTTCCAGTGTTGACTGAGCCTGCGTGGCCATCCGCCTTCGCAGCGCGACACAGCGTGGCGTCGCCAGCGCCCGGGACAAAGCGCCGGTCAGCTCTGCCGCCTGGTCATAACCCCGCTCGCGCAGGCGGCCAGCATGCAAGGGAACCGGGACCAGCACGCCTTCACGCGCCACGGGCGCCGTGACCTGCCGGACCATGAGCTGCGCCAACAGGCGACCCGCCACCAAATCGCCGTCGAACTTGAAGCGCCGCAACAAGCCATCCACCGGCCATTCGTAGCGGAATGCCCCGTGCACGGTCGTCAACACCGATCGTGCGCCCTGGCAGCGCCCGCAACGCATCTCCGCCTGCGCTGTAGGCAAGGGCAGCGCGCAGACGGGGCAGGCCGTCCCCAGCCACGGCAGCGCCGCCGCGCATCCTCCGCATAGGTCGAGCCCGTCCTCGCCTTCCTCGCCGCACAGCAAGCACCGCGTTGGAAACAGCCACCGATGTACCGCTGACAAGCGTCGCAAGTCCCAACCCTTCGCCATCGCGTTTCGTTCCATGACGACATCCTCCGCAGGCAGGCGGGCGCCCGGTATAGGCGAAGCCCGCGCGCGCCGGTCATCGCATCCCACATGGCCATGCAGGACGAGGGCGCTCAATGCCCCGCAGGGCTGGTTTACCATGGCCGCACCACCGCAGCGGCCAGCACACATGATCCGGCTCATCCTGTTGCAGGGCGGCAACCGCCATCGCGTGGAGCTGCGCGAAGAGGCCCCCGACCTGTTGGACCATGACGGCGTGACCTATTCCCTGCGCGCCGGCCCGCGTACGCCCCAGCCCACCGATCATGCGTGGGAGCCCGTCGCGGTGTATGCGCCGGAGGAATACAACGAGGAAGAGTTCCAGGACATGTACGCGTCGGCACGCAGTCATGTCGAGGAACTGGCCCTGAAGTACTGAAACCGTTGCATCGAGGCGGGTGGATTCGAGCAGCGACCGCCTGCCTTACTATCTGCGCATCGCGCTGTCGCGCCTGGTCCGATTTTCCCGTGCCCCGAATCCGCAATTTTCCCTTCCTGTCGCGAGCCCTGTGGTGTTTGTGCTTGGCCGCGTGCCTGAGTTTCGCCGGCGCGGCCGCGGCCCAGGCCCCCTCCGCCACGCCCCTGGCCGATGCGCAAAAACTGCTCGACGGTGCCGAGGAACGCCTGGCCGACGTCAACAAGCGGCTGCCATCGGCGGAAACGCCGGCGGATTTCCTGGATCTGGGTGAGTCGCTTGCCGCCGCGCAAAGGGATGGCGAAGCGGCCGCCCAACTGGTCGATGCGCCGCTGGCCGACGCCAAGGCCAGGCTGGAACAGCTGGGGCCGGCACCGAGCGGCGGCACCCGTGAATCTCCCGACATCGCCAGCCAGCGCCGCGAGCTCACCACGCGCCAGGCCAAGCTCGACGATGTCCGCAAGCGCGCCGACCTGTTGGCCCTGGATGCGCGCCAGACCGCCAGCAACCTGGAGCGCGCGCGGACCGAGAAGTTCAACCAGCTCCTCACTACCCGCGCCGCGTCTCCGCTTTCGCCGGCGTTGTGGCGGAACCTGGCCAAGGAGAGCCCGGACGACGCAGCCGCCCTCGCAGGTTTGGGTCACAACGCGGCTGGCCAGCTCCGCGCGGCCATGGCGGGCGAAGGTTACGCTGCGCTGATCGGCGCCATTGCCGTCGCACTGCTGCTGGTCTTCCCGGTCCGCATGTTCCTGCGCCGGCTCGGCCGGCGCCTGATCACATCGCGCGGCCCCGGTGGCCGCCTACGCCGTTCAGCCCTGGCGGTCTGGCTGCTGGCCGTGGGGACGCTGTCGCTCGGCCTGGCTGCCTCCGTGCTGGTGGGTGCATTGCAGTCCATTGGCGCCATCTCCGACCCGTTGCAGCCACTGGCCGAGGCCTTCGTCCGCATCAGCTACGTGGCCGCCTTCATCAGCGCGCTCAGCGGTGCGTTGATGTCGCGCCGGCAGGCCTCGTGGCGGCTGTTCACCCTGGACGATGCGACGGCCCAGCGCCTGGTGTGGCATTGCTATGCCGCCGCCTGGCTGGCCTGGTCGCGCTACCTGATAGGGCCGCTGCTGCGCATCGCCGGCACCAGCGAAGTGCTCGGCCAGGTGGTCGATGGCCTGAGCGTGCTGCTGTACATCGCCCTGATCCTCTCGGCCCTGGCCACCCTGACCCGCTCGCTGCGGCGCACCGAGCACGATCCGGCCAAACCCGTCGAACCGGCGCAGGCGCCGGACCCAAAGGCCATCACCAGTACCGCCAAGGCACCGCCGCGCAACCTCAGCGCGCGGGGCGGCGGCGTTGTCGCGCTGGCCCGGCTCCTCGGCTACTGCGCCGTGCTGTTGGCCCTGCTGGCGGCACTGCTGGGCTATCTGAACTTCGCCCTGTTCGTTACCCGCCAGATCATCTGGGTGGCGTTGATCTGGGGCGCGATCACGCTGTTCATGGCCTTCATCGACGACCTGTGCACCTGGCTCGTCCAGCCGGACAACCGCCTCAGCCGCGCACTGGTCGGCATCGGCGTGCGGCCCAGCCTGCTTGCCCAGGCCGGCGCGCTCGTATCGGCGGCGCTGCGGGTATTCCTGCTCGTCACCGGGGTGGCCGCGCTGCTGATGCCGTACGGGTCGAACCTGTCGATGTTCGACAACCTGTTCGAGGCGCTGTCCAACGGCCTGAAGCTCGGCAACGTGCGTTTCGCGCCGACAGAGATCTTCGGCGCGATGGCCACCGCGGCCATCGGCTGGGCCGTGCTGCAGGGCGCCCAGCACTGGCTCAACCAGACCTACCTGCCGAAGACCGACATGGACGTAGGCGCACGCGCCTCGGTCAGCGCGGTCGTGCGTTACCTCGGCATCCTGGTGGTGATCTTGTGGACGCTGGCGGCACTGGGCATTACCGCGGCGAACCTGGCCCTGGTGGCCAGCGCACTGTCGGTGGGCATTGGTTTTGGCCTGCAGGCGATCACCCAGAACTTCATCTCCGGCCTGATCCTGATGGCCGAGCGGCCGGTGCGCGTCGGCGACTGGGTCCGCCTCGGCGACCAGGAAGGCGACATCAAGCGCATCAACGTGCGCGCCACCGAAATCCAGATCGGCGACCGTTCCACCCTGATCGTCCCCAATTCGGAACTGATCACCAAGAGCGTGCGCAACATGACCCTGTCCAATCCCCTGGGCCGGGTGCAGTTGCAGTTCTCGGTGCCGATCGGCACCGACATGGCGCACGTGCGCGAGGTCCTGCTGCAGCTCTATGCCCAGCACCCCAAGGTGCAGCCGACCCCGGCACCGTCCGTGTTCATCGACTCGATCGCAAATGGCCAGGCCAACTTCAACAGCTTCGTCTACGTCGGCAGCCCCCGCGACGCCTACGGCGTGCGCAGCGACCTGTTCTTCGCGCTGCTGGCCCGGCTGGCCGAAGAGGGCATCGCCCTGAGCTCGCCGCAGGACATCCGGGTAGTGGCTGCGCCCGGCGCTGTTTCGCGGCCGGATCCGGATGAAGGCGCGGCGCCGCCTGCCTGAGCGGCTGCATGAAACCAAAAACCTGCACGGAGGCAGGCTTTGGGCATCGGCCTATGGTGGCGATGGAGGGGCTCGAGCCACCGATCCCAGCATGGGCATCCCAGCGTAAGCCCCATGCCGCATTTGGCCGCTCCGGCGGGCGGCGCGGTTGCAGCCGCAAAATTTGACCGATAGCATCGGTGGGGCCAAGGACCGGCTGCTGCACATGGGTGCGTGAGCGCGGATCCGGCCAAGGAGATCGAGTATGCAGCTCAGGGCAGAGCGCCGGCGCGTTGCCGGCTGGCTGGTGGTCGCCGCGCTCATGGCAATGCCTTTCGGCACGGCGGCCGGTTCGTTGAAAGACGCGCGGCCGGTGGTCGATTTCATCTTCGCCATCGTGCACATGGACGAACAGATCGTTGCGACATTCCGCCAGTCCGTCGCACAGGAATCGCCGCAAGTTCAGGCCCTGGTGACGAAGGTGATACCCATGATGGATCATCGTGCGCTGGTCGAAGCGATGGCTCCCGAGGTGGCGGCACAGGTATCAACCGAGGACCTGGTCGCCTTCCGCCGTTTCATTGATTCGGAGGCGGGCCGCGCGATGGCGCAAGCCGGCGAGGTCGCGCATTCGGAGCAGGCCTTCGTCAAACAGTTGTCGATGCTGCCAAAAGCGCAGCAGGACGCCCTGTCCGCGTTCTACGCCAGTGGCCCCTTGAAGCGCACGATGGCGGCGATCAACTCACCGCGCACGCACGAAGCAGGGCGGCGCTTCGGCATCTCGCTGGTCTGCACATACGCTCGCGCGCATCCTGCCGAGATGGATATCGCGCGCCTGCAAGCCAGCGGTGCCTGTCTGAACTGACGGGATAGCGGAGCTGCACCGGCGCTCGCCGGACAACACAGGGGGAATTGCAGTGGCATTGTTTACCTATAACCACGACGCCAAGCGGATTGTCGAAGCTGGCCGGCAGTGGGTCCAGACCTGTCTGGTGGCCGATGACAGCATCTTCGGCGGTGGCACGATCAGCACCGCGGCCAACTTCGATGCGCTGGAGCTGTATTTCGTGCAGCGTCCCGAGGCGGGCAACGGCAGCTTCTATGAAAAGCTGCACATCCAGCTGGCCGATGCACCGCCCGATGCGCGCAAGCTGATGGCGGAGCTCCTGTGGGCGCTGTTCCTGTTCCCCAGCAACATCAACGAAGCGACCAAGCGCAGCGGGGTGGTGCAAGTGTGGGACTGGTCCGGCGACGCATTGGACCCGGCGCACCCGATGCTCGCCGATGCCATGTTGGACGGTATCGGCTCGGCTGGAATGGGCGTCAATACCAACCGTTGGCGCGAGATGAACTATCTGGTGGCCTTGGGACGGACGATCAAGGCGATTCCTGCAGCGCAACGCGCCGCGCTGTTCGCCGACTACGATGCCTTCGTCGCCTGGATGGGCACGGTGCCACAGGACGGCAATCGGCAGTTCCGGCACATGCTGCGTTACTTCCTGTTCCCGGAGCGGGTCGAGCGCATGTCCAGCAATGGCGACCGGCGCAAGGTGCTGGCCGGCTTCGGCGTAGCGACGATGAAGCAGACCCGGCACTGGACCGATCGGCAACTTGACGACGCACTTTTCCGGCTACGGGGTGAGCTGGAGCAGCGCTACGGCACGACGGAGCTCGATTTCTACCTGGAGCCCCTGCGCGAGCAATGGAAACGGCCGAATGAGCCGGACGATGCCATCGATGAAGACGACGAAGTGACCGAAGTGCGCGAGCCCGAGCCCCCCTACGGCGTACGACCGACGACGGCGCGCAACCTGATCCTCTACGGGCCACCCGGCACCGGCAAGACCTGGAGATTGCAACAGCTGTTCGCCAAATACACCGATCAACCGGCCGACGTGGATCGTGCGACGTGGGAGTTGCGCCTTGTCTCACAGGTCGGCTGGCGCGCGGTGATTGCCGCGGCGCTTGCCGATCACGGCGGGGAACTCAAGGTAACGACGCTGGAGCAGCATCCATTGGTGAAGGCCAAGGCCATCCAGCGCAAGCGCAGCAACGTGCGCGCCACGTTGTGGGGTTACCTGCAAAGCCATACGCCGCTTGAGGTGGCAACGGTCAACGTGGCGGATCGGCGCCAGCCCTATATCTTCAGCAAGAGCCAAGACTCGGACTGGACGCTGGTCTCGGGCTGGCGAGACCAGGATGCGGAAGGGGCGGAGCTGCTGGATGCATGGCAACGCGGACCGGGCGTGGGAGAAAGGCCGATCCCGCGCTATCGCGTAGTGACCTTCCATCCGTCGTACTCGTACGAGGACTTCGTCATCGGCCTCCGCCCGGTGGTGATGGAGTCCGGCAGCGCGGTTCCGACGGCCGGCTTCCGGTTGGTCGACGGTGTGTTCAAGCAAATCTGTGAGGAAGCGCGAGCTAATCCGGGCAAGCAATACGCCTTATTCATCGACGAGATCAACCGGGCCAACATCGCCAAGGTGTTCGGCGAGCTGATCACCTTGATCGAGCCGGACAAGCGCGCCCGCTACGACGCCGGTGGCGCGTTGGTGGGCGGGATGGAAGTGCAGCTGCCTGGAACCGGTGGCGACGAGGGTAGCGACGAGCGTTTTGGCGTGCCGCAGAATCTGGACATCTACGGCACGATGAACACGGCAGACCGATCGATTGCATTGCTCGACATCGCCCTGCGCCGGCGCTTCGAATTCGAGGAGATGCCGCCGGACTACAAGGCGCTGGAGCGCCGGGTGGAGGACGTCGACCTGGGACGGCTGCTGTTGGCGATCAACAATAGGCTCGAATTCCTTTCCGACCGCGACCGCCGCATCGGCCACGCTTACTTCACCCGCGTTTCCAGCCTGGACGACCTGCGCGCCGCGTTCCGGCTGCAGGTCATCCCGTTGTTGCAGGAATACTTCTTCGACGACTGGAGCAGGATCGAACTGGTGTTGATGGGGCGGGGCGGAGGCTCGCCTTTCCTGCGTGCCGAGACGATGCTGGCGAACGAATTGTTCGACAGTGGCGCCGGGTTGATCGAACAGGAGCGCGTGCGCTACGCGGTCACCGCGCCGACGGAGTGGACCGCCGAGGCGTTCCAGTCGCTCTACCTGGCCAACGACAGCAGCGCCTGACCGGTGGCTAGGCGTACGCTGTCGGCGATCGAGCACCAGACCCTCGCCGTGGGAATGGGGGAGGCTGGCCTTTCCGTGCAGGAGGCCGAGCGTCTTGTAGTGCTCGCATCGCAACGTCCCGGATTCTGCGTGCGCGGGCATCGTTCGGTGCGGCTGGCCCAATTCGTGGGACTGGTGAACCTGGGGGGGGGCCGGATGTTGGAGGTGCTGCCCAAGGTGGGTGAGAACGCCGACACCGCCCGCGCCCGCGGCACCTTGCTGCGCCTGCTGCGCTGGGCGCATGACCTCCCGATATTTGCCCACGGCGACGTGGAGCACGGCCTACGGCAACGAGACTTGCTGGACGTTTTCGTGCTGGCCTACCTTCGTGCCCTGGTTGCGCTGGTCCGCGCCGGGATGGTGCGACGGTATCGCAGCGAGGAAGACGATCTCGGCGTGGTACGTGGTCGCCTGTTGTTGCAGCGGCAGATCGCCACGCACGCCATGCGGATCGATCGCGTAGCCTGCCGCTTCGATGACCTCACGGTCGACAATCCCTGGAACCAAGTGCTCAAGGCCGCCTTGATCGCGGTGGGGCCGTGGGCAAAGGGTCTGGCCACCAAGCGCCTGTGGCTGGAGATGACCGCCGCTTTCGATGAGGTATCGCCATGTCCGAATGCATTGGCCTTGCATGCATCGCTGGTGGTCGATCGGCAGGTCAACCACTACACCGCTGCCCTGCGCTGGGCCGGCTGGATCCTGCGCTTGCTGTCGCCGGACCTGCGGGTGGGAACGAACAATGCGCCCGAGCTGCTGTTCGACATGAACAAGCTGTTCGAACTGGCGGTGGCGGCGGTGTGGCGGCGCCGCGCGTCGAAGGCGGGGCTGCAGTTGAATGCGCAGCATACTGGGCGCCACCTGGCGCACCTGGAAGGCGACAGCAGTCGCCAGTTCTTCCGGCTGCGACCGGACCTGGTCCTGTCCGAGGGCGCGTCGGTGTTGGCCGTGGCGGACACCAAGTGGAGCCGCCTGGCCATCGACAAGGCGGGGCGCTTGATCCCCAGCGACGGCCACGCGTATCAGCTTAATGCCTATGCGGGTGCGTACCCATGCGAAGAGGCGGTGCTGGTCTATCCCTGGCACGACGGCCTGGGTGGCGCGCATCCCACGCGCTATCGACTGCCGGAAAGCGGGGCACGCAATCCGGTGCTGCACGTGGTCTGCGTGAACGTGGAGGACGAGGGTTTGCCGTTGTGGCCGGTGGCCGAGGGCGCTCACTTCGGCAGGTTGATGGGGCAGTAAGGCCGACCAAAAACAAAAAGCCCTGCACGGAGGCAGGTCAGCCCCATGGCTCGCTCGGTGGGCTTACACCGCCGAGTACTGCAAGAAGCACGCCGGAAGTTCTACTTTGGCAGTGCCTGCTTGACGGGGGAGCTCACGTTGTAGTTGCAGGCCATCCCGCGGCGGTGGGGTTAGCGCGGGGCGTTGAGCTGAACCTCATCTTTCCCCAAGACGATGTTGGCGAGCGCACCTTGGACGCCTTCCAGACGTAGCGTTTGGCCGTCGATCAGGGTCAGCGAGGTCAAGCGCGTGAGCGGCTTGCCGTTTCTGTCATAGGCAATGGCAACCAGGCCGTGGACGCTAAATACAAGCATGCTCGTGCCCACCGGCACGCAGAGTTGTCCGGCCGGTTCCACCCCAGCATCAACGAGAACCACCTGGTATCCGTTGTGGTAAAGATCCTGGCTGACGTGCCATCCGGCGGCGATGGCCGACTGCGCAGAGGGAGACGGGCTGGCGACTGCACTGCGCTGGCATCCAGGGCTGTCCAATAGGGTCTGTTTCTGGGCGGGCAGAACCGTGGTGCTGACCAGTCTCACGGTGCCAACGCGACTCGGGGCAATCCGGGAGGTTGCGTTGCTCAGCGCTTGCACGGGTGGCTCGGCACGCGTCTGCGCAGGGCGCTCTGGCATGAGACTTGCAGGCGCCATAAGCTGCACTGCAAAGACCAGTAGCAGCCCCAAAATGGAGACGGCCGATACCAGCAAGGGCGCCCAATCGGCGATGCTTTGTGGCGCCCAAGCAGAGGGGGCCGGGGGAGGAGAGGTCGCCATACCGCATCTTAAGACGGCCGCATGCCGCGGCCAAGAATTCGCCTAAACTCGTCTCACAGACAAGGAGATTCAACATGACCCATGAGTTCGAGCAAGTTCCTTTTGGTGCTAGCGCCTTTGCCGAAAACCCGGAGAACCGGTGCGCATGTCTGCTGCTGCTGGATACTTCCGGGTCCATGAACGGACAGCCCATTGAGCAGCTCAACGCAGGCCTACTTCAGTTCCAAGAGGAGTTGAATGCGGACTCCCTGGCGGCCAAGCGGGTGGAGGTTGCCATCGTTACTTTCGGTCCGGTGCAAACCATTACCGATTTTGTAACTGCCGACAGCTTCTATCCCCCTGTTCTTGCGTGCACGGGAGATACCCCGATGGGGGCAGCCATCGAACAGGGCCTGGCCATGGTTCGCCAGCGCAAAGAGGTTTACAAAGCCAATGGCGTGTCCTACTACCGGCCTTGGGTTTTCCTCATCACCGACGGCGCGCCCACCGATAACTGGAAGCGGGCGGCCGAACTGGTGCGAGAGGGGGAAGCGACCAAGAACTTCCAGTTCTTTGCTGTGGGTGTCCAAGGCGCGAGCATGGACATTCTGGCTCAGATTTCCGCGCGCGCTCCCCTGCACCTCAAAGGCCTCCAGTTCAAAGAGTTGTTCCGGTGGCTTTCCAACTCCATGAGCGCGGTTTCTCGCTCCACGCCCGGCGATGCGGTGCCCTTGGATAACCCGGCAGCGCCGGATGGCTGGGCCAGTGTGTAATGGAACTCCAGCAATGGCGAGTGGTGGCGACCTCCTGTCTGGGTTCTTCGCACATCAAGGCTGGCACGCCGTGTCAGGACGCGCATGCGTGTGAGCTTTTCCAACAGCACGACGTCGTAGCGCTTATCGCTGCCGATGGCGCAGGAAGCGCATCCCAATCAGACACCGGAGCCCAACTGGCAACCAGTGAAATCCTGGACTGCATCCGCAGCTTTCTGGCAGATGGCCATGAGCTTTCCCAGCTAAGCCGGGACATCGCGCATGGATGGCTCACCAACGCGGCCGAAAGGATTGCCCAGCGCGCCCTTGCGGACCAGCTTGAAGTGCGGGAATACGCCTGCACCTTGCTAGCGGCCATCGTCTCGTCCACCCATACCTGCTTCTTTCAGGTGGGTGATGGCGCCATGATCATCCGCCCTCGGGGCGATGACTGGACGTATGTGTTCTGGCCGCAACATGGGGAATACATCAACACCACGGTGTTCATGACCGACCCTGTGGCGGTGGAGAAGTTTGAGTTCTCTTGCGAGGTCGGGTTTGTGGATGAGGTGGCCGCCTTCACCGATGGCATCGAGTCACTGGTGCTTCATTACGCCACGAAGTCGGTTCATGGTCCTTTCTTCGACCAAATCTTCCAGCCGGTCCGCAGCCTGCCCGAGGGAGGGTTTAACCAGTCGATGTCAGAGAAGCTGGATGCGTATCTGTCCTCTGCCTTGATTTGCGATCGCACGGACGATGACAAGACCCTGCTGCTTGCCAGCCGTCTGGTCGCACCGCCGCCCCCTGCCTCGATCGAAACGGACGCTTAGATGGCGAGCCACGTGCTGGTAGGAGAATCCGGGCCCGTCCGCTTGGGCAAGTTGCTGGGACGAGGAGGGGAAGGAACGGTCTACGAGGTGGAAGGCCGGCCCGAGGCCGCGGCGAAAATCTACGCGTCGCCGGCGAGCGCGGAGCGCGCAGACAAACTGGTGGCCATGGCCGCGCTGCGAACGCCGGCGCTAGATCAACTTACCGCATGGCCGACCGAGGTCCTTCGCCAGCAGGACGGCAAGGTGAGCGGCTTTGTGATGGCCAACTTGCGCGACTCCAAGGATATCCATCGTCTATATAGCCCAAAGAGCCGATTGGCGGACTTCCCCCAAGCCGACTGGCGCATGGTGGTGCGGGCAGCGTTGAATACCGCGCGCGCTTTTGCCGTGCTCCATCAAGCCGGTCATCTGGTGGGTGATGTGAACCATGGCGGTGTGCGGGTCGCGCCCAACGCCACGGTCCGACTCATCGACACCGACAGCTTTCAGGTCTCACACCAAGGGCGCACCTTCCTTTGCGAAGTGGGCGTCCAGGACTTCACGCCGCCGGAGCTACAAGGCAAAGCCTTCAAGCAGGTAACGCGCACGGCCAACCATGATAACTTTGGCCTTGCGGTGTTGATTTTCCAGATGTTGATGAACGGTCGTCATCCGTTTGCGGGTCGATACAGTGGCCCGGGCGAGATGCCGATTGAGAAAGCAATTCCTGAGTTCCGCTACGCCTACTCATCCAACGCGGCGGCCATGAAGATGCAGCCGCCACCTTTGACGCCTCACGCCGCAGCGGCTTCTCCTCTGGTGGCCGGTCTTTGGGAACGAGCATTTGGCAGCAACGGCCCTCGAGCGGATGGTCGGCCCAAAGCCCAAGAATGGGTTCAGGCGCTCACCCAGGTCGAGACGGGCTTTGTCCGCTGCACGGTCAGGTCTTCGCATTTCTACTTCGGCGCCTATGGCTCGTGCCCCTGGTGTCCGATTGAGCGGGCGGGTATTGCGCTGTTTGGTGCTACCGCTGAGGTCATCAAGAAACTCAGTTCCAGTCAGTTCAATCTGGAATTGGTGTGGCGTGACATTTCCTCGGCGCTGCTGCCACCCATGCCGGCCTTGCCTCCCCCGAGGGTTGTTCCAGCCACCAGTGCGGTGCTGGTGATGGGACAGCGACGTAGCGTCTGGCGCAAAGTCGCGTGGGGTGTGGGGCTTACCATTGCCATGCTGGGTGTTTTGATTTCTGCGCCGCTTTTCCCGTTATGGGCGGGGTGGGGTTTGATCATGGGCGCATGGCTTAATAGTCGCGGCAAAGCTGATTTCGCCCCCATCATCACCCGGAACCAACAGGCCAAGACGCACTACGATGGCCTCAAGGAGCGATGGGCACGAGAACAAGCGGATACACAAATTCAGGCAAAGCAGCAGCAGCTTCGGCCACTGCGCGATGAATTGATGGGGCTAAAAGGCGAGCGGGATAGACGCTATACCGTGTTGATGAACAATCGGCAGAGGCACGCGCTCAATGCTTACCTGGACCGGTTCGAGATTGAAAAAGCGTCCATCTCCGGCATCGGCGCGGCCAAGAAGGCCATGCTGGAATCTTTTGGCGTAGAAACCGCTGCCGACGTGTCGCGTGGCAGAGTCTTGCAGGTGCCCGGATTTGGCCCTGCGTTGACGGATCGCCTGTTGAAGTGGCGCAGCAAGCTCGAAGCGCAATTTCGATTCGACCCCAATTCTGCCATCGACCCCAGGCAGGTGGCAGATCTGGACAGGGTCATCATGTCCCGACGCTCGCAGCTGGAAAGTGAGCTTGCTACTGGCAGAATGGCCATCTTGCAGATGCGCCAAGCGGCGTTGACTCGGCGGCAAGCCTTGGAAAGCGCGATGCAAGAGGCCGTGGGCATCTATTCGCAAGCCGCGGCCGATGTCAAAGCCATCAGCTAACTCGACCGCCTCTGTCTGGCTATGTCGTATCGACGCTAGATGCCGGTTAAATTGACTCTGAAAACTGAGAGCCGGTCGTCGACGCAACCGTGCAGGCTGTGGAGGTGGCCTCCCCGTAGCCGGGGAGCCAGAAGTGCGGCTTATCTGTTTTGGAAGATCAACCACCCGTCGGAACGCTCGCGTAAGACGCTTCCCGCGCTTCCAGGAGACCCCACGCTCTGTGCCCGCCGTGGGAGGAATTCCGGACCTGCGTGTCCCTGACCTCGCGTAGGCGCGATCCTTGGGCTGGGCGGTGGCGACGATGCGCTTGGTGAGGGTGGTGACTGACATCACGACTGCTTCCGTGGTTGGCGTAAGCCAACGATAGGAAGGGCCGGATGTTCATGTTTGGGCGAGGATCGTCCGCATTCATGCATTGATTTCGATCAACTACTAAGTGTGCGTGCTCGTCAAATGCGTGGGCAGGTGGCCGAGTATGACGAGCTCTTGCTCCGCATCCCAGGCAAAGTAAATGCGCAAGCCACGCTGCTTGTCCCGGCTATCCGAACCGGCAACGTGCATATCCAGCTTGTACTCTCGCCCCTCCCAGCGAACTCGGTATTCCGATTCATACTGGCGCATTTCGGCGGCGTCGCCGCACGGAGAAATTCTAACGCCGAGCTTGGCCTCGTGCTCCTTGCACAACGCTTGTAGCTCTGCGCCGCCGCGAACCTTCATGTCCCAGTAGTACTTACCCAACAGCTCGATGCACTGAAGAATTAGCTGTGGATCGTTGTGATTCGACACAGCCGCAGCGCGAGCGGCCCTGTTGGTGATTACAAGACGTCCTGTCAAATTTTCCGTGGCCCATGCAGGAAGCTCGCCAAGAGAGACTTCAAAACTGATGGGCGGGGCAGCGCGGAGTGCACTAAGCTCGTCTTCCAATTTGCGAATCTGGTTGGTGTAAATGTAGAGCCTCGAGAGCGTTTGTCTCTGCGCCTCCTCTGCCTTCTGGGCTCTAACATCTTCAGCCAGAGCATACTTCTCCCAGCTGTCTGCCTGCTCGCGTAGGGCAGCGACGTCTGCGGCAACCTCAATAGCATTCAGGCTGCCAGCATTCTGGAGTAGCGCGGCCTTGATGCGTTGGTCCGCAGCGATGCTACGAATGACGCCAAAGCTTGGTATGTCGCGCCTGTCATCTCGTCCCGATACCGTGTCGGCCATGGCTGCGGACTTGATCTTGCCCAGCGCCGCTCGCAGGCGATGTCGCCACGCTTGGGACAGGAAAAGCGTGTGGCGGAAGCGGTCATCGACATCAGGGTCAAATCCAACTCGAAACAATCGCAGGGCGTCGCCAAAAACACCGAGCTCTCGGCCATAGCGCAATGTAAGTTCCTGCGCAGCCTCGGATGTGACACTCGCAACGACGCATAGACCGGCTAGGGCTGCCGATAGTTCGGATGGGTCATAGAATGGCCGGCCTTGACGAGGCAGGCTCACAACGACGACGGACATTGGGCGCGTACGCTGCTCAATAAGGTTAATGAGCTCGTCTACTTCGTGAGGTCTATCTACCTCCCAAACTCTACCGTCAAGCGGCTGACCAGCCTCCTTCAGCTCCAAGGTTCGCGCCATCATCCCGACGATGGCTGGAATGCCAGGACGGTTTACAGGTTCTGTATTTCCGACAGGAACAAGGACACTGAGCGTGCAGCCGAAGGCTGGGAATTCCTCGTCGGGCATCTCGACGAGTACCAGTTCGACACGCCATTGTCTGCCGGCTACCTGGGCGCAGGGATCGTCAAGGCGCACGGCCCACAGGCCAGGCGCCGATTCGATTGATAGAGCACGCGTGCTCGCGTCGTCTTCCAAGTGGACCGGCCGGTCGCTGCGGACCTGTGTGGGTCTGACATTCCAGTTCTTCTTTCGCCGCAGCCAGTCGACGGCAAGTTCCCGCGCTTCCGTAAGCTGATCCGCGCCTGCGGTCGGTCGAAAGCGGCCAATGACCTGCATGAGCCTATGGTAGCGACCAGGTTCGAGATGCAGCGATTCGGAAATATTTCTATCGCCAGTGTCACCAGGCGACGTGCTTTGGCGCTGTTCAAAGATCATATGGCGTCTTGCCCCATGCGGTGACGTTGCGCCTCCGCTCTCCCGGGCCGAGTCTATCTTCGCCAAACGCTACCCGTCAGTAGGGTAATTCCCGACTAGGCGCGATACACGTTTCAGGCGCGGCGAGCGAGTTCCGCCTCGCAATGGCTAACTGCGCAAAGAGCAGGTCCAGTCTCTTCAGGCGGCTGATAAGCCACCCCTAAGCGGGCCCCTCGCCCCACCACCCCCACTTCTTCCCACCCACAAAAGACCGCCGTTCGGCGTTTCGACCCACCGATCCGCAGGCGGACCATGGCGGCGAAGGGGGGCTCGGACGATAGCCGTCCAACGGAGCTCAGAGCTGGCCCGTTCGTCCGTGGGAAGGCAGCAGTGACAGGCACATAAAGGACGAGCGTAGACAGCAACAGCGGAGGACGAGCCTATGGCTTGGCCAGTCGACTATTGCGATGCGTGGTCTGGAGCTGTCGACGCAATCAGGCCGACCATGGCAGCGGCTAGCGTCAAGATGAAAGCGCCCTTTGAGCCACAGAAGCCAATCCATTGCATCTGACGGGCAAGGTTTGATTCCAGCAAGGCTACTTTTCGTCGTGGTTCATATGCGTCTCTTGGGTGCCCAAAGGTCGCAATCTGCGGCTCACTTACGAGGACGCACGCGTTCGATAAAGCGCGCGCCAGCTCGGCGGAATACGTACAGGCGCTCTCCTCTGCCAGCCCGCTCCATGCCAAGGAAGCCCATTTCGCAAAGAACCTGAAGGTCGTCGTTGAGAAAGCGAGAGTCGGACACCGTGAGCTCTCCACCCGATCCGTCAACAATCGGCATGCTCCTTGTGCCATCGATATATTCGACAAGCAAGAATTTGCCAGCGTCGGAATCGTGAAGCTCTTCCAGGAGCGTCAGCGCTTGATCAGACAAGATTGAGTCCGGATATGCCGCAAGAGCTATTCCGCGATATGAGTCAAAACCCGACGCGAAGCGAGCGAGCGTTCGATCGAGGGATTCGAGCCGATCAAGGATTTCTCGCCTGCTCTCGCCCAGCAGCGCCTTAATGGTGATGGTGGTGCTGGTGTTCTGCTCCAGCAGAGCCTTGATCTGGTCATGGCGATGCTCGGATAGCCAGGCCATGAACTCTTCGAGCGAAGCCGCCCGGTTCATATCTCTATGAGAAACGAAATCAGCCAACAGGCTGACGGTGGTTGCGAACGCGGTCGCAGCCGACACTGGATCCATTTTTGCGTTCCCCCAGCTTTTCCTGGCCTGGACAGCCACCTCCTGAAGGGCGTGGCTCAGGTCACGTTCGATCTTATGCGCGTCGGGGAGAAAGGGACAATCGCTATGGGCTTACTCGTTGCGGGCTTCAGGCCGTTGTAAGCCACCCCTAAGCCGGCTCCTCGCCCCACCACCCGCTTCCTCCCGCCCACAAAAAAACCGCCTCTCGGCGGTTTTCTTCAACCTATGGATCCGCAAGCGGACCATGGTGGCTATGGGTGGACTCGAACCACCGACCCCAGCATTATGAGTGCTGTGCTCTAACCGGCTGAGCTACATAGCCTAGGGAGCCGCGAATTTTCGCGGCCGGCGGGCCTTCTGTCAATATTTTTGTTCTCGGCTTGTGAGCCGGCGACGGCCATGGCAGAGTCGGGACAGTAGATTTTTCAGGAGTCCGCATCGTGATCGATCCGGACGGCTACCGACCGAACGTCGGCATCGTGCTGATGCGGCAGGACGGCCAGGTGTTCTGGGCCCGCAGGGTGCGCCGGGACGGCTGGCAGTTCCCGCAAGGCGGCATGAATTCCGACGAGACGCCGGTTGAAGCCATGTACCGCGAGCTTCAAGAGGAAACCGGGCTGCTGCCTGAGCATGTGGAACTGCTCGGGGCCACGCCCGGCTGGCTGCGCTATCGCCTGCCGAGCCGGGCCGTGCGCCGCAACGAGCGCCAGGTCTGCATCGGCCAGAAGCAGGTCTGGTTCCTGCTGCGGCTGACCGGCGATGAGTCCTGCGTGTATCTCAACCACACTGAGACGCCGGAGTTCGATCACTGGCGCTGGGTGGACTTCTGGTACCCGGTCGAGCACGTGGTCATGTTCAAACGCGGCGTTTATGCGCGGGCCTTGCGCCATCTGGCCCCGTTGGCGCGGGGGATCGCCGGCGAGGCGGCCGTCGGCGCCATGCCGGGGGCGGCCCAGGAAGCCTGGCTGCCGGGCAGCAGCGCCGGCCACGACCGGCCTCGCAAGCGGACGCGGAGCCGCGGCGGCGCGGGGCGGCGTTCACATCTCACCGTGGATTAATGAGAGCGAATTGACAACAATTCGCATTTACGTTGCAATGGTTTTGCCCCGAATGGGGGCGCTCCCGTCCGACCGCCCGTGTACGTCTGCATCTGCAACGGTGTCACCGACCACCAGATCCGCGAAGCCGCTGCCAGCGGCTGCAGCAGCGTTTCCGAATTGACCATGCGCACCGGCTGCGGCTCCAATTGCGGCTCGTGCCTGGACATGGCCGCCGGCCTGCTGGAACAGGCCCGTGCCTGCCGCGACTTGCCGCTGCCCATCCTGGGCCTGGCCGTCGCCGCCTGAGCCCCGCGCGTGATCCCCGCCGGCTCGCGCGCCGGCTGCGCCCTCAACTGATCACGATTCGCGTTCCTTCATCGGGACGGCGAAGGCGCTAGAGTTCGCCCGCTCAACCAGGGAGACAGCGAATGAAGGGCGACAGCAAGGTCATCGAGTTCCTCAACAAGGCGCTCTACAACGAACTGACCGCCATCAACCAGTACTTCCTGCACGCCAAGATGCTGAAGAACTGGGGCCTGAAGGAACTGGCCGAACACGAGTACAAGGAATCCATCGACGAGATGAAGCATGCCGACAAGTTGTCGGACCGCATTCTTTTCCTCGAAGGCCTGCCGAACTTCCAGGCGCTGGGCAAGCTGCGCATCGGCGAGAACCCGACCGAAATGTTCCGCTGCGACCTGGCGCTGGAGCGCGAGGCGGCAGTGCTGCTGCGCGAGGCCATCGCCTACGCCGATTCGATCAGCGACTACGTCAGCCGCCAGTTGTTCGTGGACATCCTCGAGTCCGAGGAAGAGCACATCGATTGGCTCGAAACGCAGCTGGACCTGGTGGCGCGCATCGGCGAGCCGAACTACCTGCTCACCAAGCTCGAAGACTGATCACTCGCCCGCCGCCAGCGGGCGCTGCCACCGCGCAATCTGCCCACTGAGGGCCAGCCGCGCGCGCGCATACTCGGCGATCACCAACGCCACCATCACCGCCGGCCGTTCGATCGGCCCGGCGCGTGCGGCCAGCTCGATCCGCCGCGCGGCATTGGCCAACGCGATCGCGCCGACATTGGCGCTCGACGACTTCAGCGTATGGCTGGCCTGCCGCAGCTCCTCGTTGTCGCGCGTGCCCGAGGCGGTTTCGAGCCGAGCGATCAGCTGCGGCGCATCCTCCAAGAACAGGCGCACGATGCGGGCCGTCTCCGCGCCCGCAACCTCGTGCAGTTCGTCCAGCACGCCGATATCGAGGATGGGCAGTGCGCCGGACTGCATCGCCGGGGTGGCGCTTTCCGCTTGCGGCTCGGCCAGCCGGCCGAGCTCGGCGGCGCCTTCGCGGCGCGGCAGCCAGCGCGCCAGGCAATGTTCGAGTTGTTCGCGCGACACCGGCTTGGGCAGGTAATCGTCCATGCCCGCTTCCAGGCAGCGCTCGCGGTCGCCGGCCATCGCATTGGCGGTCATCGCCACGATCGGCAGTCGCGGCGCACCGGCTTCGGCCTCCAGGGCCCGCCAGCGGCGCGTGGCCGCATAGCCATCCAGGATCGGCATCTGGCAGTCCATGAACACCAGGTCGTGCCGATGTTGGCGCAGGCAATCCAGCGCGGCCTCGCCCTGGGTGGCGATCTCCGCCTCGTAGCCGAGCGTGGCGAGCATCTTCTGCGCCACCAGCAGGTTCACCGGGTTGTCCTCGACCAGCAGGATGCGCGGCTCGCGCACCGGCGCCGGCGGCCCGGCGCCCGCCGGCTCCGGCGCGGGCACGATGGCGCCCGGGTCGACGGCCGCGGTGGCCGGGCGCCGCTCCGGAATCAGGAAAGAGCGCAACTCGGCATCGCTGGCCTGGCGCGGCAAGCGATCATGGTGATCGTCCAGCTCGCCCGGCAATGGTTCGTCGCCGTAGAGCCAGATCAGGCGCGTACCCGCGTGCTCCGGCGCCCGTGCCACGCCGCGATGCAGGGCGCGCGCGCTGTAGCGCAGCTGCTCGTGGTCGGCGACGACGATATCGAAGCTGCTGCCCAGCGGTTGCCCGGCGCTGGCCCGTAGCCGTTCCAGTGCCTCCTGCGTGCTGTCCACGCAATGCAGGCCGATGCTCCAATTGCGCATCAGCGTCTGCCAGCGCTGCCGCAGGCGGTCGTCGCTGGACACCAGCAGCACGCGCAGCGCGTCGCGCAACGCGTGGCCCTGCTGCAGGTCGCCGATGACCTTCAGCAACGGAATCTCGAACCAGAACGTCGCCCCGGCGCCCGGCGCGGATTCCACGCCGATGCGCCCGCCCATCAGGTCGATGATGCGCTTGCAGATGACCAGGCCCAGGCCGGTGCCGCCATACAACCGCGTGGTCGACGCATCGGCCTGGGTGAAGGCGCGGAACAACCGCGCCTGCTGGTCGGCGGCAATGCCGATCCCGCTGTCGCGCACCTGGAAACGCAGCAGGTGCTGCGCCTTGGTTTCGCCCAGGCGGCGCACGCTCACATCGATGCCGCCGCGCTCGGTGAACTTGATCGCGTTGCCGACCAGGTTGCCCAGCACCTGGCGCAAGCGCACCGGGTCGCCGCGTACCGACAGGCGCACGGCCGGGTCGATCGCCACCTCCAGCCGCAGGCGCTTGTCCTCGGCCGCGCGCTGCATCAGCTGCACCACGCCATCCATCAGCTCGCGCAGGTTGAACGTGGTGATCTCCAGCTCGAGCTTGTCCGCCTCGAGCTTGGAATAGTCCAGGATGTCGTCGACGATGCGCAGCAGCTGCAGCGAACTGGCCGTGGCGGTCTGCAGCATTTCGCGCTGGTCCGGCGCCAGGGCGCCCCGCGAGACCAGGTCGAGCATCGGGATGATGCCGTTGAGCGGCGTGCGGATCTCGTGGCTCATCGTGGCCAGGAACTCGCCCTTGGCCAACAATGCCGATTCGGCCGCCTGCTTGGCCTGCAGCAACTGCTGTTCCAGCTGGTCGTGGCGCAGCAGGTCCTGGCGCAGCATGTCGATCTCGCGCCTGGCACCGTCCAGCCGCTCGCGCGACAACGCCTGCTGCCGCCGCGCCTCGCGCGCCTTGTGCAACTGCACCACGGCAAAGCCCAGCACCGCCAGCGACAGCGCCGCTGCCGCAATCAATAGCCAAAGGCCTGTTCCGTGGCCGGCAACCATCGGGCTACAGCACCGAGCTCTGGAAATCGAAATCCAGTTCCGTGCCGACCGACTGCACCAGGTTGCCCTGGATGAGGTCCACGCCGCCCATCCACATCGCGGCTGCCGCCTGCGCGTCCTCGATCTGCTGGCCGATGATCAGCAGCCCCTGGCGGTGGGCCAGGTTGATCGCCTCGCGCAACTGGTCGCGCAGCACTGGATCGTGGTGGCTGGCGGCATAGCGGCTGGCCATCCGCACATAGCCCAGCGGCAACTGGTTGAGCAGGGCGTTGTTCTCCTCGCTCGGCTCGAACTGGCTCAGGCAGAACTGCACGCCGGCCGGCATCAGGCGCGCGCAGAACTGCTGCAGGGTCACCGTGTGGATCTGTGCATCGTCCAGGCGCAGATCGATCACCAGCGAAGTGCCGGCCACGCCGCGCTGGGCCAGCGACTGCTCCAGCCAATCGGCGAAGGCCTCGCGGGCCAGCGTGCGTGCCGATTGCGAGACGAACAGCCGCAACGGCGGTGCCGCGTGCTGGTAGTGCTGCAGCAGCCCCAACGCATGGTCGAGCACTTGCTGGTCGAGATCGGCGATGCGCCCGGCCGCTTCGGCTGCCGGGATCACCTGTCCGGCCTGCAACAACGTGCCGTCGGGCCGGCGCAGGCGCAGCAGCACCTGGTATTGCGCCGTATCGCCGCCGGCCACGGCCACGATGGGCTGGTAGGCCAGTTCGAGTTGGCCATCCACCAGTTCCAGGTGCGCGTCGGCTTCGGCCTCGGCGGGGGCGAACACGCGCACGCCCTCGGTTTCCAGCCGCGCCTGCAGCGCGGTGCGCTCGGCCGCTTCCAGCGCGCTGCCGGCATCGGCGAAGCCGTGCTCCAGCGTGGCGACGCCGATCGCGCAGCGCAGGTGCACCGACTCGCCCTCGCGGACTTCGAAGCCTTGCGTGGCCAGCTGGCCGCGCATTTCCCTGGCCAGCTGGGTCAGCGCGGCCACATCCAGGCCGTCGGCCAGCAGCAGGAAACTGTTGTCATTGAGCCGCGCCAGCGGGAAAGGGGTTGCCACCCGCGCCAGGCGATGTCCGGCCTGGTTCATCAGCCGCTCGAAGGCGGCGTAGCCGTAGCGCTCGCGCAGCCCCAGGGCGCTGGCAATCTCGATGAAGACCACGCCGGCGTCGGCACGGCCGAGCACGTTGCCGAGTACCTGCATCAGGTGCGCGCGGGTCGGCAGGCCGGTCTCGGGATTGTTGCGCACCGTGCCATCGCCCGCCGCCAGCTGCGCCTGCTGGCGCGCGCGGCGGATGCGGTTGGACACCGCGGCGATGAGATGGCGCGGACGGATCGGCTTGTTGAGGAAATCATCGGCGCCGCTGTCGAGCACTTCGAACTGGCGCTCGGGGTCCGGGTCGCCGGTCAGGAACACGATCGGCAGCAACTGGTGCTGCGGGTGCTGGCGGATCAGTGTGGTCAGGCGGATACCGTCCAGGTCCGGCATGTGCAGATCCATCAGGATCAGGTCCGGGTGGTATTCGGCGATCGCCTGCGGCACTGCCGCCGCGCTCATCTCCACTTGCGCATGCATGCCGGCACCGTGCAGCACGCTTTGCGCGAACAGCGCCTGCGAACGATCGTCCTCGACGATGAGGATGCGATACGGGCTATCGCCGTGGCGCAGCAACGCTTCGTCGCCGTCGCTGTGGGGTGCGGAAGGCGCCGGCGATACCGCAGGTGCCGAAGCGATCGACAGGGCAGGCGGCGTCGAAGCGCTGGCAGGTGGCGGTGCCGCGTTCGCCGCAGCCGCGCCGGCGGCAGGCTGCGGCGCGGCGGCAGCCTCGCGCTGCGGGCGCACGCCGCCGAGCTGTTCGGAGATGTCGTCCCAGCGGCGCCAGTAATCGGCAGGCGGCGTTTCAGCGCGCGCGCCGCGTGCGCGCCCACGGGTGTCATCACGAGCGGTGGATGCGGCCGGATGTCGAGCGACCATGGAGACTCCCCTGTCAACGCCCATGATTATGCGACGAACTTCACGGCAGCGGGGACTGCTCCGGCAAGGGGCGGTCGCGGCCCGGCCGCAGCGGCGCGACCAGGCGCTTCATCCCCCGCCACAGGGTCCGCCACACCCACCACACGAGCAGGGCGCCCAGCACGCTCGCGGTGACGACGACCACCAAGGCCAGCCACGGATGGGCCAGCGCCAGGGCCAGCGTCGAGGCGACCACCGCGTCCTCGGCGATCGAGGCCACCCAGTTGCTCGCCGGCTCGGGCGAGGTATTGAGCAGCGCGCGCGAACCGGCCTTTAGGATATGGCTGGTCAGCGCCACGCCCGCCCCGGCCGCCAGCGCGCCGGCACCGAGCTGGCCGTCGGGCGAGAACGTGGCCGCGGCGAGGAAGGCGCCGGCCGGCACGCGCGCCAGCGTCTGCACCAGGTCCCATACCGAATCCACGCCGGGGATCTTGTCGGCGAAGAACTCGGCCACCGCCAGCGCGCCGGAGGTGCCCAGCACCCACCACGACTCGGTGGCCTGCAACGCGGGCGGCAGGTCCACCCAGCCCAGGACGCCGGCCAGGCCAATGCCGAATACCGTCAGATAGACGCGGATGCCGGCCAGCCAGGCCAGCAGGATGCCGATCACGAACAGATGCGCCTCGTTCATGGCTGCGCGTTCTCGTTGAACCAGGCGGCCACTATCGGCCAAGCGCCTCACCCATGCCAGCATGGTCCGGCCCATGCCCGCGCGGTGGCGCCCGGCCGGCATTCATCTGGCACACTCTTGGCATGAATCGACCCGTTCCCCGTATCCAGATCGTCCGGCACGGATCGCCCAACGCGCGGCGTGTTCCGCTCGCACTGTGGATAGCGATCATCGTCGCCTGGCTGCTGTCCCTCGGCGCGGTGTGGCTGGTGGCCAGCCGCCTGGCCGTGCCGCAACTCGGCCAGGCCCAGGCCGAGTTGCGCGCCAGCCAGCGCCAGGCCGCCGAGCTGCAGCAGCAGATCCAGGCAATGAAGCAGCGCCAGGTCAACCTGGCCGTGTCCGACCAGATCAGCCGCGCCGCCAACAACGAGGTCCAGGCCTCCCTGGCCGAGCGCGACGAGCAGATCGCCGCCCTGCGCGCCGATGTCGCCTTCTACGAACGCCTGGTCGGGGCCACCGGCCAGCGCAAGGGCTTGAACGCCCACTCCATCGAATTCAGCCCCGAGGCGGGCGGTACCTGGGCCTATACCGCGGTGCTGACCCAGAACCTCAACCGCGGCGCGATCAGCGAAGGCCAGCTGCGCTTTGCCGTGGAAGGGGTGCGCAACGGCAAACTGACCACGGTCAGCTGGAACGACCTGCACCAGAAGGCCGACGCCCCGGGGCAGCCTTATTCGTTCAGGTACTTCCAGCAATTGAGCGGCAGCGTGATCCTGCCCAAGGATTTCACCCCCCAACGTGTGCGAATCTCGCTCAGTGGCGTTGGGGCGCCCGTGAACCAGACATTCGATTGGAAGAGCGCCGGCGATCCCGGCGCGGGGGAGTGACCATGTTCGGCAACAAATCCAACCGGGGCGACCAGACCGTGGTCGATACCCTGATCGGCCCGCAGGTCGTGATCCGGGGCGACCTGGTCTTCAGCGGCGGGCTTTATATCGAAGGCGCCATCCACGGCAAGGTCATCGCCGAGGACGGCGGCCCGGCCATCGTGACGCTGGCCGAGCAAGGCCGCATCGAGGGCGAAGTACGCGCCCCGGTGGTCATCATCAACGGCACCTTGCAGGGCGATGTCCATGCCGCCGAGCGCGTCGAGCTGGCGCCCAAGGCCCGCGTGCAGGGCAATGTGCACTACCAGGTGGTGGAAATGAGCGCCGGCGCCCAGCTGACCGGCCGCCTGATCCACGCTACCGCCCAGCCCGCAGTGGCACTGCTGGCGCCGAGCGAGGACGTGGCGACCCTCCCCGTCGCGCTCGCCGCGGTCAACGGCTGATTCGCCTGATTCGCTGAACCGCATGCGGGCCGGACGCGGCGTCGAACGCTGCGTCCGGCCCAGCGGCTTGAATCGCGCGCCCGCGGGCCCCATCCTGCGCGCATGACTACGCTTGTCTCCCTCCCGGGCGCCGCTGCGGCGCCGGACTACCAGTCGCTGGACCGGCCGCTGAACTTCACCCACGCCGCCGCGGCGAAAGTGCGCGAGCTCATCCAGGACGAAGGCAGCGCCGAGCTGGCGCTGCGCGTCTATATCCAGGGCGGTGGCTGTTCCGGCTTCCAGTACGGCTTCGAGTTCGATGAAAACCGCGCCGAGGACGACCTGTCCGTGGCCACCGACGGGGTGACCCTGCTGGTCGACCCGCTGAGCCTGCAATACCTGATGGGGGCCGAGGTGGACTACACCGAGAGCCTGACCGGCGCGCAGTTCGTCATCCGCAATCCCAATGCGAAGACGACGTGTGGCTGCGGAAGCAGCTTCAGTGTGTAGGCGCGCGTGACATCCGCGTATTGAAAGGGCCGGCCATGCCGGCCTTTTTCTTTTGCCCGCGGTTGCGGTAATTCCGGTTTGCCGGCACGCTTTGGCCGATGCCCCCACTCGCCTTGCCCCTAGCCGGTTTCGCCTTCGTCCAGCAGCCGCTGGATCGCGCCGATCCCCTGCGCGATGACCATGATGGCCTCGCGCAGCGGTGGCCCAATGCGCGCGTGCTGGTGCTGGATGCCGAGGGCCAGGCCTATGCCGATGCGAGTGGCCAGCCGGCGCTGCTGACGGGTGCGGACCTGGGCGCCGGCCCGGGGACGGCGATTTTCCTCGGCCTGGCTGGCGATCAAGCGTGGTTCTGTGTCGATGCCGCCGTGGTTGGCGCCGAAGCGCCCGCGCGCATCGACCTGCGCCGCGCGGCCGCCGAATGGCCGGCGCCGTTGTCCACTGCCTTCGCCTACGCGCGCGGCATGGCGTACTGGCAGGCGCGCACGCGCTTCTGCGGGGTCTGCGGCGGTGCCATCGAATTTCGCCGCGGCGGTTTCGTCGGCCATTGCGCGCAGTGTGGCAATGACCACTATCCGCGCGTGGACCCTGCGGTGATCGTCGCCGTCAGCGATGGGCCGCGCCTGCTGCTCGGCCGCCAGGCGAGCTGGCCGCCGCGGCGCTACTCGGTGATCGCCGGCTTCGTCGAGCCGGGTGAGTCGCTGGAGCAGACCGTCGCGCGCGAAGTACACGAGGAAACCCAGGTCCGCATCGACGCCTGCCAGTATCTCGGCGCCCAGCCCTGGCCGTTTCCGGGCGCCTTGATGCTCGGCTTCCGCGCCAGCGCCGACGGCAGCCAGCGGCCGCAAGTGGACGGCGAGCTGGAAGACGCGCGCTGGTTCACCCGCGAGGAAGTCGGCGCGGCATTGGCGCGCGATGGCGCGGACGACGGCGGCGGCCTGCTGCTGGCGCCCTCCATCTCGATCGCCCGGGCCTTGATCGAAGACTGGTATCAACGAGGCTGACGGCGGCCGCCGCTTGCCGCATCATCGCCAGGTAGCCGTGCCGGCCCGGCCCGCTCCAGGAGGCAATCGTCCATGTTCACCGCTTTGGTTGCCGTGATCGTCGCGCTCGCGCTGGGCCATATCATTCCCGCGCAAGTCGCGTGGCTGCGCCATTTCGGCTGGTTCGCGCGCTGGCTGGACTGGCTCGATGCGCAATCGCACGGCAGTGGCCTGTGGCATGGCCGTTACGGGCTGGTGCTGGCGTTGTTGCCGACCTTGCTGCCGATCCTGCTGCTGCAATGGCTGCTGCGCGGGCATTGGTACGGCTTGCCCTCGCTGCTCTACGGCGTCGCGGTGCTGGCCTGGACCTGGGGCCCGCGCGATCTCGACCGCGACGTCGAAGCCGTCATCGACGCCGACGACCCGGCCGCGCGCCGCGCCGCGGTCTCGCACCTGCAAGCGGCCGGCGGCAGCCTGCACGAGGATGCGCCCTCGCTGGTGGAGGCCGTCATCCTCAATGGCCTGCGGCGCTGGTTCGGCGTGCTGCTCTGGTTCCTGCTGCTCGGCCCGTTCGGCGCGGTGCTCTACCGGCTGCTGGTGCTGATGGTCGAAGGGCCGGGCGCGAGCAAGCTGCCGCCGGCCAACGAGCGCGGCGCGCACATGTTGCTGGCGGCGCTGGAATGGCCGGTGGCGCAGTTGATGGTGTTGTCGATCGCGCTGGTCGGCAATTTCGACACCGTGTACCGCGCCTGGCGCGAAGCGCATGGCAATCGTTGGTCGCTGGAGCCCACCTTCCTCGGCGCGGTGGCGCGCGCCAGCGTGCGCGCCGAGCTGCGCGAAGAAGCCCACGACTACACCGATGCCGGCCTGGTGCCGGTCTGGCGCCGCCTGCCGGAAGTGCGCGACGCCATGAGCCTGGTGTGGCGCGTGCTGTTGCTGTGGATGGTGGCGCTGGCGCTGCTGGTGATCGCCGGCTGGGTTGGCTGAGGCTCAGCCCGGCGCCAAGGCGGTGAACGGAAACCACGGCAGGTTGCGCGCGATCCAGTAGGCTGGAAACGCCACCAGCCAGAAGTTCGGCGCCGACATCACCGACACCACCGGCGCGAACCAGCGTGCCCGCCAGCCCGCCTTCCAGGCCAGCAGGCCCGGCACCATCGCCAGGCCGGTCATCACCCCGGGATTCATGCGCCAGGCGCCGATCGGATCGAAGTGCACCAGTGCGTGCAACGCACGCGTCAGGCCGCAGCCCGGGCAATAGAACCCGGTGACCAGGCGGAACAGGCAGGGCGGGAACGGATTGCCCGCCGCGTTGGGGTTGTAGCGGTACAACAGCCACACGCCAACGGCGGCCGCCGCAGCGGCCGCCGCCAACATCAGCCAATGGTGGCGCTGCAACGCGCTCACGACATCTGTTGCACCTGCTGCACGTACTGCATGTAGCTCTGCGCGCCGCCCACGGCGAACCAGATGATGTTCAGCACCAGGCCGATGATCGCCAGCGCGGTGGTCACCCAGCACCAGGTCTTGGCATTGGCCGAAGCGCGGCGGGCGGCATCCAGGTCACCGGCGGCCAGCGCACTGTTGACCTTGGAGGCGTAAACAATCGCCACGATGCCCAGCAGGCCCAGCGGGCAGCACAGGCAGGTGGCCAGCACCGTGGAGATGATCGACCAGGCCAGGTAGTTCGGGATCGGCTGCGAAGTGGCCGGCGGGGCCGGCGGAAGAACGGGGGGTACTGCGCTCATGGCAACTCCTTGGGGTGGTGTGGCAGATCAACGGGCACAGCCGGGTGCGGGCAGGGGCCCACAGGTCCATGCAAAAACGCCCGAAGGCGCAGCGGGTGCGAAACGAGGGCTACGCATGGCATCGCGTTGCCGCCGTCGTCCGGCCAGGACGTCGATGCCAGCGGGCGTGGAAAAAGAGCGCATGCGATTCCCCTGAACGGCCTGCCGTGCCTGCTCGCCTTGGCGAGCACGCACCCGGGCAAGGTTAATCCTTGTGGCCGGCGCTTGGAAAGCCACGGCAGCGGCGGTGGCCACGGGCCACCTCAGGCCAACTCGCCCCGCAACGCGCGAACCTGCGCCTCCAGTGCGGCTGCATCCACGCCGAGCGGGTCCAGCGGCGGCGCAGCGGCGACCTGGATATGCGCACGGAAGCGCCGCGGCACGCGCATGCGGCCCAAGCGCGTGTCGCGCCGGCTCCACATGCTGCTCCACATGCCGCGCAGCGCCATCGGCACCACCGGCACCGGCCGCCGCTCGAGGATCTTCTCCACGCCGGACTTGAACGGCGCGATCTCGCCGTCGCGCGTCAGCGCACCCTCGGGGAAAATGCACACCAGCTCGCCGGCCGCCAGCGCCTGGTCGATCTCGTCGAACGCGCGCTGCATCAGCGCCGGATCCTCGCGCGCCCCGGCGATCGGGATCGCCTTGGCCGTGCGGAAGATCCAGCGCATCACCGGGATGTTGAAGATCTTGTAGTACATGACGAAGCGCACCGGCCGCGGCACTGTCGCCGCCAGGATCAGCGCATCCATGTAGCTGACATGGTTGCTCACGATCAGCGCGGCGCCTTCGTCCGGCACGTTTTTTTCGATGCCATGCAGCTCCAGCCGGTACAGCGCGCGCACCAGCAGCCAGCTGAGGAAGCGCATCAGGAATTCGGGCACGATGGTGAAGATCCAGATCGCCACCAGCGTGTTGGCGATCGCCAGGGCCAGGAACACCTGCGGGATCGTCCAGCCCAGCCAGCGCTGCACGGCGATGCCGACCACGGCGGCCACCACGATGAAAAGCGAGTTCTGGATATTGAGCCCGGCGATCACCCGCGACAGCTCCTCGCGCGGCGTACGGCTCTGGATCAAGGCAAACAGGGGCACGACGAAAAAGCCGGTGAACAGGCCGATGCCGAGCAGGTCGAACATGATCCGCACGCTACCGTCCTGGCGCACGAAGCCCATCACGTCCAGCCCCGCCGCCAGCGCCTGGCCCGGCCGGGCGAAATACAGGTCGAGCATGAAGGCGCTGATGCCGAACGCGCCCAACGGCACCAGGCCGATCTCCACGGTGCGCCCGGACAGCTTCTCGCACAGCAGCGAGCCGGTGCCGGTGCCGATCGAGAACAGCGCCAGCGCGAACACGTACAGCTCCGGCCGGCCGCCGAGATTGAGTTCGGCATAGCCCGGCAACTGCGCGGTGATCACCGTGCCGATGAACCAGAACCACGACACGCCCAGCACCGCGTTGCGGACCGACAGCTCGCGCCGGGTCAGGCGCATGATCGCCAGCGACTCGGGGATCGGGTTCCAGTTGATCTTCAGGTCCGGCGCGCCCGCGGCCACGCGCGGCACCCGGCGCGCGACCAGGTTGCCGGTCAGCGCCAGCGCGATCACCGCCACCGCCGCCACCTGCGTGCCGTGCGCGCCGGCCACGGTGAAGATCAAGCCGCCGAAGATCATCCCGCACAGGATCGAGATCGAGGTGCCCATCTCGACCAGGCCATTGCCGCCGGTCAACTCTTCCGGCTTGAGCACCGACGGCAGGATCGAATATTTCACCGGGCCGAACAGCGTCGACTGCAGCCCGGTGCAGAACAGCGCCACCAGCAGCACCACCATGTTCTGGGTGAGGAAGCCCACCGCCGCCAGCGACATCACCGCGATCTCCATGGTGGTGGTGATCACGATGAGCTTCTGCTTCTCCAGCTTCTCGGCGATCTGCCCGGCGATGGCCGAGAACAGGAAGTAGGGCAGGATGAACAGTGCCGGCGCCAGGTTGGTGTAGACCAGCCGCTGCGACTGCTCCACCGCCAGGTAGCCCAACAGGCCGATGATGGCCTGGCGGTAGACGTTGTCGTTGAAGGCGCCCAGCGCCTGTACGGCGAAGAAGGGCAGGAAGCGTCGCTGCTTCAACAGCGCGAACTGGCTGTGGCCTGACATGAAGACTCCTTGGCGGTCGCGCGCAGCCTAGCAGGGGGACATGCGTGACTGGAACCGTTCCATCGAAGTCCCCGCTCCCGCTTCCAGCAGGGGGGCAGGGGTGAGGGCAGCACCTGCCCGCAAGGCATACTGTGCGCCCCCCGCGCCGGCGCACCCGATGTCCACAGCCACGTCCTATCCCCGGATCAAGCACAGCCTGGTGCTGTTGATGGCCGTGGCCACCGGCCTGGCGGTGGCCAGCAACTATTACGCCCAGCCGCTGTTGCAGACCCTGGCGCAGACCTTCGGCGTGGACGTGCGCAGCGCCGGCATGGTGGTGACGGTGGCGCAGTTGTCCTATGCCGCCGGCCTGCTGTTGATCGTGCCGCTGGGCGACCGCCTCGAGCGCCGCGGCCTCATCGTCGCCCTCTACGTGCTGTGCGCGATGGGCTTGTTGATCAGCGCGGCGTCGTCGAGCTTTGCGGTGCTGCTGGCCGGCACCCTGGTCACCGGCTTGTGCTCGGTCTCGGCCCAGGTCCTGGTGCCGTATGCCGCCACTTTGGCCGCGCCGCAGGAGCGCGGCCGCGTGGTCGGTACGGTGATGAGCGGCCTGCTGCTGGGCATCCTGCTGGCGCGCACGATCTCCGGCCTGCTGGCCGGCGCCGGCGGCTGGCACACCGTCTACTGGGTGGCCGCCGGCCTGATGCTCGCCGTGGCGGCGCTGTTGTGGCGCGGGTTGCCGCGCCACGAGGGCAATCGCAGCCTGTCCTACCCGCACCTGATCGCCTCGGTCCTCGTATTGCTGCGCGACGAACCGGTGCTGCGCGCGCGCGCCGTGCTCGGTGGCCTGATCTTCGCCGGCTTCAGCGTGTTCTGGACCACGCTCGCCTTCCTCCTGGCCGGGCCCGATTACCACTACGGCACCAGCCTCATCGGCCTGTTCGGGCTCATCGGCGCGGCCGGCGCCCTGGCCGCCAACCTCGGCGGCAAGCTCTCCGACCGCGGCCACGGCACGCTCGCCAGTTGGGGCGGCCTGCTGATGCTCCTGCTGTCGTGGCTGCTGTTGTGGGCCGCGCCGCATTCGCTGTGGCTGCTGATCATCGGCGTGCTGCTGCTCGATGTCGCGGTACAGGGCGTGCACGTCAACAACCAGAGCGCGATCTACCAACTCGACGCGACGGCGCGCAACCGCATCACCTCGGCCTACATGACCTGCTACTTCATCGGCGGTGCGCTCGGCTCGAGCATGGGCACGGCGGCCTACGCGCGTGCGGGCTGGCACGGCGTCGTGGTGGTCGGCGCGGTGTTGTCGTTGCTGGCGCTGGTCTGGATGGGAGCCACCGCCGGCAAGTCCCGCGCATGATCCGTGCAATGCCAGCGCATTGCTACATCCCTGGGCGTTAGTAGAAATATCGAATGTGGGAATGCCAGTGGTTCTGGCAGCTTGTGCACGGCCGCACTGGGCGGCCATTCCACAAGAGGTTCCAACATGCGTGAACTGACTCCCGAAGAAGTCGAACAGGTGAGCGGCGGCTACGTCGAGCAATGCCCGGCGCCGATCTCCTGGAAGATCATACAAGGCATCGATACGTGGTTCCGCTCCTGGGAACGCGATTTCTGATTTCCCCTGGCGCAACGGAGGCGCCTCGCGACGAGGCGCTTCTTCGGCGACGCGATTGCGCTTGAACGACACCGGTTCCACCGGCCTGCTCGCGCGCGCTGCCTCCTTCAGCGGCTTGACGCTGGTCTCCCGCCTCACCGGCGTGCTCCGCGATGTCGCCATCGCCACCGCCTTTGGTGCAGGCGCGGGATCGGATGCCTTCGTCCTGGCCTTCCGCATCCCCAACTCGCTGCGGCGGCTGTTTGCCGATGGCGCATTGTCGGCCGCCTTCATCCCCGCATTGGTCCGCGAGCGCGACCACGCCGATCCGCTGCGCGTCGAGCGCTTCATCGCCCGCATGGCCGGCACGCTTGCCATGTGGGTGACGCTGGTGGCGGCGCTGGCCATGTTGCTGGCGACACCGCTGGCGGTGCTCTTCGCGCCGGGCGCCACCCGCGATCCCGGGCAGGTCGCCTTGCTGGCGCAACTGCTGCGGATCACTTTTCCCTTCCTGCCCTGCATCTCGCTGGCCGCCCTGGCCGGCGCGGTGCTGATGAGCCACGGCCGCTACGCGCGCTGGGCGTTGGCGCCGGCCCTGTTGAACCTGTGCATGGTCGCCGGCGCATGGGGACTGGCCCCGCACCTGGGCGTGCCGATCACCGCGCTGGCCTGGGGCGTGCTGGCCGGCGGCCTGCTGCAACTGGCCTGGCTATGGGCGGGCGTCAGGCGCCTGGGCATGCGCGTGTGCCCGGCCTGGGGCGCGCGCGACCCGCGCGTGCGGGCCGTCGCCAAGGCCATGCTGCCCACCGTGGCCGGCGCCTCGGTCGCGCAGCTCAACTTGGTCTTCGCCAGCGGCCTGGCCTCGCTGCTGCATGCCGGCTCGCAGACCTGGCTGTATCAGGCCGATCGCTTCCTCGAACTGCCGTTGGCATTGCTCGGCGCCTCGATGGGCATCGTGCTGCTGCCGGCACTGTCGCGGCAGTTCGCGCGCGATGACGGTACCGCCGCGCGAACGTTGGCGTGGGCACTGCGCGGCACCGCCTTGACCACGCTGCCGGCCGCGACCGGCCTGATCCTGTTGTCCGGCCCGCTGATGGCGACCTTCTTCCAGTACGGCCGCTACACCGCCTTCGATGCGGCGATGTCGGCGCGCGCCCTGGCCCTGATGAGCCTGGGCCTGCCGGCGCTGGTCGCGATCAAGACCCTGCTGCCGGCCTACTACGCGCGCGGCGACCTGGCTTCGCCCGTGCGCATGGCGGCGGTGTCGTTGCTGTGCAATGCGGGCGGCTGCGTGTTGCTGCTGGCCGCCGCCGTGACCTTCGCGCCCGGCGCCAGCGCCGATGCCCGCCCCTGGGACGTCCGCCTGGCTGCGCTGCCCGGGCTGCACGCGTATCTGGCACTGGCCAGCGCGGTGGCCAACAGCTGCAACGCGGTGCTGCTGTGGCGCGGGCTGCGCCGTGCCGGCGTGCTGGCGGCGCAGCCCCACGATGGCCGGGAGCTGGCGCGCGTTGCCTTGTCCTGTGCCGTCATGGCCGCCGTACTGCTGCCACTGCGCGCGTGCGTGGACTTCGCCGCGCTGGCCGTGTTCGGCCGCGTGGGCGCGCTATTGGTGCTGGTCGCCGTGGGCGGGCTCGCCTTCGTAGCCACCTGGCACCTGCTCGGCGGGCGCTTGTCCCGCCTGCGCAGCCCGCCCGGCTGAAGCGCTCGCAGCATCCTCGTCCGCGGCATCGCGCACCGGCACGGCGACCACCTCCTGCGCCGCCGCGCGCAAGCGCGGCAACAGGCGCAGCACCAGCGCCAGTTGCGTGCGCAACAGGCGCTGCTTGGGCGCCGCGTCGGCGGCGATGTCATCCAGCGCCTCGGCCATGGCGGCCTCGTGGCGCTCATCGGCCGGCGGCAGCGGTTGCCGTTGCGCCAGCCGCGCGGCGATCGTCCCCAACGCCTCCTGCAGGTAGAGACCGGCCTCGCGCGTCACCGCATCGAGTACCAGCCGCTCGCGATGCGCGCCCAGCGCGGACAGATAGCCCAGCAGCACATTGGACAGCGCCAGGAAACGGAAGCCGGCGTCCAGGTTGCGGCGGACGTAGCCCGGCTCGCGCACCATGTTCGACAGCGCCGCCGATAGCGCAGCATCGGCGTTGTGCATGTCGCGCCGGGCGATCCGGTAGTTGAGGTCGTCGCGCTGGCCTTCGTCGTATTGCGTCAGCACCTGGCGCAGGTAGCGCGCGGCGCTGGCCAGCACGTTGGCGATCACCGCGTGCAGCCGCCGGCCCTGCCAGTCGGGCAGGATCAGGAACGAGGCCAGCGCGGCGATGGCGCAGCCGATCAAGGTGTCGATCAGCCGCGGCCACAGCAGTACGAAGCCGTCGCCGAGCAGGTTGAAGCACAGCAGGGCCATCACCGTGATCGCCGCGGTGGCGAGCAGGTAGCGGTCGGTACGGGTGACGAAGAACACCAGCGCCGCCAGCAAGGCCAGCAGCAGTTGCATTTCGATCCCGGTGAACAGCTGCATCAGCGCCCAGGTCACGCCCAGGCCGACCAGGGTGCCGGCGATGCGCTGGACCAGGCGCAGGCGCGTGGCGCCATAGTTGGGCCGGCAGACGAAGGCGGTGGTGAGCAGGATCCAGAAGCCGTTGTGCGCGTGCATCAGCGTCATCACCGCATAACCGGCCAACAACGCCACGGCCATGCGCACGCCATGGCGGAACAGCACCGAGCCGGGCGTGAGTTGCTGCAACAGGCGCCGGCCCATTTCGCGCAGCGTGTGCGGCGAAGAGTCGCGCAGGCGCGTGTCGATGCCGTCCAGCGGCGTGTCCGACAGCGAGGACTCCGACAGCCGCTGCTCGATGCCCTGCAGGTTGCTCGACAGCAGTTCCAGCGAGCCCAGCAGGCGCGCCTGGTGCGGGTCCGCGCGCGCATGCAGGAAGTCCAGCGATTGCCGCAGGTCGTCGGTGGCCTGGCGGCTGCTGTCGCCATAGACGAAGGGCTGGCGCAGCCGCAGCGCCTCGCCGAGCGCGGCACAGGCGGTGCCCTGCAGCGACAGCAGGCGCTGGCAGCGGTACAGCACGTCGCTGTGGAAGAAGGCCTCGGTCAGCGCGTCGTAGGGATAATGCGAAGAACTGGCGCGCTCGTGGAAATCCTGCGCCAGGTAGTACAGGCGGAAGTACAGGCCCGACTGCACGCCCGGCCGGCCGGAACGGCCGAAGCGGCTGAGGATCGCGCCCTTGGCCGCATTGAGCGCGCCGACCACCCGCGCATTCTGCTCGGCCAGCGCCAATTGGCGCGCATGCAGGTCGCCGCCGCGGACCGGTTCGAACAGGTCGGCCTTGCGCCGCAGGTACTCGCCCAACACCGCGAACAACTGCGCCAGGCGCTCGCGCACCGGGCGGTTGGCGAACAACGCCGCCCACAGGATCGACAGCAACCCATACCAGGCCGCGCCGAGCAGCAGCAGGACGCTGCCCTGCCACAGGGCGGCCGGGTCGCCGCCGGCGGCGCGGTGTTGGTCCAGGCCGATCATCGTGTAGATCGACAGCGCGACCGTGGCCTGGGCGACGGACGCGTAGCGCTCGCCCAGCGCACCGAGCAGGGTCAGCACGAAGGTGGCCAGCGCCAGCCCGGTCACGAAGGCCCAGGGATGCGGGAACAGCCACACCACCGCCGCCGACGCACCGGCAAAGCACAGCAGCGAGAGCAGCACCGACTTGGCCCGGCCCAGCCAGTTGTCGTCGGTCTCGGCGATGGCGCTGGCGATGATGCCCAGGAAGATCGCCGGCAACGCCGCCAGCTGGCCGCCATACCAGCAACTGCCCATCGCCACGCCCAGCGCGATCAACACCCGCAGGCCATAGCTGGCCTTTTCGTGGGCCCAGAGGCGGCCCAGGCGGGATTCGATCGTGGGTTTGCTCACGGCGCCATTATGGCCAGAGGCGCGTGATCGCGGGGCGGAAAAGCGTCGGGGCTGAAGCCCCTCCCACAACGGCCGGCCCCGCTGAGAGACCGCGACCCGGAGGCCGTTGTAGGAGGGGCTTCAGCCCCGACAGCCGGAAGCCTCAGCGCCCTTCTTCGCGCGCGATCGCCCGCCAGCCGATGTCCTTGCGGTAGAACGCGTGCGGCCAGTGGATGTGCGCCAGCGCCGCATAGGCCCGCTGTTGCGCGTCGTGGACGCTGTCGCCCAGCGCGGCCACGCACAGCACGCGGCCACCGGCGCTGAGCACATGGCCCTGCGCATCGAGCGTGGTGCCGGCATGGAACACCTTGGCATCGTCCGGCGCCGGCACCAGCCCGTCGATGATCTCGCCGGTCACCGGCGTCTCGGGGTAGGGCCGCGCCGCCATCACCACGCCCAGCGACGGACGCGGGTCCCACTGCGCCTGCACCGCATCCAGGCGTCCGTCGATCGCCGCCTCCACCAGGTCGACCAGGTCCGACTGCAGGCGCAGCATCACCGGCTGGGTTTCCGGGTCGCCGAAGCGCACGTTGAACTCGATCACCCTGGGCGCGCCGCCGGCATCGATCATCAGCCCGGCGTAGAGGAAGCCGGTAAACGGCACGCCGTCGGCGATCATGCCGCGCACGGTCGGCTCGATCACTTCGCGCATCACCCGCGCATGCACCTCGGCCGTGACCACCGGTGCCGGCGAATACGCGCCCATGCCGCCAGTATTGGGGCCGGTATCGCCGTCGCCGACGCGCTTGTGGTCCTGGCTGGTGGCCATCGGCAGCGCGTTGGCGCCATCGACCATGGCGATGAAGCTGGCTTCCTCGCCCTCGAGGAACTCCTCGATCACCACCCGCGCGCCCGCATCGCCAAAGGCATTGCCGGACAGCATGTCGTGCACCGCGGCCTCGGCCTCGGCCAGCGTCATCGCCACGATCACGCCCTTGCCGGCGGCCAGGCCATCGGCCTTGATGACGATCGGCGCTCCCTTCGCCCGAACGTAGGCAAGCGCGGCCTCGGTGTCGTGGTGCACGGCGTAGTACGCGGTGGGAATGCCGTGGCGGGCGAGGAAGTCCTTTGCGTAGGCTTTGCTGCCTTCCAGCTGCGCGGCGGCGGCGGTGGGCCCGAAGATGCGCAGGCCAGCCGCGCGGAAGCGGTCGACCACGCCGGCCACCAGCGGCACTTCCGGCCCGACCACGGTCAGCGCCACACCTTCGTCCTGCGCCAGCTTCAACAGCGCGTCGAGGTCGTTGACCTTGATCGCGACATTGCGGCACTTGGCTTCGGTGGCGGTGCCCGCGTTGCCCGGCGCAACCAGTACCTCGCTGACGCGTGCGGACTGGGCAATCTTCCAGGCCAGCGCGTGTTCGCGACCACCGGAACCAATGACGAGGATCTTCATGCGGACAGGACTCCTGCGCGGCCTCGGTGGCCTACGCGTTGGAAAGGGAGGAGGAGAAAGCGGCGTGGTAGGCGACCTGGGCCTGCGGCGCGTCGCCCGCACCCACCAGCAGTGCCTGGAAATACTCGGCGGGCGCGTCGCGGTAGCGCAGCGCCGGCACCGGGCGGAAACCGAAGCGCGCATACCAGCCCGGGTCGCCGAGCACGACGCAGCCTTGCGCACCCAGCGCCGGCAGCTCGGCCAGCAGCGCACGCACCAGCGCACTGCCGACGCCGCGGCCCTGGTCGGCCGGGTCCACCGCGACCGGGCCGAGCCCGAACCAGCCGCTGCTGCCATCGTCGAGCGTGACCGGCGACAGCGCCGCGTGGCCGACAATGCGGCCATCGACATCGGCCACGCGCGATACGCTGAGCGCGCCGGCCGCGCGCAGCGCCGCGACGATGCGGGCCTCGCTGCCGCCGGCGTGGCCCGCGCGGGCGAAGGCCGCGTCGATCACGCGCGCGATCGCCTCATGGTCGGCGGTGGTTTCCTCGCGTATCCACATGGCGCACCTCGCGGGTCGTAAGAACGGTCAGTGGCGGAAATGGCGCACGCCGGTGAATACCATCGCCAGGCCGTGCTCGTCGGCGGCGGCGATCACCTCGGCGTCGCGCATCGAGCCGCCCGGCTGGATCACCGCGGCAATGCCCGCCTCGGCGGCGGCATCGATGCCATCGCGGAACGGGAAGAACGCGTCCGAGGCCATCACCGAGCCGGGCACCACCAGGTGCGCGTCGGCCGCCTTGATGCCGGCGATGCGCGCCGAGTACACCCGGCTCATCTGCCCGGCGCCCACGCCAATGGTGCGGTTGTCCTTGGCATAGACGATCGCGTTGGACTTGACGTACTTGGCCACGCGCCAGGCGAACAGCAGGTCGCGCAGCTGCGCCTCGGTCGGCGCCAGCTTCGTGACCACCTTCAACTCGCCCGCGCTCATGCCGCGGTTGTCGGCCGACTGCAGCAACAGGCCCGAACCAATGCGTTTGCTGTCGTAGTTGTTGCGGCCCTCGCCGTGCGGGATCTGCAGCACGCGCACGTTGGCTTTCTTGGTGGCGTATTCCAGCGCGCCCGGCGCGTAGTCCGGCGCGATCAGCACCTCGACGAACTGGCGGTCCAGGATCGCCTTGGCGGTGGCCGCGTCCAGCGTGCGGTTGAAGGCGATGATGCCGCCGAAAGCGCTGGTCGGGTCCGTGGCATAGGCCAGTTCATAGGCATCGCCGCAGGCCACGCCCACCGCCACGCCACACGGATTGGCGTGCTTGACGATCACGCAGGCCGGCGCGTCGAACTGGCGCACGCATTCCCAGGCCGCGTCGGCATCGGCCAGGTTGTTGTAGCTGAGCTCCTTGCCCTGCAGCTGGCGGAAGGTGGCCAGCGTGCCCGGCACCGGGTAGAGATCGCGATAGAACGCACCGCTCTGGTGCGGGTTCTCGCCATAGCGCAGGTCCATCACCTTGACGAAGGTCGAATTCATCTGCGCCGGGTATTCGGCGCGCTGCGGCACCGCCTGCGCGCTGTCGGCGACCGCCGACAGGTAGTTGCTGATCGCCGCGTCGTACTGCGCCACGCGGTTGAACGCGGCCACCGACAAGGCAAAGCGCTGGGCGGCCGACAACTGGCCGTCGTTGGCGTCCAGCTCGGCGAGCAGGCCGGCGTATTGCGACGGATCGGTGGCCACCGCCACGCGGGCGAAGTTCTTCGCCGCCGAGCGCAGCATCGCCGGGCCGCCGATGTCGATGTTCTCCACCGCATCGGCCAGCGTGCACCCGGCCTTGGCGGTGACCGACTCGAACGGATACAGGTTCAGCACCAGCAGGTCGATCGCCGCGATGCCATGTTCGGCCATCACCGCATCGTCGGTGCCGGCGCGCCCGAGCAGGCCGCCATGCACCAGTGGGTGCAGGGTCTTGACCCGGCCGTCCATCATCTCCGGGAAGCCGGTGACTTCCGATACGTCCGTCACCGCCAGGCCGGCGTCGCGGATCGCCTTGGCGGTGCCGCCGGTGGACAGCAGCGCGACGCCGCGCGCGGCCAGGGCCTGGGCCAGTTCGATCAGGCCGGTCTTGTCGGAAACGGAAAGCAGGGCCCGGCGGACGGGCAGGAAATCGGAGGACATGGGGGATGGGCAGCGGAGCGGGGCCGATATTGTAACGGCTTGGCCCACCGCGCTTCCGTGCCCTGTCCGCTGAAACCATTTCACCCCACCGGCCGCCGCGGCGGTACGGCGCGGGGTTTACGACAGCCCGTATTCCTTGAGCTTCTTGCGCAGGGTGGCGCGGTGGATCCCCAGCATCGCCGCGGCGCGGCTCTGGTTGCCCTCGCAGTGGTTCAGCACTTCCACGAACAGCGGAATCTCCATCTCGCGCAGCACGATCTCGTACATGTCGTCGGCGTCGCTGCCATCCAGGTCGCGCAAATAGCGGCGCACGGACTGGGCGACATGCTCGCGCAGCGGTGACTTGGGAGCACCGCGACTGGCGTCGGGACGGGTGGTGGCAGCGTTCAAGGAGAGCCCTGGATGAAGAAGCCGGCAGGGCAGGCCGCCGGCGAGGGGGAGTGAGTCTAGCGCGTGCGTCGGGCCGCTGCCATCCGCGCGCCGGTCCCGGGGACGGGCGCGGCGGGCGCCAGCGCAAGGGCGCGGTGCAATGGACCCGGGTTCAATGGAAGTCGAAAGTGAAGGCGGCAGTGCCGGCGGCTGGCTCGCGCACGCGGAAGTCGATGCGTCCGCTCTGGCCGGGGGCCAGGGTTTCGGCGGGGTCGGGTGCATGCCCCAGGTATTCGTTCGGCGAGAACACGCGGCTGCCGATCACCCGGCCGTCGGCATCGGACAGCGACAACTGCAGCCATGGCCAAGCCTGGTTCCAACGCGCGTCGTTGCGAAAGCTGGCCTGGATGCGCAGCACGCCGGTCTCGCCCGGCGCCGGACGCACATCGCGGTCGAGCATGGTGAACGCCGCCGGCTCGTGCCATACCGGCAGGTCGCAATGCAGCGCGCCGCACAGCGTGGACAGCAAGGGCCGCCAGCGGGCCTCGCTGGCGAAGCGCGCGCGGTCGGCGAGCAGGATCTGCAGCACCAGCAACAGCGCCAGCGCCACCAGCACCAGCCATTGCCAAACGGAAGCACGCGGCGTGCGGGCCCGCACGCGCGGCTGCGCGAACGTGGGAGCGGGAATGGCTGCCACCGGCAGTGCCGCGGCGCGCCAGTCCACCGCCGGCGCCGTGGCCACGGCATCGCTGGCGGCATCGGTTTCGACAGCGCTGGCGGCAGAGGCAGGTGCCGGCGGCGACAGCGCGTCGGCCAGGTCGGCCAGGTCGGCGAGGGGTGGCTCGACTTGCGGCGCGGCAGCGGTCGCGTTCGATACTGCGGGCGATGCGCCTTCCACGTCCGGCGCGTTCGCCGCCGGTGACGCCTCGGCCTCCTGGAGAGGGGTCTCGCCACCAGCTGGCGCCAGCGAAGCCGCCTCCGCCGGGATCTCTTCACGCGCCTGCGCCTCGCGGGCGGGACGCCGCAGGAAGGTGGCCAGGGGACGGCGCGGCGGCGGGGTCTCGGTCATCGTGGCGGCGGTCGGCTGGAGAAACCCTATTCAAGCACGCGGAGCGTACCGACCGAAATCGCTGCCTTTTCGCCCTTGCCGATCCGGATGGCGCAGGTAAGCATTGCTTTCATGGATTGCATGGAAAGCAGTACTGACTGGCCCGGGAAGGCCGCCCTCGCCAGCGCACGTCCGCGCTGCGGCAGCGCCGGTGAGGTGGCCGGCGCCACTGCGCGCGCGATCGTGCCGGCCATCGTCGGCTTCTCAGCGCCGCCGTCGCGTGGCCGGTGCATGGATCAGCTCGAGCAGGCCGGTGCGCTGGCGTGGCCGCAACTGTTCGAAGCCCGCCAGCAGTTGGCGCTGTTGTTCGCTCAGCGGGTAGTAGCTGGCTTCTTCCTCGACGATCAATTGCGGCGGCCCTTGCGAAGCCTCGCCGCGGCCGGTGGCCAGATATTCGAAATGCAGGCCACTGCGCCGGGCCAGGGCGATCAGGTTCTCCACCGAAGGCGCCGTGCCTTCGGCCATTTCCCATTGCGCGACCGCACTGCGGGAAATCCCCAGCTCCGCGGCCAACGTCTCTTGCGTCAACCCGGTCAAACGCCGGGCCTCGCGAATCCTTTCGTAAAGCTTGCTCACTCCGTATCCGTTCTACGCATGCAACGAAATGCACATATAGCGTCCACTTTCGGACGGCGGGCTCGCCTGCCTTCTGGGCAGATTCATGTCAGCAATTCTGACCTTGACGGAAAGCTGCAGTACAGCTCCAGAGGGCATCAACGATGAGTACGACCCCGTCGATCCCCTGTTCAACCCGGCCCCACGGCGTGCGCCGCTACCGTGTGTGGTCGCGGGAAGGGCGGATCGACGCGATTGCCGCGCCTTTGCGCGTGGGCCGATGGCGCCGGCTCGGCCGCGTGTGCCGGTGCGGACTCGGCGTGGCGGCGGCCTGCGGCCTGTGCGCGTCGCGGGCCGGCCCAGCCTTGGCGGTATATATCGCCGGCGCTGTGTGCCTCTTGCTCGCCGGCGCACTGGCCCGGAGCCATTGGATTCGCAGCCGGCCCTGCCGCTTGCGTCGGCGCGGTGCCCGGCCCGGGCCGTGGGTATGGGCGATCGACGCCGAGTCGGCCATCTGCACGGCACGCATCCGCGCCAACGGCCTTCGATCAGGCGCGGCGCACGCCTTCGATCCGCATCCAGTCGCCTTCCTGCTCGCAGCGCAGCGCATCGAACCAGGCTGAGTAACGTGCCAGCAGCTCCGGTTCCTGGCCCTGCAGGATCCCGGACAGCGCGATGCGCCCCCCCGGGGCCACGCGTTCTGCCAGCGTCGCGGCCAGGGCATCGAGTGCGGAAGCGAGGATGTTCGCCACCACCACCGGATAGGTCGCCACCGGCTCATCGTCGGGCAGATACACGGCGAGACGGTCGGCCACGCCGTTGCGTTCGGCGTTGTCATGGGTGGCGATCAATGCCTGCGGGTCGTTGTCCACCCCGACCGCCTGCCCGGCGCCCAGCTTGAGCGCGGCCAGCGCGAGGATGCCCGAGCCGCAGCCGAAATCGAGCACGCGCGCGCCCTGGAGCCGGCCTTCGCCGGCCAATCCGTCGAGCCAGCGCAGGCACAGCGCGGTGGTGGGATGGGTGCCCGAGCCGAAGGCCAGGCCCGGGTCCAGGCGTACGACCGCCGCTTGGTCGCCCCGTGCGTCTTCGGGCAGTTCGTGGTTCCAGGGCACGATGAAGGTGCGCTCGCCGAAACGCATCGGCTGGAACTGGTCCAGCCAGGCGCGTTCCCAATCCTCATCGGCAACCTGGTGGAACTGCACCTGCGCCCAGTCCAGGGCCGGATCGAACGCTTCCAGCGCGGCCAGCAGGGCCAGCGCGTCGGTGTCGTCGGGGAACAACGCGGTCAGCACCAGGCTGTTCCACAGCGGGGTCTGGCCTACGCCGGGCTCCAGGATGGCGCGTTCATCGGAGGTGTCGGCGTCGGCGTCGAGCAGGGTGACAGCCAGCGCGCCGACGTCTTCCAGCGCGTTTTCGTAGCGGGGCTGGGTGGTTTCGGCGCAGCGCAGGGTCAATTCGAGGAACGGCATGGGGGCGATTCCGAAGCGGGCAGGGGCAACAGGGCGGGCATCGTAGACCACTGCGGCGGCGCGCGCTGGCGGGATCGCGACGGGCCGGTTGCGCTAGACTTGCGCGCGAGCCCGCCCGGGCTCCGCCCAGCGCCCCGGAACCCGATGACCCAGAGTCGCACCCCTCCCTTCCTGCTGTTGCTGATAGCGCCCGTCGCGCTATTGGCGGCCGTATGGTGGCATCGCGCCGGCTGGGCACCGGTGGGCGCCGGATTGGCACTGTCCCACGCCAGCGCCGATTTGGAAGCGCCCGCGAAGCCCGACCCCATGCCGCTGCACCGCCCTGGCCGAAGCGAGCGTTCCACGGTGGGCCATGGCCTGCCCGTGGACCGCCGCGCCGGCTTCGACGGCGAGCAGGACCTGTACCGCTACGCCCAGCGCCTGTCCGCCGCGGCCGATGCCGGCGACGCCGAGGCCGGCTGGATGCTCAGCCGCGTCCACGACTATTGCGCCGCCTACGCCCAAGACCCCCCGGGCTATGCCGCCGACAGCAATGCACTGGCCGCGCAGAACATGCCGGGTGCCTCGACCATGTTTGAAGCTCGCCAGCGCCTGCAGTCACGCTGTGCCGGTTTCGTCCCACGTGATGGCCTGACCGCGGCTAACATTCTCGCCCGGCGCGTGGCGGCGGCGAAGGCGGGCAACCTCGCCGCTGAAGCAGCGCTGTTGTCGCTGGGGCAGCCGCTGCAGACCAGCGCCGAATACCGGCGCGGCCTGGTGCAACGCGTCCTCGTCTCGCGGGACCCCGAGGCCTACCTGGCGGTGTCCGGGGCGATGGGCGTCGCGGCGAGCGGCGACGAGGCTTACCGCGACTATGTGGTGGGCGACCAGTACGCGCAGCTGGCCTGGCAACTGGCGGCTTGCCGGCTCGGCCTGGCATGCGGGCCTGGCAGCAACCTGATGACGAGTTATTGCGCCAACGGCGGCATCTGTTCGACCGATGCCCGCCAGGATTTTCCTTCCTTCGTATTAGACGCCGCAGTGCCGCGGCAGAGTGCCGACAAGATGGACGAAATGGTGAACACCTTGGTCAGTGGTCCGGGAGCGAGCTCATGAATTACCGTCGCTGGTTGATTGGCGCCCGGTTCTGGTTCTGGGTCGTGGCCTTCGTGGCGTATTCGGCCGCAGCAGTGGGCATCGTCCTGATCGATACCGCCGACGGCCGCTACCAGACGCTGTCGCAGGTCCGGTTCACCTCGGTCAAGTCCGACGAGCAGGTCCGGCGCGTGGGCGCGGCCCAGGTCGCCGCGCTCTATCGCGCGCAGAGCGGCATGCCCTTCACCACGCTGCCACCCGGAGCCACGTTCCAGATCGTCTGGCCCGATGGCTCGACCGAGACCGTCTCGGTGGTCGACCCGACCTCCAGCACCGGCAACGCGCTGCAGACCGGCTCGCAACAGGCGGCCGAAGCGCGCTGAGCGGGTGGGCACGGCGCAAAGAAAAAGGCGGGGATATCCCCGCCTTTTTCATGCCTCATCGATGGCGTTGGCGCCCGCTGCTCACACCAGGGCGATCGACTGGTTCTTGCGCTCGGCCAAGCGCTTCTCCAGGTAGTGGATGTTCTGCCCACCGGCCTGGAAGCCCTTGTCGCGCATGATCCGCTGCTGCAGCGGGATATTGGTCTTGATGCCGTCCACCACCATCTCGCTCAGCGCCACGCGCATGCGCGCGATCGCGGTCTCGCGGTCCGGCCCGTGCACGATCAGCTTGCCGACCATCGAGTCGTAGTTCGGCGGCACCCGGTAGCCGCTGTAGATGTGCGTATCCACGCGCACGCCCGGGCCACCGGGCGGATGGAACGCGGTGATCAGGCCCGGATGCGGCATGAAGGTTTCCGGATCCTCGGCATTGATGCGGCATTCGATCGCATGGCCACGCAGGACGATGTCGCTCTGCTTGATGCTCAGCTTCTGCCCGGCCGCGATGCGCAGCTGCTCGCACACCAGGTCGATGCCGGTGATGCGCTCGGTCACCGGATGCTCCACCTGGATGCGGGTGTTCATCTCGATGAAGTAGAAGCGGCCGTCCTCGAACAGGAACTCGAACGTACCGGCACCGCGGTAGCCGATGCGCAGGCAGGCTTCCACGCAGACCTTGCCGATCTCGTTGCGCAGCGCCTCGGTGATGCCCGGTGCCGGCGCTTCCTCGACCACCTTCTGGTGGCGGCGCTGCATCGAGCAGTCGCGCTCGCCCAGGTGGATCGCATTGCCCTGGCCGTCGGCCAGCACCTGGATCTCGATGTGGCGCGGATTCTCCAGGAACTTCTCCATGTAGACCTGGTCGTTGCTGAAAGCCGCCTTGGCCTCGGACTTGGTGGTCTCGATGGCCGCTTTCAGTGCGCCTTCGGCGTGCACCACGCGCATGCCGCGGCCGCCGCCGCCGCCGGCGGCCTTGATGATGACCGGGAAACCAATTTCGCGTGCGACCTTGGTGTTGGCGACGATGTCATCGCCCAACGGACCGCCCGAGCCAGGCACGCACGGCACGCCGGCGGCCTTCATCGCGCGGATCGCCTCGACCTTGTCGCCCATCAGGCGAATGGTGTCGGCTTTGGGTCCGATGAAGATAAAACCGGACTGCTCCACGCGTTCGGCGAAGTTGGCGTTCTCCGACAGGAACCCGTAGCCGGGGTGGATCGCCTGGGCGTCGGTCACCTCGGCCGCGGCGATGATCGCCGGGATGTTGAGGTAGCTCTCCGCCGACGGCGCCGGGCCGATGCAGACCGACTCGTCGGCCATCGCCACGTGCTTGAGGTTGCGGTCGACGGTGGAATGCACCGCGACCGTACGGATGCCCAGCGTGTGGCACGCGCGCAGGATGCGCAGCGCGATTTCGCCACGGTTGGCAATGACGACCTTGTCGAGCATGCGTCGCTCCTCAGCCGATCACGAACAGGGGCTGGTCGAATTCCACCGGCTGGCCGCTTTCGCCGAGGATGGCCACGATCGTGCCCGAGACATCGGCCTCGATCGGGTTGAACATCTTCATCGCCTCGATGATCGCCAGGGTCTCGCCCGCCTTGACCGCCTGGCCCACGCTGACGAACGCCGGCTTGTCCGGGGCCGGCGAGGTGTAGAACGTGCCGACCATCGGCGCACGCAGCACGTGGCCCTCGGGCAGGGCATTGCCCGGCTTGGCGCTGCCGCCGGTCGATGCTTCGGTGGGCGAGTGCATCGGCATGGCCGGCGCTGCCGGTGCGGCAGCCGGCGCGGCCATCATCATGGGTGTCGGAGCGGCGGCATAAGCGCCCTTGGGCGTGCGTGCCAGGCGCACGCTCTCCTCGCCCTCCTTGATCTCGATTTCGGCGAGATTGGATTCTTCGAGCAGGTCGATGAGCTTCTTGATTTTGCGCAGATCCATAGTGGCCTCTTGAGTAAACGTGGAACGGCGGCGCCAGGCCGCCCGGGTACGGGTGGAATCAGGCCGGCGCGAGGCGGGCCAGGGCGGCATCCAGCGCCAACCGGTAGCTGTCCGCGCCGAAGCCGCAGATCACCCCCAGCGCTGTGTCGCTGAGGTAGCTGTGGTGGCGGAACGGCTCGCGGGCATGCGGGTTGGACAGGTGCAGCTCGATGTAGGGAATCGCCACGGCCAACAGCGCGTCGCGCAGGGCGACGGAGGTGTGGGTGAAGGCGGCGGGGTTGATCAGGATGAAGGCGGTGCCGTCCTGGCGTGCGGCCTGGATGCGGTCGACCAGCGCATGCTCGGCGTTGGACTGGAAGCAGGTCAGTTCATGGCCGGCGGCCTGCGCCTGCGCCACCAGGCGGGCGTTGATGTCGGCCAGGGTGTCGCGGCCATAGACCTCCGGCTCGCGGCTGCCGAGCAGGTTGAGGTTGGGGCCGTGGAGCAACAGCAATCGGGCCATGGCGGAGAGCGCAACCGGAAAGGCCGCGAGTCTGCGCGATGCCGGCGTTACTGTCCAGATAGGCGAAGTTGGCGTTGCTTTAAACGGATGTTTGAAACTTGGGGGAAAGCCTTGCCGGGGTTGGGCGCGAGCTCATCGAGGCTCGCGCGAACGCCCGACGGCGCTAGCGCGCCGCCCGCAACAACGCGTCCTCCACCACCGCCTGCGTCAGCACGGTCGGCAGCACGGCCGGCGGCGCCCCCGGCCCGTAGACCACGTACAGCGGCACGCCCACCGCCTGGTGCTGGCGCAGGAACGCGCTGATCGCCGGATCCTCGTTCGTCCAGTCGCCGGACATGTACACCGCGTCCACCCGGCGCAGCGTGTCGCGGAATTCGTCGCTGCCCAGCACGTGGCGCTCGTTGGCCTTGCAGGTCACGCACCAGTCGGCGGTCATGTTGACGAAGACCACGCGGTTGTCCGCGCGCAGGCGGTCGAGCAGTTGCGGCGAGTAGGCGACCTGCCCGGCCTCGGCGGCGGCCGCGCGCGGCGGCGCGATCCGGGTCACGCCCCATATCGGCAGCAGCGCCAGCACCAGCATCGCGCTGGACAGGCCCAGGCCGAGCCGGTGGCTGCGCCAGCGGCTGCGTTCGAACCACCACAGCCCGAGCGCCAGCAGGGTCGCGCCGACCAGCACCAGCGCCAGCGCGTCCACGCCGCGCTGCTTGCCCAGCACCCACAGCAGCCAGATCGCGGTCAGGTACATGGGGAAGGCCAGCACCTGCTTGAGCGCTTCCATCCATGGCCCGGGCGAGGGCAGGCGCCGCGCAAGGGAGGGCACGAAGCCGATCAACAGGAACGGCAGCGCCAGGCCCAGGCCAAGCACCACGAACACCAGCATCGCCGCCAACGCCGGTGCGGCGAAGGCGTAGGCCAGGGCGGTGCCCATGAAAGGCGCGATGCACGGGCTGGCGACCACGCAGGCCAGCACGCCGGTGAAGAAGTCGCCCACCGGGCCGCTGCGCGAAGCCAGCGACTGGCCGATGCCGCCGCCACCGCCCAGGGTGAACAGGCCCGACAGGCTCAGGCCGATGGCGAACATGAGGTAGGCCAGCATCGCCACGAACCATGGCTGCTGCAGCTGGAAGCCCCAGCCGGCCGCCTGCCCGGCCGCGCGCAGGCCGATGACCAGCGCGCCGATGGCGGAGAAGGACAGCAGCACGCCGAGCGAGTACCACAGCGCATGGCTACGCGCCCGCGCCCGGCTCTCGCCGCTGTGCGCCAGGCCGAGCACCTTGAGCGAGAGGATCGGCAGCACGCAGGGCATCAGGTTCAACACCAGGCCACCGGCCAGCGCGGCCAGCAGCACCCACAGCAGGTTCTGCCGCGGCGAGGGCGGTGCGGTGCGGTTGTCGTTCTCGGCCGAGGCGTCGGGGAAGCGAGTGGCCGTGCCGGCCTCGGCAGGCTTTGGCCGCGCACCGGCCGCCAGCGGCTGGATCGGCAACGGCGTGGCGCTGGCCTGCTCGGGCGGCGTCAGCTTGCCGGCCGGCAGCGAGAGCTTCACCCGCCGGGTCATCGGCGGGTAGCAGATGCCGTCGGTCTGGCAGCCCTGGAAGGTGGCGACCAGGGTGATCTCGGCCGGTTCGGCCGTGCGCCGCAGCAGCGGCAGGGCCACCTCGGCCTGGTCGAAGTACACCACCACGTCGCCGAAGTGCTCGTCGTGGTGCGAGCGACCGGCCGGCCAGCGCGGCACGCCGGTGTCGATCTGCTTGCTGCCTTCCAGCGCCAGCGAGGTGCGGTCGCGATAGAGGTAATAGCCCGGGGCCGGCGTGAAGCGCAGCAGCAAGGTGTTGCCGTCGCCGACGATGGCCTCGAAGGCGAACGCCTGCTCGGCCGGCAGCGGCAAGGCTTCCATGCCGCTGCCCGGCAGCCCGGCCAGGCCGGGGCCGGCGCCCGGCAAGGCGGCGGCGCGCGGCAGGCCGTTGCCCGGGGCGGTCGCGTCGGCCGCGGCCGGCGGCAAGGCGACCTCGATGCGGCGCTTCTGCGGCGGGTAGCACACGCCGGCGTCGGCGCAGCCCTGGTAGCGCACTTCCAGGGTCACGCTGCGGGCGGCCGGATCGGCCTGGCCGGCGAGCACCGCGCGCAACTGGCCGCGGTAGGTCTCGACGTTGCCGAAGAACTCGTCGTGCTTCTTGTGCCCGTCCGGCAGCGTCAGCGGGCCGGGGCTGAAACCGCCGCCCACCGGGGTGACCCCGATGCGATGCCGGTACAGGTAATAGCCATCGGCGATCTTCCACTGCAGCTCGATCCCGTTGCGGTCATCGGCCCGCGCGCTCAGCGCGAAGGCCTGGTCCACCGGCAGCAGGTCGGCCTCGGTGAAGGCCAGGGCGGGGAGGCAGGTGAGGCACAGCGCGCAGAGCGCGGCCAGGCGGTGCAACCACTTCATCGATCAGGAATCCTCGAAAGTTTGCGCCCGCACCCAGTCCAGGTAGCCAGGCAGGCCGCCGCTGGCGGCAACTGCGACCGCCTCCGGCAGCTCGTACGGGTGCAGTTCGCACAGGCGGGCGATGGCCGCCTCCAGGCGGCTGCCGCGTGTCTTGATCAGCAGCTGTATTTCCTCGGCGCTTTCCAGCGCGCCGTTCCAGCGGTAGGTCGACAGCGCCCCCGGCAACCGCGTCACGCAGGCGGCCAGGCCTTCTGCCACCAGCGCGCGGGCGATAGCCTCGGCGCTGTCGGCGTCGGGGCAGGTGCTCAGCAGCAGGTGGACCGGATCGGCGGCGGCGGGCATCGAGCCAGTATAGCCACCCAAGATTTTTCTGATCCCACCCCTTGAATCCGGCGCCGGCAGCGCCATAACTCGCCCGTCCCCGGCTGCCCGGGTTTTTTCGCGCGCTGTGTTGGCACTCGTCATGCACGAGTGCTAACATCGCCGTCCTTTCCCAGACCAATCAATCACTTAAGAGGGTCTTTCTATGAGCATCAAGCCGCTTCACGACCGCGTCGTGGTCAAGCCGATCGAAGCCGACGAGATTTCCGCCGGTGGCATCGTGATCCCGGACTCGGCCAAGGAGAAGTCCACCAAGGGTGAGATCGTCGCCGTCGGCACCGGCAAGCCGCTGGACAACGGCAGCGTCCGCGCACCGGCCGTCAAGGTCGGCGACAAGGTCATCTACGGCCAGTACGCCGGCAGCAGCTACAAGTCCGAAGGCGTCGAGTACAAGGTGCTCCGCGAGGACGACATCCTGGCGATCGTCGGCTGATCGCCGCGCTTCGCACTCCCCCGAATTCCACGAATCACAGAGGTATTAGCTAATGGCTGCCAAGGATATCCGTTTCGGTGAAGACGCCCGCGCGCGCATGGTGCGCGGCGTGAACGTACTCGCCAATGCCGTCAAGGCCACCCTGGGCCCGAAGGGCCGCAACGTCGTGCTCGAGAAGAGCTTCGGCGCCCCGACCATCACCAAGGACGGCGTCTCCGTCGCCAAGGAAATCGAACTGGCTGACAAGTTCGAGAACATGGGCGCGCAGATGGTCAAGGAAGTCGCTTCCAAGACCTCCGACAACGCCGGCGACGGCACCACCACCGCCACCGTGCTGGCCCAGGCGTTCATCCGCGAGGGCATGAAGGCCGTGGCCGCCGGCATGAACCCGATGGACCTCAAGCGCGGCATCGACAAGGCGGTCACCGCCGCCGTCGCCGAGCTGAAGAACCTGTCCAAGCCGACCGCCGACGACAATGCCATCGCGCAGGTCGGCACGATCTCGGCCAACTCGGACGAGTCGATCGGCAACATCATCGCCGAGGCGATGAAGAAGGTCGGCAAGGAAGGCGTCATCACCGTTGAAGAAGGCTCGGGCCTGGACAACGAGCTGGACGTGGTCGAGGGCATGCAGTTCGACCGCGGCTACCTCTCGCCGTACTTCATCAACAACCAGCAGAGCCAGTCGGCCGACCTGGACGACCCGTTCATCCTGCTGCACGACAAGAAGATCTCCAACGTGCGTGACCTGCTGCCCGTCCTCGAGGGCGTGGCCAAGGCCGGCAAGCCGCTGTTGATCGTGGCCGAGGAAGTCGAGGGCGAAGCCCTGGCGACCCTGGTGGTCAACACCATCCGCGGCATCGTCAAGGTCGTGGCGGTCAAGGCCCCGGGCTTCGGCGACCGTCGCAAGGCGATGCTGGAAGACATGGCCGTGCTGACCGGCGGCACCGTGATCTCCGAGGAAGTGGGCCTGGCGCTGGAAAAGGCCACCATCAAGGACCTGGGCCGCGCCAAGAAGGTGCAGGTGACCAAGGAAAACAGCACCGTGATCGACGGCGCCGGCGACGGCGAGGCGATCCAGGCGCGCATCAAGCAGATCAAGGCGCAGATCGAAGAGACCTCTTCGGACTACGACCGCGAGAAGCTGCAGGAGCGCGTGGCCAAGCTGGCCGGCGGCGTGGCCGTCATCAAGGTCGGCGCGGCTACCGAAGTGGAGATGAAGGAAAAGAAGGCGCGCGTCGAAGACGCCCTGCACGCTACCCGTGCGGCCGTCGAGGAAGGCGTGGTCCCGGGCGGCGGTGTTGCGCTGATCCGTGCCAAGGCCGCCATCGAAGGCCTGAAGGGTATCAACGAAGACCAGAACCACGGCATCGAGATCGCCCTGCGTGCGATGGAAGCGCCGCTGCGCGAGATCGTCACCAACGCCGGTGAAGAGCCCTCCGTGATCGTCAACAAGGTCAAGGACGGTTCGGGCAACTTCGGCTACAACGCCGCCAACGGCGAGTACGGCGACATGGTTGCGTTCGGCATCCTGGACCCGACCAAGGTCACCCGCACCGCGCTGCAGAACGCCGCGTCGATCGCTGGCCTGATGATCACCACCGAAGCGATGGTGGCCGAGTCGCCGAAGAAGGACGAGCCGGCGATGCCGGGCGGCGGCGGCATGGGCGGCATGGGCGGCATGGACTTCTAAGTCCTGCCGCGGCCGCACGGTCGTACGCTGTAGCGAAAACCCCGCCGAAAGGCGGGGTTTTCTTTTGCGCAGTTGCCAATGAAACGGTTGGCGCAACCGGAAAGCCGTGATATCAATGCTCCCCATGAACGCAAACCCCAACCGCTTTTACTTTTGGTATTACGGTTTTCCGATGCCGCTGGCGGAGGAAGGATTGCGCTCACCCTGAAGAACACCTTCAGACGCATCCCGAAAGCCGCCAGCGCAACTGGCGGCTTTTTTGTTGCCGCCTTGCCTGGGGGCTCCACGCATCACCCCGATCCCACGGAGAACGCCATGCCCCCCCTGACCGACGACTTGCGCATCCGCAAGATCGAACCGCTGACCACCCCCGCCGACCTGATCGTCGAGCTGCCCTGCGACGAAGCCGCCTCGGAAACCGTCGCCCGCTCGCGCAGCGCGCTGCACGCCATCCTGCACGGCGCCAACGACCGCCTGGCCGTGGTGATCGGCCCGTGCTCGATCCACGACCCGGCCGCCGCGCTCGAATATGCCGCGCGCCTGCGGCCGCTGCGCGACACGCTCGGCGACGCGCTGGAGATCGTCATGCGCGTGTACTTCGAAAAGCCGCGCACCACCGTGGGCTGGAAGGGCTTGATCAACGACCCCGACCTCGATGGCAGCTTCCGGATCAACAAGGGCCTGGCGGTGGCGCGCGGCCTGCTGCGCGACATCAACCGCCTCGGCCTGCCGGCCGGCGTGGAATTCCTCGACACCATCTCGCCGCAGTACATCGCCGACCTCGTCGCCTGGGGCGCGATCGGCGCGCGCACCACCGAAAGCCAGGTGCATCGCGAGATGGCCTCCGGCCTGTCGTGCCCGATCGGCTTCAAGAACGGCACCAGCGGCGATGTGAAGATCGCTGCCGACGCGGTCAGCGCCGCCACGCATCCGCACCACTTCCTGTCGGTGAGCAAGGACGGGCGGTCGTCGATCGTCGCCACCTCGGGCAACCCGGACTGCCACGTCATCCTGCGCGGCGGCGTGCAGCCCAACTACGACGCGGCCAGCGTGCAGGCGGCGAGCGCGGCGTTGCACAAGGCCGGGTTGGCGGCGCGGTTGATGATCGATGCCAGTCATGCGAACAGCGGCAAGAATCCCGACAACCAGCCGAAGGTGGTGGCCGACATCGCCGCGCAGATCGCCGATGGCGAAACGCGGATTGTCGGCGCGATGATCGAGAGCCATCTCGTCGGCGGGCGGCAGGAATTGGTGGAAGGCCAGCCGCTGGTCTATGGGCAGAGCATTACCGATGGTTGCATCGATTGGGAGACCTCGGTGGCGGTGCTGGAGCAGCTGGCCGAGGCGGTGCGCGCGCGGCGGGTGCGATTGGCGGAGGCGGCCTAAGCCTTCATGCCTTTCTGTAGGAGCGGCTTCAGCCGCGACCGGAGATCCAGGGCCTGCGGAGAGAGTGGCGTAGCCGCAGAGTTCCGGTCGCGGCTGAAGCCGCTCCTACAGGGCTCGTCGCATCAGCCCTCGCGGCCTCACGCCCGCATCGTCCCCGTATCCAACCACCGCTGGTGCCAGGCCAACGCCTCCGGCAACAAATGCGGGGTGTGCTTGCCATAAGCATCGCGGCACGCACGGTCGAAATAATCCTCCAGCTGCGCGCGGTAGTCCGGATGGGCGCAGTTGTCGATCACCACGCGCGCGCGCTGCTTCGGCGTCAGCCCGCGCAGGTCGGCCAGGCCCTGTTCGGTAACGATCACCGCCACGTCGTGCTCGGTGTGGTCGACATGGCTGACCATCGGCACGATCGAGGAAATGGTGCCGTTCTTCGCCGTCGAGGGGCTCAGGAACGCCGACAGGAAACCATTGCGCGCAAAGTCGCCCGAGCCGCCGATGCCGTTCATGATCCGCGAGCCCATGATGTGGGTCGAATTGACGTTGCCGTACAGATCGACCTCGATCATCCCGTTCATGCCGATGCAGCCCAGCCGCCGCACCAGCTCCGGGTGGTTGGAGATCTCCTGCGTGCGCATCACGATGCGCTCGCGGTAGAAGGCGATGTTGCGCTTGAATTCCTCGTTCGCCGCCGGGCTCAACGCAAAGCCCGTGCATGACGCATAGCGCAGCACGCCGGACTTGAGCAGGTCGAGCATCCCGTCCTGGATCACCTCGGTGAATGCCTCCAGGTCGCGGAAGCCGCTCTCGGCCAGGCCCGCCAGCACCGCATTGGGAATATTGCCCACGCCCGATTGCAACGGCAGCAGGCTCGCCGGCAGCCGGCCCTTGGCCACTTCGTGCTTGAGGAACTCGATCAGGTGCGCGGCGATGCGCTGGCTGTTGTCGTCGGCCGGTGAGAACGGGCTGTTGCGGTCCGGCCCGTTGGTGCGCACCACCGCCACCACCTTGTCCAGGTCGCAGCGCAGCGTGGTCTGGCCGATGCGGTCGTCGCCCTGTACCAGCGGGATCGGCTTGCGGTGCGGCGGCAGCGCGGTGCCGTAGTAGATGTCGTGCATGCCGTCGATGTCCGCCGGCTGCCACTCGTTGACCTCGATGATGATCTTCTTGGCCAGGTCCAGCCAGGTCTTGTTGTTGCCCACCGAGGTCGAGGGCACCAGGCTGCCGTCCTCGCGGATCGCCGTCACCTCGACCACCGCCGTGTCGATCTGGCCATAGAACCCGAACCACACGTGCTGGGCGACGTGGCTGAGGTGGATGTCGATGTAGTCCAGCTTGCCGGCATTGATGCGCGCGCGCGCGTCCGGGTCGGTCTGGAACGGCATGCGCAGGGCGATGCCGTCGGCCTTGGCCAGGGCACCGTCCAGTTCGGGCGCGGTCGAAGCGCCGGTCATCAGCTTGATCTGGAACGCCTCGCCGGCCTGGTGCGCCGCCTCGATCCGCTGCGCCAACGCGATCGGTACCGCTTTCGGGTAGCCCGAGCCGGTGAAGCCGCTCATCGCCACCGTTTCGCCCGGCGCGATCCATGCGGCCGCGGCCTCGGCGGAGACCACGCGGTCGCGTAGCCGGGGGTGGAGGATGCGGTCGTCGGACATGGCGGGGGAGGGCAAGGGAAAGACGCTCATTATCGGCCACCGCACCCGGCGCCGGGGTGCGACCAAGGTGGTATGGCGCCGCCGCCAAGGCAAGCCCGTCTGTGCATGCGATGCCCGCGTTGCGCCGCTACGATGGGGGTCCGAACCGGAGACCGGCCATGCCCGCGCAAGCGCTCGCCTTCCGTACCTGGTGGTCCGCCCGCCCGCGCTGGCTGCGCCGCCTGCTCTGGAGCGTGGCCGGCCTGTACCTGGCCTACCTGCTGCTGGCCAACCTCTTCCTCAACACGCCGCTGGGCCCCTGGGCGGCCAACCGCAAGCCGGAGAAGTTCACCGTCCAATGGGGACCGGCGATCAGCTGGTGGCCCGGCTACGTCCGGGCCTGGAACGTGCACCTGCAGGGCCACGTCATGCACACCCGCTGGGAGGTGCATGCCGCCGACGCGCAAGGCCACCTGGCCCTGTTGCCGCTGCTGCACCGCGAAGTGCGCGTACCCCTGGTGGTGGCCGGCAACGTCGAAGGCGGCGCACGTCACGACCCCGGTGCGCCGATCCTGCCGCCGGTTTTCGATCCCAAAGCCAGGCCCGGCTGGACCCTGCGTTTCGAGCGCATCGTCAGCGACAGCGTGCATGGCGGCTACTTCGGCAACCTGCGCCTGGACGGGCAGGGCAGCGCCGAGGTCGGCTTCAGCAAGCAACTGCGCGGTGGCGCGATGGCGCTGACGCCCTCGCAAGGCCACTTCAGCGGCGCAACGCTGCGCCAGGGCGATCAAGTCCTGCTGCGCGACGCGCGCCTGGACGCCGACTTCTCCCTCGATCCGCATCGCCGCGACCAGGCCTCCGGCATCGACAAACTGCTCAAGACCGATGCCCACCTGCGCCTGCAAGGCAACACCGCGGCGCTGTCGCTGCAACGCGACGACCGCGGCCACCCCGTCGTACGCGCCGCGCCCGGGCAGGGCAGCGCCAACCTCGATCTGCACTGGCGCCGCGGCGAACTGGTCTCCGGCGGCCGCCTGCAGTGGCATGCGCCGCTGGTCGGCACGCGCCTGGACGGGCAGCCGTTGCAGGGCGAGGCACGCTTCGACGTGGCCGTCGACCAGGACATCGTCGTGCATGCGCAGATGCCCGAGCAGCCCGGCGCCAACCTCAAGCTCGATGCCGACCTGCGCGTACAGGGGCGGCGGATCCCGCTGCACGACTTCACCACCCTGGTGCCGCGTGCCAACGGCCACGTACTGATGCAGTGGCGTTTCCCCACGCTGGCGTGGATCCCGGCGATGTTCCCGCAGGCGCAATGGCTGCAACTGCGCGGCGAAGGCCTGGTCGATGCCGACGTGCAGGTACGTGCCGGCCAGCTCGCGCCCGGCAGCCGCATCAGCGTGCCCGAGGCCAGTGCCAGCGTCGAAGTGATGGGCTATCACATCGAAGGCCAGGCCCGTGCCGACCTCAGCGTCGACGGCGAAGCGGGCGCCCTGGTCCCGGCCCTGGCGCTGGACATGCAGCGCTTCGTCATCGCCGACGAAGCGCGCAAACCCTTCGTCGAGGGCGACCGCCTGCATCTGGACCTGCACGCCGGCGCCGGCGAACGCAGCATCGCCGGGCTCAAGCAAAGCGCCAGCGCCCACCTGGTCTTCCGCGATGCCCGCGTGCCCGACCTGCGCGCCTACAACCGCTTCCTGCCGGGCGGGCAACTGCGCTTCGAAGGCGGCAGCGGCACCCTGAGCGGCGATGTCCAGCTCGCACCTGGCGGCACCATTTCCGAAGGCCGGTTGCAGGTCGCCGCGCGGGGCGCGCGCGTGCACGCCGCCGGCATTGCATTGCGCACCGACCTGGAGGCCGACCTGCGCCTGCGCCAGGCCGACCTGCACGGGCAGAACTTCACCCTCGACACCAGCACCGTCGCCCTGCGCAACGCCAGTTTCACCGGGCCCGACGGCCAGCCGCACAACGGCTGGTGGGCCACTATTACTTTGCCGCGTGCGCGTATGGATTGGACGCGTCCGGTCAGCGTCGATGCCGACGCCCGGGTCGCCGTCCGCGACCTCGGCTTCCTGCTCGCGTTGTACGCGCAGAAGCGCGATTTCCCGCGCTGGGTGGACAAACTCGTCGACGCCGGCCAGACCCAGGTCAGTGGCCGCGTCTTCTGGCATGACGACCAGCTCGTGCTCGATCGCGTCCAGGCTGGTAACGATCGCTTCACCGTCATGGCGCGGCTGCGCTTGCGCGGCAGCCATCGCGAAGGCGACCTGTACGCCAACTGGGGCGTGCTCAGCGCGGCGTTGGAAACCGAAGGGGGCGAGCGCGACTGGCATTTGATCCGGGCCAGGCAGTGGTATGACGCGCAGCCGGCGCTACTACACTGAAGGCGCCATTGTTCATTGCAACTGCACTGTGGGAGCGGCTCTGGGTGGCCTCGGGCCATCAGCCGCGACGGTGTCGGCTCGCGGGATGTCTGCCGGGGGCCGAGGATTTCCGGTCGGGGCTGAAGCCCCTCCTACAGGGTCTTGCGCCAGTGGTTGTGATAGCCCCGATGTCACTGCAATTGCACTGTAGGAGCGGCTCTGGGTGGCCTCGGGCCATCAGCCGCGACGGTGTCGGCTCGCGGGATGTTTGCCGGGGCCGAAGATTTCCGGTCGGGGCTGAAGCCCCTCCTACAGGGTCCACCCTGACGCAGGCACTACGGCTACTCCCCTAGGATCGGCTGTGACGCCCTTGTCCGATGGATCCCCCTGCGCATGACTTTCTTGCGCCGCTTGCCGCGGCCCCGATGGACCGCCTTGTCCCGTTGGCTGCGTTGGCCGCTGCTCGCCCTGGTGTCGCTGTACCTGCTCTACCTGCTCGCGGCCAACATCTTCCTCAACACCGGCCTGGCGCCCTGGGCGATCAACCGCAAGCCCGAACGCTTCACTCTGCACTGGGACCGCGCGGTCAGCTGGTGGCCCGGCCGCGTAGACGTGCATGGCGCGCGCCTGCGCGGCCATGTGATGCACGTGCGCTGGCAGATCGACGCCGAGCGCGCGCGTGGGCGGATCGAACTGTTCGCGCTGCTCGGCCGCGAAGTGCACATGCCCTGGATCGAAGCCGACGAAGTCACCGGCGGCACCCGCCGCGACGACGGTCCACCGATGCTGCCGCAGCCGCAGCTGCCCGGCCATCCCGGCTGGCTGCTGCGCTTCGACCGCATCCACAGCGACAGCGCGCGCGGCGGCCAGTTCGGCGCGATGAAATTCGAAGGCAGCGGCAGCGCCCAGTTCGCCTTCTACAAGCGCCTGCGCAGCGGCCCGCTGCGGGTCCTGCCGTCCTGGGCCCACTATGGCCAGGCGCGCATCAGCGTCGATGGCCACGAATGGCTGCGCGAAGGCCGCTTCGATGCCGACCTCGCCATGGACACCCACACCCGCGCGCAGGCCCCCGGCCTGCAGAAACTCGACAAGAGCGTCATCCGCCTGCGCCTGCTTGGCCAGACCACCGGCCTGGCCCTGCAACGCGACGACCGCGGCCGTCCGGTGTTCCGCGCCGCCGCCGGCACCGGCAAGGCCGACCTCGACCTGCACTGGCTGCGCGGCGAGCTCGCCTCCGGTAGCCGCGGCCAATGGACCGCGCCCTTGCTCGGCACCGGTGTCGACGGCCAGCCGCTGCCCGGCGAACTCGACATGCGCCTGAACGTCGACCAGGACCTGCACGTGCAGGCCAAGGTGCCAGGCGCCGCCGCCGACGCCCTATGGCTCGACGCCGACCTGCGCTTCCAGGGCCGGCGCGTGCCGCTGCGCGACCTCGCCAGCCTCATCCCGCGCGCCTCCGGCCACCTGCAGGGGCGCTGGCGCTTCGCCACGCTGGACTGGATCCCGGCAATGTTCCCGCGCACCGAATGGCTGCAATTGCGTGGCGAAGGCCTGGTCGATGCCGACGTGCGCGTGCAGGCCGGCCAGCTCGCCGCCGGCAGCCGCGTGCGCGTACCCGAGGTCGATGCCAGCGCGCAGGTCATGGCGACCCGCTTCCAGGGCAGCGCCAGCGCCGACCTGCATGTGGAGGCGGGCGACGACGGTGCCCAGGTTCCCACCTTGGTAATGCAGATGCAGCGCTTCGTAGTAGCGGCCAACGATGCGCTCACCAGTCCGTACATCGAAGGCAACGACCTGAAGCTGACCTTGCGTACGCCGCCCGGCCAGCACAGCGCGGCCGCCCTGCGCAGCAGCACCTACGGCCATCTCGTCTTCCACGATGCCCGCGTGCCCGACCTGCGCGCGTATAACCGCTACCTGCCGCAACAACTGCGCTTCGAAGGCGGCAGCGGCCGCGTCAGCGGCGACCTGCAACTGCTGCCTGGCGGCGACATCGGCCAAGGCAACGTGCAACTGCAGGCGCAGGCCGCGCAACTGCAGGCCGCCGGCCTCGCCCTGCGCGGCGATGTCGATGCCGCGATCCAACTCAAGCGCGGCGAACTGAAGGCGCGCAATTTCAGCCTCGATACCAGCGTCATTGAACTGCGCAACGTCAGCTTCACCGGTGACGACGGCCAGCCGCACGGCGGCTGGTGGGCGCGCGCGGTGATCGAGCGCGGCCGCACCGACTGGACCCCGCCGGTGCTGTTCGACGCCGACGTGCAGCTGGACATGCGCGACATCGGCTTCCTGATCGCGCTGTACGCGCAGAAGCGCGACTTCCCGCAATGGATCGACAACCTTGTCGATGCCGGCCAAACCCGCATGGCCGGACGCGTGCACTGGCAGGACGACCAGCTCGTGCTCGACGACCTCCAGGCCAGCAACGACCGTTTCGACGTGCTCGCCCGCCTGCGCCTGGGCAAGGGCGGCCAGGACGGCAGCCTGTATGCGAAATGGGGCCTGCTCAGCGCCGCGCTCGGACTGCACGGCGGCCAACGCAAGTGGCACCTGCTGGGCGCCCGCAAGTGGTATGACGACCAGCCCGGCATGCTGCCTGCAGGCGCCGCAGTCCCCGCCGCCCCGGCTGAATAGGTCGCGCCCAGATTCCCCATCCCTGTACCGCCAAGTACTGTTTTGCAGTGCAGCGTGCAAGCCGGAAAATATCTCCGCACTATGCTCCTGCATCCCGACGTGGGGGAGGGAGCAAAGCCCGCTGGCAGTTCGCTGCAAGCGGGCTTTTTTTATGCACGCTCCATCGACCCCACCGCGACCGCGGCAGGGGTTCCGTGGCCACGGCCGGGAAAATCCCCAGCCGACCAACGCCCATGCAACGCATGCCATGCCGGCAATGCCAGAATCCAGGCATGCCTGACCCCGCCTCGTTCTGCCCGTCCCTCGCTGCCCATCTCGACCGCTCCCTGGCCCGCCTGCGCAGCGCCTGGCCTGCTGAATGGCCCTGGCCCGGCGCCGCCTTCGAAGCCCAGCTGGCGGCCGTCGCCCTCACCAGCGACTTCTTCGTCGACACCGCCGTGCGCCAGCCGGCGTTCCTGCGCCACCTGGCCGAGTCCGCCGACCCGGCGCCGCTGCCCGAGCCCGTTCTTGCCGCTACCGCGCCGGATGAATGGCCGGCCCAGCTGCGCCGCTACCGCAGCGCCGAGTCCGCGCGCCTGGTCTGGCGCGACGTGTTCGGCCTGGACGACGTCGAAGCCACCCTGGCCGGCAGCACCGCCCTGGCCGAACGTTGCCTGGGCCTGGCCCTGTCCGCGCTCGAACAGCAGTTCGCCGAGCGCCACGGCCGCGTGCTCGCCGCCGATGGCAGCGAACAGCGGCTGGTCGTGTTCGGGCTCGGCAAGCTCGGCGGCGGCGAGTTGAACTTCTCCTCCGACGTCGACCTGGTCTATGCCTACCCCCAGGCCGGCGATTCCGACGGCGCCCGCCCGCTCGCCGCCGAAACCTACTTCGCCCGGCTCGGCCAGCAACTGGCGCGCCTGCTCGACGAGACTACCGCCGACGGTTTCAGCCACCGCGTCGACCTGCGCCTGCGGCCCTTCGGCAACGCCGGCCGTGTCGCGCTGTCGTTCGCCGCCATGGACCAGTACTTCCAGCGCGAAGGCCGCGACTGGGAACGCTACGCCTGGCTCAAGGCGCGCACCGTGGCCGGCGACATCGAGGCCGGCGAAGCCTGGCTGCAGACCCTGCGTCCGTTCGTCTACCGCCGCTACCTCGACTACACCGCGCTCGACGGCCTGCGCGAAATGAAAGCCGCCATCACCGCCGAAGTCGCGCGCCACGACCGCCTCGACGACATCAAGCGCGGCCCGGGGGGCATCCGCGAAATCGAATTCCTCGTGCAGTCGCTGCAGCTCATCCGCGGCGGCCGCGAAGACGCCTTGCGCGAACGCCGGCTGCTGCCGGCCCTGGCCGCGCTGATCGCACTCGGGCAGATCGACGCCACCGCCGGTGCCGCGCTCGCCGCGGCTTACCGCCACCTGCGGCGCCTGGAAAACCGCCTGCAGATGCTGCGCGATGCCCAGACCCACGCCCTGCCCGAAGACCCGCTCGACCGCGAGCGCATCGCCCGCGGCCTCGGCCATGCCGGCTGGGCCGGCCTCTACGCCGAACTGCAGCACCACCGCGAACTCGTCGCCACCGAGTTCGGCGAACTGCTCGCCCCGCGCCGCCGCAATCTCGCCCCCGACGCCGCCGCCAGCTACTGGCGCGCGCTGCCCGGCGCTGGCGATGCCGCCGTCCTCGGCGCGCTCGGTTTCGCCGACGCCCACAGCGCCGACCAGTCGCTGCGCGAATTCGCCCAGACCGCCGGCGTGCGCGCCCTGTCCGATACCACCCGCGCCCGCCTGGACCGGGTGATGCCCGCCCTGCTCAACGCCGCCGGCCAGTCCGCGCAGCCGGACGCCGCCCTGCGCCGCGTGCTCGGCCTGCTGCAATCCATCCTGCGCCGCACCAGCTACCTCGCCCTGCTCGACGAACAACCCAGCGCGCTCGCCCGCCTGGTGCACGTGCTTTCGCGCAGCGCCTTGCTGGCCGAGCGCCTGGTCGCCTTCCCGCTGCTGCTCGACGAACTGCTCGACACCCGCATCGGCGGCCCGCTGCCGGACGCCGCCGCCATGCGCAGCGCCTGCCTGGCCACGCTGGAGATCGACGACCCCGAAGCCGGCCTGCGCGAACTCAACGAACGCCGCCTGGCCCTGAGCTTCCGCATTGCCCTGGCCACGCTCGACGCGCGCCAGCCGGCCAGCGCCAGCACCCGGCAGTTGGCCGAACTGGCCGAGGCCGTGGTCCTCACCGTCGAAGCGATGGCGCGCCGGCAGATCCGCGAGGCGCACGGCGAAGTGCCCGGTGGCGCCTTCGCCATCATTGGCTATGGCAGCCTCGGCGGCGGCGAGCTGGGCTTCGGTTCCGACCTCGACCTGGTGTTTCTTTACGACCACCCGCGCGCAGCCGAGCTGTCCGACGGCGCGCGTCCGCTCGACAGCGGGCGCTGGTTCGCCCGCCTCGCACAGAAGGTCATTGCCTTGCTCGGCGCGCAGACCGGCGCCGGCCGCCTATTCGACACCGACGTGCGCCTGCGCCCGGACGGCGGCAAGGGCGCGCTGGTCTCCTCGCTCGCCAGTTACGAGGAATACCAGCGCGAGCGCGCCTGGACCTGGGAGCACCAGGCCCTGGTCCGCGCCCGCGCCGTGGCCGGCGACGCCTCCCTGTGCGCCGCCTTCGACCGCGTGCGCGCCGACACCCTGCGCCGCGTGCGCGACCTCGCCCAACTGCGCGACGACGTCCTCAAGATGCGCGCACGCATGCGCACCGAACTGGACCGCAGCGACGCCGCGCGCTTCGACCTCAAGCAAGGCGAGGGCGGGCTGGTGGACCTGGAATTCCTGCTGCAGTTCGGCGTGCTGGCGCAGGCGGCGGCACAGCCGGCGCTACTGGCCCCGCGCGATACGCCGGGATTGATCGATGCGCTGACCCAGGGCGATTGGCTCAGCGCCCCGGCGGCGGCCTCGCTGCACGAAGCGCATGCCGCCTTGCTGGAAGCTGGCCTGGCCTGCACGCTGGATCGGCGTCCGCGGCTGACCGCACCGACCCCGGCCATTGCGCAGGCCCGCACCGCGATCGGCGATGTGGCGCGGGAGAAGGCGTTGGTGTTCGCGCAGGGGCGGTGAGGAAAAGCTGTCGGGGCTGAAGCCCCTCCCACAGTGCACGCCCGGACGTTCCTAGCGACTGACGGCGCCCCTGTAGGAGGGGCTTCAGCCCCGACCGGAAATCATCGGCGCCGAAGAATCTCCCTCACCCCCGCACCCCCGCCGGCCCCACCCGCAGTGCAACCTCGAATATCCCACCGCCCGATAGCGCCCTGTAGGAGGGGCTTCAGCCCCGACCGGAAATCATCGGTGCCGAAGAATGCCCCTCACCCCCGCACCCCCACCGACCCCATCCACAGTGCAACCTCGAATGTCCCACCGCCCGATAGCGCCCTGTAGGAGGGGCTTCAGCCCCGACCGGAAATCATCGGCGCCGAAGAATGCCCCTCACCCCCGCACCCCCACCGGCCCCATCCGCCAAAGCAACGCGCGAAACGGCGCCAGCAAGCACAAGCCCATCGCCAGCTTCACCATCAAATCGCCCGTCCCCCAGCTGATCCAGGGCAGCGTCGACCCCGCGAACGCCACCGACCAGAAGATCAGCGTGTCCAACGTCGCGCTGCACAGCGTCGCGACGAACGGCGCGCGCCACCAACGGCCGCGCCGCAGCCGGTCGAACACCTGGATATCCAGCAACTGCGCGGCGATGAACGCCGAGCACGAGGCCAGCGCGATCCGTGGCGTCGCCACCCACACCGACACCAGCACCGCCAGCGCGAAACCGCACCACGCCACCCGCCGCGCCGCGCGCGGGCCGAAGCGGCGGTTGACCAGGTTGCTCACCAGAAACGCCAGCGGATAGGAGAACGCGCCCCAGGTCAGCCAGTCGTTGATCGGGTACTGCACCAGCACATTGGAGAGCAGGACCACCGCGCCCATCGCCAGCACCGCGAGCAACAGCGTGCGCGGCGTGGAGGGCGCGAATTCGAGGGGGGCGGGGCGGGACATGGCGGCGAGGCGTGGCGAAAAAGTCGCCAATTATCGCCCGCGTGCCGGGCCCGGTCCAAACCCGGCCGTTCAGGCCGGCGGCGCCGGCACCGCGATGCGCTCGCGCAATAACGCCGCGACGCGTTCGGTTTCGCGCAAAGGCGCGGCGGGCGTGCCCATCGGCAGCGGCTGCCCCTGCACAAGCCGCCCCCGCGCATGCAAGCCCGCCAGCAATGCCGCCGCGCGCCCCCGTGCATTGGCTTCGAACAAGGCCTGCACCGGCACGCGCGTGGCACAGGCTTCGGACAGCAGGTTGCTCGAATCGGCCGTGCATGCGATCGCCTCGGCCCAGCCCAGCAGCCCTGCATACGGATTTGGCCCATCGGCCGCCCCCGTCCACAACAGCGAAGGCAGCCCGCGCAGGCCCTCGCGCAGGCGCAGCGTCGCCGCGGCCGGCGTGCGGCGCGAGCTCGTCACCAACAAGCTGCCGCCGCGCTCGGCGACCTGCTGCGTCAACCTGGCCACCTCCCGCGCCAAGGCCGCGGCGTCCCACGGCACCCGCCCCGTCGGGCCGCCCAGCAGCAGCGCGACGCGTGGCGAAGGCAGTACCGCCAGCGCAGGGAAGGCGGCGCGTCCCGCCGCCAGCCACGCATCGTCCACCGGGTGCAGGCTGCCGAGCAGCGTGATCACATTCGCGCCGCGCAAGCCATCGTGCTCCGGCACGATCACCGCATCCCAATGCCGCGGATCGACCCGCGGATCGAGGATCTGCACCGCCGTGGCCCCGCGTTCGCGCAGCCAGCGCGTCGCCAGCGCGGCCTGCCGGCCGCAGCCGATCGCCAGCGCCGGCACGGGCACCGCCTTGGAAAAGTCCACTCCGAGCGCATAGCCGGCAGCGGGCAGCCGGCGTGGCGCCATCCAACGCCACGGTGCGTGCGGCCGCACGGTCGGCTCGAATGGAACAGGCCATCCCAGGGCCCGGGCCAAGGCCACGCTCTGCCGCGCATTGCCTGCATTGCCGTCGTGAATCGCCCACAATCGGGCCGATCGTTGCGCGTCAGACATAGATTCGTTGCAGATTTGGGCGTGTGTTCCCCGGGTGACCCCACTCTACACTGGCCCCTCTTTCCCTATCGGCAGCTTGCCGTTCCCAGGAGTCTCCATGGCCGAAGTCCTCTCCGATGCCGCGCTCGACCAGTTGTTTCGCACCGCGCGTACCCAGAATGCCTTCCTCGACAAGCCGGTCGAAGACAGCCAGCTGCGCGCCCTGTACGACCTGCTGAAGTGGGGCCCGACCGCGGCCAACGCGACGCCGGCGCGCATCGTCTTCGTCAAGTCGAAGGAGGCCAAGGCCAAGCTCGCGCCCGCCTTGTCCGAAGCCAACCTGGCCAAGACCCTGGCCGCGCCGGTCACCGCCATCGTCGGCTTCGACCAGGACTTCCACGAGAAGCTGCCTTACCTGTTCCCGCACGCCGACGCCAAGAGCTGGTTCGAAGGCCCGCGCGAAGGCCGCCACGAGGCCGCCTTCCGCAATGGCTCGCTGCAGGGCGCCTACCTCATCCTGGCCGCGCGCGCGCTGGGCCTGGATGCCGGCCCGATGTCCGGGTTCGACAATGCCAAGGTCGACGAAGCCTTCTTTGCCGGCACCGGCATCAAGTCCAACTTCCTGGTCAACCTCGGCTACGGTGACCCTTCCGGCTTGTTCCCGCGCCTGCCGCGCCTGAGCTTCGACGAAGCCGCGCGCATCGAGTGACCCGGCGGTAACGCCTACCCGCTATCTTCCCGCCGTTCCCGCTTGCCACCCAACGAAAGGACACACCCATGAACACCACCACCAAGCTGCTGCTGCCGCTGGCCCTCACCCTGGCCATCGCCGCCTGCAACAAGCCGGCCGAACAGGCCGCCGCGCCCGCCGCCGCCGAAGCCCCCGCGGCCGCTGCCCCGGCCGAAGCACCGGCCACCGCTGACACCGCCACCCCGGTCCAGGCCCTCTCCGGCACCTACAAGCTCGACCCGAGCCACACCGACGTGCTCGTGCAGTGGAGCCACCTGGGCTTCTCCAACCCGACCGCGCACTTCGGCGATGCCGAGGGCACGCTGGTGTTCGACGCTGCCGACCCGAGCAAGTCGAGCGTGCAGGTCACCCTGCCGCTGAGCGGCCTCAACAGCTTCACCGCCAAGTTCGACGAACACCTGCGCAGCGCCGACTTCTTCGACGCCGCCAAGTTCCCGACCGCCAGCTTCAAGAGCACCAAGGTCGAAGCGGCCGGCACCAACAAGTTCACCGTCACCGGCGATCTGACCATCAAGGACCAGACCAAGCCGGTCGTGCTGGACGTCACCCTCAACGGTGCGGGCGACCACCCGATGCTGAAGGTCCCGGCGATCGGCTTCGACGCCACCACTACCCTCAAGCGCAGCGACTTCGGCGTTGGCGCCTATGTCCCGGCGGTCAGCGACGAGGTCAGGATCCGCATCACCACCGAGGCGGAAGTGCAGAAGGACGAAGCGGCCAAGCAGTAAGGCCGCCGTCGCCCGGTGAACAAGGCCCGCCATTGGCGGGCCTTTTTTTCGGCGGCATAGTAGGGGTGGCGGCCAAAGGGCGAACCCATGCGCGAACTGATCCTGTCCATGTCGATGTCGCTCGACGGCTTTGTCAGCGGGCCCGCCGGCGAAGTCGAATGGATCTTCAGCGACGACGAACAGGCCAAGGCCTGGAAGCTGCAGACCGTGCGCAACGCCAGCCTGCACATCATGGGCAGCCGCACCTTCCGCGACATGGCCGCGTTCTGGCCGACCTCCACCATGGCCTTCGCCGCGCCGATGAACCAGATTCCCAAGGTGGTGTTTTCCAGGCGCGGCCCGGCGGCGCTGGACGGCCTCGGCCAGGTCCACGGCACCCGGCCACTGCAACCCGGCGCGGACAGCTGGGCGCAGCCCTACATCGCCAGCGGCGGGATCGTCGATGAAGTCCATCGCCTGAAGGCCACCCAAGGCAAGCCGATCATCGCCCACGGCGGCGCCACCTTCGCGCGCAGCCTCATCGTCCACAACCTGGTGGATGTGTATGCCTTGCTGGTGCACCCGATCGCCCTGGGCAAAGGCCGGCCGATATTTGCCGACCTGCCCGCAGCGCGGCCGCTCAAGCGCGTCGGCTCGAAGGCGTTTCCTGGCGGGGCGATGGCGCTGGTCTACCGGCCGGCTTGATCGGCGCCGTCATGCGTGCAATTGCACTGTAGGAGCGGCTTCAGCCGCGACCGGAAGTCATCGGCCCCAGCGCACCACCCGCAAGCCCCCACCGCATCACACCTCTTCCGCCCCCGCCTGCCAGTAACCCGCCGCCCGAATCGAATCACTCGGCACACCCAGCTGGCCTTCAATGAACTTGCGCATCATCCGCGCGCGCTTCGACTCGGTCGCAATCCAAAAGAACGTATCCCCATCGGACAACTCGAAATCCCGCAACGTTTCCTCCAGCAACCGGCTGCTCGCGGCCTCCACCCCATTGCGCTCCAGCCAATGCACGCGCACCTCGGCCTCGCTTTCCAGCGCCTGGCGTTCGTCCTCGCCGGCAATCTCGATGAACACCTCGGCCACCTGGCCTTCGCCCATCTCCTCCAGCCAGCGGCCGATCGCCGGCAGCGCCGTCTCATCGCCGAACAACACGTACTGGTCGTAATCGTCGGCCACCACGAACGAACCGCGCGGCCCGCCCACCATCAGTACGTCGCCGGCCTTGGCCCGCTGTGCCCAGCCCGACGCCGCGCCAGCGCCATGCAGGACGAAATCGATCGCCAGCTCGCCGGCCTCGGCGTCGTGCCAGCGCGGCGTGTAGTCGCGCATGGGCGAGGGCAGCGCATCTTCCGGCCAGCGCGGGCCTTCGGGCGTCAGCGTCGGCGTGACGAAGGCACCCTCTGCATTGGGGAAGAACAACTTCACGTGGTCGTCCGCCGAGGCGCTATGGAAGCCGGCCAGGGCCGCGCCACCCAGCACGATGCGACGCATCAGCGGGGTGACCTGTTCGGTGCGCAGTACCGCCAGCTCGCGCAACTGCACCGGATGGCGCAGGCGCTGGTGGATATGTTGGTTCATGAAAATCCTGTCGTGAGGGGGAAGGAACAAGGCCGCAACGCCGCCGCGCTCAGCGCGCCGGGTCGTCTTCCATGCCGTCGGCCGCCTGGTTGATTAGCGCGGCCACTCGCGCAATCTCCGCCTCCGTCCAGCGGCCATGCCGCGCCATCACGCCGCGCTTGATGCGTCCGAACGCCTCGCGCACTGCCGGCGGAATCTGCGCCTTTGCCAGGTCGCGCGCGCTGCGGTGGGTGCGCATCCGCGCCGCCTCGATCTGCTCGTGCGCCTGCGCCATATGCGCGCGGCCCGCTTCGGTGATCGCATAGCGCTTGCGGCCTTCCTCGGCCGTCGCCGCGATCAGCCCCATGTCTTCCAGCTGCGACAGGGTCGGGTAGATCGCGCCCGGGCTCGGGCTGTAGGCGCCATGGAACAGCTCCTCGATCAGGCGGATCAGCTCATAGCCATGGCGCGGCTGCTCGGCGATCAGGTGCAGCATCAGGTGGCGCAGGTCGCCATGGCCCAGCGGGCGCGGACCGCCACGGCCGCGCCCGCCGCGCAGGCCATCGAAGCCGTCGCCGCCGCGACCGCCGCGGCCACCGCCGCGCGGGCCATCGAAGTCGCCCGGACCGCGGCCGCCGCCGCGCGGATCGTGGAAATCGAACGACCCGCGTGCGTCGTCGTGATGGCCGTGGACATGGTCCCGCGCAGCACGCGGGCCGAAGACGTCACCCGCTCGGCGGGCAAAGCGATGGAAGGGCGTATGCATGAGATTCGATATATCGGTTTGGACGGCGGAACGATATATCGAAATAGACGGCCGCCGCAAGCCCCGGCCGCTTTCAACCTTTTGCCCGCCCCGCGCATCCAACCTCCCATGCCGGCAAGGAAGCGTCCTGTCTCATGAGGGGGGCGGGGCCGCCGGCACCCTCGCCACCCAGGAAAACCGACCATGGCCGTGCCTCCCCGCCAGCTCAGCCTGCTCTTGTCCCTGCTAACCGCCGGCTGCCCGCTCACCGCCATGGCCACCTGGTCCATCGTCGCCTGCGACCCGGACGGCAGCTGCGGCGTGGCCGTGTCCACCCACAACCTCGCCGTCGGCGCCTCCGTGCCCTATGCCCAGGCGCGCGTCGGCGCCGTGGCCAGCCAGTTCGAAACCTCGCCCGCCCACGGCCCGCAGGCGCTGGCGCTGCTCGGGCGCGGCAAGACCCCGCTCGCCACGCTCGACGCCCTCATCGCCGCCGACGACCACGAAGACGGCGACGCCCGCGACCGCCAGCTGGGCGTGGTCGCCGCCGATGGCCAAAGCGCCGCCTACACCGGCAGCCACGCCCTGGCTGCCGACTGGGCCGGCGCCCGCCATGGCGAAGGTTTCAGCGTGCAGGGCAATGGCCTCACCGGACCGCGCGTGCTCGACGACATGCGCGACCAATTCCTGCGCGCCCACGGTTCGCTGGCCGAGCGCCTGATGACCGCGCTCGAAGCCGGCCAGGCTGCCGGCGGCCAGCGCATCGGCGCCATGTCCGCCGCGTTGATCGTGCGCACGCCGGCCGGCGGCTGGGCCGACGTCGACCTGCGCGTCGATGCCTCCGCTCATCCCGTGCAGGACCTGCGCGCGCTGCTCGACCGCCGCCAGGCGCATGAAGCCATGCTCCGCGCCGAGCGCCTGCAGCGCAGCGGCGACGCCGCCGGCGCGCGTACCGAGGCGACCAAGGCGTTGGCGCTCAGCCATGACTGGGACCGCATCTGGCGGCGTGCCGCGCGCCTGGCCATGCAGCAGGGCGACCGTGCCCTAGCGACGTCGCGGCTGGGCACGCTGCAGCGGCTCAACCCGGTATGGGCGAAGGAAGAATTGCGCGACCCGCTGTATGCGGGGTTGGGTCGGGATCCACGCGTGGCGGGGTGGCGTTAGGGCTTGCCGGGGAGGCGCGGGCGCTGCATTTTTCCGGTCGGGGTTGAAACCCCTCCCACAGTGCAATCGCCCTGCATTGCAGGTGTTCTTTGCGATTGCACTGTAGGAGGGGCTTCAGCCCCGACAGCCCTCCCTCAGCCAGCGGCGATCAATCCCCGTTCGACACGGCATCACCCTCGATCACCTTGCGCTGCATCGCCTCCAGGTACGCATCCAGCTCCTGGGTCGAAGTGAAGATATCGCCCAGCGGCACCGCCTTCACCATGTCGAACACCTTGCGGATCTGCGGCTGCGGGTGCGCCACCAACACCTTGCCATTGCGCGAAGACAGCGCCTTGCGCGCTTTGAAGATCGAACGGATGCCCGCGCTGGAAATGTATTCCAGCCCATCCAGGTCCAGTACCAGCGTCTGCACCGTCGTCGCCAGCAGCGGCGATAGCGCCTCGTCCAGCGTCATGTAGGTATGCGTGTCCAGGCGGCCGCTCAGGCTCACGCGCTGGCGGTTGTCCTGCGGCGGATCGATCTGGATGCTCAACGTGCTCAAGACAACGCCTCCATGTCCGAAGAGAACGGATGCAGCAAAGTGACACGCACCACGTTGGTATCGCCTTCACGCCGGTAATCCAGCGCATCGGCCAACTCCTGCACCAGGAACAGGCCCAGCCCGCCCACCGGCCGTGCCTCCAGCGGCGCCTCCAGCGCGGGCGCCGCGCGCTGCGCCGGGTCGAACGCATTGCCGTGCTCGCGCATTTCCAGCACCAGCGCCTGCGCGTCCACCCACACCCGCAACCGCAGCGGCAGCCCGCGCGCCGCGCACTGCCCGTGGTGGATCGCGTTGCTCGCCAGCTCCTCCACGATCAAGCGCACCTGGCCAATCCGCTCGGCCGCCACCCCGCGCTGCTGCAGCGAATCTTCCAGTTCATCGTTCAAACCCGCCAGCGCTTCCAGCGACGGCAGCATGTCCAGGTCCAATTTCATCAGGTCCGGCCTCCCCAGGCTCCCGGCGCAAGCGTATCGCCAGCAGGGTGATGTCGTCGAACGGCTCGGCCGTCCCCGTGAAACGGTGCAGGTCCTCCACCACCGACGTACATTGCTCGGCCGCGCTGCGCCCCGGCCGCAGCGCCGCGTGCAGGCGCGCCAGCCCGTAGGCGTGCTCGTGCTCGTCCAGCGCATCGGTTACCCCATCCGTGTACCCGAACAACGTCTGGCCCGGCCCCAGCCGGCCATGCAGGGTGGGGTAGTGCTCCTGCACCTCGATGCCCAGCGGCGGCCCGGACTCCAGCGCCAAGGTCGTCACCCCCGCCTGCGCATCCAGCAACAGCGGTGGCTCATGGCCCGCGCTGGCCAACCAGAAATCGCCGCTGTCCACGTTGATCAACCCGCACAACACCGTGGCGAACATGCAGGTCTCGTTGTTCTCCGCCAGGCGCGCCGAGGCCGCGATCAGGATGGTGTCCGGCCGCGTATGCCGCCGCGCCGCCACTTCCAGCACGCTCACCGCCCGCGCCATGAACAAGGCCGCCGGCACGCCCTTGTCCGACACATCGCCAATCACGAACCACAGCAGGCCCGGCGCCGTTTCCGAGAAATGGTAGAAATCCCCGCCGACCATCTTCGCCGGCTCCAGCCGCGCGCAGGTTTCCAGGTGCGAGCCTGCCCGGTCGAACGTGCGGCCGGACGGCAGCATCGCCAACTGGATGTCGCGCGCAATCTGCAGCTCGCTCTGCATGCGCTCGCGCGCCGCCGTCATCAGCCCGATTTCCTCCAACTGCTGGCGGATCGAACCGCGCGCGCTGTCGAACGCCCGCGCCATCACCCCGACCTCGTCGAAGCGCTGCACATGCGGCAGTGGATAATCGAACTCACCACGGCGGAAGTGCGACGCCGCATCGGTCAAATCCTCGATCGGCCGCGTCAGCTTCGAGGCAAAGCGCCGCATCAGCAGCCACCACAGCATCAAGCCCGCCAGCGCGCCCAGCGCCACCCACAGCGCCAGGCGGTTCAGCCCGGCCAGCACGTAATTGCGCGAGGCCGAGAGCACGAACGTCCAGCCGCTGCGCCCCACCGCCGCACTGCGCGTCAGGTACACCTGCCCATCCGGCGCCCGATGCTCGAACGAGGCCGGCGTGCCCGCCGCCATCGCCGCCACCAGCGGCGCCAGGTCCGGCCGCGAGCGTTCCACCTGCTGCGCCAGCGTGCGGCGCAGGTTCAAGGCCGGGTCCGGATTGAGCACGAACAGCCCTTCCGGCGACAGCAGCGTCGCCTGCACGCCGAAGTTGTCCGGCAGCTCCTGCACGATGTCGCGCAAGCGCCGCACCGGCACGTCCACGCTGACCATGCCGATGGGCTCGGCACCGGCGGCATCGCCCGGGCGCGTCACCGGCAGGTTGTAGGTGGTGAACAACTCACCGCCCGTGGCCGAATTCGCATACGGCTCGGACCACCACGCCTGGCGCGTGACCATCGTGCGGCGGTACCAGGGCATCGTCCGGTAGTCGTAGCCCAGATCCTGTGCGGACTGCTCGATCAGCTGCTTGCCCGCGCGCCGCAGATACCAGACAAACCCCGCGTCATCGGCCTGCTTGCCGCTGCGCGGATGCAGCACGATCATCGCCCCGGCCGTGTCGTTGTCCCCGGCCAGCGTCGCCTGCAACAGCGCCCGCAGGTTGAACGGCTGCGCGCCCACCGCCCCCGCACTGGCCGCCAGCGTGCGCCCGCTCACCTGGGCCGATTCCAGCGTCGCCGCCAGGCTGCGCGCGCTCTGCTGGGTCAGCCCGTCCACCTCCTTGCCGGCCGCGGCCACCAGCTCGGCCCGCGCGCCCAGGTAGAACAGCGTGCCGAGCACGCCCAGCAGCGCCACCAGGCTCCAGATAGCCCCAGCCAACATGCGCGTGCGCAGGCTATGGCGCCAGCGCACCTGCGGTTTCGGGGAAACGGGCGGGTTGCCCATGCGTACGGCTTCCAGTGCCGGCCAAGCCCGGATCATGCGGCCGCCGCGCGCCGGAAGCCAACAGTGACCAAGCGCACGGATAACGGCCGGGTGCCCCTGTAGGAGCGGCTTCAGCCGCGACCGTCATCTGCCAGCCCGCGACGCCGCTCGGTCAGGGCTGAAGCCCCTCCTACAAGAGCCCCATGCCCCTCTGCTATTCCACCCCGCACCCACCCCTATTCCACCCGCGCAACCCTGTCCCCCCGGACGACCCAGGACGCCCCTGGAACGCTGCTTTTCCAGCGTCCATACGCCCCCGTAGCGAGGAATGGCGCAATCACGCTGGGTTACACTTCGCAGTTCACGAAAACACTGCACGGCGTACCTCACGCGCCGGATCCGGGAGCGTTATGAACTGGTTGAACGAAGTACTGCAGAACGATCCGAACCCACTCGAGACCCAGGAGTGGCTCGAATCGCTCAAGGCGGTCATCGATAACGAAGGCCCGGACCGCGCGCACCAGCTGCTCGAAGGCATGGTCGAACAGACCCGCCGCGCAGGCGCCTACCTGCCGTTCTCGCCCACCACCGAGTACGTCAACACCATTTCCCCCGCCAACGAGGCCAAGAGCCCGGGCGATGCGGCCATGGAGTGGAAGATCCGCTCCATCATCCGCTGGAACGCCATGGCCACCGTGGTGCGCGCCAACCGCAAGCCTGGCGACCTCGGCGGCCACATCGCCTCCTTCGCCTCCTCGGCCACCCTGTACGACGTCGGCTTCAACCACTTCTGGCGCGCCCCGTCCGACAACCACCCCGGCGACCTGCTCTACATCCAGGGCCACAGCGCCCCGGGCATCTACGCCCGCGCCTTCCTCGAAGGCCGCATCAACGAAGCCCAGCTGGACAACTTCCGCATGGAAGTGGACGGCCAGGGCATCTCCTCCTACCCGCACCCGTGGCTGATGCCCGAGTTCTGGCAGACCCCGACCGTCTCCATGGGCCTGGGCCCGCTCGGCGCCATCTACCAGGCGCAGTTCATGAAGTACCTGGAGAACCGCGGCCTGATCGAAAAGTCCGACCGCAAGGTGTGGTGCTTCATCGGCGACGGCGAGAGCGACGAGCCGGAAACCCTCGGCGCCATTGCCCTGGCCGGCCGCGAAGGCCTGGACAACCTGATCTTCGTGGTCAACTGCAACCTGCAGCGCCTCGACGGCCCGGTGCGCGGCAACGGCAAGATCATCCAGGAACTGGAAGGCGTGTTCCGCGGCGGCGGCTGGAACGTGATCAAGTTGCTGTGGGGCGGCTACTGGGACGCCCTGCTGGCCAAGGACAGCAATGGCGTCCTGAAGAAGCTGATGATGGAAACCGTCGACGGCGAATACCAGAACTGCAAGGCCTTCGGCGGCGCGTACACGCGCGAGCACTTCTTCGGCAAATACCCCGAGACCGCCGCCATGGTCGCCGGCCTGTCCGACGACGACATCTGGCGCCTCAACCGCGGTGGCCACGACCCGCACAAGGTCTACGCCGCCTACCACGAAGCCGTGAACACCAAGGGCATGCCCACCGTGATCCTGGCCAAGACGGTCAAGGGCTACGGCATGGGCTCGGCCGGTGAGTCGCTCAACCCGACCCACCAGACCAAGAAGCTCGACGACGACGCCGTGCGCCACTTCCGCGACCGCTTCAACATCCCAGTGACGGACGCGCAGCTCGCCGACGGCCAGGTGCCGTTCTACCACCCCGGCGAAGACTCCCCGGAAGTGCAATACCTCAAGTCGCGCCGTGCCGAGCTCGGCGGCTACCTGCCGCAGCGCCGGCCGAAGGCGAGCAAGTCGTTCGTGGCCCCGGGCCTGGACAAGTTCGAGCGCCTGCTCAAGGACAGCGGCGAGCGCACCTTCTCCACCACCATGTCCTTCGTGCAGAGCCTGAACATCGCCCTGCGCGACAAGGAGATCGGCCCGCGCATCGTGCCGATCGTGGCCGACGAAGCGCGCACCTTCGGCATGGAAGGCCTGTTCCGCCAGATCGGCATCTATGCCCCGTTCGGCCAGAAGTACAAGCCGGTGGACGCGGACCAGCTGATGTTCTACCGCGAAGACCAGAGCGGCCAGGTGCTGCAGCAGGGCATCAGCGAACCGGGCGCCATCGCCTCGTGGATGGCCGCCGGCACCAGCTACTCGGTCAGCGACGTGCCGATGCTGCCGTTCTACATCTACTACTCCATGTTCGGCTTCCAGCGCGTGGGCGACATCGCCTGGCAGGCAGCGGACATGCGCACCCGCGGCTTCCTGCTCGGCGGCACCGCCGGCCGCACCACGCTCAACGGCGAAGGCCTGCAGCACGAAGACGGCCACAGCCACCTGCTGGCCGGCGCCATCCCGAACGTGCGCTCGTACGACCCGACCTTCGGCTACGAAGTCACCGTGATCATGCAGCACGGCATGAAGGCGATGATGGAAGACCAGATCGACGAGTACTACTACATCACCCTGATGAACGAAAACTACGCGCACCCGGAAATGCCGGCTGGCGCGGAGGAAGGCATCATCAAGGGGATGTACTTGCTGAGGGACGCCGGCAAGCCCAAGAAGGGCGAGCTGCGCGTGCAGCTGCTGGGTAGTGGCACGATCCTGCGCGAGGCGATTGCTGCGGCCGAGCTGCTGGACAAGGACTTCGGCGTGACCGCGGATATCTGGTCCTGCCCGAGCTTCAACGAGCTGCGCCGGGATGGGTTCGATGCGGAGCGTTGGAACCGGATGCACCCGGAGGCTGAGCAGCGCAAGGCGTATGTGACGCAGCAGCTGGAAGGGCGGCAGGGGCCGGCGATTGCGGCTACTGACTATGTGCGGTTGTTTGCGGATCAGATCCGTTCGTTCGTGCCGATGGGTTACACGGTGCTGGGTACGGATGGGTTTGGGCGGAGCGATACGCGTGCGAACCTGCGACGGTTCTTCGAGGTTGATCGGTACTACATCGCGCATGCGGCCATTGCGGCGCTGGCGAAGGAAGGGAAGATGACCGGGAAGGATGTGGCTCGGGCTATCAAGCAGTACAAGATTGATCCGGAGAAGGGGAATCCGGTTGGGGTTTGAGCAAGCTCAATAAGGTCTAAAGAGGGCGGCCGCATGGCCGCCTTCTTTTTTTTCCGAAGTTGTATCAATCTTCGTCACATCTAGTTTGTGCCAGGAGGGGTTATGGTCAACTTTTCGCTATTGAATAAGTCCGCGGGTCAGAAGAAGCCAGCGTCGCTTTCGGATACCTTTGGTCGTCTCGACAGGAAGGTATCTCATGTTGAGCTCAGAGCATCTCAAGTTGATCTCTTTCGAAAAATAGATGCGCGCATCGAACAGCGCGATATGGTCTTGAAGTTGAACACTGGCGGGGGTAAGACCACGACCGGTCTCATCTATTTGAAGCACATGATGGACAAGTACGGCGAGCCCGTCGTTTTCCTCGTGCCGACTACGCAACTCGCCGAGCAGGTTGTTGATGAAGGTGAGAGACTGGGGTTGCAGATCTCGGTTTGGGCTGCGAACGAAAAACATCCGCCTGAAAATGTGATTCGCTGCGAAGCCGTCATGGTCTGCACGTACGAGAAGTTCTTCAATGGCAAGTCAACATTCGCACGGTCGGACGTACGACTAATTCCGTGTGCGATTGTGCTCGATGATGTTCATGCAGGTGTCGAGGCAATAAGAAAGTGCTTTAGCGCTTCACTGTCCCCAGAGGCGCGGAGGGATTTGCTCGATCTTTTGGGAAGCGCACTTAGCGAGGCAGAACCAGCCAATTGGATGAGGATAAGTTCAGCCGATCCCGACGGGCTCTTGGAAGTTCCACATTGGATAATCTCGGAAAATTCGACTTCGATACGAAGAATCCTGTTTGAACATAATTCTGAAAGTCCGTTGGTGTTCTCATGGCCGTACCTGGAGCGTGAACTGGATCTTTGCAGGATTGTCGTCAGCGGGAAAGATGCGGCTATAACAATGGACCCTCCCCTCGTTGACTACGTAGATCATTACTCGCGCTCCAAGCATCGTCTTTTCATGTCTGCCTCGGTCCACGACGGCGCGGCGCTAATTCGCGAGCTTGGGTGCAATGAAGCTGCCGCTGCAGAGCCTGTCCAGGTCGACGGAGAGAACGCTGTTGGCGAGCGCATGGTTTTGGTGCCATCGCTGATCGATCCCGCATTTCCCAGAGATGATGTTCTGCGGGTTGCAGTCGTTCTCTCTGAGCACGCAAACGTTGTCGTTCTGGTTCCATCAGAAGCAGCCGCGAGGTTCTGGACGGACGGCGGGGCGGTAATGGCCTTGGGAGAGAAGTTCAGTCTGAGTGTGGCCAGGTTGCGCACTCAGGATAAGGGTAACTTTGTTGTTTTCGTCAATCGATATGACGGAATAGATCTCCCGGACGCTGCCTGCAGAATCCTTATTGTCGACGGGTTACCAGCTGGTGAGGGAATTGTGGACCGGCTGGACAATGAGAATGCCGGAGGACTAGTTGGCATGCGCGGCAAGCTTGCCAACAGAGTGGAACAAGGGTTGGGACGGGCGGTCCGTTCAAGCTCGGACTACTGCGCTGTGATCCTATGTGGTCAAGAGCTGGCAAATTTCGTCTCGAGGCGTTTGGTGCTAGATAGCTTCTCGCCAAACACCGTGAGGCAGATTGAGATGGGCCGCCTGGTATCTAAGGCAATTTCTGAAGATGCCAATAAAGCGAGCGGGTTGATCGGGGCGCTAGCGCAGTTGCTCAATCGCGACAAGGATTGGCGGAACTTCTACGAATCCCAGATGAGTCTGCCGACTGATTCGGTTCAGAGCATCACTGCTGAAGCAGAGCTGCGCAGGCGCACTGCCACTGCGGAGCGTGCGGCTGCAACGAGCGCCCAGCACCGAGACTATTCTTCGTCGTCGCGTGAACTGAGAGCCGCTGCCAATCTGCTTAGTCATGACCGATTTGCACGGGGCGTGATAAAGCAGGCAGCCGCGAAAGTGATGTACCTGCATGACAAGGTTGCTGCAATGGATCTCCAAGGCTCTGCTTACGCGGACAATTGCGCGCTATCACGTCCACCAGTAATGCCGACAGCTGCGCGCCGAAAGATCAGCGGGCAAGCCGAGAGAGTTGCCGAATGGATCCGTGGTTTCGCCGACAAGAATGGAGCGCTACTCGAGCTCGATGGGCTGGCGTCGAAACTCATCTATTCTGGAGGTTCAAACGTTGTTGAGGCTGCCGTCCAGGACCTTGGTGAGTTCCTGGGAGCTGACTCCAGCCGGCCGGAAAAGGAGGGTGGCCGAGGGCCGGACAACCTTTGGATTTTTGGCGATAGGGCGTTCTGCATTGAAATGAAGAGCGACAAGTCGTCGAAGCTATGGAAGAAAGACGCTGGGCAGCTGGCGGTGAGCGGCCTCTGGGTGCGTGAGAACATCACCGGGTTAGCTGAGATTTTCAGCGTTATTGGTAGCAACGTTTCCGAGGCGGACGTGCCTGGTGACTTCGAGGCAGGGGTGATCGTGATGTCTCAAGACGCCTTCCTGATGATCGTAAGTAGGTTGAGAGGAATGCTGGTAGGTCTGATCAATCAGGGTCCCTTGTTCGCTGAGGATCCAGGCGCGATACAAGGACAGCTCGGCCCGCACGAGCTACTGCCTCAGCAGTTGACGAAGTTGGGTTCCGGGGTTCGCTGATATTTCGCGGGGGCGAATTTCCGAATGGAATTCGGTTGATGTCTCATTGACGATCTACTCGAGGAGTCTAGGAACTCCGCACGTAGAGATACCCGATTAAGTTGGACGGGCGGTGGTCTGTGCACCTACTTGGTGTGCGGCGACCCGAGGCCTGCGTCGGGAGGGCGGCTAATACAAGACCCCACTTGGGGGAATACGCTCGCCGACTACGTGCGGTTTCTAGCCTCCCGACACCCCGTCCCAAACCTGCGACAGGGCCTTTCCCGTCACGGAAGGCTACCCATGCGTAAACCCCGAGCCTCACGCGCCGCCGTCCGTTGTTCCCTTTCCCCTCACCCTGGCCGAGCGCCTCAACCTCACCTACCCGGACACCGACTGGCGGTCCCCCAAGTACAAGGGCCCGCCCACGGCCGAAGAGCTCGACAAGCGGGACGCGGCCGCGGCCCGGCAACCCGAGCACTGCACCGTCAACTCCTCCCATTACCACGCCACAGACCTGTCGGTCCCGATGCTGCGCCTACGCGGCAAGTGGCTGGAGCAGCTGGGCGTCGAAATCGGCTGCCGTGTACGTTGACGGTGTGAGCAGGTGTCGGGCCTGCATCTGGTGCCGTGCGTCAGTTGGACGGAAACGGTTGGTAGTCCGGCGGCGAGCAGTCGTTTCCGTTGCACCCGCAACAATCGCTGCACATGGCCGAAGGAGTAAGGGCGTCAGTCGCGTCAAGGAAGGGGGCAATGGCGTTGCATGGGCTAGCACTGCTGCACATGAATGACACGGTCATCAGGCGACTCTCATTACAGCTGATCGCATCCGCGCCGCTTCATCGTGGCCAGGATCGTGTCCGAACTCTCGGGCCTCTTCGCCATCGCAGCGCGCAGCTCGCCGCAGTCGTAGGCTCGCGACATGCGGCTCATTCGTCCCATGAGACTGCTATCTCGCAGGCGCACGGCTTCGAGAGAGCTTGCGGGCACTGCAAAGCGGCCCTGAGGTCGTGAGCCCATGATGCTGGGGCCATAAGCGTCTGAGCTCGGAGCGGTAGATATCTGCGCAGGGAGTGAGAGGTCGAGAGGTTTTTTTTCGCTGGTGCCGGCATCGTCGTGGAGGGCAGGCTTGCAGCGACTTGTTGGCGAGACCGGTCTGGTTGGGTGTTGCGTGGACAGGTCGGCCGCCGACTGATGGGGCGGGGGAAGGGTCAGGCTGGGCGATGGATCGGGGCAACAGGGTCAGAAGGACGGTGGGCATCTGAGCATCAGGGCGCAACGCGATGGGCGCGCGCCACAGCAGGGCAGCCGCCAGCGCCAGTATGCAGGCGGAAGTGAGGATGGCAACGCTCCGCTCAAGCAAGCTTTGAATCAACCACGCAGGCCGAATGTCGTCCCGCCCTCGGCGCGGCTCAGCGTCTCTGGATTTCAAAGGGCGCGGCTCAGCCGAAAGGGTGGTAGAAGGCTGTCGTCGCTTTCGGTCAAGGTCTATCGGGAACGGGCATCACGTGGATGCGACTGGGAAAAGTCTCTAGCGCTCTGGGCCTATCGCCTTTCCTGCCAAGTAGGGCTGCGAAGGCCCCGGACCTTACACGTCGCCGGGCGCAATGATCCATATCCCATGACCCGAACAAAACGGGACCAGCCACGTACACCACCGCCAACCCGAGCACGATGCCACTGCTTTGACGTTGCCTATGGACACGTCCTCAACTCGGCACCAGACGCGCTAACGGTCACAGGTAGTCATCACCACCACAGTAGCAGTCTTCGCCGAACCCTCGAAGAGCTCGAATACCATCCTTGGCTCGAAGCAACCGGCGGGCGCCTCCGGTACCAGAAACCGCGCCTCAGCCTCAAAAGGTCCGTCCTGCATGTCGCCTGCGGGAGGCAACAGAAGAACGATGCTCCACGCCTCGCCGTTGGGCCAGTCGCAGTCTCCAGAGAATCTAGCGACGGTCGAGTAGCTCCCGCCGGCAGGAAGTCTCGCCAGCTTTTCCGCAGACCACTCGACTTGGACTTTCACCAGATTATTCATGGTCACTTCCGCACTTGAACCCAAAAGCAGATCCGATCTATATGCAGCCAAAAATCCCGCCGCACCCATGCTCCGTCACGCCCCAAGCGTGCCATCCCGAGCGCCCTTGAACAAAAGGAAGCCACAGACCACAAAAGTGCCAGCACATAGCAGGCTTACCAGAAGCGTGACGGTAGCCAGGACAGGCTGGTCCGCAAACGCAAAGACGGCGCTCAGGCTGTTGCGACGTATCCCCGTCCTGCCATCCACGACGGCGAGGTAGACCAGGCCAACCGCGCCAACGAGGCCAATCGTCATCAAGTAGAGGCCGACCAACATGCCGAGCAGGCGCCCCCGGGCTTGGCGCGTGCGCGCCAGGAAGATCGGCAGAACCAAGGAAAGCACAAGCCCTCCTGCCAGCAATATCAACACCATGGCCTTCCCCCTTGCTTCTGGTGGCTCCGCGCCCGTCCAAAGGGGCGTGCCATCTCGTATGGCATCCGTGGGCCTCGCCCTGAAAACCACTGCATGCCGTGCTATTTCCGCCGGCGAAGCGACGAGCCGATGGCAGAGCCAACGGCCAGGAACGCCATGATCGGGATTGCGACCATCAAGGCGAGTCCAAACAGCCAGGTCATCGACTCGGCACCGGCCAGTCCCGAAATGATCAACCCGGCGACCAGCGCCAGGATTACCGCCAGCCCAATCCAACCGCCGCCGACGCCCCGGCTCGCGCGCACGTTCCGCGAGCGGAGAAAGCCGAACAAGGCACCAACGCCGACGACGGCAGCGATGCTGAAGTAAGCGGGGTCCATGAATGCCTGTGTCCGAGGTCGATCAGCACCGGGATCATATGACACCTGCGCCCGTCGTAATCCGTCGCTCAACCGCCAGACAACGCGGAAAGCCAAGTGACGCCGTAGCGCCACGCAGAAAATTTCGTGAAATGCCGCTTCATGGCAGGGTTGCTAGCGTGCCGCGCTCGGGGGGCTGGGCGGACGGGCAGCACCGCGAGCGAGGGCGCAAGGAACAGGGATGCGCGGCCCGGATTGGCGCTTGGCGGCCTTGGGCCGCCTTGCTGCATCGGTTTGGTGATGCCGCAAGGAATCGTCAGGGCATCGGCCGTTAGCCTGTCCTATGTCGGTTAACGGCCAGAGCGGACGTTCGCTGACGCGGTTCGATTCGATATCAGTCGCGTGGCGACTCGAGCCTGGCGACAGTCCCTTTGCGGCGGTGCCGGGACAGCCAGATCGTAACGCCAACAAGGAATAGCGTGCAGGCACAAAGCGCATACGAGAATAGCAAGAGCCGTGCACCGACACGACAGTACTGCTCGGCATGATCAAGCGAGGTTGGGCCGCAGTAGCCGAACCGAAGAGACGCTGTAGCGGCTGCAGATAGAAAGACGTGGGCGGTGGCAAACGCGCTGGCGACCGATGCCGCTCCACACAACCAGGTCGCGATCCGAAATTTCATTCCGGCGACTCTAATGGAGAAATGGATCTGCGTCGCGTTGCAGCTTCCGCTACCGGCCAGGATCTGACGGTGCGATCTCGGTATTTCTACCGAGCGAACCTGGCCGGTTGCGCCGCGTGCCAGACGGCGCTTGCACGCCACCTCGGCGCAGCCCCTTACTTCGGAGCGCGCGGCCTCAAGAACAGCGCGTTCAAGATCGGCATCAGTGCGGTCATGAAGAACACGGTCACCATGTTCAAGGTGAGGATGCCCGCGCCCACGTACTTCAAGAGCTTCACGATTATCCAGACCGCGATCAAGGCGTTCACCGCGCGGACCAGCAATGCGAATCCCGGGCTGGAGATCCATGCGCCGGCGGCAATGGCGAGCACCAAGGGGCCATAGACCAGCAAAAGTATTGGAATATGGGAAGGGGCTCCCTTGACAGTCCACGTCAAGCCGGCAATCAGTGCGATGACGTTCCAGACAGGAAAGAAATCCCGGAACAGGGAGGTAGATGGCGGGGCAGCAGGGCGCTTTATCGACGTCCGCGCAGGGCGTCGTTCGTTCGCTGCATCATTCGAAACGATTTCGGCAAGCGGTGTCGTGCTCTCTGCATTGTTGTACGGGTCGGTCACAGCCGTTCTCTCCTTGATTCGGTCAGTCTCTACGTACCGGCCTCTTGGCCGATCCCAAGGTGTGGCGCACACATCGTCATGAGCCGTCGCTCGACGGGTTCTCGTTCCGGGTCTCGGTGAACTCGATCGAGCGCGGCAACCGATAGATCGATCCCGCAGCAAGCTCACGCGTATTGCCGTGCCATTGCCTGCGCCCGAGGATGCCCCGGGTGCGCTTCGAGTCTTCCATGAACCCCCCAATGCCATCCGCTGGCAGTGTGCGAATACTTACCGCATCGGCTCGTCACCGGCAAGACTGGCGGGCCTTCTAGCGGAACAGCTCGACCACACCGTGCGGGGCAGTCTCGTCGAAGAACCTTTGCAGGTTCCGCGCGGAAATCCGGGCAACCTCGCCGCTGCGGAGGAAAAGCTCGCGCTCGAACAGGCCAAGTGCAGCCTCGATGGCATCTGGCTGGGCCGCCAGGAATCCGGCCAGTTCCGCGCCGTCGAACATCGCCAGGTTGGCGCCTTCGCCTGCGAACGGCGACATGAGGTGCGCGGCATCGCCCACCAGCGTCAGGCCGGGAACCCGCCGCCAACGATGATCGGTGGGGAGGGCATGGATCGGCCGCAGTGTGGGATCGGCTTCGCTGCAAGTGATGAAGTCGGTCAGATGCGGGGCCCAGCCGTCGAACTGCGCCGCGATCCGGGCCAGGCCGGCCCGCGCATCGCCAAGGTCGAGCGAGTGCATCCACGCCTCAGGCTTGTTCAAGGCGACGTATCCGCGCACCGTGCCATCGGCATGACGGTGCGCAATGATGCCTTTGCCCGGTGCTATTGCCATGAGCGTACCGGTCCCTATGGCGGCCACGCTCGTTGCGTACCGGGGGTCGTGGCGCAGGAGCGCTATCTCGATAAAGCAGGTGCCGCTGTAGGCGGGCTTGGCGTCCGACAGCAGCGGGCGCACCTTCGACCAGGCACCATCGGCACCCACGACGAGATCGGCGGAAACCAGCGAGCCGTCGGCGAAATGGATCGCGTGCTGGTGCTCGCCGGTCACGACTGCGGTCACTTTGTGGCCCCAGCGGATGGTTCCGGCGGGAAGCGAGGTGATCAACAAGCGGCGGAGTTCGCCGCGATCCACTTCGGGCGATTGCAGGGTGCTTCCGCCCGGCTTGTCGAAGAGCACAGTGCCGTGCTGGTCGACGATGCGCTTGGCATCCTCGCCAGGACGGACGAGCCGAAGAAATTCCTCGAACAGGCCCGTTGCCTTGAGCGCGGCCTGCCCGTTGTGGGCGTGAATATCGAGCAAGCCGCCCTGCGAGCGGGCGCTCGCCGAGGCCTCGGCCTCATAGACCGTGGCGGGAATGTGGTTCTGATGCAGTACGCGGGCGAGCGTAAGCCCGCCAAGCCCGGCACCGATGATCGCAATGTCTTTTTGCATGGCAACGCTCCAAATGCCCGGTCAGCGACAAGGGCGCTGACGGTGGCTCAAGAGACGCTGGCCGGCCATGGCGGTTGCATGGAGGGCGTGTACGCGAGGGCCTACCGGCCAGAAGGCGCCTCGGGTAGGCCATCGTTTTTCGCGACGGTGCGAAACGTTAGCACGGCTCGGCGGGCTGCGGCGAGCACGCGCCGGGGCCGGGCCTTCAGCCGCACAACTGCCGCTCGCACGGCACGCCGTCGTGGTCGCCGTCCATCTTCGTGTTGGGGCAGTGTTTGATGAAGTACGTGGCCTCGGCGCAGGAAGTCATCTCGCTGCACATCGTTCGGCCGTCGCATCTGGAAGCTGTGGGTGCCGGTGCAGCGGGCCTTGCCGGGATGTCGGCGGGGACAACCTCGGCCAGGCGCTCCGGCCCCCTCATGCGCGAGTATCCGTAGCCGCCGACCGCCCCGGCGGCGACAAGCGCAATGATGGCGGCCCAGGGCAGGGCGGACCGATGCGGGCGGGTGCGGCCAGCGTGCGGCCGCGGCACCGGGCGCTGCCCAGGCCGCATCACCCGGACTGCCCGTGGCTTCCCGTTCGGTCCGTTCTCGATCTCGAAAGAAACCAACTCGCCCAGGCGCGGCCGCTGGCCATCGTGCGGAAAGGCGGAGACGTGGACGAACACTTCGCCGCCACCCTGGGCCGGCGCAACGAAGCCGAATCCCCGGTCGTCATGCCATTTGGTCAGGGTGCCGTGCGTGCGCATCAGGGGATCTCCCGCGTGACTGCCGGAATCCTACCCGACTGCAGCGGGCGGGGGCCGCCGTCACGCGGCCCCCGCCAAGCTCACCCCTTCGGCGGTGTAGGGGTGGAAAACGCGATCGGCGTAGCGCCGGTGATCTTCCCCGTCTTCGCCGAGCTATGCACGTACAGCTGCACCGGCAGTTCGAAGTCCAGCGGTCCATCGACCACCGCATTCGGGCCGATCACCACGCGAGGCGGGCGGTCCTGGCTGCTGAACTGCGGCTTGCGCAGGCTGATGCCGCCCTTTACGTGCGAGCCGATCCCCACGGTGACGTCGTTGCTGACGAAGTGGATGCCGCCGCCGACCTCGGTCTGCACCAGAGCAATGGTCCCGCTGACGGAGGTGACATCGCCGGCGATCCTGCTGCCGCGGTCGGTGAAGATATTGCCGCTGACCGAGGTGACGTCGCCGTCGACCACGACATTGCGGCCCAGCGCCAGCGAGCCGCTCACGCTCTTCAGGCCACCGGTCTTGCCGCTCTCGGCGATCCGGAGCTCGCCACTGGTGGTGGCGACATCGCCGACGGTTGCGTCGGTGTCCACGGTGATGTCGCCGCTCACGCTGTGGACGCTCTTGGCCTGCACCTTGCCGGCCACGTGGATATCGCCGCTGACGGTGGCCAGCGAGCCGTACTGCTGCCCGGCCTGGGTCTGCACGTCGCCGGAGATCTTGCTCACGCTCTGCTGGGCGAGGGCCGGCGTGGCGGCGACCAGCGCCAGCCACAAGAGGGAACGTGAAACGTGCATGGTCGTGCCTCCGTTGCGAGTGATGAGCCGGCGCCTGTCTGCGTCGCCGTCAATGGCATGGCACCACGCGGGGGGCGCGGGGGCATCTGCCTGAAGTCACGGTGCCGAACGAACGCCTTGCAGCGGTTGAAGACCACACGCGGGTGCCTGCTCCTTTGACAGGGCCGCAGCCGGACCTCGCCTACACTCCCCGCATCGCCCGCCGGCCGAGTAGCCCATGACGCTTGCCCGCCGCTGTTGGATGGCCTGGCTCCTGATCGCCGCGTTGCCCGCCTGGGCCCAGCTTCCCGCGCCGCTTCCGGTGTCTGGTGACGCAGCGCAGGCAACCGCCCCGGCGCAGCCGGCGCCGCAAGCGGTGGACGCCGACGCCATCATCTCCCGCGCCGATACCGACGAGCGCCTGGCGCTGTCGGCCATCGAGCGCGCCAGCGCCGCCCATCCTTCGGCCGCGTTGGCGCCCGGGTTGGAAGTGATCGCGCGCTCGGTGGACGCGCGCCTGTACCAGTTCACGCCGGCACAGCTGCGCATGCTGCCGATCATGCGCCTGGAAAGCCTGGACCGGCATTGGCGTTTCGATGCGCGCCGCTTTGCGCGCTGGCGCGAGTCGATGAAGCTCGCCACCGCGCCCTACGCCGCGGATGCGGCCGCGGTGGCGCAGCGGCGCGTGGCCTGGCAGCTGACGCGGGCGCAGGCGCAGGCCGGCAGCCTGCCGCCGGTACTGGTGGCCCGTGTCGATGCGGTGATCGACCTGCTGGCCCGCGCCGAGCAGGCGCTGGCAGTGCCGCTTGGCCAGCAGGTCGAGCTGGGCACGCGCGCCAACGCGCTCGAAAGCCGTCTCGAGGCCGGGCAGGCGGCCGTCGGCGAGGCGATTGCCTTCATCGACCGGCGCCTGCTGGCGCTGGATGCGCCGCCGCTGTGGCGGGCCGGCGGCGGCGAGACCACGGGCGGCATCGGCGCCACCGACATCGCGACCGGGATGCGGATCGAGACCGAGTTCGCGGCGGACTACGGCAAGGCCAACTTCAGCAACCAGATCGCCACCCACCTCCTGCAACTGCTGCTCCTGCCGCTGCTGCTCTGGCTATGGCGTCTCAGCCGCCCGGCGGTGAGCGGCGGCGAGATGGATGCCTCCGCGGCGCGCGTGCTCGGCCGGCCCTGGTCGACCTGGCTGCTGCTGTGCATGCTCGCGACGCTGGCCTTCGAGCCGGATGCGCCGATGCTCACGCGCCAGTTCGCCCTGGTCATCGCGCTGGTGCCGGTGCTGCGCCTGCTGCCGCCGGGCAGCCGCCGTTGGCTGGACGTGTGGCCCTACGTGGCCACCGCGATGTTCCTGCTGGCCGGCCTGGGCTTCATCTTCCTGGGCAGTGGCTTTGCCTATCGCCTGTATACCTTGTTCCTGAGCGTCACCGGGCTGGCGGCGACCGCCTGGTTGCTGTGGCGTGCGCACGGGCATGGCCATGCGGCCGTTACCGGTGCGCTGGGGCGTGCGCTGCGTGGCGCGGCGTGGACGGCGCTGGGGCTGTTCGCGCTGGCGATAGTGGCCAACATCGCCGGCAATGTCTCGCTCGCGGAAATGCTCACCAGCGCGGTGATCGACAGCGCCTACCTGGGCCTGCTGCTGTACGTGGGCGTGACCGCGGTGGTGACCTTGTTGCACCTGCTGCTCAACCGGCCTGGGCTGCGGCGCTTCAAGCTGACCCGCGAGCACGCGCCGCCGCTGGTGCAGTTGCTGACTCGCCTGGCAATCGCCGCAGCGGTCGTCGGCTGGGTCCTGTATGCGATGGAAAGCTTCCGCATCCTGCGGCCGATCTACCGGCTGCTGAAGCGCATCCTCGACCATGAATTCAGCATCGGTGATTTCAGCCTGTCGCTCGGCCACGTGCTGGTGTTCGTGCTGGCGATCGTCATTGCCAGCTGGGCGTCGCGGGTGACCCGGCTGCTGCTGCAGGACGTGCTCGAATCGCGCGAGGTGTTCGCGCGCGGCGTAGGCAACAGCATCGCCTCGCTGGTGTCGTACGCGGTGCTGGTGCTCGGCATCATCGTGGCGCTCTCGGCCGCTGGCCTGAAGGGCACGCAGTTGGCGCTGATTTTCGGCGCGCTGGGCGTGGGCATCGGCTTCGGCCTGCAGAACGTGGTCAACAACTTCGTCTCCGGGCTGATCCTGATCTTCGAACGGCCCATACAACCCGGCGATGCGATCGAGATCGGCACCACGCAAGGCCGCGTGCGCGACATCGGCATGCGGGCCACGCGCATCCGTACCTTCGAAGGTGCCGACGTGGTCGTGCCCAACGGCACCTTGCTGTCCGAGCGGCTCACCAACTGGACCCTGCTCGACCGCAGTCGCCGCGTCGAGGTCAAGGTCGGCGTGGCCTACGGCAGCGACCCGCAGCAGGTGATGACCCTGTTGACCGATTGCGCCATCCACACTGCCGGCGTCGCCAGCGCGCCGCCGCCATCGGCGTTCTTCGACGGGTTCGGCGCCAGCGCGCTGGACTTCACCCTGCGCGCCTGGACCCACGACTACGACAACTGGGTGCAGCTCCGCAGCGAGCTGGTCACCCGCGTGCATACGGCGCTGAAGCAGGCCGGTATCGAGATTCCGTATCCCCAGCAGGACGTGCGGGTACGGAGTTGGCCGCAGGGCGGCCCGGCGGCTTAGAATCCGCTGGATCGCACGTTCGGGGATGCACTGATGCATTGGCGAGTTCGTGTTGCACTGTGCCTGTTGCTGTGCGTGGGTGCGGGCCCGCTGGCCTCGGCCGCGCCGAGCCCCTCGATGACGCTGCATCTCGATGAGTCGACGGTGCCCTTGAACGGACCCTGGCGCTTCCACACTGGCGACGATCTGCGCTGGGCCGCGCCGGACTTCGACGACGGCGCATGGGAAGTGGTCGATCTCACGCCCGAGCCGGGCGCACACGACGGCGACGTGGGCCTGCCGGGCTATGTGGCCGGTTGGAGCCAGCGCGGCCATGCGGGTTACTCGGGCTATGCCTGGTATCGGATGGTGGTCGCCGTCGACGCCGGCCAGGACATCGCACTCGCCCTGGCCGGGCCTACCTATGTCGATTCGACTTACGACGTCTACGTGGACGGAAAGCTGCTGGGCGGCCCGGGCGTGTTTACCGGCCCCACGCCAACGGCGCACAGCGTGCGGCCGACCGTGTTTCCGCTGCCGGCCGCGGCATCGGCCGGTGCGCGGCGCCACGTGATCGCCTTCCGGGTATGGATGGACGCCGGTGATGCGGGCGACGATGGCGGCGGCATCCATATCGCGCCGACCATGGGCACGGCTACGGGCATCGACGCACTGCATCGCGTGCAGTGGTTGCGCACCTTCAACGGCTACGTGGTGGACCTGGTCGAGCCGATCGCCTTCGTGCTGTTGGCGGTGCTGGTGTTCGCGCTGATGGCGTGCCGCACTGGGCAGGCATATCACTGGCTGGCGATCGCGCTGCTGGCGCTGGCGCTGTTGCGCATCAACCAGGTGCTGTATGCCTGGACCGACCTGCAAAGCCTGCGCGGCTACGACATCGCGGTGAACGTGGTGCTCAAGCCGCTGGCGTTGGCGGCGTGGACCCTGGCCTGGCGGGATTGGTTTGGCCTGCGTCATCCGCGGCTGGCGTGGGCGGTGGGCCTGTTGGCTGGGTTGTATCTCGTCTTGGCGCTTGTCGGCCGGCCATGGTTCATGCCGGGCGCGGCGGCTGGCGTGCGGGTCGCCGCCAACGGCGCGGTCGAAGTCCTGCGCCTGGCGTTTGTCGTGCTTTATCTATGGATCGTGGCGCAGGGCGTGCTGCGGCGGGCGGCGCCTTCGGCCGTGACTTCCGCGCTCGCTGCGCTCCTGGTCGGCGTGGGCCTGTTCGCCACCGAGCTCAACAAGCTGGGAATTCCAGGGATCTGGTTCCCGTATGGCGTGGGTGTATCCAGGGGCCAGTACGCCTATGCGGCGTTCGTGGTGCTGCTGTTCGGATTGGTTCTGGGGCGGTGGGTAGTGGCGGCCCGGGCGCGGAGGGCTGGCCATCCGGTGCAGGTGGGAATGCGATAAGAAGCGAGCGGCTTGGAACAGGGCAATGTTGACCGATAGGGAGGGAGTTCCATGGGCGGAACAAGAATTTCATTGGCATCGCTCGCCATGCTCGCGGTAATCGGCGGCGCCACGGCCACGGACCCCGTCTCGTCCTGCGCTTTCGACAGGCCCGCCATGCTTGGGCTGGATCAGGCGGCTTTCGACCAGGACCTGAGCAACGGCGGCGGGGGTTGGCGAGCAGTTGCCGCCAAGCCTGGGTGTGAAGAAGTGGCCGCCGACTTGATCCGCGACTACCGAAGCGCTCATCCGGACAGCCCGAGCCCTTGTTCTGGCACGAAGGGCAATTGCGCGCGTTTGCTGGCCACTATGGTGCCGCTATCCCGCTGATGCAGGCGTCCAGGCAACCTGTGGACAGAGACCTCGCCGGCTGGAACCCCTATGTGGAGGCGACCGTCGCCTTCCTCCGGCACGACCGTTCGGCGCTTGCTGCGGCAAAGAAGAAGCTCGACGCGCTGCCTCCGGCACCCGAATTGCCACCGATAAAGAACGGGTACATCGAAATGGCGGCGCAGGATGGGCAAACCATGAGAATGCGCTGGCCGCCCAACGCTGATGTCGTCGATGGCTTGATGCACTGTATCGATAGAAGCTATGTCGAAGCCTATGGGCCTTCATGCCGGGCTATCAGCGCTGGGCACTGACGGAGTATCCAGGTCGGAAGCCGTGTGGGGCCGGCTCCAATCGCGTGTATTGCACCTCCGCGCCGGGCTCCGCTAACCCCGCATTACCGTCCCAAGCGCTAGACTGCGCGCCCCGGATGCCCAGCCGATACCCGAGTGCCCCTGCAATGATCAACAACGACGTGCTGCGCAGCGTCCGCTTCATGCTCGACCTCAGCGACGCCAAGGTCGTGGAGATCACCCGCCTGGCCGATCCGGAATTCCCGCTGGACAAGGCCGATGTTCCCGCGCTGTTGAAGAAGGACGACGACGAAGGCGCGGTGCCCTGCAGCGACCGGGTGCTGGCGCATTTCCTCGATGGCCTGATCCTGTACTTCCGCGGCCGCGACGAGCGCCAGCCGCAGCGCCCGGTCGAATCGCGCATCACCAACAACCTGGTGTTGAAGAAACTGCGCGTGGCGTTCCAGCTGAAGGACGTGGACATGCACGACATCATGCAGGCGGCGGGCTTCCCGTTGACCAAGCCGGAGATGACCGCGCTGTTCCGGCAGCCAGGCCACAAGCATTACCGGCCTTGCGGTGATCAGATCCTGCGCAATTTTCTCAAGGGACTGACGCTGCGGTTTCGTACCGGGGAGTGAGCCTGAAAGCCGGCGAGCATCTCTGAGGCGATGCTCGCCGGGTCTCCATGGTTCGACTTGGAAGGCAGGGGGCGGGAGCAACTAACACCGCGCGCTCCCTGCGCCGTTTGCCGGTTGTCCTTCAATGCCAACACCCTGCCGACCTGGTAGCCCGCAACCAGCGCAAGAAACGCGAGTAGGCCCAAGGTACTGAAGGCGCGATAGACACCGCGCATGGCATCTGTGTTCATGAAGTAATTCCGCCCTTCCAGTCACATGGTCCGATTGTCACGCTCGGCCATTTCCTTGCCGGCGTTATATCCGAACATGAAAACCGCGCCGGGCAGGCCGAGTAGAAGGATCGGATTGAAGCCACCGGACACCTGGGCGATCTCGCTTTCGGTCAGTTCTCGCATGGGCTGGCCCCTCAGTCGCGGTTTACGTAGTAGCCGATCGTCATCCCCAGCCCGGCGATGGGGCAGAACAAGCCGACCACGCCAATGGTCAGCGCAGTTTTGGTGGACATATGTCCACCAGAGACGAGCAGGATTTCTGCTTCGGTAAGTTCACGCATACGAAAGTCCTCTGATCGGGAGAACGGAAGCGCCACTTCTCAAACGTGAGAGGCCGCGAGTTCCGAAGTCGCGCGGGTCGCGACCGACTAGAGGATTGAGCTTGGTAAGCCCGAGAAGTAGTGGAAATTTCGAGTCCGGCGGCGGCTTGTCCAATGTTGCTGACAATTTCTCGTGCCCTCATCGGTTCCGAGGCCCGAGCGCCTGGCCGTGCCGATTCCAATCCGCGGGCTTACAAACGCCGCTGTACGTAGGCTCAGCCGTCCGCCCCGCAGTCCGCATCAGTCATCACGACCTGCACCTGGTTGGCGGCACAGTGCATCTCCCCGATCCGGATGTTGTCGCCCAACCCCTGGCAGCTGCCGCCGACGTAATTCGCCTGGGCAAAACGGATGCCAGCGCCGGAGGGCGTGCCCGGGCAGCACGCTTCGAAGCTGACGTTGCAGCCGGTCTTCGAGGGGTGGGAGGACTGCAGATAAAGTACGTCCTTGCCGCCGCCGATGCAGGTAGCGGCGCGTCCGCTGAAGCCGCTGCGCAGGCTTTGTTCGGCCTGGCGCAGGCTTTGCTTGCGCGCGGCTTCGGCCTTGCGCTGGGTGTCGGCGGCGGCGTTCGCGGCGGCCAGGCGTTGCTGCTCGGCGCGCTGCCGGGCCTGCGCGTCGGCCTGGGTCTTGGCCTGGCGCTCGCTTTCGCTCTTGGCCGCCTGCTGTTGCTGCGCTGCCAGGCGCTGGCGTTCGGCGGCGATGTTCTCGCGCAGCTGGCGTTCGCGGTCTTGCGCGGCGACAGCCTGCTCGTTGTTGCGGGCCTGCGCGGTCACCGCCTGTTGCGCCATTTGCCGCTGGCGCTCGCGCGCTTCGCGCTCGCGCTGTTCCTGCTGCGCACGCTGACGCTCGCGATCCCTGTCGATCGCCTCGGCCTGCCGCCGGATCTGCGCAAGGCGTGCGTTGGCGGCGGCCTGTTCGGCATTTTTCTTTGCCATTTCATCCTGAAAAACGCCCAGGCCGTGGGCGATGGCATCCGCGAAGCCCGGGGCCGGGGCCTGTTCCACCGGATCTTCTTCCCAGCCGGCATCGGCATCGGCCATGGCGGCCTCCTGCTGGCGGCGCGCCTGTTCCCGCTGGCGGAACGCGGCCTGCTGCTGCGTCGCTTGCTGCGCACCGTCCTTGCTCTTTTCCACTGAGCCCTGGATGCGCGCCAGCTCGGCCGCGCTCAGCTGCCGGGCCTGGCCGTGGGCCGGAAAGGACCAAGCGGCCATCAGGCCAAGGATGAGCACCGCGATGGTCTTATGCGTGCCGCCCATGCTCAGAAGCCCGTCGAGACCGAGGTGTCGCAGCTGGCCTGGAGGAACTTCATTGCGTACTCGATTCGGTCCACCAAACTGGCATCCAGGGTGCCGATGCCGAATACCTCGGTATCCCGGGTCTGCGGATTGGTGTAGCGGGCCAGCACGTACTGGATCATGTCCGAACCGTCTTTGAGGCTGTAGCTCTCGCGCCTGATGCCGGCCTTGCCCCAATGGATATAGCGCGGCGCCGGATAGCTGGCCAATGAAGCGCTCAGCGCCACGCTATTGCTAGACGCAGTCCAGCGGATGCCCCCGGACCAGGCGCCCGGTTTGGAAATATCCAGGACCGTAATCCGCGTCACGCAAGGATCGGCCTTGCCTTTCTCGTCGATATTGTCGATCCCCCTGGCCCATGCGTTGAGGAACGCCGGCTCGCCATCGAAAGTCGCCTTTCCGATGAGGCCATACCTGGGATAGATGCCGCCCGAGCCGCCATTCTCGGCCAGGCCCTGGAGAAAGGTCTGCGCACCCTGGACGGTCTGCTTGGCCTGGCCGGCGGCGTTGTCGGCCAACAGCAACGCAGTGGCGGCCAGCAGGAGAGAGAGTGACGTTCTTTTCATGGTCGTTGGACTTGATCCAGAGGGATGTGCAAGGAGGCGGGTGCTCAATCGCCGGTGTGCCCGCTGATGCGGACCAGCGGCGAGAAATAGGCATGCACCTGCGCGAAGTCGGCATCGACGTAGTGGTCGATGACGCCGGGCAGGAAGCTGACGGGTGCGCGGAAGCCGGCGGTGTTGGAGCCCTTGCCGGTCTTTTTCACGGTGTAGGAGACCGAGCGCTTGTCGGCGGCGATGGCCGGGGCCTTGGCGAAGTCGTTGTCGACCAAGGTCAGGCCATTGTTGAACCAGGTGCCTTCGGGCGCATCCACCGTCATCGGGCACTTATGTTTCTTGCCCGGCGTACTGGCGCATTTCTTTACGCTATAGACCTCGCAGCGCAGGCCGGCATAGACATTCTTTCGCTCGGCCATGAAGCCGTCGTAGACCTGGGCAACGCGCTCGTTGTGGTTCTCGGCGGCAGCCACCGGGCCGAGCGTGCGTGAGTCTTCCTTCCATTTCGCCATCAGCGTGACGGCGGTCGAATCGAAATCCACCTTGCGCGGCTGCAGTTCGAACACCGGCCTGGCCGGGGCCGATCCGCTGCACGAGGCGATCTCGACCGCTGTCTCGGCCGCCGTGGCGTGCCCGGCCAGCAGCAGGAAAACGACGAAGTAATGGCGTGGCTTGAACATGCTTGTCCCCTGGCTATGGAGGTGACGCGCCGTGTTCTTCCCGCTCGCGGGCACGCGCGTCCCTGCTTCCTTCTCACCCTTGATCGGCAATCCGGCGTCGTTCTTTAGGCCGGCTCGTCCCGTCCGCACGTGCTCCGTGCGGCACGCCCACTTGATACCCCGGCCGGGATAGCGCGCACAGCTCCAAAACAGGGCTTGACGGCGGGGCGCCCGCCGTGCGGCCAATCCAATCGCGCCAACGGCCCTGCAGGAGGTGCGCAGAAGCGGCGGACATCCGCGCCATTGCGAATCCACTACGCAGCGCCGTTGCGCGGAGGCGCCCCCGCAGCGATCGCGCTCAGCAGCCGCAGCAACGCCGGCTGGCCGCGTTCACCGGTCTTGTCGTAGATGACCTTGAGCCGCGTCTGTGCCGTGGACACGGAGATGCCTGCCTGTTGCGCTGCCTCCGCCACGTCGGTGTGCAGGTAGAAGGCTTCGGCCAGCATGGCCTCGGCGGCGGTGAGCGGAAACAGGGTGCGCAACAGTTCCTTGAAATCGCGCGCGGCAGGCGCGCCCACCGGTTGCAGGAACAGGATCGCGGCCTCGCTACCGCCGCCGATCTGCGGGCCGATCGGATGCGCGTGGACGATAAGTGCATTGCGGCCACCCTCATCGACCAGGGTGGCGCTACCGCCGCAACGCACCTGGCGGCCATCGCGCTCGCTGCCCCTGCACGCCTCCTGCAACAGGCGCTGCAGCGGACGCGGATCGAAGCGCGCATGGGGTCTGCGGTCCTTCAATGCGAGCAGCTGGCCTTTCGACAACAGCGATTCGGCCGCCAGGTTCATGCGCAGCACCTGTTGCTGCGCGTCCAGCAACATCATGGCCGTGGGCATGTGGTCCACTGCCGTTTCCAACGCTTCCACGCGCTGCTCCAGCCAGCTCAATCGACGCTGGATTGCGTACGCGTTCACCCAGTGCGGCGTCAGTGCCCGAAGCAGCCCCAGGTCGACGTCGGCGAAAGGCGCGGCGCCGACTTCGCGGCAGATCGACAAGGTGACCGAATTGCCGCCGTCGTAATGCGCCACCGACGCGACCTGCTGGCCGATGTCGAGCCGGCGGTAGTAGCGATGGAAGGCGTCGGTGCGCTGCATCTGCTTGCGCGGCAACAGCTGGTCGCTATCGATGACCTTGCCGGTCGCCAGCTGCGGCACGACCCGGGTGATCCAGGGATCCTCGAGCAAGTCGTGTTCGGCCAGCGCGGCATCCATGCGCGCCGCATCGACGCCATGGACGATGGCCACGCGACCGCGCCCATGGGCCACGTCGTGGCCCAGCACGGCGACGATATTGCTGCCCGTGGCCTGCGCCAGCAGGCGGTTGAGGTCTTCCAGGTGCGCATCTTCCAGCACGGAACCGTACAAGGCTTCGAGCATTGCGCCGGGCGCCCGCCCGCCGCCACTTCCTGGGCTGCTCATCTCCATTCCCCCTGTCGTGCCCTGCCGTGGGGTGGCCGGGCGACAAGTGCAGTCAACAAGCAAAGTGGACGGGGTGCAAGTCCGGAATCCCCCTACGGGGATGCCAGGCGACACCGGCTTCGAAGCATCGCGAGTACAACCAACCGCCCGCGCAGATAGCACTGCAAGGAAAGCCCGGCAGGCAGCGCGACACGTGTAGCAGGCAGGTTCCGTAGGCCAACTGGGCCGGCCAGTGCATCGGGCCCCCGACCTGTGTAGCCTCTGCCGGCAGACAGGAGGCGCGCCCGTGAATCGATGGAATCAGCCGTCCGCCACGACCCGCTGGCGACCTCTGCTTGGCCGGATTGGGGGAGCGCTCGTGCTCCTCGCGCTGGCCGCCTGGTGCCTCGACTTCCTGCTCGGTGTCTACGGCAAGTACCGCCACGTCGACCCCGAGACCTACACGCTGTTCTGGACGCGGCGGACCTGGCTCTGGACGCACCTGGCCGGCGGCGCGTTGGCGGTCTCGCTGGGCCTGGTGCAGTTCCTCACCCAATGGCCGCGCGCGTTCGGTCGCGTGCATCGCTGGACCGGCCGCGGCTATCTGATGGGCATGCTCATCGCCGCCACCGGCGCGACCGGCCTGATCGCCACCTCGCCGGCGCCGTTCGAGATCCGCCTGGCTTTCGCCGCCACGGCCTGGGCCTGGCTCACCACTTCCCTCGTCGGCCTGGTAGCGATCCGCCGCGGCCAGGTGCAGGTGCATCGCCGCTGGATGATCCGCGCCTACCTGGTGACCCTGGCACCGATCACCTTCCGGCTGATCATCCGCACGCCCGGCGTGATGGCGCTGGCGCCGCCGCCCGACGTGATCGCGACGCTGCTTTGGCTCAGTTGGGTGTTGCCGCTGGCGGGATACGAGGTGGGGCGGCGTTCGCTGGGGCTGGTGCGGCGCGGGCGAAAGGAAGTCGCGATTGCGTAATGGGCGGGACGCAGCTTCGCCTCACTCCCCCAGCACCCGCGTGATCGTCTGCACCAACAATCCCCGCACCGTCCCGGGCGCCAGATCCGGATCGCGCACCGCGCGCATCGCCAGGCCCTCCACCACCACCCGCAGCAACAGCGTGCGCTCGCGCAGCGAGGCTTCATCCACCTTCGCGCCACGTGCGAGGTCGTGCTGGCGCAGCCATTCGCAGACGGCCTGGGTGGTCAGCTTGTCGTGCTGGCGCAGCACCGTGCCGACCGCGGGATCGCGCTGCGCTTCGGCGGTGATCTCGGCATACAGGCCCACGTTGGCGATGGCCGTATCGAGCTCGCCGATGGATTCGCCCCGCGCCCATTGCTGATAACAGGCCAGCAGGCCATCGACCATATCCAGCGAAGCAGGCCGGCTGCCCATCGAGCGCTGGTCTTCTTCGAGCTGGCGCTGGATCAACGCCAGGATCATCGCCCGCTTGTTGTCGAAGTAGCGATACATCAGGCCCTGGCTGATACCGGCTTCGGCAGCAATCTCGCTGACCGCGGCGGCGTGAAAGCCACGGGCGATGAAGCAGCGTTGGGCGGCATCGAGGATGCGCACGCGCTGGGCTTCGGCACGTAGTTGCGCGGCGGGGGAACTCGGGTCTGCAGGGGGCATCGTCGGGCCGCGGGCCATTCCAGAACCAGATGGTAGTGCACCCGGAAAGAGAATGAACAGTCATTCACCTGTCATGAGGGGTGACCAGACTGCGCCGGCTTGCTCCCCACCCTCTCGCGAACGGACCCCATGCGTCACACCCTCTCCCGTGTCGTCCTGCGCCCGCAGGTGCTTGCTCTTTCCATTGCCGCCTTGTTGCCGTCGCTGGCTGTCGCCGCCGAAAAGGCCGGTCCGGCCGATGCAGCCGATGCAGCCGCAGCCCGTGAGGTAGTGGCGCTGGACCAGGTGGTCGTGACCGCGCAAAAGCGCGCGACCAACCTGCAGGAAACGCCGATCTCGGTCTCGGTGGTGGATGCCGAGATGCTGAGGGACCGCAGTGCGATCTCACTCGGCAGCCTTGCCGACGGCTCGATCCCGTCGCTGCGGGTCACGCCGTTCGCGACCCGCAGTTCGGCCTTGAACATCGGCATTCGCGGCATTGGCGCCGCGGGCGATGCCAACCAGCCGGCGCGCGATGCGGGCGTGGGCGTGTACGTCGATGGCGTCTTCCTCGGCCGTTCGCAGGGCCTGGGCAGCATGTTGTACGACGTGGACCGCATCGAGGTGTTGAAGGGACCGCAGGGCACGCTGTTCGGCCGCAACACCGAAGGCGGCGCGCTGAGCATCGTCACCAAGCAGCCGACCGGCGAGTTCGGTGGCCAGGTCACGGCCGGCGTGTCCAATTACAGCGGCTACAACAGTGCATTGCACCTGGACCTGCCCAAGGTGGGCGATGTCAGCTTCAAGATCGATGCGGTGCAGGCCAAGCGCGGCGGCACCACCGACAACCCGATGCAGGGCGAAAAGGACTTCAACAGCTACGACAAGCGTGGCGCGCGCCTGAGTGCGCTGTGGCAGCCGAGCGACGACTTCTCGGCGCTGTACGCCTTCGACCGCTCCTATGACGGCACCACGCCGTACCACACCCAGGTGCTGGTGGCCGGCCCTTACCTGAGCCCGCTGCAGGTAGCCGGCGCCAGCGAAGACCGCCGCGACAGTTCCATCATCGGCGGCCCGCAGGATGAGAACATCGGCCGTACCAACGGCCACCTGCTCAACCTGAGCTGGACGCTGGGCGACAACCTGGAATTGAAGTCGATCAGCTCCTACCGCGAGCTGGAGCAGGGCCAGTACGACATGGGCCTGGTTGATGCGATATCGGCCTATGGCGGCGCCGGCACGCCGTTCGGCCGCTACAGCCTGGCGCAGGTCTACCAGCACCAGTACAGCCAGGAATTCCAGCTGATCGGCAACACCTCGCAGGTGCAGTACCTGGTGGGCGCGTTCTATTACCACGAGACCGCCGGCGACAACGCGCAGACACCGAACATGCTGGTCTGGGGCCCGGGCGGCAACAGCTACGCGCTCAATCCGGCGACCAACCCGCTCAACCTGGACACGGTGCGCATCGATCGCGCCAGCAAGGCCTGGACCGACAGCCTGGGCATCTTCGGCCAGGCGACGTGGACACCGGCCTCGCTGGAACAACTGCACCTCACCGCCGGCGGCCGCTACACCCGCGACGACAAGAACGGCATCCTCTACATCGTCAACGGCGCCGGCACCGACCTGAGCTTCGACGACTCGTGGGGCCGCTTCGATCCGATGGTCAACATCGCCTATGACCTCGGCCAGAACGCGATGGTGTATGCCAAGTACAGCACCGGCTTCAAGGCCGGTGGCGCCAACTCGCGCTCGACCACCTATACCGCGTTCGATCCGGAAGAGGTCACCGCGCTCGAGCTGGGCTTCAAGTCGCAGTTCTGGGACAACCGCGCCCGCTTCAACCTGGCGCTGTTCGACTCGACGATCAAGGACAAACAGGTCGACTTCACCCTGCCGTTCGACCCGAACAGCGGCGAAACGCGCACCACCATGGTCACCACCAACGCGCTGAGCGACGGCAAGTCGCGCGGCGCGGAGCTGGAATTCAGCATCATGCCGGTGGACAACCTGACCTTCAGCTTCAACCACGCCTATACCGACATCGATGCGATCACCGCCATCGATCCGTTCGGCGCCGGCGTGCAGGTGACCGTGCAGCCGCTGCTGGCGCCGAAGAACGCCAGCAGCCTGGCGATCGACTACTGGGTGCCGTTCGCCAATGCGGCGGCGTTGAAGTTCCACGTCGACGGCAACTGGTCCGACGGCTTCTACACCAGCGAGTACGACCAGACCCTGACCGACAGCTCCTTCGTGGTGAACGCGCGCATCGCCCTGGTCGATCTGCCGCTGGATGCGAAGGGCAGCACGCTGGCGTTCTCGCTGTGGTCGCGCAACCTGCTCGACGAAGAGCACCTGTTCTACAAGCTCAACAACGCCGCGCTCGGCCAGACCGGCATCTTCAACGACCCGCGCACCTTTGGCCTGGATGTGGCCGTGCACTTCTGAACCCCCGGAGCAAGCTGATGAACAAGCAGATCAAGCAACAACTCGCCCTGGCGATGGCCCTGGCCCTGTTTGCCTCGCAAGCGAATGCACAGGTCGCACAGCAGGTCGCCGCACCGCTCGCCAACGCCGCCGCGCAAGCCGCACGGGTGGCACCGGCCAACGTGCAGCCCGTGGCGGCCGACGCCCAGCGTGTGATTCCGCTGCAGGGCGCCTGGAACGTACGCAGCTTCGCCGGCCTGCAGGGCAAACAGGGGCCGATCCCGGCCTCGGCCTTCATCCGCACCGCCGACCTCGGCCGCCTGACCGACGCCGACCGCGACGCGCTCGCCGCTGCCGGCGTGACCCTGGACATCGACCTGCGCACTGCCGACGAGGAAGCGCAGTCGCATGACGCGTTGGCCGACGACGCGCGCTTCGACTATCAGCGCATCTCGCTGATGGGCACCGAGAAGATGGACCTGCAGAAGCTGATGACCAGCTTCCCGGATTCGCTGGGCGTGGCCTATGCGCAGTGGCTGGGCAGCAACAAGCCGCAGTTCAAGCAGGTGTTCCAGCGTATCGCCGCGCAGGACGAGGGCACCGTGCTGTTCCACTGCACCGCCGGCAAGGACCGCACCGGTGTCATTTCCGGCCTGTTGCTGGACCTGGCCGGCGTGCCGCGTGCGGATATCGTGCACAACTACGCCGTGTCGGCGCACTACCTCGAAGGCCAGCCCAAGGACAGCGCGATGAACGCGCAGATGATGGCGCTGATGCAGCAGCATCCCGAGATCGCCAGGAAGATGGCCGGCATGGCGGGCACCGCGCCGGAGAACATGGAAATGTTCCTGGACGCGCTGCACAAGCAGTACGGCGGCGCCGCCGGCTATCTGAAGGCCATTGGCCTGAGCGATGCCGAGATCGACAGCCTGCAGGTGCGCCTCGGCCAGGCCGGTTGATCCGGCGGGCTTGCCGCCGTGCTGGACGAGAAGCCCCGGTTGTCCGGGGCTTCTTCGTTTCCAGGGCGGCGGCGCTGGCGGCCGGATGACTTTGGTCACTACGGGCGCCCGCGTGCAGGTGCTAGCGTCGCGCTCTACGCCTTGCGCGCGATTCGGGATCTTCGCCTTGTCCACTTCATGGAAGTTGCTTCCCTTGCTGCTGGCGGCGTTGCCGCTGGAAGCGCCCGCCGCCGAACAGTGGATCGTTGCGATCGATCTTTGGGGAACGAAGAGTTACCAGACCCTCGACCTGGACGTGCAGGGCAACCAGGTCGCCGGCACGCTGGGCGGAGATCCGCTCACCGGCGCATTGAACCGCGGCCGATTGGAGTTCACCGCGACGGGCAGCGATGGCGAGCGCCAGCATTTCGACGCGCGCATCGACGGCGCCCGGATGCTGGGGCAGAGCGACCTGCCCGATACCAACGATCACAAGGCGCGGGCGAGCCACCCGTTCAGTGCCTGGCGCGTGCCCACGCGGCCTTCGCCGATACCGCAGGTCCATGCCTATGTCCCGGAGGACTACGCCAATACCTTCAGCGCCGAGCGCGCGCCGGTATTGGTGATCTGGCCGGGAGACTCGGTGCGCACGAGCACGCTGGACTCCGGTGGCGTCGACAAGGCCGGCGTGACCCGGGCGCTGTTCGGCAATCCCCAGGTGGGGCCGTTCTTCGTCGTGGGCGCCGAACCCGGCGACACCCTGGCGGTGACGTTGTGTTCCTTGAAGCTCAATCGCGACTATGCCGACAGCCTGGATGGCGTGGTCGGCCGCCTGCAAACACCGCGCGTGGCCAGCGAGGCGATGGCCCTGGGCAAGCCCGTGCGCTGGGCGCTGGACCGCGAAAAGGGCGTGGCCCGCCCGCAGGGCGCAACGGGCGCGTTGAAGGCGTTCGAAGTCCCGGTACGGCCGATGCTCGGCGGCCTGGCGGTTGCACCGGGATTCGGCAATCCGCCGTTCTCCACCGGTGACACCGACCGCTTCGGCGGCAACATGGATTTCAATGCGGTGGTCGAAGGCAATACGGTGTACCTGCCGGTGCAGCAGCCCGGCGCGTTGCTTTACCTCGGCGACGGCCACGCCTTGCAAGGGGATGGCGAAACCACGCAGTGGGCCCTGGAAACCTCGCTCGATGTCGTGGTGCACGTCGAACTGCTGAAGCGCCACCCGATTGCCACGCCGCGCGTCGAGTCGCCGACGCAGATCATGACCCTGGGCCAGGCCGGTTCCAGCGACGACGCCTTGCGTCTTGCGACCTCGGGGATGCTGCAATGGTTGCGCCAGGCCTACGGCCTCAACCTGTCCGAAGCGACCCAGGTGCTGGGCGTGGCCGTGCAGTACCAGGTCGCCAACCTGGCCGGTCGCAGTGTGGGTGTGGCGGCCAAACTGGATAAGGCCGTGCTGAAGGGACTCTCGCCCGCCGCGCCGGTCGAGCCGCCACCGGCCGGCGCCCGCTGAGCGATCGCCGTCGCCGCGGGGGCGTTGAACCGCCACGGTCCGCACCGCAATAAAGTGTTCATGGCATGCAGCGAAAACACCACGCCGCCCTAACGCTTTGCGGCGCAGCCTCGCACCTGCAACACCCCACCTTCCGGAGCACAGACATGGCGAATCAGCAGAACCAGCGTCAACAGGGCGACAACACCGACGCACAGAACGACGCCCAGCGCCGCCAGCAGGAACAGCAGCAGCAACAGCAGCAGAGCTCGGGCGAAGAGGAAGAGTAAGTCCCGTCCCCCGCGGTATCGGCGAAGGGCTGCCCGGTGCAGCCCTTCGCTTTTTCGGGTGACGCTGCGTGTGCTCGCTCCACCGGCGTCCACGCGCACTTCGCAACAACGTCTCGCCTATTTCACGCGCCAACGCGCAGCCTCCCGCTGCCCGCTGCATGACAGCGATCTTCCAGGAGCGCGAACGCGATGAGTACCCCCGGCGGTTACGCCACACGAGATCCCTACGCCGTCGATACGGTTGCCGTAGTCACGACATCCGATGCGATGGCGGCAGCGCCCGAGAGCGCCGTTTCCTGGGGCGCGATCCTCGCCGGTGCCGCGGCCTCGGCCGCGCTGTCGCTGATCCTGATCATCCTCGGCGTCGGCCTCGGGCTGTCGTCGGTATCGCCTTGGGCATTCCAGGGCGTCTCGGCCGAAACCTTCGGTTGGTCGAGCATCATCTGGCTGGCACTGACCACCATTGCCGCGTCGGGCCTGGGTGGCTATATCGCCGGGCGCCTGCGCACCAAGTGGACCGCCGTGCATGGCGACGAGACCTACTTCCGCGATACCGCGCACGGCTTCCTGTCGTGGGCGGTGGCGACCTTGCTGGCCGCGGGCCTGTTGACCAGCGCCATCGGCGGCATCCTCGGCACGGGTGCCAAGGTGCTCGGCGCGACGGCCGGTGCGGCGGCGTCCACGGCCGGTGGCCTGGCCGCTGCGGGCGCGGGCACCGCGGCAATGGGTACGCAGGATGGCGACATGCAGTACTGGGTGGATGCGTTGTTCCGCGCCAACCCAGGCCCCGCACCCCTACCGGCTACCCCGGCTGGCGCACCGGCAGCGGGCGGCCTCGCGCCGTCGCCGCCGGCCGACGGCATGCCGCCGCCGCGCCCGATGGCGGGCATGGAACGCGGTCCCGATCGCCGCGAGGTGCGTGCGGAAGTCAATCGCATCGTCATCAACAGCCTGCAGTCCGAGCGCATGGATGGCGCCGATACGCAGTATCTGGCGCAACTGGTGGCCGCGCAGACGGGCATGAGCCAGGCCGAGGCGCAGACGCGCGTCACCGAGGTCCAGGCCCGCATGCGGGCGGCGATCGACAAGGCCAAGCAGGACGCCAAGCAGGTGGCCGACGATGCCCGCAAGGCCACCGCCTATGCCGCCTTGTGGCTGTTCATCACGCTGTTGGCCGGTGCGTTCTTTGCCAGCCTGTTCGCCACCTGGGGCGGCCGCCGCCGCGACCTGTAAGCCACGTCGTCACTGAGGAGGACGCGATATGAAATACCTGCTGCTGTGGTTCCTGGGCATTCCGATTCCGATCCTGTTGTTGATCGCTCTTTTGCGCTGAGGCATTGCGCGAGCATCGGGCCGCCATTGGGCGGCCCGATGATTTTGAACTTCCCGTCGTCCGCACGTGTCCGGTTTCGATGGGCTCCCCCGTTCCTCCCGGTACTCGAGCCGACCGGCAGCCGCCGGGCGGGATCCTGCACCGTCTTTGTCCGGGGGCTGCCATGAACGTGGTTCGCGCTATTCGTATCGCCGTGATGCTCGCTTTCGCCTCGCTGCTGCCCGTCGTTTGCTGGGCGCAGCCCGCGCCCGTCACGGCGGCCCAACGCCTGCAGGCGTTGGACGCGGACCATGACGGCGTGCTCAGCCGCTACGAATACGACAGCGACGCGGCGCTGGCGGCGATGGATGTCGACCGGGATGGCGCCATCTCCGCCGACGAACTGCAGGCCTACATCGGCCCGGGAGAGCAGGGCGGGGCGACGGCGAGCGAGCGGATCATCGGCTCGGACTTGGACGGCGATGGCGAGCTGTCCGACGAGGAACTGCGGCGCGCCCTGGACTTCCGCTTCAAGTGGCTGGACAAGAACAAGGACGGCAACGTGGATCTGGCCGAGCTGAGCGCCGGCATGAACACGCCGATGGTGGGGCGGCGCTAGCCCGGGCCGGGCCCAGGGCGTCTTCGCCGGACCGGGCGCCGCAAAGGCACCCGGTGCGAGCCGGCTCGCGCCCCTGCGGGATGCGGCCGCTCGATGCCAAATGCAGGAACGCGCCGATCAGGTCGGCATGAAGCCGCGCGTGGTCTTCTTTTCGTTCTTCTCTGCCTTCTTTTCCTTCATCGTCTTGGCAGGCTTCTTCTTCGTCTCTTTCTTTTTATCCAGGCCCTTGGCCATTGCCTTGTCCCCCATGTGGTGTGCGGCGGCAAGAGCATGGCACATCCCGGGCGGGCCCACACAGCGGCGGCCAACGGGACGGCCGGGCGACGACGCGTGCAGCTTGCATGACCTCGCAGGTCATGGCGCCGGTGCGGGCCGGGCACGAGAATCCCGGCACATCCACCGGAGGGACTCGCATGCGTCCGATGTCGCTGTTCTCGGCCCTGTTGTTGTGCATCGCTGCGGCGCAGGCCGCGCCGTCGCCCGCCGCCCAGGCGCCCACCCGGCTCGACCACGTCCTGCTGTGGGGCCACGGCATCGACGAAGCCAGCGCGGTCATGGCGGTCAAGCTCGGCTTCCAGGTGCGCCCGGGGCGCGACCCCGACGGCGTCGCCAACCGCTATATCCGCTTCGCCGACACCGGCTATATCGAACTGCTGGGAATTACTCGTCCCAACCCGACCTTCGACCCCGGCATGGAAGAAGACCAGCGCGCGCTCAAGGGCGGCCCCGGCGCCCGTACCTTCGGGCTGCGTTCGCCGGCGCTGGACAGCGTGCATGCATTGCTCAAGTCCCACGGCTATGCGGTCACGCCGTTCTTTACCGGGCCGGACGAACGCAAGCCCGGCTGGCGCTTGTTCGCCTTCGACGAGGCGCCACTGTCCAGCAACACCTTCTTCATCGACTACGCCGCCGGCTACGCGCCCGACCAGCGCGACCCCGCCAACCGGGACGACTACCGCGTGACCCGCGAGCACCCCAATGGCGCGCGCCAGTTGTCCTCGATCTGGCTGGTTTCGGCCAGCGCCGAGTCCGACCGTCAGGCACTCGATCGCATGGGCTTCGGCCATTCGGTGCCGATCAAGCTGCCCGAGGTCGGCGCGCGCGGCTTCTGCGTGCCGGTCGGGCCGACCGCGCTGCTCGTGCTCGAACCGGACGGCGCCGGCCTGGCGGCCGACGTGATGGCCAGCGGTGGTGCGCGCGTGCTGGCCGTCAGCCTCGGCGTTGCCGACCTGGGGCGGGCACGGCGCTGGGTCGAGCGCGGCTACGAACGCGCGCTGCCCACCTATCAGGGCGCGTGGGGCGAAGCCTTCCTCGTCCCGACCCAGCAGGACCTGGGCTTGTCGTTGGAGTTCCATGCGCTGCAGGCCGCGCCGGCCTCGTGTCCCCCCGGCGCCTAGGATTATGCTGCGCGCGACCGTGGCCCAAGGACTCGCCATCGCTACTGCCCAGACTCAAGCACCGCCGTCGCCGGTGGGAGTGCTGTTGCGCCAGTGGCGCGCGGCCCGGCGCCTCAGCCAGTTGGACCTGGCGCTGGAAACCGGGATCTCGACGCGTCACCTGAGTTGCGTGGAAACCGGCAAGGCGCACGCCAGCCGCGAGACGGTGTCGCGGCTGGCCGATGCACTGGGCATGCCGCTGCGCGAGCGCAATGCGCTGCTGCGCGCGGCGGGTTTCGCGGCGATGCACCTGGAGCGCCCGCTGGAAGCCCCCGCGCTCGATCGCGTGCGCCAGGCCGTGGACCTGATCCTCGCCCATCAAGAGCCCTATCCGGCCTTCGTGCTGAGCCGGCACTGGGACGTGCTGGCGACCAACGCGGCGGCCGTCAGGGTCAACCAGATGTTGATGGAGGGGCGCCCCGGCCGGCATGGCAACCTGTTGCACCAGTTGTTCGATCCGGCCGACTTTCGGCCGGTGATCGCCAACTGGCACGAAGTGGCCGGCCGCTTCCTGCGCCATCTGCACGATGACCTCAGCGCCAACCCGGCCGACCCGCGGACGCGGCAGTTGCTGGACGAAGTGCTCGCCTATCCCGATGTCCCGCCACGCTGGCGCGAGCGGCCCGTAGGCGACGAACTCTCGCCGGTGGTCACTTTCAGGTTCAACAGCCCGCTGGGCGAACTGCGCTTCTTCGAGACCATCACCACCTTCGCCGCGCCCTACGACGTGACGCTCGATGAGATCCGCATCGACTGCACGTTCCCGGCCGACGAGCACACCGCCGCGGTCTGTGCCGAACTGGCGCGGCACAGCAGCTGAGTAGGCACCGGCCTCGCGGCCATCCGGGCCTGCTGCCGGGCGACGCCGAAGCCCATTCACCTGCGCCTGGATGTTCGCGGCGCCAACACCGCCAAGTCGCCGCTCCTCGTCCTGGTTGCGGCCAGGCTGCTCGAAGGCGATAAGCCCCGGGCGAGTGATCGTCCGCCGCTGGTCGAAGAATCACGTCGGCTTCATTGCGGAGTGCGGCAGATTACGTGCGACAGATCAGGAAAGCTTTTATGAGCCACCCTGCCCCCCGCATCCGTCCACTGCCTCGCTGCATTGCGGCATTGCTTCGATGGGGGCCGGGCGGCGTTTTGGGGGGGCTCGCCATCGGCCTGCCTTTGCAGGCGTTGGCCGCGTGCGACAACTACGCCCCGAGCAGCGGGCAGAGCACGATCTGCTCGCCGGCAGCGCCCAACCCCGACCCGACTGGCGTCAATGCAGTGGCCGGCAGCAGCAACGTCACCGTCACCATCCAGGCCGGCGCGGCATTGCAGCTCGCCGCCGGTGGAGGGGTGACCGTGCGCAACCAGAGCCTGGTCAGCAACGACGGCCAGGTGACGCTGGGTGCGGGCAACACCCTTGACGCGCTATTCGGCCAAGGCGACGGCAATACCTTGATCAACAACGGCTCGCTCGTCACCAGTGGGAACACGGCGGAGGGCATTCAGTTCGAGGGGGTCGGCAACAGCGCCGTCCAGAGCGCGACCGGCAGCATCGTCACCAGCGGCGCGTCCGCCAATGGCGTGTTGTTCTACGGCGGGGCGGACGGCACGGTGACCAATGCCGGATCGATCGCCACCAGCGGCACAGACGCTTCGGCCGTGCGCTTTTTGGGCAGCGCGGGCGGCAGCATCGACAATACCGGCACGCTGAGCGCAAGTGGCACCGACGCTTCGGCCGTGTACTTCCAGGGCAGCCCGGGCGGCAGCCTCGACAACACCGGCACGCTGCGCGCAAGCGGCAGCGGTGGCATGGCGGTGCTGGCCTCCAGCAGTTCGGTGACGACGATCAACAACGGCGCGTCGGGCACGATCGACAGCGCGGCGGCGAATGCCATCTGGCTGCAAGGCGGGGGCACGGTCGTCAACGATGGCGCGATCAGCGCCGCGGCCGGCACCGCGGTGCTGATGCAAGGCACCGGCCCGGGCAGCGTGACCAACCGCGGCACGATCTCCGGCGCCGCGGGCGGCGTGGTGTTCTCCAGTGGCGACGACCGGCTCGACATGCTCGGCGGCTCGATCACCGGCGGGGTGTTGCAGGGCGCGGGCAACGACACCCTCGTGCTCGGCGCCGGCCAGATCGACAGCATCGACCAGGGCGACGGCGCCGACACGCTGCAGATCGACGGCGGCACCGTCACCGGCGTCGTCCAGCAGGGCGCCGGTATCGACAATTTCGTCATGAGCGACGGAGAGGTCGCGGGCCTGAGCCAGGGCGACGGCCACGATTCCTTCCTCATGTCCGGCGGCCACATCGCCGGTGCTTTCGAGGACGGCGATGTCGCGCAAATGACCGGCGGGCGCATCGGCCGGGTCGACATGAGGCTGGAAGACAACGTGTTCGACATGTCCGGCGGCACGATCGACGGCAATCTGGTGACCGGTACGGACAACGACACCATTCGCCTGTCCGGCGGCTACATCGGCGGCAACGTCAGCGTCAGTAGCGGCAACGACAGCATCACGATCACCGGCGGCACCGTGCGCGGCACCGTGGCCCTGAGCCTGGGCAACGACAGCCTGACCTGGGATGGCGGCGGTATCGTCTACGGCACGATCGACCTTGGGCCGGACGATGACATCGTGTCGCTGCGCAACCTGCACGCCGGCAACCTGGCCCGCGTGCCCAACCTGAGCGGAGGCAGCGGCAACGACCTGCTGAGCCTCGACAATGTCCTGGCGAACGACCTGGCGCGCTTGCGCGACTTCGAGACCATCGACGCGACCCACGGCACTCAGCTCACCTTCGACGGCACCCTGTTCCTCGGCGACGCGCTCTCCGGCACCGGCGTATTGAACGTCGATGCGACCAGCACGCTCTACGCCGGCGGCGGCTATGGCGGCGGCGTCATGCCGGTGGGGTTTGGCCAACAGGTCCAGCTCAACAATGCCGGCCGCATCGACCTGACCAATGGCGGCAGCGGGCCGATCGATACCTTCAACGTCTTCGGCAGCTACCACGGCAACGGCGGCGCCGTGCTCCTGGAGACGGTGCTGGAGGACGATGCCTCGCCTTCCGACAAGCTGGTCATCCATGGCGGCGTGGCGGATGGCGGCACCGGCATCAGCATCGTGCAGGCCGGCGGCAGTGGCGCCGCCACGCTTGCGGACGGCATCCTCGTCGTGCAGGCGGTGGACGGCGCCACCACGCGGCCCGGCGCTTTTGCCCTGTACGGCAGCGTGGCGGCGGGCGCCTTCGAGTATTTCCTGTTCCATGGCGGAGTAAGCGCGGGCACCGGGGAAAACTGGTACCTGCGCTCGACCCTGGTCGCGCCGCCCGCTCCCGTGCCGGACCCGACGGCGCCGCCACAGCCGCAGCCACCGGCACCGCTGGTGCCGCCGCCGCCGCCGCTGCCCCCGGCCGCGCCGCCGCCGCCGGAAATCAATCCGCCGGAACCGCCGATCGAGCAACCGGAGCCGGCCGCGCCGCCGCCGCCGCCCGATCCGCCGCCGCCGCAACCGGCGGCGACGCCGCCCGCGCTGCCCTCGCTGCCAGGGACCGGCATTGCGCCGCCCACGCCCGGCGCCCGGCCGGCCACCGCCAGGCCGGGCGAGGTCATCCCGCTGTACCGCATCGAGGTACCCACCTATGCGGTGGTGGGGCCGCTGGCGCATACGCTGGCGCGCGCCTCGCTGGCCACCTTCCACGAACGGCAGGGCGAACAAGCCCTGCTGCAGGGTCAGGGCGCGGTACGCGCGGCCTGGATTCGCGCCATCGGGCAGGACACCGAGCAACACTGGCGTGGCAGCGTCGATCCTGTTTTCGACGGCTCCATCGCCGGCCTGCAGGCCGGCGCGGACCTGTTCGCGCGCGAAACCGAGCGCGGCAGCCGCGACCATGCCGGCCTGTTCGTGGGCAAGGCCCGCGCCGACGGCGACGTGCGCGGTTTCGCGCTGGGCTGGGAAAATCTCACCGTGGGCAAGGTGAAGCTGGACGATGCGCATGTCGGCCTGTACTGGACGCACGTTGCCGCCAGCGGCGCCTACCTGGACGCGGTGTTGATGGCACACCGGTTCGACGGCGAAGCGACTTCGGCGCGAGGCCTGCGCATCGACGGCGATGGCGACGGCACCACCGCATCGCTCGAGATCGGCTATCCGGTGCGTTGGAGCGCCGCCTCCGGCTGGGCCCTGGAACCGCAGCTGCAACTGGTCTGGCAGCGCCAATCCTTCGATGCGCAGCACGATCCCTATGCGACGGTCGGCTTCGATTCGGAAGACGCGCTGGCGGCCCGCATCGGCCTGCGCCTGACGCGCGATCTCGACCGCGGCGCCGGCCTGCTACAGCCGTACTTCAAGGTCAACCTGTGGCGCGGCTTCGGCGGCGAGGACACGACCCGCTTCGACCGCACCGCCCTGGTCACCGGCCAGGCCTACAACGCCGCCGAATTCGGCGCCGGCGTGGTCGCGCGTTTCAACGCCCACGCCAGCGCATACTTCGTCGCCGACTACACCGTGGACATGGGGGAAGCCCGGCAGCAACGGCAGACACTGGAAGGCAATCTCGGGTTCCGCTTCGACTGGTGAAGCGGCAAGGGCGCGACAGCCGGGACAGCGCTAGCGCCGGCCCGCCTCGAGGTGCGTCAGGTACAGCCGCAGGTCGAACTCCAACTGGTGGTACTCCGGCGCCATGTGCGTGCACAGCTGGTAGAAGGCCTTGTTGTGCTCGGCTTCCTTCAGGTGCGCCAGCTCATGCACCACGATCATCTTCAGGAACTCGGCGGGCGCATCGCGGAACACGCTGGCGATGCGGATCTCGCGGCTGGCCTTGAGCCGCCCACCGTGGACACGGGAGATGGCGGTGTGGGTACCGAGGGCGTGCTTCATCACCTGCAGCTTGCCGTCGTAGAGGACCTTGCCCAGCGGGACGGAGCGGCGCAGGTGGCGCTCCTTCAGCGCCTGCACGTAGTCGTACAACTGCCCGTCGGTACGCACGCCGTGGGGTTCGGCATACTTTTCCGCCAACACCGCGCCCAGCCGGTCCTGTGCGATCAATTCATGCACCCGCGCCAGCAGGTGCGGGGGATAGCCGGCGAGATACTTCAAGGTGTCCATGCGCAACGGGCGGGGCGGGCGGCGGGATCGACGGGTATGATGGCCTGGAAATCCACAGCAAGACACTGCGACATGGCCAAGGCGAATCCCCTTCAGGAACAACTGCTCAAGGCGGGCTTGGTCAAGAAGTCCAAGGTGGACCAGGTTGCGCGCGAGCAGAACAAGGCCCGGCACGCCAAGGGGCCGGCCGCGCCCAACGAGATCCAGCTCGAGGCCGAGCGCGCACGGGCCGGGAAGGCCGAGCGCGACCGCGCGCTGGCCGCCGAGCGCAAGGCGCAGGCGCGCGTGGCCGAGCTGCGCGCCCAGGCGCGGCAGATCGTCGAAGACAAGAAGGTGCCGCGCACCGGCGAGAGCGAATACCGCTTCACCGCCGACGGCGTCATCCGCACCGTGCTGGTCAACGAGGACCTGCGCAAGAAGCTGTCCGCCGGCGTGCTGGTCATTGCCCGCATCGACGACCGCTTCGAATTGTTGCCGCGCCCGGCGGCCGACAAGGTGCGCGAGCGCGACGCCAGCATGATCGTGCTCGACCATGGCCAGGACGCCGCTGCCGAACAGGCCGCGCCGAGTTCCGAGGATGATGCTTACTACGCGCAGTTCCAGGTGCCGGACGATCTGGTCTGGTAGCAGGCACCCTCATCCGCCTCTTCGGGGCAGAGTAGGGGGCTGCCGGGAAATGCCCGGTGCCGGTGGCACTGCGGCGGGTGACATGCTCAGAAGCGGTAAGTCACGCCCAGGCGCAGGCCGCTGTCGGTGAAGCGCAGGCTGCCGGTGAAGCTGTTGGTGTCGGCATCGGCGTTGATGCGCCGCAGGGTGTAGTCCAGCCAGAAGCCCCAGTTCCGCCAGGGAAACCACTCCACGCCGCCGCGCGCGTAGGTGACGTCCGCATCGATATCGTTGATGTCGGCGGTGAAGTAGCCGACATCGGCGCTGAGGCGCCAGTCCTCGTTCGGCGTCCAGCGCCAGCCGGCACCGATGGCGGGCGCGGGCAGGTCGGTATCGACCTCTTCCTTGCGGGTCGCGCCGGCGCTGTTGCCGTCCACGTTGAGCTCCAGCTCCAGCGACAGGCCCATCCGGTACCAGATCAGGCCGACGCGCGGGCCCAGCGCCCAACGCTCGCGTGCCCAGGCCCAATAGGTGTAGTTGAACTCGTAAGCATCCAGGTCGAAGTGCGCCCGCACCGTGCTGGAGGCGGTATACAGGCTGTCCTGGAACTCGATGTCGCGCGTGAGCCGGTGCTCGGAGCTCACGTCGTCGTTGTAATAGGACAGCCCGAACTCATGGCGATTGAACGGCCGCCAGGTGAGGCCGGCGACCCCGATCGTCTTGTCCTTCTCCAGCCCCAGGTCGCGATGCAGGTCGATGGTCGTGCCATCGAAGGTATCGCCATCGGCGCGGACCCGCGTATCGAAGTCGGTCACGTAGCCGCCGATGCGGACGCTGAAGGTATCCAGGGGTTCGACCGCCTTGGCCGGGCGGGCGGCAAGCAGTAGCGGCACCAGCACAACGAACGCAAGTAGACGCATGGAAGGCTCCTGGTCTGGCGTAGTCGTGGATCGGTAAATCGGTCAGCGGGGGCGCACGCCCAATCTACTCCTGAATTGGACCGCCGGTGTGAGGACGCGGGGCCGTTTGCAGTCAACCCGTCCCTCTCCACTCCCGCGTGCGGGAGGGGAGGGACGGGAGCGCCCTCGCCACAGCCCACCCGCCCCGCAAGCCAAAAAAAAAGCCCCGCCGAAGCGGGGCTCACATGCTTGCCGGCAAGCCGTTTACGAAGCCTGCTTCAACGCATGCTTGCGATCGCGCATCACATTATGGCACTCACGCACCCGCGGCAGCAGTGACTCGACTTCGGCGCGCGCCGCGACCGGGGTGTCGCCGTCGGTCAGGGTTTCCTGGAAGGCCTTGAGCAGGCGGTCTTCCGACTCTTCGAGCTCGGCCACATAGCCGTAGTCGGTATCGCCCAGCATGGCGCGTACCTTGCCGTAGAACTGCTGCATCGCGCCGACCATCGTGCCGTGCGCGGCCGGCTCGCCGCCGGCCGCTGCCACGGCCGCACTCAGGCGGGTGACGATGTCGCTCTTGACGCCGGCGATGCGGGTGAACAGCGCATTGAGCTCCGGGTTGTTCACCTTGCCGGCGGCTTCGGTATAGAAGTCCTTGCCGTCGCGGGCGATCTCGATCAGGTCGTTGAGGCTGTGTTCGATCTTGGTCTGGGTATTCATCGATTGCATTCCTGTGTAAGGCGAAACAGTTGGCGAAGAGGCGATCAGGTCGCCTTGCGCAACCACCTTTTCGCATCGGCCATCAACGCGGCGTGACCGGCAAGCGCGAGTGTTCATCGCCGTGTGCGCGGTGCGAGGCTGCCGCATGCATCGCGTGAGCACGTCTCCCGGGTCGCCTATGCAGGGCGTTCACCTCATCTACCTACCCGGTTAACCCGCCGCTCTCTAGCTTGACCACCAGCGCAGCAACCGCTGCCGCAAACACCCCGGAGCAACCGCAATGGCCGTCAAAACGATCGAAGAACTTTTCATTCACGAACTGTCGGATATCTACAGTGCCGAGAAGCAGCTGACCAAGGCACTGCCCAAGATGGCGCGCGCCGCCACCAACCCGGCCCTGTCCACGGCCTTCGAAACCCATCTCGAAGAAACCCAGGGCCAGATCGAGCGCATCGACCAGGTGGTGGAGCTGCTGGACATCCGCCTGAAGCGCATCAAGTGCGCGGCGATGGAGGGCCTGGTCGAAGAGGGCAAGGAAGTGATCGACTCGGTCGAGGCCGGGCCGTTGCGCGATGCCGCCCTCATCGGTGGCGCACAGAAAGTGGAACACTACGAGATCGCTGCCTACGGCACGCTGGCCGCGCTGGCCAAGCAGCTGGGCTACAAGGACGCGATTCCGCTGCTGCTCGCCACCCTGAAGGAAGAGAAGGCGACCGACGAAAAGCTGACCATGCTCGCCGAAGGCGGCGGCAACCAGGCGGCGGGCGAGCAACGCAAGGCCAGCAAGGCGGCCTGAGGTAGTCATTGGCAGCATGGTGGGCGGCGGCGGTATCCCTGCCGTCTGCCGTGCTACGCGCCGTCCCGGTACCACGCCCATACATGCGCGGGTAGGCGTTCGCGCAGATCGATGTCGAGCGCTGCATGACTGTCGAGCAGGTCGCGCAGCGCCTGCCGTGCCGCGGTGTTCGCCGCGCCGAAGGCCACCTCGTCCGGCGGCAGTTGGGCATTGCTCCAGTCAAACAGCCAATCGACCTGTTGCAACGATGCCGCGCGCGCCCAGGGCCGCAGCGGATACACCCGGTAGCCTTGCTCGGCCAGTTGCCGTGCGGCAAGCGCCAGCGCCGCGTTGGCGCCGCGCACCCATTCGGTCTTGCCCGCGGCGCGTGGCGCAATCGTCAGCGGTGCCGGCGCACGATGCGCCTTCAGCGGCCGGCGCAGGGCCAGTTCCAGGTCGCGGGCATCGCGTTCGGTTTCGGTCTCGATCAGCGTGCCGGTGTCCAGGTCGAAGAACTCGAACCAGCGCGGATGCAGCGTGCGCAGGCGCGACAGCGGCGCACGCGAGAAGCCGATCTTGCAGAAGTCTTCCCAGGCGCAGGGCAGCACGTAGGTGAAACAGCGGCCGTCGAGACGAATGTCGTCGCTACTGGACGAAGGCATGGGCGCAATGGAAGGTAGGCGCAAGCGGCGGCCGGGTCTTGCCGCCCGCCGCAGGTCAGGCGTTCAACCGCGCCGCGCCGCTTCGATCCTGGCCACGTCGATCTTGCGCATGGTCATCATCGCTTCGAATACGCGCCTGGCCACCGCCGGGTCCGGATCGGCAATGCCGTCGGTCAGCACGCGCGGGGTGATCTGCCACGACAGGCCCCACTTGTCCTTGCACCAGCCGCAGTCGCTCTCCTGGCCGCCGTTCCCGACGATGGCATTCCACAGGCGGTCGGTCTCGGCCTGGTCGTCGGTGGCGATCTGGAACGAGAACGCTTCGGTCTGCTTGAACGCGCTGCCGCCGTTGAGGCCCATGCAGGGAATGCCGGCAACGGTGAACAGCACCGTCAGCACATCGCCTTGCTTGCCTGACGGAAAGTCGGAGGGCGCGCGGAAGATCTCGCCTACCGCGCTGTCCGGGAAGGTCTTGGCATAGAAGGTCGCTGCCTCCAGGGCGTTGCCGTCGTACCACAGGCAGATCGTGTTCTTGGGCGTGGTCATCGTTTACTCCTGGTAGGGTCGCACAGCGGTGGGCGCTAGCTTAGGGGAAAGATCGCCAGGGGAGGCCGTCGTGGAGTCGCATCAACGGTGACCCCGCTCTTCGCGCGCCCGTGCCCGGCGGTCGAAGAGCAAGGCGCTGAGCACGATGCCCAGCCCCAGGAACACCGCCAGCACGAACAGCACCAGCGCGATGGCCGGATAGCCCCACAGGTGGAACGAGGTCGGGATGCGCATCATCTGCGTGGACGCCAGGATCAGCGCGGCGGTGACGATGCCGGCCGAGACGCGGTTGGCGATCTTCTGCAGGTTTTCCATCAGGTGCGACTCTTCCAGCCCGGTGACCTTCATCTGCAGCCGGTTCTCGGCCAGCAGCGAGAGGATGTCGGTCAGGCGGCGCGGGCTTTCGCGCAGCAGGGTCTGCACTTCCATTGCCTCGCTGGCCAGGTTGGCGGCCGACAGCGACTTGCGCAGGCGCGCGCGCATCACGCTCTGCAGGTGGCGCTCGACCACGCGGCGGATGTCCAGCGCCGGCGACAGCATCCTGCATACGGTCTCCAGGTTGAGCAGGGTCTTGCCGAGCAGGCTCAGTTCCGGCGGCGTGCGCAGGCCGGTGGCGGTGGCGATGCGCACCAGTTCCAGCACCACCTGGCCTTCGGTGGTGGTGTCGTGCGCGGCATAGCGGGCGATCATCTGCCCGACCTCGCGCAGGTAGCGCTCCTCGTCGTAATCCTCCAGGCGCGTGCTCAGCGCGATGGTCTCGTCGGCCACTTCCTCGCCACGCCCGTCGACCGCGGCGAACAGCAGCTTGAGCAGGCGCTCGCGCAGGCGCGGTGGCACGTGCGCGACCATGCCCAGGTCGAAGATCGCCAGGCGGCCATCGTCGCTGACGCGCAGGTTGCCGGGGTGCGGGTCGGCGTGGATCTCGCCGTGTACGAACATCTGGTCGAGATAGCCGCGGATCAGCGCGCTGGCCACCGGCGCCATGTCCTGCTCGGTGCGGCGCACCGGCGGGATGGCGTCCACGCGCACGCCGCGCGCCATTTCCATGGTGAGTACGCGGCGACTGGTGAAGTCCCAGATGGGCTGCGGTATCCACAGTTCCGGGAACGGCGCCAGGTGCTGGCCGAAGCGCACCAGGTTCTCCGCTTCGGCCTCGTAGTTGAGCTCGGCGATGAGGGTCTTGGCGAATTCGTTGAGCCAGTCGGCGAAGCGCACGCGCCGGCCCAGGCCGGTCAGGCGGTCGGCGGCATTGGCGAAGCTGCGCAGCACGTCCAGGTCCGAGCGCACCTGCGCGGCGACCTCGGGCTTTTGCACCTTCACCGCGACCTCGCGCCCGTCGCGCAGGGTGGCCATATGCACCTGCGCCAGCGAGGCGCAGCCCAGCGGCACTTCCTCGAAGCTGGAGAAGGCCTTGCCGACCGACACGCCGATTTCTTCTTCGAAGATCTCGCGCACCCGCTCGGCCGGAATCGGCGCGACCTGCTCCTGCATCCGCTCCAGCGCGCTGGCGAATTCCGGCGGCACCAGGTCCGGGCGCGTGGAGAGCATCTGCCCGAGCTTGACGAAGGTCGGCCCGAGCGCCTCGAGGTCGCGCACGAACTGCTCCGGGTTGCCGTCCGGCGCCACCTCGGCGGTGACGGTCTGGTCGAGATTGAGGCCCGCGAACACGCCGGAGTTGCGGTAGCGCAGCAGCAGCCGAAGGATCTGCGTGCGCCGGCTCATGCCGCCCACCAGGGCGGGATCGGCAACGCGCACCGCGGGCGTGGCGCCCGGATGGGCGGCACCGTCGGAAGGGACGGGCAGGGTATCGCTATGGCCGGTCAAGGTGGGTGCTCCACATCGGATGGGCGCCAGTGTCGGCGGCGGCCGGTCGTCGCCCGGTGAATCCCGTCGCGCCGCGCATACCCGGCCGCGCCCGCGATCGGCGAGAATCGGACTCGACCCCCGAACGGAATCCCCGATGGCCGGCGCCACCCTGCTTACCCTGCTCGACGATATCGCCACGCTGCTAGACGATGTCTCCATCCTGACCAAGGTGGCGGCCAAGAAAACCGCCGGCGTGCTCGGCGACGACCTGGCCCTCAATGCGCAGCAGGTGAGCGGCGTCAACGCGGACCGCGAGTTGCCGGTGGTGTGGGCGGTGGCCAAGGGCTCGCTGGTGAACAAGGCGATCCTGGTGCCGGCGGCGCTGGCGATCAGTGCGCTGGAAGCCTGGCTGCGCAGCCGCGGCTGGCCGGTCCCGCTGGTGGTGCCGCTGATGATGGTCGGCGGCGCCTACCTGTGCTTCGAAGGCGTGGAGAAACTCGCCCACAAGTGGCTGCACGGCGCCGGGGAAGACGAACAGGCACACGCCGAGCGCCTGCGGCGGCTGGTCGAAGCGCCGGTAGACGTGATGGCCCTGGAGAAGGACAAGGTCAAGGGTGCCATCCGTACCGACTTCATCCTCTCGGCCGAGATCATCGTGCTCTCGCTCGGCGTGGTCAGCGGCCGGCCCTTCGGGCAGCAGGTGGCGGTGCTGGTCGCGATCGCCATCGCGATGACCGTCGGCGTCTATGGCCTGGTCGGCGGCATCGTCAAGCTCGACGATCTCGGCCTGTGGCTGAGCCGCAAGGGCAAGGCGCTGGCGGCGATCGGCCGCGGCATCCTGTATGCGGCGCCATGGCTGATGAAGACGCTGTCGGTGGTCGGCACGGCGGCGATGTTCCTGGTCGGCGGCGGCATTCTCGTGCACAACGTGCCGGCGCTGCATCACTTCGTGGTCGGGCTCGGCCCGGCCAGCGGCTGGGTGTCGGTGGTGGTGGCCAATCTCGGCAACGTCGTGGTCGGGGTGATTGCCGGCGCCGTGGTCCTGGCCGCCGTCACCGCCTGGCAGAAATTGCGCGGTGCGCCGGCGGCGCACTGACCTCCAACGAATCGGGTAGGGAGTACCGCATGACACGCATCGCATGGCTGATGGGGATGGCGCTGTTGAGCGCAACGGCGTTGCCGGCCAAGGCGCTGGACGCCGAGCCGCAGGTGACCGTGGACGGCAGCCGCCTGCAGGGGCAGCAAGGCAACGGCCTGATCGTCTTCAAGGGCATTCCCTACGCCGCGCCACCGGTCGGCGAATTGCGCTGGCGCGCGCCGCAGCCGGCGTCGCGCTGGCCGGGCGTGCGCGAAGCCCGCGCCTACGGGCCCGACTGCATGCAGACGCCTTTCGCCACCGACGACGCGCCGTTGGCCACGCAGCCTTCCGAGGATTGCCTGTACGCCAATATCTGGCGGCCGAAGGCGGCGGACGGGCCGCTGCCGGTGCTGGTGTGGATCCACGGCGGCGGCTTCGTCAATGGTGGCGGTTCGCCGCCCAGCTATGCCGGCGCCGCGCTGGCACGCCAGGGCGTGCTGGTCTTCAGCTTCAACTACCGGCTGGGGCGTTTCGGCAGCTTCGCTCATCCGCAGCTCAGCCGTGCGGCGGCCGACGGCGGGCGGCTGGGCAACTATGGCTTCATGGACCAGATCGCAGCGCTGCAATGGGTCCAGCGCAATATCGCCGCGTTCGGGGGCGATCCGCACAATGTCACGGTGATGGGCGAGAGTGCCGGTGGCATGTCGGTGCACGCGCTGTTGACCTCGCCCTTGGCGCAGGGCCTGTTGCAGAAGGCGGTGATCCAGTCGGGCGGCGAGCCGCGCAATGCGGGCAGCCTCGGCCAGGCCGAAGCGGCCGGGTTGAAATTCGCCCGCGGCCTGGGCATTGCCGACGGCGACGCCCAGGCGATCGCCAAGCTGCGGGCGCTGCCGGCCGATGCCATCGTCGGTGGGCTGGACCTGACCACGATGGACCCGGCGCAGGAGGGCGGCACCTATGTGTCGCCGTTCGCCGATGGCAAGGTGGCGGTGGACTTCGCCGCTGCGTACGCGGCCGGCCGTTTCAATCATGTGCCGGTGATGGTCGGTGCGACGGCCGACGATATCGGCGGGCCGGACGGCTTCATGATCGCGGGGGCGCGGCACACCGCGGATGTGTTTGCGGGTGCCGGGCTGCCGGCCTGGTATTACCGCTTCGGGTATGTGGCCGAGGCGACGCGGCCGCTGCATCCGAACGGGGCGGCGCACGCCAGTGACATTCCCTATTTCTTCGGCACGGTGGGGGTGCGTTACGGCAGCGATACGCGCCGGGCCGATCAGGCGATGTCCGAACTCGTGCGCGGCTATCTGGTGAATTTCATCCGCACGGGCGATCCGAATGGTGCGGGTTTGCCGAGGTGGCGGCCTTATGTCGCTGGCGAGGACGCGATGCTGATGTTCGGGCGGAATGGGGGCGTCGAGTGATTCCTCCTGCTTGCGGTGCTGCTGCAGGCTCCGATGATTTCCGGTCGCGGCTGAAGCCGCTCCTACAGGGCAGCGCAGCCGCCAACCCCTGTAGGAGGGGCTTCAGCCCCGACGCTGTTGCCTGACGCGGACTTCAGTCCGCATCGACGACGCGATTCTTCCCCGCCTGCTTGGCTGCGTACATTGCGCGGTCGGCCCGTTTCACCGCCGAGTCCGCGCTTTCGCCCGGCTGGCACACCGCCACGCCCGCGCTGAAGGTCACGAAGACGCGCAGGTTCTCGTGCAACAGCGCGCGCTGTGCGAGTGCGCGCTGCAGGCGCACGACGGCGGCGTGCGCTTCGAAGGCGGTCGCGTCGGGCAGCAGGAGCACGAATTCTTCGCCACCGAAGCGGGCGATGGCGTCGCTGGCGCGCAGCACGGTGCGGGCGGTGGTCACCAGGTGGCGCAGCGCGGCGTCGCCGCCGGCGTGGCCATGGGTCTGGTTGAGCAGGCGGAAGTCGTCCAGGTCGAGCAGGGCCACGCATAGCGGTTGGCCGCCGCGCAGGGTGCGCGATTGTTCGCGCGCGAACAGTTCTTCGAAGCCGCGCCGGTTCAGCGCACCGGTGAGTTGGTCTTCGCGCACCAGCTCGGACATGCCGCGCAGTTCCTGCTCCAGCGCGTGGATGCGCGATTCGGCCTCGTCGACCTGGCGCTTGGCTTCCACCAGCTCGTCGCGCGCGCGCAGGGCCTGGGCCTGTACGCCGGCGGTGTCGGCGAGGATCTCCTGCAGCAGGCGCCCCAGTTCGGAAATGCTGCGCGCGTTGGCAATCGCTTGCGAGTAGCCGGCGACGCGGTCGTGGTATTGGCCGGTGCTGGCGGCCATGCCGTCGAGGCGGTCGACGAAGGACACCATCATGCCGCGCATGGCGTCCTTGGACTCGGCAATGCCCTGCTTGAGCAGGCCCTGCTTGTACATCACTTCGCGCAGGCTGCCGCGCGCCTGTTCCAGGGCCTGCTTGTCCAGTGGCCCGGCGATGAGCTGGCGGATCGCGCCGATCTGGCCCTGCAGCCAGCTGCGGTCGTCGAGCAGTTCGCCGACGTTCTCCAGCAGCAGGTCGAACAGGCCGAGCAGCAGGTTCTGCTGTTCGTGGGCGTCCTCGGCGCGCAGGCCGATCTGGTGGCAGAGCTCGCGCACGCGCTGTTCGAAGCCCTGCACCGGCTGCCCGGGGTGCCAGGCGCGCAGGGCGTTGGCCAGCGATTGCGATTCTTCGGTGAGCGGGCGGTCGCGCTGCAGGGCCGTGGCCAGGCCATTGCCCAGGGCGTGGCGCAGCAGGTCGCGCCATTGTTCGGCCTCGCTGCGGGCGCCGCCGACCGGTTCCAGGTCGATGGTGCGGATGTATTTGTCGATCAGCTGGCGCAGGGCGCGGCCGTAGGCCTCCCAGTCGCCGGCGGCGTGGGCGTTGCGCAGGCGCACGCCCATGTCGGCCAGTTCGCCATGCAGGGTGCACATGCCCTCGGCGAAGGCGGCCAGCAGGGTGGGCGGCTGCCGCGCGGCGACGAACAGGCGCTGCAGCGCGGCCGTGGCCGCGGCCGGGTCGAACGGTGGCGGACCCGGCGGCACCGCCGTCCCCACCCCGGCGGCCGGCAGGTAGGTGCCCGCCAGTGCACCGCCTGCCTGCGACAGCGGTACCTCCACCGCGCTGCCGCCACGCGGCCACCAGCGGCGCAGGGCGCCGCGGCGGGGTGAGGGAGGGTCGCGGGCGTCGGGCATGCGGGGCAGCAATGAAAGGGGCTTCGGTGCCGGGTTATCGGCGCGGACGGCCCAGGCTTGAAGGATCGGTGCCGGCACCGCCGCGGACCGCCTGGCCATGAACGCGCTCAGGTAACCCGCTTAGAGCGTTTTGTCATCAAATCACTGCCAATGCTTCACGTCCTTTTTATCGGCATTTGCCGAGTATCGATCCTGGCCTTCGTGGCGGATTCGCGAAAGCCGCGGGTGGTTTCGTTCGATCCCCTGTTGAACATCGGCCCAGCCGCTATGGGGCGATGGCTGTTCCTTTCCCGTTGTTTCCGTCCTCCCCCCACTGACGGATGCTGTGATGGCCGCCTTGTTGACCCCCGATTCCCCCGTCGCTCCGGCGATGGATGTGGCAGCGCCCGCGGCACTGCGCCCGCGGCCGACCCTGCACCTGCGCCAGCCCCGCCAGCGCGACGCGCGTGGGCGCTTCACCCGCCATCACGAATGGCAGATGGACATCGCCCCCGTGCGCGACAGCGCGCTGTTCGTCGTGCCGGAGATGGCCGATTTCGTCAAAGCCGGCGGGCTGGGCGACGTGGCCGCCGCCTTGCCGCGCGCCTTGCGCCGCCGCTACGACGTGCGCGTGTTGATTCCGGGTTACCGCCACGTACTGGCCCGCGCCGGCGCGCTTGAGACCGTCGGCCGCGTACCCGCGCGGGCCGGCCTGCCGGCCTGCGACATCGGCCGCCTGGAACAGGCCGATGGCCTGCCGGTCTACGTCCTGCTGTGCGCGGCCCTGTTCGAACGCGACGGCACGCCCTATGTGGACGCCGAAGGCCACGAGTGGAAGGACAATGCGCTGCGCTTCGCCACCTTGTCGCATGCCGCCGCCGAGATCGCCGCCGGCCGTGCCGGCCTGGACTGGCGCCCGCAGTTGTTGCACCTCAACGACTGGCCGAGCGCGCTGGCGGCGGCCTACGTGCGTTGGCGCGGCGGCACCACGCCATGCCTGCTGACCATCCACAATCTCGCCTACCAGGGCCTGTTCCCGGCCGCGCTGGCCCCGGCGCTGGGCGTGCCGGCCGAGCATGCCGGCGAAGTCGAATTCCATGGCCAGCTGTCGTTCCTGCGCGCGGGCATCGTCAATGCGCGCCAGGTGAACACCGTCAGCCACAGCTACGCGAGCCAGATCGTCGCGCCCGATGACGGCTGCGGCCTGGACCAGTTGCTGGCCCAGCGCGCCTCGCGCGGCGCGCTCAGCGGCATCGTCAACGGCATCGACGCCAGTTGGGACCCGCGCACCGACGCCCACCTGCCGGCGCGCTTCAGCGTCACCCAGTGGCAGGGCCGCGCCGACAACGCCGCGCACGTGCGCCGCGCCTTCGGCCTGCCCGACAGCCAGGGGCCGCTGTTCGCCGTGGTCTCGCGGCTCGTCCACCAGAAGGGCCTGGACCTGACCTGCGAGGTGGCGCCGCAGATCGTCGCCGCCGGGGGGCAGATCGTGGTCATCGGCGGTGGCGAGCCGCAGATCGAGCAGCAGGTCGCGGCGCTGGCGCGGCGCTATCCCGGGCACGTGGGCGCGCACATCGGCTTCGACGAAGCGCTGGCCCGCGCCATGTTCGCCGGTGCCGACTTCCTGCTGATGCCCTCGCGCTTCGAACCCTGCGGGTTGAGCCAGATGTATGCGCAGCGCTTCGGCTGTCTGCCGATCGCCCACGCCACCGGCGGCCTGATCGATACGGTGGACGATGGCGTCACCGGCTTCCTGTTCCACGGTGCCAGTGCCGATGCGCTGCGCCGCTGCCTGCAGCGCGCCTTCCGCACCTTCCGCCTGCCGAGCCTGCTCGGCGCGATGCGGCGCGCGGCGATGCTGCGCCCCAGCGGCTGGGACGTGGCCGGCAATGAATACCTGGCGCTGTACCGACGCACGGCGGTGGAGTTGTCATGAACGAGCGCGCAGGGGAGCGTGGAGAGGTCGCAACGGCCGAGGCGATGGCAGTCGAGGAAGCCAGGGCCGGCGCCGAGCCCGGCGAGCCGTTGCGCGCCTTGGCGCGTGGCGAGCCGGGCGACGCCTTCGCCCTGCTGGGCCCGCACCGGCTGCCCGATGGCCGGCGGCGGGTACGCGCGCTGTTGCCGGGCGCACGGGCGGTCACCCTGATCGATGCGCGCGGCCACCGGCTGGCTCGGATGCACCCGCTCGGCGACGGGCTCTACGAAGCCACGCTGCCGCTGCCGCTGGATTACCGGCTCAGCGTGGAGTGGCCGATCGGCCGCGAAGTCGTGGAAGACACCTATGCCTTCGGCCCGCTGCTGGACGAAGACCTGCTGCGGCGCCTTCGCGAGGGCGACGGCGAGGCGGCGCGCGGCGCGCTGGGTGCGCATCACCTCGTGCATGAGCGCGTGCCCGGCGTGCGCTTCGCGGTGTGGGCGCCCAATGCCCGCCGCGTGGCGGTGGTCGGCGACTTCAATGGCTGGGACGGCCGCCGCCACCCGATGCGCCTGCGCCACGCTGCCGGTGTCTGGGAAGTCTTCGTGCCGCGGCTGCAGGCCGGCGTGCGCTACAAGTTCGAGATCACCGCCGCCGATGGCACCCGGTTGCCGCACAAGGCCGATCCGGTCGCGCGCTGGGCCGAGCTGCCGCCAGCGACCGCCTCGCGCGTGCCCTCGGCCGAGCCCTTCCCATGGCAGGACGAGGCCTGGATGGCGCAGCGCGCCGATGCGCGTGCCGCAGCGCCGCTGTCGATCTACGAACTGCACGCCGCCTCCTGGCGCCGCGACGCCGAGGGCCGCCTGCTCGATTGGGACGCCCTGGCCGAGCAACTCGTTCCCTACGTGCAGTCGCTGGGCTTCACCCATATCGAACTGCTGCCGGTCACCGAATACCCGTTCGGCGGCTCCTGGGGCTACCAGCCGCTTGGCATGTACGCACCGACCGCGCGGCATGGCGACCCGCACGCCTTCGCCCGCTTCGTCGATACCTGCCACCGTGCCGGCATCGGCGTGATCCTCGACTGGGTCAGCGCGCATTTCCCCAACGACGAGCACGGCCTGCAGCGCTTCGACGGCACCGCGCTGTACGAACACGCCGATCCGCGCGAAGGCTTCCACCGCGACTGGAACACGTTGATCTACAACTACGGCCGCCACGAGGTCTCGGCCTACCTGGTCGGCAGCGCGCTGGAATGGATCGAGCGCTTCCATGTCGACGGCCTGCGCGTGGATGCCGTCGCCTCGATGCTCTACCGCGACTACAGCCGCGAGGCGGGCGAGTGGGTGCCCAACGCCCATGGCGGGCGCGAGAACCTGGAGGCCATCGCCTTCCTGCGCCGGCTCAATGCCGAGATCGCCGCGCGCTTCCCGGACGTGCGGGTGATCGCCGAGGAATCCACCGCCTGGCCGGGCGTCACCGCGCCGGTCGCCGAGGGTGGGCTGGGCTTCACCCACAAATGGAACATGGGCTGGATGCACGACACGCTGCACTATCTGCAGCGCGACCCGGTGCACCGCTCGCACCATCACAGCGAAATGACCTTCGGCCTGGTGTACGCGTTCTCCGAGCGCTTCGTGCTGCCGCTTTCGCACGACGAAGTGGTGCACGGCAAGGGCTCGCTGATCGGCCGCATGCCGGGCGATGACTGGCAGCGCCGCGCCAACCTGCGCGCCTACCTGGCCTTCATGTGGGCACATCCCGGCGCCAAGCTGCTCTTCATGGGCGGGGAATTCGGCCAGCCGGGCGAGTGGGACCACGACGCCGTGCTCGACTGGGCACGGGCCCAGCAGCCCGAACACGCTGCCATGGCACGCCTGGTCGGCGACCTCAACGCACAGCTGCGCACGCAGCCGGCGCTCTACCGCGGCGACCAGACGCCAGAGGGCTTCGAATGGAGCGTGGGCGACGATCACCGCAACAGCGTGTTCGCCTTCGTGCGCCACGACCCGCAAGGCGGCGTGCCGCTGTTGGCGGTGAGCAACTTCACCCCGATGCCGCAGCACGGCTACCGGGTCGGCGTGCCACGCGCCGGCCACTGGCACGAATGCCTCAATACCGATAGCCGCCACTACGGCGGCAGCGACCTCGGCAATGCCGGCGGCTGCCAGGCCGAGGCGATCCCCCAGCACGGACACGCGCAGTCGCTGTCGCTGACCTTGCCTCCCCTGGCCACGATCTACCTGCAGGCAGCCACATGAGCGCGCCACCCGCGGCCCTCGCGCCCCCCGGACCGCAAGGTGCCTGGGAGACGGCGCCGGGCCGCTATGGGTTCCGCGTATGGGCGCCCGGCGCGCATCGTGCCGAACTGGTGCTGGGCGAGCAGGCGGTGCCGATGCACCGCGAGGCGGGCGGCTATTTCTTCGTCGAATGGCCCGCGCACACCGGCACCCGCTATCGCCTTCGCTTCGACGGCGCCGAGCCGGTCCCCGACCCGGCTTCGCGCTGGCAGCCCGACGGCGTGCATGGCGCCAGCGCCGTGCTGGGCACCGAATACGCGTGGCAGGCGCACGATTGGCCAGGCCGGCCCTGGAACGAGGCCGTGCTCTACGAAGTGCACGTGGGCGCCTGCGGTGGCTACGCCGGCCTGCAGGCGCAATTGCCGCGGCTGGCGGCGATGGGCATCACCGCGCTCGAGCTGATGCCGGTCGCGCAGTTCGCCGGGGCCCGCAACTGGGGCTACGACGGCGTGCTGCCGTATGCGCCGGCCGCCGCCTACGGCACGCCGCAGGAACTCAAGGCCCTGGTCGACGCCGCGCACGCGCTCGGCCTGATGGTGCTGCTGGACGTGGTCTACAACCACTTCGGCCCGGACGGCAATTACCTGCATCAGTACGCGCAAGACTTCTTCCGAACCGACGCACCCACGCCCTGGGGCGAAGCCATCGACTTCCGCCAGCCGGCGGTGCAGCGCTTCTTCATCGACAACGCGCTGATGTGGCTGGGCGAATACCGCTTCGACGGGCTGCGCCTGGATGCCGTGCACGCCATCGTGCCCGCGGCTTTCCTCGACCAGTTGCGCGCGGCCATCGCCGCGGCGCTGCCGGCAGCGCGGCACGTCCACCTGGTGCTGGAGAACGAGCGCAACCAGGCCTCGCTGCTGGCACGCGGCTATACCGCGCAGTGGAACGACGACTTCCACAACGCCTTGCACGTGCTGCTCACCGGCGAAACCGAGGGCTATTACGCGGCCTTCGCCGACGACCCGACCGCGCACCTGGCGCGCGTCCTCGGCGAGGGCTTCGCCTTCCAGGGCGAGCGCGATGCGTTGGGCCAGGTGCGCGGCGAACCCAGCGCGGGCTTGTCGCCGGACCATTTCGTGATCTTCGCGCAGAACCACGACCAGGTCGGCAACCGCGCGCTCGGCGAGCGCCTGCGCGCGCTGCTGCCGGCGCCGCGGCTGCGCGCCGCGCTGGCGCTGACCGCACTGACGCCGATGATCCCGCTGTTCTTCATGGGTGAGCCCTGGGGCGCACGCCAGCCATTCCTGTTCTTCACCGACTTCGCACCGCCCCTGGACGAAACGGTGCGCGAAGGCCGGCGGCGCGAGTTCGCCAGGTTCGCCGCCTTCAGCGATTCGGCGGTGCGCGCGCATATTCCCGATCCCAATGCCGAGTCCACCTTCCTGGCCTCGCACGCGCCGATCGCCGAGGCCGACGAAGGCGAGGGCGCGCGCTGGTCGGCCTGGTTCACGCAGCTGCTCGCGCTGCGGCGCCGCTGGCTGACGCCCGGACTGCGCCAGGCCCGCGCCTTGCCGGTACGCCGGCTCGGCGAGGGCGCGCTGGCCGCCGGCTGGCAGCTGCCCGACGGCGATTGGCACCTGGCCTTCAATTTCGGCCCGGCGCCGGTGCCGATGCCGGCCGGCGCGCAGTGCCTGCTGCTGGCCGAGCATGTCGACACGGCGCGGCGCATGCTGCCGGTCGACGGATTCATCGCCTGGCGCGAGGCACGCCAATGAGCGCCACCTTGCGTGCGTTGGCCGAGGCCGCCGGCCTGCTGGTGGATTGGGTCGACGTGGCCGACCAGCCGCGGCGGGTGGCACCGGACACCTTGCGCGCACTGCTCGCCGGCCTCGGCCTGCGCGCCGATGACGATCATCGTTGCCACGAGAGCCTGCGCTGGCTGGCCGCCAACCCGGCGGCGACGCCGCTGCTGACCGTGACCGGCGGAGACTGGCTCAGGCTGCGCGGCGCAGCCGGCGCGGCCTGCCGCTGGCAGGGCGAGGACGGGCAGGAGCACGACAGTGTCTTCGACGACGACGGGCGTGCGCAGGCACCGGTCCAACCGGGCTATTGGCAGCTCGCCTGGGCCGGCCAGAACCAGGCAGTGGCGGTGGCACCGGCGCGCTGCTGGCAGATCGCCGATGCCTGTCGCTCCAGCCGCCCGCGCGCGTGGGGCCTCGCATTGCAGGTCTACTCGGCCTGCAGCGAGGACGATGCCGGCATCGGCGATGTCGCCGGGTGCGCGGCGTGGCTGCGCCAGATCTCCCACAGCGGCGCCGACGCCCTGGCGCTGAGTCCGGTGCATGCACCGCGCGGACGTGCCGGCGTCTACAGCCCGTACGCGCCGAGCGACCGGCGCTTCCTGGACCCGCTGCATGCCGCGCCCACGCACGTGCTCGGCGCCGCCGCCCATGCCGCGCTCGATGGCCTGCCGGCCTTGCGCGAACATTTCGCCGCCTTGCAGGCACAGCCGTGGATCGACTGGCCCGCCAGCGCCGCGGCCAAGTGGCAATGGCTGCGCGCCTTGCACGGGCGCTTCGACACCCTCGATGCCGCGGCCCACGCCGACTTCCTGCGCTTCCGCGAAGGCGGCGGCGCGGCCCTGGCCGGCTACGCAACCTTCGCCGCGCGCGATCACGGCGACGACGATCCCGCTCTGCATCTGTTCGCGCAGTGGCTGGCACAGCACAGCTGGGCCGGCCTGCAACGCGAAGCGCGCGAGCGCGGCATGGGGATCGGCTTGATCGCCGACCTGGCGGTGGGCTTCGATCCGGCCGGCGCCGAAGCGGCGGCGTGGCCGCAAGCGACTTTGTCCGGCCTGGTGCTTGGCGCGCCGCCGGATGCGTTCAATCCGGCCGGGCAAGCCTGGGGCATCGCCGGCTATTCGCCGCGCGGCTTGCGCCAGACCGGCTTCGCGCCCTTCATCGCGCTGCTGCGCGCGGTGTTGCGCGACCGCGGCGGCCTGCGCATCGACCACATCCTCGGGCTGTTGCGCCTGTGGCTGGTGCCGGCCGGTGCCGGGCCGGGCGAAGGCGGCTATCTGCGCTATCCACTGCAGGACCTGCTCAACCTGCTCGCGCTCGAATCCTGGCGCCACCACGCGATCGTCATCGGCGAGGACCTGGGCGTGGTGCCGCCGGGCTTTCGCGATGCCTTGTCCGCGCGCGGCGTGCTCGGCACCGACGTGCTGCTGTTCAATCGCGACCAAGACGGCCGCTTCCTGCCGCCGGCACGCTGGCGCGACCAGGCCGTGGCCACCACCACCACGCACGACCTGCCCACGCTGTGCGGCTGGCGCGCGGCGCGCGACCTCGACTGGCGCGAACGCCTGGGCATGGGCAGCGCGGCGCAGTTGCGCCAGGAGCGGGTGGCGCGGCGCCAGGCCGCGGTGGAACTGCGCGCGGCCTGCGACAGCCAGGGCCTGGCGGACGGCGAACTGTGGCTGGACGCGCTGCGCTACACCGCGCGCGCCCCGGCTGCACTCGCATTGCTGCCGGCCGAAGACGCCCTGGCGTTGACCGAACAACCCAACCTGCCCGGCACCGTGGCGACGCATCCGAACTGGCGCCGCCGCCTGCCGCAGCCCTTGCCCGCCGAACCCTTGCAGCAGGCGCTGGGCGCCTTCGCCGATGCCCGCCATGGCGCTGGCGGTGCCGGCGACGCATGACCGCGCTGCGCGCCACCGCCCGCCTGCAACTGCACGCCGGTTTCGACCTGCACGCCGCGGCCGCGCAACTGCCGTACTTCGCTGCGCTGGGCGTGAGCCACCTGTATCTCTCGCCGATTGCCGCCGCGGTGCCAGGCTCCGCGCATGGCTACGACGGCATCGACCCGACCCGCGTCAATCCCGAGCTTGGCGGCGAAGATGCTTTCCTCGCCCTATCGCGACGCGCGCGCGGGCTGGGCATGGGCCTGGTCCTCGACCTGGTGCCGAACCACCTCGCCACCCACCCGGGCAACGCCTGGTGGTGGGACGTGCTGCGCCACGGGCGCCGCAGCCGCCACGCCGGCTGGTTCGATCTCGACTGGCGCGCGCCGGGCCACGACGGCCAACTCTGGCTGCCGGTCCTCGACCGTCCATGCGCCGAAGCGGTCACCGCCGGGGTGCTGCAACTGGAATTCGATCCGCAAGGGCAAGTGCAGCTGCGCCACCATGACCAGCCGTTCCCGCTGCGCCCGCAGACGTTGCCGTCGCTGTCGCCGGCCGCCTTGCGCGCCTGGGTGGGCGAACTCAACGCACAGGCCAGCGCCGGCGACCCGCGCCTGTTGCGGCTGATCGAACGCCAGCCCTATCGATTGGCCTGGTGGCGGGTGGGCAACGACATGGTCAACTACCGCCGCTTCTTCGACATCACCACGCTGGTGGCGCTGCGCGTGGAATTGCCCGCGGTGTTCGACGCGGTGCATGCCCTGCCGCTGCGGCTGGCCGCGGAAGGACACCTGGACGGCGTGCGCATCGACCATATCGACGGCCTGGCCGACCCTGCCGGCTACCTGCGCCGATTGCGCGCACGGCTCGACCAGGCCGGCCGCCGCCGCGGCCTGGCGCCGGGCACGCTGGCGCTGTACGTCGAAAAGATCCTCGCGCCCGACGAAGCGCTGCCGGCCGACTGGGACTGCGACGGCACCACCGGCTACGACTTCATGGACCAGGTCGGCGGCGTGCTGCATGCGCGCGGCGGCCGCGTGCCGCTGCGCCAGGCGTGGCGCGCGCACAGCGGGCGCCAGGGCGACTTCGGCCAGGAACAGCGGCAGGCGCGCGAAGAGATCCTGCGCGGCCCGCTGCAGGCCGAATTCATCCGGACCGTGCGCGCGCAGATGGCGCTGGCGCGGCTGGACCCGGCCACGCGCGAGTTCAGCCCGCAGATGCTGGCGCGCGCGCTGGCCTGCCTGCTGCGCGAATACCCGGTGTACCGCAGCTATGCCGGCGCCGGCGGACTCGATGCGGTGGGCGTGGCGAACCTGGACGCGGCCCTGGCGCGCGCCCGCGTCGGCCAACCGGCGGCCAGCGTCCGCGCGCTGGAGGCGATGGCGCGCTGGCTGCGCGATGACGGTGCCGCCGACCGCGCCCAGGTCGTCCTGCGCCGCGTCCTGCGCCGCCGCTTCGAGCAACTGTCCGCGCCGCTCAATGCCAAGGCGGTCGAGGACACCGCGTTCTATCGCTATGGCGTGCTGCTCTCGCGCAACGAAGTCGGCAGCGACCCCGACCGTTTCGCCCTGACCACCGCCGAATTCCACGCGGCCTGCCGGCAGCGCGCGCGCCAGCATCCGCGCGCGCTGCTCGCCACCGCCACGCATGACCACAAGCGCGGCGAGGACCTGCGCGCGCGCCTGGCCGTGCTGTCCGAACAGCCGGCCTGGTGGCGGGAACAACTGCGCGGCTTCGACGCCCTGGCCAGCGGCCTGGCGGTGGCCGCACCCGATCCCGGCGATGCCGCGATGCTGTGGCAGATGATGGTCGCGGCCTGGCCCTGCGATCTCGCCGTGGACGCTGCCGACGCCTTGCACGATTACGCCAGGCGCCTGGGCCAATGGCAGCAGAAGGCCCTGCGCGAGGCCAAGCTGCGCAGCAGCTGGCTCGACCCGGAGCCGGATTACGAACAGCGCGTGCAGGCCTTCATCGACACCGTGCTGACCGCACGCAGCGGCTTGCCGCTGCGCCGCGCCCTGCAACGGGCAATGCGCCACCTCGCCGTGCCCGGCGCGCGCAACGGCCTGGCCCAGGCCTGCCTGCGGCTGTGCGTGCCGGGCGTGCCCGACCTGTACCAGGGAACCGAAGGCTGGGATCTTTCGCTGGTCGATCCGGACAACCGCCGCGCCGTGGACTACGCACAGCGCCAGCGCTGGCTCGACGACCGCCGCGACTGGCCGGCGCTGCTGCACGACTGGGCCGACGGCGCGGTCAAGGCGCAGTTGATCGCCCGCCTGCTGCGCCTGCGCGCCGAGCACCCGGCGCTGTTCGCCGGTGGCAGCTACCAGCCCTTGTCCGGCGGCGGCGAGCGCGTGCTGGCCTTCGCCCGCGGCGATGGCGAACGCCAGCTGCTGGTGGCGGTCACCCGCATGGCCGCCGATACCGGCGCGGCCACGCTTGCGGTGCCGGCGAAAACCTGGGGCCAAGCCGCATTGCCGTGTGCCCCCGGCCGCTGGCGCGACGTGCTCGAACAACGCGACATCGAACATCGCGGCCGGCGGGTGGCGCTCTCGACGCTGCTTGCACGCAGTCCGGTGGCAGTGTGGCTGTCCTCCCGAGAGTGAACGCATGGATTCCACCGAACGCGAAGCGCGCATCCGCCAGTTGGCCGCCGAAATATGGGAAGCCGAAGGCCGCCCGGATGGCCAGGCACTGCGCCACTGGGGCATGGCCGAACGCCTCGTGGACGCAGAGATCCGCGCCGCCGCCGAGGACCACGACCAGCCGGACGCCACCGAATGATCTTTCCTGCCCGCACGGAGCGCGCATGCCGCCGCGCAAACTGACCCAGCGCTCGCGCATCCGCGAAGGCCGCCCGTTTCCGCTCGGCGCCACCTGGGATGGCCTGGGCGTCAACTTCTCGCTGTACTCGGTCAACGCGACCAAGGTCGAGCTGTGCCTGTTCGACGAGCGCAACCGCGAAGCCGAACGCATCGTGCTGCCCGAGTACACCGACGAGGTCTGGCACGGCTACCTGCCCGACGCGCGACCCGGCCAGCGCTACGGTTATCGCGTCTACGGCCCGTACGCGCCGGACGCCGGACACCGCTTCAATCCCAACAAGCTGCTGCTGGACCCGTACGCCAAGCAGATCGTCGGCCAGCTCAAGTGGGCGCCGCAGTTGTTCGGCTACACCCTCGGGCACAAGGACAAGGACCTGAGCTTCGACCGCCGCGACAGCGCCGCCTTCATGCCGCGCTGCGCGGTGATCGACCCGGCGTTCACCTGGGGCCAGGACCGCCGCCCGCAGGTGCCGTGGCAACACACGGTGATCTACGAAGCGCACGTGCGCGGCCTGAGCATGCGCCATCCCAGCGTGCCGGAGGAAGAGCGCGGCACCTTCTCGGCGCTGCGCAACGACGAGCTGGTCGAGCACATCCGCGGGCTCGGCGTCACCGCGGTCGAACTGCTGCCGGTGCATGCCTACGTCGACGACTCGCAGCTGCTCGACCGCGGCCTGCGCAATTACTGGGGCTACAACACCCTGGGCTTCTTCGCCCCCCAACCGCGCTACATGGCCACCCGCACCGTGGCCGAGTTCAAGCAGATGGTCACGCGCCTGCATGCCGCCGGCCTCGAGCTGATCCTCGACGTGGTCTACAACCACACCGCCGAAGGCAACGAGCTGGGCCCGACGCTCTCGTTCAAGGGCATCGACAACGCCAGCTATTACCGCCTGGCCGAGAACCGCCGCTTCTATATCAACGACACCGGCACCGGCAACACTTTCGACCTGACCAACGCCGGCGCGCTGCGCATGGTGCTGGATTCGCTGCGCTACTGGGCGCTGGAGATGCATGTCGACGGCTTCCGCTTCGACCTGGCGACGATTCTCGGCCGCGAACGCTATGGCTTCGACGCCAGCGGCAGCTTCCTCGACGCGGTGCGCCAGGACCCGGTGCTGAGCCAGGCCAAGCTGATCGCCGAACCGTGGGACATCGGCCCGGGCGGCTACCAGGTCGGCGGCTTCCCGCCGGGCTGGGCCGAATGGAACGACCGCTTCCGCGACAACGTGCGCGCGTTCTGGCGCGGCGACACCGGCCAGCTGGCCGAACTGGCCACGCGCCTGACCGGCTCCGCCGACCTGTTTCGCCACCATGGCCGCCGCCCGCACGCCTCGGTGAACTTCATCACCGCGCACGACGGCTTCACCCTCAACGACCTGGTCAGCTACGAGCACAAGCACAACGAGGCCAACGGCGAGGACAACCACGACGGCAGCGACAACAACCTGTCGGCCAACTACGGCGCCGAAGGGCCGACCGAGGACGCCGGCGTCATCGGTACGCGCCGCCAGCAGATGCGCAACCTGCTGGCGACATTGTTGTTGTCGCAAGGCACGCCAATGCTGCTGGCCGGCGACGAATTCGCCCACAGCCAGCGCGGCAACAACAACGCCTACTGCCAGGACAACGAGACCACCTGGCTCGACTGGGATGCCGCGGCCACCGCGCCGGCCGCCGACCAGGCGCGCTTCGTGCGCCGCCTGCTGGCCCTGCGGCGGCGCTACCCGCTGCTGCACCGCGGCCGTTTCTTCGATGGCGAATTCGACGAGAGCCTGGGTTTCAAGGACGTGAGCTGGCTGGCGCCCGACGGCGAGGAGATGACCCCCGAGCAATGGCAGGACCCCAACGCACATGCCTTGATGATGCGGCTGGACGGCCGCGCCCCGGCCAGCGGCCTGCGCCAGGTCGCCGCCAACGTCACCTTGCTGATGTTGCTCAATGCCGACGCGCAGAACCCGGTGGACTTCCAATTGCCGGCCATGCATGACGAACACTGGCGCGTGCTGATCGACACCGCGCGCCATGGCGGGCGTGCAGTGCTCGGCGGTACCGCCTGGACGGCGGCGCCGCGCTCGCTGGCACTGCTGGCGGTGGAGCGCGACCGCGTGGCGAGTGGGGCGAAGGTAATGCCGGATGGCGGGGAAGGGTCACCCTGACCGGCGCCATCTTCACCCCGAATTGACGTACGCCGACCAAGCTGGCGCAGCCGGGTCCGCTGGCAGCCGCCGATGCCCGGCCAACGGCATTCCCGGGGGAGGCATGGACGACGGCGTCATTTACCTGCTGCTGATCTGCGGCCTGATGATCGTGCCGCGCGGCCTGCAGCGTTTTCGCTTGCCGGCCCCGCTGGGTTGCTTCCTGATCGGCATGCTGCTGATCGTGTTGCTGCCCGGGCGCCACAGCAGCGCGGTCCACCTCTCGGCCGCACTTGGCATCACCGCGTTGTTCCTCTACGCGGGCATGGAGGTGGACCTGCGCGCGCTGGCCGCCAAGCGCGGACCGCTGCTGCGCTACCTGGGCGTGCGCATACTGGCCATCGCGGCGACGGCGGGCATGGCGATGTACGTGCTGGCCCTGCCGTGGCAGCCGGCGGTATTGATCGCCCTGGCGCTGCTGACTTCCTCGACCGGTTTCATCATCGACTCGCTCGACCGCCTCGACCTGGATGCCGAAGAGCGCTTCTGGGTGACCAACAAGGCGATTGCCGGCGAACTGCTGGCGCTGGCGCTGATGTTCGTGGTGCTGCAGGCGGACAATCCGTGGACGCTGGCCGAATCCAGCGGCATCCTCGTCCTCCTGTTGCTGGCGATGCCGCTGGCGTTCCTGGCGCTGGGGCGCTGGATCCTGCCCTATGCGCCCGGCTCGGAATTCGCCCTGCTGGTGACGGTGGCGATCGCCGCGGCCTTCGTCACCGAGCGCCTGGGCGTCGAGTACCTGCTCGGCGCCTTCCTCGCCGGGCTGGTGGCGCACTTGCTGGTGCGGCGGATGCCGCGGCTGGCATCCGAGCACAACATGCATGCGGTGAAGCTGTTCTCCAACTTCTTCCTGCCGTTCTACTTCTTCCGCCAGGGCGCGATGGTGCCGCACGGGGCATTCGGCTGGGAGGCGCTGGCGATCGGGCTGGGCTTGAGTCTGCTGTTGCCGTTGCGGGCGGTGAGTGTGTACTGGCAGCGTCGGCGTCAGGGCGATCCGCCGGCACGCGCATGGCGCATCTGCGCGGCGCTGTCGCCGACGTTGATCTTCACCCTGGTGCTGGCGGAGATCCTCAGGCAACGCTTCCAGTTGCCCGAGGCGTGGATGGGCGGATTGTTGATCTATGCGGGGATCAATACGTTGCTGCCGTCACTGTTGCTGCGGGTGGCGCCGGCGGCTGACGCGGTGCCGGTGGAGCGTCCGCAGTAGGCATAGAATCCGGTCAATCCGAACAAGGCCATGGGCAATGCTGAAAATCTGGGGACGCCACAATTCGAGCAATGTGCGCAAGGTGCTTTGGTGCGCGGAAGAGATCGGGCTGCGATATGAGTCGATCGAGGTCGGCGGCGTGTTTGGCCAGGTCGATACGCCGCAGTACCGGGCGCTGAATCCCAATGGGCTGGTGCCGATGATCGAGGATCAGGGCCTGCCGCTGTGGGAGTCGAATACGATCGTGCGTTATCTCAGTGCGCGCTATGCGTTGGATACGTTGTATCCGGCCGATCCGGCGGTGCGGGCGGTGGGTGAGAAGTGGATGGATTGGACGACGTCGAGTTTCGCCGGGCCGTTTCGCGATGTGTTCTGGGGGATGGTGCGGACGGCGCCCGAGGCGCGTGACCATGCTCGTATCGAGGCCGGGGTGAAGCGATGCGGGGAATTGCTGGCAATGGCGGATGCGGCGTTGGCGCGGATGCCCTGGCTGTCGGGGGAAAAGTTCGCGATGGGGGATATCCCGTTGGGCGCTTTTGCCTATCCTTGGTTCGAGATGGAAATCGAGCGGCCGGCGTTGCCGCATCTGCGGGCCTGGTATGAGCGGTTGTGCGAGCGGCCGGCTTATCGCACCGGGGTGATGACGGCGTTGACCTGAGCCGCCACGGTGCGCTCCGATGGGCTATCGGCTAGGCTGGGTCTTCGGGGACAGGGTTACCGGAGGTTACATGCGCATTCTGCTTGCCGGTGCGACCGGCCTGGTTGGTTCGCACGCGTTGTCGCTGTTGCTCGATGATCCTCGCTGCACGGCATTGATCGCGCCGACGCGGCGGCCGCTGGAGCGGCGTCATCCGAAACTCGACAACCCGGTGTTGGATTTCGACGGCCTTGGCCAGGCTGCCCGTGGCTGGCAGGCCGATGCGGCGATCTGCGCGCTGGGGACGACCATTGCCATCGCCGGTTCGCGCGAGGTGTTTCGCCGGATCGACCACGACTATCCGCTGGCGCTGGCCGAAGCGCTGCGCGCGCAGGGGACCGCGACGTTCGTATTGAACTCGGCCATGGCCGCGGATGCGGGTTCGCGCGTCTTCTACATCCGGGTCAAGGGCGAACTGGAGCGCGATCTGCGTGCGCTGCGCTTCGACAGCCTGGTACTGGTGCGGCCAGGTTTGATCGGCGGCGAACGGGCGTCGCCGCGTTTGGGCGAGCGCGTTGCGTCGGTCGTACTGGGTACGCTCGGCCCGGTGCTGCCGCGGGCGTGGCGGATCAATCCGGCGCCGGTGATCGCCGGCACGATGGTCGAGGCGGCGCTGGCGCCGGTCCCCGGCGAACGGGTGATCGGGTCGGCGCAGCTGGTCGGCTAGGCCTCAGCCGCGCGCGCTGGTAATGGTTGCGCCTTCGCGCATCACCAGTGTGACGGGCGTGCGGGTGACGACGTCGAGCAGCTTGTCCCATTGCGCATCGTCGAGCCGGCCGGTGGCGTGCAGGACGCGGTGCACCTGCAATTTGCCGGCTTCGTCGCGTTGCGAGCTGAGCTCGGCACGGAATTCGCCCAGGTCCCAGCCTTTCTTCTCGGCATACATGCGCAGGGTGATTGCAGTGCACGCGGCCAATGCGGCGAGGTAGAGGTCGAACGGGGCCATGCCGGCGTCCTGGCCGCCGAGGCTGGCCGGTTCGTCGGCGACCAGTTCGTGCCGGCCGCTGGTGATGCGGTGGGCGTAGTGGGTGGGGGTGGAGACGATCTGGGCGTTCGCCATGGGGATCTCTGCAGGGTCAGGGAGACAGCGATTGGCCGCCATCGACGGCAAGCACCTGGCCGGTGATCCAGCGTGCCTGCGGCGAAAGCAGGAACAGTGCCGCGTTGGCCACATCCTCGACCCGGCCGAAGCCGCCGAAGGGAATGCTGTCGCGGATCTGCGCGTACAACGCGGGGGCTTCGTCGCGGCGCCGGTCCCACAGGCCGCCGGCGAATTCGATCGAGCCGGGCGCGATCGCGTTGACGCGGATCCGTTCGGGCGCCAGCTCCTTGGCCAGGCTCACGGTGTAGTAGTTCAGCGCGGCCTTGGCGGTGGAGTAGGCGGCGGCGCGCGGGGTCGGGCGCAGCGCGTTGATCGAGCTGATGTTGAGGATGGCGCCGGCGCGGCTGCGGCGCAGCCACGGCAGGGCGGCGCGGTTGCTGCGCACCGCGGCCATCAGGTCGATGTCGAAGCCGGCCTGCCAGCTGGCGTCGTCGTTGCCATGGCCATAGCCGGAGGCGTTGTTGACCACCGCATCGATGCCGCCCATGGCCTCGGACGCGGCGGCGATCCAGCCGTCGATCTGCGCCGGGTCGGCGAGGTCGCAAGGCTGCCAGTGCACGCGGCCGCCATGGCGCAGGAGGGTCTCGCCGGCGTCGGCCAGCGCGTGGGGGTCGCGGCCGCAGATCGACAGTGCGGCACCGGCGCGGGCGAGCGCGTCGGCAATGGCCAGGCCGATGCCGCGGCTGCCGCCGGCGATGAGGATGCACTGGTCGCGAAGGGGAAGGTCGGTCATGGGCGTGCCGCTGGAGTGTCGGCCCATTATCGACCACCCGCGCCTCGGCCGGACCCGTCGTTGCTGGCTTATCTCCATGGGCTATCAGCTCATGCCCGATGGTCGTCGCCCACCTAACCCTTCCTTTACATCCCGTTGGGCTGGCACAGGCACAAAAGCCCCGTACCTGCATTGGACGAGGCAAGGCAATGGGCAAGCACATCACCCTGATCGGCGCCGGCTTCTGTGGCGCCGCCCTCGTTCGCGAACTGGCGTACCGCGCCGACGCCTCGACGCGCATCACCCTGGTCGGCATGGCCGACACCTTCGGCAGCGGGGTCGCCTATGGCGCGGCGCGGCCGGAACACCTGCTCAACGTGCGCGCGCGCGACCTGGGCATCGACCCGGACGATCCGGGTGGCTTTGCCGATGCGTTGCACCTGAGCGAATCCGGCCGGCAGGGTTTCCTGCCGCGGCTGGCCTATGCCGACTACCTGCGCGGCGAACTCAGCGCCGCCATGGCCTCGGCGGCGGCGCATATCGTGTGCAAGCCGCAGGAGGCGATCGCCGCCGAGCGCACGCAGCGCGGCTATCGCATCTTCCTGGCCGACGGCGAGGCCTTCGACAGCGACCAACTCGTGCTGGCGGTCGGTGCGCTGGCACCGCAGGCGCTGCCGGGCATCGGCCCACGCCTGAGCGTGCATCCGCGCTACGTCGGCTGGCCATGGCAGCCGGGCGCACTGGACGGCATCGCCCCGCAGGCGCGGGTGCTGATCGTCGGCACCGGCCTGACGATGGTCGATGTCGCCCTGTCGCTGCAGTCGCGCGGCCACACCGGCGGGCTGCATGCCATCTCGCGCCGCGGGCTGGCGCCGCAGGCGCATGCGGCCGAGGCCGGGCCGGCGGTGGAGCTGCCCGCGGACGTGCAACTGGCGCTGCGCCAGGGCGACCTGGCCGGCGTCCTGCGCGGGGTGCGGCGCGCGGCGCGCGCGGGCGTGCCGTGGCGCAGTGCGGTCGATGCGCTGCGCCCGCATTTGCAACCGCTGTGGCGGCGGCTCGATGCAGGTGCGCGTTCGCGTTTCCTGCGCCACCTGCGGCCCTATTGGGAAGCGGCGCGGCATCGCGTCGCGCCGCTCGCCGCGGAAACCCTGGACAGCCTGCGCGAACGCGGACAACTGCAGCTCGAAGCCGCGCGCCTGCTGCGTGCGCGCTGGACGCCGGAGGGCCTGGAGGCGGTGCTGCGCCGTCGCGGCGAGGCCGAGTCGCGCACCGAACGCTACGACGTGCTGATCCGTGCCACCGGCCTGGACACCGACATCGACCGCACCAGCGACCCGCTCATCGCCGGCATGCGCGAGGCCGGCCTGCTGCAGGCCGATCCGCTTGGGCTCGGCGTGGTCGTGGATGAAAACTTCCGCGCGCGCGATGCTGCCGGCCGTGCGCAGCCGGGGCTCTACTGCATCGGCCCGCTGCTGCGCGGCGCTTTATGGGAAATCACCGCAGTGCCGGAATTGCGCGTGGCGGCGCGCCGCTTGGCGCGGCATCTGCTCGAACCGGCCGGCGTGGCGGCTGCGCCGCGGGCGTTATTGCGCGTGGTTGGTTGAGGGTCGCTTCGGCTGAGAGCGGATGTTTTGTTTTTACGTGCGGCGTTCGAGGCCGTGCCCTTGCCCGGGGGACGCCAGGAGCTGCATCCATGCGGGGCGCGCCCCGGTTAGGCTCCGTGATCAGAGGAATGAGGCCGTCGCAACGGCCGGGGAAAAGACACAGCACATGCGCCCAACGCCCCGGTCGCCGCCGATAAAAAGTAAAGTGCTAGCGCCTTACTGCGCCAACCCCAAATCGTCGATCAACGCCCGCAAGAACCGCGCCGCCTCACCCCCGGTAGCCGCCCGATGATCGAACGTCACCGACAACGGCACGATCTTGTGCGTCTCGATCCCGCCCATCACCGGCACCACCTGATGGCGAGCCCGGCCGGCAGCCACGATCGCCACGCACGGCGGCACCACCACCGGCGTGGCATAGCGGCCGGCGAACATGCCGAAATTCGACAGCGAGATCGTATAGCCACTCAGCTCCGACGCCGGCAGACTGCGCGCCTCGACCTGTTGCCGCAGCCGATTGACCGCTTCGCGCACGCCGCGGGCGTCGAGCATGTCCGCATTGCGCAAGGCCGGCACGAACAGGCCTTCTTCCGTATCCACCGCAATGCCCACGTCCACGTGCGGATGCAGCGTACGGGTCAGTGCGTCGCCGTCGAACCAGGCGTTGAGCGCCGGCACGGTCTTGCAGGCGAACACAATCGCGCGCACCAGGCGTGCGGTCATGTCGTTGCCCGGCGCCCAGGCGTGGATGTCGGCGTCGTCGTTGAGCGTGGTCGGCACGACCTTGCTGTGCGCGTCGGCCATGACGCGCGCCATGTTGCGGCGTACGCCCTTGAGCTGTTCGGGCTGGCCGCTGGCGGCGACGCCCGGCGGCTGGGTACGCATGGGCTTGCCGGCGGCGGAGAGGGGGGTGCGCTGCGGCGCGGCCACAGGGGCGGCTTCAGCTGTGACCTGCGCAGCTCGTGCGGTCGGGGCTGAAGCCCCTCCTACAACAGCTGCCGTCCCGCCTGCGGCCGCCTGCTTCACGTCAGCCAAGGTCACTGTGCCGTCGGCGCCGCTGGCGCGCACGCGGCCCAGGTCCACGCCAAGTTTCTTCGCCAGCGCGCGCACCGCCGGCATGGCGCGCACGCCACCCACGGCCACGGCCTGTTCGCTGTGCACGGTGTCCGAACTCTGCATCGCGCCGACCACGGTGCCGGCATCGGCACGTTCCGCTTTCGCCGGCAATTCGCCGCCGTCATCGGAGGCCACCACTTTGTCGGCCTTGGCCGGCACCTGCTCGCCGGTGTTCGGTGCATGGCCGTGCGAATGCCCGGTGTCCTGGGCTTCGGCGCGCTGCGGCAGGTTGGGATCGGGGGCGAACTGGGCCAGCACGCTGCCGGTGACGATCACATCGCCCGGGCCGCCGGCCAGCTTCAGCACCTTGCCGGAGACCGGCGAGGGCACTTCGACCACCGCCTTGGCGGTCTCCATCGACACCAGCGGCTCGTCCAGGCGGATCACGTCGCCTTCCTTGACGAACCATTCGACGATGGTCGCGTCCGGCAGGCCTTCGCCCAGGTCGGGCAGGTGGAAATTCTTGGTATCGCTCATCGGGAAGTCTCTTCCATCAGTTCGAGGTCGGCTTCCGGCAGCCAGCCCTGCGCGCCATCGGCGCGTTCGGACCACCACCAGCCGCCATGTTCATGGTGCAGGGTCACCGCGTCGCCGCGGTCGGCCTCCAGCTCACGTGCATCGTAGTCCCGCAGCGCCTCGGCGCGGCCGTCGCCGAGTGGCCGCAGCCACTCGACCGGCGCCCAGCCGGCAAGCCCGCCGTCGAGGCTGACCCAGGCGAACGCCGGCCATTCCTCGTCACGCACTCCGAGCGCGACCACCTGGCCGGCGCGGAAGCGGATGGGATTGGCGTACGGCGTGCGGTAATCGCAAAGCAGCCGCGCCCGCATGTCAGCCCGCGGCCACGGCCTTCTTCGCCGCGGTGACGATGCGTTCCACGCTGGGCAGGTACTTCATTTCCAGGCGGAACAGCGGAATGTGGGTGTCGTAGCCGGTCACGCGCTGGACCGGCGCGAGCAGGTCGTACATCGATTCCTCGGCCAGGCGCGCGGCGATCTCCGCACCGAAGCCCGCCGTCTTCGGCGCCTCCTGCACGATCACGCAGCGGCCGGTCTTGGCCACCGACTCGGCAATGGTGCCGAAGTCCAGCGGGCGCAGCGTCGCCACGTCGATGACTTCGGCGCTGATGCCTTCGCCGGCGAGCTTGTCGGCCGCTTCCAGCGCTTCCTTCACCTGCGCACCCCAGGCCACCAGGGTCACGTCGGTGCCGTCGCGCAGCACGAAGCACACGTCCAGCGGCAGCGCCTCGCCATCGTCGACCACCAGTTCCTTGTACTGGCGGTAGATGCGCTTGGGCTCCATGTAGATCACCGGATCGGGATCGCGGATCGCCGCCAGCAGCAGGCCGTAGGCGCGCTGCGGCGAGGACGGCAGGACCACGCGCAGGCCCGGCACGTTGGTGAAGATGGCCTCGTTGGCCTCGCTGTGGTGCTCGGGCGCGCGGATGCCGCCACCCCACGGCACGCGCAGCACCATCGGGCAGTGCAGGCGGCCGCGGGTGCGGGTGCGCAGGCGCGCGGCGTGGCAGATGATGTGGTCGACCATCGGGTAGACGAAGCCGTCGAACTGGGCCTCGGCCACCGGCTTCATGCCCTGGGCGGCCAGGCCGACGGTCAGGCCGGCGATGGTGGTTTCGTCCAGCGGGGTGTCGAGCACGCGTTCGCTGCCGAAGCGCTGCTGCAGGCCGGCGGTGGCGCGGAACACGCCGCCGTTGACGCCCACGTCCTCGCCCAGCACCAGCACCGAGGGATCGTGCGCCAGTTCCCAGGCCAGGGCCTGGGTGACGGCTTCGATCAGGGTGATGGGCGTGGCGGTCATCGCGGTCTCTCCTCGCGCGGCGGCGTGTTGGGCGGCAGCGTCGTGCGAGGCGGTGCCGGCGTGCAGGTTCTGCTTGATCTCATCCATGGCGCTGCTCCAGGGCCAGGGCGTCGGCGCGCTGGGCCAGCAGGTCCGGCGGCGGGTCGGCATACAGATAGTCGAACATCGCCTCGACCGGCTGCACCGGGGTGTTGAGGTAGGCATTGACCTCCTCGTCCACGCGCGCGCCGCATTCTTCCTTCCAGGCGTTCTCGTGCGCTTCGCTCCACAGGCCCTGTTCGGTGAGGTACTTGCGCAGGCGCAGCATCGGCTCGCGTACCCAGGCGTCCTTGACCTCTTCCTCGCCGCGGTAGCGGCGCGCGTCGTCGGCGGTGGTGTGGTCGGACAGGCGATAGGTGAGGAACTCGATCACCGTGCCGCCCTCGCCGGACAGCGCACGTTCGCGCGCCTGGCGCATGGCTTCGAGCACGGCGACCAGGTCGTTGCCGTCGACCTGCAGGCAGAACAGGCCGCCGGCCAGGCCCTTCTGCGCCAGCGTCTGCGCGCCGGTCTGGGCGGAGCGGGGCACGGAGATCGCCCAGCCGTTGTTCACCACGCACAGGATCAGCGGCAGCTTGTAGGCGCCGGCGGAATTGAGCGCGGCATAGAAGTCGGTCTTGGAGCTGCCGCCGTCGCCGCAGCTGGACACGGCCACGTGCGGTTCGCCGCGCAGCTTGAACGCCAGCGCCGCACCGGCCGCGTGCAGGCACTGGGTGGAGATCGGCACGCAGAACGGGAAGTCGATGGCGGCATCGACATCGCGCGCATAGTCGTTGCCGCGCTCGTCGCCACCCCAGTACAGCAGCACGTCGCGCGGGCGCACGCCGCGCATGAACATCGCGCCGTATTCGCGGTAGCTCGGCGCGAACACGTCGCCGGTGCGCATCGAGGCGCCGATGCCGATGTGGGTGGCCTCATGGCCCAGGCACGAGGCGTAGGTGCCCAGCTTGCCGGTGCGCTGCAGGGCAACGGCCTTGGTGTCGAAGGTGCGCACGTAGAGCATCTGCTTGAACAGGGTCAGCAGGGTCTGCGGGTCGCAACTGGGCGGCAGGTCGCGCACGGGCCGGCCGTCCGCGTCCAGGTATTGCAGGAACTCGATCTCGAACTGCGCGGCAACGGTCATGCGAACTGCACCCTCGGCAGGAAGTTTCAAATGATACTGAGCGCAATGGTAAGGGAAGGTGCCAGCCCGCCCCGTCCTGCGCCGCAGCAAGAAAACGTGCTGCAATTGCAGCAATTGTGCCTGTTCAGCGTGGTCTACGCTTTGCCGCGCGCGGCTTGCCGCATTGCTGCGGTGCGGGGAAGGCGGGCGGGCTGAATACGCGGCGGCTTCACTGGGTTTCCATTGGGTTCCGCTTCAGCCGCCGCTGCCACGCGGTGCCGTCGCCCTGGGCAGCCTGGGTTACGCTTGCCGCCCCTGTGCATCGTACTGCCCATGCCCGTCGACAAGAACCAGCGCGACCTGGAAGCCGGCATCCACACCGACCTGGAAGGCCGCCTGACCTATGGCGGCTACCTGCGGCTGGACCAGCTGCTGTCCGCGCAGCAACCGCTGTCCCATCCGCCGCACCACGACGAGATGCTCTTCATCATCCAGCACCAGACCTCGGAGCTGTGGCTGAAGCTGCTGGCGCACGAACTGCGTGCGGCGATCGTCCACCTGCAGCGCGACGAGGTCTGGCAATGCCGCAAGGTGCTGGCGCGGAGCAAGCAGGTGTTGCGCCTGCTGACCGAGCAATGGTCGGTGCTGGAGACGCTGACCCCGTCCGAATACATGGGGTTCCGCGACGTGCTGGGCCCGGCCTCCGGCTTCCAGTCCCTGCAATACCGCTATATCGAATTCCTGCTCGGCAACAAGAACGCGCAGATGCTGCAGGTGTTCGCGCACGACCCCGAAGGCCAGCAACGCCTGCGCGAAGCGCTGGACGCCCCGAGCCTGTACGAGGAATTCCTGCGCTACCTGGCCCGCTTCGGCCACGCGATCCCCGCGCAGTACCTGGATCGCGACTGGACCGCCCCGCACGTGGCCGACCCGGCGCTGCGCCCGGTGTTCGAGCGCATCTACGAGAACACCGACGTCTACTGGCGCGAATACGCCCTGTGCGAGGACCTGGTGGACCTGGAGACCCAGTTCCAGCTCTGGCGCTTCCGCCACATGCGTACCGTGATGCGGGTGATCGGCTTCAAGCGCGGCACCGGCGGCTCCAGCGGCGTCGGCTTCCTGCAGCAGGCCCTCGCCCTGACCTTCTTCCCCGAACTGTTCGACGTACGCACCTCGATCGGCCTGCCGCCGGCTGGGGAAGGCTGAGGACCCAGATCCCCCCTCCCCCGCGGGGAGGGGCGGGTTGCGGGCGCTCCTGCCGCAGGCCCCTTCGGGGCTGCCCTCATCCGCCCCTATGCGGCACCTTCTCGCGGGGAGCGAGAGAAGGGACTGCGGTGTCCAAGTCAATTTGACGTGAATGCGCGCTGTCGGTGATCCTCGCCCGTCGCCCTGGCACCGCCAGGGGCCCAAGTCTTCGATGAATTACCAAGGGAAGTCCTCAATGAGCGTAGACGCTGCCGCGCCGAACTCCGCCGCCGACCTGCCGCCCGCCGCGCCAGTGCCCGAATTCCCCACGCTGCTTGGCCATCCCAAGCCGCTGTGGATGCTGTTCATGACCGAATTCTTCGAGCGCTTCGCGTTCTACGGCATTCGCTGGGCATTGGTGCTGTACATCGTGCAGCAGTTCTACCAGGGCAGTGGCACCGGCGAGCAGCCCGCCAACCAGCTCTACGGTGCCTACCTGGCGCTGGTGTACGCGGCGGCGATCTTCGGCGGCTATGTCGCCGACCGGGTCATCGGCTACCAGCGCTCGATCCTGCTGGGCGCGGTCGTCATGTCGGCCGGCCTGTTCATGATCGCCACTTCCAGCCAGGAGCTCTTCAAGCTCGGCCTGGCCACGGTCATCGCCGGCAACGGCCTGTTCAAGCCGAACATCTCCACGATGGTCGGCAAGCTCTACAAGATGGGCGATGAGCGCCGCGACTCGGGCTTCACCATCTTCTACATGGGCATCAACCTCGGCGCGATGATCTCGCCGGTGCTGACCGGCGCGCTGGCCAGCAAGTACTTCGGCTCCGAGGCGATGCCCGACTACAAGGTGGTCTTCATCGCCTCCGGCGTCGGCATGCTGATGAGCCTGGTGTGGTTCTGGTTCGGTCGCCGCCAACTGGTCGGCATCGGCCGTCCGCCGGTGGGCGGCGAGAGCCGCGCGCGTGTGCTCTACACCTTGATCGGCGCGCTGGTCGCGATCCCGGCGGTGTACTTCCTGCTCACCATCGATGCCGAAACGCTGAACTGGTGGGTGCTCGCGCCGATGTTCCTGCTGCTGTGCGGCCTGATCGTGGCCGAGGGCGTGCGCGAGGGCAAAACCTACCGCGACCGCTCGTTGGCCATGCTGGTGATCTTCGTGTTCAACATCCTGTTCTGGATGTTCTTCGAACAGGCGGGCAGCTCGTTCAACTTCCTGGCCGAGAAGATCGTCAACCGCGACTTCGGCACCTGGACCTTCCCGGTCGCCTGGTTCCAGTCGGTCAACTCGCTGGCCATCATCACCATCGCACCGGTGCTGGCCTGGTTGTGGATCAAGATGGGCCGCGCCAACCCGTCGATCCCGCGCAAGTTCGGCCTGGGCCTGATCTTCAACGGCCTGGCCTTCCTGCTGCTGATGTTCGCGCTGTCCTCGCTGGTCAACGACGCCGGCAAGATTCCGTTCTGGACCTTGTTCATGGTCTATGTCGTCCAGTCGGTGGGCGAGCTGTGCCTGTCGCCGATCGGTCTGTCGATGGTGACCAAGCTGGCGCCGACGCGCCTGGTCGGTTTCGGGATGGGTGGCTGGTTCCTGTCCACCGGCATCGGCAACAATCTATCCGGCATCTTCGCGGGCCATGTCAGCGGCGCGGGCGGCATGACCGTGCAGTCGGCACTGACCGGGTATACCTTCGGGTTCTGGCTGCTGCTGGGTGCAGGCGCGCTGCTGTTCCTCATCGCGCCGCTGATCAACAAGCTCATGCACGGCGTGAAGTAAAGGACACCTTGATGAAGAAACTGCTGCCCACCGCCCTGTTCGCTCTCACGCTCGCTGGCTGCGGCCAGCAGGCCGAAGAGGCGCCATCGCCGCCCAAGCCGCTGGATACCTCGGTGCAGAAGCCGCCGGTGGCCGATCCGAGCCAGCCGGTTGCTTCCGGCAACACGCCGGCGGCCGCCGATATCGCGGCCGCGGCGGCGCTGAGCGCCGGCTTCGATCCGGCGCGCGACCCGGTCGCCGACCTGGAAACGGCCAAGGTCGAGGCCAAGCGCGGCGGCAAGCGCATCCTGCTCGACGTGGGCGGGGAATGGTGCTCGTGGTGCCACATCCTCGATGACTTCATCGGCGGCGACGGCGAGCTGCGCAGCTTCCGCGACGCCAACTACGTCTGGGTGAAGATCAACTTCAGCCCCGAGAACGAGAACCAGGCTTTCCTCTCGCAGTACCCGGAGATCAAGGGCTACCCGCACCTGTTCGTGCTCGACAACGACGGCAAGCTGCTGCATTCGCAGTTCACCGGCGAGCTGGAGAAGGGCAAGAGCTACGACCGCAAGAAGTTCTTTGCGTTCCTCAAGGAATGGGCGCCGCCGCAGGTGTAAGCCGGCGGCATCCCAAGATGACAAAGGCCCGCGCAAAGCGGGCCTTTTGTTTTTGTGGGAGCGGCTTTAGGTGCGACAGCGCTGCGACGGATCGAGGCTTCGCTCGTCGCGGCTGAAGCCGCTCCTACAATTTCTCCAGCAGGCATTGCGCGGGGCATCTGGGTGCACTGTAGGAGCGGCTTCAGCCGCGACCGCCATCTGGCAGATTGCGACACCGCTCCCCCATGCGAATGGCCCAAGGCCACCACCGCCTCCCCCCCGAATTAGCCGCCCTGCATGCTCTCCAGCCCGACATCGGCGAGCTTGTCGATCAGCCGGTCCAGGGTGCTGCGCTCGTCCTCGGTCAGCGGCGCCAGCAGGCGGCGTTCGCAGTCGATGACCATCGGCGCGATGATCTCGTAGGCCTCGAAGCCGCTTTCCGACAGCGCCAGCACCGAACGGCGGCGGTCGTCGCCATGCATCTCGCGCTTGATGAAGTTGCGCTCCAGCAACCGTGCCACGGCGCGGCTCACCGCGACCTTGTCCATCGCCGTGCGGTCGGAGACCTCGCTCGCCGACGAACCTGGATACAGCGCCAGCACGGTCATCACCCGCCATTCCGGGATCACCAGGCCATAGCGGTCGCCATAGACCTTGGCGATGTTGCCGCTCACGCGGTTGGACAGCACGCTGAGGCGATAGGGCAGGAACTGCTCCAGGTCCAGCAGGGCGCGCGAGGAACGCTGGCCGCCGCCGGCCGGCCTGTCCAATTCTGTTTCGGGTGGGCTCATGTTGCAGTGCACCTTGATGGTTGTTTCAGGTGAAACTATAAGGGAGACTTCCTGACCCGCCCATTCTCGCGGGTCTTCCGTCCGCCCGCACCTGTTCCAGGCGGGGCGGCTGTCTTGCCGGAGGTACGCCATGAACGCCCAAGCCCACTCCTCGTCCGCGCCCAACCTGGGCATGCAGGTCACCACCTTCGAAAACCCCATGGGAATCGACGGTTTCGAGTTCGTCGAGTTTGCCGCCCCGGCCGGCAGCGGCGTCGACCTGCACGACTACTTCCGCAAGATGGGCTTCACCGCGGTGATGAAGCACAAGACCCGCGCCATCACCCTGTACCGCCAGGGCGGGGTCAACTTCCTGGTCAACGAGGACCCGGATTCGTTCGCCGCCGATTTCGCCGCCGCCCATGGCCCCTGCGCCTGCGGTTTCGCGATCCGCTTCCGCAAGCCGGCCGGCGAAGTGTTCGAGGGCGTGCTCGGCAACGGCGGCACGGCGATCGACCACAAGGCCGACAGCCGCGCGGTCGCAGCCCCGGTGGTCAAGGGCATCGGCGACTGCATGCTCTATCTGATCGACCGCTACGGCGACGCCGGCAGCATGTACGCCGAGGATTTCGCGCCGATCCCGGGCGTGGACCAGGACCCGAAGGGCTTCGGCCTGACCTTCATCGACCACCTCACCCACAACCTGTATTTCGGCAACATGCAGCAGTGGTCGGACTACTACGAGCGGCTGTTCAACTTCCGCGAGATCCGCTATTTCGACATCAAGGGCGCCAAGACCGGCCTGGTGTCCAAAGCGATGACCGCGCCGGACGGCATCGTACGCATCCCGCTCAACGAGTCCTCGGACCCGAAGAGCCAGATCAACGAATACCTGGACGCCTACAAGGGCGAGGGTATCCAGCACATCGCCTGCTTCACCGACGACATCTACGACACCGTCGAGGCGATGCGCGAACAGGGCGTGCGCTTCCTGGATACGCCGGACACCTATTTCGACGTGGTCGACCTGCGCATCCCCAACCACGGCGAGGACGTGCCGCGCTTGCGCCGCAACAAGATCCTGATCGATGCCGACGTCGAGACCAAGCAGCGCAAGCTGTTGCAGATCTTCACCGAGAACTGCATCGGCCCGATCTTCTTCGAGATCATCCAGCGCAAGGGCAATGAGGGCTTTGGCGAGGGCAACTTCCAGGCGCTGTTCGAATCGATCGAACGCGACCAGATGAAGCGCGGCGTGCTGTAATCGCCCGCACGCGTCCACGCCGAGGAGGGCTGCCATGACCACGCTCGATACCACCCGCGGCTACCAATCCGGCTTCGGCAACGAATTCGCCAGCGAGGCCGTTGCCGGCGCGCTGCCGCTGGGGCAGAACTCGCCGCAGCGCGTGGCGCACGGGCTCTACGCCGAACAGTTGTCCGGCACCGCGTTCACCGCCCCGCGCGGCCAGAACCGGCGCAGCTGGCTGTATCGGCTGCGTCCGGCGGCCATGCATGGCCACTTCGCCGAATATGCGCAGCCGCGCCTGCACAACGACTTCGACCAGGGCGCGGTGTCGCCCGACCAGCTGCGCTGGAGTCCGTTGCCGCTGCCGCAGGCGCCCACGGACTTTGTCGATGGCCTGTACACGATGTGTGGCAACGGCAGTGCCGCCGCGCACACCGGCGTGGGCATCCACCTGTATGCGGCCACCGCCGACATGCAGGGGCGCTATTTCTACGACGCCGATGGCGAGCTGCTGATCGTCCCGCAGCAGGGCCGTTTGCGCCTGCTCACCGAACTTGGCGTGATCGAGCTGGAGCCGCAGCAGATCGCGGTGATCCCGCGCGGTGTGCGCTTCCGCGTCGAGCTGCCCGACGGCTCGGCGCGCGGCTATGTCTGCGAGAACTTCGGTGGCCTGATGCGCCTGCCCGACCTGGGACCGATCGGCGCCAACGGCCTGGCCAACCCGCGCGACTTCGAAACGCCGCAGGCCGCCTACGAGGATGTCGAAGGCGAGTTCGAACTGATCGCCAAGTTCCAGGGCCTGCTGTGGCGCGCCGACATCGGCCATTCGCCGCTGGACGTGGTCGCCTGGCACGGCAACTACGCGCCGTACCGCTACGACCTGCGCCGCTTCAACGTGATCGGCTCGATCAGCTTCGATCATCCGGACCCGAGCATCTTCACCGTGCTCACCGCGCCGAGCGAGATCCCGGGCACGGCGAACATGGACTTCGCCATCTTCCCGCCGCGCTGGCTGGTGGCGCAGCACACTTTCCGCCCGCCGTGGTTCCACCGCAACGTCGCCAGCGAGTTCATGGGCCTGGTGCACGGTGTGTACGACGCCAAGGCTGAAGGCTTCGCCCCGGGCGGCGCCTCGCTGCACAACTGCATGAGCGGCCATGGGCCGGACGCGGCGACGTTCGAGAAGGCATCGGCGGCGGACCTGTCCAGGGCGGACGTCATCGCCGACACGATGGCCTTCATGTTCGAAACCCGCGGCGTGCTGCGGCCCACCGCGCAGGCGATGAACGCCGGCCACCGGCAGCGCGACTACCAGCAATGCTGGGCCGGACTGAAAAAGCACTTCGTCGCGCCCTGACGCTGCCGCAACTGCGCGGCGGGCGTTGCCCGCCACGCGTTGTTCACGGCCCCCACCGGTAGCCTGTCGCGGAAGATCGTGCCGGGGAAGCCGATGAACCTCCGAATCCACTCTCTGTCTGCGTGCCTGTTCGCCTGCGTGTCGCTGGCGGCCTGCCAACGTGCGGCCGAGCCGGTCGCGCCGGACATGGACGCCGCCGCCCAGGCCGACGCCGCCGTGCCGCCGAACAACGACCAGCCCGCCGACGATGTACCGCCGGCCACTGCGCCGCCGGGCACCTTGCCGCCGCGCCTGCAACAAGGCGGCCAGGCCCTGGCGCGCTGGGACGGCTACGGCGACGTGCGCCTGGGCATGGACGCCGACCAGGTCCGCCAGGGCTGGGGCGGACAACTGGAAGGCGCGCCCGGCGCCGAACCGGAAGGGTGTTATTACCTGCGTCCCAAGTGGGCCGTGGAAGACCGCAGCTTCGGCTTCATGCTCGAGGCCGGCAAGCTGGTGCGCTACGACAGCGACAACCCGAAGGAACTGGCGCCCGGCGGTGGCCGCGTCGGCATGCCGGCGGCCGACATCACTACGCTTTACGCCGGCCACGTCGAGGCCCAGCCGCACAAGTACGAGGAAGGCGCCCAGTACCTGCGTGTCACCCAGGCCGGCCAGGCGGCCGCGCTGGTGTTCGAAACCGACGCCACCGGCAGGGTCACGCGCTGGCGCGTGGGCCTGCCGCCGCAGGTCGATTACGTCGAAGGCTGCTCCTGAGCCCACCGCCGCTGGTGCGGCGCGGGCGCCGGCGCCACAATCGCGGCCACCCTTGACGGAGATCGGCATATGCACAGCGCCACGCTCGCGGCGACAGGAAGTTTCCTGCTGGGGGTGCTGTTGCTCGCACTGGGCGGCGATTCCATCGTCAAGGCCGCCTCCGGCCTGGCCCAGCGCTTCGGCGCTTCGCCTTTCCTGGCCGGGCTGCTGTTGGTCGCGTTCGGCACCTCGCTGCCCGAGCTGGCGGTCAACGTGCGCGCAATCGCCGGCGGGATGGAGGAATTGGCGCTGGGCAATGCCATCGGCAGCAACATCGCCAATGTCGGCCTGACGCTCGGCGTGGCGGCGCTGGCGGCACCGTTGGCGGTGCGCATGCGGTTGTTGGCGCCGTTGCTGGTGGTGTTGGTGCTGGCGACGCTGGCGCTGATCGGCTTCGGCCTGGATGGGGTGATCGGCCGGATCGAGGGCGGGGTGTTGTTGCTGGCGTTCTGCGTGCTGGTGGCGTTGCTGCCGTCGCGGGTGCGGCATGAGCCGGCGGCGGTGCGCGAGAGCGTGGAGGGATTTGCGGCTACGCGGACCGAGCTGCAACTCAATCTACTGCGATTGGTGGTGGCGATGTTGCTGTTGTACTTCGGTGCGGGGCTGGTGGTGCGGCCGGCGCCGGTGCTGGGCGAGGCGATGGGGTTGTCGCCGTTGCTGGTCGGTTTGTTGCCGGTCGCGATCGTCACGGCGTTGCCGGAGATGGCGGCGGCGATCGCGGCGGCGCGGCGTGGGCAGGGCGATATGGTGGTGGGGCACGTGCTGGGGTCGAGCCTGTTCAATCTGCTGGTGATCGTGGGCGGCATGGCGCTGTGGCGGCCGCTGGTGTTGCCGGCGTCGTTCGTGCGGTTGGAGTTGCCCGCTGCGATTGCCTTTGCTTTGGTGCTGTACCCGATGCTGCGCGGGGATCTGCGGGTTAGCCGGGTGGAAGGCGGGATTTTGTTCGTGGCGTTCCTGGGCTGGGTGGTGTTGGAGTTGGCGCTGCTTGGTTAGCGGTGAGCACCGGTGGTCAGGTGTACGTGCGGGCGCCCTCCCCCGTTCCTGTCGGGACACCTTCTCCTTCAAGCGCGAGAAGGACAGCTCGCTTGAGCAGGATCCGGCAAGGTTCACGCAACCGGGAAGTCAGTCGTCCGTCGGTCGATTCGCGCTGTCCGGCGGCAACAGGTCGTCCGGTGTCGGCGAGGGGTCCGGGGCTTCGCTGCGGTCCGCTGGCAACGTGGGCCGCTCTGCCAACATCAGCGACAACGCGGTCTTCGCCATCATGTAGGCGCTGATCGGAGCGGTGATGAACAGGAAGGCGGTGATCAGCAGTTCGCGGGGCTGCGGGTCTTCGCCCAGGAAAAGGTGGTAGCCGACCGAGGCCAGCAGCACGCAGCCTACGCCCAGGGTGCTCGATTTGGTCGGAGCGTGCAGGCGCTTGAAGAAGTCGGACAGTTTCACCAGGCCGAAGGCGCCGACCAGGATGAAGAAGGTGCCGGCGATCAGCAGCACGCTCAACAGGTATTCGGTCAGGGCGATCATTCGACGATGTCCCGGCGCAAGACGTATTTGCTCAGCACCACCGTGCTGCCGAAGCCAAGCATGGCGATGACCAGGGCGGCTTCGAAGTAGATCGGTGAGTCCAGGTGCATGCCGAACAGCATCAGTTCGGCGATCGCGGTGACCGACAAGGTGTCCAGCGCCAGGATGCGGTCGGGCAGGGTGGGGCCGCGCAGCAGCCGCCACAGCGCCAGCATCATCGCCAGCCCGACGATGTGCATGCACACGATGATCGTGTTCTCGATGAAGAAGTGGCCGGTCACGGGAAGAGCTCCATCAACGGCTTCTCGTAGCGGTGCTTGATCTCGGCGATCAAGGTCTCCGGGTCGTCCAGGTGCAGTACGTGCACCAGCAGGTAGCGGCGGTCGTCCGACAGTTCGGCCGACACGGTGCCCGGCGTCAAGGTGATCATGCTGGTGAGCGCGGCGATGCCGTGGATGTTGGCGATATCCAGCGGCACCCAGATGAAGCCGGGGTGGATCCGCGATTCGGGACCGAGCACCTGGATGGCCACGCGCACGTTCGAGCGCACGATGTCCCACAGAGCGATCGCCAGCATCTTCGGGATGACGCGCAGCGAGCCGATCCGCGCGAATTCGCGGTCCAGGCGCGCGGCGAAGGGCGGCACCACGGTGGCGAGCGCGACGCCCATGACCACGGCGCTGAAGCCGAGGCTGTCGGTCAACAGCAGCCAGAACACGAAGATGGTGACGCTGATCGGCAGGGACGGGTACAGCCGTCGCCAACGCGGGCGGGTGCGGGACGATGTCATGGCTGCCTCATCGCGGGCCGGGTCTGCCGCAGCACTTGCAGGTAATCATCCGCCTGGTGCAGCTGCCGCGCCATGGCAGCGGTGTGCTGCATCAGCGGGCCGGCGGCCACGGTCATGGCCAGCAGGTAGCCGAGCAGCAGCACGGTCGCCGCGGTTTCGGCCGGACGCAGGCGCGCGCGCGCGGGCGCCGGCACCGGCGCCGGGGTCTCGGGCACGCGCCAGAACAGGCGTATGCCGGCGCGGCTCAGGCCGATGATCACCAGCAGGCTGCCGCCGAGCACGGCGCTCCACACCGGCGCGACCTGCGCGTCCGGCACGTGGGCCAGCAAAGCGACCTTGGCCAGGAAGCCCGACAGCGGCGGCAAGCCGGCGATGGCGATGGCGGCGATGAAGTACAGCGTCCCCGGCACGCCGCGCCCGGGCAGCGGCGCGACCACGGCCTTGCGGTCGCTGGCATCGCCGCGGCGGCGGCGCACCAGGTCGGCGATCAGGAACAGCGCGGCGGCGGCGAAGGTGCTGTGCGGCAGGTAGTAGAGGCCGGCGGCGACCGCGCCCTGGTCGTCCAGCGCGAAGGCGACGAACAGCGTAGCCGCCGAGAACACGACCAGGTACGCCACCAGCACGCGCAGGCGGTTGGCCGCCATCACGCCAAAGGCGGCGAGCACCAGGGTCGCCAGGCCCGTCCACAGCAGCGCGCCGCGGCCGAATCCCTGCAGCGCGCCGGCGCCCGGCCCGAACCACAGCAGGCTCACGCGCAGGATCGCGTACAGCCCGACCTTGGTCATTACGACGAACAGCGCTGCCACTGCCGCAGGCGCGCGCGAGTAGGTTTCCGGCAGCCACAGGTACAGCGGCAGCAGCGCGGCTTTGCTGCAGAAGACCAGCAGCAGCAAGCCGAGGGCGGCGCGCGCCAGCGGCAGTTCGGCCGCCGGCAACCCGGCGATGCGTTGCGACAGCTCGGCCATGTTGAGCGAGCCGAGCAAGGCGTAGAGCAGGCCGAGCGCGATGAGGAACAGTGTCGAGGCGGTGATGTTGAACACCACGTAGTGCAGGCCCACGCGCATGCGCAGGCCGCGGCCACCGCTGACCAGCAGGCCGTAGGAGGCGATCAGCATCACCTCGAAAAACACGAACAGGTTGAAGATGTCGCCGGTGAGGAAGGCACCGTTGAGGCCCATGAGCTGGAACTGGAACAGTGCATGGAAATGCGGCGCGCGGCGGTCCCAGCCGGCGCAGGCGTGCAACAGGCAGGCGATGGACAGGCACAGCGTGGTCAGCAGCATCCACGCGGCGAGCCGGTCGGCGACCAGGGCGATACCCAGCCGCGAGGGCCAGTCGCCGAGCAGGTAGACGTGGATCTGGCCGCTGGCCGTGGCGAGGAACAACGCGACCACGGCCAGCGCCAGCAGGCCCAGGCTGGCCCAGGCCACGCCGCGCTGCACGCTCACGCCGAAGCGGCGGTGCTCGACGAACAGCGAAGCGATGGCGCCCAGCAGCGGAATCAGGATCGGCAGGACCGGCAGGTGGTTCAACGCCCGTGCTCCTGCTTCGATGCCGCCGCGCCGGCCGGCGCAGGATCCTCGTGGCCATCGACGTGGTCGCTGCCGTTGTCGGCGCGGCTGCGGATCGCCAGCACCAGGCTGACCGCGGTCATCGCGAAGGCGATGACGATGGCGGTCAGCACCAGCGCCTGCGGCAGGGGGTCGGTGTGCTGGGCCAGGTTCGGCGCGATGCCTTCGCGCAGCACCGGCGCCTGGCCCTCGCGCAGGCGGCCGCCGGCGAAGATCAGCAGGTTGGTCGCGTAGGACAGGAAGGTGAGCCCGAGGATCACGTCGAAGCTGCGCGCGCGCAGCAGCAGGTAGATGCCGCAGGCGGAGAGGATGCCGATGGCGCTGGCCAGGGCGAGTTCCATCAGTGGCGTACTCCCGTGCGTGCCGAGCGCTGCGCCGGGTCTATCACCCCGTGCCGCGAGCGGTGGGTCAGCGAAGGCTTTACCGTGCCCATCATCGACAACATCAACATGACCGCGCCGAACACCACCAGGTAGACGCCGCTGTCGAAGCCCATCGCGCTGGCCAGCTCCAGGGAGCCGATCAGCGGCACGTTCCATTCCAGGTGCCCGCTGGTGAGGAAGGGCACGCCGAACAGCATCGAGGCCGCGCCGCTGGCCAGGGCGATGGCCAGGCCAATGCCAATACAGCGCACGTAATCGAAGCCGAAGCGCGACTCCACCGAGGCGTGGCCCTGGATGACGTACTGCATCAACAGCGGCACGGCCAGCACCAGCCCGGCGATGAAGCCGCCGCCGGGCGCGTTGTGGCCGCGCAGGAACAGGAAGAACGAGACCGTCACGATCAGCGGGAACATGATCTGCGCCAGGTCGGCCGGCACCGGCAGCTTGATCGGCGGGCCGGGCATCACCTTCTCCGGCGCCATGCGCGCGCGCCGCAGCAGCGCATGCACGACCAGCCCGGCGATGGCGAACACGGTGATCTCGCCAAAGGTATCGAAGCCGCGGAAGTCGACCAGGATGACGTTGACCACGTTGTGCCCGTAGGCCTCCGGCAGGGCGCGCGCGAGCATCTCGCCGGCCATGGTGCGGCTGGGGCGGGTCATCAAGGTATAGGCCAGCGCGGCCAGGCCGAGGCCGCAGGCGATCGCGATGCCGGCGTCGCGTACGCGGGCCAGGCGCGCGCGCTCGGGCGGGGAAGTGCTGGGGAGGTAGTTCATTGCCAGCAGCATCAGCGCCAGGGTGACCATTTCCACCAGCAACTGGGTCAGCGCCAGGTCGGGCGCCGACAGGAAGACGAACACCAGGCTCACCGCCAGGCCGGTACCGCCGAGCACGAGCACGGCCAGCAGGCGCTGGCGATGCAGGAACAGCCCGCCCAGCGCGCACGCCACCAGCAACAGCCAAAGCGCCCAACCCAGCAGCGGGATCGGCTGCGGTGCCTGCCAGGGCGGCAGGCCGGTGGCACCGATGAAGGGGGTCGCGCCCACCACCAGCGCCGCGCACACCAGCAGCAACAGCATGCGCTGCATGCGCCCGTCGACGATCAGGCCGGTGAAACGCGAAGCCAGCGCCGACAAGGCACCCAGGTGCCAGTGGAACAGCCAGCGTCCCTGCGAGCGGGTCACTACCGCATGGAAGTCCAGCAGCCATCGCAGGCCGAAGTACAACGCCACGCCCCCCACCGTGCCGGCCATGCTCATCGCCAGCGGCCAGCTCCAGCCGTGCCAGATCGCCAGGCTGTAGGCCGGCAGTTCCGGCCCCAGGATCGCCCCGGCCGCCACGCGCAGCACCGGTGCGACGGTCAGGGCCGGCGCCACGCCCACCGCCACGCAGGCGGCGACCAGCACGGCGACCGGAATGCGCATCCAGCGCGGCGGCTCGTGCGGCGTGCGGTCGATATCGCGCGGGCCCTGGCCAAAGAAGGTGTCGTGCACGAAGCGCAGGCTGTAGGCCACGCCGAGCACGCCGGCCAGCAGCGCGGCGATCGAGGTGGCGATGCGCATCGGTGCGGGCGCTTCGGTTTCCAGTGCCACGGCGAAGAACATTTCCTTGGACAGGAAGCCGTTGAGCAAGGGAATGCCGGCCATCGCCAGCGAGGCGACGATGGCCAGCGCGCTGGTGTAGGGCAGGTAGCGGCGCAGGTTGCCGAGCCGGCGCATGTCGCGGGTGCCGGTCTCGTGGTCGATGATGCCCGCGGCCATGAACAGCGAGGCCTTGAACACGGCGTGGTTGAGGATATGGAAGACGCCGGCGACCACGGCCATCGGCGTGGACAGGCCGAACAGCATCGTGATCAGGCCCAGGTGCGAGATCGTCGAGTAGGCCAGCAGGCCCTTGAGGTCGTGCTGGAAGATCGCGTTCCAGGCGCCGAGCACCAGGGTCAACGCGCCGACGCCGCTGACCGTGTAGAAGAACAGGTCGCTGCCGGCCAACGCCGGGTGCAGGCGTGCCAGCAGGAACACGCCGGCCTTCACCATCGTTGCCGAATGCAGGTAGGCCGACACCGGCGTGGGTGCGGCCATCGCCTGCGGCAGCCAGAACTGGAACGGAAACTGCGCGCTCTTGGTGAAGATGCCGCCCAGCACCAGGAACAGCGCGGCCGGGTACCAAGGGCTCGCCCGCAAGGCCTGGCCGGAGGCGAGCACCACGTCCAGGTCGTAGCTGCCGACGATCCGGCCGATCAGCAGCACGCCGCCGAGCAGGGCCAGGCCGCCACCGCCGGTGATCACCAGGGCCATGCGCGCGCCTTCGCGGGCGTCGGCACGCTGGGTCCAGAATCCGATGAGCAGGAACGAACTGAGGCTGGTGAGCTCCCAGAACACCATCAGCAGCAGCAGGTTTCCGGCCAGCACCAGGCCGAGCATCGCGCCCATGAACAGCAGCAGGAACGCGTAGAAGCGCGCCGCGCTGTCTTCGCGATCGAGGTAGTAGTGCGCGTACATCACCACCAGCGCGCCGATCGCCAGCACCAGGGTGGCGAACATCCACGCCAGGCCGTCCAGCCGCAGTGCGAAGCTCAGCCCGACCTGCGGCAGCCAGGCGTGTTCGCCGCGCACGACATGGCCGGCGAACACGGCCGGCGCCAGCCAGGCCAGCAGCAACAGGCCCAATAGCGGCGCGCCGCCGGCCACCCACGCCAACAGGCCGCGCGGCCTGGCGCGCAGCGAGGCGATCGCCGCGGCGGCCGCGAACGGCAACGCCAGCAGGATTTCGAGGAATGGGATCATGCAGGGATCGTGCCTTGTAGCGGGCGAGTCGCGAGCAGTGCCCCGAGTCTAACAGGGCGCCGCTGCCGTACCGGGCGCGGATGAACAAGCTGTTCGGTTTGCTCGCCGCTTCGCGCGCAGGCCGATCTAGGAGGCCGCGTCGCCATGGTCGCGCACGAACAAGGTGTCGGTCTGCACCGTGTGCAGGATGTGCCCGGCCACGTCGCCCAGCAGCAGGCCCGACAGTGCGCTGCGGCCATGCCCACCGACGACGGCCAGTTCGACGCCGTGGTCGCGCACGTAATCGCGCAACAGACGCGAGGGCTCGGCCTCGGCCACGACGGCATCGAGGCGGCCGCGCAGGTCGGTCGGCAGGCCGAGTGCATCGATGGCGCGCCCCAGCGCACCCTGGGCACGCTGGCGTGCCTGGGCCAGTGCGGCGGCCGCATGCGCATCGCGCTGGCCCAGGCGCGGCACGTGGAAGGCGTGCAGCGCGCCCAGCGAGACGGGCGTGCCGAACAGCGACAGCGCCATCTGCAGCGCGTGCGCGGCGGTGGCCGACAGGTCGCTGGCCCACGCCATGCTGCGGTAAGGGCCGTGCATGCGGCGGTGGACCACCAGCAGCGGCAGCGCGCTGTGCCGCGACAGCCAGGCGACCGACGAGCCCAGGCTTGGCTGGGTGAACAAGGCGTTGCGCGCGACACCGGCGACGATCAGCCCACAGCCGCGCGCCTGTGCCACGCGCAGCAGCGCCCGGCCCACCGCGCCGCTTTCGACATGCACTTCCAATTCGACATCGTCCACCGCGAAGTCGCGGCGCAACCGCTGCTCGACCACCTGCGACAGCAGCGCCGGCCGTTGCCACGGCGGCGTGCCCAGGATGGGGTCGTGGAAATCGAGCTCCTGCGTGGACGGCAGGACCGTCGCCACCACCAGGCGGGCGCGCCATAGCCGCGCCAACTGCACGGCGCGGTCGAAGGCGCGATCGCCGCGCGCGCTCAGGTCGGTGGCCAACAGCAGCGCGGCGGGGGCAACGGCGGCGTCGGACATTGCAGCTCTCCGGGGAGGTCGCCAGCGCAGTCTACGCTCGCACGCGTGAGGCCCCGTATCATGGTGGCATGTCGATCGCTTCGCCGATTTCCGCCGTGCCCGCACCGCCGCCGCTCCGTCACGCCTGGCTGTTCGGCGGCAGCGGGCAGATTGGCGAACGCGTGCTGCAGCGGCTGCTCGCACAGGGTTGCCAGGTCACCGCCTGGTCGCGGCAAGCGCGCGCCGCGCGGCCCGGGCTGGTGTGGCGGCACGGCGATCTCGGCGGGGCGGGCGCGGTGCCGGAGGGCATCGATGCGATTTTCAGTTGCGGCCCGCTGGACCACTTCGCGCGCTGGTTCCAGGGCCAGCCCGGCACGCCGGCGCGCATCGTCGCTTTCGGCTCGACCAGTGTCGAGGTCAAGGCCGGTTCGGCCAATGCCGGCGAGCGCGACGTCGCCCGGCGCCTGGCCGAGGCCGAGGCAACGCTGTTCGCCAGTGCCGCCGCCCGTGGCAGCGCGGCCACGGTGCTGCGCCCCACGCTGGTCTACGGCGCCGGACGCGATGCCACGCTGAGCGTGATCGCGGCGATGGCGCGGCAACATGGCTTCTTCGTCCTGCCGCGCAGCGCCAATGGCCTGCGCCAGCCGGTGCATGTCGACGACCTGGCCGATGCCGCCCTGGCGGCCAGTGCCGCACCGGCGAGCTTCCAGCGCGCCTATGCGGTCGGCGGCGGCGAAGTGCTCGGTTACGACGAGATGGTGGCGCGGGTGTTGCGCGCGCTGTCGCCGCCGGTGCGGCTGCATCGCGTGCCCACGCCGGTGTTCGCCGCGGCGTTGCGCCTGGCGCATGCGGCAGGACGCCTGCGCGGCATGAGCGGCGAGGCCCTGCAGCGGATGCGCGCGGACCTGGTGTTCGACCTGGCCCCGGCGCAGCGCGATTTCGGCTACGCGCCGCGCGCGTTTGCGCCCGATGCGTGCGAGCTCGGCCTGGCGCCGGGCTGAGGGCTCAGTAGCGCCAGCCCATGCGGCGGTAGAACTTGGCCAATACCCAGGCCGGGCCGATCAACAGATAGACCAGGTCGGTGAGGAAGCTGGGTTTGCGGCCTTCGAACTTGTGGCCGATGAACTGGGCGATCCAGGCCACGACGAATACAGCGATGGCCAGCCACAACAGGTTCTGCAGGCCGATGCGCATTTCCAGCAGCCGGCACAGGCAGGCGCAGAAGAAGAACACCGCCAGCATGCCCAGGCCCATGCGGCGCGAGAGGCGGTTGTAGAACGTCCAGGCGCCGAACATCGCCAGCGCGGCCCAGATGCCGCTGCGCAGCAGGGTGCCGCCGACCGGGATGCACCACAGCAACGCGACCACCGACCACAGGATGGCCGGCACGGCGACGACGTGGATCTGCTGGTTCAGCGGATTGCGGTGGTCGCCGGAGTAGCTGGCGAAGAAGCGGTCGATCGGTCTGATGGCGCGGGTGTCCATGTTCCCTCCCAGGAAGCTGCGTCTTCGATCAGTCGATTGAAATGCCCGCCAGGCGCTGCAGGGCTTCGGCGTATTTGGCGCGGGTGCGGTCGATGACTTCGGCCGGCAACTTCGGGCCCGGGGCGGTCTTGCCCCAGTCCAGCGTCTCCAGATAATCACGCACGAACTGCTTGTCGTAGCTCGGCGGGCTGGTGCCGACTTCGTACTGGTCGGCCGGCCAGTAGCGCGAGGAATCCGGGGTCAGCATCTCGTCCATGATGTACAGGCGGCCGTCGGCATCGGTGCCGAATTCGAACTTGGTGTCGGCCAGCAGGATGCCGCGTTCGGCGGCGAAGTCGGCGGCGAAACGGTAGATGCGCAGCGTGGCGTCGCGCACGCGCTCGGCCAGCTCGGCGCCGACGGTCTTGACCATGGCGTCGAAGTCGATGTTCTCGTCGTGGTCGCCCACTGCCGCCTTGGTCGAGGGGGTGAAGATCGGCTCTTCCAGTTTCTGCGCCTGGCGCAGGCCGTCGGGCAGTTCGATGCCGCTGACCTTGCCGGTGCGCTGGTAGTCCTTCCAGCCGCTGCCGATCAGGTAGCCGCGGGCGATCGCCTCCACCGGCACCGGCTTCAGCTTGCGCGTCACCACCGCGCGCTTGGCGTACAGCGCCGCGTCCACGCCCTCGGGCAGCACGCTGGCTACCGCTATGCCGGTGAGGTGGTTGGGCATCAGGTGTTCGGTCTTCTTGAACCAGAAGTTCGACACCTGGCACAGCATTTCACCCTTGCCGGGGATCGGATCGGGCAGCACCACATCGAAGGCCGAGAGACGGTCGGTGGCGACCATCAGCAGGTAGTCGCCGGCAGGCGTGCCCGCCGGAAGCCGCTCGCGCGGGATATCGAACACATCGCGGACCTTGCCGCGGTGACGCAAGGGCAGGCCGGGGAGATCGGATTGCAACAGCGTGGTCGACACAGGCACTCCTAAGGACTTCGCATGGCGCTGTCCCCGGGACCCGTCGGGCCCGCGGACGACAGCGGGCCGCGTAGTGTACGGCGCTTCCGGCCCGGATGCGTGCCAGCCCCCAAGGGGCTGGCGGGGCGTGGCCCGGGGGCGGTAGCGGGGCCGCCCGGCGCCGCGCCCTGGCGTAGAATTGCCGGCCCTGTCCCCCCACCTCGCCCGACATGCGCTGGTATGGAAAATTGCTGGGTTTCATCGCTGGCGCGCTGCTGTTCCGGCCCAATCCGCTGTTCGGTGCCCTGGTCGGCCTGCTGCTCGGCCATGCGGTGGACCGGGGCTGGTTCAATGCCGAGCGCGACGACCCCTACCGCGAGCTGGGCGTGAGCACCGACGCCACCGCCGCGGAGATCGACCTGGCCTACCGCCGGCTGATGTCGCAGTACCACCCCGACAAGGTGGCCGGCGCCGCGCCCGAACTGCGGCGCCAGGCCGAGCGCCGCGCCAGCCAGATCAACGCCGCCTACGACCGCATCCAGCGCCGCCGCCGGCGCTGATACTTCCGGAGACCGATATGTCCGACTGCATCATCGCCCCGTCCATCCTTTCGGCCGACTTCGCGCGCCTGGGCGAGGAGGTCGACAACGTTCTGGCCGCCGGCGCCGACTGGGTGCATTTCGACGTGATGGACAACCACTACGTGCCGAACCTGACCATCGGCCCGATGGTCTGCCAGGCGCTGCGCAAGCACGGCGTGACCGCGCCGATCGACGTCCACCTGATGGTCGAGCCGGTGGACCGCATCGTCCCGGACTTCGCCGAGGCCGGCGCCACGTACATCAGCTTCCATCCCGAAGCCAGCCGCCACGTCCACCGCACCATCCAGTTGATCAAGTCGCACGGCTGCAAGGCCGGCGTGGTGCTCAACCCGGCCACCCCGGTCGACTTCCTCGACTGGGTGCTGGAAGACCTGGACCTGGTGCTGCTGATGTCGGTCAACCCCGGCTTCGGCGGCCAGGCCTTCATTCCCTCGGCGCTGGACAAGCTGCGCGCGGTGCGCAAGAAGATCGACGCGCTGGGCAAGCCGATCCGGCTGGAGATCGATGGCGGGGTCAAGGCCGACAACATCGGCCAGATCGCCGCCGCCGGGGCCGACACCTTCGTCGCCGGCTCGGCGATCTTCAACGCGCCCGACTACGCCGATGTCATCGCCAGGATGCGCGCGGCGGTGGCGGCGGCGCGATGAGCACGGCCGCGCTGAAGATCCGCCCGGCGAGGCCGGAGGATGCCTCGCTGCTGCACGAGCTGGTCACCGCGCTGGCGGTGTACGAGCGCGAACCCGATGCAGTGAAAGCCAGCGTCGGGGACCTGCGCGCCAGCCTGTTCGGGCCCGGCGCGACCGCGCATGCGCTGATCTGCGAGCAGGGCGGCGCGGCGGTGGGCTTTGCGGTGTACTTCTTCAATTATTCGACCTGGCTGGGCCGCAACGGCCTGTACCTGGAAGACCTGTTCGTGCGCCCCGAGCATCGGGGGCAGGGCGCGGGCCTGGCGCTGCTGCGGCACCTGGCCGGCCTGGCGGTGGCGCGCGAGTGCGGGCGCTTCGAATGGGCGGTACTGGACTGGAACCAGCCGGCGATCGACTTCTATCGTGCCGCGGGCGCAAAGCCCATGGACGAGTGGACGGTCTACCGGATGGAAGGCCAGGCCCTGCGCGACTTCGCCGCGGGCGGCTGAGCGGGCATGCCGCGCTCGCCGCGTCGATCGGTACTGCCGGGGGAGGGGCCGGCGGCCCCGATCGACGCGGACGTTGCCGCTTTCGAAGTGCGCCGCGGGAGAGAGGTCGCGGCGCCTTGAACGAGACCGGCCCCTTGGCCGTCCTCTGGGAAATTGGAGGCTGATCCTGCCTCCGCCCGTCGTCCTTGCTATGGCCTTCCACGTTAGGCCGCGTCGGTTACATCGCCATGACACGGCGGCGCGATCGCACGCCGTGGTGAATGCGTTCACGAGGACGGTAGCGCGGGGTTGCTAGCGTGCAGGCCTCCCTCGATACCTCGGACACCGCATGCGGGCACCGCGCTGGCGATTGATCCTCAACGGCAAATCCGCCGGCGACGATGCCGTGCGCAGCGCCGTGGCCGATTGGCGCGGACGCGGCGTCCGATTGGATGTGCGGGTGACCTGGGAGAGCGGCGATGCCGAGCGCCATGTCGCCGAAGCCATCGCCGACGGGGTGGACACGGTGATCGCCGGCGGGGGCGACGGCACGCTCAGCGAGGTCGCCACGACTCTGGCGCATCGCGGCGAGCCCGCCGCTGCATTGCCCGCGCTCGGCTTGCTGCCGCTGGGCACGGCCAATGATTTCGCCAGCGCCGCCGGCATCCCGGTCGCGCCGGACGAGGCGCTGGCCCTGATCGCCGAACGCGCCGCCGAGCCCTTCGACCTGCTGCGCATCCGCGCTGGCGATACGGTGCACTGGTGCGCGAACGTCGCCAGTGGCGGTTTCGGCACCCAGGTCACGGTCGAGACCCACGATGGCTTGAAGGACCTGCTCGGCGGGCTGGCCTATCTCATCACCGGCCTGTCGCGCCTGGGGCGTATCGATCCGGTCCAGGCGCGCCTGCGCGGCCCGGACTTCGCCTGGGAAGGCGGCTTCGTCGCCCTGGGGATCGGCAACGGCCGCCAGGCCGGCGGCGGCCAGGCATTGTGCCCCGATGCCCGCATCGACGACGGCCTGCTGGACCTGACGATCATCCCCGAGCTCGAGGGCGAGATCGCCGCCACGCTCGGTGCCCTGCTCACCGGCGGCAAGCGCGGCGCGCTGGAACACGTGGCCGTGCGCCAGCGCATGCCCTGGTTGGACATCGAGGGCGATGTCCCCCTGACCTTGAACCTGGATGGCGAACCGGTGGAGTCCAGCCACTTCCGCATCGAGTGCGTGCGCCATCGCCTGCGCCTGCACCTGCCCGCCGGTTGCCCGCTGCGCGAGGACACCGCGGCGGGCTGAGGGTTTCGTCGGCTACGGCGCCGACACGGACCGGGCTTTGGGTTAAAGTGTGGCCGTGTCCACTCAGACGACCCCGCGTTCCTTCTCTTCCGCTCGCCGCTGGTGGCGATGGTGGCCCGTAGCCGTCGTCCGTCCCGCCCCCGCGCCCTCCCGGAAGGAAAGTCGTCTTGATCACTGCCGAGCAGTTCCAGCAGCAGGCCGCTGAAGGCCACACGCGAATCCCTGTCGTCCGCGAAGTGCTGTCCGACCTGGACACGCCGCTTTCGGTCTACCTGAAGCTCGCCGACGGTCCGTATACCTATCTGTTCGAATCGGTCGAAGGCGGCGAGCGCTTCGGCCGCTATTCCATCATCGGCCTGCCGGCGCGCCGGGTGTACAGCTTCCGCGGCCATACGCTGGAAGTGAGCGAGCTCGGCGAGGTGGTCGAAACCCGCCAGGTCGCCGACCCGCTGGCCGAGGTCGAAGCCCTGCGCGCCGAACATTCGGTGCCGCGTTTCGACGGCCTGCCCGGGTTTACCGGCGGGCTGGTCGGCTGGTTCGGCTTCGAGTGCATCCAGTACATCGAGCCGCGCCTGGCGGCCGGCGACAAGCCCGACGAGCTCGGCACCCCGGACATCCTGCTGATGCTGTCCGAAGAGCTGGCGGTGTTCGACAACCTCAAGGGCCGGCTGTACCTGATCGTGCATGCCGACCCGCGCCAGCCGCAGGCCTTCGCGCGCGCCAACCGCCGCCTGGACGAGTTGTCGCACCGCTTGCGCCAGGCCGGTGCCGGCTACCCGCAGGCGCAGGTGTCCGACGCGATCGACGAGCAGGATTTCCGCTCTTCCTTCACCCGCGAGCAGTACCACGAGGTGGTGCGCAAGGCGCAGGAATACGTGCGTGCCGGCGACATCTTCCAGGTCGTGCCCTCGCAGCGCCTGCGCGTGCCGTTCCGCGCCCGGCCGATCGACGTGTACCGGGCGCTGCGTGCGCTGAATCCCTCGCCCTACATGTATTACGTCGACGTGGGCGGCACCCAGGTGGTCGGTTCGTCGCCGGAGATCCTGGCGCGCCTGCGCGACGGCGTGGTCACGGTGCGGCCGATCGCCGGCACGCGCCCGCGCGGCGCCACGCCCGAACAGGACCTGGCACTGGAAGCCGAGCTGCTGGCCGACCCGAAGGAACGCGCCGAGCACGTGATGCTGATCGACCTCGGCCGCAACGACGTCGGCCGCGTCGCCGAGGCCGGCACCGTGCAGGTGGGCGAGCAGTTCGTGATCGAGCGCTACAGCCACGTCATGCACATCGTCAGCGAGGTCACCGGCAAGCTGAAGGCCGGCCTGAGCTATAGCGACGTGCTGCGCGCGACCTTCCCGGCCGGCACCGTGAGCGGGGCGCCGAAGATCCGTGCGCTGGAAATCATCCGCGAACTCGAGCCGGTGCGTCGCAACGTCTACTCCGGCGCGGTCGGCTACATCGGCTGGCACGGCGATGCCGATACCGCCATCGCCATCCGCACCGCGGTGATCCAGGACGGGCACCTCTACGTCCAGGCCGGCGGCGGCGTGGTCTACGACTCCGACCCTGACGCCGAATGGCAGGAAACCATGAACAAGGGCCGCGCGCTGTTCCGCGCCGTCGCCCAGGCAGCGAAGGGGTTGTGAGCGTGAGTGTGATCGACGTGGGCGCGCAGGCGCGGATCGGCTTTCGCAACGACTACAGCGAGGGTGCGCACCCTCGGTTGCTGCAGGCCCTGGCCGCTGCCAGCGCCGAGCAGAATGCCGGCTACGGCCTGGACCAGCACAGCGAACGCGCCGCGGACCTGATCCGCACCGCCTGCGCCAGCCCGCAGGCGCACGTACACCTGCTGGCCGGCGGCACCCAGACCAACCTCACCGCGATCGGCGCCTTCCTGCGCCCGCACCAGGCGGTGATCGCGGCCGAGAGCGGCCACATCGCCGTGCACGAGACCGGGGCGATCGAACTGACCGGGCACAAGGTGCTCACTGCACCGGCGGCCGACGGCAAGCTGACGCCCGCTGCGATCGAGGTGCTGCTGGCCACCCACGACAACGAACACCTGGTGCAGCCGCGCCTGGTCTATGTCTCCAACACCACCGAGCTCGGCACGATCTATCGACGCGCCGAGCTGGAGGCGATATCGCGCCTGTGCCGTGAGCGCGGATTACTGCTGTTCCTCGACGGCGCGCGCCTGGGCGCGGCGCTGACCGCCGAGGGCAACGACCTCACCCTGGCCGACATCGCCGCCTTGACCGATGCCTTCTATATCGGTGGCACCAAGAACGGCGCCTTGCTCGGCGAAGCGCTGGTGATCGTCAATCCCGTGCTGCAAGCCGACTTCCGCTATCTGCTCAAGCAGCGCGGCGCGCTGCTGGCCAAGGGCATGGTGCTGGGGGCGCAGTTCGCCGCGCTGTTCGAGGACGGGCTGTTCTTCGCCTTGGCCGAGCATGCCAACCGCATGGCCCGGCGGCTGCGCGAAGGGCTGGAAGCGGCCGGTGCACGCTTCGTGGTGGACTCGCCGACCAACCAGCAGTTCATCGTCGTCACCCCGGCGCAGCGGGATGCGCTGGCCCGCCGCTACGACTTCGAGCGCTGGGAGACCCGCGCCGATGGCGAGGTCGTCATCCGTTTCGTCACCTCCTGGGCAACCACCGCGGCGATGGTGGATACGCTGTGCCAGGACTACGCCGCCTTGGCTTGACCTTCCTGATCGCTCCCTGAGATCACCCCCATGCTGCTGATGCTCGACAACTACGACAGCTTCACCTACAACCTCGTGCAATACCTGCAGGCGCTGGGTGCCGAGGTCACGGTGGTGCGCAACGATGCGATGACGGTCGAGCAGATCGCCGCGCTGCGGCCCGAGCGCATCGTCGTCTCGCCCGGCCCGTGCACGCCGAACGAAGCCGGTGTCTCGCTGGAACTGATCGAGCGCATGGGGCCGACCACGCCCATCCTCGGCGTCTGCCTGGGCCACCAAGGCATCGGCCAGGTCTACGGCGGCGACGTGATCCGCGCCGGCAACATCATGCATGGCAAGACCTCGCCGATCCGCCACGAGGGCAAGGGCGTGTTCGCCGGCCTGCCGGACCGCTACGAGGCCACCCGCTATCACTCGCTGGTCGTGGACAAGAAGACCCTGCCGGGCGTGCTCGAAGTCACCGCCTGGACCGAGAACCCGGACGGGTCGATGGAAGAGATCATGGGCCTGCGCCATCGCCAGTACCCGGTGGAAGGCGTGCAGTTCCACCCCGAATCCATCCTCACCGAGCACGGCCACGCGCTGCTGCGCAACTTCCTCGAACGCCCGCTGTGACCGTCATGACCTTCAGCCCCCAGGAAGCGCTGCAGCGCACGATCGAACACCGCGAGATCTTCTTCGACGAGATGGTCATGCTGATGCGGCAGATCATGCGCGGCGAAGTCTCCGAGCCGATGACCGCCGCCATCCTCACCGGGCTGCGGGTCAAGAAGGAAACCGTCGGCGAGATCGCCGGCGCCGCGCAGGTGATGCGCGAGTTCTCGCGCACGGTGGACGTGCCCGACCGCACCCACCTGGTGGATATCGTGGGCACCGGCGGCGATGGCTCGCATACGTTCAACATCTCGACCTGCACGATGTTCGTGGCCGCCGCCGCCGGTGCGCGCGTGGCCAAGCACGGCAACCGCAGCGTGTCGTCCAAGTCTGGCAGCGCCGACGCGCTGGAGGCGCTGGGCGCGGTCATCGACCTGCAGCCGGAACAGGTGGCGCAGGCCATCGAACGCAGCGGCATCGGCTTCATGTTCGCGCCGGTGCACCACCCGGCGATGAAGGTGGTGGCGCCGGTGCGGCGCGAGATGGGCGTGCGCACCATCTTCAACATCCTCGGCCCGCTGACCAATCCGGCCGGCGCGCCGAGCATCCTGATGGGCGTGTTCCATCCGGACCTGGTCGGCATCCAGGCGCGCGTGCTGCACGAGCTCGGCGCCGAACGCGCGCTGGTGGTGTGGGGGCGCGATGGCATGGACGAGCTTTCGCTGGGCGCCGGCACCCTGGTGGGCGAGCTGCGCGACGGCCAGGTGCGCGAGTACGAACTGCACCCGGAGGATTTCGGCATCGCCATGTCGCACAGCCGCAACCTCAAGGTGGCCGACCCGGACGAGTCGCGGGCAATGCTGCTGGGCGTGCTCGACAACCAGCCCGGCCCGGCACTGGATATCGTGGCCTTCAATGCCGGTGCGGCGCTATATGTGGCCGGCGTGGCCGGCGATATCGCCGATGGCATCGCGCGCGCGCGCGCGGCGATTGCCGACGGTGGCGCGCACGCCAAGCTGCGCGAGTTCGTGGCCGTCACCCGCGCGCTGGCCTCGCAATGACCTGCGTCCGTGATGGCCGGCGTGGCGGCTTTGGCCGATAATGCGCGGTCTTCCGGATCTTTTGCGATGAGCGACATCCTCAACACCATCCTGGCCCGCAAGGCTGAAGAAGTCGCCGAGCGCAGCGCGCGCGTACCGTTGGCCGAAGTCGTGGCGCTTGCCGCCGACGCCTTGCCGGTGCGCGGGTTCGCCGAGGCGCTGCAGTCCGCCGTGGCCCGCGGCGAACCGGCGGTGATCGCCGAAGTGAAGAAGGCCAGCCCGTCGAAAGGCGTGATCCGGCCGGATTTCCACCCGGCCGACATTGCCGTGAGCTACGAGTTCGGCGGCGCCAGCTGCCTGTCGGTGCTGACCGACGTCGATTTTTTCCAGGGCGCCGACGATTACCTGCGCCAGGCCCGCGAGGCCTGCACGCTGCCGGTGCTGCGCAAGGATTTCACGGTCGACCCTTACCAGGTGTACGAGGCCCGCGCCCTGGGCGCCGACTGCATCCTGCTGATCGTCGCCGCCTTGGAGGACGCGCAGCTGGCCGACCTGTCCGGGCTGGCCCTGCAGCTGGGCATGGACGTGCTGGTGGAAGTGCATGACATCGACGAACTGGAACGGGCGATCCAGGTGCCCGTGCCGCTGATCGGCATCAACAACCGCAACCTGCGGACCTTCGAAGTGACGCTGGATACCACCTTGTCGATGCGCGCCGCGGTGCCGCGCGACCGCCTGCTGGTCACCGAGAGCGGCATCTTCACGCCGCAGGACGTGGCGCTGATGCGCGGGCAGGGCGTCAACGCCTTCCTGGTCGGCGAGGCCTTCATGCGCGCCGAGGAACCGGGCGACGCTTTGCGCGAGCTGTTCTACCCGTGAGCGCGCAGCCGGCGACGAATGCCCCGCTGGTCGTCTTCGACTTCGACCACACCTTGTACGACGGCGACGCGGGCAGCCACCTGTTTGCCTGGCTGATCAAGCGCAATCCGCTGCGCCTGCTGGCGGCGCTGCTGCTCACGCCGCTGCTGGGACCGCTGGTGGCATTCCTGCCGACCCGGCGCCATGGCATTTCCGGCTACGTGTGGATTGCCACCTTCGGGCTGAAGGATGCGCGCGCGTTCAACCGGGTCATCGATGCCTACGTGCTGGCCCATCGCGCCGAACTGCAGGCGCGGCTGCTGCCGCATGCGCTGGCAGTGTTCGCCGGGCATCGCCGGGCGGGTGACCGCGTGGTGGTGGCCACCGGCGCGCCGCCGGAGCTGGCCCGGGCGATCCTGGGCTTCGTCGCGCACCAGGACGTGCCGGTGGTCGGCAGCCTGATCGGCCCGCGCCTGGGCGGCGTCGGCGCGGTGCGCCACTGCCACAACGAAGAGAAGATGCGGATGTTGCGCGAGCTGGGGTATGGCGACATCGCGATCGCCTATTCCGACAGCACGGCCGACCTGCCGCTGTTGCAGGCCGCGCGCGCGCCGGTGGTGGTCAATCCGAAGGCGCGCCGGGTGGACTATTTCCGCCAGGTGCTGCCGCCGGGCACGCCGATCCTCAACTGGGGATGCGCGGACCGGGCTGGGGAGCCGTTGCCGGGGTGAGGGCGCGCCTCAGCGCGTCCCGTACAACACCACCGTCTTGCCGCGCGCATGCAGCAGGCCGTCGGCCTGCAGCTTCTTCAATACCCGCCCGGCCATTTCGCGCGAGCAGCCCACCAGGCGCGCCAGTTCCTGGCGCGAGACGCGCAGCTGGGTGCCCTGTGGGTGGCTCATGGCTTCCGGCTCCTGGGCCAGGTCGTGCAGGGTGCGGACGATGCGGTCGGTGACATCCAGGAACGCCAGGCGGCTGGCCTTGCGGGTGGTGTCGAGGAGCCGTTTGGAAAGCTGAACCCCGATGGCGTAGAGCAGGCGGGGGGCGTCGGCGGCCAGGCTGCTCTGCAGCAGCTGGTGCAGGCGCTCGTAGCTGATCTCGGCCAGCTCGCACTGGGTGCGGGTGCGCAGGATCACCTCGCGCGTGTCCGACTCGATGAACAGCCCCATCTCGCCGACGAACTCGCCGGCGCCGAAGTAGCCCAGGACGAGCTCGCGGTCGTCCTCCTCCTCGGCAATGATGCTGATCGAGCCGCTGACCACGTAATAGAGCGTGCCGGCGGGATCGCCCGGGCGGAACACGTCGGTGCGGGTGGGGTAGCGGCGGCGATGGCTGTGGGCCAGGAAGCGCTCGATCGTCGCCGCGTCCAGCGTCAGCGGCGTGGTCGCTTGGCGGGCTGAGGTCGTAGCTGTGCTGTTACCTGGGCTCATGGCGGTTCCGCGGCTCAATTCCCGAAGCTTAACGGGATGGCTCACTCCAGGTAAACCGTTGTCTTCAGGCAACCGTTCCGCTGCCGGGCGCTTTGGCCCATAATCCCCCCCTTTCCCGTCCCCCATAGGAACGACCGCCGTGGTCAAGCCGTTGCCTCGCCTGAGGTTGCAGGGTTTCAACAACCTCACCAAGGCGCTGAGCTTCAACATCTACGACGTCTGCTACGCCCGCACGGAAGAAGAGCGCCAGCGTTACATCGAGTACATCGACGAGCAGTACGACGCCGATCGCCTGACCCAGATCCTGACGGATGTCGCCGAGATCATCGGTGCCAATATCCTCAATATCGCCCGCCAGGACTACGACCCGCAGGGTGCTTCGGTGACGATCCTCATCTCCGAGGAGCCGGTGATCGACAAGAAGCAGGCCGGCAAGGAGCTGATCTCCGATGCGGTGGTCGCGCACATGGACAAGAGCCACATCACCGTCCATACCTACCCGGAGACCCACCCGCAGGAAGGCATCGCCACGTTCCGCGCCGATATCGACGTCGCCACGTGCGGCGTGATTTCGCCGCTGAAGGCGTTGAACTACCTGATCGAGTCGCTCGAGTCGGACATCGTGATCATGGACTACCGCGTCCGTGGCTTCACCCGCGACGTGCGCGGCAAGAAGCATTTCATCGACCACAAGATCCACTCGATCCAGAACTTCCTGGCAAAGAACGTCAAGTCTCGTTACGAGATGTTCGACGTCAACGTCTACCAGGAAAACATCTTCCACACGAAGATGCACCTGAAGGACTTCGACCTGGACCAGTACCTGTTCGAAGAGAAGGCCAAGAACCTGTCGTTCAAGGAACGCATGAAGATCGAGGCGCTGCTCAAGCGCGAGATCGAAGAGCTGTTCCACGGCCGCAACCTGGCCGAGTAAGGGTTACAGGAGGTTCGGCCGCCGCCCGCTGGGATGGCGGCGCTGAATCGACCGGCGGGACGGCCCGCCACGCGGCGAAAACCGCGGACCACAGCCGACGGCGGCCCGGTGTGCAGACACCGGGCCGCTTTTTTTTTGTTCCGCGCACGGAGGAGTGCCATGTCCTGGATCTATCTGCTGCTGGCCGGCCTGTTCGAAATCGGCTTCGCGATGGGCCTGAAGTACAGCCAGGGGTTCACCCGGCTGTGGCCGAGCCTGGGCACCGCCGCGGCCGCGGCGATCAGCCTGTGGCTGCTGACCCAGGCCCTGCGCACCCTGCCGGTCGGCACCGCCTATGCGATATGGACCGGGATCGGCGCACTGGGCGTGGCGATCCTGGGCATCTTCCTGTTCGGCGACGGCGCCTCGTGGCCGCGCCTGGGCTGCATCGGGCTGATCGTGGCGGGCGTGGTGGGCTTGAAGCTGGTCGGCTGAAGGCTCAAAGCCGGTAAGCCACCGTCTTCATCACCTTCGACGCAAACGACATCGCCAGCGGAATCGGCTGCGGCAGCACGCGCGCCCCCGCCTGCTCGGCATGGTCCGCATGCCGCGCCTCGTCGGCCTTCATCACCCACAGGATCTCGCGGCTGCGCAGGTCGGCCGGCGGCAGGATGTCCAGGTGCTCGTCCAGGTGCGCTTCGACCTGGCGCTCGGTCTCCACCACGAAGCCCAGGCTCCAGTCGTCGCCACGCAGGGCCGCCACCGCGCCGAGGGCGTAGCTGCCCGCATACCAGAGGGGATTGAACACGCTGGGCCGGCTGTCCAGCTCGCGCAGCCGGTCGCCGCACCAGGACAGGTGGTCGGTTTCCTCCTGCGCCGCCTCCAGCAAGTGGGCGCGGGTGGTGGCGTCGCGGGCCACCGCGGCCTGGCCAAAATACAGGCCCTGGGCGCAGACCTCGCCGACATGGTTGATCCGCATCAGGCCGGCCGAATGGCGGCGTTCGGCATCGTCCAGCGGCACTTCGGGGGTCTTGCCCGCAGGGTTGGCGCGCAGGGCCGGCGGGTTGCCGAACACCGTCTCGAGCGCCCGCTGGGCCTCCAGCAGCACGCGGTCCAGGGGGCTGTGCCGGCGCAGGTCGCCGGGCCGGGAGGCAAGGGTGTGGTCCATGGCCGGATTCTCGCGCCGGGCCGGCGCCCTGCCAACCCGGGAGCGGCAGCCTTGCACGGGGTGCCGGGGCCTTGTACAATCCCGCCTCTTTCGTGCTCGCCCCAGCAGTTCCCGGCGCACGGCGAAAGGTTTCCACAACGCGCGGCAAAGTTCCGGCCTGCCGGAATCAGCCCGACTACACCAACCTAGAGTTCTCTCATGACTACGTTCACCGCAAAGTCCGAGACCGTCCAGCGCGACTGGTATCTCGTTGACGCTTCCGGCAAGACGCTTGGCCGTCTCGCTTCCGAACTGGCCCGCCGCCTGCGTGGCAAGCACAAGCCCGTCTACACCCCGCACGTCGACACCGGCGATTACCTCGTCGTGATCAACGCCGACAAGATCGCGGTGACCGGCAAGAAGCTGCAGGACAAGATGTACTACCGTTTCACCGGCTACATCGGCAACCTGAAGTCCGAGAACCTGGCCCAGGCGCTGGAGCGCCACCCGGAGCGCGTGATCGAGATCGCCGTCAAGGGCATGCTGCCGAAGGGCCCGCTGGGCCGCGACATGTATCGCAAGCTCAAGGTTTACGCCGGCCCGAATCATCCGCACGCCGCCCAGCAGCCGCAGGTCCTGGACATCTAATCATGGCTATCACTCAGAACTACGGCACTGGCCGTCGCAAGTCCTCCACTGCCCGCGTGTTCCTGCGCAAGGGCACCGGCAAGATCACCGTCAACGACCGTCCGCTGGACGAGTTCTTCGGCCGTGAGACCGCGCGCATGATCGTGCGCCAGCCGCTGGAGCTGACCAAGAACACCGAAAGCTTCGACATCATGGTCACCGCCGCTGGCGGCGGCACCACCGGCCAGGCCGGCGCCATCCGCCTGGGCATCGCCCGCGCGCTGGTGGAGTACGACGAGACGCTGAAGTCCGAGCTGCGCAAGGCCGGCTTCATGACCCGCGACGCCCGTGAGGTCGAGCGCAAGAAGGTCGGTCTGCACAAGGCCCGCCGCGCTACGCAGTTCTCCAAGCGCTGATCCATCGCGCTGGTGTGGGCGGACCCTCGGGTCCGCCACCCCCGAAAGCCCGGCCTTGGCCGGGCTTTCGTCGTTTCAGGACCTGTCGAACGCCGTGCGGCAGGCGCCAGGCAAAAAGAAAGGCCCGATCCTGAGATCGGGCCTTTCTGGATTTGGCTGCCCCGGATGGATTCGAACCACCGAATGTCTGAGTCAGAGTCAGATGCCTTACCACTTGGCGACGGGGCAATGGACAGCTTGCTTGGCGATTATCGCATGTCCGCAGAGGACTGGATACCGGCCGCCGGAAGCGAGAGTGATGCCTCGTTCCCGGGCCGGCGATTCTAGCGGCTCCGGGTTCCCGGCTCAAGTCCCGGATAATCCGCACAACCGTAACGCCCGCCGCTCAGGGCCGCCAGTTGGCGTTGTGTTCCCAGAACTCGACGCTGCGCCGATAGGCCTGGCGATCCAGCGCCACGCCCGAGCCGCCTTCGTCCACGCCTAGCGCATTGCGCATCATCGTGATCGGCGCCATCGGGATTTCCTCCGGCTGCGCCGTGTACAGGCAGCCGACGATGCCCCAGTCGGCCTCGATCGCCGTGCCTTCGCGCGCCAACTGCTCGCGGCTGTAGAGGATGGGCAGCAGGTAGTTCGCCACCGGCGCTTCCACGCCTTCGAACCAGCGCACCAGCACCGGCAGCTCCTCGCGGTTGCGTGCCTCGTAGGCCGAATGCAGCTGGTGGCGGTTGGCGTCGGTGATGGGCACGGTGAGGCAGCGGGTCGACGTCCAGTTGCGGTGCACATGCAGCTTGCAGAACGGCGCATAGCCATCGAGCACCGCCAATGGCGCTTCGGCGTTGAGCCGTTGTTCGAAGGCTTCGGGGGTGCAGTCCTGCACGGTGTTGCGGCGGGCCTCGCGCGGGAACAGGCGCGTACGGGCGAAGGCGGTGAGGACGATGGACATGACAGGCGCCTGGCTGAAGAGCCGGCACTGTACCCGAGCGGCCGGTCCTGCTGTCGCCGCGGGCCGTCGGGATTCGGCCGGGACCTGGACGAAGCCGCTGTAGGAGGGGCTTCAGCCCCGACGGCCGGGCCGATGACCCCAGCTCGCCAATGAGGCGCCGACGTGTCGATCCACACGGTCCAGGCTCGTCGCCCTCATAGCCCCCCGTGCCAGGAACTGCTCATGGCCCATCGCGCCGCACCCCCGATCGACCACAACTGGCCGCTGGTCGCTGCCGGCGCGCTGATCGGCTGCGTCGGCATCGGCGTGGTCTTCTCGCTGGCCGTGCTGCTGGCGCCGATGAGCGCCGACACCGGCTGGTCGCGCGCCGGCCTGTCGCTGGCGATGACGCTGGCATTCCTCGCCGCCGGCCTGGCCGCGTTTGCCTGGGGCGCGCTGAGCGACCGCTTCGGCCCGCGCGTGGTGGTGTTCGCCGGCGCGCTGCTGCTCGGCCTGGCCTGCCTGCTGGCCAGCCAGGCGCGCACGCTGCTGCAGTTCCAGCTCGCCTTCGGCCCGCTGATGGGCGTGGCGATGGCCAGCTTCTTCACCCCGATCATTTCCGCCACCGCGGTCTCGTTCGAGCGCCGCCGCAACCTGGCCGTGTCGCTGGTCTCGGCCGGCGTCGGCGTGGCGCCGCTGACGCTCTCGCCGCTGGTGGCCTGGCTGATCACCCAGTACGACTGGCGCCTCACCTTGCAGATCGTCGGCGTCCTGGCCTGGGGGCTGACCCTGCCGGCCACCTGGTTCCTGCGCACCTCGCCGGGCGCCGCGGCGGGCCAGGCCGAAGTGGGCGACACCGCGGGTGCGCCGCTCACCCTCGCCCAGGCGCTGCGCTCGCGCGCCTTCCTGGTCCTGGGCCTGACCTTCTTCGCCTGTTGCGCCGCCCACTCGGGCCCGATCTTCCATACCGTCAGCTACGCGATGGGCTGCGGCTTGCCGGTGACCGCCGCGGTGACCATCTACAGCATGGAAGGCGCGGCCGGGCTGGGCGGGCGCCTGTTGTTCGGGCTGGCCGCCGACCACCTCGGCGCCAAGCCGGTGCTGGTGGCCGGATTGCTGGTGCAAGCCTTCGCCGCTGCCGCGTACCTGACGGTGGACCAGCTCGGCGGCTTCTACGCGGTCGCGCTGGTCTTCGGCATGGCCTACGGCGGCACGATGCCGCTGTATGCCTCGCTCGCGCGACAGGCGTTCCCGGCACGCATCCTGGGCAGCGTGTTCGGCGCCGCCAGCCTGTTGTCCGGGCTGGGCATGGCGCTCGGGCCGCTGGTGGGCGGCTGGCTGTTCGACCGCTACGGCAGCTACACCTGGATGTACCTGGGGGCGATGGGGGTGGGGCTGGCGGCGGTGGCCATGGCCCTGCTGTTCCCGTCGAAGGACAGGCCGCCGGCATCGGCCTGGCAGGCGTAGGCAGGTGTACTGTGGGAGCGGCTTCAGCCGCGACAGCGATCCAACAGGTTGCGGCTCCGTCTGTCGGGGCTCAAGCCCCTCCCACAGCCATCAGGTGGCGCGAAGCACTTGAGGCGGCCGCTCGCCGATTTGCCAAGTCCGGCGGTTTGCCCGCCGGGCCGGCGACCATGACTTTCAGGACGGGAACCCAGGCCCATACAGGCGTACTTCTACGCAGTTGATGAATCTGGTTCATCGCCTCATTCGATGGAAGTTGTGTAATCGCAGGACTCCGCCCCGCTAGATTGCGAGGGGCGGCGCGCCGGGAGGGCGTGCCTGCGGCTGTTCGCGTCATCCCGCCGGTCGCCCGGCCGGGCTGGTTCTGAAACCCCCACCGCCTGTCGTCGCTTCCGGGTGACGGCAGGAATGCAGAGTGCGTTCCCCCATGTCCGTTCCGTTCCCGCTTTGCCCGCTGCTGCCCGGGCGCGCCGCTGTCCATCGCGGAGTGCGCACATGCTGATGGAAGCCGTACGGGTCGCCCTGCGGCGGCCTTACACCTTCGTCGTGATGGCGGTGCTGATCCTGATCGGCGGCGTCCTCGCCGCGCTGCGCACGCCCACCGACATCTTCCCGGAGATCGACATCCCGGTGATCGCGGTGGCCTGGACCTATACCGGCCTGCCGCCGGACGAAATGGCCGGCCGCGTGTCCTCGCAGTTCCAGCGCCTGCTCAGCACCACGGTCAACGACGTGGAGCACATCGAGGCCAACACCTATCCCGGCATCAGCGTCATCAAGGTGTACTTCCAGCCGGGCGTGGACATCGCGGTGGCCAACGCGCAGATCACCGCGTCCTCGCAGCTGGCCCTGCGGCAGATGCCCGCCGGCATCCAGCCGCCGGTGATCCTCAATTACAACGCCGCCACCGTGCCGATCCTGCAACTGGCGCTGTCGGGCAAGGGTCTGAGCGAGCAGACGCTGTCGGACATCGCCACCAACTCGGTGCGCACCCAGCTCATCACCGTGCCCGGCGCCGTGCTGCCGCTACCTTACGGCGGCAAGCAGCGCCTGGTGCAGATCGACGTGCGCCCCGAAGCGCTGCAGGCGCGCGGGCTGTCGGCGCAGGACATCGCCAATGCGCTGGCCGCGCAGAACGTGCTGACCCCCATCGGCACGCAGAAGATCGACAGCTACGAGTACACGCTGCAGCTCAACAGCGCGCCGTCGGCGATCGAGGACCTGGGCCGGATCCCGGTCAAGGTGGTCGATGGCGGCACCATCTACCTGCGCGACGTGGCCGATGTCCACGACGGCAACTCGCCGCAGACCAACATCGTCCATGTCGACGGTGGCCGCTCGGTGCTGATGTCCACGCTGAAGAACGGCCGCGCCTCGACCCTGGCGATCGTCGACGGCATCCGCGCCAAGCTCGAGGAGATCAAGGCCGGCCTGCCCGAGGCGCTGAAGGTGGTGCCGATCAACGACCAGTCGCTGTTCGTGCGCGCGGCCATCAAGGGCGTGGTCATGGAGGGCGCCATCGCCGCGGCGTTGACCAGCATCATGATCCTGCTGTTCCTGGGCAGCTGGCGCTCGACGGTGATCATCGCCATCTCGATCCCGCTGTCGATCCTCGGCTCGATCATCGCCTTGTCGGCCATCGGCCAGACCCTGAACCTGATGACGCTGGGCGGTCTGGCCCTGGCCATCGGCATCCTGGTCGACGATGCCACGGTGACCATCGAGAACGTCAACTGGCACCTGGAAAGCGGCAAGGACGTGGAGACCGCCATCCTCGACGGCGCCCAGCAGATCGTCACCCCGGCCTTCGTCTCGCTGCTGTGCATCTGCATCGCGTTCGTGCCGATGTTCTTCCTCGAAGGCGTCTCGCGCTACCTGTTCGTGCCGATGGCCGAGGCGGTCATCTTCGCCATGGTGTGCTCGTTCATCCTCTCGCGCACCCTGGTGCCGACGATGGCCATGTACCTGCTGCGACCGCATGCGGCGCACACCGACCTGCACGGCAACGACACCGCGCTGCCGCCGTCGCGCAACCCGCTGGTGCGGCTGCAGCGCGGGTTCGAGGCGAAGTTCGAGCGCTTCCGTGGCGGCTATCGCGACCTGCTCGCCGCCGCACTGGCCAACCGCGGCCGCTTCATCGCCGGCTTCGCCGTGGCGGTGGTGCTGTCGTTCGGGCTGGTGCCGTTCCTGGGCGCGAACTTCTTCCCGTCGGTCGATTCGGGCCAGGTACTGATGCACGTGCGCGTGCCGGTCGGCACCCGCGTGGAAGAAACCGCCGCACGCTTCGCCCAGATCGAACGCGCGGTGCGCGAGGTGATCCCCGAGGCGGAGATCGAGACCATGGTCGACAACATCGGCCTGCCGCCCAGCGCGATCAACCTGACCTACAACAACACCGGCGTGATGGGCCCGCAGGATGGCGACTTCCAGATCGCCCTGCGCGAAGGCCACCGGCCGACCGCCGACTATGTGCGCAAGCTGCGCGAAGTGCTGCCGCAGCGCTTTCCCGACACCACGTTCTCGTTCCCGCCGGCCGATATCGTCAGCCAGATCCTGAACTTCGGTGCGCCGGCGCCGATCGACATCCAGATCCGCGGCGGCAACCTCGACGGCAGCTACGCCTACGCCCAGGCCTTGTTGAAGAAGATCCGCGCCATCCCGGGCGTGGCCGATGCGCGCATCCAGCAGTCGCAGCGTGCGCCGCGCTTCAATGTCGACCTGGACCGTACCCAGGCCCAGCAACTCGGCCTGACCACGCGCGATGTCACCAACTCGCTGGTGGTCAACCTGGCCGGCAGCAGCCAGGTGGCGCCGACCTACTGGCTCAACCCGGCCAACGGCGTGACCTACTCGATCGTGATGCAGACCCCGCAGCGCGAGCTCGACTCGCTCAGCGCCCTGCAGAACCTGCCGGTGGGCAACGGCAGCAAGCCGGCCGAGACCACGTTGGGCGGCGTGGCCCAACTCACCCGCACGACCGCCGCCGCGTTGGTCAGCCAGTACAACATCCAGCCGATGGTGCAGATCCATGCCGCCACCGAAGACCGCGACCTGGCCGCGGTGGCCGCCGATATCCGCAAGCTGCTGGCCGAGACCGCCGACCAGGTGCCCAAGGGCGCGCACGTCGAGCTGATGGGCCAGGTGCAGACGATGAACAAGGCCTTCTCCGGCCTGCTGTTCGGCCTGCTCGGCGCGATCGTGCTGATCTACCTGCTGATCGTGGTGAACTTCCAATCCTGGCTGGACCCGGCGGTCATCGTTTCCGCCCTGTCGGCCGCCCTGGCCGGCATCGTGTGGATGCTGTTCCTCACCGACACCACATTGTCGGTGCCGGCGCTGACCGGCGCGATCATGTGCATGGGCGTGGCCACCGCCAACAGCGTGCTGGTGGTGAGCTTCGCCCGCGAGCGCCTGGCCGAGCTGGGCGATGCCCATGCCGCCGCGCTGGAGGCCGGCTTCGTGCGCTTCCGCCCAGTGCTGATGACCGCGCTGGCCATGATCATCGGCATGCTGCCGATGGCGCTGGGCATGGGCGAGGGCGGCGAGCAGAATGCGCCGCTCGGCCGCGCCGTCATCGGCGGCCTGATCTGCGCCACCTTCGCCACCCTGGTCTTCGTGCCCGTGCTGTTCAGCGTGGTCCACGGCCGTACTTCCCGCAACACCATCCTCGCGCAGCCGCAGCCGGCCGCCGGAGTTTCCTGACATGTCGCAGTCTTCCCCCACTCCCCGCCCGTCCCGCCGCCTATCGGTGGTGATCGCCGCGGTCGTCGTCATCGCCGCGGTTGGCGCCGGCCTGGCCGTGCGTGTCACCCGTGCGCACCAGCTGGAGGAACGCGCACAATCGCGCAGCCTGCCGACGGTCGCGGTGATCCGTCCCACGCCGGTGCCGCTCGATGCGCTGGAACTGCCGGGCCGGGTCGAGGCCTGGTCGCGCGCGCCGATCTATGCGCGTGTCAGCGGCTACCTCAAGCGCTGGAACGTGGACATCGGCCAGCCGGTCAAGGCCGGCCAGGTGCTGGCCGAGATCGAAACCCCGGACCTGGACCAGGAACTGAGCCAGGCCCAGGCCGAACTGGCCAGCGCCCGCAGCGATGCGGCCATCGCCAAGGCCTCGGCCGACCGCTGGCAACGCCTGGTCGATACGCGCCTGGTCTCGCGCCAGGACGCCGAAGAGCGCGCCGCCACCAGCCAATCGCGCGAGGCCACCGCGCAGGCGCTCAGCGCCAACATGGCGCGCGCGCAGACCTTGGCGCGCTACAAGCAGCTGGTGGCGCCGTTCGACGGCGTGGTCACCGCGCGCAACACCGATGTTGGCGCCTTGATCAACACCGGCAGCACCGCCGGCAGCGAATTGTTCGTGGTCTCCGACCTCAGCCGCCTGCGCGTGTACGTCAGCGTGCCGCAGCGCCAGGTCGCGGCGATCAGCCCGGGCGCGAAGGCGCAGCTCATCGTGCCCGAGCGCCCGGGCAAGACCTACGAGGCCACCGTGCAATCGCTGTCCCAGGCGATCGACAGCAGCTCCGGCGCCATGCTGGTGCAGCTGGCGGTCGACAACGCCACCGGCGAACTGCTACCCGGCGCCTACGCCACCGTGCGCTTCGAAGTGCCCAACGCCGGCAATGCGCTGGGCCTGCCGCCGAGCGCGCTGATCGTGGGCAAGGACGGCGTGCATCTTGCGGTGCTCGACGCGCAGGACAAGGCGCAGCTGCGCGAGGTCCGGATCAGCCGCGACCTGGGCAACATGGTCGAATTCGCCGACGGCCTGAAGGCGGACGACCGCGTCATCGACAACCCGCCCGACGGCATCGCCACCGGCGACGCCGTACGCGTGGCCGAGGCCGCGCCGGAGAAGCAGAAGGCCGGCTGAGCCGGCGCTCGCGTCCGTACTGGCGGGTGGCTGGTACGGGCGCGGGTTTTTTTACGGGGGGCCATTGATCTCGGCTTCGTTCGTCGGGGCTGAAGCCCCTCCTACAACTGCCTGCACGCACTGTAGGAGGGGCTTCAGCCCCGACCGCCAACCGGAAGCTCGCGACCGGGTATCAACTCGGCCGGGCGTGTCCCTTCTCCCGCAGTGTGGGAGAAGGTGCGCAGAACGCGCGGCTGAGCGCCCATTGCGCACTGCAACATGCCAAATCCCGGGCAACTGGTAGAGTTCGTGCCCGCGCCCCCGTGCGCGGAATGAAGGGTGCTGCATTCAGTTCTCCTCGCCGACGGCCCCGTGCCGTTTTATTTTCCGGGCGCCTGTTAGCGCTAACGGAAGGGGCGGCGGAATCGGGAGCGCGCCGCGTCGTCAACGAATCGAAGGTCGGGACATGGGAACGAAGTTGGTCGCAGGCATCGACGCCGGCACGCAAAGCATCAAGGTCGTGGTCTACGACCCGCAGTCCCGCCAGGTGGCCGCCTCGGCCAGCGCGGCGCTCGAACTGATCAGTGGCGAGGATGGCAGTCGCGAACAGGAAGCGTCGTGGTGGCTGGACGCAGTGCGCAGCTGCTTTGCGCGCATCGACCCGGCGCTGCGTGCGCAGGTTGCCGCCCTGGCCGTCTCTGGCCAGCAGCATGGCTTCGTGCCGCTGGATGCCGGCGGCAACGTCCTGGCCCCGGCCAAGCTGTGGTGCGACACCAGCACCAGTGCCGAATGCACGGAGATCATGGACGCAGTCGGCGGCGCCGCGCGCTGCATCGAACTGGCCGGCAACCCGATCCTCGCCGGCTACACCGCTTCCAAGCTGCCGTGGACGCGCAAGCACCGCCCGCAGGTCTACGCCAAGCTGGCGAAGATCCTGCTGCCGCACGACTACCTCAATTTCTGGTTGACCGGGCAGTACTTCTGCGAATACGGCGACGCTTCCGGCACCGGCTGGCTCGACGTGCGCACCCGTACATGGTCGCCGGACCTGCTGCGCGCGACCGACCCGCAGCGCGACCTGTCCACCTGCCTGCCGCCGCTGGTCGAAGCGGGCGCGACGTTCGCCATCGCCGCCGGCATCGCCGACGAACTCGGCCTGCCGCGCGATGCCGTCATCGCCGCCGGCGGTGGCGACAACATGATGGCCGCCTTCGGCACCGGTGCCGTGGTGCCGGGCAAGTTGTCGATGAGCCTGGGCACCTCGGGCACGCTGTTCGCCTATTCCGACACCCCGGTGGTGGATGCGGACGGCGCCTGGGCGGCGTTCTGCTCCTCGTCGGGCGGCTGGCTGCCGCTGATCTGCACGATGAACTGCACCGTGGCGACCGAATCGATCGCGCGCCTGTTCGGCTTCAGCTCGCGCGAGGGCGACAGCCGCATCGCCGCCAGCGAACCCGGCGCCGGCGGCCTGACGCTGCTGCCGTTCCTCAACGGCGAGCGCACGCCCGACCTGCCGCTGGGCAAGGGCGTGCTGGCCGGCATGGACATGCACAACCTGGGCGAAGCCAACCTCTATCGCGCGGCGATGGAAGGGGCGACCTACAGCCTGAAGTACGGCTACGACGCCTTTGTCGGCGCCGGCATGAAGTTCGACGCCATCGTCCTCACCGGCGGTGGCAGCAACAGCGCGGCGTGGCGGCAGATGGTCGCCGACATCTTCGGCCTGCCGGTCGAGGTGCCGCGCCAGGCCGAGGGCGCAGCGTTCGGCGCGGCGCTGCAGGCGCTGTGGGCATGGCAAACGGCCAACAGCGACAACACGTCGCTTGCCGAACTGGTGGCCACCCACGTCAGCGCCGACCCGGCCCTGGGCGCACGCCCGGACGCCACCCGCCACGCGGCCTATGCCAAGGCGTACCGCCGCTTCCTGGACCACCTCGCCGCCGTGCGGCCGTTGTACGCCGCCTGATTTTCCCTCCTCGCAGATCCACCCCCCACTTTCCAGACAGGTAGACGACCATGAGCACCCAACCTTTCATCGGCGCCAAGGAATACTTCCCCGGCATCGGCCGCATTCCCTTCGAAGGCCGCGACTCGGACAACCCGTTGTCGTTCAAGGTCTACGACGCGAACAAGAAGATCGGCGACAAGACCATGGCCGAGCACCTGCGCTTCGCGGTGTGCTACTGGCACAGCTTCTGCGGCAACGGCGCCGATCCGTTCGGCCCGGGCACCCGCAACTACGGCTGGGACGCCGGCAGCGACCCGCTCAAGCGCGCCGAAGCCAAGGCCGACGCGGCGTTCGAGTTCTTCACCAAGCTCGGCGCGCCGTACTGGTGCTTCCATGACATCGACTTGTCGCCGGACGCCGAAGACATCGGCACCTATGAGAAGAATCTCAAGCACATGGTGGCCATCGCCAAGCAGCGCCAGGTCGAGACCGGCATGAAGCTGCTGTGGGGCACGGCCAACCTGTTCTCGCACCCGCGCTACATGAACGGTGCCTCGACCAACCCGGACTTCAACGTCGTCGCCCGCGGCGCGGTGCAGGTCAAGGCCGCGCTCGAAGCTACCGTCGAACTCGGCGGCGAAGGCTACGTGTTCTGGGGCGGCCGCGAAGGCTACGCCTCGCTGGTCAACACCCAGATGAAGCGCGAGCAGGACCACATGGCCCGCTTCCTCACCGCCGCGCGCGACTACGGCCGCAGCATCGGCTTCAAGGGCAACTTCCTGATCGAGCCCAAGCCAATGGAGCCGATGAAGCACCAGTACGACTTCGACAGCGCCACCGTCGTCGGCTTCCTGCGCCAGCACGGCCTGGACAAGGACTTCAAGCTCAACATCGAAGCCAACCACGCCACGCTGTCCGGCCACACCTTCGAACACGACCTGCAGGTGGCTTCCGACGCCGGCATGCTCGGCTCGATCGACGCCAACCGCGGCAACCCGCAGAACGGCTGGGACACCGACCAGTTCCCGACCGACTTGTACGACACCGTCGGCGCGATGCTGGTGGTGCTGCGCCAGGGTGGCCTGCAGCCGGGCGGCCTGAACTTCGACGCCAAGGTGCGCCGCGAGTCGTCCGACCCGCAGGACCTGTTCCTGGCCCACATCGGCGGCATGGACGCATTCGCGCGCGGCCTGGAAGTGGCCCATGCGCTGCTGACCGCCTCGCCGCTGGAGACCTGGCGCAAGGAACGCTACGCCAGCTTCGACGCCGGCGCCGGCCACGATTTCGAACAGGGCAAGCTGGGCCTGGCCGACCTGGCCACGTATGCTGGCAAGGCCGGCGAGCCGAAGCAGGTCAGCGGCCGCCAGGAAGCCTACGAGAACCTGCTCAACCAGTACTTGATCCGCTGAGCGTTCTCGATCCACCGATCTCCGACTGTTGGGTGACTACATGTCAAGTGTTCCGCTAGAGGCCGGCGCCAACGCCGGTGAAAACACCCGTTTCATCATCCTGATCAGTTGCGTCGCCACCATCGGCGGCTTTCTGTTCGGGTTCGACAGTGGCGTCATCAACGGCACCGTCGACGGCCTCAAGCAAACCTTCCAGTCGAGTTCGGCCGGCATCGGCTTCGAGGTCGCCTCGATGCTGCTGGGTTGCGCGATCGGCGCGTTCTTCGCCGGTCGCCTGGCCGACCGCTGGGGCCGCCGCGCGGTGCTGATCATCGCCGCGGTGCTGTTCCTGCTCTCGGCCATCGGCGCCGGCCTTGCGCACAGCTCGGCGGTGTTCGTGTTCGCCCGCCTGATGGGCGGTTTCGCAGTGGGCGCGGCGAGCGTGATGTCGCCGGCCTACATCGCCGAGGTCGCCTCCGCCCGTTATCGCGGGCGGCTGGCGACGGTGCAGCAGATCGCGATCATCAGCGGCCTGTTCTGCGCCTTCCTCAGCAACTTCCTGCTGGCCCGCGCGGCCGGCGCCTCGACCGAGCAGCTGTGGTTTGGGCAGGAGGCATGGCGCTGGATGTTCTGGATGCAGGCGATTCCCTCGGGCATCTTCCTGCTGTTGCTGCTGACGATCCCGGAAAGCCCGCGCTACCTGGTGGTGAAGGGCCGTCGCGACGCAGCGCTGGCGGTGCTGACCCGCCTGTACGGCGAGGGCGAGGCGCGCAGCAAGCTGGTGGAGATCGGCAATTCGCTGGCCGAGGACCATCACCGTCCGAGCTTGAAGGACCTGATCAACAAGCACACCGGCAAGATCCGCCCGATCGTCTGGATCGGCGTCGGCCTGGCGGTGTTCCAGCAGTTGGTGGGCATCAACGTGGTGTTCTATTACGGCGCGGTGCTGTGGCAGGCGGTCGGCTTTTCGGAGAACGACGCGCTGCTGATCAATGTGCTGTCCGGTGCGCTGAGCATTGGCGCTTGCCTGGTGACGGTGGTGCTGATCGACAGGATCGGCCGCAAACCGTTGCTGTGGATCGGTTCGGTGGGCATGGCGGTGTCGCTGGCGCTGGTGACGTTCGCGTTTGCCAGTGCGTCGGTCGATGCGGCGGGCAAGTTGGTGCTGGCAGGCGGCATGGGCACCCTGGCGCTGGTCGCTGCCAATGTCTACGTGGTGTTCTTCAATATGTCGTGGGGCCCGGTGATGTGGGTGATGCTGGGCGAGATGTTCCCGAACCAGATCCGCGGGTCGGGCCTGGCGGTGGCCGGTGCGGCGCAGTGGACGTCGAACTTCCTCATCACGGTGTCGTTCCCGATCCTGCTTGGGAGCATCGGCCTGGCGGGGGCTTACGGGATTTATACGGTGGCCGCGTTCCTTTCGATCTTCTTCGTGCTCAAGTATGTGTACGAGACGAAGGGGCGGGAGTTGGAGCAGATGCAGGGGTGATGCTTTGCCTGCTGGTTTTGTCTGGGAGGCCGCCTTTGGGCGGCTTTCCTTTTTTGTGCGGGCGGATGGATGGGCTTCTTTGTTTTTCCGCCCCCGGACACGGCCGATAAACCAAGAACACCAAGGACCCCGCTCTAAACCTAATTCGGCGGCGCAACAGACCCACGCTTGACCAGCGTATGCGCCAACACCTTGTCGACCGGCGTATTGTCCTGGCGCCGAATGCCGCGCATCAGAATGTCCACCGCGCTGTCGGCCATGGCCGCGATGGGCTGGCGCACGGTCGTCAGTTCCGGCCACACCGTGGTCGCCGCCGAAGTGTCGTCGAAGCCGACCACCGACAAGTCGCGGGGTACTTCCAGACCACGGCGATGGGCAACCGAGACCACGGCCGCGGCCATGTCGTCGTTGCTCGCGACGATGGCGCTCGGCCGCTGGCGCCGCGCCAACAGCTTCTCGGCGGCCTTCAACCCCGAGCGGTAGGTGAACTCGCCGGGCTGGATCCACGCGGGCTCCAGGCCGATGCCGGCTTCGTCCAATGCGGCGCGGAAACCTTCGAAGCGGCGTGCGCTCGCGGTCTGGTTCGGATGGCCGTGGATGAAGCCGAAATGCCGATGGCCCAGGCTGATCAGGTAGCGCGTCATTTCCTGGCAGGCCACGAAGTCGTCGACCCGCACCCGCGAAATCGCGTTTTCCTCGCGGCCCGAGGCAATCGCCACCACCGGCACGCCAGCCTCGACGAGTTCGGCGATCACGGTGGGCGACTCGCACAAGGGCGGCGGCAGGATCACGCCGGCCACGCTGCGGGCCAGGGCACGCGCAGCTTCGCGTTCGGCTTCCGGGTCCACCGCGTCCCAGGCATCCACCACCAGCTGCGCCGCGGCGCGGGCGCCGCCGCGCAGGGCACCGACCAGCAGCTCGCGCAGGTAGCCTTCGCTGGGGTTGGTATAGACCAGCGCGATGCGCGTGGTCTGCGCCGCGGCCAGGGAACTGGCCGCGAGGTTGGGGGTGTAGCCCAATTGCTTGACCGCGCGCATCACCCGCTCGCGGGTGCTTTCGCGGACGTGCACCTTGGCGTTGACCACGCGCGAAACCGTCATCGGCGAAACGCCGGCGAGCCGGGCCACTTCATCGATCGTGGTCGCTTCGCCCTTGCGGCGTGCCGACTTCCTGGCCGTTGCCAATATGTTCCCCTTTCTGCAACGCGCCGGGCGAGGGAGGATGGCCAGGCCACCCCCGGCGCGCGCCAGGCACGAATGGCGGACGATGCCTGGATGGTAGCGGGAACCGGGCGCGGGGGTCACGCCGTGGTCCAGCACCTGGGCCGGCCGGTGCGCGGCGCGCGCAAGGAGCGGCCACGCTACCGCTACCGGCCAGCGGCTCCCACGGCGGGGCAGGGGAAGCGCACTTCGACGTGGGTGCCGCCGCCGCGTCGCGATTCGACCAGGAGCTGCCCGCCCAGCAGGCGCGCGCGCTCGCCCATGCTGATCAGGCCCAGGCCGTGCGCCACGCCGGGTTCAAGTCGCGGCAGGCCGATGCCGTCGTCGCCCACCGACAGCACGCATTCGTCGCCGTCGCTGCGCAACAGTACCCAGACCTCGTGCGCATGCGCGTGCTTCTCCACGTTGTTGACCGCCTCTTGCACGATGCGGAACAGGCTCAGCTCGCTGGCGTCGTCCAGCCCTTCGGGCGGTGCGACCTCGCACTGGATGCGCAAGGTCGAGCGCTGCGCATGGCTTTGGCAAAAGGCGGTCAGCGCGCTGGCCAGGCCGGTGAACCGCAGCATGGCCGGGTGCAGGCCGTGCGACAGGCTGCGGATGTCGTTGGAGACCTTGAGCAGATCCTGCTGCAGGTCCTGCGCGGCGTCGCGCTGGGTGGGGTCCAGTCCGCGCTTGAGATAGCTGAGCCGGATCGACAGCGCGGCCAGGGATTGGTTGATGTCGTCATGCAGTTCGCGGGCGATGCGCGTGCGCTCTTCTTCCTGCACGACGAGCACGCGTCCGGTCAGGGCGCTGAGCTGGCGATAGGCTTCGCGCAGGCGCCGGCTGGCGGCGCGGTGCTGTTCCACCGTCACCGAGATCAGCCACAGCGCGCCGGCCACGGTGCAGATCCACGCCTGCATGCTCAACAGGGCGGCGCTGGCGCTCATGCCGCCGAACGGGCCGCCACCGCGCAGGCTGTATGACAGGCCCATGGCCGCGCATGCCAGCAAGGCCGTGCAGGCACCTCCCAGGCCGAAGCGGACCAGCGTCCAGATCAACAGGGGGGTCGTGGCGATCGTCATCAAGGCCGACGGCAGGGCCACCGGCGTACTCGGCAACCACAACCATGCAGGCACCAGGCCGAGCAGCAACGCGATGCACAGATCGCGCGCGACCTGCTGCCAGCGCATCGGCGCGCCGGCGGCCAGGACCGACATGGCCATCGGCACCAGCAGCAGATAGCCGGCGCAATGGGTAAGCAGCAGGCCCAGCAGGTCTTCGCGCCGATAGCTCGGCCCGGGATGGCTGGCCCAGGCATACAGCCACAACACCTGCAGCGCCGGCAGCGCAAAGCCGACCACCGCGAGCAGCCGCGCGCCGCGGCCGAAATCGGACGGCGGCCAGCGCAACGCGCCTTCGTGGCGAAGCAACGCCGCCAGGGCGAGTGGCGGCAGCGGCAGTCCCACCGCCAGCAGCAGGAGCTCCGTTGCCGGCATGGCATGGAGGACGGACAGCGACAGGCCGATGCCGGCGGCGGTTCCGGCGGTGGCCGCCAGCCAGTTGCCGGCGCGGCGGCTCAACAACCAGGCCAGCAGCAAGGGCGGGCCGACGGACAGGGAAGACACGCCCTCCTGCCAGCGCCACAGCGAAGTGGCGAGCACTTCGCCCAGGAAGCTCAGCAACAACAGGATCAACGCAGGCGTGAACTGTTCACGGGGGCGTCGCGGCACAGGCCGCCCCACGCGTCGCGTTTGCTCCAGCAACGAGTCGGGAACTCTCATGACCTGCCAGTCCTCCAGTTCCTTGGGGGCGCGTTGCCATGCAGCGGCTGCGCGCAGTATGCCCTTATCGCGCTACGCGGCAACCAGGCCGTTGCACGCGTTCGGCCTTCACGGATGAATCACGAAGATTTCACGCCGCGTAGTTAGCCTGACGCCAGGAAATGACCGGGGCGCCCGGTAAGCGAAGCGATGGATCGTCCGGATGATCGTGCCGGCGATATACAGCGGCTTCGCCATGCTGAGGAGATAACGCATGGCTGTTGCGATGTGTGAGGCGGTACCGGAGAACGTCCGCCGACGCCTGGTATTGGCCGACGATCACTTGCTGGTAGCACAGGGCGTTGAGCGCTTGCTGCTCGAGTACTTCGATGTCATCGCGCTGGTCTTCGACGGCAACTCGCTGCTCGATGCGATCCGCCGCGAATCGCCGGACCTGGTCATCGCCGACATCAGCATGCCCGGCATGACCGGCATCGACGTGATGCGGCGCGCGCAGGAAGAGGCGCTCATGACGCCTTTCATCTTCCTCACCATGCATGCCGACTCGGAAATGGCCTCGCGCGCGATCTGCGCCGGCGGCTGCGGCTATGTACTGAAGAATTCCGCCGGCGAGGAATTGCTCTACGCCGTGCAACAGGTGCTCGAAGGCAAGACCTACGTGACGCCGACCCTGGCGGCCAATGCCATCACCACCTCGCAGCGCCGCCGCCGCAACCTCACCGACAAGCAGCAGCGGGTGCTGGAGTATGTCGCCCGCGGCCTGCGCTCCAAGCAGATCGCGTTCGAGCTGGGGGTGTCGGTGCGGACGATCGAGTCGCACAAGTACGCGATCATGCAGGAGCTGGGCGTGCACGGCACGCTGGAGCTGGTGCGGCGCGCCGAGCAGGAAGGCCTGATCGTCCCGCGCGCCTGAGGGCGCCGTCCAAGCCCGGATTCAGCATCGCCCAGTAGTTTTACTTGGCCGATTACGGTTCTTTTTCCGACGCCTTCCCCCCGCTGCACGGGCACCATGGAGTCCCGTGACTGGGTGCCGGGATTATGAAACGCGTGCGCGTGCTACTGGCGGAGGACGGCTGGGCCATGTCGCGTGAACTCAGCGCGATCCTGGAACAGGATTGCGAAGTGCTGTCCACGGTCAGCGACGGCTTCGCCCTGGTCCGGATGACGCACACCATGCACCCCGACGTGCTGGTCACCGATATCGCGATGCCGGGCCTGACCGGCCTGCAGGCAGTGGCGCGGTTGATCGAGGAGGGGCTGGCCCCGCGCGTGGTCTTCGTCACCGTGCATGCCGAACCCCAACTCGTCACCCACGCCATGGCGCTGGGCCGCTGCGGCTACGTGCTCAAGTCCGATGCGGTCGAAGACCTGCTGCCCGCGGTCCAGGCCGCGCTGCTGGGTAGAGCCTATCTTTCCGCGTCGCTCGCCGCCTACTGAGCCGGCCCCGTCACGCCAGCAATCCAAACAGGCTCGCGGCCAATTCGTCGACGGAGAAGGCCAGCAACAGCAGCGGTGCCATCGGCAGCAGCGCCGCGGCCACGATCCGTAGCGTGCCCCAGCGCGTGATCGGCAGCGGCGGGAGCTGCTTGATGGTGCCGTAGACGGCGGTGAAATCCGCCAGCGCCGAGGAGTCCGGTGCATCGAGCAGGTCGCGCTCATCGCCCGCCGCCTGCCCGCGGCGCCAGCGCAGGTCGAAGCTGCGCGCGGCCCGGTTGCCCAGCGCGTCGTACTTCAACAAGGCATGCCACTTCACCCGCAGCAGGGTCGGTGCGAGGAACAGCAGCGGCGCCAGTACCAGCGCGCTGGCGCCCAGCACATAGCCGGTGATCAGGTAGCGCAGCGAGAACAGCGACTCGCCCAGGTATACCATGTGGTTGGCGAAGACGCCGCACAGCACCGCGCCGTTGGCCAGTGAGATCACCGCGAACCGCTCCTGCGCCAGGCCGAGGAAACCCAGCCCGGCGGCGCCGTCCGGATGGGCCGGGTGCAGGTCGAGCCGCACGCGCGTCAGCCGCCACAGCAGGTAGCTCCACAGCAGCAGCCGCCACAACCACACCAGCATGACGTAGCGGAACAAGGGCAGGGAGACGTAGTGCAGCCAGAGCCCGGCCTGGGTCGGGCGGCCATCGCCATGGACGCTCCACTGCGCCACCCCGGGCAGGCGGTCGCCGAGCGAAGGGCCGGACATGGCCAGCGGCGCGAGCGCCAGCAGCAGGCACACCAGTTCCGGCGACAGCGCATCGCGCAGCTGCCGCACCCGCGACAGGGCCCGGACCAGGACCGGCTGGCGTGACGGGGCCACCAGCGAGGCATGCACGAACTGGCGCGCCGCCGCCCGCAGCATCTGGTCGCTGCGCGGCGCCAGCAGGACCAGCAGCGGCAGTGCGACCAGCAGACGGGAGAGGACGGCATAGTCGGACAGCAGGGCGACGCGCGCACTGCTCCGCCACAGCGTGCCGTCCAATGCGCAGTACATGGCCAGCGGCACGAAGGTCAGCACCAGCAGGGTCACGCACAGCCACGTGGCCGAATGCGTCCCCGGCCCGATCAGCCGCAGGCGCGTGAGCAGGCTGTGCGTGGGGCCGCCACGCATCAGCGAAAGATGGTCGCCCGGCATGGCCGGCAGTACTCCTGGAAGACTCGATGCCGGGCGACGTTGCCAGCGTGCCGCTGCCGGCGCGTCAGTAAAAATACTGGCATCGAACTGGTAGGAACCCGATTGCGCGCCACACCCCGTGGCACGAAGCTAAACACCTCGACACGGAGGCGGACGTGGAAGCTTTTCTCGATTTCATCCACCGGTTCTGGTTCGACATGGCGGGCCGCACGGAAGGCCCGATGACCTTCCGCCTGCTGCTGCAGCCAACCATGGCGATCATCACCGCCTTCATCGACGGCAGGCGCGACGCCCGGCTGGGTCGTTCCCCCTATTTCTTCAAGCTGCTGCACGGAAGCAGATACAGCGAGCGCCTGCAGACCTTCAGGGAAGGTTTCTCCGCGGTAACGCGCATCCTGCTGCTCGGCGTGGGCATGGATGTGATCTACCAGTTCAAGGTGTTCGGTGCCTTCCGTTATCCGCTGGAGACACTGGTCATCGCCACCCTGCTGGCCTTCGTGCCCTACCTGCTGCTGCGTGGGCCCTTCGCCCGGCTCGCGCTGCGTTGGCGGCAGCGCCACGGCCAGCCCTGACCTCGACGACCATGGCCCAGACGCCTCCCACCACTCCCCCGTCCGGCCTGCCGGAAGCACCGCCGGTGCGGCCCAATCGCCTCGCAGAGACCGAGCCGCCGCCGCTGCCGCAGGTGGACGAAAGCAACGCGGATGCCGCTTCGGTCACCTATTCGCACTACCGGACCGGCCTGTCCAACCACCGCACGTCGCTCTCGGAGCATCGCACCTCGTTGTCGGAATACCGGACCGACCTGTCGGGCGAGCGCACCGAGATGTCGATGCGCCGCACCGGCCTGTCGTTCCAGCGCACGCGCATGAGCGCCGACCGCACGCTGATGTCGATCATGCGCACCGCGCTGTCGCTGATCGGCTTCGGCTTCACGATCTACCAGGTCTTCAGCCGCCTGGTGGAGCAGGCGCTGCACGTGGGCTTCACCAGCCATGCGCCGCGCAACTTCGGCATGGCGCTGGTGGTCCTGGGCGTATTGATGCTGACGCTGGGCATCGTCTACCACCTGCAGTTCATGGGCGCCTTGCGCAAGGAGCGCACGCAGATGGCGCAGGAGGGCCTGATCCATGGCGAAAGCCCGTACCCGGTGTCGTTGAGCTTGATCATCGCCGTGCTGTTGTGGATGGTGGGCCTGCTCGCCATCACCAGCATGGTGTTCGACCTGAACCTGCCCGGCTGAGCGCCGGGCGCGCCGTTCTCCACCGCTCCGAGGACACCGTCATGTCCCGACCCTTGCCATCATGGAACGACGGCGCCGTCCGCGAAGCCATCACCCGTTTCGTGTCGCGGGTCACCCGCGTCGAGGGCGACAGCTACGTGCCGCCGGCCGAGCGCATCGCGGTGTTCGACAACGACGGCACGTTGTGGGCCGAATACCCGCTCTACGTGCAGATCTATTTCACCCTGAGCCAGGTGGAGCGGTTGGCGCAGCTGGATCCGGCCCTGCGCGGGAAACCCGCGTTCCGGGCCCTGCTGGAGCATGACCTGAAGGCATTGCAGTCGTTGCCCAAGCGCGATGTCTTCGAACCGGCCTTCGCCGTGCACGCGGGCATGACCATCGAACACTTCCGCGCCACCGCCGATGCCTGGCTGGCCGAGGCCAAGCATCCCAAGTACGGCCGCTTGTTCACCGCCTGCATCTACCAGCCGCAACTGGAACTGATGGACTACCTGCGCCAGCACGACTTCAAGGTCTTCGTCGTGACCGGCGGCGGCATCGAGTTCGTCCGCGTGGTGGCCGAGCGGCTCTATGGCGTGCCGCCGGAGCAGGTGGTCGGTTCCAGCACCCGCGCGAAGCTGGAGCTGTCGGAGGGCAAGGCCGAGATACGCAAGCTGGCCGAGGTGGGCAGCTTCGACGACCGCGACGAGAAGCCGGTGAACATCGCCTTGCACATCGGACGCCGGCCGATCCTGGCCTTCGGCAATTCCGACGGCGACCTGGCGATGCTGCGCTACACGTTGGCCGGCGAGGGCGAGCGGCTGGCGCTGGTCCTGCACCACGACGATGGCGAGCGCGAGAGCGCCTACGACCGGCAGTTCCTGGTCAGCCCGCTGAGCGAAACGCTCGACCAGGCACAGGCGCTGGGCATCCACACGGTGAGCATGAAGCACGATTGGGGGAGGGTATTCGCATGAGTCCAGGCGACGGCGACTGGCGCGTTCCCACGGAGATGGTGCGGCTGCCCGGCGGCGCCTTCGTGATGGGTTCCAACGACCACTATCCCGAGGAGCGCCCCGCGCACAAGGTGCAGGTGGGGGCGTTCGCGATCGACCGCCATCCGGTCACCAACCGGCAGTTCGCGCGCTTCGTCGAAGCGACGGGCCATCTCACGCTGGCCGAGCGGCCGGTCGATCCCGCCGATTACCCCGGCGTCGACCCGGCCTTGCTGGTGCCGTCCTCGGTGGTGTTCGTGCCGCCCGCCGGCCGCGTCGACCTGCGCAACACCCACAACTGGTGGCATTACCTGCCCGGCGCCGACTGGCGCCATCCGCGCGGCCCCGGCAGCCATCTCGACGGGCTCGAAGACCACCCGGTGGTCCAGGTCGGCTACGACGACGCGCTGGCCTATGCGCATTGGGCCGGCAAGGACCTGCCGACCGAGGCCGAGTGGGAGTTCGCCGCACGCGGCGGGCGCGAGTCCGGCGAATTCGCCTGGGGTGACGAACTGGTACCCGGCGGACGCTACATGGCCAACACCTGGCAGGGCGAATTCCCGTGGGACAACCATGTGCTGGACGGCTATGCGTGGACCTCGCCGGTCGGCAGCTTCCCGCCCAACGACTACGGCCTGCTGGACATGATCGGCAACGTCTGGGAGTGGACCAGCGACTGGTACCAGACCCACGACCAGCTGCCGGGCCGGCCCTGCTGCACGCTGGAGAATCCGCGCGGCGCCCGGCGCGAGGACAGCGTCGATCCCCGCGCCACCGGCCCGCGGATTCCGCGCCGGGTGATGAAGGGCGGCTCGCACGTGTGCGCGCCGAACTACTGCCGCCGCTACCGCCCGGCCGCGCGCATGGCGCAGCCCATCGACACGGCCACCAGCCATCTCGGCTTCCGCTGCGTCGTGCGGCCAGGGGAGGGCTGAGATGCTCAAGGCATGGCTGATCGGTTTCACCGAGCCGGTGGTCGTGGTCATCGACGGCATGGCGCTGGTGATCGTGGCCGTCGCGTCGCTGCACGCGTTCTGCGTGGCGGCCTCGCTGTTCTGGGCGCAACTGCGCGGGCGCAACGTCGATGGCCATGCGCGGCGCACGTTGTGGCTGACCTATGGCCGCTGGCTGGTGGCCGCGCTGACCTTCCAGCTCGCCGCCGACATCGTCGAATCGTCCATCGCGCCGAGTTGGAAGGAGGTCGGGATGCTCGGCGCCGTCGCGCTGATCCGTACCTTCCTCAATTACTTCCTCGAACGCGACATCGACGAGATTCGCGAGCGGGAAGGGCGGAAGCGCCCTGCTACTGCCGACTCCACCGACCTTGCTTCCTCTGTCGAGACATCTCCATGAATCATTCGCTTCCATCGTCGCGCCGTTTGCTGCAGAGCCTGGCCTTCCTGCTGCCGGCCATCGCCGCGCTTCCCGCCGCCGCCACCGAAGGCGCGCTTGGGCGTTCGATCACCGGCGTGCAGATCCAGGCCTATGCCGGCATCGTGCCGCCCGAGCCGGGCATGCAGTGGTCGTTGGGCTATGTCCATTACGACGGCGAGATCGGTGCCAGCCGCCCGGCGCCGATCGCCGGCCAGGTATCGCTGGGCCTGAAGGCGGACATCGACCTGTGGTCGGCCACCGGCGTGTACATCTGGCCGACTGGCGAAGGCCGCTGGAACTTCGCCTCGATGTTGACCGCGCCCTACATCCTGCCCACGGTGACCGCCACGCTCGATGCCGGCCCGGCCGAGCGGCGCGTCAGCGACAGCGCCTCGGACTGGTTCGACCTGTATTTCGCCCCGGTGATCGCCAGCTACCACATCAGCCAGGTCGAGCACGTGTCCTATGGCCTGTACGTGTATGCGCCCACGGCCAAGTACGACCCCAACAAGCTGGCCAATCCGGGCCTCAACGTCTGGACGTTCTCACCCAGCGTCGGCTACACCCACCTGTTCCAGAAAGGCACGCTGGAATTCAGCGTGCTCGGCGCGGTCGACTTCTATACGCGCAACGACGACACCGACTACAAGAACGCGCCGGTGTGGCGCCTGGACACGATGCTGGTCAAGCGCACGGCCAACGGTTGGGGCTTTGGCGTGGTCGGTGGCTGGCTGCAGCAGCTGGGCGACGATTCGGGACCGACCGCCGACCGCCTCAACGGCTTCCAGGGGCGCTCGCTCGGACTGGGGCCGATCCTCAGCTACGGCAAGAAGTGGTCCGGTGGCGAACACCTGGACCTGAGCGTGCGCTACGTCAGCGAGTTCAACGTCAAGAACCGCTTCAAGGGTGAGCCGCTGATGGTCACCGCAGGCTTCGGTTTCTGAGCCCGCCCTGCGGCGGCCCGCTGGGGCGCCGCGGGATGGTTTCCCCCAAGGGTGGCGAGGGTGACAGGGTGTCCTCGCCATCGTTCCCGGGTCGCGCGTCGAAGACGTCGCGCCCTTGCACCCGGAAGACGCCCATCGCTTCCCGCCACTTCGAATCCACCAGGAGATCGCCATGAAACTCGGTACCGCTGTCGTCGCCTTTGCCGCGCTGCTCGTCGCGGCATGCGCATCCTCGCCCACGGTGAAGACCGACCACGACCCCGCGGTCAACTTCGCCCAGTACCACACCTATACCTGGGGCATGAAGCCACAGGCCGGCTCGCCGCTGGTCAGCCAGCGCATCGTCGACGGCATCGACGCGCGCCTGCAGGCCATCGGCTGGCGCCAGGCGCCGGACGCCCAGGTCACCCTGGCCGCGCACGTCATCACTTCGCAGCGGCAGACCCTGGACACCTTCTACACCGGCACCGGCATGGGCGGTTGGGGCTGGCGTGGCGGCTGGGGCGGCGGCATGGCGATGGGCAGTGCGCAAACCACGGTGCGCACCTACAACGTCGGCACGCTGGTCGTGGACATGTTCGACACCAAGACCCAGCAGGCGATCTGGCGCGGGACCGCCAGCGCCACCGTCCCGAGCACGACTGAGCGCGTCAATTCGACGGTCGACGCGGGCCTGACCAAGATGTTCGCCGGCTTCCCGCCGGGCACGGCACCGGCCAAGTGAGGCAAGGGCAAGCCTGCGCGACGTCGCCGCTGCCACGGGCCGCGGCGACGATTCGCGGCGGTGTGGCGTCCCATTGCGGGAAGGGGCGGCTAGTGGCGTTGTTGTTGGCGATGGTGGCGTCTCCGGCAAGCGCGATGACGCCGTCGGCGAAGGACGCGGCAGCAACCCCCGTGACGCCCGAAGCCGCCGCCGCGCCGGCCGCCGACGCACCGGCCAGGGCCGGGTTCCTGCAAATGCTGAAGGACCCCCAGGACGGACACCTCGACATGTCCGACTGGCTGCTCAACCACCGCGGCTTCCTGCCCATCCCCATCATCATCACCGAACCGGCGCTGGGCTACGGCGGCGGTGTCGCGCTGGCGTTCTTCCACCGGCCCGACGGCAGCGCGGCCACCCGCACCACCGCGCGCGGCCAGACCCGCTTCATCGCGCCCAACATCTATGGGGTGATGGGCATGAAGACCGAGAACGGCAGCCACGCCTACGGCGCCGGCGCCATGCTGCATTTCGACGACGACCGCTGGCGCTACAAGGGCGGCGTGGCGAAAGCCTCGCTCAACCTGGACTTCTACACGCGGGGACAGTTCCTGCCCGTGCAGGAGCTCGGCTACAACGTCGATGGGCTGGTGTCCTACCAGCAAGTGATGCGGCGCATCGGCGACGATGACTTCTTCGTCGGCGCGAGCTGGATCTACATGGACATGGACATCGGTTTCGATGTCGATTCGGACCGCCAGTTCTTCACCGACAAGGAGCTGACGCAGAAGACATCCGGCCTGGGCATCACGCTGGAGTACGACACGCGCGACAACCCGTTCACCCCGTCGAGCGGCTGGACCGGCGTCTTCGACGGCAACTTCTACCGCGAAGGCTTCGGCGGCGATGCCGATTTCGACAGCTACCGCGCCCACGCCTTCGCCTACCTGCCGCTGTTCGACAAGCGCCTGATCGCCGGCGGCAGGCTGGACCTGCGCGCGGTTGACGGCGATGTCCCGTTCTACCGGCTGCCCTACGTGGACATGCGCGGGATCGCGGCCGGCCGCTACCAGGACCGCCGCGCCGCGATGCTCGAAACCGAACTGCGCTGGAACCTGACCCCGCGATGGGCGGCGATCGGCTTCCTCGGCGCCGGGCGCGCCTGGGGCCGGCACACGGGTTTCGGCGATGCCACCACCGCCGTGGCCAAGGGCGCGGGCTTCCGCTACCTGCTGGCGCGCAAACTTGGGCTCTACGGCGGTCTGGACTACGCTTGGGGCCCGGAAGACCATACCTTCTACATCCAGATGGGCAGCGCGTGGCGCTGAGACCAATCGAGGGACGCATGTCGACGTCGATTCCGATCGCCACGGTCCTTCGCCTGCCCGCAGGGTTGTTGCTGCTCGCCCTCTTGCCCGGCATCGCGATCGCGCAGGACCAGGTGCCGGCGCAGGCGTCGGCCGAAACCCTGGCCGGGCTGGACGGGCACGAGTGCGGCGAGCGCGCGCCCGGCGATACGCGCCCGCGCATCGGCCTGGCGCTCGGCGGCGGCGGCGCGCGCGGCATCGCGCATGTACGGGTGCTGAAGAAGCTCGAAGAGCTGCACATCCCGGTGGACTGCATCGCCGGCACCAGCGCCGGTGCCCTGGTCGGCGCGCTGTACGCGGCCGGGCGCAGCCCGCAGGAGATCGAGGACACGGTGCTGGGCATCGACTGGCGCGCCAGCTTCACCGACACCTTGCCGCGGCGCGACCGCACCTTGCGCCGCAAGAGCGACGACTACACCCGGCTCGCACCGCTGGGCGTGGGCTTCGGTGGCGACAACCCCGGTGCGCGGCTGGCCGCCGGCGTGAGCCAGGGCCAGCGGCTGATCGCGGTGTTCGAAGCGGCCACCGGCGGCGGCCGCGTCGCCGGCGACTTCAACGACCTGCCCATTCCCTTCCGCGCCGTGGCCACCGACATCAATACCGGCCAGGCAGTGGCGATCGACCACGGCAGCCTGGCCATGGCGATGCGCGCGAGCATGTCGCTGCCGGGCATCATGCGCCCGGTGAATCTCGACGGCAGAGTGCTGCTCGATGGCGGCATCGCCAACCAGATTCCGATCGACGTGGTGCGCGCGATGGGCGCCGAACGCATCATCGCCGTCGATGTCGGCACGCCGCTGCGCGTGCTCGGCAACGATGCCAGCGTGCTCGACGTGGTCGACCAGATGAGCGGCTTTCTCACCGTCGGCAGCGCGCAGCGGCAACTGGCCACACTCGGCGCCGACGACCTGGTCATCCGGCCGGACCTCACCGGCCGCGTGTCCACGGGCGAATTCGAGAAGGCGGCCCTGGCCCTGGAGATCGGCCAGGTCGCCGCCGACGCCGCCGCGCCCGCATTGCGCCGTTATAGCGTCGACGAACCCACCTACGCCGCCTTCCAGGCGCGCCAGCGCACGCCGTTGCCGGCCAGCCCCACGCTCGCCTTCGTGCGCCTGGTCAACCAGACCGACTATTCGGACGCCTTGTTGATGACCTACCTGCCCGTGAAAGTGGGCGAGCCCCTGGACGTGGCGGCCTTGCAGAAGGGCATCCTGCATGCCTATGGGATGGGAACGCTGTCGGGCCTGACCTACGAAATCGTGCGCGAAGGCGAGCAGACCGGGTTGGTGCTCACCGCCACGCCCAAGCCCAATGGCCCTTACTACCTCGAGGCCGGGCTGACCTTGAGCAACGACCTGTCCGGCGACCAGGACACCAACCTGCGCGCCGGCCTGCGCATCTCGCCGTTGACCCCCAACGGCGCCGAAGCGCGCGTGGTGGCCCAGATCGGCAGCGAGCCGGGGCTCACCGGCGAGTACTACGCGCCGCTGGACCCGCAGAACCGTTACGCCTTCGATGCGCTGGGCGGCTTCCAGACCAACAGCTTCAACGTCTTCGACGAAGGCGGCAACCGCACCGAGCGCTACCGCGTGCGGCGCTACGGCGGCGAAGTCTCGATGGCGCGCAACTTCTCCAACGTGGCCGCGCTGTCGTTGAGCGTCGAGCGCTACTCCGGCGATGCCGACGTGATCATCGGCGACCCCGCCCTGCCCGACGTGCACTTCCGCCAGGGCGCCTGGGTCGGGCGGTTCCGCTGGGACGACATCGACAGCGTGTTCTTTCCGCGCGACGGCGTTTACGGCCGGGTCGGCTGGCGCAGCTCCCAGGAATGGCTCGGCGCCGACGCCAACTTCGACCAGTTCGACTTCGACTTCATCGGCGCGCACAGCTTCGGCCCGCACGCCCTGCAACTGGGCCTGCGCTACCACGTCACCGCCTCCGGCGTGGTCCCGGTCGAGAGCCTGTATCGCCTGGGCGGACGCTGGCGCCTGGCCGGCTTCCAGCGCAACGAACTCACCGGCCAGGACTACGCGGTGGGCGTGCTCGGTTACAGCTACGAGCTCGGCCGGGTATTCGGCCGCTCGGCCCAGGTCGGCGCCACCGTGGAATACGGCAACGCCTGGCAGCGCCGCAGCGACATGAGCCTGGCCGACGGCATCGTCAACGGCAGCCTGTTCATTGGCTTCGATTCGTGGATCGGCCCGCTGATCTTCGGCATGGGCATGCGCGAGGGAGGACACCGCACGGTGTTCATCGAGCTCGGGCAGGCCTTGTAGGCAGCGCGGCCAGGGCCGCCCCTCGGGCCGGGGCGGTCGCCCCTGCCTATTCAGCGTTGGGCGACGGTTGGGTCAGAACGGCGTAGTCTGCCGCCCCAGGTTGGCCGGGAGGGGCTGCCTGAACAGGGCGGCCACGGCACGCCAACAGTGATGACCTAACATGGGCGGCGATATCCGCCGGCCGAGGAGTGTTTGTGTTCGTAGTGGTTGGGAATGCGATGCGCGGCCATGGCCCGCGGCACCGCGCCGGCGCCGCCCTCGGGGCGGGCCTGCGCCCGGTGGCCGCCGGGAATCGTTGACATGAGCGCGATCTTGATCGACGCCCGCCCCGCCGACAGCGACGCCGGCATGGCCGTGCTGCCCGCCGAGTCGCCGCTCGGCATGCCCGAGCAGTCCCTGCGCGAAGGCCGCCTGCAGGTGCGCCGGCAGCGCACCGCGCCACGCGGCATCGGCCTGCGCCGCCTGTACCTGATCGGCGGCACCGCGGCGATGACGCTGGCCGCCACCTGGATGATGTTGATGGTGATGTGGGACGGCGGCATCAGCGTCCTGGAAGGCTGCCTGCTGGTGCTGTTCGTGCTGCTGTTCGCCTGGATCGCCATGTCCTTCGCCAGCGCTGTGGCCGGCTTCATCAGCGTGGTATTCGGGCGCGGGCGCAAGCTCGGCATCGACCCCGACGCGCCGCTGCCCACCCTGCACAGCCGTACCGCGCTGCTGATGCCGACCTACAACGAAGACCCGCGCCGCCTGTTGGCCGGCCTGCAGGCGATCTTCGAATCGGTCGCGGCCACCGGCCAGCTCGAGCGCTTCGACTTCTTCATCCTCAGCGACACCACCCGCCCGGCCATCGGCGAGGCCGAAGAGCGCGAATACCTCGCCCTGTGCGAGCGTACCGGCAACACCGGGCGCATCTACTACCGCCGCCGCGCCGACAACACCGGGCGCAAGGCCGGCAACATCGCCGACTGGGTGCGCCGTTTCGGCGGCAGCTATCCGCAGATGCTGATCCTCGACGCCGACAGCCTGATGGGCGGCGACACCATCGTGCGCCTGGTGGCGGGCATGGAAGCCAATCCGGACGTCGGCCTGATCCAGAGCCTGCCGGCGGTGGTCAACGGCCATACCCTGTTCGCACGCATGCAGCAGTTCGGCGGCCGGGTCTATGGCCCGATCATCGCCTACGGCGTGGCGTGGTGGCATGGCGCCGAAAGCAACTACTGGGGCCACAACGCGGTGATCCGCACGCGCGCCTTCGCCGCCCATGCCGGCCTGCCCGCGCTGCCGGGCCGCAAGCCGTTCGGCGGCCACGTGCTCAGCCACGACTTCGTCGAGGCCGCGCTGATGCGCCGCGCCGGCTGGGCCACGCACATGGTCCCGTACCTGCAGGGCAGCTACGAGGAAGGCCCGCCGACCCTGAGCGACCTGCTGATCCGCGACCGCCGCTGGTGCCAGGGCAACCTGCAGCATTCCAAGGTGGTCGGCGCCAGGGGCCTGCACTGGATCAGCCGCATGCACATGATGATCGGCATCGGCCATTACTTCACCGCGCCGATGTGGGCGATGTTGATGCTGATCGGCATCGCGGTGCCGTTGTTCGAAGGCGGTATCAATCTGGCCGCCGACATTCCGTTTTCGCCAGCGCGCTACTGGCAGGCGCAAAGCGAAAACGGCGTGCTATGGGTCTTTGCGCTCACCATGGGCGTGTTGCTGGCGCCGAAGGTGCTGGGCTACCTGGCGCTGCTGATGAACCGCAGCGAGCGCCGCGGCTGCGGGGGCGCGGTGCGCGCATTGGTGAGCATCCTGCTGGAGACCGTGCTGGCCGCGCTGATGGCGCCGGTGGTGATGTACCTGCAATCGCGCGGCGTGGCCGAAGTGCTGGCCGGCAGGGACTCGGGCTGGGACGCCCAGCAGCGCGACGACGGCAAGATCTCCTGGGGTGCGCTGGTGAAGGGCTACGGCGGCCTGAGCCTGTTCGGCCTGCTGGCCGGCGCGATGGCCTACCTGGTCTCGCCCGCCCTGGCCGCGTGGATGGCCCCGGTGGTGATCGGCATGGCGCTGGCGATCCCCGTCGTCGGCCTGACCTCGCTGCGCAGCGCCGGCGAATGGCTGCAACGCCTGGGCATCTTCTCCATTCCCGAAGAACACAGTCCGCCCAGCGTCATGGTGCGTGCGGCCGAACTGCGGCGCCTGGCCGCGCAAGCCGACACGAGCGCCTGAGCCGGACCAGCGCGCAGGCATAATGCGGCTTTCGCCTTACGGAAGCCGCACGATGTCCTCACCGCTGGATGGCCTGGAAATCGAAACCGCCGCTTCGCCACAGTGGAGCGTGGTGTGGCTGCATGGCCTCGGTGCCGACGGCAACGATTTCGCGCCCATCGTGCCGGAACTGGTGCGCCTGCACTGGCCGGCGCTGCGTTTCGTCTTCCCGCACGCGCCGGTGCGGCCGATCACCATCAACAACGGCGTGCGCATGCGCGGCTGGTACGACATCGCCAGTTTCGATTTCGCCGACCGCGCCGATCGCCAGGGCGTGCTCGAATCGGTGGCGCAGGTCGAGGCGCTGATCGAGCGCGAGGCGGCGCGTGGCGTCCCGCCCGAGCGCCTGTTGCTGGCCGGCTTCTCGCAGGGCGGCGCGGTCACGCTGGCCGCTGGCCTGCGCCGCCAGGTGCCCTTGGCCGGGTTGATCGGCCTGTCCACCTATCTGCCGGACCTGGCGCATGCCGCCGACCACCTCGCCGCCGGCGCCCAGCGCCAGCCCGTGTTCATGGCGCACGGCGGCAGCGATCCGGTGATTCCGCAGGTGCATGCCAGGCAAAGTGCCGCCCGGCTCGAACAGCTGGGTTTTGCCGTGGAATGGCACGAGTATCCGATGGCGCACCAGGTCTGCGCGGAAGAAATCGCCGACCTGGCGGCGTGGATGGATCACCGGTTCGCGCGCGCCTGAGGCCGTCGTGAGCGATCCGCGCGCACCGCAGCCCTGGATGCCGGAACTGTGCCGGCTGCCGCGCGTGGGCGCGATGGTCGGGCTGGCCGAGCTGGTGGTGGTGGTCGTGCTGCTGGTGCCCGACGCCGCCACGCCGGCCACCCTGGCGCGGTTCCTGTCGGCCTCGGGCCTGGCGCTGTGGCTGGCGCTGGGCGTGACCGCGCTGCTGTGCGTGCTGCGCGAACCGCTGGCGCGTTTCCCGCCGCGCCTGGGCGCGCTGCTGGCCGTGGGCCTGGCGGCCTTGGCGGCCTTGTTCGGCACCGGCATCGTGCATGCGCTGTATGCGGTCACCGACAGCGGGCCGCCGGGGCAGGGGATTGGCTTCTGGCGTTTCAGCCTGGGCTGCGCGGCCACGGTGGCGCTGATCACCGCGCTGGCGCTGCGCTATTTCTATGTCAGCGACCGCTGGGCGGCGCAGATCCAGGCCAATGCCCGCGCCGAGGCCGATGCCCTGCAGGCGCGCATCCGCCCGCATTTCCTGTTCAACAGCATGAACCTCATCGCCAGCCTGCTGCGGCGCGACCCGCTGGTGGCCGAACAGGCGGTGCTGGACCTGTCGGACCTGTTCCGCGCGGCCCTGGGCGCGGGCGAGGGCGATTCGACCCTGCGCGGGGAGTGTGAGCTGGCCGAGCGCTACCTGGCGATCGAATCGCTGCGCCTGGGCGAGCGGCTGGCGGTGCAGTGGGAACGCGAAGAACCGCTGCCGTGGGCGCTGCCCATGCCGCGGCTGTTCCTGCAACCGCTGGTGGAAAACGCCGTGCTGCATGGCATATCGCGCCTGCCGGCCGGCGGCGTGGTCACCCTGGCGCTCAGCCAGCAGGGGCAGAGCCTGCGCATCCGCATCGTCAACCCGGCGCCGGACCCGGCCGTTGCCGCCGATCCCCTGGGCCGCGGCGCCGGCCACGCCCAGGCCAGCATTGCCCACCGCCTGTCCTACCGCTTCGGCCCGGGCGCGCGGATGACGGCCGGCTGGAGCGGCGGCTACTATGCATGCGAGATCGTCCTGCCACTGAAGTAGCCGGACACGCGCCGCGGGTCTGCCCGGGGTGGGGGAAGAAGGGGAAACATGTACAAGCGCACGCCGTCGCCGGCCCCCGGGCCGTCGCCGTGAAAGTCCTGATCGCCGACGACGAACCGCTGGCGCGCGAACGCCTGCGCACGTTGCTGGCCGCCCACGCGCGCGTGGAGCTGGTCGGCGAGGCCGAGAATGGCGAACAGGCGCTGCAACTGGCGGCGGCCCGCCAGCCCGACGTGGTGCTGCTGGACATCGCCATGCCCGGCGTGGACGGACTGGAAGCGGCGCGCCACCTGCGCGATTTCGCCCCGCGTCCGGCCGTGGTGTTCTGCACCGCCTACGACGAGCATGCCCTGTCGGCCTTCGACGCGGCCGCGATCGACTATCTGATGAAACCGGTGCGGCCCGAACGCCTGGCCGCCGCGCTGGAACGCGCCGCGACCTTCATTGCCGGCCGCCTGCCAGTGCCGGCCGCCGAGCCGGCGCGCCGCCGCACGCACCTGTGCGCGCGCCTGCGCGGCAGCCTGCGCCTGATCCCGATCGAGGAGATCCACTATCTCCAGGCCGAGGAAAAGTACGTCATCGTCCACCACGCGCGCGGCGAAGACCTGATCGAGGAATCGCTCAAGTCGCTGGAGGAAGAGTTCACCGAGCGCCTGGTGCGCATCCACCGCAACTGCCTGGTCGCGCGTGGCCAGCTGGCCGAATTGCGCCGCGCGGGGGACGGCCAGGTGCATGCGGTGCTGCGCGACGTGTCCCAGCCGCTGGAAGTCAGCCGCCGTTGCGTGGCCAATCTGCGCGGCGAACTGCGCCAGGGTTGAGCGGGCGCAAACCGCGTTCGCCCGGGACCGGCGATAATCCGCACATGAAGACCCTGCGCATCGCCACCCGCAAGAGCCCGCTCGCCCTGTGGCAGAGCGAACACGTCGCCGCCCGCCTGCACGCGCTGCATCCGCACCTGGAAGTGCTGCTGGTGCCGATGAGCACGCGCGGCGACGAAGTGCTCGACCGTTCGCTGGCGGCGATCGGCGGCAAGGGCCTGTTCCTGAAAGAGCTCGAACTGGCGATGCTGCGCGGCGAGGCCGATTGCGCGGTGCATTCGCTCAAGGACGTACCGATGACGCTGGACGCGCCGTTCGTCCTGCCGGCCATCCTGGAGCGCGCCGACCCGGCCGACGCCCTGGTTTCGGTCCACGCCTCGCTGCAGGCCCTGCCCGAAGGCGCACGCGTGGGCACCTCGTCGCTGCGCCGGCAGGCGCAGTTGCGCGCGCTGCGCCCGGACCTGCAACTGCTCGACCTGCGCGGCAACGTCAACACGCGCCTGGCCAAGCTCGACCACGGCGATTACGACGCCATCGTCCTGGCCTGCGCCGGCCTGCAGCGGCTTGGCCTGGGCGCGCGCATCGGCGCCCGCCTGGCCGCCCCGCACTGGCTGCCCGCGCCGGCGCAAGGCGCCATCGCCGTGGAATGCCGCAGCGACGACCCGCAGGCGGTGGCCCTGCTCGCCACGCTCGACCACGCTCCCACGCGCGAATGCGTGGAAGCCGAGCGGGCGATGAACCGGGCGTTGCATGGCAGTTGCCACGTGCCGGTGGCGGCATTCGCGCAGCATCGCGGTGGCCAGCTGCATCTGCAGGCGCTGGTGGGCGACGCGGGCGACGGCCGCCTGGTGCGCGCCGAGGGCGAGGGGGCGGCGGGTGACCGCGAGATCCTGGGCCAGGCGGTGGCGCGGCGGCTGCTCGAGGCGGGCGGGGATCTGTTGCTGGGGCCGTACGCGCGGGATTGATGGCTCACCGCTGCGTTCGTCGGGGCTGATGCCCCTCCTGTAATTCGCCGCCGGGATTGGCTGCGTACCGTGGGAGGGGCTTCAGCTCCGGCTGCCTGCGATTGCAAGGCAGCCAGGGGTTCGGGCGGTTACTTGAAGGTATAGACCAGGTTGACCGTGGTCAGCGTATCGGTCTTCTTGCTGTCGTCGCTGACATCGCTGTTGTGGCGCAGCTGCCAGGCCGCCTTCAGCGCGAAACGCTGGTTCATCGCCACCTGCACGCCGAAGTCGTTCTGCGCATAGGTGTTGTAGCTGCCCGACTCGAGCAGCAGCGTATTCACCAGGTCGGTGTTGTCGGTGATCGTGTACTTGAGGTCGAACAGGCCGCGGCCGATCAGGCCCGTCTGGGTCTCATCCTTCACCGAATCGTGCGCGCGGCGCACGCCGGGGCCGATCTGCGCGTCGAGGTAGAAGCGCTGCCAGTCGAGCAGGCGCGTGCCATAGCCGATGCCGAACGTCCCCAGGCGGTCGTAGGTGGCGAAGTCGTCGGTTTCGTAGCGGCCCGTCGCGGTCAATTGGCGGTGCTCGCCCAGCTGCAGGGCGCTGCCGGCGGTGGCGGTGTAGCGCTCGGCCGTGGTCTGGCGCTGGCGCGTGGTGCTGCCGTCGTCGTCGTTGGTGATGGTGTACTCGGCGCTGGAACGCATGCCGAACAGGTCCAGCGAATGGATCCAGTCGCCATCGGTGTAGCGGCCCCGCATCCGGCCGTTGAAGCTCTCGGTCGAACTGTTGCCGTGCGCCGAAGCGAAGCCCAGTTCGCCGCTGGAACCGCTCCAGGGCGAAGGGATGACCGCGGCGGCGGGATCGGTCGGGGCAATCGACACGAGCGACGAGGCGGATTGCGCGGCGGCGGTGCCGGCGCAGGAAAGCAGGACGGCGGCGGACAACAAGGCACAGCGGGACATGGTCGGCTCTCGATCAGGCGGCCAATAGGCACGAGTGGAAACGCTTTGATGATAACGGACGCTTCCCGGGCCGGTTCATGGCCGGTGGCCCGGCTTCATGCGCCGTTCTGCACTTCGCTGCCCTCGCGCATGCGCAGGCGGCCCTCGCTCAGCAGCGTAGCCGCTATCGCCAGCACGGCCAGGCACCACACCGGTTTCTGCAGCGCCGGTTTCAACGACAGCGCCAAGGTCAGCAGCAGCGGCAGCACCAGCACGCCCAGCAGCAGCGACCAGCGCGGCCAGCGCTGTTGCAGCGGCAGCAGCAGCGGCCGTCCCTCGCCGGCCCACGTCGCCATCAGCAGCGCGGCCGAGATGGCGCCCAGCAGGACCAGCGTCGGCCCGCCGCCGCTCGCCATCTGCCCCGGCCACAGCCACGCCATGAAGGCGAAGAACAGCACGGCGCCGGCCAACAGCGCCAACGCCGCCTGCGCCGGGGGCAGCCAGGGCGAGCGCCCCGCGGCCAGCGCCTGCGTGCCCAGCAGGATCGCCGCGAATGCGCCCATGCAGGCGATGGCGCCGGCAATGGCGATCAACCCGGGCGAATGCGTCGGCAAATGCAGCAGCACCAGCAATGCGGCATCGGCCAGCACCACCACGGCCAACGCCGCCAATGCACGGGTCCGCCATCGGCGCCGCTCGTCCAGGGCCGGTGGCGACCACAGCGCCCAACCCCAGCACAGGGCCAGCACCAGGCCCGTGCCGAGCGTGCGGTCCTGGAACGGGCGCAGGTTGGCGAAGGCGTCGCCACGGCCCTGCAGCAGTGCGGTGCTGACGCAGGCCCAGACCAGCATGCCCAGGCCGAGCAGGCCGAAGGTGCGCGCCAGGCCGCCGGGCAGCCACGCCGGGACGGACCTCAGCACGGCCGCGCCTCCGCGCAGGCGAACGGACATTCCCCAAGCGGCCGCGGCCGCGGAATTCGATCGAACACGGCATCTCCCCGATGCTTTGGTTGTGACGGATCCCCGGCGTCGATTCTGCCACCGCACCGGCAGCGGTGCCGCGCCGCCTGTCGCAAAGCGCGACCGTCGGTTCAGGGCGCACCGGCGAGCCCGGGATGCGAAGGGCGTCACGCCGGCCCGGCCGGCCACCCGCGCGCGGCGGGCCGAGAGTCGGACATAATCGGCGCATGGACCGCTATGAACGCATCAATGCCCTGCATCGCCTGCTCAAGGCGTCCCGCTATCCGGTGACGGTGGCGCGGCTGCAGGATGAGCTGGGCTGTTCCCGCGCCACCGTGTACCGCGACCTGGCCTTCCTGCGCGATGCGCTGATGGCGCCGGTCGAAGGCGACGGCGAGGCCGGTTTCCGCTACCTGTCCGGCGAAAGCGACCGCTTCGAGCTGCCTGGCCTGTGGCTCAGTTCCGAGGAACTGCACGCCTTGCTCGCCTCGCAGCAACTGCTGTCGCGCACCGGCGGCGGCGTGCTGGCCTCGGTGCTGGCGCCGCTGCAACAGCGCATCGAAAGCCTGCTGGCCGCCCAGGCGGGTGTCTCGCAATGGCCGGTCGATCGGGTCCGGGTGATCCCGCACCGCGGCCGCAAGCTCGACGAAGCCAGCTTCCGCAGCGTGGCATCGGGCGTGCTGGAGCGCAAGCAGCTGAGCTTCGAGTACCGCGCGCGCTCCACCGACGAATCCACCCGCCGCACGGTCTCCCCGCAGCGCATCACCCATTACCGCGACAACTGGTATCTCGATGCCTGGGACCACGGTCGCGAAGGCGTGCGCAGTTTCGCGGTGGACCGGATCAACCACGCGCGCCTGCTCGACCAGCCCGCCCGCGACGTGCCCGACGCCGAACTGGACGACCAGCTGGCCGCGTCCTACGGCATCTTCTCCGGCGCCCCCAAGGGCTGGGCGACGATCCTGTTCAGCGCCAAGGCCGCGCGCTGGGTGGCCGACGAACACTGGCATTCCAAGCAGCAGGGACGCTTCCTGCCCGACGGCCGCTATGAATTGAAGCTGCCCTACAGCGTCTCGCGCGAGCTGCTGATGGACGTGCTGCACTATGGCTCGGACGCGGAGATCATCGAGCCCAGGTCGCTGCGCGAGCAGGCCAAGGCGCTGCTGTCGCTGGCGCTGAGCAATTACGACTGAGGCCGTGCGGGCCGCCGCCGCTCAGCGGCGGTTCGGCACTTCGAAGCCCAGCTTGTCGACCTGCTCGCGCTGCTGCGGCACGCGCTTGAGCTTGTCGGTGTAGACGCCGTAGTCGTCGCGCAGTTTGCCCACGAGCGTGCGGTACTGCTCGTTGTCCATGTCCGGGGAGCGGGCGAAGATCCACGCCAGGTCGCGGCCCGGCCAGGAAATCAGCATCCAGGAATAGTCCGGGGCCACTTCGAGGATGCGCTGCCGGGTCGGCACGATCTTGTAGAACCACACCCGCCAGTCGTAATTGCCGCTCTCCTTGTCGACGGTGGCGCGCGCGGTCTTCTCTTGTTCGGGTTCGTCGAAGCCTTCGCGGTAGACATAGCGGATGCCGACCGAGTTCTCGCCCTTGAGGGTGTATTCGTCGCGGCTGGCCACATGGCCGCGCTCGACTGGATTGGGAATCCGCGCGATCACGTACCAGGTCCCCATCATCCGCTCCAGGTCGAGTGCCTGTCGTTGCGGCGCCTGTGTTTCGCGCGCCGGTGCCTGCGGGGTGGCCAGTCCAATGAGGAATGCTAAGGCTAGGGTGGCGGTCAGGCGCATCGTGGCTCGTCTTGGATTGGCTGGCCTGCACCCTAAACCGGCAGGAGCGAACTTCCCGTCAATGGTAGGTCGCAATCGGTGAGATGGCGATGGGGGAGGGTGGCCCTCCCGACCCAACCGGAGCCGTTCCATGCTGCGTATCACGTCAAAGCGCCCCCCGATGCCGCATTCCCCGGACCCGCGCGTGCTGCGCGCCGTGCGCCAGGTCGCCTTGGCGGGCCTGGCGCTGGTGCTGGTCTGGCCGGCCGCGCGCGGCCACAACGCATGGCTCGGCTGGCTGCCGCTGTGGTTGCTCGGCATGCCGATGACCGCCTGGTGGGCCTTGTACCGCTTCCGCCTGCCGTCGCCGGCGCGGCTGCTGGCCATGCCGCTCGCACGCCGTCGCCGGACCCCGCAGGCGCGCCGCCGCGTGGTGCCGGCACGCGCGCCGGCGCGCGCGGCGGCCTCGGTGCTGGCACGCGCCGCTTAGCGCCATGGCGCGCCTTTTGGCAGGGGAGGCGGGCGAATCGGTGTGCTAGCGTGAAAGCGCTATGTCCCTGCCGGAGGATAGATGTCCAAACTCGCTGCCGCCTGCCTTGTCGCGGGCCTGATCGCCGCTTCGTCCGTACCCGCGTCCGCCAAGGAGGCCGCCATGACCCCCGACCCCTACGCCTGGCTGGAAGATGTCGAAGGCAGCCGCGCGCTGGATTGGGTCAAGGCGCAGAACGCGCGGACCGAGGCTCGCCTGGCGGCGACGCCGCAGTTCAGGCAGATGGACTCGAGCATCCGCGAAGTGCTCGATTCGGACGCCAAGATTCCCGGCGTGCAGAAGATCGGCGAGTACTACTACAACTTCTGGAAGGACCGCCAGCACGAGCGCGGCGTATGGCGCCGCACCACGCTGGACGAGTACCGCAAGCCGAACCCGCAGTGGGAAACCGTCCTCGACCTGGACGCGCTCAACAAGACCGAGAACGCGCAGTGGGTCTGGCACGGCGCCGACTGCCTGCGGCCGGACTACCAGCGTTGCCTGGTCGCCCTGTCGCGCGGCGGTTCCGACGCCGACGTGACGCGCGAGTTCGACCTGTCGACCAAGCAGTTCGTCGGCGGCGGCTTCTTCCGCCCGGAGGCCAAGGGCGGCTTGGGCTGGATCGACGCCGACACCGTGTACGTCTTCACCGACTTCGGCCCCGGCAGCCAGACCAGCTCCGGCTACCCGCGCATCGTCAAGCGCTGGCGCCGTGGCCAGCCGCTGGACAAGGCCGAGCTGGTCTACGAGGGCAAGGCCGACGATATGTATATCGCGGCCATGCACGACGATACCCCCGGTTTCGAACACGACTTCGTCAGCCGCACGTTGGCCTTCTACAACGACGAGCTGTACCTGCGCGGTGCCGACGGCAAGCTGGCCAAGATCGATGTGCCCAACTCCGCCAGCAAGAGCGTCAAGCGCGAATGGCTGACGCTGGAACTGCGCGACCCCTGGACGGTCGGCGGCAAGACCTACGCCGCCGGCTCGCTGCTGGCGACCAGGTTCGACGATTTCATGGCCGGCAAGCGCGCGTTCGACGTGCTGTTCGCGCCCACCGACACGACCTCGCTGGCGGGCTTCGTGTGGACGCGCCATCACCTGGTGCTCAACGTGCTCGACGACGTCAAGAACCGCCTAAGCGTGCTGACGCCGGGCGCGGACGGCTGGAAGAAGAGCGAGTTCGCCGGCGCGCCGGCCTTCGGCACGCTTGGCGTGGACGCGGTGGACAGCGATGAGAGCGATGCGGTCTGGCTGACCGCCACCGACTACCTGACCCCGACCACGCTGTCGCTGGCCGAGCTCGGGCACAAGCCGGAAACGCTGAAGACGATGCCGGCGTTCTTCGATGCCAGCCGCGACACCATCGAGCAGCACTTCGCCACCAGCCTGGACGGCACCCGGGTGCCGTACTTCCTGGTCCGGCCGAAGGACCTGGCCTTCGACGGCCAGGCGCCGACGCTGCTGTACGGCTACGGCGGCTTCGAGATCTCGATGACCCCCGGTTATTCCGGCGGCCTCGGCCGCGCCTGGTTGGACAAGGGCGGTGTCTACGCGGTGGCCAACATGCGTGGTGGCGGCGAGTACGGCCCGCGCTGGCACCAGGCGGCGCTGAAGCAGAACCGCCACAAGGCCTACGAGGACATGGCCGCGGTGGCGCAGGACCTGGTCACGCGCAAGATCACTTCGCCGCAGCATCTGGGCGTGCAGGGGGGCAGCAACGGCGGCCTGATGGCCGGCAACATGCTGACGCAGTACCCGCAGTTGTTCGGTGCGGTGGTGGTGCAGGTGCCGCTGCTCGACATGAAGCGCTACAGCCACCTGCTGGCCGGTGCGTCGTGGATGGCCGAGTACGGCAATCCGGATACGGACGACTGGAAGTTCATCCAGACTTTCTCGCCGTACCACTTGTTCGATGCGAAGAAGGATTACCCGCCGGTGATCTTCCTGACCTCCACCCGCGACGACCGGGTGCATCCGGGCCATGCGCGCAAGATGGCGGCCAAGATGATCGACGCCGGCAAGGACGTGACCTACTACGAGAACATCGAGGGCGGCCACGGCGGAGCGGCGAACAATGCGCAGCAGGCGCACATGTCGGCGCTGGCTTATAGCTTCCTGTGGGAGCGGTTGGGCGGGAAGTAAGGCGCCCTCATCCGTCCTTCGGGCCCTTCTCCCGCAAGCGGGAGAAGGGGGGCGAGCGCGCCTGCAATCGCCCCAATCCCCGCGCGATTCGCGCCACCGCCTCCTCCAGCCGCGCCAAGCTCTGCGTGTAGGCGATGCGCACGTGGCGATCGGCGCGGTAGCTGCCGAAGTCCAGGCCCGGGGTGAAGGCGACATGCTCGGTTTCGAGGAAGTGCCGGCAGAAGGCCTGCGCCTCCACGCCGAAGCCGCCGATGTCGGCATATAGATAGAACGCGCCCTTGGGCTCGATCTCGATCCGGAAGCCGAGCGCGCGCAACGCAGGCAACAGGTAATCGCGGCGGGCCTGGAATTCGGCGCGGCGCTGTTCGAAGATCGCCATCGCTTCGGCCGTGAAGCAGGCCAGCGCGGCATGTTGCGACATGCTCGGGGCGCTGATGTAGAGGTTCTGCGCCAGTTTCTCCAGCGAGGGTATCGCGCGCTCGGGCGCGACCAGCCAGCCGAGCCGCCAGCCGGTCATGCCGAAGTACTTGGAGAAGCTGTTCAGCACGAACGCTTCGTCGTCGACCTCCAGCACGCTGGCGGCGTCCAGGCCGTAGGTCAGCCCGTGATAGATCTCGTCCACCACCAGGTGGCCGCCGCGCGCGTGCAGCGCCTGGGATAGCGCCGCCAACTCGTCGCGCGACAGCACGCTGCCGGTCGGGTTGGCCGGCGAGGCGAGCAAGGCGCCGACGCTGTCGGTGTTCCAATGCGCGGCAATGTGCGCGGGCGTCAACTGGTAGTGACTGTCCGCACCGGTCGGTATCAGATTCGCACCGGCCTCGACCAGGCGCAGGAAGTGCCGGTTGCAGGGATAGCCGGGATCGGCGAGCAGCCAGTGCCGGCCCGGGTCGACCAGCAGGCTGCTGGCCAGCAACAGGGCGCCGGAGCCGCCCGGCGTGACCATGACGCGTTCCGGGTCGATCTCCAGGCCATGCCGCTGCCGGTAGAAGCCGGCGATCGCCTGGCGCAGCGCCGGCAGCCCGCGTGCGGCGGTGTAGCGGGTGTGGCCCGCCGCCAGGGCCGCCTGGCCGGCCTGGACAATGGGCGCGGCGGTGGTGAAGTCCGGCTCGCCGATCTCCAGGTGGATCACGTCGTGGCCTTCGCGCTCCAGGGCCTGGGCCCGGGCCAGCAGGGACATCACGTGGAAGGGCGCGATCTCGCGGCTGCGGCGGCTGTAGGCGGCCTGGCCGGCCTCGGTGTCGTTGCATGCATCCATGACCCGATCATAGGCCATGGCCGCTGAGCGCTTGCGGCGGCGACGCCCGCCGCACAGACTCGCCTTGACGCTGAACCTTGCGTTCAGAGCATGGATCCCTAACTTATGAAGCCTGTCCTGTCCTTGTTGGCCGCCTGCCTGATGACTCTTCCCGTTACCTCCGTCCATGCTGCCGGCCTTGCCCCGCCGCAAGCCCCGCGCCAGTCGCATCAGGTCAAGGCGCCCTTCGGCGCAGTGCGCGAGGACGCTTACTACTGGCTGCGCGACGACGAGCGCCAGGACAAGGCCATGCTGGCCTACCTCAACGCCGAGAACGCCTATACCGACCAGGTCATGGCGCCGCTCAAGCCGCTGGAAAACAAGCTCTACGACGAGATCGTCGGCCGCATCAAGCAGGACGACGCCAGCGTGCCGTATCGCGACCGGGGCTGGTGGTACTACAGCCGCTTCGAGACCGGCAAGGATTATCCGGTCCAGGCACGCCGCAAGGACGGCGCCGGCGTGGACGCCAGCGCCATCCAGCAGGCCAACGCCGCCGGCGACTTCGCCGCCGAGCAGGTCCTGCTCGACATCAATGCCATGGCCGCCGGCAAGGATTACTTCAATGTCGGCGATGCCGAGGTCAGCCAGGACAACCGCCTGCTGGCCTGGGCCGAGGACGACGTCGGCCGCCGCCAGTACGTCATTCGCTTCAAGAACCTCGAAACCGGCGAGATCTACCCCGACCGTATCAGCGGCGTGTCGCCGAACGTGGTGTGGGCCGATGACAACCGCACCGTGTTCTATGTCGAGAACGATCCGGAAACCCTGCTCACCGTGCGGGTGAAGAAGCACGTGCTCGGCACCCCGGCCAGCGCCGACGTGCTGGTGTACGAGGAAAAAGACGACAGCTTCTACATGGGCATCGGCCGCAGCCGCGACGACAAATACATCACCATTGGCGTTGACAGCACGGTGTCCTCCGAGCTGCGCTACGCCCCGGCGGCCAATCCGGCTGCCTTCGCCGTGCTGGCCAAGCGCCAGCGCGATGTCGAGTACGACGCCGACCACTTCGATGGCCGCTGGGTGATCCGCACCAATGCCGATGGCGCGAAGAACTTCAAGCTCGTCACCGCGCCCAGCGACGCCACCTCGCGCGCGCAATGGAAGGATTGGGTCGCCCACGACGACAGCGTCTACATCGAGGGCTTCGAGCTGTTCGATGGCTACACCGCCATCGACGAACGCTCCGGTGGCCTGGAACGCATCCGCCTGCTGCATGCCGACGGCAAGCACGAATACGTCAAGGCCGACGAGCCGGCCTATTCGATGGGCCTGTCGGTGAACGCCGAGCCCGACGCCGATTGGCTGCGCTACAGCTACACCTCGCTGACCACGCCGGCGACGACCTACGAGCTCAACGTGCGCAGCGGCGAGCGCCGCCTGCTCAAGCAGCAGCCGGTGATCGGCTACGACCCGTCCAGGTACGTCACCGAGCGCGTCTGGGTCGAGGCCCGCGACGGCGTCAAGGTGCCGGTCTCGCTGGTGTACCGCAAGGGCTTCAAGAAGGACGGCAGCGCCGCCCTGTACCAGTACGGCTACGGCAGCTATGGCGCGTCGATGGACCCGGGGTTCAACCTGTCGGTGGTGAGCCTGCTGGACCGCGGCGTGGTCTATGCCATCGCCCATATCCGCGGCGGCCAGGAAATGGGCCGGCAGTGGTACGACGACGGCAAGCTGCTGCACAAGAAGAACACCTTCAACGACTTCATCGACGTCACCCGCGGCCTGGTGGCCCAGGGCTACGCGGCCAAGGACCGCGTGGCTGCGTCCGGCGGCAGCGCCGGCGGCCTGCTGATGGGCGCGGTGGCGAACATGGCGCCGCAGGACTACCGGGTGATGGTGGCGCAGGTGCCGTTCGTCGATGTGGTCACGACCATGCTCGACCCCACCATTCCGCTGACCACCAACGAGTACGACGAGTGGGGCAACCCCGAGCAGCCGCAGTACTACGAGTACATGCTGTCCTATTCGCCCTACGACAACATCAAGCACCAGGCTTATCCGGCCCTGTTCGTCGGCACCGGCCTGTGGGATTCGCAGGTGCAGTACTGGGAGCCGGCCAAATGGGTGGCGCGCCTGCGCGAGGACAACACCGGCACGCATCCGATCGTGTTCCGCACCAACATGGATGCGGGCCATGGCGGCAAGTCCGGACGCTTCCGCCGCTATCGCGAGCAGGCCGAGTCGTTCGCCTTCGTGCTCGACCAGCTCGGCGTCGAGCGCGCGGCGCGCTGAGCCCCGCCGGCCCTCATGCAGCCGCCCATGAACGCGTCGCCTGGTGACCCCATCGAACCGCGTGCATCGGCGGCGCCGGCCGATGTCCCGGCGCGGCCGGTACGCCTGCGCTGGGCGTGGTGGTTGCTTGCCTACGTGAGCCTGGGCGTCGGCATCGTCGGCATCTTCGTGCCGGGCCTGCCGACCACGGTGTTCGTGCTGATCTCGGCCTGGGCCGCCGCGCGCGGCTCGGACCGCCTGCACCGCTGGCTAATCACCCATCCGCGCTTCGGGGCGGCCATCGTGCAATGGCAGACCCACCGCGCCGTCAGCCGCAAGGCGAAGTGGATGGCCACGCTGACCATGGCCGCGTGTGCGGCGATCATGCTCTGGTGCGTGCCATCGCGCTGGGCGCAGGCCTTGTCGATCGGCTGCATGGCCGTCGTGGCGATCTGGCTGTGGCTGCGTCCGGAACCGCCGGCCGAACCGATGCCCTAGCGTGGGTCATGAACTCGCGCAGGCGCGAGCGCCATGGCCTTGTGGCTATACTCCGCGCATGAGCATGAAGCATTCCCGTTCCTTCCGAATCGCCCTTGCCGCCGCTGGCCTGCTGCTGCTGGCCGCCTGCGGCAACAAGGGTCCGTTGGTGATGCCGCAGAAGCCGGTGCCGGTGGAAGCGCAGCCGGTGCCGCAGCTGCCTTCGGAGCAGACGCCACCGCCGGCCCAGACGCCCACCGAGGCCACCCAGCCGATCGACGGCACCCAACCGGCGGTCGACGGCGGGCAATGAACGCGCGGCCTGCTTCCGCGCCGCTGCACTTCAGCAAGATGCAGGGCGCGGGCAACGATTTCGTCGTACTCGACCTGCGCGATGGCACCGCGCCGCCCGACGCTGCCCTGGCCGCGCGCTTGGCCGACCGCCATTTCGGCATCGGCTGCGACCAGATCCTGACCATCGAACCACCGCGCAGCGAGGCGGCCGTGGCCGCCTACCGCATCTGGAATTCGGACGGTTCGCCATCGCAGCAGTGCGGCAATGGCGCGCGCTGCGTCGCCGCCTGGCTGGTGCGCGATGGCGTTGCCCAGGGCGATGAATTCGTCGTCGACAGCCCCGTCGCCGCCCACCGCATCGAGCGCATCGGCGAGGGTGAATACGCCGTGGCGATGGGCGTGCCGGAATTCACCCCGCAACGCATTCCCTTGCTCGGCTTCATGCATGCACGCGATGAATACCTGCTGCCCGTGCAGGGCGAGAGCCTGCGCTTCGGCGCGGTGTCGATGGGCAATCCGCATGCGGTGCTGGAAGTCGGCCTGGTCGATGCGGCGCCGCTGGAACGGATCGGCCCGCTGTTGCAGCAGCATCCGGCCTTCCCCGAATCGGTGAATGTCGGCTTCGTCCAGGTCATCGACCGCGGCCACATCCGTTTGCGTGTGTATGAACGCGGCGTCGGCGAGACCCTGGCATGCGGCAGCGGCGCCTGCGCCGCGGCGGTGGTGTTGATGCAGCGCGGCCGCATCGGGCGCGATACGCGGGTGACGCTGCCGGGCGGCGAGTTGCGGATACGCTGGCCGTCGCCGCAATCGCAGGTGGTGATGTCCGGGCCGGCCCGGTTTGTCTTCGATGGAGAGTGGGGCGCATGAACGAGACCGTGGAAAAGATCGGCGCGCATGAAATCGCCGCCTGGCTGCGCCGGCATCCGGCGTTCCTCAAGCAATTCCCCGACCTGGCCCTGACCCTGGTCGTGCCCCGCGATGACGGCCCCACCGCGTCGCTGGCCAGCTACCAGCTGGAAGTGTTGCGCGACAAGAACCGCGAGCTCTCGCGCCGCCTGGCCGAACTGGCGGGCAACGCGCAGGTCAACGAACGCCTGGCCGTGCGCACGCACCAGCTGACCCTGGCGCTGATGCGCCAGGACAGCGCCGCCGACACGCTCAAGGCCATGGCGGCCTCGCTGGCCGAGGATTTCGACGGCGACCGCGTGTGCATCCTGCTGCTGGCGCCGGTCGATGGGCTGCAGGCCGAATGGCTGCAGGTCATGAATGCCGACGATCCGCGCCTGGCGCCGTTCCGCGACTGCCTGCGCGACGGCGAGCCGATCTGCGGCCGCCTGCAGGCGGAGAAGCAGGCCGTGCTCTACGGCGATGGCGTGGGCGAGGTCCAGTCCACCGCATTGCTGCCGCTGCCCGGCGTGGGCCTGCTGGCGGTGGGCAGCCGCGACCCGAACCGCTTCTATCCCGGCATGGGCACGCTGTTCCTGCGCATGATGGGCGAAGCGCTGGTGACCGCCCTGCAGCGCTTCGCGCGCTGAGCGCGGCCGCCGACAGGAGCCGGCAAGCGCTGCGGCCATGATCGAAGCCTTCCTCGCCTATCTGCAGGTCGAACGGCGCATGTCGCCGCATACCCTGGATGCGTATCGCCGTGACCTGGCCGCGCTGTCGGCCTGGGCCGAGGCGGCACACGGCGGCGAGGTGGCCACGCTGGACGCCGAGCAGGTGCGTGCGTTCGTCAGTGCCGAACATCGTCGTGGCCTGTCGCCCAAGAGCCTGCAGCGGCGGCTGTCGGCGTGCCGCAGCTTTTATGCCTGGTTGCTCAAGCACGGCCACATCGCCGCTTCGCCGGCGGCCAAGCTGCGCGCGCCCAAGGCACCGCGCAAGTTGCCGCAAGTGCTCGATGCCGACGAGGCGGTGCGCCTGGTCGAGGTGCCGACCGACGCCCCCCTGGGCCTGCGCGACCGCGCCCTGCTGGAACTGTTCTATTCCTCGGGCCTGCGCCTGAGCGAACTGTGCGCGCTGCGCTGGCGCGACCTCGACCTGGACGACGGCCTGGTCAGCGTGTTGGGCAAGGGCGGCAAGCAACGACGGGTGCCGGTGGGCACGCACGCGCGCCGTGCCTTGGGCGAATGGCGCGCCGAGAGCCAGCCGCGCGACGCGACGGCGATGGTGTTTCCGGGCCGCAACGGCGCGCAGATCTCCGCACGCGCGGTGCAGGTCCGCATCAAGCAGCTGGCGCTGCGCCAGGGGCTGTTCAAGCACGTGCATCCGCACATGCTGCGGCACAGTTTCGCCAGCCACATCCTCGAATCTTCCGGCGACCTGCGCGGCGTGCAGGAACTGCTGGGGCATTCGGACATCGCCACCACGCAGATCTACACCCACCTCGACTTCCAGCACCTGGCCAAGGTCTACGACGCGGCGCATCCGCGCGCGCGGCGGAAAAAGGCAGCGGGCGAAGCGCCCTCGGGCGCCTGACTCAGCGCAGGCCCGGCAAGGGCAACGGCACCAGTCCCGCGCCGTCGCGGCCTTCGAACTGGTAGCGCTGCCAGAAGCGGTTGGCGATCTGCGCGGCACGGGCGTCGGCCACCTGCTGCATGGCCGGATTGCCCATTGCCGCGGTGGCCTGGCCGAACAGCTGCAGCCAGCGCCGGAACAGCGCTTCGCTGAGGCCGGGCAGCGCCATGTGGGTGCCCATCGGCGCACCGCTGTAGCGCTGGGTGCCGCGCAGCAGCGAAGACCAGAAATCGACCAGCCGTTCGAGGTGCAACGGCCAGTCCGCGACGTGCCGTTCGAACACCGGGCCGAGCAGTGGATCGCGGCGCACGGACGCATAGAAGTCGTGCACCAGGCGGGTGACTTCGGCCTCGGTACAGCAGGGGGCCGGGCGCGGCGGGGGAGCGGAAGGCGGGTTCATGGTCTGCGTGTGCATTGTCCCCCAGTCACCGGCGCATGCGCGGCGCTTGGGTGCGGCTGCGGCAATCGGTCGCGCTACGTTGCGATGGGCGAAGAACTCCCGCTGCCGCCGTATTGGCACCCGCCGCCCGCGTGCCCTGAATGCACGTCGCGGCGGGTGGCTTGAACCGCTCGCCGCCGTCCCCACCTCCGGAAAGTCCCCCGGAGGTCGCAATGGATCCCAGCCAGAACCCCAATACGTTCCACGCCACCACCATCATCTCGGTGCGCCGCAATGGTCATGTCGCCGTCGCGGGCGATGGCCAGGTCACGCTCGGCCACACGGTGATGAAGGGCAACGCGCGCAAAGTGCGCCGCCTCGGCCGCGATGGCCACGTGCTGGCCGGCTTCGCCGGTGCCGCCGCCGATGCCTTCACCCTGTTCGAGTTGTTCGAGGCCAAGCTGGAGAAGCACGGCCAGTTGACCCGTGCCGCCGTCGAGCTGGCCAAGGATTGGCGCACCGAGCGCCGCCTGGGCAAGCTCGAAGCGCTGCTGGCCGTGGCCGACCGCGAGACCTCGCTGATCATCAGCGGCACCGGCGATGTCATCGAGCCGGAAGACGGCATCATCGCGATCGGTTCGGGCGGCTCCTACGCGCTGTCCGCCGCGCGCGCGCTGCTCGCGCATACCGAACTCGACGCCCGCACGATCGCCACCGAGTCGATCAACATTGCCGGCGACATCTGCATCTATACCAACCGCAACGTGGTTGTCGAAGAGCTGTGAACCGGGGCCGGTGAGCCGGGAGCCGGCTCCCGTTCCCGCCTGGTCCGATCGCGCTTTCCCTTTCCCCTTCTCGATTCCCAATTCCCATGAGCGAAGCGAATTCCACCATGACCCCGCGCGAGATCGTGCAGGAGCTGGACCGCCACATCGTCGGCCAGCATGACGCCAAGCGCGCGGTCGCGATTGCCTTGCGCAACCGCTGGCGTCGCATGCAGCTGCCCGAGGCGCTGCGCAACGAGGTGATGCCGAAGAACATCCTGATGATCGGCCCGACCGGCGTCGGCAAGACCGAGATCGCGCGGCGCCTGGCGACCCTGGCCAATGCGCCGTTCGTCAAGGTCGAGGCCACGCGCTTCACCGAGGTCGGCTACGTCGGCAAGGATGTCGAGCAGATCGTGCGCGACCTGGCCGACACCGCGGTGAAGCTGTACCGCGAACAGGCCAAGGTGCGCGTGCGCACCCAGGCCGAGGAACGTGCCGAAGACCGCATGCTCGATGCGCTGCTGCCGCGCCGTGCCGGCGGCATCGGCTTCGATCCGGACGCCGCGCGCCACGAGCCTTCCGCGCAGGATGGCGACACCCGCGTCAAGTTCCGCCGCATGCTGCGTGCCGGCGAGCTGGACGAGCGCGAAATCGAGCTGGACGTGGCGGTCAATCTCAGCATGGACATCATGACCCCGCCGGGCATGGAAGAGATGGGCCAGCAGCTGCGGCAGATGTTCTCCAACCTGGGCGGCAGCAAGTCGCAGGCGCGCAAGCTCACGATCAAGGCGGCGCGCCCGCTGCTGGTGGAAGAAGAAGCGGCCAAGCTGGTCAACGAAGAGGAAATCCGCGCCGCGGCGATCGAGGCCTGCGAACAGCACGGCATCGTCTTCATCGACGAAATCGACAAGGTCGCCAAGCGCGGCGACAACATCGGCGGCGGCGACGTCTCGCGCGAAGGCGTGCAGCGCGATCTGCTGCCGCTGGTCGAAGGCTCGAACGTGTCGACAAAGTACGGCACGGTCAAGACCGACCACATCCTGTTCATTGCCTCCGGCGCGTTCCACCTGGCCAAGCCGAGCGACCTGATTCCCGAGTTGCAGGGCCGCTTCCCGATCCGCGTGGAACTCGGCGCGCTGACCAAGGAGGATTTCGTCCGCATCCTCACCGAGCCCAAGGCCGCGCTGAGCAAGCAGTACGTGGCCCTGCTGCAGACCGAGGGCGTGCAGCTGACCTTTTCGCCCGATGCCATCGACCGGCTGGCGGAGATCGCGTTCCTGGTGAACGAGCGCCAGGAGAATATCGGCGCGCGGCGGTTGCACACCGTGCTCGAGCGCTTGCTCGACACGCTGAGCTACGAGGCGCCGGATCGTGACGGGCAGAGCGTGGCGATCGATCGGGCCTACGTCGACGCGCATCTGGGCGAGCTGGTGCAGGATCCGGATCTGAGCCGCTATATTCTGTGATCTCCGGTGCCCCCAAAGCACACGCCAAGGCCCGCGCAAGCGGGCCTTGCTTTTGGCAGGCGTCGCCGGGTGGCCGCCTGCGTTAGCATCGCCGCGCCCACCTTGCTACTGCTGCGACCGGATGACCGCGCACTACCGCCTGCTCGATCTCGACATCGATGTGCCACGCCAGCGGGTCAGCCGCGGCGGCCAGGCGCTGGACGTGTCGGGCCTCAGTTTCCAACTGTTCGCCTACCTGCTGGCGCAGGACCAGCGGGTGGTCGGTTTCGACGAAATGATCCGGGCGGTCTGGGCGCCGGCGGTCGTCGGCGAGGAAACCGTGACCCAGCGCATCAAGCTGCTGCGCCAGGCGCTCGGCGACGATGCCCGGCGGCCGCGCTATCTGCGCTCGGTGCGTGGGCAGGGTTACCAGTTGCTGGAGCTGCCGGAGGCGATCGCCACGCCGGCGAACCGCACGGCAGTCCCGTCCAGGCGCATGGCCCGCTGGCGGAAAGGTGGTGCCGCCCTGGCGATCGCCGTCATCTTCGCCGCCGCCACCGGCCTGGTCTGGCACTCCTTCCGCGCGCCTGTCGCTTCGCCCTTGCTTGAGCGCGCTGGCTACTACGCCGGAATCGGCCAGGCCGACAACAACGATCGTGCCATCGCGCTGTACCGCCAGGCGCTGGCGCAAGCCCCGGACTCGCCCGCTGCGCTGGCCGGGCTCAGCCGCGCGCTCAGTGCTCGCACCTGCCTGTACAACGGCGGCGCGTCCGAAGCGGGCGAAGGGGCGGCGCTGGCGCGCCGGCTGCTGGGCCACGACCGGGACAGCGCCGCTGCATGGGCAGCGCTGGGCTACGCGCAGGACTGCCTCGGCGACATGCGCCGTGCGGTTGCCGGCTACGAAGCATCCGTGCGGCTCGACCCCGCCGACGACAAGAGCCGCGCTTCCCTGGCGTACCTGTACCAGGAGCAAGGGCGGCTGGCGGATGCGTTGCACGGAAACCTCACCCTGCGCCATCCCGAGCGCGCCCGCTTCCGCGATGTGCAGGTGGCACGCGAGCTGGAACTGCTGGGCTTCACCGCCGCCGCCGAGCGCCGCTACCGGACAAACTTCGAGCTGTTCCCGGACAACGTGTTCTCCAACATCGCCTGGCCGCGGTTCCTCCTGTCGCAAGGCCGCACGGAGGAAGCCGCCGCGGCATTGAAAGTCGCGCTGGCCCGCGGCACGCCGCACCCCACGCTGTTGCGCCTGCAAGGTGAGCTGGCGTTGCTGGCCGGCGACCGCGCGGCTGCGATCGCCGCCTTCGCCGAAGGCCAGCGGCTACGGCCGCACCAGTCGCTGCCGGGAACCTTGGCCGGCCTTTACGCCGCCAGGCCGCCCACGCAGGAATGGATCCAGTCCCGCCTGCAGGACCTGCAAGGCGATACCTTCGGCTGGTCGGATGCCGCGCTGGAGGCCGCCTTGCTGGAACAACGACGCGGCGATACCGACGCGGCATTGAAAGCCTTGCACGCCGCGGTTTCTGCCGGCTTGCGTGACCGCGCCTGGCTCGCCACCACCCCGCTGTTCGCCGATGTCCGCCGTGTACCCGGTTTCGCCGCGCTGCTGGCACGCATCGAAGGCGATGTGGCGACACAGCGGATGCAGGTCGCGCAGGCCGATTGGCGGCCGCGCGAGCTGCAATGACGCGAGCCGGCCCTCAGCGCAGGGCGCCCAGGATGTAATCGCGGAACAACTGCCGCGACTGCGGATGGGCGAAGCTGCGGTTGTAGGCGTTGGTGGTGACCACCGCCACCAAGTGTCGCTGCGGCCATACGAACACATAGTTGCCGCCGTTTCCGGACATCGCCCACACCGCCACATCGCGGCCGGCCAGATCGAAGTGCAGCCGCCACCACTGGTAGCCGTACTCGGCGTCGTCTTCGGCCTGCGCCTGCGGGGTGGTCATCGCCTGGATATAGCCGGCCGACACCACCTGGCGGCCACGCCAGCGCCCGCCGTCGACCACCAGCTGGCCGAACTTGGCCAGGTCGCGGGTACGGTAGCGCGTGCCGCCGCCGCCCATGCCGATGCCTTCGGGCGACAGGTTCCAGTGGCTGCTGCGGATGTCCAGCGGCTGCTCCAGCGCAGTGGCGGCAAACCGGGCCAGGGATTGGCCGGTGGCGCGCTCGACCAGGGCGCCGGCAACGAAGCTGTTGGCGGTGCAATACGCGAAGGCACGACCGTGCGGGCTGTCCTCGGGCCGTGTCATCCAGGGAGCAAAGCCCTTCACGGGCAGGGCCAGGGCGAAGTCCAGCCAGTGCTCGGTGACGTACATGCGCTCTTCGTTGCCGCTGGAGAACGCGTTCTGGTCATCGCATTCCCACAGCGCGCTCATGGTGAGCAGGTCCGCCAGGGTCATCGCGCGCAGGCGCGGATCGACCGCATGCGTGGTCGAGAATGCCGGGAAGCGATCGTAGACGCGTGCTTCCACGCCAGGCAGGTCGCCGCGGTCGATGGCGATGCCGGCGAGCAGGGCAGTGACGCTCTTGGTCGCAGAGCGCACGTCGCGCAGGGTGTCGGCATCGCCGTCGAAATACTGTTCGTACACCGGCCGTCCGGCGTGGACGACCATCACGCTGGTGATCTGTTTCAGCGTGCCGTCGGCGACCTTGGCATCGATCATGCGCAGGCGTGCCGGGTCCAGGGCGGGGTCGTCGGTGGCAGCGCTGGGCCAGCCGTCGCCCGGGTCGCGGGCCGATTCGGCCGGGTGGCCGGCGAGCGGGACGAGCGCAAGCAGGAGTAGCGGAAATGCAAGGCGAGCCATGGGAATTCCAGGTGATGGGGAGCGCCCATCAGGCCCGCTGCCTTGCTGAAGTGCCTGATGCCTGGATGAAGAATCCTGAAGCCGCTGCGCGGTGGGCGATTCAGCGGCGGACGTGGCCGCGCAACGCCAGCGTGTAGCGGTGGATCAGCTCCATGTGCAGGGCCATGTAGGTCTCATCGGTGAACTCCCGCGCCATCGGCGAGGATGCCGCCGCCCCCGCGCGCGCGGCCTCGGCCTGGGCGTGTTCCCAATCGCCGTCGCGAACGGCCAGGTCGGCCAGCACGGTGACCCGGTGCGGCTGCACTTCGACGAAGCCGCCCGAGACGTAGATGTCCAACGGTTCGCCCTGCAGCGGCGAGACCCGCAGCATCCCTTCGCGCAGCGTCGTCAGCAGCGGTGCGTGCCGCACCAGCACGCCGAAGCGCCCGGCGCTGCCCGGCAGGTCCACCTCGCGGATATCCCCGCTCCAGATGGGCCCCACCAGGCTGGCGACTTCCAGCGTCATCGGCCGGGACTCGCTCATCCGCGCCCCCCCTGCGCAGCGCGGCGCGGGAGGCGGCGGGACTTGGCGGCGGATCGGCGTGGCGGCATGCGGCCCCGGGGATCACTCGAGGGAACCGCAGTATGTCCAGCGGCGCCGTTGCGCTGCGTCAAGGCGCCTGGCCAGCGCGGGGCAGGCGCCTCAGTCTTCGCCGATATCCTCGTTCCACACGTCCGGATGGGCGGCGATATAGCCGCCGAGCAGGTCGATGCATTCCTGACTGTGCAGGTCCACGACTTCCACGCCGTGCTCGCGCAGCCAGTCGATGCCGCCGCGGAAGGTCACCGACTCGCCCACCACCACGGTGCCGATGTTGAACTGGCGCACCAGGCCGCTGCAGTACCAGCACGGCGCCAGGGTGGTGACCATGATCGTGTCGCGATAGCGGCGCTGGCGGCCGGCCTTGCGGAAAGCGTCGGTCTCGCCGTGCACGGAAGGGTCGTTCTCCTGCACGCGGCGGTTGTGGCCGCAGCCGAGCAGGCGGCCGTCGCGGTGGTACAAGGCGGCGCCGATCGGAATGCCGCCCTCGGCCAGGCCCTGCCGCGCTTCGGCGATGGCGGTGTCGAGCAGGGCGCGATAGTCGGGCGTGGAGATCATCGGGTCGGCTTCCGGCAGGGCGGGCCAGTCTCGGTCAGCGGGCCGGCCGCTGGCAACCGCCTCAACGGGGGCTTGCAGCGGGCACCGGGTCCGAGGCGGTGTCCACCGCCACCACCACCGACATGCCCGGGCGCAGCCGCGCCGCCAGCGGCTGGCCGGGGCCGATGCCAATCTTCACCGGGATGCGCTGGGCGATCTTGACGAAGTTGCCGGTGGCGTTGTCCGCGGGCAGGATCGCGAACTCCGATCCGGCGGCCGGCGAAATCTCGATCACGCGTCCCTGCAGGCGCGCATTGTTGAGCGCATCGACGGTGAAGCTCGCGCGCTGGCCGATGCGCACGTTGGCCATCTGCGTTTCCTTGAAGTTGGCGATCACCCACAGCGTGTCGGGCACCAACGCCATCAGCTGCGTGCCGTTGGTGACGTAGGCGCCCACGCGCACGCCGATCTGCCCGAGCTGGCCGGTACGCGGCGCCACGATGCGGGTGTTGTCGAGGTTGATCTGCGCCAGTTGCACCGCCGCCTCGGCGTTGGCGACGGCGGCCGCCAGTGCGGCGCGGTTGACCTCCACGCTGCGCACGCTCTGCTGGGCCGCTTCGAGCGCCGCTTGCGACTGCTGCACCGCCGCTCGCGCCTGCGCGTCGGCGGCGAAGGCGGTATCGCGGTCCTGCGAGGACAGCAACTGCTGCTCGGCCAGGCGATCGGCGCGTTGCAGCGCCGAGCTGGCGCGATCGCGCTGCGCCGCGGCGCTGGCCACGCCGGCGCGGTTCTCCGCCACCACCGCCGTGGCACTGCGCCGGCTCTGCTCCCAGTTGGCCAGGTTGGCCTGCGCGCTCTGCAGTTGCGCCTGGGCCTGCTGCAATTGCTGGTGGTAGATGCGGTCGTCGATCTTCGCCAGCAGCTGGCCGGCCTGGACCTGTTGGAAATCCTGCACCGGCACCGCGGTCACGTAGCCACTGACCTGTGGCGAGATGATCGTCAGCTGGCCGCGCACCGTGGCGTTCTCGGTGTTCTGGATGGCGCTGGTGAATGGCCACAGCCGCCAGGCGTACAGCACCACGCCGACGCCGACCAGCGCGACCAGGGCGAAGCCGGCCAGGCTCCAGTAGCGGCGGCGACGGCGCCCGGCCAGGGTGGCGGCATCGGCGGGCGCGGCGGCGGCCGGGGGCGCGGGTGTGCTCATGCGCGGGTGGTGGCGGGCAGGGAGGAGGGGACCGTATCGCGACGGCGCTGGCGGTTGCGCTGGAGCAGGTAGAGCAGGAACCAGATCAAGGTGGCGATGGCGATCAGGCCGATGGTGAGGAAGACGTCGTTGTAGGCCAGCACCGTGGCTTCGCGCGTGACGACGCCCGACAGCGTGCGCATGGCCTGGTTCTGCCGCGCCGCGGCGTCCGGAATCGCCCGTGCGTAGGCCGAGGCATAGGCCTGCAAGCGCGCGGCCACCTGCGGGTCGGTGAGCACCAGGTGGTCCATCAACTGGTTGGAATGGAACTTCTCGCGCACCGTCTGCAGGGTGCCGAGGAAAGCGCTGCCCAGCAGCCCGCCCATGTTCTGCGCCATGCCGAACATCACCGTGAAGCTGATCAGGTTGCCGGGCTGGGTGGCTACGCGGCCGATGCCGGCGACCAAGGCCGGCGCGACGAAGAAGGTGCTGCCGAACGCCAGCAGGAACTGGCTGGCATACATCTGCTCGGGCCGCGTGAGGCTGGTGGCGCGGGCATCGAGAAAGCAGCCGATGGCGATCGCCGCGACTGCGGTGATCAGGTGCTCGGTGATGCGGTCGGGCTTGATCAGGAGGGCGCTGGCGACGATGCCGCAGGTGGCGCCGAGCAGCATCAGCCAGAACAGCGTGTGCATCTGGTCGTTGTTCAGGCCGATGCCCTGGAAGAAGCCGATCGCCCCGGTCGCCTGTTCGGACAGCACCAGCCGCAGCAGCAGCACGGCCAGCGCCAGCCGCAGGATGTCGCCACTGGCCAGCCAGCGCGTGTTGAGCATGGGCCGCTTGCGGTTGTGCTCGATGGCCACAGCCGCGCACAGCAGCACGATGGAAGCCGCCAGCACCGCGCCCAGCCACGGCGTGCTGGTCCACCACAGCACGCGCCCCAGCGAGAGCACCGCAGCCAGCCCGGCGCTGCCGCCGGCGAACAGCACGAAGGTCGCCGCGTCCAGTTTCTCGAACACCCGGTAGCGGTCGCCCGGCGGCAACTTGAGCGCCAGCACGCAGGCCAGCGCGAACAGCGCCAGGCCCAGTTCGAACAGGTACAGGCCGCGCCATTCGCCGAATTCGAGCAGCTCGGTGGAGAACACGCGCGCCAGCGGCAAGGCCAGCTGGGTCAGGCCCAGCCCGGTGACCACGGCCTTGAGGCGATGCTTCGCCGGGAAGGCCTGGATCATGTAGTACAGGCCGAGCGAACTGAGCGCCGCGCCGACCAGGCCATGGGCGGCGCGCACGCTGATCGCCGAGCCCAGGCTGTGCACGAACAGGTGGGCGAAGGCGATCAGCGCATACAAGGCGAGGAAGATTTCGGTGAACAGCCGCAGGCCGAACTGCTGGCGGAACTTCACCAGCACCAGGTTCGCCGACATGTTGGTCATCACGTAGGCCGCGGGCAGCCAGGCCATCTCGGCCGCATAGGCACCGAGGGTGCCCTGCAGGTACGCCAGGTTGGCGGTGACCAGAGCATTGCTCAGCCCGCCGGTGAGCGCGACCACCAGGCCGACCAGGCCGTAGGCGATCCGCAGGCGCAGGGGATGCAGCGGCGTGGAGGCCGAGCCGGGCAGGGTCGGGCGCTCGTGCGGTTGCCACTGGCGCGGGACGTACTTGTCGCTCACGGAATCGGCAGCGGTCCAAAGGGACTGCGGGCGATTGTGGCATGGGCCCGTCACGGCGGCGTCGGCGATGCGATAATCGCCCCATGAGCGAATCCCCCTACAAGTCCGGCACGACCCATTTCGGCTTCCGCGACGTGGCCGCCAAGGACAAGCAGAAGCTGGTCGGCGAGGTCTTCACCTCGGTTGCGCGCAACTACGACCTGATGAACGACTTGATGAGCCTGGGCGTCCACCGGGCGTGGAAGCGCTACTTCGTGGCCACCGCGCAGGTGAAGCCGGGCGACCGCGTGCTCGACCTGGCCGGCGGCACCGGCGACATCGCCGCGCTGTTGCGCGAGCGGGTCGGCGACGAAGGCCGGATCGTGCTGGGCGACATCAATGCCGGCATGTTGACCGTTGGCCGCGACCGCCTGACCGACCGCGGCCTGGTGGCCGGGCTGGACTACGTGCAGTGCAACGCCGAGGCGTTGCCGTTCCCGGACCAGAGCTTCGAGTTGGTCACGATTGCCTTTGGCCTGCGCAACGTCACCGACAAGGACGCCGCCCTGCGCGAGATGTACCGCGTGCTCAAGGTCGGCGGCCAGGCGCGGGTGCTGGAGTTCTCCGAAGTCACCGCCGACTGGTTCAAGCCGATCTACGACTTCCATTCGTTCAAGATCCTGCCGAAGCTGGGCCAGCTGTTCGCGCGCGATTCGGACAGCTACCAGTACCTGGCCGAGAGCATCCGCAAACATCCCCCGCAGGAAGAACTGAAGCGGATGATGGCCGAGGCGGGCTTTGCGCGGGGTCACTACAAGAATCTGACCGGTGGGATCGTGGCGATCCATTCGGGCTATAAGGTCTAGCCTTTTTTCGGGACTCGGGACTCGGGACTCGGGACTCGGGACTCGGGACTCGCGGGATCCTACGACCTGATGCTTTTCTGGGATGGCGGTTCAAACGCGGTCCTGCGGCGTGCGACACACTCGCTTTCGAGTCCCGAGTCCCGAGTCCCGAGTCCCGAAAGAGCCCCATGCGCCTGCAAGCTTTCCTGTCCCGCCTGTTCCCGCGATCCTTCAGCGCCAAGCTGCTGGCCGTGGCCTTCGTCGGCATCCACGTGCCGTTGCTGCTGCTCATCGTCTGGCTGGTGGGGTTGGCCGACCTGGACGCGTCGTCGCGCTGGAAGGTCTTTGCCGTGGTGCTGTGCGCGACCCTGCTCGGGACCGCCGGAACGCTGGCCGCGCTCTATCGCTTGCTGGGCCCGCTGCGTGCCGCCGCCGATGCGCTGGATGTCTACTACGCCGAGCAGCGCCTGCCGTTGCTGCCGGAGCAGGGCGAGGACGAACTCGGCCGCCTGTTGCGTGGCATCAACCGCAGCCTGCGGGGGATCGACGCCGGCCTGCGCGATGCGCGCCGGCATGCCCTGCTCGATCCGCTGACCGAGTCGCTCAACCGGCGCGGCTGCGAGCAGGCGTTGGGCAATTCGGTGATTGCCGCCGGCCGCGAGGGCTGGCCGTTCACGCTGTTCGTGATCGACATGGACAACCTCAAGCCGATCAACGACCGCTTCGGCCATGCCGCCGGCGATGCGGTGCTGGTGCGGTTGGTGGAGACGGCCTATGGCTGGCTCGGCCCGCAGGACTGGATCGGCCGCTGGGGCGGGGACGAGTTCCTGATCGGCGTGCATACCCCCGAGGACGAGGCCACGCTCAAGCTGAATCAGTGGCTGTCGATGCTGGAATCGCTGGAGGGCGGCCATGCGCCGGTCCATGCCAGTGCCGGCAGTGCCGCGCACAAGGCCGGCGAGGACGCCGCCAGCCTGTATCGCCGCGCCGATGCGGCGATGTACCGGGCCAAGTTCTCTGGCGGGCGGCGCCTGGTGCGCGACGGCCACGAGGATCCGGACGCCCAGGCGCTGCCGGCCTGAACGGCAACGGCTGCCCGCGGGCGCGCCCGGCGCTAGAATCGCCAGTTTCCCCGATCCGGTTCCGTCCATGCGTGCTTCGTTCCTGACCCTGTCCCTGGCCGCGGTGCTGGCCGCCGGCTGTTCGCAAGAAACCGCTCCCGCGCCCCAGGCGCCCGCCGACAAGGCCGCCGCCGTGAAACCCGCCGCCCGCAGCCACGACGAAAGCTCCTATGCCGAGCCGGACAAGGTCGTCATCAAGGACCTGGCGCTGGACCTGAAGGTCGACTTCGACAACAAGCAGATCGGCGGCAACGCGGTCTACACGCTGGAGTGGAAGGACAAAGCGGCCCAGCAGCTGGTGCTGGACACCCGCGAGCTGACCGTGGAGCAGGTGCAGGCGGTGGGCGCCGACGGGGCGCTGTCGCCGCTGCAGTTCGCGCTGGCGCCGGCCGACAAGACCTTCGGCAGCAAGCTCACCATCGAGACGCCGCAGCAGCCGGGCAAGATCCGCATCGACTACCACACCGCGCCGACCGCGTCGGGCCTGCAGTGGCTCGAGCCGTCGATGACCGAAGGCAAGCAGCTGCCCTTCATGTTCAGCCAGTCGCAGGCGATCCACGCGCGCAGCTGGGTGCCGCTGCAGGACACCCCGAGCGTGCGCTTCACCTATAGCGCGCACGTGACCTCGCGCCCGGACGTGATGGTGCTGATGAGCGCCGACAACGACCCGAAGGCGGCGCGCGACGGCGACTACAGCTTCAAGATGCCCGAGCCGATTCCGTCCTACCTGCTGGCGATCGCCGCCGGCGACCTGGTGTTCAAGCCGATCTCCGAGCGTTCGGGCGTGTGGGCCGAGCCGGCCATGGTCGACAAGGCGGCCAAGGAGTTCGAGGACACCGAGAAGATGATCGGCACCGCCGAGCAGTTGTACGGCCCGTACCGCTGGGGCCGTTACGACATGCTGGTGCTGCCGCCCTCGTTCCCGTTCGGCGGCATGGAGAACCCGCGCCTGACCTTCGCCACGCCGACCGTCATCGTCGGCGACAAGTCGCTGGTCTCGCTGGTCGCCCATGAGCTGGCGCACAGCTGGTCGGGCAACCTGGTGACCAATGCGTCGTGGAAGGACATCTGGCTCAACGAAGGCTTCACCACCTACGTGCAGGGCCGCATCACCGAGGCGCTGTATGGCGCCGAGCTGGCCGAGGAAGAGCGCGAGATCGACCAGACCGACCTGCTGGCCGAGATCAAGGACATGAGCCCGGCCGACCAGGCGCTGGCGCTGCCGCCGCTGACCGAGCGCGACCCGGACGACGCGCTGAGCCAGGTGGCCTACGTCAAGGGTTCCTGGTTCCTGCAGTTCCTGGAACAGCGCTTTGGCCGCGAGGTGTTCGATCCGTTCCTGCGTGGCTGGTTCGATGACCATGCGTTCCAGAGCGCGACGACCGACCAGTTCGTCGACTACCTCAAGAAGAACCTGCTGCCGAAGAATCCCAACGCCGTCACCGCGGCCGAGCTGGATGCATGGCTCAACCAGCCGGGCATCCCGGCCTTCGCGCAGAAGGCGCGTTCGCGTGGCTTCAGCATCGTCGACACCGCGCGCATCGCCTGGCTGGGCAGCAACCAGCTGCCGAGCAACCAGGTCACCTCGGACTGGAACACCCAGTCGTGGACGCACTTCCTGGCGGGCATGGGGCAGACGCTCAAGCCCGAGCAGCTGAAGCAGCTGGACAACGCCTACCACTTCACCGGCACGGCCAATGGCGAGGTCGCCATGCGCTGGTACCCGCTGGCGATCCGCAGCGGCTACCAGGAAGCCTGGCCGGCAGCCGGCGAGTTCATCCAGCGCGTGGGCCGGCGCAAGCTGATCCTGCCGATCTACGCCGAACTGGTGAAGACGCCCGAAGGCCTGGCCTTCGCCAAGGAAGTGTTCGCCAAGGCCAAGCCGGGCTACCACCCGATCACCACGGTGTCGGTGGAAGACATGCTGGCCAAGGCCGAAGCGGCGCAAGCCAGGCCGTAAGCGCCGGGCTGGCCATGCGTGCAGCGGACGGCGGGCCCCCGGGCCCGCCGTTTTCTTTTGCGCTGCTATCTTTGGCATCTTCTTTTCGCCGAGCGCCGCCGATGAAACACCTGCCCTGGATCGCCCTGTGCGCTTTCGCGCTCACCGCCTGCAGCGACCGCGAGGCCGAACGCCAGGCCCAGGCGGCCGCGCTCGCCCAGGCCAACGAGCAGAAGGCCGACGAGCTGGCCAAGCGCTACGACCAGGCCGTGCAGGCCAGCAACTGGGACATGGCGCGCGCCCACGGCGCCGACCTGTTGCAGACCTACCCGCAGAGCGCAGCGGCCAAGCGCATCGAGCCGGGCTACGCCGATGTCAAAGCCAAGGGCGAACAGGCACGCAACCAGCGTCGCCTGGAGGCGCTGTGGCAATACAGCCAGACTCCCGTGAAGGGCGGCACGCAGCGCGCGGCGATGATCGATGCGAAGTCGCGCGTGGACGTGGATGGCAGCGGCGCCAAGAACGTGCGGCTGGTTTTTCGCGATCACCCGCAGTGGAAGCGCCACGCCTATCTCGTCCTGCAGGCCGGCGACTTCAAGTGCTACGGCGGCTGCAAGGTGCAGGTGAGCGTGGACGGCGGCAAGCCGAAGGCGATGGCCGCACACCGGCCGGATACCGACGAAGCCATCGCGATGTTCATCGACGACCAGAATGCGTTGTGGAAGCTCGCCCACCAGGCCAAGGTGGCGCTGAGCATCGAGTTCCCGGTCAAGGCCGGCGGCACTCGTACCGCAGTGTTCGAGACCGGTGGACTCGACGGCAAGCAGATGCCCGGCTGGGATTGAGGACGATGCTGTCGCTCGCGGCGCGCCGCCACTGGGTCTTCGACCTGGACGGCACGCTGACGTTGGCGGTGCATGACTTCGCGCTGATCCGCCGCGAGCTGGAGATTCCGGCAGGCCACGACATTCTCGGCTACCTGGGCGGTTTGCCGGCCGCCGACGCAGCCGCCAAGCGCGCCTGGCTGATGGCGCACGAACGCCAGCTGGCCGCTGCCTCGGTCGCCGCGCCCGGCGCGGTGGCATTGCTTGGGCACCTGCATGCGCGCGGTTGCGGGCTGGGCATCCTCACCCGAAACGACCGCACCTTGGCGCGCCTGACCTTGGACGAGATCGGGGTCGGGGCGCTGTTCCCGCCGGAGGCGGTCATCGGTCGCGACGAGGCGACGCCCAAGCCGCATCCGGCCGGCCTGCTGCTGCATGCCGCGCGCTGGGGCGTTCCCGTGGGGGAACTGGTCATGGTCGGCGACCATGGCTATGACCTGGAGGCCGGTCGTGCGGCAGGCGCGATGACCGTATTCGTGGGGGCTCACAACGAATGGCCGGCGTTGTCCGACCATGCGCATGCCGACTGCCGCGAGTTGCTGGCGGTCCTGGCGCCCGGTGCCTAGGCAGGCTCAGCCCGGCGGCCACTGCCGGCGTGCATGCAGCACGCGCAGGACCACCACGCTGTTGTCCGCCTTCCCGGTTTCGTAGACCAGCACGTATTGCGCATCGACCACGAGTTCGCGCGTGCCCCTGACCCGTCCGCGTCGCCCCATGCGCGGGTGCGTGGCGAGCCGGCCAGCGCCAGCGGCGATGCGCGCATCCAGGTCGATCGCCGCGGCGGCGCCGCGAATACCGACGAAATCGAAGATCCGTTGGCGATCCTGGATCGCCGGTACCGTCCATAGCAGTTGCATCATCCCTCGGCCTTTTCCCTGCCAGACCGCGCGGCAGGGCAGTGGCCGTCAGGACTTGCCGGCGACTTCCCTGTGCTGTGCGAACTGGCGTTCCACATCCTCGCTCGAGCGTACGTCGCCGTTGGCGGCGGCGCGACGTCCAATAGCCACCTGTTCGCGGAACCAGGCCTCGTGCTCATGCTTGTCGCGGGTTTCTCTGACAACGGTGCGCATGTACTCGCGCAGCAACTGGGCTGCGTTGCGGTCCTGGGCCTTGGCCGCCTCGGCGAAGGCGGTCTTCAGTGCTTCGTCGACCCGGATGGTCAGGGTGCTGTCGGTCATGGCGAGCTCCAAGTATTACGCTGTGGGTGCAATGTAACACATGGTGCTCGGCCGAAGCCCGCGCAAAACGCATGATTTGTCGTCAGAAATCCCCGATATGGGGTAGGTCGGGGCGCATGGCGGCGGCGTCCGCGCCGCGTGCCCCGCTCAGAGCGCGTAGCCGAACTGCTGCTTGAATTGCTCGTTGAACTCGGCGAAGTCGAAGCGCTGGTTCTGCGTGCCGGGGTGCTCGACCTTCAGCGCGCCCATCAGGTTGCCCATGCGACCGATCGTCAGCCAGTCATAGCCGCCTTCGATGCCGAAGATCAGGCCGGCGCGGAAGGCGTCGCCGCAGCCGGTGGGGTCGACCACCCGGCGCTCGTGGGCCGGCGGGATGTCGTAGCTCTGCTCGGGCGTGTGGATCACCGCGCCCTTGGGGCCGCGGGTGGTGATGTAGGCCTTGACCTTCGACACGATCTGCTTCTCGTCCCAGCCGGTGCGTTCCTGCAGCAGGTTGGACTCGTAGTCGTTGACCACGACGTAGTCGGCCTGCTCGATGAAGGTGCGCAGTTCCGGCCCGTTGAACAGCGGCATGGCCTGGCCGGGGTCGAAGATGAACGGGATGCCCATCTCACGGAACTCGACCGCGTTCTGGATCATGCCCTCGCGCCCGTCCGGCCCGACCAGGCCGATGGTGACGCCCGGCACATCTTTGACGTGGTTCTCGTAGCTGCGCATCATCGCGCCCGGATGGAAGGCGGTGATCTGGTTGTTGTCGTGGTCGGTGGTGATGAACGCCTGCGGGGTGAACAGCTCGTCGATCACCTTGACCCGTGCCAGGTCGATGCCCAGGCCCTCGAAGTATTCGCGGTACGGCCCGAAGTCCTGGCCCACCGTGCCCATCGGGATGGGCTTGCCGCCCAGCAAGTGCAGGTTGTAGGCGATGTTGCCCGCGCAACCGCCGAACTCGCGGCGCATGCGCGGCACCAGGAACGAGACGTTCAGGATGTGCACCTTGTCCGGCAGGATGTGGTTCTTGAACTGGTCCGGAAACACCATGATGGTGTCGTAGGCGAGGGAACCACAGATCAGGGCGGACATCGCGATAAAGGCCTTTGCATGGGGAAAAACCCGCCGGCCGCCGGGCGGGCCTGGGGGGCGGCAGGCGCGCCGCGGCGCAAAGGTTAACGGGTGAGGCGGTTCAGGGCCAGAACCCATTGCTGCCGCCACGGCTGCCGGAGGCGAAAAAAGCCCCGTCAGGCCAGCTTTTGTCCTTGCCCGCACCCGGGGGGATTGCTAGGCTAGCGGACTTCGTTTTTGCCCATTTTTTCGCCACCTCGGCGCCCGGGCGCGACCCTCTCAGGACCGACTCCCCCGATGTTCAAGAAACTCCGCGGCATGTTCTCCAACGACCTGTCCATCGACCTGGGCACGGCCAACACGCTCATCTATGTTCGCGGCCAGGGCATCGTGCTCAACGAGCCGTCGGTCGTGGCGGTGCGCCAGGATCGCGCCATCGGCGGCACCCGCTCGGTGGCCGCCGTCGGCGCCGAGGCCAAGCAGATGCTCGGCCGCACCCCCGGCCACATCACCACCATCCGCCCGATGAAGGACGGCGTCATCGCCGACTTCACCTACACCGAGGCGATGCTGAAGCACTTCATCAAGAAGGTACACAAGTCGCGCTTCCTGCGCCCGAGCCCGCGCGTGCTGGTCTGCGTGCCCGCCGGTTCGACCCAGGTCGAGCGCCGCGCGATCAAGGAATCGGCCGAAGAGGCCGGCGCGCGCGACGTCTACCTGATCGAGGAGCCGATGGCCGCGGCGATCGGCGCCGGCATGCCGGTGACCGAGGCGCGCGGCTCGATGGTCATCGACATCGGCGGCGGCACCACCGAGGTGGCGGTGATCTCGCTCAGCGGCATCGTCTACTCGCAGTCGGTGCGCGTGGGCGGCGACCGTTTCGACGAGTCGATCACCAACTACGTGCGCCGCAACCACGGCATGCTGATCGGCGAAGCCACCGCCGAGCGCATCAAGCTGGAAATCGGCTGTGCCTACCCGCAGGCGGTGGTGCAGGAGATGGAGATCTCCGGCCGCAACCTCGCCGAGGGCGTGCCGAAGATGATCAAGATCAACTCCAACGAAGTGCTCGAGGCACTGCACGAACCGCTGTCGGGCATCGTGTCGGCAGTCAAGCTGGCGCTGGAGCAGACCCCGCCGGAACTGTGCGCCGACGTCGCCGAGCGCGGCATCGTGCTGACCGGTGGCGGCGCGCTGCTGCGCGACCTGGACCGGCTGATCTCCGAGGAAACCGGCCTGCACGTGCAGGTGGCCGACGATCCGCTCACCTGTGTCGCCCGTGGCGGTGGCCGCGCGCTGGAACTGGTGGACATGCACGGCAACGAGTTCTTCGCGCCGGAATGAGGCGTGCGGCGGGGCGGCCGACAGCGTCCGCCGCGATGACCCGCTGAAGCAGGAGGCGCGGCGCTCGCCGCGCCCTTCCCATCCCAGACACCGACATCCCGAACCGGCTTACACCGTGCCGCCCTACGCCGGACCTCCCATTGCTTCCCGCCCCGGCGACGCCGCCAGCACTTTGCGCTTGCTGGCTTACCTGGCGTTGGCGGTGGTGCTGATCGTGCTCGACAGCCGTGGTGGCTGGTTGTCGCAGGTGCGCGCGCACGCCAACGTGGTCGTGCAGCCGATCTGGTCGCTGGCCGGCCTGCCGGGCCGTATCGGCCTGCAGGTCAAGGACAACGCCGCCACCCACGCCCAACTGGTCGCCGAGAACCGGCAGCTGCGCAACGACTTGCTCGTCGCCAATGCACGGTTGACGCGCCTGCAGACCGCCGCGCTCGACAACGCCCAGCTGCGCGAGCTGCTCAACGCCGCCGAGCGCAACGGCCTGGACGTGCAACTGGCCCCGGTCCTGGACATCGACCTGGACCCGACCCGGCAACGCCTGGTGCTCGATGCCGGCAGCGATGACGACGTGCATGTCGGCCAGGCGGTGATCGACGCCGGTGGCCTGATGGGCCAGGTCATCGCCACCACCCCGGCGCATTCGACCGTGCTGCTGCTGACCGACCCCGACCATGCCGTGCCGGTGAACGTGGCGCGCAACGGCGTGCGCCTGATCGCCTATGGCCGCGGCGACCGCCTGGAACTGCGCGACGTGCCGCTGAGCGCCGGCCTGGTGGTGGGCGACGAGATCGTGACCTCCGGCCTGGGCGGGCGTTTCCCCGCCGGCTTCCCGGTCGGTACCGTGGCCGAACTGCATCCGGACGACAGCCACGCCTTCCTGGTCGGGCAGCTCAAGCCTGCCGCCCAGCTCGACCGCGGCCGCGACGTGCTGCTGCTGAAGAACCGCCCGTGGCGCGTGCCGCCGCCGGCGCAGGCGACCGATGCCAGCGGCGATCACGAGCCGGACTCCCGCGCCGCCGCGCGCCCGGCTACGCCGGCCGCATCGCCCGGGCCCCAAGCCGCGCCCGCTGCAACGGAGCCGCGCCGATGATCCGCCGCAACCAATGGGTGCTGCCGGTCAGCGTGATCGCCGCGCTGCTGCTGGGCCTGCTGCCGCTGCCGCCGGTCATCCAGCCGCTGCGTCCCTACTGGCTCGCCCTGGTGCTGGCCTATTGGGTGATCGAAGCCCCCGACCGCGTCGGCCTCGGCTTCGTCTTCATCGCCGGCGTCATCGCCGACGTGCTTTACGGCAGCCTGCTCGGCGAACAGCCACTGCGCCTGGTCGTCATGACCTTCATCCTGCAGCGCTTCCGTGCGCGCCTGCGCTTCTTCCCGGTCTCGCAGCAGGCACTGGCCATCGGCGGCCTGTTGCTCAACGACCGCATCGTCACCGCTGCGCTGCACCTGGCCCTGGGCGAGGCGACGTTGCCGTGGAGCTATTGGTGGGCGCCGCTGCTGGGCATGCTGCTGTGGCCGTTGCTGTTCGTACTGCTGGACGCGGTACGCCTGGGCAAGCGCCGCTGACCCATGTATCCGCGTCGCCAGGCCAAGAATCCGCACGCCGAAGCCGAACAGTTCCGGCGTCGCGCCGCCCTCGGTTTCGTGGCCGTGCTGCTGTGCCTGGCCGGCCTGGGCGCGTGGTACTTCAAGCTGCAGGTGATCGACCACGAGGTCTACGCCACCCGCTCGGAAGCCAACCGCATCAAGCCGCGCCCGGTCGTGCCGGGGCGCGGCATGATCTACGACCGCAATGGCCGACTGCTGGCCGAGAACGTGCCGGCCTTCCGCCTGGACGTCACGCCGGACAAGGTGGCGGACATGGACGCCATGCTGGCCGAGCTCGGCAAGGTGATCACGATCCCGCCGGAAGACCTCGAACGCTTCAACCGCGAGCGCAGGTCGCGCCGCAGTTTCCTGCCGGTCACCCTGCGCCTGCGCATGAGCGACGAAGAGATGGCGCGCTTCGCGGTCGAGCGCTGGCGCTTCCCCGGCGTGGAGCTTGAGCCCTACCTGACGCGGCGCTACCCGTACGGCGAACTGTTCGCGCACGTCATCGGCTACGTCGGGCGTGTCGACGAGAAGGACCTGGAAGCGCTGGGCGAGGGCAATGCCGCGCTGACCCATATCGGCAAGTCCGGGCTGGAGCGCTACTACGAGCAGGAATTGCGCGGCAAGGTCGGCTACGAGCAGGTCGAGACCAACGTGCAGGGCCGGGCCATCCGTACCGTGGGCCGGGTCCCGGCGCAGTCCGGTGCCGACCTGCGCCTGTCCATCGATGCCGACCTGCAACGCGCCATGGTCGCCGCTTTCGGCCAGTACGAAGGCTCGGCGATCGCCATGGACCCGCGCACCGGCGAGATCCTGGGCATGGTCAGCCTGCCCAGCTACGACCCCAACCTGTTCGTCAACGGCATTTCGCATGCCGACTTCCAGGCGCTCAACGACAATCCTTCGCGGCCGCAGTTCAACCGCCTGGTGCTCGGCGGCGTGGCGCCCGGTTCGACGATCAAGCCGTTGATCGCGCTGGCCGGCCTGGACAGCGGCGTGCGCCGTCCCGAGGACAAGATCCTGTCCACCGGCATGTTCTACCTGCCTGGCACCAGCCGCGGCTGGGGCGACTCGCATCGCGGCGGCCATGGCTGGACTGACCTGCGCAAGTCGATCGCGCAGTCGGTCAATACCTATTACTACAGGCTCGCGCTGGACATGGGCATCGAGCGCTTCGACCATTTCATGGCCGAGTACGGACTCGGCAAGCCGACCGGCATCGACCTGTCCGGCGAGATCGGCGGCATCCTGCCTTCGCCCGCCTACAAGATGAAGAGCCGCAAGGAGCGCTGGTATCCCGGCGACACGGTGAACATCGCCATCGGCCAGGGCGACTGGAAAGTCACGCCGTTGCAATTGGTACGCGGCATCTCCGGGCTCGCCAGCGGGCAATTGCAGCAGCCACACCTGGTACTGGCCGAACGCAGCGGCTTCGACAGCGACTGGCAGGCGACCCGGCAGCCCGCGCCCAAGCCCATCAGTCCGAAGCCGGAAAACGTCGAGGTCGTGCGCCAGGGCATGCGCGACACCATGCGTCCGGGCGGCACCGGCTACGCCTTGTTCGCCAGCGCGCCCTACGAGATCGGCGGCAAGACCGGCACCGCGCAGGTGGCCAGCCGCAAGGGCACCGCCGCGGTCGACCCGCGCTCGCTGCCCATGCACTTGCGCCACCGCTCGCTGTTCGTCGGCTTCGCCCCGGCCGACAACCCGACCTTCGTGGTGGCCATCGCGGTGGAAGGTGGCGGTTACGGCGCCAGCACCGCCGGCCCGATCGCGCGCAAGATCTTCGACGCCTGGATGCTCGGCAAGATGCCCGAGGGCCTGCTGCCGTTGGACGTCGAGCGCGGCAGCACGGCGATCGGCGTGACCCATTTCGATGCCGACTCACCCGCGCCGCGCCGCCTCGGCGACGAGGCCGGCCTGGCGATGGCGGCCGAGGGCGTGCCCGTCGTGAGCGTCGGCGGCGCGCCGCTGGCGATCGACCCCAACCACCTGCCGCCGCCGCCCTCGTCCGAGCCGGCGCTGCCGGACGAAGTGCCGGAGGACGACCAGTGAGGGACTTCCTGCGCTGGCTGCTCGACCTCGCCGGTCGCTTCGCCCAGACCCTGGACTGGGTGCTGTGCCTGGCGCTGGCGGCCTTGATGGTGATCGGCCTGGCCGTGCTCAAGAGTGCCGGCGGCGCGCTCAACGGCGACCACCTGGTGATGGCGCAAGGCGTGCGCTTCGCCGTCGGCGCCGGCGCGATGTGGGCGATCTCGCGCATGTCGGTGCTGCGGCTGCGCGCCTGGACCCCGCTGATCTACGCGCTGTCGATGCTGCCCTTGCTGGCGGTGTTCGCATTGGGCACCGGCAAGTACGGCCGGCAATGGCTGGACCTGAAGTTGTTCTACCTGCAGCCGGCCGAACTGCTGAAGATCAGCCTGCCGATGATGGTGGCCTGGTACCTGCATCGCGTGCCGTTGCCGCCGCGCATCCCCACCGTGCTGGTCAGCGCCTTGATCATCGGCATACCGACCGCGCTGATCATGCTCCAGCCCGACTTCGGCACCGGCGTGCTGATCGCCGCCAGCGGCGTGTTCGTGCTGCTGCTCGCCGGCCTGCCCTGGTGGTGGGTGGGCGTGGGCGTGGGCGGCGTGGCCGCGGCCGCGCCGGTGGCCTGGTTCTGGCTGCTGCGGCCCTACCAGAAGGACCGCATCATGATGTTCCTCAACCCCGAGAGCGATGCGCTCGGCGCCGGCTGGAACATCATCCAGTCCAAGATCGCGATCGGCTCGGGTGGCCTGGGCGGCAAGGGCTGGGGTTTGGGCTCGCAGTCGCACCTGAACTTCATCCCCGAGCAGACCACCGACTTCGCCTTTTCGGTGCTGAGCGAGGAGTTCGGCTGGCTTGGCGTGGCCACCGTGCTGGCGCTGTACCTGATCGTGATCGGGCGCTGCCTGTGGATCGCCTCGCAATCGCGCGACACCTATTCGCGCCTGTTGGCCGGCGCCACCGGCCTGGCCTTCTTCGTCTACGTCATCGTCAACGGCGGCATGATTTCCGGCCTGCTGCCGGTGGTGGGCGTGCCGATGCCGCTGATGAGCTACGGCGGCACCTCGGCCGTGTCGCTGCTGGCCGGCCTGGGCGTGGTGATGGCGGTGAAGGCCCACCGCCCCGTCCACGGCGGAGCGTGACGTAGCACATCCCGCTGCGCGGGCTGCGCCCCCAAAGTTTGGTTCTTCGCCGATTTGCGTGGAGGGTTTTTTTGGGGGGGGGTTATTGAGGGGTTGCGCGGGTGTGGGCGGTTGGGTGCGTTGGCTTACGGTGCGGGCCCCGCCCCGGTGGGTAGGGGCTTCGCGGTGTCGACAGACGTCCCTGTCTGACGCCACCGCCGTGGGCCATCCATGGCCCACTGAAGCCCCTACCCACCGGGACGGGGCATGGCGCGTCGTTTTCCCCACTTCGGGTTTGCGCAACGGAGAGGGGAGGAGGGAAGAGCAAAAGCAAAAGCAAAGCAAAAGCAAAGCAAAGCAAAAAGCGCCAAACACTGACGCATACGAAGAAACGGAGCATCGCGGTTACTTTTGCTTTTTGCTCTTGCTCTTGCTCTTCCTTTTGCTCTTCCCTTTCCCCCACCCGTTGCGCCCCAAACGAAGCAGGAACCTTAAAGCGCCTTTGCACCGTCCCGGCGGGGAGGGGCTTTAGTGGGGCATGGATGCCCCACGGCGGTGGCGTCAGACACGGACGTCTGTCGACACCGCAAAGCCCCTCCCCGTCGGGACGGGGCCCCGACCGCAAGCCGCAACACCCAACCGCCCACACCCGCGCAACCCCTCAATAACCCCCCCTCCCCCCAAACACCACGCACATCAGCGAAGAACCTAACAAAAGGGGGCTCGGCTCCAGATGGATATCGCGCACTGATAGAGGCGATCGGACGCGTTAGTGGCAGTCTGATGAATACGCAATCAAGCCATAGCACTTGACGACTGGCAAAGTTCTTTTGTTTCATGGTCTTATTGGGGGTAATTCATCCCGAACTTGTGATGTGCCGATGATCCGTAGCGCGCTGCTCTGCCTGACGCTGGTCTGCCTGGGGGCGTGTGCCACCCAGGCGCAGCCGCCGCGACCGGCGATGACGCCGCCCAAGCCCGGCGCGAGCGCGACCGGCCCGAGCGAGGCGGCGCCGGAGAAGGTCGCGCTGCCGCCGGTCGACCTGACGCCGGTGCCCTTCGAGACCGCGCGCGCCAACTTCATTCGCGACACGGCCGCCCAGTACGGGCTCGATCCCCAGCAGATCGACCGCGTGCTCGCCCAGGCCGAATTCCGCGATTCGATCGTCGCCGCCATGTCGCGCCCGGCCGAACGGGTCAAGCCGTGGAACGAGTACCGGCCGATGTTCATCACCCAGGCGCGCATCGATGGCGGCCGCGCCTTCCTCGACCAGCATCGCGAACAATTGGCGCGCGTCGAAGCGGCCACCGGCGTGCCCGCGCAGGTCATCGTCGCGATCATCGGCGTGGAAACCAGTTACGGCGCCAACGCCGGCAAATATCGCGTGCTCGACGCGCTCTATACGCTGGCCTTCCGCTACCCGCGCAGCGGCGATGCGGCCAAGCTCGAACGCGAAGTGCGGCGCGAGCTGTTCTTCCGCGACGAACTCGGCCAGCTCTTCGCCCTGGGCAAGGAAGAAAACCTCGACATCACCACGCTGATCGGCAGCTACGCCGGCGCGATGGGCATGGGCCAGTTCATGCCGTCCAGCTATCGCCAGTTCGCCGTGGACGGCAATGGCGACGGCCGCCGCGACCTGTTCACCAGCTACGACGACGTGTTCGCCTCTATCGCCAACTACTTCGTCGGCAAGGGTGGCTGGGTGCGTGGCGGGCAAGTCGCCGTGCCCGCCACGCTGGCTCCGGGCCATGCCGAGTTCAATCCCGACGACTGGACCCCGACCCACACGCTGACCGACCTCTCTCGCCGCGGTTACCACCCGAACGCCGCCGTCGTCGCCGGCACCCTGGCCACTCCGATCACCCTCAACACCGACGCCGGCCCGCAGTACTGGCTCGGCTTCCAGAACTACTACGCGATCACCCGCTACAACATCTCGAAAATGTACGCGATGGCCGTGTTCCAGCTGTCCGAGGCCATCGCCGGCAAGGAGTTACCTCCGGCATGAACATCCTCCGAATCCGCAGGTCTCACACCTGGTGGCTGCCCGTGTTGTTGGTCGCCGGCCTGGCGGCCTGCAGCAGCGCACCGAAGAAGGCGCCTTCCATGGCCTCGGCAGGCAAGGGCGTCAAGGTCGACGGCAAGGGGCCGGCGCACGTCGCCACCGGGTGCCCGTCGACCTCGCCCTACGCACCGGCCAAGGAAGACGCCTCCACCCGCGGCGACTACACCGCCGGCGGCCTGTACAAGCCCGGCGTCAAGGACACCACGCCGGACTACGTGCCCAACGTCGGCTGCATTCCCGAGCCGCTGGTGAGCAACGAGCCGCGTTCGGCGGTCGGCAACCGCACGCCCTACGAAGTGCTGGGCAAGACCTACCGGGTGATGGACGACGTCGAGGGCTACGCCGAGACCGGCACCGCCTCGTACTACGGCAACAAGTTCCACGGCCGGCTGACCTCCAACAAGGAGGTGTACGACATGTACGCCTTCACCGCCGCGCACAAGACCCTGCCGCTGCCCAGCTTCGCCCTGGTGACCAACCTGGACACCGGCGATTCGGTGGTGGTGCGGGTCAACGATCGCGGGCCCTTCCACGACGGCCGCCTGATCGATCTGAGCTACGCCGCCGCGGTGAAACTGGGCATCACCCAGCGCGGCACCGGGCGGGTCGAAGTGCGCGCGCTGACCGAAGCCGACAACGCCGGCCTGCTGGCGCGCCGCAATGGCGGCAAGATGCCCACGAGGGCGCCCGTGGCCACGACTGCGGTGGCCGCGGCCAAGCCGGCCGCGGCCAGCCGTATCGATGAACTGGTCAAGCGCCTGCCGGAGGGCACCGGCATCGCCGCGGCGCCTGCGCGCACCACGGTCGCCTCGCCGGCCGCCGCGGTGGCAACGGTCGCCCGCGCCACCGCGCTGGGCAAGGAATCCGAACCCTGGCGCTATCGCGTCGCCGACGCGTCGCAGCCCGGCAATGCCGACAACTTCGACGCCTGGATGAAGGCCAAGGGCGTGCGCGTGGCGACCGGCAAGCCTGCCGCCGTCGTGGCCCGTAGCGAAGACGCACCCGCAGCCGGCGCACCGACCGCCGGTGTCGGCGTGGCCACCGTGGTCCCGGCCGCCGTAGGCATGGCGGTGGCGCGCAAGGTCGCCGAAGAGGCACCGCAGCCGCGCGCGCCGACCCATGCCCAGGCCGCGCTCGGTTCCATCCTGCTGCAGGTCGCCAGCTTCGCCAGCCGCGAAAACGCCGACCGTGCGCTGACCCAACTTTCGACGGCCGGCATTCCGGGCGCCAGCATCAGCGACATCGTCAGCGGCGGGCGCACCCTGTGGCGGCTGCGGGTGAATGCGCCCGACCATGCCAGCGCCTCGGAACTTGCCGCCCGCATCGCCGGTCTGGGCTTTGGTCGTCCGCAAGTCGTGGCGAACTGAGCCGCCGCTTTCGCGCCACGCCGGTGCTGGCGGCAGCCCGCGCCGATCCGCCTACAATGCACGGCCGGCCCCTCGGGACCGGCACATCCAGCTAGACCGGCCCGCCAGGGCCCCACCGGCCCCCGTGGCCACCATTGGCCCGCGCAGGGGCCGCAGGAGTCGTTGTTCGATGAAATTCCGCTTTGCCGTAGCTGTGGCCGCCACCTTGGCCGTTGGCCTGGTTTCCGCGCAGACCCCCACGCCGCAGCCCGCGCCTGCCGCCACTGCCGCGCCGGCCAACATACCGACCCCGCCAGCGCCGGCGCCGGCGGTGTCCAAGGCCTGGATCCTGATGGACTACGCCACCGGCCAGGTGCTGGCCGGCGAGAACATCCACCAGCCGCTGCCGCCGGCCAGCATCACCAAGGTGATGACCTCCTATGTCGTGGCGGCCGAACTGAAGAACGGCAAGATCACCCGCGACGACCAGGTGATGATGAGCGAGCGCGCCTGGCGCGAAGGCGGTGCCGGCACCGACGGCAGCTACAGCGGCTTCCCGGTCAACCAGACCGCGCGCCTGGAAGACATGGAAAAGGGCATGGCGATCCAGTCGGGCAACGACGCGGCGATCGCCCTGGCCGAGCACGTGGCCGGCAGCGAAGAAGCGTTCGCCTCGCTGATGAACAGCTACGCCGCCAAGATCGGCATGAAGGACTCGCACTTCGTCAACGCCCACGGCCTGAGCGCCGAAGGCCACCACACCACCGCCTATGACCTGGCGCTGCTGGGGCGGGCGATGGTGCGCGACTATCCCGAGACCTATGCCTACAACAAGGTCAAGGAATTCACCGTCGGCAACATCCGCCAGCCGAACCGCAACCTGCTGCTGTGGCGCGACCCGAGCGTGGACGGCATCAAGACCGGCCACACCTCCGAGGCCGGCTACTGCCTGATGAGCTCGGCCAAGCGCGGCGACCAGCGCCTGATCGCCGTGGTCATGGGCGACAGCTCCGAGAAGCAGCGCGCCGACGACAGCCTGGCCCTGCTCAACTGGGGTTTCCGCTTCTTCGAGACCCACCGCCTGTACGAGCCGGCCAAGGTGGTGGTGCAGCAGAAGGTGTGGAAGGGCGCACAGGACCAGGTGCAGCTCGGCGTGGCCGAACCGCTGCTGGTGATGGCCGCGCGCGGCCGCTACAACGACCTCAAGCCCAGCATCGAAGTGCCGAAGAACCTCACCGCCCCGATCAAGCAGGGCCAGCAGGTGGGCACGGTGAAGGTGCAGCTGGACGGCAAGGTGATCGCCCAGGCCCCGCTGGTGGCGATCACGGCAGTGGAAGAAGGCAACTTCTTCAAGCGCCTGTGGGATGCCTTCTGGATGTGGTGGGCCTCGGAATAAGCGCAAGGAAGATGCAAAGGAAAAAGCCGGCGCAAGCCGGCTTTTTCATGCCCCATACCGCTGCAATTACAGCATTCGGCTGATGGTGAAGCTGCCGTAGATCGGCGTTTCCTTCTGCGTATCGAACTCGCGCGTGCGATGGTAGCGGGCCACGGCGAACTTCCAGCGCCCGCGCATGATCGCCAGCCCATAACCGATATCGGCGACGAACGGCCGCTTGTCCACGCTGTGGCTGTCGCGGAAGGTGTTGCCGTCCAGGGTGATGTCGCGCAGCACCCAGCGTCCGTCGGTGGTGATGAACAAGTGGCCCGACCAGCCCGTCGGGCGGCCGTGCAGGCTTGGTGCGGTGTTTTCGCCGGCCGGGCGGATCGGCGTGCTGCCGAAGTCGTCGGGCAGCTTCCAGCCGAAGCGTACTTCGCCACCTACGTTGGCGTAGGTGGCGCGGTTGCCCAGTGTGCCGCCCCAGTGCGTGATCGCATCCCAGCCCCAGCCGCCGGCATTGACCGAGGCATCGCCCGGCCAGCGGCGCATGCGTTCGTGCACGATGCCGATCAGCGGTTCGTTGTGCAGCTGGTTGCCCCAGCCCTGGAACTTCGGGTCGTCGAGCACGTCGTGCACCGCGTTCTGCACCTGCTTGCCCAGCGCCCACGGCCCGACGATGCCCAGTTGCAGCTGCGTGGTGCGCAGGTGGTCGTCGTTGCGCGCGTTGTAGCCGAAGCTGGCCATCAGGATGCCGGCGTAAGGGCGGTCGTCGGGAATCACATCGGTGCGCGTGTAGTCGGTGGGCGTGAAGATCGCCTGGCCGAACGAAAAGACCATGTTCTGTTGCTGGAACTCGCCCGGATGCAGGCGCTCCAGGTGGGTGTTCACCCAGCGCGCCAGGCGCGGCAGGCAGGGATCGTTGGTGTAGTCGACCAGGTTCGGCGAGACCAGGGTGAGCATGGCGCCATTGGTGTAGCCCTGGTCCTGGTCGGCACCGCCGAACAGGTCATTGTCGACGCGGAAGTTCACCGCCGGCGGGGTCTGGTCCATGGTGCTCTGCCCGCACTGGTCGGCGGCGCGGGCGGGGGTGGCGAGGGCGGCGGCGGATACGGCCGCGGCCAGGGCGAGGGACAGCGGACGCAGTGGTGGCATGGCGGATACCGTGGGGGAATAGGCCGGACGCTAGCGGAGCCCGGTTGCTAAGGAATGTGAATGGGGTGGCACGGGAACATGAAATTAGACGCTGCCCAGCGCCGTGCGACCAGCCCCGCGGACGCACCGCAGCGTTTCCATTGCCGGGCGGCCGAGGCTGGCGCAGGCGCCGGCGCGCTGCGTTCCATGGTCGGGCTTGGGTTTGCCGGCGCCCGGCTCAATAATGGCGGGCATGGAAATCAAGTCCGACAACCCCGAACACGGCTTCCAGTTCCCCGGCACCTTCGAGCTCAGCGCGATGGGCACGGCCGACAAGGGCCTGGAGAGCGAGCTGCCCCGGCTGCTGGCCACCAGCGGCGTGGAGGTGCTGGAAGAGCGCATCAGCTGGAAGCACTCGAGCAACGGCAAGTACGTCTCGGTGCGCATCGCCTTCCAGGCCCAGAGCCGCGCGCAATACGACGAAGCCCATCGCGTGCTGCGCGACCACCCGGAAGTGAAGTGGACGCTGTAGCCGCCTGCGCGACGTCCGCCGCGCCGGTGGCCTTGCAGCCGGCAGCCGTGCGCCAGCTCGGGCGCCAGCCGTATGCGCCGGTCTGGCGCGCCATGCAGCGGTTCACCGATGCGCGCGGCGACGCCACGCGCGACGAACTGTGGGTGGTCGAGCACGATCCGGTGTTCACCCTCGGCCAGGCCGGCAAGGACGAGCACGTGCTGGCGCCGGGCGACATCCCGGTGATCCATGTCGACCGCGGCGGCCAGGTGACCTACCACGGCCCCGGCCAGATCGTGGTCTATCCGCTGCTGGACCTGCGCCGTCTGGGCATCGGCGTGCGCGAGTACGTCTGCAGGATCGAGCAGGCCATCATCGACACCTTGCTGGAGTGGAACATCATCGCCGTCCGCCGCGAAGGCGCGCCGGGCGTCTATGTCGGCGAAGCCAAGATCGCCGCGCTCGGCATCCGCGTGCGCCGCGGCTGCACCTTCCATGGCCTGGCCTTCAACGTGGACATGGACCTCGAACCGTTCCAGCGCATCAACCCCTGCGGCTACCAGGGCCTGCAGGTGACCTCGGTGCTAGACTTGGGCGGCCCTTCCGGCCTGGCGCCGGTGCAACGCGTGCTGCTGGACGAACTGGCCCGCCAGTTCGGCCTGGAACTGCATGCCGACCCCTCGCTGCCCGACCTTTCTCCCGCGGCCTGACCGCGACATCGCCTTGCCATGACCCAGCCTACCGCCCGCACCATTCCCCTGGAGGTCGTTTCGACCGACAGCGCCCCGGCCGCGCCCCTGCAGACCGGCGTCAAGCAAGTGGGCGGAGACAAGATCAACCGTTCGCCGGTGCAGTTCGCCGAGGTGCCGGTGCTGCGCAAGCCCTCGTGGATCCGCGTGCGCATCCCGTCCGGCAACGCGGTGCAGAACCTCAAGGCCAAGCTGCGCGAAAACCGCCTGGTCACCGTCTGCGAGGAAGCCAGCTGCCCGAACATCCACGAGTGCTTCAGCCACGGCACGGCGACCTTCATGATCCTCGGCGAGGTCTGCACGCGGCGCTGCTCGTTCTGCGACGTCGCCCACGGCCGGCCCAAGCCGCCGGACCCGAACGAACCGCTGAGCCTGGCCACCACCGTGGCCGACATGGGCCTGAAGTACGTGGTGGTCACCAGCGTCGACCGCGACGACCTGCGCGACGGCGGCGCCCAGCATTTCGTCGACTGCATCGCGGCCATTCGCGAACACGCCCCGCGCACCCGCATCGAGATCCTGACCCCGGACTTCCGTGGCAAGGGCCGCATGGACCGGGCGCTGGAGATCCTGGCAACCCACCCGCCGGACGTGTTCAACCACAACATCGAGACCGTGCCGGACCTGTACCCCAACGTACGCCCGGGCGCGGACTACCAGTGGTCGCTGACCCTGCTGCAGAAGTTCAAGGCCCAGCATCCGGCGCTCAACACCAAGTCCGGCATCATGCTCGGCCTGGGCGAGACCATGGAGCAGGTGCAGGCCACCTTGCGCGACCTGCGCGCCCACGACGTGGACATGATCACCATCGGCCAGTACCTGCAGCCGACCCCGCACCACCATCCGGTCATGCGCTACTGGACGCCGGAGGAATACAAGGCGCTGGAGGACTACGGCTACAGCCTGGGCTTCGCCCATGTCGCCTCCGGCCCGATGGTGCGCTCGTCCTACCACGCCGACCGCCAGGCGGCCGGCGCCGGCGTGGCCGCCTGAGCCCATCCCTGAACCCGGCGTCGCCGGCCCGCGCCGCCTAACGGGGCGTTTACAGACCGTAGTCACCCCGGCGCGCTACGCTGGGGGCGCACTGATGACAAGCGCCGCAACTTTCGGCACTGTCGTGCTGTCAGATGCTTCCGCAGCCCCCCATACGGCCGAGTGCCGAGAGTACGCCGATGAATTACAAAGTCCCCGCCAGGTTCACCGCCGGCCTGCTGGCACTGGCCCTGACCGCGCCGCTGGCGCTGATGGCGCGCGCCGACACCGCGCTGCCGCCGGCCGCCACCACCGACCAGGCCACCGCCAGCAAGCTGGTCTATGGCCTGCTCTCCGACAGCCGCTACGCCTACCGGCCGCGCGAGCTCGACGAAGCGATGACCAAGGACGTGTTCAAGCGCTACCTCGAGGCGCTCGACAGCAGCAAGCTGTACTTCACCCAGGCCGACATCACCGGCTTCGCGCCGATCGAAGCCAAGGTGGGCGATGCCATCCGCGACGGCCAGCTCGACCCGGCGTTCGAAGTGTTCGCCGTCTACAAGCAGCGTGTGGGCCAGCGCGTGGCGTATGCGCGCAAGCTGCTCAACCAGAATTTCGATTTCGACGGCAGCGAGAAGTTCGAGTACGACCGCGAGAAAGCACCGTGGGCGGCCGACGACGCCGAGCTCGATACGCTGTGGCGCCAGCAGGTGATGAACGACTGGCTGCGGCTCAAGCTGGCCGGCAAGCAGCAGGCCGACATCCGCAAGACGCTGGACAAGCGCTACGCCAACCTGGGCAAGTCGGTCAACGAACTCAAGGGCGATGACATCTTCCAGGTCTTCCTGGGCGCGTACACCAACGCGGTCGACCCCCACACCGACTACTTCACCCCGCGTACCGCCGAGAACTTCAACCAGCAGATGTCGCTGTCGCTGGAAGGCATCGGCGCGCAGCTGCAGAAGCAGGACGACATGGTGGTGATCCGCGAGGTCATCGCCGGTGGCCCGGTCGCGATCGACGGCACGCTCAAGCCGGGCGACCGCATCGTCGGCGTCGGCCAGGACAAGTCCGGCCCGGTGGAAGACGTGATCGGCTGGCGCATCGACGATGTCGTGGCCAAGATCCGCGGCAAGAAGGACACCCAGGTCCGCATCGAGTACATCCCGGCCGAGTCCGGCATCGACGGTACCCACCGCACCGTGACCCTGACCCGGCAGAAAGTCCGCCTGGCCGAGCAGGCCGCCAAGGGCGAGACGATCACCCTGCCGGCGAAGGATGGCGAGCCGCAGCGCCGCATCGGCATCATCAAGCTGCCGGGCTTCTACCAGGACTTCGAGGGCCGCCGCCGCAATGCCGCCGACTACGCCTCGGCCACCCGCGACGTGGCCAAGCTGCTGGCCGGCTTCAAGAGCGACAAGATCGACGGCGTGGTGCTCGACCTGCGCAACAACGGCGGTGGTTCGCTGGACGAGGCGGTCGAACTGACCGGTTTGTTCATCGAGCAAGGCCCGGTAGTGCAGGTGCGCGAATCGGGTGGCCGGGTCACGGTCAACGGCGACCGCAGCGAGAAGGTGTCCTGGGACGGCCCGCTGGCCGTGCTGATCAACCGCGGCTCGGCCTCGGCCTCGGAGATCTTCGCCGGCGCCATCCAGGACTACGGCCGTGGCCTGGTGATCGGCGAAACCACCTTCGGCAAGGGCACGGTGCAGAACATCGTCGACCTCGATCGCTGGCCCGCCAGCGAAGAGCAGCGCTTTGGCCAGGTCAAGCTGACCATCGCCCAGTTCTTCCGCGTCAGCGGTTCCAGCACCCAGCACAAGGGCGTGGTGCCGGACATCGCCTTCCCGGCGAGCGTGGACGCGACCGAGTTCGGCGAGAGCACCTACGACAACGCGCTGCCGTGGACGCGCATTGCCTCGGTGCCGCACACCCAGTACGGCAACTTCGGCGCGCTGCTGCCGAAGCTGGAAAACCTGCACGCCGCGCGCATCGCGCAGGACAAGGAATTCCAGTGGTGGGAGCAGGACGTCAACCAGTTCCGCGAAGAGAAGGCCAAGAAGTACGTCTCCCTCAACGAGGCCGAGCGCCGCGCCGAGCGCGAGAAACAGGAGAACCAGCGCAAGGAGCGCCAGGCCCTGCGCAAGCAGCTCGGCATGCCGCTCGACCCGCTGGCCGAGGACAGCGACGACGGCCTGACCGGCAACGAGCGCGATATCGCCAAGGACACCGCGCGCGAGAAGGCTGCCGAGAAGCGTCCCGATCCGCTGCTGCACGAGTCGGCCGCCATCCTCGCCGACGCGCTGAACCTGCTCGAGCAGGACCGCCCGCTGTCGGCGCAGGTATTGCCGCAGTCGAGCGCGCCGGGCCGTTGGGCCGACTGAGCCCACTTTTTCCGGATGCAAGTCTGGTGCAAGGAGAGCCCCGCCTAAGCGGGGTTTTTCTTTGGGGTATTGCTGATCTTGCCCCTGCCTTCTTCCGCCCCACGCCCCGACTCACCCAAGCGCCTGCCAAAGAATCTCCGCGCCCAACCCCGCCAGCGTCACGAAGAACACGCGGCGAAACAGCAGCGGCGGCAGCCGCGTCCGCAGGCGTGCACCGAGCCACAGGCCGAGCAGCGTAGGCGGCAGGACGAACAGGGAGGCCGGCAGCGTGGCGGCATCGAGCACCCGGTGGCCGGCCAGCGCCGCGGCCAGCGCCAGCGTGGACGCGCTGAAGCACAGCCCCAGCGCCTGGACCAGGGTGTCGCGCGGCAGCCGCAAGGAAACCAGATAGGGCAGGGCCGGCAACACGAACACGCCGGTCGCGCCGGTGGCCAGGCCGGTCAGCGCACCGCACAGCGCACCCAGCCAGCATTCGTGCCGGGCTGGCGCGGGCAGGGTCCACTGGCACAGCCCGAACAGCGCATACAGCAGCAACATCGAACCCAGGCCGATCCGCGCCGCACGGCCATCGCCATCGGCCAGCACGCCGGCGCTGAACGCGGTCGCCAGGAAGATCGCCAGCAACATCGGCGCCAACCGCCGCGCCAACGGCAGCCAGCCGCCTGCGCCGCGAGCCTGCTGCAGGTTCGTCAACAACGAAGGCAGCAGCATCAGGCTGGCCGCCGCGGCCGGGCTCATCCGCAGCGCCAGCAATGCCATCGCCACGGTCGGCAAGCCCATGCCGGTGACGCCTTTGACCACGCCGGCCAGCAGGAACACGGCGGCCAGGAACGATAGCTGGGGCGGCAAGCTCGACATGCGGCCATGCTCGGCGCGTCGCGGGCCAGCCACAATGCGCGATATCCTGAGCCAGCCTTCGCTGGTGCCGAAGGCTGGGAGCCCGCGCATGCACTTCGACCTGATCGACCTGCGATTGTTCGTGGCGGTCGCCGATGCCGGCAGCATCACCGCCGGTGCGGCCGATAGCGCCCTGTCCCTGGCCGCGGCCAGCGCGCGGCTGCGGCAGCTCGAGGGCCAGGCCGGTGTCGCCCTGCTCGAACGCGGGCGGCGCGGCGTCCAGCTCACGCCGGCCGGGCGCGCGCTGTTGCGGCATGCGCGGCAGATTGGTGGCGACGTGGCCCGCCTGCGCGGTGAACTGGCCGAGTACGCCGGCGGCCAGCGCGCCACGATACGGCTGCTCGCCAATACCGCCGCCTTGAGCGAGTGGCTGCCCGAGCGCGTGGCCGACTTTCTCGTCGCCCATCCCGGTTTGGATATTGCGCTGGTCGAACGCGGCAGTATCGAAGCAGCCGATGCCGTGCGCGAGGCCGCGGCCGACCTGGCCGTCGTCGCCGACTACGCCAGTCGCCGCGAACTGCAAGGCGATGTAATCGGTGAAGACCTGCTGGTGCTGGTCTGCCCGCCACAGCATCGACTGGCGGGCCAAGCGGCCGTGCGCCTCCCGGACCTGTTCGGCGAAAGTTTCATCGGCTTGTCGGCCGACAGCGCGTTGCAACGCCACCTGACGGCGCGCGCGGCCGAGGCCGGCGGACGCCTGGACTGGCGCGCGCATGTCCCCGCGCTGGAGGCGCTCTGCCGCATGGTGGCGCGCGGTGCCGGCGTGGCGATCATGCCGCGCAGCGCCGCCCGCCGCAGTACCGCGGGCGCCGCCCTGGCGATCGTGCCGCTGGACGAAACATGGGCACGGCGAACCTTGTGGCTGGTGGCACGGGACTTCGCCACCCTGCCATCGCCGTTGCGGCAACTGGCGGACTGGCTGCGCACACCGCAGGCGCAGGCTTAATCCCAAGTGTGGGTATCGGCCCGCGTGTCTGGTTCGCGCATCCGCACCACGCAGAAGCGGTGGCCGGTCGGGGCTTCCATCACCCACCAGCGTTTGACGAAACCGATGCGCTTGGCGCCCAGCTTTTCCAGGCGATCGGCCTCCGCATCGATGTCGTCGCTTTCGATATCCAGGTGGACGCGCGAGGCATGGCCCACGCGCTGGACTTCGACGTGCAGGCCGCCCGGGGCGTCGGTCAGTTCGGCGTATTCGGCCTCGCCTTCGCGATAGGCGGGCTCGGCGCCCAGGCCGAGGGCGGCCGACCAGAAGCGTGCGCCTTCGTCGGCATCGTGGTCCTGGCAATCGATGATGAAACCAGCGAGTCGGCTGCGATGGCCCATGGCGTGGCTCCCGTGGAAGTGGGCAAAGCCTAGCGCGCCGGCCGCGCCGTCGCCGTGACCGCGTCCGGGAAGGCGAGCTCGGCCAGTACCGGGTAGTGGTCGGAAGGGAAAATCCCGCGCGGGCGCGTGTCGATCGTGACGAAGCGCTGCGCGTGGAAGCCATGCAGCAGGATCCCGTCGAGCTGCCGCCGGTCCGTGCCGCCGAAGTCCTGGAAGGTCAGGCGCGGCCCTTCCACCTGCGGCGCCTCGGCGCGCGCATCGCGCAGCGTGGCGGTCAGCGTGCGCCAGGTGTCGCTGCCGGGCTCGCTGTTGAAATCGCCGGTCAGCACGACTGGAACATCGGCCGGCAGCGCGGCGATCCGGCGCAGCAGCAATTGCGCGCCCAGCACGCGCGAGGGCTCGTCCTGCGGCCGGTAGGGCAGGTGGGTATTGAACAAATAGAACCGCCGGCCATCGGCGCGGCGTTGGAACAGGCCCCAAGTGGCCATGCGCGGATACGGGTCGCCCCAGGTGTTGCTGCCCGCCACCTCGGGCGTGGCCGACAGCCAGAAGTCGCCCGAGTCCAACAGCGACAGCAGCTTGTCGTCGTAGAACACGCCCATGTGTTCGTCATCCTCGCCGCCACGCCGGCCGCGGCCGAACCAGCGATAGCCCGGCAAATGCTCACCGAGGTACCGGGCCTGCACCTGCGTCAGCTCCTGCGTGCCGATCACCGCCGGCTGCGCCTGCCGGATCACCTCGACCATGGCGTCGCGGCGGTCCTCCCAGCGCCGCCCCGGCTCGGTATCGACCGGCGTGCGCACGTTGAACGACATCACCCGCAGCGGCGGCGGCGCGGACCATGCGGGCACCAGCACGAACAGCAGGAACAGCAGGCAAACGAGACGAGCAAACGACATGCAGGCGACTCCGGCGCGGCCACTGCCACAGCTTCGCATCCCCGCCCGCCGCGCACCCGTGCACGCTTCGCCCTTCGAGCATGAACCCCGCCCCGACGCCCTGGCCGCCTTCGTTCATCGCTCACGGCCGCGGCGATATCCTGCCCGCGGATTTCACCGGACATCCCTCATGATTCCTTCACGCCGCCTCCTTCCCGTCCTGGCCTGCGCCGGCATGGCCCTGTCCATGACCGCCTGCGGGCGCGGCAAGGCCGACCACCTGTTGGTGCGCGAGACCTTCAACTCCGACAACACCTATTCGCGCAGCGTGGACGTGCCGCCCGCGGCGGCGTGCGAAGCCGCGCGGCGTGCCTTGCTCAGCCAGGGCTACATGGTGACGCGCGCCGATGCCGCCGCCGTGGAAGGCAGCAAGAATTTCCAGCCGACCGAGGAGTCGCACGAACAACTGGACCTGCGCATTTCCTGCGTCGTCCAGGGCGAGGACAAGGCCTGGGTGTTCGTCAGCGCCGTGCAGGACCGTTATGCGTTGAAGAAGAGCGCCACTTCGGCCAGCGTCGGCGTGGGGGTGCTGGGGTCGGTCTCGCTGCCGGTCGGCAGCAGCAACGATTCGATGGTGCGCGTGGCCAGTGTCACCGTGCAGGACGGCGACTTCTACAAGCGCTTCTTCGAGCGCCTGTCGATGTACCTGCCCAAGGCGGCCGCGAAGGCGGACAGTGGCGCGGCGCCGCCACCCCCTCCGTCACCGCCGCCGCCCGCGCCGGTGCCTCCGGTGCCGCAGCCCGAAGCGCCGGCACCGGCCGAGCCCGAAGTGAAGCCCGCCGCCGTACCCGCTGCCCCGGCGAGCCCAACCGAGAGCGGCGCAGCTACTCCCGCCGCAGTCCCCGCGCAGGACACACCGTTGCCTTGATCGTCATCGGCGTGGCTGCCTGCTGAACGCAGCGGCCGCATTTCACGGTGCTTTGTTCGCTCCCCCGACACAGTGGTCGCAACGCAGCGGCATCGTGCCGTTCGCGCCCCACAGGAGAACGTCCATGAACGTACGTGGATGCATGGCCGGGTTGGCGCTGGTGGGCCTGACCTTCGTCGCCCAGGCCCAGACCTACGGACCCGAAGACGAAGGCCGCCGCTTCAACGATGGCACCGTGGTCCGTTGCCACAAGGAAGAGGTGCAGAAGAACACGTCCGATCCCAATCGCGTGACCGGCACCGTTGCCGGTGCCGTGGTCGGCGGCCTGCTCGGCAACCAGGTGGGCGGCGGCAATGGCCGCAAGCTGGCCACCGTGGGCGGCGCCGTGGCAGGCGGCGCGACCGGGCGCTATATCCAGGGCCAGCACCAGCAGAACAACGGCGACCGCGTCGTGCAGACGGTGTGCACGCGCAGCCGCTGAAGCTTGCGGTCACGCCACGACAAAGCCCCGGTTTGGCCGGGGCTTTGTCATGTGCGCGGGCGTGGCCGGGCAGGGCGCGCGTGCTGATGGCGGCCATGGGCCTGCTGCTCGGCCCGGCGGCTGCCGCGGCCCCGTCCCCCTCGTGCGCGGCGCGCTTGCTGCAGGAACTTGGCTGGCAGCTGCAATACGCCGACATCGACACGCCGCGCGTGGCGCCGGGCCACCCCTGCACCCGCGCTACGCTGGCCGAGGCGCAAGCGGCCGGCGACCTGCGTGCGGTGCTTCCTGCCGAGCCCGGCCGCGCCGCCGTCGCCTTGCAGTCCCTGTTCGACGAGCCGGCCACGGTGTGCGCCTACGCCTTCGGCCTGGGCGAGGCGGCGCGGCGCGCCAGCGAACGCCTCGCCGGCAATCCGGGTTTTCGTTTCACCGGATTGCAGACCGGCTGGATTGGCTTCGGCCCGGCCGGCGCGCAGGCGCAGGGCTGGTCGCGCTTTCGCAGTTTCGGGCGCGGCTACGCGCCACTCGCAAGCAACAGCGTGGCGATGGACGCCTTCTACCGCGGCCAGGTGCGCGGCGAGTGCGGTGTCGGCCGCCAGGTCGCGCAACTGGCGACCCAGCGCGAGTTGTATGGCGACGCGGGTTTCGATGCCGCGTTCACCCCGGGCGAACTGTCGATCGGCACCTTCGTCACCTTGCATGGCACCGACAGCATCCTGCTCGGCCGCCACGCCGGCCCGTTCTTCGCCGACGGCAAGGGCGTGCGCAGCGCCGCGCTAGGACGCCAGGCCTTCATGGGCGCACCGGGTTTCATCGAGCATGCATTCTCAAAGCGTTTCCTCGACGATCTCAGCAACCAGGCCGAGAATTTCATCGTCGTCGATGTCAGCGACGACGCGGCGCGCGCGCTGTCCACGCACGCAGGCCTGGCCTACTACGACCGCGTCAACCGCCGCTTGTGGGAGCTCTCCCAGCAGGTGCAGGCCCCGGGCCGGCGCGGCTTCGAGCGCTTGCTGTACGAACGCGACCCGGCCGCGCTCGAGCATCTCAACGAGAACGAACGCGGCGTGGTCGCGCAGATGCAGGCCTTGCTCGACGATCCCTTCTATCGCGGCTTCATCGTCTACGTGCACCCGCGCGGCGTGCGTCCGATCGGCTATCACATCGCCCGCCTGCTCGACCGCAACCCGCGCACGCCCTTCACCATCGACCTGGCCCTGCACAACCTGCACACCACGCTGTACCGGCGCTGGATCGATTACCGGCTGGGGCAGTGCGCCGCCGCAACATATCGTTGACGCCCCGGCCGATGCCGAACGCGCGGGATCGTGCCAATCTGGGCGCCTGTTCAAACGAGGAAGCGTTATGGAACTGGGAATGGTCGGCCTGGGACGGATGGGCGCCAACATGGCCGAGCGGATCACCCGCGGCGGTCACCACGTGGTCGGCTTCGACCCGGGCCCGGCAGCGCGCGAAGCCGCGCAGGCCAAGGGCATCACCCCGGCGACCTCGCTGGCCGCACTGGTCGCCGCGCTGCCGGCGCCGCGCGCGGTCTGGTTGATGGTGCCGGCCGGCAAGGTGGTCGATGACACCCTGGCGCAGTTGCTGCCCCTGCTGTCGCCCGGCGACCTGGTCGTGGACGGCGGCAATTCCTATTACAAGGATTCGCAGCGCCGCGCCGCCGCCCTCGCACCGCACGGCATCGCCTATATCGATTGCGGCACCAGCGGCGGGGTGTGGGGCTTGAAGGAAGGCTACAGCCTGATGATCGGCGGCGACGAAGCGGCGGTCGCGCGCCTGTCCCCGGTGTTCATCGCCTTGGCGCCGGCACCGGACCGCGGTTGGGGGCGGGTGGGGCCGAGCGGTGCGGGCCACTTCACCAAGATGGTCCACAACGGCATCGAGTACGGAATGATGCAGGCCTACGCCGAAGGCTTCGCCCTGATGGAGCGCAAGGAAGCCTTCGCGCTCGACCTGTACCAGGTGGCCGAGATCTGGCGCGAGGGCAGCGTCGTGCGTTCGTGGTTGCTCGACCTCACCGCCGACGCCCTCGGCCGCGATGCGCGGCTATCGAGCGTGGCGCCGTTCGTCGAGGATTCCGGCGAGGGGCGCTGGACCGTGGCCGAAGCGATCGACCTCGACGTATCGGCGCCGGTCATCACCTTGTCGCTGCTCGAACGCCTGCGTTCGCGCGACAAGGATTCGTTCACCGACAAATTGCTGGCGACGATGCGCAACGAGTTCGGCGGCCATGCCCTGCACGCCGCCGCGCCGCCCACCGGCAAGCCGGACTGAGGCGCGCGCCTCAGTCCAGCGCCAGCACCTGGCCGCGCGCGGCGGACTGCCCGGCCAGTTCCAGCAGGGCCATGACCTGGAGTGCCTGCGCGGGAGTCGCCGGGGGCGCGCCTGCGCCGCGGATCGCCGCGGCAAACGCCGCATAGCAGCGGCGGTAGTCGCCGGGCAGCGTCGGCAGGCGTTGGCGCTGCACGGCGCCCTCGTCGCAGGCCAGCGTCAGCCAGCCGGCTTCCGGATCCTCGCCCCAGCCTGGCGCGCCGGGGCGCAGGCCTTCGCGCAACATCGCTTCCTGGGTGTCCAGGCCGTCCTTGACGAAACTGCCCAAGCGTCCGTGCACCGCGAAGCGGCGGCGCGCATCGGCCACCAGCGTGCCGGCATGCAGGTGCGCGCGCATGCGCGGGTAATGCAGCACCACGTGGAAGTAGTCGTCGCTGCGCGCGCCATCGCGCTGGCGCAGCAGGTCCGCGCCGATCGCCTGCGGCCGGCCGAACAATTGCAGTGCCTGGTCGAGCAAATGCGGGCCCAGGTCGAACCACAGCCCCGCGCCTGGCGCCTCGCTCTCGCGCCAGCGGTCGCGCACCTGCGGACGGTGGCGGTCGAAGTGCGAGTGGAATTCGGCGATCTCGCCGAGTACGCCCTCGCCCAGCAATTGCTGCAGCGTCAGGAAGTCGGCGTCCCAACGCCGGTTCTGGAACACGCTGCACACGCGTCCGGCATCGGCTGCAGCGGCCATCACCGCGCGCGCCTGCGCCAGATCCACGGTGAAGGGTTTGTCGACCAGCACATGCTTGCCGGCGGCCAGCGCTTCCAGGGCGATGGCCGCGTGCGTGTCGTTGGGCGTGGCAATGACGACCGCATCGACAGCCGGGTCGTTCAACGCCGCCGCGCGATCGGCGTGGACGACGGTATCCGGGTAGGCGGCACCGGCGTCGGCCTGCCGCGATACCAGGGTGTGCAGGCGCACGCCGGGAGTGGCCTCGATCAGTGGCGCGTGGAAGACGCGGCCGACGTAGCCGTAGCCGATCAGGGCGAGATTGAGGTCGGTCATGGCAGGCACCGTGTCACGGCAGGCCATGGTAATCGAGTGCCCTGAATGGTTCACGGCACCTGCATGTCGGAGTCACGTGCGCAACACGGCCCCCTGCGCAGACTTCGACCCACACCCACGGGAGGTTCCCAATGAACAAGCAGCTCATCCGCAACACGCTCGCCGCTTCGCTCGTTGCCGTTTCGATGCTCGGCGCTGGCGCCGCGTTCGCCTCCGGCTCGATGGACAACAAGAATCCGCCGGCCGAGTCCAAGCAGCCGGCCAGCGATACCTGGATCACCACCAAGGTGAAGAGCGACCTGCTCGCCACCGACAACGTGCCGGGTAGCGACATCAAGGTCGAGACCAAGAACGGCGTCGTCTGGCTGAGCGGCCTGGTCAAGACCCAGGCCGAGCACGACAAGGCCGTCTCGGTCGCCAAGGGCATCGAGGGGGTCAAGAAGGTCGAGGCCGCCAACCTCAAGGTGTCGGCGATGGCCGACAACTAAGCCGGCTGAAACCGTGGGCGGGCCGAGACGAGGCGGCCCGCACCACGATCCCGGGCGCGCCTTATGGCGCGCTTTTTTTTGGCTGTTCACCTATGGAACGGCGCAACCGCGCCTTCATCACTTGCCCCGCAAAGGGGGAGAGCGTTTTTTCCCGCCCGGCCGTATGATGCCCATTCATCATGGCTGCCAGGGCACGCGGCCTGGGCGGATGGCGCTGAATGATTCATTCGGCTCCTTCGCGGATGCGGGACAATTCTTTGCCCTGGCGGTCCCTGGAATCGAGCGAACCACTAGATGCAGACAGCCGCCAACGAAGATGCCTGGGATAGATGGCGCCTGCCGGCGCTGACCACGGCCATTTTCCTGATCGTGGTCGTGCCAGCCCTGCTGCTGCAGCAAATGGCGCGCAATACCGAGCACGCTGCCAACTGGGTCATGCACAGCCAACAGGTGCGGCAGCTGTCACAGTTGCTGGAATCCTCCGTGCGCGATGTCGAGTCCTCGGCACTGATGCGTTCGCAAGGCGTGGAGCTGCCGGTGCTCAACGAGCGCATGCGGCAGGGCCGCGTGGCCGCCAAGAAGGCCCTGGCCGACCTGATCTACGAGACCCGCGACAACCCCGAGCAGCTGGTGCGGCTCGGCCGCCTGGAAAACACCATCGAGCGCCGCATGGAATTGGCCGAAACCATCGCCCGCGCGCGCGAGCCGGAGAAGGTCCAGGCGTTGATCCAGGAAATGGTGGTCGCCAATCCCATGCGCGACCTGATCGATCAGCTGCAGGAGGCCGAGAACGTCTTGCTGGTCGAGCGCGACCGCGAGTCCAACCTGCGCCGGGTGCAGTACAACGCCCTGAGCTGGAGCGCGCTGGTCGTGCAGTTGCTGCTGTTGGGCACGGTCATCTGGCTGCTGCAGCGGCAGACCCGCCATCGCGTGATCGCCGAGCAGGCCTCCACCCGCGCCGCGGCGCGGGCGTCGACCGTGTTGCAGACCGTGCGCGAGCCCATCGTGCTGCTGGATGCCAAACAGCGCCTGCTGCTCTACAACACCGCCTTCGCCGAACTCTACGGCCTGGAACAGGAAGACGCGCGCGGCGCTGAACTGGACACCATCGGTGCCGGCGCCTGGTCCGACCCCACCATCCGCCAGCGCCTGGCCGACATCCTGCTGCGCGGCCGCGAGCTGTGGGATTTCGAACACGAACAGCATGCCGCCGACGGCGTGGTCCGCACGATGCTGCTGAACGCCCGGCGCATGCCCTTGCCGGACCAGGACGACCAGGTCGTCCTGATGACCGTCAGCGATGTCAGCCTGCAGAAGGCCAACAACCAGCGCATCCAGGAACTGAATCGCCAGCTCGAGGGCAAGGTCGAGCAGGTCTCGGAGGTCAACCGCGAGCTCGAGGCCTTCAGCTACTCGGTATCGCACGACCTGCGCGCGCCGCTGCGCCATGTCGCCGGCTTCGCCGACAAGCTCTCGCGCCACCTGGGCGACGCGGCCGACGAGAAGGCGCAGCACTACATGGAGGTGATCGGCAGCTCGGCGCAGCGCATGGCCGCGCTGATCGACGACCTGCTGGTGTATTCGCGCCTGGGCCGCAGCGCCATGCGCATGCAGGCGGTGGACATGCAGTCGCTGGTCGCCGAGACGCGCGCCATTGTCGAGGCCAACAGCCTGGCCGAGCAGCCCGACCATCGGATCGAATGGCATATCGCGCCCCTGCCCATCCTCGTCGCCGACGAGAACATGATGCGGCAGCTGTGGACCAACCTGCTCGGCAACGCGGTCAAGTACAGCAACAAGCGCCAGATCGCGCGCATCGAGATCGGTTACGAACCGCTGGCCGACGGCAGCCACCATTTCAGCGTCGCCGACAACGGCGCCGGTTTCGAGATGGAGTACGCCAGCAAGCTGTTCGGCGTGTTCCAGCGGTTGCACAAGGCCAGCGAATATCCCGGCACCGGGATCGGCCTGGCCACCGTGCGCCGCGTATTGGCCCGCCATGGCGGACGCATCTGGGCCGAAAGCAAGGTCGACCAGGGCGCCACCTTCCACTTCATCCTTCCCTCGGCGCTAGACGCGCCCTCCCACGAGTCCTGAGACATGAGCCCGATCCGCACCATCCTGCTTGCAGAAGACAGCCTCGCCGACGCCGAAATGGCGATCGACGCCTTGCGCGAAGCACGGCTGGCCAACCCCATCGTCCACGTCGAGGATGGCGTGGAAGCACTGGACTACCTCTACCGCCGCGGCGCCTTCGCCAACCGCGAGGAAGGCATCCCGGCCGTGCTGCTGCTGGATATCAAGATGCCGCGCCTGGACGGACTGGAGGTGCTCAAGCAGATCCGCAACGACGAGCAACTCAAGCGCCTGCCGGTGGTGATCCTGTCGTCCTCGCGCGAAGAGAACGACCTGGCGCGCAGCTGGGACCTCGGCGTGAACGCCTATGTGGTCAAGCCGGTCGATGTCGATCAGTTCTTCAATGCCGTGCAGACGCTGGGCACCTTCTGGGCCGTCATCAACCAGGCGCCGGGATCGAACTGACATGCCGCATGAAGGGGGAAGGCTTGGCGAGCTGCGGATCCTGCTGATAGAGGATTCGCCGGAAGACGCCGAGCTGCTGTCCGACCAATTGCTCGAAGCCGGGCTCGAAGCGGTATTCGAGCGCGTGGACGGCGAGCAGGCGCTGCGGCTGAGCCTGGAGCGGTTCCGCCCGGACATCGTGCTCTCGGACCTCAGCATGCCCGGCTTCTCCGGGCACGAGGCACTGCGCATCGTGCGCGCCGCCGACCCGAGCACCCCCTTCATCTTCGTCTCCGGCACGATGGGCGAGGAGACGGCGGTCAAGGCGCTGCAGGAAGGCGCCAACGACTACATCATCAAGCACAACCCGACCCGGCTGCCGGCCGCGGTCGCGCGCGCGGTGCGCGAAGCGCGGGTGGAGCGCGACCGCGAGCGGGTCGAGAACGAACTGATGCGCGCGCAGCGGCTGGAAAGCCTGGCGCTGCTCGCGGCCGGGCTCAGCCACGACCTGCGCAACATCCTGCAGCCCCTGCTGATCGTGCCGGACCTGCTGATCGGCCGCAGCGACGACCCGCAGCTGCGCCAGCTGGCCGAGGTGATCGCCGAGTGCGGGCGCCGCGGCCACGAGATGGCCGAGTCGATGCTGTCCTTCGTGCGCGGCTCGAACAAGCCGCGCGAACGGGTGTCGGTGGCGCGGCTGTTCCAGGCCGTGCAGCTGCTGCTCAAGAGCAGCGTGCCCGCGGACGTAACCTTGCACGTCGATGGTGGCGATGGCGACCTCAGCGTCGAAGCCAACTACACCGAGCTGCAGCAATGCCTGCTCAACCTCGGCCTCAATGCCTTGCAGGCGATGCCCGACGGTGGCTCGCTGACCCTGTCGGCGCAGCCGGACGATGAGTCGCACCTGCGCATCAGCGTCGCCGACACCGGCATGGGCATGGACGCGGACACGCTGTCGCGGCTGTTCAGCCCCTTCTTCACCACCAAGGCCGACGGCACCGGCCTGGGCCTGATTTCCTGCAAGCGCATCGTCGAAAGCTACGGCGGCACCATCGAGGTGGCCAGCGAGAAGGGCAAGGGCACCCGCTTCGACATCGTGCTGCCGCTGCGGGCGCCCTCGGCGATCATGGGCGAAAGCGAACCCGAGCTGCCCCTGGGCCGCGGCCAGCGCATCCTGCTGGTCGACGGCGAGGCGACCCGGCTCTCGCTGCTCGGCAATGCCCTGTCCAGCCAGGGCTACCAGCCGCAGCTCGCCGCCGACGGCGCGGCGGCATTGCAGCACGCGCAACAGCACGCGCTGCCGGACTTGGTGATCGTGGACAGCGACATCATCCTGCTGTCGGCAGTGAGCCTGCTGTTGACCATGCAGGAATTGGGCTACCAGGGCCCGGCCATCGTGCTGGAAGACGTAGGGCAACCGCTGCAGCGCGAACACTTTCCGCCGGACATTGCGGTCCACGTGCTGCGCAAGCCGCTGGAGATGCGGCGCGTCTTCCGCGCCGTGGCGCACGCACTGGAGAATGGCTAGGCCGCCGGCAGTTCCCACGGGAAGCGCGGCAAGGTGTGCACCGCCTCGGTCAACTTGCGCGACCAGTTGGCGTGGATGTCGGCATACAACGGTGAATCCGCATCCAGGCGCATGCGCTCGGTCACCCGCAGGTCGTCGCGGCGGATCAGCGCCAGGTCGATGGGCATGCCGACCGAGAGATTGGAGCGGATGGTCGAGTCCAGCGACACCAGCGCGGTGCGCGCGGCATCTTCCAGCCGCGTCTCCGGGCGGATGATGCGGTCCAGGATCGGCTTGCCGTACTTGGATTCGCCGATCTGCAGGTAGGGCGTCTCGGGCGAGGACGCGATGGCGTTGCCCAGCGGATAGATCATGTACAGCCCCGGCCGCTCGCCGGCGATCTGGCCGCCCAGCACCAGCGTGGCCTGGGTGCTGATGCCCTCGAACTCGGGGCGGCCCGAAGTATCGACCTGGCTGCTCACCAGGATCTGGCCGATGTACTCGGCCACCTCGAACAGGTGGCGGAAGCGGCGCAGATTGCAGGGAGCGTCGTCGTCGACATCGCGCTGCATCCTCGCCAGGGCCAGCTGCGTGGTGGCCAGGTTGCCGGCCGACATCAACGCGAAAACCGCCTGGCCGGGATACTCGAAGACGTGCAGTTTCCGGTACACGCGCACATCGTCCAGCGAGGCGTTGGTACGGGTATCGGCGGCAAATACCAGGCCGTCGTTCACTTCGATGCCGACGCAATAGGTCATGGCGCTGCGATCGATGAGGGAAGGGTCATTCTAGGCAGGCACCGGCACCGGCTCGTGAAGGTGGTTGACGCTGCGGCCGCGCGCATGCGCGAATATCGCATGACTACCGTCCTCCTCAGCCTCGGCAGCAACCTGCGCCCGGCATACCACCTGCATGCCGCCGTGCAGGCCCTGCGCGGCGAGTTCGGCGAGCTGCGCGTCTCGCCCGCCTATCGCACGCCCGCCGTTGGCTTCGACGGTCCGGATTTCCTCAACAACGGCGTCTTGCTGCAGACTGGGATGGCGTTGGAACCGCTCGATGCCTGGCTGCACGCGCTCGAGGATGCCCATGGCCGTGATCGTAGCGGGCCGCGTTTCAGCGACCGCACGCTGGACATCGACGTGATCTTCTACGGCGACCGCATCGTCGAGGGCCCGGGCCATTTGCGGGTGCCGCGCCCGGAGCTCAGGCATGCTTTCGTGCTCAAGCCATTGGCCGATATCGCGCCGGATTTCGTCGATCCGGTCAGTGGCCGTGCGCTGGCGGAGCTGTGGCGTGGGCATCCGCAATATGGCGAGGCGTTCGAGGTCGTTTCGTTGGGGGGATAGGGGCTCACCCCAACCCACGTCCGCCATCCAACGCCAGCGTATGCCCAGTGAGGTAATGCGCATCGTCAAGCAACCAGCGTACTGCCTCGGCCACCTCCTCCGGCGTCCCGGTGCGCCGCAACGGCGTGCGTGCCAACGCAGCCGCCTGGGCCGCCGGCTCCTTGCCCGTCTCCGGCCACAGAATCGCCCCTGGCGCCACCGCATTGACCCGTACCTCCGGCGCCAGCTCCACCGCCAGCGCCGCGGTCAGTGCAGCCAGGGCACCCTTCGCCGCCGTGTAGGCACCATGTGCGGGCAGCGGATGGGCCAGGCCGGCGTCGGTCAGGTTGACGATGCCGCCGCGCTGCCTGCGCAGGGCCGGTGCGGCCGCCTGGGCGAGGAAGAACGGCGCCCGCGCATTGATGGCCATCAAGCTGTCCCACTGCGCCGGGGTCGCCTCGGCCAATGGCGTGGGAAAGAAGTTGGAGGCGTTGTTCACCAGTGCATCCAATTGCCCGAAGCGGGCGAGGGTGTCGCGCACCAGCGCCGAAGGCGCGGTGGCGTCGGCCAGGTCGGCATGCAGCGCCAAGGTGCTGCCGGGCACGCGCTGCTCCAGCTGCGCGCATAGCGCGTCCAGTTCGGCGACCGAGCCGTGCGCGTGCAGCGCCAGGCGGTAGCCCGCCGCGTGCAGGCGCGTGGCGATGGCCGCGCCGATGCGGCGCGCGGCCCCGGTGACCAGGGCGACCTTCGCGGTTTCGCTCATCTGCGGATTTCCCTTGCTCGGCTATGCTGTGCATTGTCCACGCAATCGACCTGGCCATGCATCCGGACCTGCCCCTCCCCGACGACGACGCGCTGGCGCACAGCGACCAGCTGGCTGCGCTGCTGCGCGGCGAAATGCAGGCCAGCGGTGGCGCGATGCCGTTTTCCCGCTTCATGGAGTTGTCGCTCTATGCGCCGGGCTGGGGTTATTACAGCGCCGGCGCGAGCAAGTTCGGCGCGAGCGGCGATTTCGTCACTGCGCCCGAACTGGGCCCGCTGTTCGCGGCCACGGTGTCCGGTGCCTTGGCGCCGGTGCTGCAGCAACTGGGACCGCAGGCGCGGGTGCTGGAAGTCGGCGGCGGCAGCGGTGCGTTTGCCGAAATCACGCTCAAGCGCCTGCTGGAGCTGGACGCGTTGCCGGAGCGCTACGCGATCCTCGAGCCCAGCGCCGATCTGCGCGAGCGCCAGCGCGAGCGCTTGGGCCGCACGCTGATCCCGCCGGTGTTCGACCTGGTCGAATGGGTGGACGGTCCGTTCGCGGATGATTGGGACGGCGTGCTGTTCGCCAACGAGGTGATCGATGCGCTGCCCACGCCGCGCTTCCTGGTGCGCGATGGCGAGGTTTACGAAGAGACGGTGTCGCTCGGCGCCGACGGGCACTTCGTGCGTGGCGAGCAGCCGGCCGATGTGCTGCTGGCGGCATCGGTCCGTCATCTCGAACGCTATCTCGACGCGCCGTTTGCGCAAGGATATCGCTCGGAAGTGCTGCCGCAGTTGCCGTACTGGATCCAGGCGGTGGCCGGTGGGCTGAAGCGCGGGGCGATGTTGTTCGTGGACTATGGGTATTCGCGCCGCGAGTACTACCAGCCGCAGCGCAGCGACGGCACGTTGCGGGCGTTCTATCGCCATCGCGTGCACGAGGATCTTTATCGTTGGCCGGGGCTGCAGGACCTCACCGCGTCGGTGGATTTCACTGCGTTGGCGGAGGCGGGGACCGGGGCGGGCTTCGACCTGGCCGGTTATTGCAGCCAGGCGAGCTTCCTGCTGGGCAATGGCTTGGACCAGTTGCTGGCGCAGGTGGAGACGCGCACGGATGAAGTGGGCCGCATGCGCTTGCGCGAGCAGGTGAAACGCTTGACGTTGCCGAGCGAGATGGGCGAGCGCTTCCAGGTGATGGGTTTCTCGCGCGATGTGAATTTCGAGGCGGCGTTCCTGGTCGGTGATCTGACGTGGCGGCTGTAGGCGTGGCGCTGCGTCCGTTCCGCCGGCCCGGGGTGTGGGTGGGCCTGTGGGGGTTGATGATCCTGGCGGTGATCGTGGTGTGCCTGGGGCCGCCGCCGCGGATCCCGGAATTGCCCAGCAACAGCGACAAGGCCGAGCATTTCCTGACTTATGTGTTCCTGGCGTTCGGTGCGGTGCAGTTGTTTGCGACGCGGCGGGCGTTGACCTCGGCCGGGGTGGGGCTGGTGTTGCTGGGCATCGGGATCGAGGTCGCGCAGGGGCTGTTTACTGTGGATCGCAGTGCCGATCCGTTTGATGCGCTGGCCAATACGCTGGGCGTGCTGGCGGGGCTGTTGCTGGTGCGCACTCGCGCGCGGGAATGGGCGTTGCGGTTGGATCGACGGCTTTTTGGTATTTGGCGCTGAAGGCGTTCGCCGGGCTTTTCCGTGCCGCGTCCGGGGCCAGGCCGTTGGATGGGAGCGTGGCGCTTCATCCGCCGGGAAAAAAAAAGACTCCCCTTCCTCCGCCCGCGAGGGCAAGAGGAAGAGGAGCAGGAGGAAGCAAAGCCCTTAGCGAGCGCCGTCCAGCGTCATTCGATCCAACACCCACATCGCCGGCCGCGTATCACCGGTGAAGTACACGCACAGGTCTGCCCGCGCCGGCGTGCCCTTGGGCAGCTTGGCGCGCAGGGTATAGAAGCCGTCGGCATCGGCCTTCGCCGGGAGGTTCACGCTCGCCAGCGTCGGGCCTTCGCAACCGTTGCGGATCACCAGTTCGCCATTGGCCGAGTGGGCCGGCTGGAAGGTGCGGTTCGGTTCGTCGTGGGCCAGCTGGAAGTAGTAGGGCAGGCGGCCGGCACGTACCTTCAATTCGCCGATGCCGCGCAGGTCGGCCTGCTTCCATTCCCAGCAGGGATTGAAGATATCGACGTTGAAGATCGCCCGTTCGCCTTCGCGGGGGCCGTCGTCTTCCAGGCGCAGCATCAGCTTGCCGGTGCACATGGCGAGTTCTTCATCGCTGCGGCTGCGCAGGCTGGTGGCGGTGATCTCGCGGACGACGGGGGCCGCCAGTGCCGCGCCCTGCCAGAAGGATGCCGCTTGCAGCTGGACAGGCAGGGGCAGTTCCAACGGGGCGGTGTAGCGGGCGGCGCTGGCGGTGGGGACGCTGCCGTCGGTGGTGTAGCGCACGTCGTCATAACCCACCCGGTCGGTCAGGGTGATGTGGAGGTGGCCCTCGTCGCGGCCCGGGGCGATCTCCACCTTGGGCTGGAAGGGGGTCTGGGCGTAGGCCACGTCCCACGCCCGGTACAGCGCCAGCAGGTGCGGCAGGCGAGTGCGGAAGTCGGCGTAGTCGCGGTTGGCGCGGGGCGACCAGCCGATCTCGGCGACGGCGGCGGCGCGCGGGAACATGGCGTGCTCGACGCGGGCGAAGCTGCGCATGTGCTCGGTCCAGGTGTTGCCCTGCAGGCCGAGGATATGCCCGCGCTGGGCTTCCTCGAGCGCATCGGGCACCGGATCGAAAGCATAGACGTGCTGCAGGTCGATCATCGCCGGGCGGCCCGGCGGTTCGTCCGGCGAGTCGGTCTGGTGATAGTCGAGGTACAGCACCGAGGAGGGCGTCATCACCACGTCGTGACCTTGGCGCGCGGCGGCCAGGCCGCCTTCGATGCCGCGCCACGACATCACTGCCGCTTCCGGCGGCAACCCGCCGTCGATGATCTCGTCCCAGCCGATCATCCGCTTGTCGTGGGCCACCAGGTAGCGCTCGAGCCGCTTCAGCATCCAGGCCTGCAGCGCTTCTTCGTCCTTGAGGCCGAGTTCGCGGATGCGGGCCTGCATCCGCGGCGATGCCTGCCACTGGTCCTTCACCGCCTCATCGCCACCGAGGTGGACATAGCGATCGGGAAACAGCGGCAGCACTTCGGCCAATACGTTCTCGAAGAACTGCATCGTGCCTTCGTCGGCGTTGAACAGGTTGGTGTTCACGCCCCACTCGTTGGATACCGCGATCGGCTGGCCGCTGACGCCGAGTTCCGGATAGGCAGCGATCGCCGCGGTGGCGTGGCCGGGGAGGTCGATCTCCGGCATCACCGCGATGTGGCGCTGGTGCGCGTAGCGCACCACCTCGCGGATCTGATCCTGGGTATAGAAGCCGCAATACGGTGCCGGCTTGCCGTCGGCGCCGATGCCGCCGTCGCCAGCCGGGATGCGGCAGCCGCCGACTTCGGTCAACTTCGGGTAGCGCTTGACCTCGATGCGCCAGCCCTGGTCGTCGGTCAGGTGCCAGTGGAAGGTGTTGAACTTGTGCAGCGCCATGGCATCGAGCAGCGACTTGATCTCCTCGATGCTCTGGAAGTGCCGCGCCGAGTCCAGGCTCAGGCCGCGCCAGCTGAAGCGCGGTGCATCCACGATGTGGGCCGCCGGCAACGCGGCCGCCTCGCGCTGGCCGCGCGCCGGCGCCAACTGCCACAGCGTCACGGCGGCATAGAACAGGCCGCGCGCATCCGCGGCGCGGGCGCGCACGCCATCGCCGGTGATGTCCAGGACATAACCTTCGGGCGAGGTCGCGGCCTTGGGGTCGATGGCGAACACGATCTCGCCCTTGCCGGGCCGGCTGCCTGCCGGCGCCAGCGCCAGGTGCAGGCCGCTGCCGCGCTCCAGGCCGGCGATGAACTGTTGCGCGGTCACGGCGGCGCCGGCATCGGCGGCGCGCACGAGGACCCGCGGGCCCAGGGGAAAGCTGCCTTCGCCGGCGCGGACTTCGGCGGGCGCGGGAATGACGGGAAGCGGATTGGCCGCGAAGGCGGCTGGCGCGAGGGCGGCGAGCAGCAGGGCCCAGCGTGGCAGACGGGAATGACGAGCAGTCATCGGAACGATCCTCCGGTGGCGGCAATGGCACAGCCATGGCGGGCTGGCCGGATATGAAACGGGCCCGGACGAATCCGGGCCCGTGGGTTGCATCATGCCTTCAACAGGCTGCTTCGGCTCAGAAGCTGAAACGCGCGTTGAGGTAGTACTGGCGACCGTTGCTGTAGAACGCCTGCGGACGACCGTCGGCGACGTAGTAGCTCAGCTTCGGGTTGTTGAGGTTCAGGCCGTCCAGGGTGAGCGAGAACCAGTCGGTGAACTTGTAGCCCACCGACGCAGCCAGCGTGCCCACGTCGTCCTGGAAGTACTCGTTGGCCCGCAGCATGCCGTGGTAGAACGAGGAGCGGTACGTATAGGCCACGCGGGCGTTGAACGCGTCGTTCTCGAACCACAGCGAGGCGTTGTACGTGTTCTTCGAGGTGCCCACCAGCGGGTCGCCGCCCTGTGCTTCGCCATCGGCATAGGTGTAGTTGCCGCTGAAGCCGAAGTTCTCGCCGATCGGCTGCTCGTACGCCAGTTCGATGCCGCGCACGCGGCCGTCGCTGTTGACCGGGATGGTGACGTCGTAATCCTCGACGTTGCCGGTCTGGTCGTTCACGTACGGACGGGTGACGTTGGCGAACTTGACGTAGTTGCGCAGGTCCATCGAGTACACGCTGGCCGAGAGCAGGGCACGCGGAGCGAAATACCATTCCAGCGAAGCATCGACATTGGTGGCGATGATCGGATCCAGGTCCGAGTTGCCGCCGCTGCCGGTGTGGGTCAGGTTCGACAGCGAGACCGAGCCAGCCAGCGCGGAGTAGTCCGGCAGGGTCATGGTCTGCGAGGCCGCCACGCGGAACACCAACTGGTCACTCAGGTCGAACTTGATGTTCGCGCTGGGCAGCAGGCGGTTGTGCGTGTTCTTCACGTGGACCGGAACGTACGGGCCGAACAGCGAGTTGGTGATGGCGCCCGGGGTGCCGGCGTCGACCGCACGGTTGTAGTCGATGTCCTGGTCGATGCTGACATAGCGCACGCCGAAGTTGGCGTTCCAGTCATCGCCTTCCAGGTTCGCCTGGACGTAGGCGGCGGTGGTCTTCTCCTGCACCTTGAACTCCGAGGCCCAGTTCTTGCGGGCACCGTCGTCGCGCAGGGTGGAGTTGTTGCCGACCGCATCGCGCAGCGCATCCTGGGTGAAGTACCAGATGTTGCTCGGATAGGTACCGCCGATGCCGTTGCCGAAGTTGCCCGGATAGTGGCCAACGGTCGTGCCCTGCAGGTCGGCCCAGATGCCGTCGCCGTCCAGGTCCCAGCCGTACGGGCTCTTCACTTCGCGGGTGTGGTCGGCATAGCGCACGCCGAAGTCCAGGGTCGGCATCACGCCGTCGGTGCCGAAGTACAGCTCGCCGTCGGCCTTTGCCCAATGCTCCTTGTCGACCACTTCGTAGTTCTGCGCGCCCCAGGTACCGCCCCACATCGAGTCGGCCGGCGAGGTGTTGTTGCCGCCCAGGTACCAGTTGGTCGGGCTGCCGGTGCCGTTGACCTCCCAGCCGCCACCCTGGCCGATGCCGTTGGCCACTTCGGCGATGTCCTGCAGCGGCGTCTTGCCCTTGCCTTCGGTGGTGCCGGCCTGGAACTTCACGTTGAACATGTCCGACGCCTGCCAGTCGGCATCGAAGGTCACGTACTGGGTGTCGGCGCTCGATTGCGGGCGCGAGATCATGTCGTAGATGCCGTAAGCGGTGCCCGCGACGCCGGCGTAGTCGGCCTTGACCAGGGTATTGTCCTTGATCACGTAGCCCGGCAGCGGCGCCTGGTTGGCGGCGAAGTTGCCCGTCCACAACATGTAGTTGCGGTTGTAGTTCTTCGCGTCCATCTTCGACAGGAAGCCTTCCAGGCCCAGAGTCAGGGTGTCGCTCGGCTTGAACTGCAGGCCGATCAGGCCGCCCTTGCGCTCACGGGTCTGGTCGAAATACACGGCGCCAGGCAGGTTGGGGTAATAGACGCCCGCGAGGTCGGGGTTGGTGGCCACGACCGGCGCATCCGGCGCGATCTGGCTGAACCCGCCGACGATTTCCTGGCCGTCACGGCGCAATTCGCGTTCCTGGTAGAACGCCTGGAACAACACGCCGAAGTTGTTGGCCTGGTTCTTCCAGTTGATCAAACCGCTGAACTGCGGCTTGGTGCTGTCGGGCAGGTCGGAGTACACGCCGCCAACCGAGACTTCGGCATGGAACGGGTCGGCAAACTCGAGCGGCTTGCGGGTGATGACGTCCACGGTGCCGGCGCTGCCGCCCTCGTTGAGGCGAGCCTCGGACGATTTGTGCACGACCACCTGGCTGACCATCTCCGAAGGCAGCAGCGAGTAGCTGACGCTGCGGCCGACGGTCTCCACCTGGCTCAGGATGAACCAGTCCGCCGAGCCGATGGTGTGGCCGTTGATCTGGGTCAGGGTCAGGCTCGGCGTGGTGCCGCGCAGGCTGACGCGGTCGCTTTCGTCGAAGCCACCCTCGTTGGCGCTGGACGAGCTGATGTTCACGCCCGGCAGGCGCTGCAGGGTGTCGGCGACGTTGCGTGCCGGCAGCTTGCCGATGTCTTCGGCAGTGACCACTTCCACGTGCGAGCGCGCCTCACGCTTGGCGTCGATCGACTTCTCCATGGAGCCGCGGATGCCGACGACCTGCACGGTATCCAGGTCGGTGGGCGAGGCGGACGGGCTGACTTCCTGCGCCTGCGCGCCGAAAACGATACAGCTGACAATGGCCGTCGAAAGTACTGACTTGCGGTATTTCATGATGTCTCTCCTCATCAATCAATGGATTGGCCGGCATGGCTGGCGCCGATGTTGCTATGCGTTGCGGTCTCCCCGACCTCGACGCGGACCTCGACCACGATGTTGCGACTACGCTTTCGCCTTCTGGCCCAGATACCAACTGGCGGCGCCGACGACGCCCAGCTGCCCGTGCTCGACCAACTTCACGGGAACTCGTTCCAGCGCCTCGCGCATCGATCCCTTGTCCAGGAACCGTTGCACGAAGCTGCTGTCGATCAGGAACTGGCGGATCTTGGGAAGGATCCCGCCAGCGAGATAGATGCCGCCCTGGGTGCCGTACAACAGGGCCATGTCGCCGACCACGCTGCCCAACAGCCCGCAGAACACGTCCAGCGCCTGGTGCGCGAGCGGATCGCTGGCGTCGAGCGCGGCGGCGGTGATGGCGTCGGGCGTGGTGTGCACGGCGCTGGCGCCGCGTACCGCGCACAGCGCGTTGTAGAGGTTGAGCAGGCCGGGGCCGGACAGTGCGTGTTCCACCGGCACGTGGCTGCGGTGGCGCAGCATTTCGCGCACCAGCTGCATTTCCAGTTCGGTATTGGTGGCCAGGGCGGCCTGGCCGGCCTCGGTGGCCAGTACCACCGGGAAGCCATCGTTGGGAATCCAGACCGCGGCACCCAGGCCGGTGCCCGGGCCGAGGACCAGGGTCGGGCCGCGCGGCGCCTGCGCCGGGCCGGTCAGTTGCAGCACTTCGCTGGCATCGACATAGGCGGCGGCGTGCGCGACGGCCTCGAAATCGTTGACCAGGTGCACCGCGGCCAGGCCCAGCTCGTCGCGGATGGCGCGCGGCGACAACACCCAGGGCAGGTTGTTGGTGATCACCGTGCCGTCGGCCAGCGGGTAGCCGGCGCTGGCGATCACGCAATCGCGCACGCCGGGGTTGTCGCGCAGGAAATCGCCGACGATGGCGGCCAGGCTCGAATAGTCGGCGCAGCGGTATTTGCGGTAATCCAGCACCTCGACCGGGTGGCGCGGGTCGCCACTGGCCTGCACACGGCCGATGCGCACATGCGTGCCCCCGACGTCCGCGGCCAGGAACGGGCCGGGCTGCGGCAGCTGAGAGGTCGAAGCTGGGGACATTGCAGCCACACGGACTCCTGAGTTGCCTAGGCATGCCGGCCCCGGGAGGGGTATCGACGGGGCCGAGTGTGGGAGCGGTCTGACAACGATGTCAACGGGGTGCAACGAAATTTTCGCAATTGGGTAACGGGACCATGGGCCGCGGAACCGGTTTCAGCCCGCAGGCGCCTGGCCAATACCGGCGGGCACTTGCTGCCACAAGGCTTGAGTACGCCGGGATGACGCGCCGCAGCATTGTTGCGGCGCGCCATGCGGCGAACGCAAAAAGTCATCACGGGAAGTTGACAAGCCCGCCTCGTCATCGAATAAATGTGACAACGTTGTTCCCAGCCAGGCAGCCGCAACGGCCGTCGTCGACGCAGGAGCTTTCACCCGCATGTCCGCACTTGCCGCCACTCCCGAACGCTCCTCCAGCCTGATGACCTCGATTGCCATCGTCGGCGTGCTGTTCTTCGTCATCGGCTTTTTCACCTGGATCAACGGACCGCTGATCACCTTCGTGCGCCTGGCGTTCGACTTGAACGAGGTCAACGCCTTCCTGGTGCTGATGGTGTTCTACCTCTCGTACTTCTTCCTTGCCCTGCCGGCCTCGTGGATCCTCAAGCGCACCGGCATGAAGAAGGGCCTGGCGCTGAGCCTGTTCGTGATGGCCGCCGGCGCGGCGGCGTTCGGCCAGTTCGCCACCCAGCGCTGGTATCCGGGCGCGCTCGGCGGCCTGTTCGTGATCGGCAGCGGCCTGGCGTTGCTGCAGACGGCGATCAACCCCTACATCTCGATCCTCGGGCCGATCGAAACCGCGGCGCGGCGCATCGCGCTGATGGGCATCTGCAACAAGATCGCCGGCATCCTGGCGCCGATCCTCATCGGCACCGTGGTGCTGCACGGCATTGGCGATCTGTCCGACAAGGTGGCCAAGGCCACGGCGGACGAGAAGGCCGTGCTGCTCAACGACTTCGCCGCGAACATCCATGCGCCCTACCTGACGATGGCGGCGGTGCTGGTGGTGCTGGCGATCGGCGTGCTGTTCTCGCCGCTGCCGGAACTGCGGCCTTCGGAGGTCAACGCGGCCCCGGCCGGCGGCGGTGGCAGCAAGACCAGCATCTTCCAGTTCCCGCACCTGTGGCTGGGCGTGCTGTGCCTGTTCGTCTATGTCGGCGTGGAAGTCATGGCGGGCGATGCCATCGGCACCTACGGCCACGGTTTCGACCTGCCGCTGGACCGCACCAAGATCTTCACCTCGTTCACCCTCGGCGCGATGCTCGCCGGTTACCTCGTTGGCCTGGTGTTGATCCCGCGCGTGGTGTCGCAGGCGCGCTACCTGAGCATTTCGGCCGTCCTCGGCGTGCTGTTCTCGATCGGCGCCTACCTCACCCACGGCTACGTGTCGGTGGGCTTCGTCGCTGCGCTCGGTTTCGCCAACGCGATGATGTGGCCGGCGATCTTCCCGCTGGCGATCCAGGGTCTGGGCCGCTTCACCGAAATTGGTTCTGCGCTGCTGATCATGGGCATTGCCGGCGGCGCGATCATTCCGCAGGCCTTCGCGGTGCTCAAGCAGCACTACGACTTCCAACTGGTCTTCGCCGCGCTGATGGTCCCCTGCTACCTCTACATCCTGTTCTATTCGCTGCGCGGCCACCGGGCCGGCCTGGCGGCGCGGCAGGGCGGCTGAGCAAGGCCGCCCGGAACCGCGCATCATGGACGCCCTCGCCACCGCCCCGGAGCAGCCCATGCGCAGGCCGACGATCAAGGACGTCGCCGAGCGCGCGAAGGTCTCGCTGAAGACCGTTTCGCGCGTGATCAACAACGAGCCGTCCGTGATGCAGGCCACCCGTGCGCGGGTGCTGCGCGCCATCGCCGACCTCGACTACGAACCCGACCCGTCCGCACGCAACCTGCGCAGCGGCACGCCGTTCGTCATCGGCCTGGTCTACGACAACCCGAACCCGTACCACATCATCGGCGTGCAGAGCGGCGTGCTGGCGGCTTGCCGCGAGACCGGCTTCGGCCTGCAGATCAACCCGGTCGACTCGACCTCGCCGCTGCTGGCCGAGGAACTGGCCGAATGGGTGCAGCGCTCGCGCCTGGCCGGGCTGGTGCTGACCGCGCCGATGTCCGAGCGCCCCGAGCTGCTGGCCGGCCTGGCCGCGCGCGGCATCAAGACCGTGCGGATCATTGCCGCCACCGAGGACCCGGGCGACGGTCCCTGCGTCTACATCGACGACCGCGATGCCGCTTACGAAATCACCGAGCACCTGATCCAGCTCGGCCACCAGCGCATCGGCTTCCTCTGGGGCGGGCCGCAGCATCGTTCCAGCGGCGAGCGCTACGCCGGTTACGAGGCGGCGCTGCGCGACTACGGCATCAGCGTGGACAAGCACCTGATCGTGCAGGGCGACTACACCTTCGACGACGGCTTCCGCGGCGCCCGGCGCCTGCTGGCACTGCGCGAGCCGCCGACGGCGATCTTCGGCAGCAACGACGAAATCGCCGCTGGCGTGCTGGCCGCGGCCAAGTCCACCGGCATGAACGTGCCGTACCAGTTGTCCATCGCCGGGTTCGAGGATAGCCCGTTCTCGCGCCAGTCCTGGCCGCCGCTGACCACCGCCAAGCAGGCCACCGAAGACATCGCCCGGCACGCTGCGCGCCTGCTGATCAGCCAGCTGCGCAGCGACGCCTATGACGAGCAGCCGACCCAGTTGCACAACCGCGGTTTCGTGCCGCAGCTGGTGGTGCGCGGTTCCACCGCGCCGGCCCCGGCCGCCACGCCACGCACCGTGCCCCCCGAACCGACCTGACCTGACCTGACCAAGGCCATCACCCCCACCATGTCACTGCCTGAAGAAAGCCAGACCCTGATGTTCCGCGAGGCCGCGGAAACCGCCGATGTCGTCGCCGCCCAGTTCGCGCGCAACCGCGCCACGGTCGAGGCATTGGCCGGCTCGCTGCGCGCCGACCCGCCGCCGTTCGTGGTGACCTGCGCGCGCGGCAGTTCCGACCACGCCGCCACCTACGCCAAATACCTGTTCGAGACCCAGCTTGGCATCGTCACCGCCTCGGCCTCGCCGTCGGTGGGTTCGGTGTATGAAGCGCCGCTGGCGTTGCGTGGCGCGCTTTACCTGGTGATCTCGCAATCGGGCAAGAGCCCGGACCTGCTGCGCAATGCCGAAGCCGCCAAGGCCGCCGGTGCCCGCGTGGTGGCGCTGGTCAATGTCGAGGACTCGCCGCTGGCGCAGCTGGCCGAGACGGTGATTCCGCTCGGCGCCGGGCCCGAGCGCAGTGTCGCGGCGACCAAGAGCTACCTGGCATCGCTGGCGGCGATCCTGCAGCTGGGCGCGGTGTGGAAGCAGGACGCGGCGCTGCTCGCCGCACTTGATGCGTTGCCGGCTGCATTGCGCCAGGCCTGGCAGTCGGATTGGCGGCCGCTCACCGACGGACTGGTCGGGGCGCGCAACCTGTTCGTGCTCGGCCGCGGTCTTGGCCTGGCCGCGGCGCAAGAGGCCGCGCTGAAGTTCAAGGAAACCTGCGGCCTGCATGCCGAGGCCTACAGCTCGGCCGAGGTCAAGCACGGCCCGATGGCGCTGGTGGGCCCGGGCTTCCCGGTGCTGGCCTTCGCCCAGCCGGACGAAACCGGCGCCGGCACCCGCGCCGTGGCCGAGGAGTTCCGCGCCCGTGGCGCGCAGGTCTGGCTGGCCGCGCCCGGCGGCGACCTGCCGCTGGCCACGCCGCCGCATCCGGCCTGCACGCCGCTGCTGACGATCCAGAGCTTCTACCGCGCGATCAACGCGCTGGCGCTGCGCCGTGGCCACAATCCCGACCTGCCGCCGCATCTGAACAAGGTCACCGAGACGGTCTGACGCCATGGCCATCGCGCTGCGCAACGGAAAGGTACTCACCGACCACGGCTTCGATGCGAACGTGGTGGTGCTGGTGGAAGACGGCCGCATCGCCGCCCTGCTGGCGCCGGACGATCCGCGCGTGGCCGCCGCGGTGCCGGTGGACCTGCAGGGCCACACGCTGCTGCCGGGCTTCATCGATGCCCAGGTCAACGGCGGCGGCGGCTACCTGTTCAACAATTCGCCCGACGTGCAGGCGATCGCGCAGATTGCGCGCGCGCATCGCCGCTTCGGCACCACCGGCTTGCTGCCGACATTGATCAGCGACGACGCGGCGGTGATGGAGCGCGCCATCGCGGCCACCGCCGAGGCCATCGCGGCCGGCGTGCCGGGCGTGCTCGGCATCCATCTGGAGGGGCCTTACATCGCCCCGGCCCGCAAGGGCACGCACGACGCGAGCAAGTTCCGCGTACCCGACGCCGCCGAAGTGGCGATGGCCGCCTCGCTGCGCAATGGCGTGACCTTGCTGACGCTGGCGCCGGAGCAGGTGCCGGCCGAAAGCATTCGTGCGCTGGTCGCCGCGGGCGTGATCGTGGCGGCCGGCCATACCGCCGGCAGCTACGAGCAACTGCGCGCGGGGCTGGATGCCGGCATTACCGGTTTCACCCATCTCTACAACGCGATGTCGCCGCTGCAGGGCCGCGAGCCCGGCGCGGTGGGTGCGGCGCTGGAAGACGAAGCCAGCTGGTGCGGCATCATCGTCGATGGCGTGCACGTGCACCCGGCCAGCCTGCGCGTGGCGCTGGCGGCCAAGCCGCGCGGCAAGCTGTTCCTGGTGACCGACGCGATGCCGCCGGTGGGCGCGGACGACCCCAGCTACTCGCTCTACGGCGAAATCATCACCGCCGTCGATGGCGTGGTGCGCAATGCCGCAGGCGCGCTGGCCGGTTCGGCGTTGGACATGGCCACGGCCGTGAGGAACAGCGTGGACCTGCTCGGCCTGTCGCTGGAGGAAGCCGCGCGCATGGCGTCGACCTATCCGGCGCAGTTCCTTGGACTTGGCGACCGCTACGGCCGCATCGCGCCGGGTTACCAGGCCGACCTGGTGTTGCTGGACGAACAGATGCAGGTGCTGGGCACCTGGATCGCCGGCAGCGCCGACTGATGGCGCGCGATGGCGCCGTGCGCCGCTACTCCTCCGTCGATGCGCTGCGCGGCCTCACCGTCGCGGCGATGCTGCTGGTCAACAACCCCGGCGAATGGGGCCACGTGTGGTGGCCGCTGGAACACTCGCCCTGGAACGGCTGCACGCCGACCGACCTGATCTTCCCGATGTTCCTGTTCATCGCCGGGGTGTCGCTCGCCCTGGGCGTGGCGCCGCGGGCCCTTCCCGGCGCCGACCGTGGTGTACTCACCCGCACCGTGTGGGTGCGTGCGCTGCGCATCATCGGCCTCGGCCTGCTGCTGCATCTGCTGGCGTGGTGGTGGCTGGACAAGCCGCACTTCCGCCCGTGGGGCGTGCTGCAGCGTATCGGCGTGTGCTTCGCGCTGGCCGGCAGCGTCGCCGTCTGGTGCCGGCCACGGGCGCAGTGGCTGCTGATCGCGCTGTTGCTGGCCGGCTGGGCCGCGTTGTTGTGGGTGGGCGGCACGCTGGCGCCCTGGTACAACCTCGCCAGTCGCGTGGACACCGCCATGCTCGGGCCGCTGGTCTACGAGTACGACGCGGCGACCGGCCTGGGCCACGATCCCGAAGGGCTGCTGTCCACCCTGGGTGCGTTGGCGACCACGTTGCTCGGCCTGCGTGCCGGCGATTGGCTGCGCAGTGGGCAGGTGGCGCGCCTGGCCATCGCCGGCGCAGTCGCGATGGCGCTCGGCTGGCTGTGGTCGGCCTGGCTGCCGTTGAACAAGAACCTGTGGACCTCGTCGTACGTGCTCTGGTGCGCGGGGGTGTCGATGCTGCTGTTGTGGCTCGCGCACGCGCTGGTCGATCGGCGTGGCTGGCCGGCGCTGGGCCGCAGCTTCGGCGTCAACGCGATCGCCGCGTACGCCGGCTCGGCATTGATGGTGTACATCTTGTGGGCGTTGGATCTGTGGACGCCGATCTACGAGCGCGGCTTCGCCAGTTGGATCGCGCCGCTTGCCGGCCGCCAGGCCGCTTCGGCGGCCTTCGCGGTCGTGTTCGTGGCGATATGGTGGGGCGTGGTGCGTTGGATGGACCGGCGCGGGTGGCATATCAAGATATGAGCGCGGTACCCGTGGCCGTGGCGTGCCGCCAGGCGCGCATGCAGCGACATGCTCAGAACGCGTAGCCGAGGCTGGCGACCTTGCGGCCGGACAGGGGCACGCTGCCGGCCAGGGCAAACGGGCCGCACAAGAAATCTCGGCATGGATTGTCGTCATCTCGACAAGAAACAGGAACCGCCCTTGGCTGCTCAGGAATCGCCGCGCCGCAACGTCCGTGCCGCGCCGATGGCCGCAATCCGCGCCTTGGCCAGCGCTTCGCCGACTTGCGGCCCCTGCAGGCCTTCGCGCGCCACATCGCGTGCATTGATCGCCAGCGCCGCCTCGTGCAGGCGGCACAGTTCCGGCCCTTGCGGATAGTCTTCCTCTGCGCTGCCAAGCCGCCCGCGCTTGTCTGCCTCGCAGACCACGGCGAGCTGGCCGATGCGCTCGGGACGGCGGAAGCCGTCGCAGCGAACCAGCAGCTCATGCACGGTGGCATCGCGCAGTTCGGCGAGCCGATGCACGTTGAGGTGCTCGCGGCTGACCGTCTCGGCGAGCTGGCGATAGTCCTGCGGCACCTTCAGGCGCTCGCTCATGGCACGCGCCGGCTTGACGCCGCGCTGCTCGTGCATGATGTGGCGCGGCCATTCCTGCGGCGGTGTCAGCGCCTTGCCCAGGTCATGGCAGAGCGCCGCATAGCCGACCAGCGTATCGCCGGGGCGCAAGCGCGCGGCCATGTCGCTGACCATCTCCTGGTGGATGCCGGTATCGACCTCCGGGTGGAACTCGGCCCGCTGCGGCACGCCGTACAGGGCATCGACCTCGGGCAGCACGGCGCGCAGCGCCCCGGCGTCGCGCAACGTACGCAGAAAGGCCGACGGCTGCGGCGAGGCCAAGGCCTTGCGCAGTTCCTGCCAGACCCGTTCCGGCACCAGGCTGTCGAGTTCGCCGCTGGCGGCGATCTCGCGCATCAGCGCCAGCGTCTGCGGAGCCACGGTGAAGCCCAGGCCGGCAAAGCGCGCCATGAAGCGCGCTGCGCGCAGCACCCGCAACGGGTCTTCGACGAATGCAGGGCCGACGTGCCGCAACACCCGCTCGCGCAGATCGCGCTCGCCGCCATAGGGATCGACGAGCGTGCCCTCGGGCGTCCGCGCGATCGCGTTGAGGGTGAAGTCGCGGCGCTGCAGGTCCTGTTCCAGCGTCACCGAAGGGTCGGCGTCCACCACGAAGCCGCGATAGCCGCGCCCGGACTTGCGCTCGGTGCGCGCCAGCGCGTACTCCTCGCCGGTGTCCGGATGCAGGAAGACCGGGAAGTCGCGGCCTACCGCCTTGTAACCGAGCGCTTCCATGCGCGACTGATCGGCGCCGACGACCACCCAATCGCGGTCGCCGGGCGGCAGGCCCAGCAGGCTGTCGCGGACGGCGCCGCCAACGAGATAGATCTCCATCGCGCCATCATGCCCCAAGTGTTGCCGCTCCTCAGCGACTGCCCGCCGCAGTGGCCGGCGAGTTGCACACGAACGCCTTGCGCTTGTCCTGCAAGGTGCCCACCAGGCGGTCGCTGAGCGGCAGCGCGTCGCCATTGAGGCGCCAGTCGTAGATCACGCTGAAAGCGAGCACGCGCGCGACATAGTCGCGGGTCTCCTTGTAGCTGATGGTCTCGATCCAGAAGTCTGGATCGTGCGACGGGCGCTGGTCGAGCCAGCGCGCCGCCGGGGTCGGACCGGCGTTGTAGGCGGCGATGGTGATGTAGGGCTGGCCGCTGTACTTGTCCAGCAACTGGCGCAGGTAGGCCGTCCCGATCGCGATATTGACTTCCGGGTCGTACAGGCTGGGCGCGCCGGCATAACCGGCCAGGCCGATGCGTTTGGCCACGCCGGCACCGGTGCCCGGCAAGACCTGCATCAGGCCCATGGCATTGGCGGGCGAACGCGCGTTCGAATTGAACACGCTCTCGGCGCGGATCTCCGCCGCCACCCAGGCCGGATCCAGTGCATTGCGCGCGGCCTCCCTGCGGATGGTCTCGCCGTGGTGCAGCGGGAAGCGCAGCTCGTACAGCCGCTGTTCCTCGGGCCGCTTGCCCAGCGAGAACACCGCGCGGTCGAACCAGCCGGCCTCGCTGGCCACTTCCACCGCCAGGCGGCGCTGGGTGTCGTCGAAGCGGCTCAGGGCGTCGTTCCATTCCAGCACCGCCCAGCCGCTGCGATCCAGCCGGAACAGTTCCAGCGCACGCACCAGCGCCGCATCGCGCGATACCGCTGTACGCGCCTGCGCGCTGTCCTTCGGATCCCACGGGCACAGCACGTACGGTTGGCGCAGCCGGTCGGCGGCGAGGAAGCCATGGAAGGTCGGGTTTTGCGCCGCGGCGCGATACCAGGCTTGCGCATCGCCGGCGCGGCCGGTCTTCTCGGCCAGGCGCGCGCGGAAGTATTGCCAGCGCGAATCGTCGCGCTGCTCGGCTGGCATCTTCTCGATCCCCGCCAGCGCCGCGGGCCAGTCGCCACGCGCCATTGCCTCGCGCACCCGCCATTCGCGCAGGCGTTCGTCATAGGCCGCCTCGGGCACCGCCTGCAGGCGCCGCGCCGAATCCGGCAGGTAGGACGCCACCGTCCACAAGGCGATCTGGTACAGCACCTTGCCGCGCTGGCCGGCGTCGAAGGCGAGGGCATCGGCCACCGGCGGCAGCAACCGCTCGGCCGCATCCGGATCGGCCTTGGCCAGCGCCGACAGGCCGGCCACGGCCACGCGCCGGCTGCGCTCGGTGCGCGGCCAGGACAGCGCGCGGTTGTCGGCCTTGGCGACGAAGGCGGCGTAGTCGTTGGCCTGCGCCTGCTCGGCGGGCGGCAAGCCCATCGCGGCGGCACGCATCACCGCCGGCTGTTGCTCGTCGGCGGCCGCCTCGATGCGCTGCCAGCGCAGCGCCGCATCGAGCCCGCCGCGCGCCTGCAAAGTGGCGAACACCGTGTCGCACGCATCCGGCAGCGGCTTGCCGCCACTGCGCCATAGCGCCTGGGCATCGCTGTTCCACTGCGCGTCGGCGCGGCCCAGGGCCTGGCGCGCATTGAGTTCGGCGCAGCGCAGGCCGGCATTGTCGGTTGGCTTCCAGTTCGCCAGCAGGGTCGGCCAGTCCTCGCGCCGGGCCACCGCCGGCAGCCAGATGGACCGGAATGCCTCGGCCACGGCCTGGCCCTGGTAGCGGCGCAGGAAGTCCTGCGCGGCGGCATTGTCTACCTTGTCGATATCGCGCTTGAGGGCGGCGTACTCGAGCCAGCCGTACACCGGGCTGCTGCGCAGACTGGCGTCGTCGGCAGGGGAGCGGCCGGACTCGGCGGCCTCCAGCGCACCGCGCATGGCGATGCGCTGGGCATCGGTCGTCTGCGCGCTGGCGGCGAAGGCGGCGCCGGCCAGCATCAGCGCAAAACACAAGGGTTGCAGCGGGTTTTTCATGGATTCGAGGATACCGGCCCGGGGTGAAGGGCCGTGACAGAAGGGGGCGGGGCGGTGATTGTGCGGCGAAGCAGCGCCCGGGTCCCGCGCCAATAGGCGCATTCGCGCGTAGGGACTTGCCGCATTCATCCGACGGCAAGGCGCGCACCATCTGCCAGCAGCGTCCGCCGCAACGGCGCCCATCCACGTCGTCGGTCCGCAGCATCCCACGGCGCGCGCTTGTCACCGCTTCACGATTTGTTTACAAAGCAGCCAAGCCGCTGCGGCGCAGGGAGACGCTGCGGCCGTCCCATCCCCTTTGGAGAGAGAGACCGGATGAGTAGCCTGCGCCGCGCCCCCTGCCGACTTCCTGTTGCCCTCGCCATCGCCTTGCTGTCCTGCGCGGCCTGGGCGCAGGACGAGGCGGCCGATTCGAGCAATCCCACCCGCACCCTGGACAAGGTCCAGGTCACCGGCACCCGCATCAAGACCGCCGAGATGCAGGGCCAGGTGCCGATCCAGACCCTGAGCCGCACCGACATCGAGCGCACAGGCCTGCAATCGGTGGGCGAGGTGCTGCAGCAGCTCACTGCCTCCGGTTCGGCGCTCAACACCAAGTTCAATTCCTCCGGCAACTTCGGCTTCCCGGCCGATGGCGGCGGTGTCGGCGCCGGTTCCTCGCAGGTCGACCTGCGGCATCTCGGGGCCAAGCGCGTGCTGGTGCTGGTCGATGGCGTGCGCTGGGTCAACGAATCCTCCGCCTCCGGCGTGGGCGCCTCGGTGGATCTCAACACCCTGCCGCTGGCGCTGGTCGAGCGCATCGAGGTGCTGGAAGACGGCGCCTCGGCGTTGTACGGCTCCGATGCGATCGCCGGGGTGGTCAACATCATCACCCGGCGCGAATTCGAAGGCGCCCAGGTCACGCTCAACTACGGCCAGTACGGCGAAGGCGATGGCAACAGCCGCGGCGTGGACCTGGCCTGGGGCACCCAGGGTGATCGCTACAGCCTGTTCGTCGGCGCCAGCTACGTGAAGCAGGACCCGGTCTGGGCGCGCGACCGCGCGCAGTCGCGCGAGCCGGTACCGGGTACCGGCGTGGCGCTGGGCAGCTCGGCCACGCCCGATGGCCGCTTCGACTTCATCGACCCCAACACCGGCGCGCAGCAATCGCTCACGCCCAACGCCGGCGGCGCGCCGGTCTACGACGGCAGCGCCGGCTGCGCGCGCAGCGACGGCTACCACTGCTTCAGCTCGGACGACCGCTACAACTTCGCCACCGAAAACCTGTTGCTGACGCCGTCCGAGCGCAAGAGCGTGTTCGGCCAGTTCCGCTACTTCTTCAACGACGACGTGCAGTGGTACTTCAAGGCCCTGGGCAACCGCCGCGAATCGCGCAACCAGTCCGCGCCCGAGCCGATCTTCCTCGGCCCCGAGGGCGCCACCGGCAATCCGCTGGCCGACAACATCGTCATCTCCGCCGCCAATCCCTACAACCCCTTCGGTTTCGACCTGGACTCGTCGGACAACCTGATCATGATCGGCCGCCGCCCGGTCGAAGGCGGCCCGCGCGTGTTCGAACAGCGCGTGGACACCGACTACTTCGCCACCGGCTTCATCGGCACGTTCGAGACCTCGTGGCGCACGTGGTACTGGGACGTCAACGCGATGTACAGCCGCAGCAAGGCCGAGCAGACCAACACCGGCAGCTACGACATCTACAACATCGCCCTGGCGCTGGGCGACCCGGCCGCCTGCGCGGCGGTGGCCGGTTGCGTGCCGCTGGACATCTTCGGCGGTGCCGGCAGCATCACCCCGGACATGCTGCGCTGGATCCAGCCGGTCGTGCACGACCGCAGCCAGAACGAACTGAGCCTGTTCTCCGCCAACCTGAGCAGCGAACTGTTCCAACTGCCGGCCGGCGCGGTGTCCTTCGCCACCGGCGTCGAACACCGCCGCTACGAAGGCTGGTACCAGCCCGACCCGCTCACCGTCGCCGGCCACTACAACGGCGTGCCGTCGCAGCCGACCTCCGGCAACTACGACGTCAACGAAGCCTACGTCGAACTGAATGTGCCCCTGTTCGCCGGCACCAGGTTCGGCGACCGCCTCGACCTCAGCCTGGCCGGCCGCTACTCCGACTACTCCACCTTCGGCAGCGAGTTCACCCCCAAATACGGCCTGCGCTGGCAGGTCACCGACGAGCTGGTACTGCGCACCAGCTGGGCCGAAGGCTTCCGCGCCCCGACCATCGGCGAACTGTACGGCTCGGCCGCGCGCGCCGACCTGGTCCTGGTCGACCCCTGCTCGGCTGGCAACAACGCCGCCAACTGCGCCAGCCTCGGCGTGCCGGCCGGCTTCCAGCAGGCCAACCCGCAGATCTCGGTGACCACCGGCGGCAACCGCGAACTGCAGGCCGAGCGCGCCCGCAGCTTCAGCGCCGGCTTCGTCTGGAGCCCGTGGTTCGGCAACAACGCTCCCTGGGCCGATCGCTTCGACATCGAAGCCACCTTCTACCGCCACCACGTCGACGACGCGATCCAGGCCATCGACGCACAGACCCAGCTCAACCTGTGCGTGCAGACCCTCGACCCGCAATACTGCGACGGCATCACCCGCGCCAGCACCGGCGGCATCAACAGCTTCAACAACCGCCTGACCAACCTCGGCTCGATCAAGACCGATGGCTGGGACGTCGACCTGTTCTGGACGCTGCCGATCAGCACCATCGGCCGCTTCAAGGTCTCCTGGCAGAACACCTTCGTCGGCCGCTACGAAGCCGTCGGCGCCGCCGGCCAGCAACAGCCGCAGCACCCCGGCGTGGAAGTCAACGACAGCGCCATCCCCGAATGGAGCAGCAACCTCGCGCTGGACTGGAACCTCGGCGCCTGGAATGCCACCTGGCGCCTGCGCCACATCTCCGCCCTGCGCGAATCCTGCGGCAACGCCGTCGACTTCCCGGCCTGCCCCGACCCCGTGGCCAACCGCCACGACCTGGGCTCGGTCACCTACAGCGACGTGCAGCTCGGCTACCGCTTCGAATGGCTGTCCGGCCTGCAACTGAGCGGCGGCATCAACAACCTGTTCGACAAGGACCCGCCGATCTGCCTGTCGTGCTCGCTCAACGGCTACGACGCCTCGACCTACGACATCCCGGGTGGGCGCTACTTGTACGTGCGCGCTGATCTGCGCTTCTAAACACCGATCCTGAGCCGGGCTCTCCCAGCCGAACGCCGCGCGACCAACCCCAAACAGCCGCTCCGAGAATCTACGACTTCAAAAAGGTTTCAGGCACGTCCAGCTCCATCCCGATCGCCAGATGATCGGAAAACGCCGCCGGAATCGCCTCCGTATGGCCGATGCCCAGGCCGCCGCTCACCAGGATATGGTCGATCGCCCGCTCCGGCCGCCAGCTCGGAAACGTCAGCACCGTCGACGACGGCGGCTGCAACCGCGTCTTGCGATACAGCAACTGCATTTCCGGACGATCCGCCACGCAATTGAAATCGCCCATCAACACCACGTTGGGATGATCGCTCAGCAACTCGGCAATGAAAGAAAGCTGCGACATCCGCGAATTGGCACCCAGCGACAGATGCGCCACCGCCACCGCCAGGCCCTCGGCACCCTCGCCGAACTTGGCCAGCAGGATGCCGCGCCCGCCGATGCGGCCGGGCAGGGCATGGTCCTGCACCTCCACCGGCTCCAGCTTGCTCAGCAGGCCATTGGCGCTCGAAGCCACGCCGCCCATGCGCCGGTTGGGCTGGTGGCTCCAATAATGGAAGCCGGCCCGCTCGGCCAGGTAATGGGTCTGGTTGGTGAAACCCGAACGCAGGCTGCCCGGGTCGGACTCGTTGAGCCCGACGATGTCGCGGTCGCCGGCCAGCTGCGCGATGGTGTCCAGGCTGGTGCGCTTGCGGCCCATCGGCAGCGCGTGCGACCAACTGCGGGTGACGTAATCGCTGTAGCGCCGCGTGCTGCTGCCGGCCTGGATGTTGGCCGTCAGCAGCCGCAGCTTGCGCGTCGAAGTGGGGGAGGGAGACACGATCGCGGGACAGCGTCAGATCATTGCTTGGCGGCGCGCTCGCGCGCGATCAGGTGGTCGGCGATGCGCAGCATGTCCTGGTAGCTCGTGCCCTTGACCAGGTACTTGCCGTTGACCACCAGCGTCGGCGTGCCGCTGATCTTGCTGCGCACGGCGAACTGCTTGGCGCGGTTGGTTTTGGCGGCCACACCGAAGCTGGCCATGGTGTTGGCGAACTCCTTCGGGTCCACGCCGTACTTGGCGTAGAACGCGGCGATGTCCTCGACCGAATCGTTGCCGCGCTCGCCCTTCAGGCTTTGGTCGACATGGATGGCGTTGTACAGCGCATCGTGGGTCTTCTCCTGCACGCCCAGGGTCTCGGCGGCATAGAAGGCGCGCGCGTAGTTGTCCCAGGTGCCGCCGAACATCGCCGGCACGTAGACGAACTGCACGTCGGACGGCAGGCCCGCCTTCCACGGCCCGATCAGCGGCTGGAAGCGGAAGCACGCCGGGCAGACATAGCCGAACACCTCGGCCACTTCGATCTTGCCGGCCGCCTGCTGGTACGGCTGGCCGTTTTCGATCACCAGATAGTCGGTGCCTTCCACCGGCGCCGGGCCGCTCGGCGGCTGCGCGTTCACCGGCGGCTGGTGGCCGGCTTCGGCCGGGGTGCCGGCAGTGGCCTGCTCGGCGGCGGCCGGCGCGGCGGCATCAGGCGCGGGCGTGCTGGCGGGCGCGTCGGTGCCGGCGGGCGCGGCAGCAGGCGTGGCGGCCGGGGCGCTGGCGCTGCTCGGTGCGGTGTCGGCGCTGCCATCCTGGGGCTTGCAGGCCACCAGCAGGATCGGCAACACGGCCATCAGGGTCAGGGCGAAGCGGGTCTTCATCGGATGGATCTCCAGCGGATAACGGAAAGGCAGGAACCGCGCGCATGATCGCATGGCCCCTGGTCAAGGGCGGCTGAAGCCGGGCTCAGCGCGCGGCGCCGGCGCCGGCCTGGACGCGGGCAATCAGCGCATCGGCATTGCGCAGCAACTGGTCGAAATCGCGGCCGCGCACCAGGTAGACGCCGTTGATGATCAAGGCCGGCGTGCCCGGGACCTGCTCGCGCTGCACGAAGGTGCGGGCGGCCTGGAAGCGGGCATTGACCGCATCGCTCTTGAGCGCGTCGATGAAGCGCTGCGGCTCGATGCCGAAGCCGGCATAGAACATCGCCAGTTCCTGCGGGCTCACGTTCTGGGTCGGCAGGGTCTGCTTTTCGTGGATCGCCTGGAACATCGCCTGGTGGCTGCGCTTGGCCACGCCGAGCTGGTCGGCGGCAAAGTAGGCGCGGGCGTAGGCGTCCCAGTTGCCGCCGAAGGCCGCCGGCACCGGGGTGAAGCGCACGTTCTTCGGCAGCCGGGCCGCCCACTGCGCCAGTTGCGGCTCGAAATGCGCGCAGTGCGGGCAGGTGTAGCCAAACACTTCCACCACCTCGATCTTGCCGGCCAGCGGCGCGTAGGGCTGGCCGCCCTCGATCTCGGTGTAATCCACGCCAGGCACCAGCTCGGCGGCGGGCGCGGCGGCGGCCGGACCGGCCAGGGCCACGGGCGCCAGGGCCAGGGCGGCGAACAGGACGCGGGACATCAGGCTCATAGCATCTCCATTGGCAAAACAAACGCCGGTCTGGGACCGGCGTGGTGGGACAACGCCTGCTTGGACCGCAACGGCGGCCGCAGGTTCAGGACTTCGGCGGACCGGCCTGGGCCATCGCCGCGGCGGCCTCGTCGTCGGCGCGGTCGTGCAGGCCCTGGATGTAGCTGGCCAGTGCCTGGATCTCCTGCGCCGTCAGCGGCTTGGCGACGGTGTTCATGATATTGGACAGCTTGGTCTGGGTCAGTTGCGCTGTGCCGGCCTGGTATTCCTGCAGGCGCCGCGCCACGTAGTCGGCATGCTGGCCGGCCACGTGCGGGAATGCCGGGCCCGGGTTGCCGGCGCCGGTCGGGCCATGGCACGCCATGCACGCCGGGATGCCGCGCGCGGCGTCGCCGCCGCGGTACAGCTGCTGGCCGATCTCGTAGAACTTCTTGTCCTTGTACGGACCCTCGGTCACCACGCTGTCGTCGGAAAGGCCCGCGCCGGACTTCTGCGTGGCGAAATAAGCGCCGAGGTCGCGCATGTCCTGCGCGGTGAGGTCCTGCACGAAGGGCAGCATCGCCGCGACCGCGCCGCTGGTGCGCTGGCCGTTGCGGATCAGCGCGATCTGCTCGGCGACATAGCGCTCGCTCTGCCCGGCGATACGCGGATACAGCGCCACCGACGGATTGCCATCGGGCCCGTGGCAGGCGGCGCAGGCGGTGGCCTTGGCCTGGCCGGCCTTGGCATCGCCCCAGTGGGTCTTGGACAGGTCGACTTCCAGTGGGGCGACCTTGACCGGCGCGTTGTCCGGCACCGGCACGACCGCCGTCTGGGCGAAGGCGACCGCGGCGATGACCGGAACGGCGAGCGCGGCAAAGGCAACAACGCGAGCGTGGCGCATCAGCTAGAGCTCCGTATGAACCTGGACGTCTGCGTTGGGGCGTGGGGGCCGCAGCGGTTCGATTATCACGTTGCCTTCGCGCAGCGGTCAACGAACCGCCGCCGCGACCCCCAAACGACCCCTCCGCGCCGGGACATGCGATCCTAGACGCATGTCGCAACTCATCGAACAAGCCCAATACCTGCTCTCGGCCCACAACGCCCGGCAATTGCCCGACGACGGCGGCTTCGAGGTCGCCTTCGCCGGCCGCTCCAACGCCGGTAAATCCAGCGCGCTCAATGCCTTGACCCGGCAGAACGCCCTGGCGCGCGTGTCCAAGACGCCCGGCCGCACGCAGCAGCTGGTGTTCTTCCAGGTCCAGCCCGAGCGCTACCTGGTCGACCTGCCCGGCTACGGCTACGCCAAGGTCCCGCAGGACCTGCAGGCGCACTGGCAGGCCTTCATCGACAAATACTTCCGCACCCGCGAGGCGCTCAGGGGCCTGGTGGTGGTGATGGACATCCGCCACCCGCTCAAGGACTACGACAAGCAGATGCTCGGCTATGCCGTCGAGCGCGGCCTGCCGGCGCACGCGCTGCTGACCAAGGCCGACAAGCTCGGCCGTGGCCAGCAGGCCCAGTCCCTGCAGAAGGTGCGCAAGGAACTGTCCTCGCTGTGGGCCGACAGCGTCACCGTGCAGGTGTATTCCGCCGAGGCCCGCCAGGGCGTGGACGAACTGCGCGGCATCGTCGGTGGCTGGCTCGGCCTGGGCGCCGAAACACCTCAGCCCTGACCTCCCCCCTCACACCACCACATCGAACGCGCCGCCGATCAAGCGCGCCGCCGCCATCGCCGCCGCGCCCCAGAACGTCACCCGCAGCGCGCCGCGCCAGGGTGACGCCCCGCCCATCTGCGCCGCCCAGGCGCCGGTGAGCGACAGGCCCAGCAACGTGGCGATGGTCGTGGCACCGGCCGCGTGCGTGGCCGGCGCCAGCACCACCGTCAGCAGGGGCAGCGCGGCGCCACAACAAAAGGCGCAGGCCGAAGCCAGTGCGGCTTGCAGCGGGCGGGCGCGCAGGATGTCGTTGATGCCGAGCTCGTCGCGTGCATGCGCGGCCAGGGCATCGTGCGCGGTCAGCGCTTCGGCCACTTGCCGGGCCAACGCCGGTTCCAGGCCGCGATGCCGGTAGATCGCCGCCAGTTCTTCAAGCTCACTGTGCGGATCCTCCTGCAGCTCGCGGCGTTCGACCGCCAGGTCGGCGGCCTCGGTGTCGGCCTGCGAGCGCACCGACACATATTCGCCGGCGGCCATCGACATCGCCCCGGCCACCGTGGCGGCCACGCCGGCGGCGAGCACCGCCTGCGCCTGCACGCCGCTGGCGGCGACGCCGACCACCACGCCGGCCACCGAAACGATGCCATCGTTGGCGCCCAGTACCGCGGCACGCAGCCAGCCGACACGGCCGGCGCGGTGGACTTCGGCATGGCGGCTGGGCAGGGGTGGGGCACGATGCGGCATGGGATCTCCAGGGCGGGGCATGGGCAGGCAACGGCGATCTTCCGCGCTACGGGCGTGGGCGGAAATGTGTAGCGCCGGTTCCGCAACGTAGCCGGCATGGGGCACAAGCTATAGTGCCAGGCCTTGTGCGGGCCATCCGTTGCCCGCACCTCCCCACTCCACCTTTTCAGCGAGTCCGCCCTTGTCGAGCCCCAGCCACGTTGCCGACACGCCGATCACCGATCGCCGCCAACTTGTCGAAGTACTCGCTTCCGGCGAGAAACCTGCGACACAGTGGCGCATCGGCACCGAGCACGAGAAGTTCGGCTTCCGCCTGGACGACCTGCGCCCGCCGGCCTTCGACGGCGAGCGCGGCATCGAAGCGCTGCTGACCGGGCTGACCCGTTTCGGCTGGGAGCCGGTGCTGGAAGGCGGCCGCACCATCGCGCTGCTGCGCGACGGCGCCTCGGTCACGCTGGAGCCGGCCGGCCAGTTGGAACTCTCCGGCGCCGCCGTCGAGACCATCCACGACACCTGCGTGGAAACCGGCACGCACCTGGGCGAAGTGGCCGAGGTGGCCGGCGAACTGCGCCTGGGTTTCCTCGGCATGGGCTTCCAGCCCAAGTGGCGCCGCGACGAAATGCCGTGGATGCCCAAGGGCCGCTACCAGATCATGCGTTCCTACATGCCCAAGGTCGGCCAGCTCGGCCTGGACATGATGACGCGCACCTGCACCGTGCAGGTCAACCTCGACTACGCCACCGAAGCGGACATGGTGAAGAAATTCCGCGTCTCGCTGGCGCTGCAGCCGATCGCCACCGCGCTGTTCGCCGATTCGCCGTTCACCGAGGGCCGCCCCAACGGCTACCTCAGCTACCGCTCGCACATCTGGACCGACACCGACGCCGACCGCACCGGCATGCTCGACTTCGTCTTCGACGACGGTTTCGGCTACGAGCGCTACGTCGACTACCTGCTGGACGTGCCGATGTACTTCTCCTACCGCGATGGCGTCTACCACGACGCCAGCGGGCAGAGCTTCCGCGACTTCATGCAGGGTCGCCTGCCGGTGCTGCCCGGCGCGCTGCCGACGCTGCGCGACTGGTCCGACCACATGACCACCGCCTTCCCCGAAGTACGCCTGAAGAAGTACCTGGAGATGCGCGGCGCCGACGCCGGCCCCTGGGCACGGCTGTGCGCACTGCCTGCATTCTGGGTGGGCCTGCTGTACGACGATGCCGCGCTCGATGCCGCCTGGGACCTGGTCAAGGATTTCAGCCTGGCCGAGCGCCACGCCCTGCGCGATGGCGTGCCGAAGCAGGCGCTCAAGCTGCCGTTCCGCGACGGCACCGTGCGCGAGCTGGCCGCGCGTGCGGTCGAGATCGCGATCGAAGGCCTGCGCCGGCGCGCGCGCCGCAATGCCGACGGGCAGGACGAAAGCGCCTTCCTCGAAGTGCTGCGCGAGATCGTCGACAGCGGCCTGACCCCGGCCGAGCGCAAGCTCGCGCTGTTCCATGGCCGCTGGCAGGGCAGCGTGGACCCGGTGTTCGCCGAATTTGCGTACTGAGCCGGGTAACTGAGCCCGCCTACTGGGCGGGCTTACCGAGGCGCGCGCGCCGCGGGCAGGCAGGGCAGGCGCACGCTCGCCCGCAGCCCGCCCTCGGGGCGATTGTCCAGCGACAGTTCGCCGCCATGCGCGGTCGCAATGCCGTTGGCCACCGCCAGGCCCAGGCCAATGCCGCCGGTGTCGCGGTTGCGCGAACTCTCGCCACGCACGAAGGGCAGCAATAGCTGCTCACGCTGGGCCGGGTCGATGCCCGGCCCGTCGTCGTCGATCCACAGCACGCAATGCCCGTTCGCCCGATGCAGCGCCAGGCGCGCGTTGCCGCCGTACTTGAGCGCGTTCTCGCACAGGTTGGCGACCATCCGCCGCAGGGCCATCGGATCGCCTTCCAGCAGCACCGATTCGCCGGGCAGCAGTTGCGCATCGGCCCCGATATCGGCCAGGTCGTCCACCACGCCTTCGGCCAGCAACCGGAAGTCCAGCAGCGCGCGCGGACCGGGGCGCTGCGCATTGCGGATGAAATCCAGCGCCGCGCTGATCATCCGCTTCATCTCGTCGATATCGGCCATGACGCGCTCGCGCAGCGGCGCCGGCACCGACTCCATGCGGAAGGCCAGGCGGGCCAGCGGCGTGCGCAGGTCGTGGGCGATCGCCGCCACCATCTGCGTGCGCTCGTGCACCATGCGGCTCAGGCGCGCCTGCATGGTATTGAACGAATCCACCGCCTGCGCCAGTTCGGCCGGGCCTTGCGGCGGCAGTGGCGCGGCATCGGGGTGGCGGCCCAGGCGGTCCGCCGCCTCGGAGAAGCGCCGGATCGGCGCCGACAACGCCCGCGAGAACCACCACGCCAGCGGCAGCATCAGCAGCAGGCCGGCACCGAACAGCAGCACGAGCTGCAGCTTGAACGCGCCGCTCAACCGGCGCCCCGGCGAGCTGACCACGCGCCAGCGCCCATCGGCCAGGCGCGCGGCGGCGGTGAAGCCGTCGAGCTGGTTCTTGCCGGCGATGAAATCCACGCCCGTGCCGTGGCGCCAGGGATTGCCACCGGCGGCATGGCCGCCAGGCGGCAACCCGTGGCTTTCGAACTCCGGCGCGCCGCCACCGCCGTGTGTTTCATCCGCGAGCGGCGCGCGCAGGGAACGGCCGGGCGGCATGAAGCGCTCGCCGTCGCCGAACGGGTCCAGGCCGCTATAGAAGCGCACGTCGCCGGCCGGCACGCCCAGCCAACGCGCCATCACCGCCTCGATGCGCGGTTCGCGGTGCTGGTGGACATCGGGTCGTGGCATCGCCGCCTGCGTGCGCACCTGCAACCGGGCATCGGCCGCGGGCATCTGCGTGCCGAGCAGGGCCACCACTTCCGGCGGGTGTACGGGCACATCGAAGATCGGCGTGCGCAGCAACAGCAAGGCCACGCCCAGGCCCTGTGCCACCCCCAACGCGCCGAGCAGCAACAGGAACGTGCGCGCGAAGATCGACAGCCGCTTGCGCGGCCGTGGCGGGCTCACAGTTGCGCCACGTTCGGCAACAGCATGTAGCCCTCGTTGCGCACCGTGCGGATCATCTCGGTGTGCACGCGCTCGTTGATCTTGCGGCGCAACCGGCTGATCTGGCTGTCGATCGCGCGGTCGTACACATCGGTATCGCGACCGCGCGCCAGGTCGAGCAGCTGGTCGCGGCTGAGCACCTGCTGCGGATGTTCGACGAAGGTGCGCAGCAGGCCGAACTCCCCATCGGAGAGATGGATGAACACCCCGGTCGGATCGCGCAGGTCGCGGCGCATCACGTCCAGCCGCCAGCCGGCGAACTCATAGACATCGCCGCGGTGGTCCGACAGATCGGCCTGCAACTGGCTGCGGCGCAGCAGCGCACGCACCCGCGCCAGCAACTCGCGCGGATTGCAGGGTTTGGCCAGGTAATCGTCCGCACCGACCTCCAGGCCGATGATGCGGTCGGTGTCGTCGCCCAACGCACTGAGCATGATCACCGCCGGCGCACTGCGCTCGCTGGCCAGCTGCCGCGCCGCACTGAGCCCGTCCTCGCCGGGCATCATCACATCGAGGATGACCAGGTCGGCGCGGCGCTCGCTCATCGCCTGGCGCATCCCGCCCACATTCTCGGCCGTGCGCACGTTGTAGCCGTGCTCGTCGAGGAAGTGGCCGATCAAACGGCGCAGGTCGGGATCATCGTCGACCACCAGAATCGAAGCAGACATAACCGTCTCATGGCAGCGCCACCACCGCGGCGGCAAGGCAGGGAAGGCCATCATACGGAGCCCCGCCCACCCCCTCTTGTCAATGTGTGTCAGTCCAGGGGGGCGGCAGCGGCGCGGCAAGCAAAGCCAAAGTGTCCGGCGATGCCGTCGCCCGGGAGGAGAGCCGCCCGCCGGGAGGGGACCTCACCGCCTCCCCCCCCGCGCGCAACTCCACGCCAAATTCACAACCCGATCACCCCACTCCCAACCTATCTGCGGCATGCTGGCCCTTAGCCAGTCATCCTCGGACCAGCCATGACCGACGTGAAGATGAGCCGCCGCAGCGTCCTGATCGGAGGCGCGGTCTCCGCCGCCAGCGTAGCCGCCGCCAACACCCTCAGCGCGCGTGCCGCCGAGGCTGCGGTCAGCCCGGCCACTCCGGATCCCCCCGCCGCCAGCACCGTGCACCTGGACGTCAACGGCCGCGCCGTGACGCTCACCCTGGACAACCGCACCACGCTGCTCGACGCCCTGCGCGAACACCTCCACCTCACCGGCACCAAGAAAGGCTGCGACCATGGCCAGTGCGGCGCCTGCACGGTGATCGCCGACGGCCGCCGCATCAACGCCTGCCTGTCGCTGGCAGTGATGAACGAAGGCGCCAGGATCACCACCATCGAAGGCCTGGGCACCCCGGAGAACCTGCATCCGATGCAGGCCGCGTTCGTTCGCCATGACGGCTACCAGTGCGGTTACTGCACTTCCGGGCAGATCTGCTCGGCGGTCGGCATGCTGGCCGAGTTGCGCGCCGGCATGCCCAGCCATGTCTCGGCCTCGCTCACCGACGCACCGCAGCTGGATGCGGGCGAATTGCGCGAGCGCATGAGCGGCAACCTGTGCCGCTGCGGCGCCTATTCGAACATCGCCGATGCGATCACCGACGTCGTGGGGGGCCGCGCATGAAATCCTTCACCTACGAACGCGCCGCCGACCCGGCCGCCGCCGCCGCACAAGCCGGGCGCACGGCCGGGGCGCGCTTCATCGCCGGCGGCACCAATCTGCTCGACCTGATGAAATTGCAGATCGAAACGCCGGTGCACCTGATCGACGTCAACGGCCTGGCGCTGGACGAAGTTGCCGCCACCGCCGACGGCGGCCTGCGCATCGGCGCGCTGGTGCGCAATGCCGACCTGGCTGCGCACCCCAAGGTGCGCAGCGCCTATCCGCTGCTCTCGCGCGCCTTGCTGGCCGGGGCATCGGCGCAGCTGCGCAACCGTGCCACCACCGCCGGCAACCTGCTGCAGCGCACCCGCTGCCCGTACTTCTACGACCCGCAGCAGGCCTGCAACAAGCGCCTGCCGGGCAGCGGCTGTGCGGCGATCGGCGGCTTCAACCGCAACCTCGCCGTGCTCGGCGCCAGCGAACATTGCATCGCCACCCATCCCAGCGACATGGCCGTGGCGATGCGCGCCCTTGATGCCCGCATCGAAACCGTGCGCGGCGACGGCAGTACGCGGCAGATCGGGATCGCCCAGTTCTATCGCGCCCCGGGCGACACGCCGCACCTGGAAACCGTGCTCGAACGCGGCGAACTGATCACCGCGGTGCTCCTGCCGCCACCGCTGGGCGGGCGGCAGGTCTACCACAAGGTCCGCGACCGCGCTTCCTATGCCTTCGCCATCGTCTCGGTCGGCGTGGTGGTCCAACCCGATGGCCATGTCCGCGTTGCCCTGGGCGGCGTGGCGCCACAACCCTGGCGCGTCGAGGCCGCCGAACAAGCCGGCGCCGACGCGCGCCGTATCGCCAGCCGCCTGCTCGACGGCGCGCGCACCACCGAACAGAACGCGTTCAAGCTGCCGCTGGTAGAGCGCACCCTGGCCGCCGTGCTGGACGAAGCGAGGGCCTGAGATGAAATTCGATACCCCAGCCGGCACCAATCCGATCGACCGCCTCAAGGTGGTCGGGCAACCGACCGACCGCATCGACGGCCCGCTCAAAACCACCGGCACCGCGCCGTATGCCTACGAGCAGCACGAAGCCGTGCCGAACGCGGTGTACGGCTATGTCGTCGGCGCCGGGATCGCAAAAGGCAGCATCCGCGCGATGGACCTGAGCGCGGCGCGGCAATCGCCCGGCGTGCTCGGGATCGTTACTGCGCAGAACGCGGGCAAGCTCGGCAAGGGCAAGTTCAACACCGCGCACCTGCTCGGCGGCCCGAAGATCGAGCACTACCACCAGGCCATTGCGCTGGTGGTGGCCGAAACCTTCGAGCAGGCGCGCGCCGCCGCGCAGCGCATCAAGGTCGATTACCAGCGCGAGAAGGGCCAGTTCGACCTGCGCGCAGCGCGTGCCACCGCGATCACGCCCCCCGCCGACCAGGGGCCGCCGGACACCGCGTTCGGCGACTTCGCCGGCGCCTTCGCTGCGGCGCCGGCCAAGCTCGACCAGACCTACAGCACGCCCGACCAGGGCCACGCGATGATGGAACCGCACGCCTCCATCGCACGCTGGGACGGCGACCAGCTGACGCTGTGGACGTCCAACCAGATGATCGACTGGGGTACCGGCGATGTCGCCAAGACCCTGGGCGTCCCGAAAGAGAAGGTGCGCCTGGTCTCGCCCTATATCGGCGGCGGCTTCGGCGGCAAGCTGTTCGTGCGCGCCGACGCGATCCTCGCCGCGCTGGGCGCGCGCGAAGTCGGGCGGCCGGTCAAGGTGACCCTGCAACGGCCGCTGATGTTCAACAACACCACGCACCGGCCTGCGACCCTGCAGCGGATCCGGATCGGCACCGATCCCGAGGGCCGCATCACCGCCATCGGTCATGAAAGCTGGTCCGGCGACCTGCCCGGCGGCGGCCCGGAAACCGCGGTGAACCAGACACGCCTGCTCTATGCCGGCGCCGGCCGGATGACCGCGACCCGCCTGGCCGTGCTCGACCTGCCCGAGGGCAATGCGATGCGCGCACCCGGCGAAGCGCCGGGCCTGATGGCGCTGGAGATCGCCGTCGACGAGATGGCCGCGCAGCTGGGCATGGACCCGGTCGAGTTCCGCATCCGCAACGACACCCAGGTCGATCCCGAGCATCCCGAACGGCCGTTCTCGCAGCGCCAGTTCGTGCAATGCCTGCAGCAAGGCGCGCAGCGCTTCGGCTGGGACCGGCGCAATCCCAAGCCCGCCAGTACCCGCGAGGGGCGTTGGTGGATCGGCCAGGGCGTGGCCTCCGCCTTCCGCAACAACCTGGTGATGGCGTCGGCCGCGCGCGTGGCGCTGGAGACGGACGGCATGCTGACCGTCGAGACCGACATGACCGACATCGGCACCGGTTCCTACACGATCATCGCGCAGACCGCGGCCGAGATGCTGGGCGTTCCGCTGCAGCGCGTGCAGGTGCGCCTGGGCGACTCGCACTTCCCGGTGTCGGCCGGTTCGGGCGGGCAGTGGGGCGGCAACAGCTCGACCGCCGGCGTCTACGCCGCGTGCGTGAAGCTGCGCGAGGCCCTGGCCGAACGCGCCGGCATCGCCGCCGACACGGCCGACTTCAGCGATGGCAAGGTGAGCGGCGGCGGGCGTTCCAGATCATTGGCCGAACTCGCGCGCGGCGGCCGCGTCGTGGCCGAGGACCGCATCGAGTACGGCGACCTCGCCGAGCGATACCAGCAGTCCACCTTCGGCGCGCATTTCGTCGAAGTGGGCGTGGATGCGGCGACCGCCGAGATCCGCGTGCGGCGCATGCTCGCCGTCTGCGCGGCGGGGCGCATCCTCAACCCCAAGGCCGCGCGCAGCCAGGTGATCGGCGCGATGACCATGGGCGTGGGCGCGGCGCTGATGGAGGAGCTGGTGGTCGACCGCCGCCTGGGCTTCTTCGTCAACCACGACCTGGCCAGCTATGAAGTCCCGGTACACGCCGACATCCCGCACCAGGAAGTGGTGTTCCTCGACGAGACCGATCCCATCTCCTCGCCGATGAAAGCCAAGGGCGTCGGCGAGCTGGGCATCTGCGGGGTCGGCGCGGCGGTGGCCAACGCCATCCACCATGCGACCGGTATCCGCGTGCGCGACTACCCGATCACGCTGGACAAGCTGTTGCGGCACATGCCGGCCTGAGCACGCAGACCGGCGCCGCCCGGCGCCGGTCCAATGCCGGCTCGCGCCTTATTCCGTCTTGCCGTCGCGACCGATCGCGGAGGAAACGCGCCAGATGTCGACCTTGCCGTCGTTGGCATGGCGGTCGATCTGTGCCAGTTCCGCGGCGCTGAAGCCCAGGTTGCGCACCGCGTCCAGCGAGTCGTCCAACTGCGCCAGCGTGCGCGCGCCGATCAGCGCCGAGGTCACCCGGGCATCGCGCAGCACCCAGGCGATCGCCATCTGTGCCAGGGTCTGGCCGCGCTGCGCGGCGATCTCGTTCAACGCGCGGATCCGCGCCAGATTGTCTTCGCTGAGCATGTGCTGCTTCAGCGAGCCTTCGCGGCGGACCCGTGCGTCGGCCGGCACGCCGCCGAGGTATTTGTCGGTCAACATGCCCTGCGCCAGCGGCGAGAACGCGATGCAGCCCACGCCCAACTCGCCCAGGGCCGGCAGCAGGCCTTGCTCGATGTCGCGGTTGAGCATGGAATAGTTGGGCTGGTGGATCAGCAGCGGCACGCGCTCTTCGCGCAGGATCGCCGCCGCCTGCCGGGTCAGTTCCGGCGAATACGAGGAAATGCCCACGTACAGCGCCTTGCCCTGGCGGTGCAACTGCGCCAGCGCACCCATGGTTTCTTCCAGCGGCGTGTCCGCATCGACACGGTGCGAATAGAAGATGTCCACGTAGTCCAGCCCCATCCGCCGCAGGCTCTGCTCGCAACTGGCCAGCACGTGCTTGCGCGACCCGCTCGGGCCGCCGTAGGGCCCCGGCCACATGTCCCAGCCTGCCTTGGTCGAAATCACCAGCTCATCGCGGTGCGGCGCGAAGTCCTGGGCGAACCAGCGGCCGAAGTTTGCTTCGGCCGAGCCAAAGGGCGGGCCGTAGTTGTTGGCGAGATCGAAGTGGGTCACGCCGCGGTCGAAGGCGCGCCGCAGCAGCGCCCGGCCGGTCTCGAACACGTCCACGCCGCCGAAGTTCTGCCACAGGCCCAGCGAGACCGCGGGCAGGACCAGACCGCTGCGGCCGACGCGGCGGTAAGGCATGCGGCCGTCGTAGCGGGCGGGATCGGCAACGTAGGACATGGCGGCTCCGGAGCAGGCAAAGGGGCGCCAATTTTAGGGGAAAACGGATCGCCATCGCGGCGGCCGGCCAGGGCGCCGGCTGTCCGCGGCGCAATCACCCTGCCCTGAAAACGGGAAAGGCCGCGTTTGCACGCAGCCTTGTCCCGATACGTCATGGAATCAGCGGGACTGGTTCGGGTCGCGCTGTCCGCCCTGCTGATTCTGCTGCGAGCCTTTGTCCTTCATGTCGTCGCGCTGGGTCTGCTGCTGCTGGCCCTGCTGGTCCTGACGATTCTGCTGGCCCTTCTGGTCTTGCTGATTCTGTTGGCCCTGTTGGCCGGGATTGTTCTGTTGGTTAGCCATTTCATGCTCCAGAAGCGGTAGAAGCACCGCATCCCGAAGATGCGCCTGGTGGAGTGATGCGCGGGTGTTCTTCGCGGCCAGGGCATGAATGCTTCATGCGGATCACGAGCGTGTTCGTCCGTTGCGCACATTCATTCACGCTCCCCATCCACCAGACACGATCACGGCAATGACAGGAGTGCTGGAAATTCCAGTTTGAACGTCGTCGTCCCACCGGCAGAAACGACCCCGGCAGTACCGCCATGCGCCTGTGCGACCTGTTTCACGACGAAGAGCCCGAGGCCCATGCTGACGCGCTCGGACTCGCCACTGGATTCGCCGCCGCGTCGCAACGGGTCGAAAATGCTGTCGAGCATGTCCTGCGGAATGTCGTCGCCCGTGTTGCTCACCGCCAGTTCCACGCCCGTTCCCGTCTCGCGCAGGGCCACGCGAATCTCGCCGCCGCGTGTACCGTACTTCTGCGCATTCACCACCAGGTTGGCAAGCGATTCGCGGATGCGCCCGGCGTCGCATGCCGCGAGCAGCCCTGCCGGCGCCTGGAAGGTGATGCGCGCTTCAGGCATCGAATCGTGCAGCAGTTCGATTTCGTCCCGGCATGCCTGCACCAGATCCACTTCGGCCTTCTCGACCTCGAAGCTGCCGCCCAGCTGCGCGCGGTTGTACACCAGCAGTTTGTCCAGCAGCTCCCGCATGTGTTCGCCACTGCGGATCAGGCGTTGCGCGGCCTTGGCGATGGGGCCGTCGACGGCGTGGCCGGCGATGTATTCGGAAGTGAGCAGGATGGCGTTGAGCGGGTTGCGCAGATCATGCCCCAGCACGCCGAGGAAGATGTTGCGCCAGCGCTCGCTCTCTTCGGCGAAATAATGCACCGACTCGGCGATGGCCTGGTCGATCGCCTCGTTGAATCGCGTCACGTCGTTGGGGGGAACCCGGTGCTCGTGCGGAGCATCCGCCCACAACCGGAGTACCGAAGCGCGCAGGGCGCGGTACTCCGATACCAGGTTGGCAATGCTGTAGCCACTGTGCGCGCGATGCAGCGCGTGCGTGCCCGCGGCCGATCTGCGCTGTCCGGGCGGTGTCGATGCCTGGCCTTCGGACTTCTCGACGGCTTCCGCGGCGGTTTGCGGTTCTCTCAGATCGGCCACGATGGCTTGGACGATCTCGGGCAAATGGTCGCGGAGCGAAGAGGCATCCAAGGCCGGACTGACGTCCACGGACCTCGCAAACTCGACGGCGCGCTCGACCACCGCTTCGGCGTGCCGTTCGATGAAATCTGCCAACTCGCTTTTCATGCCATCCGTCCAGCGGAAATCCCCTGCATCCTAGAGCAGAAGACGCTGGCTGGGGTGGCGCGGGGGCGGGCCCCGCTGCGGCGGGCGAGCCGGAGAAGGCCGGTGCGTTCGACTCAATCCACTTTTTCCCAGGCCGACAACGGGACGCTTCCGTCGGGCCGGGGTGGGACCCGGTAGGTCAGCACATCGCCTTCCAGCGTGTACGCGCGCTTCTGCAACGTGCCTTCCCAGTTGGAGAACGAGGCGCCTTCGATCCTGAAGGTGAGCAGGCCTTGCCGCGTATCGACTTCCAGCACGCCATAGTGGGTGCTGGAGCCCTGCACCGCCGACACGTACTCCTCCGCGCTGCCGTGCGCCTTGTCGCCCGAGGCGAACAGCGCTCGCTCCGATCTGAATATCTGCAGCGAATAGCGGCCTGCGGCGTCGATCATCAGGCGTCCCTTGGGCGACCTGCCGTAGTCCGGAACACGTTCGCCGCCCGGCAACAGCTTGTCCGCGGCCAGCAACGCCCAGGTGCCTTGCAACGGGCATGGGCGCGGCGCGGCGGACGCATCGCGGGTGGCCAGGCCGGTGAGGATCGCGAACGTCATGCCGAGGATGGATTTCATGGAATGCACCTGCGCTGTGGACCGAGGGGCACCTTAGCGCCAGCCAGCTATTGTTAGAATGGATCATTGGAACTAGCTGTCATTCCAAATCGGAATCATGCAGATGAAGCCATTGGATATCGCCGCAGTGCAGGCCTTCGTGCTCGTCGCGGAGTTGCAGAGCTTCACCCGGGCCGCCGACGTGCTGGGCAGCACGCAATCCAATATCAGCATCCGGCTGGGCAAGCTGGAAAAGCAGCTCGGCCGGCGCTTGCTGGAGCGTTCGCCGCGTCATGTCCGGCTGTCGGCCGAAGGCCTGGGTTTCCTCGAGGTGGCACGCGAGTTGGTCGCCGTGCACGATCGCGCCGCGGCGGCATTCGATAGCGAGGAGCGCAAGCTGGTGGTCGGGATCAGCCATGAACTGGTCGGCAGCGAGCTGCCTTCCCTGTTGCGGCGGATCAATACCCAGGACCCGGGCCTGCGAATGGAATTGCGCGTGGCTTCGACGCGCGATCTCCTGCCGCTCTACGAGAACGCGGAGCTGGATGCCGCCTGGCTGCTGAGGCCGGAGGACCGGCGCAAGCAGGGCAAGCGCATGTACGCCGAAGCGTTCGGCTGGTTCTCGGCCACGCAAGGCCTGCCGCCCAAGCGCGAGCCGCTGCCACTGGCCACCCAGGGCAAGGCCTGCCGCATTCGCAACGCGGCCACCCGCGCCCTCGACGAGGCGGGCATCGCCTGGGAAGAGGTCTTCATCGGCAAGGGCGCTGCGATCATCGGCGCGGCCGCCGCGGCAGGCCTGGCGATTGCCGTGCTGGCCAGGCGCACCGCACCCTCGGGCACCCTGGAGGTCGGCCCGCTGCTGTCGTTGCCGCCGATTCCCGCGCAGGACGTGATGCTGTACAGCAGCCTCACCGACCGGCGCTCCCGTGAGGCCTTGCGGGTGATGGCGTTGGCGTTCGACCAGGCAGGGGCTTAGCTAGGCCAGGCATGGATTCCCTCCTCTCTGCCGCCGGTCGCGCGTTGACGCTGGGAGATCCCCTGACAGCGTTGAAGCACGTCGCACTGCGCAATGATCCGTCCGCCCTGGCCCTGCGCGCCATCGCGATGGCGCAACTGATGGAATACCCGCGGGCGCGCGGGTTGCTGCGCAAGGCGGCGCGGGCGTTCGGTGCGCACGAAGAGCTCGCGCGGGCGCGCTGTATCGTCGCCGAAGCCGAGATCGCCCTGGCCACGCGCGAGCTGGCCCGATCCCCGCGCGTGCTGCTTGACGCCGCCGATCTTCTCGATCGCTACAAGGACCATGCGAACGCGGCGCTCGCCCGGCTGATCGCTGCGCGGCAGGAAGCACTGTTGGGTCGCCTGGAGGCCGCCGCCGGGTTGCTGGCCCAACTGGATCGCACGGCACTGCCCGCTTCCCTGCGCGCCACGGCCGAACTCGTCCAGGCCGAACTGGCATTGCGTGCGTTGGATACCACCCGCGCGCAGGCCTGCCTCGAAGCGGCCAGTGCCGCGGCGGCCCGATCCGGCGTCACCAGCCTGCAAGCCGAGGTGGAACGCGCGCAGTCCGCGTTGCGGCTCACCGCCGCACGCACCCTCCGCGCAGGCCATGAGCAGCCCCTGCGGCTCGAACAGGTCGAACGCCTGCTGGCATCCGGGGCCATCGTCATCGATGCCTGCCGCCATGGCCTGCACGCCGACGGACGCTGGCAGCCGCTGGCGCGCCGGCCGGTGCTGTTCGCGCTGCTGCGCGCACTGGGCGAGGGCTGGCCCGGCGCTGTCGATCGCAACGCGCTGATCGCCCGCGTGTTCCGCACCCGCCACCCTGACGAGACACACCGCGCGCGGCTGCGTGTCGAGCTCGGCCGGCTGCGCGCGCTGGTGTCTCCCGTGATGCGCCTGCAGGCCACCGCCAACGGCTTCGCGCTGGTGGCCGGGGAGCGCGCGATCGTCGTGCTGGCGCCGCCGGTGGACAGCGAACAGGGTGCGGTCCTGGCGCTATTGGGCGATGGCCTGGCCTGGTCCACCTCGGCGTTGGCCCTGGCACTGGGCGCCAGCCAAAGGACGGTGCAGCGCGCCCTGGGCGAGTTGGAGCTGGCCGGCCAGGTACGCTCGGTGGGGCGGGCGAGGGCGCAGCGCTGGCTGGCGGCACCGCTCGTCGGATTCACGACGACTTTGTTACTCCCGTCCTCGTGGTCTGCGGCATAGATTGCGCTCGAAGGCGCCGCCGGCGTCGGCATCAATTGTCAGGAGTCGAGCCATGAAGGACACCGCAATCCAAGTGCCACTGGAACCAGTGGAGATCGTCCGCGAATACGGGCCGTTCGAAGGCGTGCACAACGTCGCCGGCGTCACCCACGATGGGCAGAACGTATGGGCGGCGCTGGGCGCGAGGGTCGTGGCCTTCGATCCCGCCGACGGCAGGGTCACGCGCCAGTTGGAAATGCCCGGCGACGCCGGTACCGCGTTCGACGGCACTTATCTCTACCAGATCGCCGAGGCGCGGATCGACAAGATCGATCCGGCCAGCGGACGTGTCGTCCACAGCATCCCGGCGCCGGGCGAAGGCCGCGACTCGGGCATGGCCTGGGCGGAGGGCAGCCTATGGGTCGGCGAGTACCGGGAGCGCAAGATCCACCAGATCGACCCGGAGACCGGCAGGATCCAGCGCACGATCGAGTCCGACCGCTTCGTCACCGGCGTCAGCTGGGTCGACCAGGAGCTGTGGCACGGCACCTGGGAGGGCGACCTGAGCGAGCTGCGGCAGATCGACCCCGACAGCGGTGGCGTGGTGCGGCGCCTGGGCCTTCCGGAAGGCATCGGCGTGAGCGGCCTGGAGAGCGATGGCGGCGAGCTGTTCTATTGCGGCGGCGGCAACAGCGGCAAGGTCCGCGTCGTGCGCCGGCCCACGCGCAAGGCGGGGTGAACCAGGGAAGCCGCTAGTTTGGACGCAAGGGTTCGCCATACCAGGCGCGGCTGCCATTGACGATCCGCACCACCGAAAGCATCACCGGCACTTCGATGAGCACGCCGACGACGGTAGCCAGCGCCGCGCCGGAGTGCACACCAAATACGCTGACGGCCGTGGCCACGGCCAGTTCGAAGAAGTTGCTGGCGCCGATCAGCGCGGAAGGCCCGGCCACGCAATGCGCCACGCCCAGGCGCCGGTTCAGGAGATAGGCCAGGCCGGAATTGAAGTAGACCTGCAGCAGGATGGGCACCGCGAGTATCGCGATGACCAGCGGCTGGGCGACGATCTGCTTGCCCTGGAAGCCAAACAGCAGAACCAGCATTGCCAACAGCGCGATGAGTGAGGCCGGAGAAAGCGCTGCGAGCGCCGCGTTGAGCTTGTGTTCCCCACCGCTGGCAAGCAACCAACGGCGCAGCCCCACCGCCACGATCACCGGCACCACGATGTACAGGCCCACCGACAGCGTCAACGTCGCCCACGGCACGGTGATGGACGACAGTCCCAGCAACAGCGCGACCAGCGGCGCAAACGCGACGACCATGATGGCGTCATTGAGCGCCACCTGGCTGAGCGTGAAGTTGGCATCGCCACGGCACAGGTTGCTCCATACGAACACCATCGCCGTACACGGCGCAGCCGCCAACAGGATCAGGCCGGCCATGTACGATTCGATCTGCCCGGCTGGCAACCACGGTGCGAACACGTGTTTGAGGAAGAACCAGCCCAGCAGCGCCATCGAGAACGGCTTGACCGCCCAGTTGATCAAAAGCGTCACGCCGATCCCGCGCCAATGCCGGCCCACCTGTCGCATGGCAGCGAAGTCCACTTTCAGCAGCATGGGGATGATCATCAGCCAGATCAGCCCCGCGACCGGCAGGTTCACCTTCGCGACCTCGATGCCGCCCAGCCGCGCGAAGCTGGCCGGAAGCAGATGTCCCAACGCGGTGCCGACGACAATGCACAGCGCCACCCACAACGTGAGATAGCGCTCGAACACGCCGATGCCCGGCGTCTCAGCCATGCACTTCGTCCTCGGCTTCGACGAATCCGATGCGGTCGAGCGCCACCCTCAGCGAAGCGCGGTCGCTCCACGCATCCTCCGGCAGCGCCAGGAACGCCAGCAGCCTGGCCTTTACCGTGCGATGCGCCTGCCGGAAGGCCTCCCGCTTGGCCTCGTCGTCGCCTTCGACCGTGGCCGGGTCGGGAAGCCCCCAGTGCGTGCGCAAGAAGTCGCCAAACACCACCGGGCAGGTTTCGGCAGCGGCAGAGTCGCAGACGGTGACGACCAGGTCGATCGGCGCGGCGCCCGCATCGGCGAACTCGTCCCAGGACTTGCTGCGCAGGCCGGCGGTGGGCATGCCCTCGGCCGCCAATTGCGCGAGCGCGAACGGATTGATCTTGCCGGTGGGCTGGCTGCCCGCGCTGAAGACCTCGTAGCGGTTGCCCGCCCAGGCCCGCAATGTCGCTTCGGCCAGCATGCTACGGGCGGAGTTGCCGGTGCAAAGGAAAAGGACGCGATGTTTCATGGCGACAGTCCAGTGTGGGAATCAGCAGCCGCAGCGCTCTGCAGCGCCAGGCGCGCACGCCGCGGTCGGCGAGCCAGCGCAGCAGTTATGGGTGAGGTAGGCGACCAGGCCGTTCATGGCATCAAAGTTGGCGCGGTAGCAGACATTGCGGCCCAGGTTCTCGCTCTCGGCCAGGCCGGAGTGCACGAGCTCCTTGAGGTGGAAAGACATCGTTGCGCCTGGCACGCCGAGGGCCTCGGCGATTTCTCCGGCCATTCGCCCCGCCGGGCCGGCTTCCACGAGCAGGCGATAGGCCGCCAGCCGGGTGGCATGGCCAAGGGCAGTGAGCGCGGTGATTGCCTGATTCGTTTCCACAATTCTAGAATAGTCGAATGGAAGCCAACACACAACCCGCCCCCGTGCTCCCTCACCTGGCAAGTGACTTGCTGCCAGTCCCCCGTGCCGACCTGGTCGGCGCCGAGGCGGCGACGCACGCGCCGCGCATTCTCCTGCTCTACGGCTCGCTGCGGCCGCAGTCCTTCAGCCGCAAGCTCGCGTTGGAGGCCGAGCGCATTCTTCGGCATCTGGGTGCCGAGACCCGCGTGTTCGACCCGCACGAACTGCCGATACTGGACAGCGTCGGCAAAGACCATCCCAAGGTGCAGCAGCTTCGCGAGTGGTCGCAGTGGTCGGAAGGCCAGGTATGGGTGTCGCCTGAGCGGCACGGCTCGGTCACCGGCGTGTTCAAGAACCAGATCGACTGGCTGCCACTGGAGGAAGGCAGCCTGCGTCCCACCCAGGGCCGGACCCTGGCCATCATGCAGGTCAGCGGCGGCTCGCAATCGTTCAACGTGGTCAATTCGTTGCGCGTGCTCGGCCGCTGGATGCGGATGGTGACCATCCCGAACCAGTCCTCGGTCGCCAAGGCGTGGCAGGAGTTCGACGACAACGGACGGATGAAGCCTTCGCCGTACTACGATCGCGTGGTGGACGTCATGGAAGAGCTGATGAAGTTCACGCTGCTGGTGCGCGGCTGCAGCGAATACCTGGTGGACCGGTACAGCGAACGCAAGGGGATGCACGAGGCGGCGCGACTTGCCGAGCAAGCGGGGCGGTCGAGCGATCGCTGATCGGTGGCCAGGGCAACCATCAAGAGGGGGTAGGTATGAACATCCGGGCCGCAACTGCGCAGGATCTGCCGAATATCAAGGCGCTGCTGCAGCGATGCGAGCTGCCGACCGCGGATCTGGAGGGCGCGCGGGTGGCTTTCCTCGTGGACGAGCGCGATGGCCGGGTCACCGGTGCGATCGGCCTGCAGCGCTTCGAGCGCGTCGCATTGCTGCGTTCGCTGGCGGTGGATGCCTCGAGCCGGGGCGTAGGCACCGGCGCTGGATTGGTGGCGCTTCTGGAGGCCGAAGCGCGCGACCAGGCTATCGACGAGTTGATCCTGTTGACGCAGACCGCCCAGGCATTCTTTGCCCGGCGCGGTTACCGCGTCATCGACCGCGAAGCAGCTCCACCAGCAGTGCTGCAGGCGGAGGAGTTTCGAACCCTGTGCCCCGCATCGGCCGTTTGCATGGCCAAGCTGCTGCGATAGCCCAGGGCGAGCCTTGAAGGAACGCGGGATGGCGAGCGCCGCGCACGTTGCCCTTGGTTAGTCCGCGAGTTCGATGTCCGGCCAGCAGGATGCTGGACATCACGGCGAGCATCGCGGACTTCATGAGTGCGCCTTCAATACTGGAACCGCACGCCGGCATACACCGAGCGGGGTGCACCGGCCTGCAGGATCGCATCGTCCGGGCTGGCACGGTCGCGAACGCTCAAGGTGCCGACGTAATGCTTGTCGGCCAGGTTCTTGCCTTCGAGGAAGAACGCCCAGCGATCGCGGGCGAAGCCCATGCGCAAGCCGACCAGGCCGTAGCTGCCGATCCGGTAGGTGTTGCTGAAGTCGGCGTAGCGTGAACCGATGAGGTCGAACGTCGGCCCGGCATAGAAGCCGCTTTGGTGGCGATACATCACTTCGCCACGAACGGCGTAGTCCGGTGCGGCCGGCAGGGAATTGTCGCCGTAGTTGCGATCAGCGTCGAAGGAAAAGTCGTTGTAGGTGGCGCTGACCAGCGGCTCGATGCGGTGGACGCCATCGCCGAACGGGAAGCTGCCACCGACCAGCGCCTCGATGCCGGCGTGGACAGTACGGCCGACGTTCGTGGACAGGCTGGTGCCCGGCGCGGCGGGATCGTCGACGGACAGGATCTCGTCGCGGATCTGCGCGTAGTACACGTCCACATCCCAATGCCAGCTTGGCGAGACCGGGCCGGGCAATGTGCTGCCACGCACGCCGATCTCGTAGACCACCCCGTGCATGGCCTCGAGCAGCGAACCGTCGCCGCGCACATCGTCTTCCAGCTCGAACGTGGTGGGCGCCTCGTACAAGCGGCTGATGCTGCCGTAGGCCTCGCTGCCCGGCGTGAGCGCGTGGATCGCGCCGACGCGCGGGTTGAATGACGAGTAGTCCCCTTTGGGGTTGCGGAGCACGCCACTGGCCAGGTCGGTATTGCGCACGTCGCGGCGGGTGAAGACACCCTGGCCGCCATAGATGAGCGTCCAGTCCTGCGCGAGCTTCCAGCGGTCCACCACGAACAGCTCGGTGCTGTCGGACTGGTTGTCGATAACGCCGGTCTGGCCATTGCGCTGGCCATGGTCGTTGCGATAGTTGCCGCCTTTCTCGCGGGTGTTGGCCAGGTTGACGCCCATCAGCAGGTCGTGGTCGCCCCGCTTGAGGTTGTAGCGCGCCATGCCGGCCCAAGTGCGCTGGTCGGTATTCTTCAGCAGGCTGAAGACTTCCATTGGCGGATTTGGGCCATCGCCATCGAAGTCGACCATGACCTTGTCGACGATCGGGTGATAGAGATCCTGGTCCTCGTAGGACAGGCCGAATTCCAGCCGGCTGTCCGCGTCCGGCGTCCAGTCGCCCTTCAGCGCCAGGCGGTCGGTGGTGGTGTTCAACTGGAAATTGCCGCTGATCGCCGACGGGTTGGCCTGGTAGGGGTCTTCGTCGAACTGCGCCTGGGTGAGGGCGCCGGCCAACTGTTCGCGGTTGTCCACGTGCGTGGCATAGGCGCGCAGCTCGAGGTCCTCCGACGCCTGCCAGCCACCATTGGCGTACACGCCACTGCGATTCTGCCGGCCATGCTCGCGGTAGCCGTCCCAATGCTTGCCTTCCACCGTCACCTGGCCGTCCAGATCGCCGGAAACGCCGCCGGCGCTGAACCGCCCGTTGAGCAGGCCGTGGCTGCCAGCGCTGATGAAGGACTGCCATGGCGAACTGTTGCGCGCGGTATAGGTCACGAAGTCGATGGCGCCGCCCAGGTTGCTGGCGCCATAGGTCAATGCGTTGGCGCCGCGGGCGACGATCGCGTAGCGCGCGCTCATCGGGTCCGTGAAGCGGTTGTGGTTGTTGCCGTCGGCCGTGGTCACCGGCAGGCCGTCCTGGAACAGCTTGACGCCGTTGTTGTCGTAATCGGTGGCGTCGAGATTGGAGCCGCGGCTGGAAATGAACATGGCATCGCCGCCGGTGCCGCTCTCGGCCCAGACGCCTGGCACGTAGCGCAGCGCATCGGCCATGTTGTCGACCGCGCGTTCGTAGAACGAATCGCCCTCCAGCAAGGTGACCCCGCCCGGGGTCAGTGCCTGCTCGGCCTGGATGCGTTCGAACGTCGCGGAGCGGACCTGGACGGCATCCAGCGTGGTGGGCGAGGGTAGCTCGGCGGCGCGCAGCGCGGCGGCGGGCAGAAGAACGATGGCCACGGCCATTGCCAGGCGCGACGCACGCGGCGCCGCGACGAAAAGAATCGACATGAAGAACTCCCGGAATGAAGTGACGCGCACACTGGGTGCGCGGAGGATCGACTTCAGGCCGCGAGCGGTGGCCCTCGGGAACCCAGCCCATTGGGATGCAGGAAGGCGTGCGCGATATCGCGCTGCCACGTCCACGTGCCGCGTTGCGGCGTGGCATGCAGGGCCAGCAACAGGCACAGCAGCAGGACCACCATGCCCGCGGCCAGCGGGCAGTACGCGCAGTCACCGTCCACGTGATCCATGGCCGGAGCGGCCGGCACTTTGCCGTCCGGAGCGATGGACGCGACGCCCATCTTGACCAGCTTCAGGCCGCTGGCCGTGCACATCTGCGACCACGTTGCCCGGGCGCCATCGGAGGCGGAGGCGACCAGCCGCGAGGCGATGGGCATGGCGAACAGCAGCGCCATGGCCAGCATTGCCAGGAAGGTCATCCTGCGGTGGAAGGGGGGGTATCGCATGTGGGTGGATTGTAGCTGTCTTAAGACGTGTTCGAGCTATGGCGATCCGAGCGAATGATCGGATAGCCATAAGGTGTTCCGATCGGTAAGCAAAGTGCACGTCTCTGGAACGCCGGTGGAACCAAATATGGCTACGGACAGAGGCATAGCGTGTACCGACGGTGCTCTATTGCAGCGCCTATTGCCGCAGCAATTCTCGTTGCATCCGAAGTGGCTGGCGGTGGTGGATTTGTTGCAACCGTCAAAGCGGCTTTAGGATTTGGAGAAAAGAAAGCTGCTCAAGAAGCCCTGCAAACGACGGCGCATGGTGCGCAGAGGTTAGCCGGTCAGGCGGCAACTCGGGGTGGGGTATTGTCTGCTCAGGAGGCTAGAGCAGTTATGCAGACGGGGCGAGCAATGACCCGAGCAGATGGGGCCGCTGTTCGCATTGTCACTAATGAAGCAGGTCGATCAAGCGTAGTAGTTAGCGGTGAGCGTGGAGTTATTACTCCGTTTAGAAATCTATCCGAAAAATCCGTTGAGAGGCTTGCTAAGCGCTATGGCTGGGAATAATCACAACCTTGAGGTTCTCTGCTGTTTTTGTGGCAAGTGGTTAAGGGAAGATGAGGCGCTACAAATCCAAGTATCGTTTGGTGACGAGTCGCAAGGGCTTTATGCGCATAAGTCCTGCCTAATCGAAAGGCTTGATCCGGCGATTCCTCTACACCCGGCTTTATTGCCAGATTAGAGTGAGAAAGAACACGCTCAAAGAATAGTTAATTGATCCATGAAAACACAAGGCCCGCATCTGCGGGCTTTGTGCGTTGTTGGTGTTGTGATCGCGCTCAGCGACTGGCGAGCATCGAATCGAGCACTTGCGCGATGGCGCGTTGCTTGGCCTTGGGAAGTTGGCTGAGCTGTTCGAGTTGCTGTTGCAGCTTCGGCGCCGGTCCGCGCTTGCCGGGCTTGGGCTGTTCGCCGACGAGTTCTTCGATGCTCACGCCTAGCGCGGGTTCTACCCCACTAACACGGACACTTCAGATAAGCCTCACCATGGGGCAGGAGGAGTGTCATGCGACAAAGAAGAAAATTCAGCGAGGAGTTCAAGCGTGAGGCGGTGGGCCTCACCCGCCAGCCGAATGCCAACGTCAGCCAGATTGCCCAAGACCTGGGTATTGGCTCCAACCTGCTGTGGCGTTGGCGCCGGGAGTTAGATTCTGGTGCCGAGAAAGCCTTTTTTTAAGCGGGCGTGGCTCGTGACGAGGAAGTGCTGGCGCTCAAACGCGAGTTGGCCCGGGTGAAGAAGGAGCGCGATTTTTTGCGCGATGCGGCGTTCTTCGCCAAGGAATCGTCTTGAGGTACGAGGCGATCCGACGTCACCGCAGCCAGTACCACGTTCGATTGATGTGCCGATGCCTGGAGGTTTCGGCCAGCGGCTTCCATGCCTGGTGCACGCGCACCCCAAGTGCCCGAGCACAGGACAACGCACGCCTGCTGGAGAAGATCCATCAGCAGCATGCCGACAGTGATGGCGTGATGGGCGCACCGCGCATGCACGAAGAGCTGGGCTACGAAGGCGAGACGGCTAGCCTGAACCGCATTGCCCGGCTGATGTCTGGGGCGGGGTTGTTCGGTGTGCCGCAGAAGCGGCGCTGGCGTAACAAGCCCAGCGGCGTGCGGCCGGCGTATGTACGCAACCACCTGGAGCGCGACTTCGAGGCCCCGGAGCCGAACACCAAGTGGGTGGTGGACATCACATTTATCCGGACCGGCGAAGGGTGGCTGTACCTGTGCGCAGTGCTGGACCTGTACTCGCACAAGATTGTGGGTTGGTCGATGTCTTCGATGCAGGACCGGCACATGGTGCTCAAGGCGGTAATGATGGCGTGTTGGCAGCGGCCGCTTTCGACCCAAAGCGGACACTTGATCCGCCGTGCGGAATCACAATGTTCGTGTGCCTAATCTATATTAATGCGCAACGATTGTAACTAGATGACATTAGCTAGGATCGAAATGTTCCGAGATTTGTTAGTCTGTCTAGGGGAAAGGACTCGGGGGAAGGTATGTGGTCTGATATCGAAACAAAACGCGATTACCTCAACTACCTCGAGCTAGCTGAGGTTGTATCGGAGGTGCTTCTCAACCCCAACATGCGGCCAGTGTCCGTTGGCGTATTCGGAACCTGGGGAACAGGCAAGTCCAGCCTGCTAAACCTCATAGAAGACCGATTGAAGGATGATGCAAAGGACAAGGTGATCATCATCCGGTTCGACGCCTGGCTCTATCAGGGCTACGACGATGCGCGCGCAGCTCTAATGGATGTGATAGCACGCCGGCTGTATGAGGCCGCGAAGAAGGATGCGGGACTGCTGGGGCTTGCTAAAAGCTTGCTGGCGCGTGTGAACACAATACGCACCCTAGGGCTGGGGATAGAAGTAGTTGCCGCCTTGCATGGGGTGCCGTTGATGGGAGTCGGCTCCAAAGCAGTGGCCGGCATTGGCAAGTTGTTCGCTGGAACACCCGAGGCTGAAGATACTCAAGCAGTAGCTGATGGTGTGAAAGCAGTGGCCGAATTGGTAGACCCGGCAAAGGCGAAGAGTCCCCCCGAGCATGTTGACGCGTTTCGTGAGGAATTTCAGAAGCTGCTCATTGGATTAGACAAGACGCTGGTGGTCTTCGTAGATAATTTGGATCGCTGCTTGCCAGAACAGACTATCCATACGCTTGAGGCGTTGCGTCTGTTCCTCTTCATGGAGCAATCCGCCTTTGTTGTGGCCGCCGACGAAGACATGGTGCGCCACTCGGTGAGTCAGCATTTCGATGGCGCCAATGAGCGACACGTAACGGATTACTTGGATAAGCTCATCCAAATCCCAGTGCGAGTGCCGAGGCTTGGCGTTACAGAAATCCGCGCCTATCTTTTTATGCTGTTTGCGGAGGTCAGCGAGGTCGACAAGGCCAAGCTGGACGAGCTGCGAACTGCCCTCGAGAAGAATCTTCGTGCCAGTTGGAAAGAACCGCCAATAACCGTAGAGGCGGTCTCAAAGCTTGTAGGTGGCGACGCGGCTGTAAGAATGAGCTTTGACATAGCCGAGCGCATGTCGGCTCTCTTGGCGAACTCAACATTCGTGGAGGGAAATCCGCGGATCGTCAAACGACTTCTCAATGTTGTGCGTTTGCGAGCCCGCATAGCGGCGCGGCGCGGCATGCCGGTCGATGAAGCGATGGTCGCGAAATTTGCTTTATTTGAGCGCTGTGTTGATCCAGTAGCTGTTAGGAAACTTTACACGCTCATCAATGAGGCCGCTCAAGGAAAGCCTGAGTTGATCGTTACTTTGGAAAAGCTCGCAGATGACCCCAAGAAGTTTGAAGAAGCTTGTCCCGACGAATGGCGTAAGAGCTTGGCTTTCCTCCATGACTGGCTTGGATTGAAGCCCGCTTTGAGCGGAATTGATTTGAGACCGCTCGTCTATCTAAGTAAGGAAACGGCCGTACTTCGCTCCGTTGCCGGCGATATGTCTCAGTCGTCTGCTGGCGCAGTTCTGCGCCTTGCCAATGTGAGGACACTCTCGTCACCCGCTGCCGCAATGGCAATTGCTGGGATTGCCGCAGGCGAGCATGGGGCTGTAATGCGAGAGCTTTTGGCTTCTCTACGAGGGCATGCGGATTGGAGTGATCGTCCAGACGCGATAAATGGTGCGGTGCTGCTGGCTGATGCAGATGTAGAGGCTGGTCGGCAGCTTGGTGCGTTCTTAGGAGGCCTGCCAGGTAAGAAATCACCATGGTTGAAGGCGCTCTTAAGTGATAAGGCATGGGCTAAGGGGATAGCGTAAATGGGAACATCAACATCAAGCAGGGGGGCGAATGACCGCAGCCCCCTCGTGCCACCATGGGCGGATGTAGACGGGCAAGGACCTGGGCCGGATCCAGAGGACAACCGCTTTCGGTCCTTCCGGACCCATCTTGGTAAGTTTGTATCGACCGGCGATGGCCAGCAGTTGAGTAAGGCGCTCAACAGCTATGCGCACTCTTCTACTGGAGGCTCTGCTGTAGGTCCGAGACGATTCGGCGCGGTCGCCCAAGCAGGTGCCGGCCTGTTCGGAACGCTAAATCAACTTCGAACAAACTCACCAGGCGCCCCGGTCAATCTCGCTGCTCTGGCTGGTAGACCAACGCGTGAAGTCATCGATGCTTTGGTAGACGTTCTGGTGCCAGAAAATGGCGACGCTGACCGGATTCGGACGGCGCTCAACGAGGCCCTCTCCGTTTGTCTGGATGGGGTTTCAGCGTTCGACTTTGCCAGCATCACAGACGAGGTTCTTATAAACCTGATGGTGACCTATACGACGTTATCGATTTTCCAGGCAGTTGTAATGGATTCGGATAAGGCGTTTACGAAGGGGAGCACACCAGAGGCAGTAGAACGAGCGGAAAAGGAACTGATGCAACTCGTCCAGGTTGTTACTGACAAGCATATGAAACCCTTGCTATCGGGGAATATTTCGCAGCTGACCACCGACGAAATGCAAGTCGTGCAACTCGCGGCCATCAAGGAAGTTTGGAAAGAGTGGGAGGAATACCAGCCATGACCGCTGTCTTCGTGCACCCCGAGTTGGCTAAACTCCCCGCTCCCAAGTCGGATGTAATTCCCGTCCACTTATATGGTGGCGTCCCGAACAAGATGGGAATGGCTGCGATTGGGCTAGGCCTCTACAACCGGTTGACCCGCCTGAAGGCTCCTGTCGACCCAGTTGCTTTTGATTTTCTTTCACTATCAATGGCCGTCACCGCGTCGGATACGTTCGTCAATCGTGATGGCGCTGCCGATGGGTGGGCTAGGGACATTCAACTCACAGTGGCGCTGGCTGATCCTGCTCGTTGGATCCCGGTGCTGCCCCTGTTGACGCGTGCGCTCAATTTCCTGAGTGGAGATGTTTGGTCTATCAAGTTTGTGGGAGGTGGTGCCCTTCCACCTGTTTTCAAGGTGAGAACCAGGCTAGTGATCGACCCAAAGCCTTGCGACTGTGCATGCTTGTTCTCGGGTGGTTTGGATAGCGCCATAGGAGTGCTGGATCTGCTCAACAAAGGGCGTAATCCTTTTCTTGTGAGCCACGCCTACACACATGACGCTCAGCGCCAAGTTGAAATTATCAAGATGTTGGGGGGCGGTTTGGTCAGGTTTGGTGCGCAAGCAAATCCCAGCGGTTGGTTTGAGGTGGGCAACGATGTTCAAATGCGAACCCGTAGCTTCAACTTCCTGGCCATGGGGGTATTGATGGCTTCCGCTTTGGTAGGGCCCGGTGGCAATCGCCGAACTCTATTCGTGCCGGAAAACGGTTTGATCGCGTTGAATCCTCCGTTAACCCCTCGCCGGATTGGTGCTCTTAGCACTAGAACAACGCATCCCTACTACCTAGATCTCCTACAGAAGGTTCTTGACCAAGTTGGCTTGCTGGTCGACATCGAGAACCCCTATGCGAGTAGGAGCAAGGGCGAGATGATGAAGGATTGTCTGGACCAAGTCCGTTTGAGGCAGATTGCAGACAGGACTGTCTCTTGCGGAAAGTGGAAGCGCAAGAGAATCCAGTGCGGCCGATGCGTGCCATGTCTAATCCGCCGCGCCGCATACCATGGCGCCGGGATGAAGGACGGAACGGACTATCAACCCGAGGGGGAAGTTCTCCAGCACTTCTTGAATCATGGAGCCGACTCAGATGATTTGATGGCGATGTTGCTGGCGATTAGGCGGCTTCCCACGACCGACATGGGAAAGTGGGTTGCACAGACGGGACCGATGCCGCTGTCTGCAGTGGACCGTGTTTCTCGTGTGGATGCGGTTCGACGTGGGATGATTGAGGTTGAGAACTACCTCAGGTCACAAGTCAAGTTTTGATGCCGTCTTCATTTGTAGACATGCATTGCCATCTCGATCTCTATCCCGATCCCGGGGTGGAGATCGAGAGGGTGGGGAACAGCGGTGCCTATGTTTTGTCGGTCACCACGACACCTTCCGCTTGGCTCAAAACGCGCGCGTTGGCGAACCGGTATCCACGAATAAAGACTGCCTTGGGGCTCCATCCTCAGTTGGCAGGGCAGCGCATTGGGGAGCTCAACCTGTTTGACCGCCTTTTGCCGGAGGCTCGATACGTTGGAGAGGTGGGTTTGGATGGAGGGTCCGACTGCAGAGAGTTCTGGAGCCAGCAGGTCGAGGTGTTTCACCATATCCTGAAATCGTGTGCTGACCAAGGCGGAAGAATCTTGACCATCCACAGCCGTAACGCTGCGATGGAGGTGATGGATGCTTTGGAACAGCACAAAGGTTTTGGCGTCGCTATACTCCATTGGTTCTCGGGAACCAAGAAAGAGTTGGCTAGGGCCGTGGAAATGGACTGCTGGTTCTCCGTCGGCAGCGCTATGGTTAGCGGAGCGAAAGGCCGTGAACTTGTGAGGCTTATGCCGCCCGAGCGCGTTCTTACTGAGACAGATGGTCCCTTTGCAAAGATACGTGGACGGGCCCTAGCACCGGCCCAGTGCAGCGCGGTCGTTCAATATCTGTCCCAAGCTTGGGGCGTATCGGCGGAAGGTGCTTCCGATCAAGTTGTGAAGAACCTGAGAGAGCTTGTCTCGTTGTAGCTTGTTGGGATGTCGCAGCGTTGCTTAGGTGGTAACTAAATGGCGTTTTGCAGTGATCTGCCGCTGTCGGAAACGCCAGCATTGCGGCGCTCATTGCGCTCGAACCCGAAGACATGGACGGACTAAACCCGTGCGATAGCCTCTTGGCAGCAAGGTGCGGTCCATATCTGGATTGCTTTGGTATTGCTGGCCAATGTCCGCTCTTGGCCGATAGCGGACGTTCGGCCGGGCAAAGGCCCGCTCGTGGCGTTTCAGTCACTCGGCGAAGGCTGGGGCGGGCTGGCTTGGCGACAGGCGCTCCGAAGGCATCCGTGAGGCAAAGGTTGTACCTGGGGCACAACCTTTGCCTATCCGAACACGAAGGCACGCCCCCTTGCCGATCTCCCCCACCCCCGTATACTGCCCCCCAGTATCCGACGCACGCCCATGCCGCACTCCCCCGAAGAAAAAAAGCGCGCCCTCACCCGCGTCCGCCGCCTCCGCGGTCAGTGCGACGCGCTGGAGCGCGCGCTGGAATCCGGCGCCGACTGCGGCCCGGTCCTGCAGCAGATCGCCGCGTTGCGCGGTGCGGTCAACGGGCTGATGTCCGAAGTGCTCGAATCCCATATCCGCGAAGACTTCAGCCAGGCCGCCCAGTCCGATGCGCAACGCGCCGAGCGTGTGCAGGAGCTGCTCGGCCTGGTGCGTTCCTATCTCAAGTAAATCCCTTCATCGCATCGCCAGGAGAACCCCATGAAATCCCGTGCCGCCGTCGCGTTCGGTCCCGGCCAGCCGCTGCAGATCGTCGAGATCGATGTCGCCCCGCCCAAGGCCGGCGAGGTGCTGGTGAAGATCACCCACACCGGTGTCTGCCATACCGATGCCTTCACCCTGTCCGGCGATGATCCGGAAGGCCTGTTCCCGGTCGTGCTCGGGCACGAAGGCGCGGGCGTGGTGGTGGAAGTGGGCGAGGGCGTGACCAGCGTCAAGCCGGGCGACCATGTCATTCCGCTGTACACCGCCGAGTGCGGCGAGTGCCTGTTCTGCAAGTCCGGCAAGACCAACCTGTGCGTGGCCGTGCGCGCGACCCAGGGCAAGGGCGTCATGCCCGATGGCAGCAGCCGCTTCTCGTACAACGGCGAGCCGGTCTACCACTACATGGGCTGCTCGACCTTCAGCGAGTACACGGTGGTGGCCGAGGTGTCGCTGGCGAAGATCAACCCGGCCTCGAACCCGGAGCATGTCTGCCTGCTCGGCTGCGGCGTCACCACCGGCATTGGCGCGGTCCACAACACCGCCAAGGTGCAGGCGGGCGATTCGGTCGCGGTGTTCGGCCTGGGCGGCATCGGCCTGGCGGTGATCCAGGGTGCGCGCCAGGCCAAGGCCGGCCGCATCTTCGCCATCGACACCAATCCGTCGAAGTTCGAACTGGCGCGCCAGTTCGGTGCCACCGATTGCGTCAATCCGAAGGACCACGACAAGCCGATCCAGCAGGTGATCGTCGAGATGACCGGCTGGGGCGTGGACCACAGCTTCGAATGCATCGGCAACGTCAACGTGATGCGTGCCGCGCTCGAATGCGCGCATCGCGGCTGGGGCCAGTCGGTGATCATCGGCGTCGCCGGTGCCGGGCAGGAAATCTCGACCCGTCCGTTCCAGTTGGTCACCGGCCGCAGTTGGAAGGGCACCGCGTTCGGTGGCGTCAAGGGCCGCTCGCAGTTGCCGGGCATGGTCGAGGATGCGATGAAGGGCGATATCGAGCTGGCGCCGTTCGTCACCCACACCATGCCGCTGGACGACATCAACAGCGCCTTCGCGCTGATGCACGAGGGCAAGTCGATCCGCTCGGTCGTGCATTACTGACCTGGAGCGCGCCATGCAACGCATCGAACAACACGCCTGCTTCGGCGGGCGCCAGGAAGTCTGGCAGCATGCCTCGTCCACGCTGGGCTGCGACATGCGCGTCGGCGTCTACTTGCCGCCGCAGGTTGCGTCGGGGAAGAAGCTGCCGGTGCTGTACTGGCTGTCAGGCCTGACCTGCACCGAGCAGAACTTCATCACCAAGGCCGGCGCGCAACGTTACGCGGCCGAGCACGGGCTGATCCTGGTTGCGCCGGACACCAGTCCGCGCGGCGAGACGGTGGCCGATGCCGACAGCTACGATCTCGGCAAGGGCGCCGGCTTCTATGTCAACGCCACCGAGCAACCCTGGGCCGCGCACTACCGCATGTACGACTACGTCGTCGACGAGTTGCCGGCGCTGATCGAAGCCAGCTTCCCGGCCAGCGAGGCACGCGGCATCAGCGGGCATTCGATGGGGGGCCATGGTGCGCTGGTGATCGGCCTGCGCAATCCCTCGCGCTACCGCAGCATCTCGGCGTTCTCGCCGATCGTGGCGCCGTCACGGGTGCCGTGGGGCGAGAAGGTGCTGACCGCTTATCTCGGCGAGGATCGCGAGGCCTGGCAGGATTACGACGCCACCGCGCTGATCGCCAATGCTTGCGCGCGTACGCCGCTGCGGGTGGACCAGGGCGATGCCGATGAGTTCCTGGAGAGCCAGCTGCGGCCGCAGTTGCTGCGGGCCGCGGCCGAGGCGGCGGGCCATCCGTTGGAGTTGCACATGCGGCCTGGGTACGATCACAGCTACTACTTCATCGCCAGTTTCATCGGCGAGCATGTGGCGTGGCATGCGCGGGCGCTGGGGTAGGAGCGGCTCCAGCCGAATGACACTTTGATTTGTCCTGCGATGGCAGGCTGTCGGGGCTGAAGCCCCTCCTACAGGTTGGCACTACATGTTTCTCTTGTAGGAGGGGCTTCAGCCCCGACAAGTTTCCGAAGACACACAACGACAGGCGAGGTGCCGCCTCAACGCACGTTACGCAGTTCCCAGTGCCGCCCGGCCAACACATGCATGCGGTGCTTGAGGATGTCCCCCGGAATGCTCGTGCTCGCGACCAGGTTGATGCGCAGGTCGTTCTGCTGCCCGGTGACGGTGGCCGCCGGGTCGGTGATGCCCATGCTCGGGTCGACTTCGTCCGGGTCCGGTTGCAGCGCCAGCCAGCGCTGGAACCAGGCCGGGTCGGCCAGGGCATCGCGCAGTTGCTCGGCGAAGGCGTCGGCACCGTGCGCGCTGAAACTCACGCTGGGTTCGCTGCCGCGAGCCAGGGTGGGATCGGGCAGGCTGATCGAATAACTCACGGACATGCAGGCTTCCTCTTTGGATGGCCCAGCCTAGCGCCGCCGCCCGCGTGGGCGGCGTGACGGTTCGGCATCAGGCGCTGAACGTATGCGGCTCGGCGGCGAAGCCGACGGCGACCGCGCCCTTGCCGACATTGACCATGCCGGTGAGGCTCATCACGCTCTCGAACAGCTCCACGTTCTTTTCGGCACAGGCGTCCTTGAGCGCCTGGTAGCCGGGCAGGGCGCGCAGTTCGGCCAGCTCGCCGCCGTAGCCCAGGCATAGGGTCGGGGTCATCAGGCCCTCGCGCACCTTGCGCGCGGAGAACTCGAACAGCTTCTGCACCGAAGGCTCGAAGCCCTTGAGCTTGGCCACCGGCTCGGTATTGCCGCGATAGGCGCGCAGCACTGGCTTGATGTCCAGCGCACTGCCCAGCGCGGCGCTGATCAGGCCGACGCTGCGGTCGCCCTTGGCGCGGGCGCGGTTGCGCAGGTAGTAGAGATCGCGCGGAATCATGTAGCCGTATGTGTTCTCGGCCAATTGCTCGACCCGCGCACGGATCTGGGCGACGTTGGCGCCTTCCTCGCGCATGCGCACCGCTTCCACCGCGGTGATGCCCTGGCCGGCGAACAGGTTGAGCGTGTCGATCACCCGCAGCGCGAACGGCGAGTTGTGCCCGGCCGCCTGCCGCACCGGCTTGTAGTCGTTGAGGATCGCGAAGCTGGCCTGCATCGCGTTGTCGTAGATCTGGCTGCGCAGCTTGGAGATGGTCAGGCAGAACACGTGGTCGTAGTCGATCACCAGCCGGTCCAGGAACAGGTCGCGGATCTGGTTGACCGAGAACGGCGTGGTCTCGGCCTCATGGCCGCGCTCGGCGACGTGGGCGTGCAGGAAGCTCAGCGTGGCCTCTTCGTCGCGATGGTCCGCCAGCACCGCCTCGCCGATCCGCACGCTGATCGGCAGCAGCACGATGTTGTGCTTTTCGATGTAGTCCACAGGCAGATCGCAGGCCGAATCCACCACGATACCGATACGCATTGCCCCCTCCGGCTGTTGCGTGAGTTCTGTTTGGTGTGTGAAAGCTATCGCAAAACCGGGGGACAGGGTAAGCCGGGGGTTCCTGACGCTGCTGTCAGGCGCCTCGGCTGATTCCGATCGGAAGCTCGGCCAGGCGGGCCGCTTCGCCCCGGCGCAACCAGTCCGGATCGGCCAGCACGGTGGCCATCAGGCCATGCGCATCGTTGCCCCAGAACAGTTCGCCGCCGATCTCCAGGGTCGGCACGCCGAACACCCCGGCCGCCAGTGCCTGCTCGGTATTGGCGCGCAGGCCCGCCTTCACGGCCGGGTCGGCGACCGCCGCTTCGGCGTCCAGGCCCAGGGCGTAGGCCAGTGGTTGCAGCGCCTGGGCGCTGTCGCCGGCCAGGCCGTCGCGCCACAGCCAGTCGAAGATCGCGTCGATGGCATGGACCGTGGTCCCAGCGGCGATGCACAGGCGCAGAGCAGGCAGCGGATTGAACGGATGGGTGGGGGGGAAGCGCAGCGGCACGCCCTCGTGCTCGGCCTGCCACTGCACCTTGCGATAGGTGAAGAGCCGCTTTCCGTCGATCTCGGCCGGGCCGCGGATGCCAAGTTGGTCGAGGACCGCGCCGAACAGGATCGGCACCGGCACGATGTCGCGCGCCTGCGGCAACTGGCGCAGCTTCTGCCAGTGCAGGTAGGAGAAGGGCGAGACGAAGTCGAAGTACCAGTGCGGGGTGGACATTGGCGTTTCCGGTGCGGGGGCGGTGCTCATGGTACCGGTGCGCCATCAGGCAGCGCCGCAGCCGGCGCCTGGTCAGCGGTGCGGATATGGCCCTGCTCGATCGCCCACAGCTTCGGCCCGGTGCCCACGTACATCGGCTTGCCGGCCCATAGCGACCAGAAGACATGGATCTCGGTGGGGATCGGGTCGAGCAGGTGGGTGACGACGAAGGCGTCGTCGTCCTGCCCGTCGTTGTCCAGCGCGATGCAGCTTTGGGTGAAGGCGCGGCGTGCGCCGGCCTGGCCGTCATGGACTTCCACGCGCCATGCGCCGCCCAGTGGAACCACGCCAGGATCGGGACTGCCGGGCAGCAGGTAGACCACCCAGTCGCCCGCTGCCTCGCCCGGCATCACCACCGGGTTGTAGAAGCCGGAGCAGGACACCGGCGCCGATGCCAATGCGACCGCGCGCGCCTGTACCGCGGCCACCTGCGCAGGCGAGAGGGGCGGCGGTGCGGCATCCACCGGCCCGGCAGGCTTGCCGTCGGCGTCGATCGATACGCGGTAGAGGGCGGCCGGGGCTGCGTCGACAAAGACCACGTCGATGCCATCGGCCCGCGCTTCGGTGATCCACCCTTGCACGCGCGGATCGGCGCGGCCGCGCGCGGCGGCCATCAAGGCATCGCTGGCGACGAAGGCGGCACGGTCGAGTTCGAACAGGCGCGCGCCCAGTGCTTCGGCGCGCCGCAGCCCTGCCTCGTCATTGGGGGCGGCGACCGGTTTGGACGGTGCCTGCTCCGCTGCTTGCAAAGGCGCGGCCAGCACGACGGTACACAGAGCAAGTAGGGCCAGCGGGCGCATCGGTTTGTCTCCTGGGATGGCGGCGCGCGGCGGCAAGCCGCGCGCCGCCAGGGTCATCGGCGGTAAGCGGGCGGCAGTCCGTTCGGCGCGCCCATGTAGCGATCGCGCAGTTCGGTCTGCCGCGAGCGCATCGGAATGGCGCGGCCATCCAGCCATAGCTGCTCGGCATAGTGCGCCACGTCGAGGGGGTCGCCGTCCCACAGCACCAGGTCGGCGCGCTTGCCGACCGCGATGCTGCCGATCTGCGCCGACACCCCGAAGATTTCCGCCGGCACTTCGGTCATGCCCGCCAGGCCGGCTTCCCAAGGCAGGCCGTGGGCGACGGCATTGCCGGCGAGCTGGCGCAGCTTGCGCGCGTTGTGCGAGGCGTCGTTGGACTGGGCGAAGCTGACGCGCACGCCGGCGGCATGCAGGCGCGCGGCGTTCTCCAGGGTCGCGCCGACCTGGTCGAAGTTCGCCGGCAGGTCGGCCAGTGCATCCACCAGCACCGGGACCTGCGCCTGGGCCAGCAGCGGCGCCACCTTCCAGGCTTCGCTGCCGCCGGCAATCGCCACCCGCACGTGCTCGCGCTGGGCCCAGCGCAGCAACTGGCGGATATCGGCGGCGCGTTCGACCTGCACCACCACGCGGCCGTTTCCGGCCAGGTAACGCGCCAGCACCGCGCGTCCGGCGGGGGTCAACGAGGCGTGCGGCGAATCCAGCGGCACGCGGTTGCGCGCCTCGTCGACCAACTGGTCGAGCAGCATCCACTGCGCGGCGCGCGAATTGCCGGTCAGCTCGGAGGCCGCCGCACCGAGGCGAATGAACAAGGCGCGCGGCCCGATCGGGTCGGGGCTGCCGTCCAGCCGCACCACGCCGCCCTGGCCGGCGATGAAGGCGCCTTCGGTGCTGGCGCCGAGCGCGGTGAAGCCGATGCCTTCCACGCGCGCGACCGGCACCAGCACCGAGTCGGGGTTGTAGGCCAGGGTCACGTCGAATTCCGGCCGCATCGGTTGCTCGTGCAGCTTCAGCCCGCTGTCGACGGTGGCTTCCTCGCCGGAGACTTCCTCGATGCCGATCTCGGTGATGCCGCCGAACAGGGCCGGCGTCAGCGGCCGGCCCTTCGCCTCGACCACCACCGCACCGGCTGGCGCGGCCAGGCCGGTGCCGATCGCGCGGATGACGCCATCGCGCACCAGCACATCGCCATGCTGCAAGGTGCCCTGCGCGGTCGCGGTATGGACGGTGGCATCGCGCACCAGCAGGTCCTGCGCGGCCAGGGGAGCGGCGGCGCCGGCCGCCAGGGCAGCCAGCAAGGCAGCGTGCAGACGGAGGCGGCTCATGGCGTCACCTCCTGGCCGAGCATGAAGTCGGACATCGGCTGCAGGCGCGGCTGACGGCGGTCGTAGACCTCGGCGCCATCGATGTAGACCTGTTCGGCCAGCGCGTAGGAGCTGAAGGGACTGCCGTTCCACACCACCACGTCGCCCATCTTGCCTGCCTCCAGGGTGCCGGTCTGCCGTTCGATCCCCAGCGCCTTGGCGGCATTGGCGGTGAGCCAGACGATGGCGTGCTCGGGCGCGATCTCGATGCCGGCGCGGCGTGCGCTGGCCATCGCCTTGGCCGCTTCCTGGTTGAGGCGCTGGATGCCTTCTTCCGAGTCCGAATGCACGATCGCGCAACTCTTCGGCACGCGGTCGACCAGGGCGATGTTCTCCTGGATGCCGTCGAAGGCCTCCATCTTGAAGCCCCACCAGTCGGCCCACATGCCGGCGCAGACGTTCTCGGCGGCCAGCCGGTCGCCGATCTTGTAGGCCTCCACCGCGTGGTGGAAGGCGGCGATGTGGAAGCCGAACTCCTTCGACAGGTCGAGCATGGTGGCCATTTCGTCGGCGCGGTAGCAGTGGATGTGCACGCGGATGTCGCCGTTGATGGCACCGGCCAGCGTGTCCAGCTTGAGGTCGCGCTTGCCGCCGCTGTCGCCGCCGCTATCGGCATCGCCGGCCTTGCTCCACCAATGCTTCTTCGGCGGCGCGGACTTCTTCGGCGCGTTCTTCTGCAGGTATTCGGCCGCGTCGATGAAGGCCGCACGGTAACCGGCGACGTTGCCCATGCGGGTGGCCGGGCCGCCCTTCTCGCCGTAGACGCGCTTGGGATTCTCGCCGCAGGCCATCTTCAGGCCCCACGGCGCGCCGGGGAACTTCATCGCCTGGTAGGTCGTGGCCGGCACGTTCTTCAGGGTGACGCCGCGGCCGCCGATCAGGTTGGCCGAACCGGGCAGCACCTGCAGCGAGGTAATGCCACCGGCCAGCGCGGTGAGGAAGCCCGGGTCCTGCGGCCAGATCGAATGCTCGGCCCACACGTTCGGGGTGACCGGCGCGGTCATCTCGTTGCCGTCGCTATGGGCCTTCACGCCCGGGCTGGGGTAGACGCCCAGGTGCGAGTGGATGTCGATGATGCCCGGCGTCACCCACTTGCCCTGGCCATCGACGCGGATCGCGTTCGCCGGTGCGGTGAGCGCGCGGCCCACCGCCTGGACGCGGCCCTCGGCCAGCAGGACGTCGGCATCGTCCAGGCGCTGGCCGGTGCCGGTCAGCACGGTGGCGTGTTCGATCAGCACCGGTGCCGAAGCGACGGCGCGGTAAGTGCTGGGATAGGGATCATCGACAAAGCGCGGCGCCGCGGCCGCCGGGCCGCACAACAACATGCCGGCCACGCCGGACAGCAACAGGTGACGCATCGGTTTTCCCCGGAGAGGCACAGGCCAGCGCAGACGCTAGTGCAGCAACGCCGCCTTTGCCAAGCCCCGGAAGGCACGGTTTGTGCGGCGCGCTCACGCGGCCGCGGGCATGCTGGCGGTTCTCCAGGCATGAGGTGCGACGATGTCCAGCTCCGAATCCGAACGGCTGATCGCCGCCGTCTTGCAGTTCTGGGAATCGGCCGGTCGGGAGCGCTGGTTCGGCCGCGACGACGTATTCGATACCACCCTCGGCCGGCACTTCCTTGCCCCCCACCACGCCGCGGCGCGGCGCGAATGCGAGGATTGGCTGGACACTGCCGAAGGCGCGTTGGCCCTGCTGATCCTGCTGGACCAGTTGCCGCGCAACTGCTTCCGCGGCAGCGCGCACGCCTATGCCACCGACGGACTGGCGCTGCACTATGCCAAGCGCGCGCTGGCCGCGGGCTTCGACCGTGCCGTGGCGCCGGCATTGCGAATGTTCTTCTATCTGCCGTTCGAGCACAGCGAGGATGCCGCCGAGCAGGCCCGCTCGCTGGAACTGCATCGTGGCCTGCCCGAAGCGGGGGCAGACCAGTGGGCCGTGTTGCACCGGGACATCATTGCCCGCTTTAGCCGCTTCCCGCACCGCAATGCTGCGCTGGGCCGCGAGAGTACGCCCGAGGAACAGCGCTACCTCGACGAGGGCGGCTTCGCCGGCTAGCGCAACGCCCTTGTAGGAGGGGCTTCAGCCCCGACCGCGCGCCCTCCCAACCAAAATCGCTTCCGCCAGCCGCAAAAGAAAAACGCCGCAAAAGCGGCGTTTTCTTCTTCTCAAGCCGACCTGCCTCAATACTTCGGCACACCGCCATCCACTTCATCCGACCACGCATCGATGCCGCCGGTGACGTTGTAGACCTGGGTGAAGCCCAGGGCGCGGAACTGCTCGGCCGCCTGCAGGCTGCGGCCGCCGCGGTGGCACAGGAAAGCGAGCGCGGTGTCCTTCGGCAGCGACTCCAGTTCGGCGCGGCCGTTGCCGTCCAGGCTGCGGAACGCCACGTTGACCGCCGCAATCGCGCGCTCTTCGGCCGGACGCACGTCCACCAGCATCACGCTGCCGGCGGTGACGCGGTCGGCGGCTTCGCGCACGGCCAGTTCCTGCACCGGCTTGGGCGCGTTGGGATTGTCGATCGCCAGGCCCTTGCCGCGGATGTCGTCCACCCAGTCGATGGTGATGCCGTCGGCACGGCGCGCGCTGGCCAGGTCGAACTGCACGCGCAGGCCGTTGGATTCGGCGGCGATGGCGTTGGCGTCGGCCGGCACCAGCTGGAAGTTCGGCTGGAACTGCGCGTTGATCGACAGCGACAGCGCCGCGCCCGGGGCATCGGCCAGCGCACCCTTCAACATCTCCACCGCGGCCGGCGTGATGGTGATGGCCGGCGGGGTGCGGTCCGGCGCCTGCAGGCCGAGCAGGCCGCTCAGCTCGCCGCTGTTGGCCATCTGCTCGATGATGTCGCTGCCGCCGACCAGTTCGCCGTCGATGTACAGCTGCGGGATGGTCGGCCAGTCGCCATAGGCCTTGATGCCCTCGCGGATGTCCTGGTCGGCGAGCACGTTGACGTGTGCGTAGTCGACGCCCAGGCCTTCGAGCACGCCCACTGCCTTGGCCGAGAAACCGCACTGCGGCATGCCGGGCTGGCCCTTCATGAACAAGACGACGCGGTTGGACTGGAGCAGCGATTCGATGCGCGAGCGCAGGGCGGGATCGAGGGACATCGGAGACAACCGGGGTTGGGGACCGATCATTCTACCGGCGTGCGATCATGACGGCATGACTGCGCCGGAAACACTGTATCGCAACGCCCAGCCGCGTCCCGCCCGGCCCCGCTACGGCTGGGCCTGGGCGTTGGCCGCCTCGCAATTGCTGGTGGTCGGCCTGTGGTGGCGCTACGGCTGGCCGGTCGGCCTGCCGGCGATGGTGCTCAGCCACGCCTATTTCATGGGCCAGGTGTTCCTGCCGCGCTCGCGCCTCTACGCGCCGGTACTGTGGCAGCGGCCGGGGCAGGGCGCGGCGGTATGGCTGACGATCGACGATGGCCCCTCGGACGACACCCCGGCCATGCTCGACCTGCTCGACGCACACGCCGCCAAGGCGACCTTCTTCCTGGTCGGCGAGCGTGCCGCGCAGCGGCCGGCGCTGGTGCGCGAGATCCTGCGTCGCGGGCATGACCTGGGCAACCACAGCCACAGCCATCCGCAAGCCTGGTTCTGGGCATTGGGGCCGAAGGCGATGGCGCGCGAGATCGGCCAGGCCCAGGACACGCTGGGCGCCATCGCCGGCCAGGCGCCGCGCTGGTATCGCTCGGTGGTCGGCATGACCAATCCCTTCGTCGCCGCGCCGTTGCATGCGCATGGCCTGCGCCGCGTGGCGTGGAGCGCGCGGGGTTTCGACGGCGTGGATTGCGAGCCCGGGCAGACCGTGGCGCGCATCGAGCGCGACCTGCGGCCGGGTGCCATCGTGCTGCTGCATGAAGGCGCGGCGCATGGGCACAACCCGGAGATCCTGCGCGGCGTGTTGGCCGCGTTGGAAGCGCGCGGATTGCGTGCGGAATTGCCGGAGGCATCGGTGAGCTTGAGTTCCGAGGAGCGGCGTCGCGAGCGGGTGGATGGCAGTCGCGGCTGAAGCCGCTCCCACAGTGCACCCCCGCCGGCTCCGCGCGATGCCTGCTGGAGAAGCTGTGGGAGGGGCTTCAGCCCCGACGAGCGGCGTCGCGATCTGTCAGATGGCAGTCGCGGCTGAAGCCGCTCCCACAGTGGACCGTCCCGTGCATGTGGTGCCGCCGAAGTGTTTGTAGGAGGGGCTTCAGCCCCGACGAGCGGAGTCGCGATCGTTGCTCACCGCTGCCGCGCCACTACCAGCCAATTGTTGAACGGCGTGCGGCCATACAGCGGCGTGCAGCGTGCCTGCAGGCCATGGCCGGCCAGCGTGGCCAGCAGGCCCTCGCGCGTCGGGTAATCGCGCGGCGCGGTGCGCATCCAGCCGCTGAGATGGCCAAGCCGATCGCTGAGCCGCGTCAGCCAGCCGCGTGCATGGTCGCCGGCCAGCGGCGTGCGGATCACCAGCGGTGCGTCCGGGGCCAGGCGCGCGGCGGCTTCGGCAAGCAGCGCCTGTTGCTGCGCGGCCGGCAGGTACTGCAGCACGTCGAGCAACGCGACGCTGCCGGCGTGGGCGGGCGGCGACAGGCTCAGATCAATGCTGCCGAAGCCGACATCCGCCAGGCCGGCGCGCTCGCCCGCCGCACTCGCCCGGCCGATCTTCGCCGCATCGATGTCCACGCCGTAGTAGCGCTGCGTCTGGCCGTCCGCGCGCAAGGCATGGGCCAGCAGTCCCAGCCCGCATCCGAGGTCGAGCACCGGCCAGGGCGCATCGCGCAGCACGGCGGTCACGCCGGGATACAGCGGGTCTGTGCGCAGCTTGGCCTGCACGTAGTGGTAGTCGTAGCGATTGCCCCAGCGTCGCGCCGGCAGGAAGGCGCGGGCAATGGCGCGCGCCTCCTCGCGCGGCAAGCCCCGTGCGGGGCCGTTGGCGGTCGCGGCATCCATGCGCGCGGTGGCTCAGCCTGCGAGCGCGCGTCGCGCGGCGGGCAAGGCTTGCCGTGCCCAGTGCGCGTACATCAGCGCGGAAGGGTGCAAGCCGTCGTCGGCCAGCATCGCCGGATCGGTGGCCTGGCGGCGGCTGTCGGCGGTGATGTCGATGAAGGCCACCCCCGCGCTCGCGCAGCGGGTGGCGGCCTCGGCATTGAACGCATCGATCTCGCGGGCGACCACGTCCGCGTCGCGGCTCTGCTGCCGGGCGAACGGGGTCAGGCCCCAGTCGGGAATGGAAAGCACCAGCACGCGCGCGGGCGCGCCGCCGGCATGGGCAATGGCCTGGGCAAGCAACGCGGCGAACTGCGCGCCGTATTCGTCCACCGCGCGGCCGCGGTACTGGTTGTTCACGCCGATGCCGAGGCTCACCAGGGCGAACGGGCCGCGCGGAGCGGCGGCATCGATGCCGGCCTGCAGTTCGTCGGTGGTCCAGCCGGTGGTGGCGATGATCTCGGGCTCGGCCAGGGCCCGGCCCTCGGCACGCAGCAGCGCGGCCAGCTGCACCGGCCAGCGCGCCGTCCCGGCCACGCCCTCGCCGATGGTGTAGGAGTCGCCCAGCGCGAGGAAACGCGCCGCCGCCGTATCGCTCATGCGGCGCTGCGTGGCTTCAGCGGCACCACTTTGTGCGCGGTTTCGGCACGTCGCGACAATGCCCGGTCGATGCGCGCGAAGACATCGCGCATGACGGCGGCTTCCGGCAGCAAGGTCACGCGGAAGTGGTTGCGATAGGGCACGTTGAAGCTCGAGCCCGGCACTACCAGCACACCTTCCTCGTTCATCAGCTCCAACGCGAATTCGTGGTCGTCGAAGCTGCGCGCGGCGTGGCCGACCACGGCCGGGAACGCGTACAGCGCGCCAGCCGGCGCGACCAGCGACAGGTGCTGGCTGGCCTCGCAGGCCTCGATCACCGCGCGGCGGGTTTCGTACAGCCGGCCGCCCGGCGCGGTCAGCGCGGAGATGGTGTCTTCGCCATTGACCGCGGCCACGATCGCGTACTGCCCGGGCACGTTGGCGCACAGGCGCAGGGCGCCGAGCAGGTCGAGCGCGTTGCGGAAATCGTTGATGCGCTCGGCATCGCCGGACAGCAGCGCCCAGCCCACGCGCCAGCCGCAGGCGCGATGCACCTTCGACAGGCCACCGAAGGTCACGCACGGGTGGTCGCCGGCCAGCGGTGCCAGCGAGGTGAACGTCGCATCGTCGTAGAGGATCTGGTCGTAGATCTCGTCCACCAGCAGCAGCAGGTCGTGGCGGCGGGCGATGGCGACGATCTTCTCCAGCAGCTCGCGCGAATAGCTCGCGCCGCTGGGATTGTTCGGGTTGATCAGCACGATGGCGCGGGTGCGCGAGGACACCAGGGCCTCGATCTCCACCGGGTCGGGCTGGAAGCCGTTCTCCGGCGCGCAGCGGTAATAGACCGGACGGCCGTCGTTGAGGATGGTGGCGGCCGACCACAGCGGGTAGTCCGGCGAGGGCACCAGCACTTCGTCGCCGGGGTTGAGCAGGGCGCGCAGGGCCAGGTCGATCAACTCGCTGACGCCGTTGCCCAGGAAGATGCGGTCCGGGTGCGCGTCCGGGTGCTGGCGCCGCGCGTAGCACTCGGCGATCGCCTCGCGCGCCACCGGCAGGCCCTGCTGGTGGGTGTACGGATCGGTGCGGCCCATGTCGTCGGCGATCGCGCGCTGCAGGTGCTCTGGCGCGCGGAACCCGAAGGCGCCGGGATTGCCGATGTTGAGCTTGATCAGCTTGTGGCCTTGCGCTTCCAGGTCCCGGGCTCGCCGCGCCAGTTCGCCGCGGATTTCGTAGCGGACTTCGGACAGGCGCTCGCGGATGGCGAGCGGCTTCAGCGGCGTATTGGGCATGGCGATCGGGGGGCCGGATTGGCTGGAAACCGCATGGTAGCGGAATTGCGGCGGTGCGGAAGGGCAAAACGCCATGTGCCGCGGGGGTTTGGCGCCGTGCCACGGCGCTGGGTGCGGCCGCGCCATGGCCGGCCCCGGCGACTGGAACGCAGCCAGGGCCTAGAATCGCCGAATGAGTGAAACCTCCCCGGACTACAGCGCCCTGCGCGTGATCGGCTGGCCCTGGCCCGGCCCCCCGGCACTGCCGGCCTGGCAGGCGCTGATGGACGCGCACCCGCAGGCGCGGCCGGCGCGGGTGATCGAACAGCACCGCTCCGGCTATGTCGTGGCCGATGCGCCGGATGCCTCGATCAAGGCCGAATCGCCGCCCGAATGGCAGCGGCCGCCGGGTTACAAGAAGCGCAATTCCGCCGCGCACGAGCGCGCCGCGGTCGGCGACTGGGTGCTGATGGAAGGCAAGCGCATCGTCGCCCTGCTGCCGCGGCGCACCGCGATCAAGCGCGCGGCGGCCGGCGAGCATTACCAGCAGCAGGTGATCGGCGCCAACATCGATGCCGTCTTCATCGTCTGTGGCCTGGATGCCGACTTCAATCCGCGCCGCATCGAGCGCTACCGCCTGCTGGTCGGCAGCGGCGGCGCCGAGCCGGTGGTGGTGCTGACCAAGGCCGACACCGGCACCGACGTGCCCGGCGCGGTCGCCGCGCTGGTCGAGTTGGCGGCCCAGCACGTCGCCGTGCGCGCGGTGAACGCGAAGGACCCGCACAGCGTCTCGGCACTGGCGCCGTGGCTCGGTGCCGGCAAGACCGTGGTGCTGGTCGGCTCGTCGGGCGCCGGCAAGTCCACGCTCACCAACACCTTGCTGGGCGAGCAGCGCATGCGCACCGGCGAAGTGCGCGACAGCGATTCGCGCGGCCGCCACACCACCACCTACCGTTCGCTGATGACGCTGCCTTCGGGTGCCTGCGTCATCGATACGCCCGGCATGCGCGAGCTCAAGCCGACCGGCGAGGAAGCCCTGGCCGATGGCGGCTTTGCCGACATCGAGGCGCTGGCCGCGCAATGCCGTTTCCGTGATTGCTCGCATGGCGCCGAGCCGGGCTGCGCGGTGCGCGCGGCAATCGAGGCCGGTGACCTGGACCCGGCGCGCGTGGCCAACTATTTCAAGCTGCGCGACGAAGTGGCCGGTGCCGCCGACAAACTCGCCACGCGCCTGGCACAGAAGGCCGAAACCCGGGTGCCGGGCAAGACCCCGCCGAAGCGCAGCGGCGAGAAACCCCGGCGATGAAGGCAGGGGATGCCGACCTCGCCCACCATGCGGCGCTGGACGGGCGCATGGTCGCGGCGGTGCGCGGCATCCGCCTGCTCGGACTGACCAGCTGGCCGTCGTCGCTGCAGGCGCCGTTCCTGGAAAGTGTCGCCCAGGGCCGGCCGCGGCTGCCGCAGGTGGCCTATCCGAAACTGGACTTCGGCGATGTCCGGCGCGAGCTGGCGGAGATTGCCGCGGCGGCCGATCCGCAGCATCCGCTGGGTGCCTACCTGCGCGCCTCGATCCACAGCTGGGATCTGGCCGCCGCGCTGCTCGAGTCGCTGGGCACCGCCGCCGCCGGCGAGTATTCGGCGCAACTGTTCGGCCTGCCGGACGACCCGATGCCCGGGCAGGGCCCGACCACCCGCGATGCCGCGCGCCATTTCATCCAGATCGCCGCCGAGCTCGACGCCGAGCTGCTCGCCCCCGAAGAGCAGGTCCCGGTGTCGGCCACCGCGCTGCAACTGCAATTGCAGGGCGACCTGGACGACTTCTTCGACCAGCGCATCATCACCGTCGAGCTCGACCCGGACCTGATCGCCAAGGCGGCCGCCGGCGCGCACCGCATCCGCCTGCGCAGCGGCGCGATGTTCAGCGACTACGACCGCGCGCAGCTGTTCCACCACGAAGCGCTGGTGCATTCGCTCACCGCCTTGAATGGCCGCGAGCAACTCCACCTGCCGAGCCTGGCGCTGTCATCGCCGCGGGTGACCGCCACGCAGGAAGGGCTGGCCACCTTCGCCGAGCAGATCACCGGCAGCATCGACATCGAGCGCATGAAGCGGATCAGCCTGCGCATCGAGGCCATCGCCATGGCGCGCGATGGTGCCGACTTCATCCAGGTGTTCGACTACTTTCGCCAGGCCGGGCAGAGCGCGGAGGAAAGCTTCGCCTCGGCCCAGCGCGTGTACCGCGGCGTGCCGCCGAGCGGCGGCCATGCCTTCAGCAAGGACACCGTGTACCTGCGCGGCCTGGTCGCGGTGCACACCTTCTTCCGCCAGGCCCTGCAGCGCGACGAGCTGCGCCTGTGCCGCTGGCTGTTCGCCGGCAAGATGGCGCTGGAAGACGTGGCGCCGTTCGCACCGTTGTTCGAAGCCGGTGTGCTGGCGCCGCCGCGCTGGCTGCCGCGCTGGGTCAGCCGGGCCAGCGGCCTGGCCGGCATGCTGGCGTTCTCGCTGTTCGCCAACCGTATCCGCATGGACCGGCTGACCGGTTCCAACGCCGTGCCGGAAACCAACTAGCGTACGTGCGCGCGTCGCCGCTCGTCCTCACCCGGCAACGGACCGGCCGATCAACGGGAACAGCCCCAGCGCGAGCGCGGCCAGCAGCAGGATCATGCAGACCACCACCGCCCATTTCAGGGTGAAGCGCTGGAAATCGCCGAAGTCGACCTTGGCCAACGCCACCAGCAGGTACGTGGCCGGCACCAGCGGACTGAGCAGGTGCACCGGCTGGCCGATCAGCGAGGCGCGGGCCATCTCGATCGGGCTGATGCCGTAGGCCGCCGCCGCTTTGGAGAGCACCGGCAGTACGCCGAAGTAGAAGGCGTCGTTGGACATGAAGAAGGTGAAGGGCAGGCTGGCCAGCGCGGTGATGACCGCCAGGTACGGGCCCAGCGATTCCGGCAGCACCGCCAGGAAGCTCTGGCTCATCGCCTCGACCATGCCGGTGTTGGAGAGGATGCCGGTGAAGATGCCGGCGGCGAAGATCACCGACACCACCGGCAAGACGTTGCCGGCGTGCTGGATCACCCGGCGCCGCTGTTCGGCCAGGTCCGGGTAGTTCAACAGCACGGCCGCCGCGAAGCCCAGCATGAAGAGCACCGACATCGGCAGCAGGCCCAGCACCAGGGCGGTCATCAGCGCCAGCGTGAGCAAGCCGTTGGCCCAGCGCAGACGCGGGCGTTTGAGGTCGTCGCCGGCTTCCGTTTCCGGCAGCTGCGTCCCGCCCGCGGCCGCCGGCAGGACGAGCCGGCCCAGCCGTTTGCGCTCGCGCAGGCCGAGCCAGTACGCAAACCCGAGGATCGCGGCCAGCGCCACCACCATCGCCGGGATGAAAGGCAGGAAGACGTCGGTCGGGTCCACCCGCAGTGCGGTGGCGGCACGCGCGGTCGGCCCGCCCCATGGCGTCAGGTTCATCACGCCGCTGCACAGCATGGTGACCGCGGCGAGTTTGAGCGGGTCCATGCGCAGCCGCTCGTACAGCGGCAACATCGCCGAGAGCGTGATCATGTAGGTGGTCGAACCGTCGCCATCCAGGCCGATAGCCATCGCCAGCACCGCGGTACCGACCAGGATGCGCGCCGGATCGTCGCCCACCACGCGCAGGATCAGGCGCACTAGGGGGTCGAACAGGCCGGCGTCGATCATCACCCCGAAGTAGAGGATCGCGAACATCAGCATCACCGCCGTCGGTGCGATCTTGCGGATGCCGTCCAGCATCATGTCGCGGATGCTGGTGTCGAAGCCGCCGACCGCGGCACTGGCGAGCAGGGCGAAGGCGATCGGCACCAGGGTCAGCGCCACCAATGGCGACAGGCGCCGGGTCATGATCAAGGCCATGAACGCCACGACCATGCCGTAGCCCAGGAAAGTCAGCATGTGGATACCTCAGAAGTCGTACTGGAAGCGGCCGGTCACGGCGCGGGTGCGGTCGAGCGTGCGGTCGGCAAGCTCGTCGCGGTTTCGGCTCTGGATCAGGTCCAGCATCAGCCGCAGGTTCGGGCGCAGGTACCAGTTGGCGCCGAGGGTCAGCGCTTCGGTGCGGCCGCGCCGCAGCGCGGCACCGGCGTCGAGGCGCTGGCTGCCCCACATCGCGTCGTAGCGCAGCGCCAGTTCGACCGCACCGGCGCCGTGGCGGATGCCGCCGATGCGGGTGAAGCGGCCGCTAGCCGCGTCGTAGCGCCGCGACTCACCGGTGACGAACCAGCTGAGAAAGCCATAGGCGGCCTGCACATCGCCGTGCTGCAGGCCATCGCGCAGGCGTGCGCCACTCCATTCGGCCTGCCAGGACAGCGGGCCACGCACCTGGGCGTATTCCAGCGACCACTTGCCCACCTCGGTATCGCGGCCGGCGGAGAAGTCGGCCAGGGTCATGCGGCTGTGGTCGGACAGGTGGCCGGCCGGACGCGGCCGGATCTTCAGCCCGGGCCGCCCCGGGGCGCCGGGGCGGTCGTGCTGTTCGTGGGCGAGCGAGACGCCCAGGTGCAGCACGCGCTCGCCGGGCTGTGGCGGTGCCCAGGTCAGGCGCGTGGCCAGGCCGTAACCCTTGTTCGCGGTGACATCGATGCTCTGCAGGCTGTATCCGCTAGCGGCGAACGTGCTGCCGTCGCGGGCCGAGAGCCAACCCACGCCCAGGCGATACAGCGGCGCCAGCGTGGCGGCGCCATGGCCGCGGTCGAGAAAGCTGCCGTAGTTGGAGCCGGTGCGGTCGGCCAGCGAGAACGGCTGCTTGAACTGGCCGACGGTAAGTGCGCCGGCCCGGCCGAAGCGGTGGCTGAGGAAGACATCGCGGGCGAGGATGTCGTGTGCGTCGGAGAAATCGCCTTCGAGCTTGTAGCGCAGTGCGTACAGCCGGCCCGACACATCGAGCCAGGCACGCCGGACCTCGGTGCCGCTGTCGTTCGGCGGCCCGCGCGAGTCGTCGTGGAAATCGGCGAAGTCCAGGTGCAGCCGCCCGCCGAGCGCTGCGCTGACGGGCGGTTCGGCGGCGGCCAGTGCGGCCGGCGCCGAAACCAGGGCCAGGGCCGCGGCCCTGCGCATGGCGGTGTGTCGCTTGCGTTGCATGTCTACCCTCCCAGGCAGTGGCGTCGCTGGCAACGCCTGTTGGCGCTGCTGGCATTGGTTGCCGGGGAGCAGCCTAGGAGGCCGAGGGCCTGATCACCTTTCCAAGATGCGACGAATCGCCATCTCGTTAGATTTTTCTAACGACGTTGCGGGCACGGGCCATCCGCGCAATGCCTGCCCTTGCCGGCGCGCGCGTGCCAGACTGTGGCCATGACCGGCCCCGCCTTGTTGATTGCCGACGATCACCCGCTGTTCCGCGCAGCGGTCATCCACGTGCTGCAAGCCGCGCTGCCGCAAGCGCGCATGGTCGAAGCGGCCAGTGCCGGCGCCTTGAGCGAAGCGCTGGGCGAGGACGCGGACATCGACGTGGTGCTGCTCGACCTGGCGATGCCGGGTGCGCGCGGCTTCTCCGCGTTGCTGCATGTGCGTGGCGAGTACCCGCAGGTGCCGGTGGTGGTCATCTCCTCCAATGACCATCCGCGCGTCATCCGCCGTGCCCAGCAGTTCGGTGCGGCCGGCTTCATCTCCAAGTCGGCGCCGGCCGAGGCGATCGGCAGCGCGGTGGCGAGCGTGCTCGAGGGCGGCAGCGCCTTTCCACCGATGCAGGCCGAGCGCTCGGAAGCCGACGCCCGCCTGGCCGCCAACCTCGCCCAACTCACGCCGCAGCAGTTCCGCGTGCTGTTGTGCCTGGCCGACGGCTTGCTCAACAAGCAGATCGCGCACCAGCTCGGCCTGGCCGAGAACACGGTGAAGGTGCATGTCACCGCCATCCTCAAGAAGCTCGACTGCTACAGCCGCACGCAGGCGGCGGTGCTGGTGAAGGCGCTGGAACCGGAAACCGACCTGTGAGCGCGTCCGGCCGCGCTGTCAGGCGCGCTGGCGGTACCGCAGCAGGATCTGCGACATCAACGCGCGCAAGGCCGGCGGGCGCACTGGCTTGGCCAGGAAGCCCCAGCCGTGGTCGGCCGCCCATTGCCGCAACGAGGCTTCCGCTTCGGCGCTGACCAGGATCACCGCCGGCGCCCCCTGCCAGCGCTCGCACAGCTGGCCGAAGAGGTCCGGCCCATGGAACGGCGCCATCCGTACGTCCAGCAACAGCAGCTGCGGCAGCGTGTCCGGCGCGGCGGCGTCGAGCGCCGCCTGCGGCCCGGCCGCCAGCCCCACCGCACAGCCCCAACGAGACAGCACGGCGGCGGTGGCCTCGCATACGCGCGCATCGTCGTCCACGCACCAGACGCGGCAGCCACGCAGGGCATCGTCCTCGACATCGGCGGCCGGCGCGGGCGGCGGCACCTGCGCGGCGGCATTGCCGAGCGGCACGCGCACCGAGAACACGCTGCCATGGCCCAGCCGCGAGCGCACCGCGATGCGATGGCCGAGCACGCGGCCAAGCCGTTCGACGATGGCCAGGCCCAGGCCGGCGCCGCGCTGGTCGCCGTCGTCGAGCCGGCGGAATTCCTCGAAGATTTCCTGCAGCCGGCTTTCCGGAATGCCCGGGCCCTGGTCGTGCACTTCGATCCGCACATGGCCGGGCTCGTGCCGGCAGCCGATCAGGATGCGGCCCTGGCGCGTATAGCGCACCGCGTTGGAAAGGAAATTCTGCAGGATGCGCCGCAGCAGCGCCTCGTCGCTGCGCACCACCGCGCCGGTGGCGATCCCGCGCAGGCGCAGGCCGCGATGGCGGGCGATGATGCCGAACTCCCGTAGCAGTGGGTCGAGCAGGTCCTGCAGGGCGAAATCGCGCGGTTGCGGCTGCAGCTGGCCCGACTCCATCCGCGAAATGTCGAGCAGGCTGGCAAGGATGGCGTCCTGTGCGGTCAGCGCACTGTCGACGCTGTCGGCGACCTGGCGGCTGGCGCTGTCGTGCAAGTGCCCGCGCAATGCCGACAGGAACATCCGCGCGGCGTTGAGCGGCTGCAGCAGGTCGTGCACGGCGGCGGCGACGAAGCGGGTCTTGTAGCGGTTGGCGCTCTCGGCCTCGTGCCGGGCCTGCTCCAGGTCGCGGGTGCGCTCGACGATGCGGTGTTCGAGCGCGTCGGCCATCGAGCGCAGTTCGCGCGCGGCGTTCTTGTAGCTGGTGATGTCGGCGTAGCTGGTGACGAAGCCGCCATCGGGCAGGGGGTTGCCGCGGATTTCCAGCACCGTGCCGTCGTCCTTCTCGCTCTCGCGCAGGTGCGGCCGGCCGCTGCGCAGGTGCTCCACGCGGCGCGCGATCGCCTCCTCGACCGGGCCAGGGCCGAGCAGTCCGCGGCGCGCGTTGAAGCGGAACAGTGCTTCGATCGGCGCACCGATCTTCAGCAGCTCGGCCGGGAAACGGAACAGGTCGACGTAGCGCTGGTTCCAGGCGACCAGGTTGAGGTCGGCATCGATGATCACCACGCCTTGCGGCAAGTGCTCCAGGCTGCGGCTCAGGCCGCTGTCGGCGCGTTGTGCGGCCTGCACCAGGCCGTCCTGCGCCGTGCGCAGTTCGCGGGCGTGTTGCTGCAGCACCGCCTCCAGTTCGCGCCGGCTGCGCTGGCGCAGCGCGGCCAGCCGGCGCCGCTGCTCGACGAACAGCACCAACAGCGAGAGCGCCAGCCAACCGCCGCCCGCGGCGAGCGCGGCACTGCGCGCGGCGACGCTGCTGGTGGTGGTGTCGTGCAGCAGGTGCAGGCGCCAACCGGTCTGGCTCACATCGAGGGTCTGCCACAGCACCGGGCCACCCAGGGCGGGATCGTCGACGTGCGCCAGGCGGCCCTCCGGCCCGGTCGCGCGGCCGAAGCGGGCGCGCAGCGGCAGCAATACCTGGCCGGCGTACTGGCGCGTGGCTTCGAGCTCGTTGCGCTCGTGGCGATCGAGCGGATCGAGCACGCGGTAGCGCCATTCCGGCCGGCTGGCCAGGAACACCACGTCATGGGCATCGGAGGCGAGCACGATGTCCGGGGTCTGCAGCCATTCGCGCTCCAGTGCGGCCAGCGCGATCTTGATCACGACGATGCCGCTGACCGTGCCGTCGTCCTCGCGCAGGGCCTGGGAGAGGAAGTAGCCCGGCTCGCCGGTGGTCATGCCGATGCCGTAGAAGCGGCCGCTGCCTTGCGCCAGGGCCTGCTGGACGTAGGGGCGGAAGCTGTAGTCGATGCCGACGTTGCTGCGCGGATCGCGCCAGTTGCTGGCGGCCAGGGCGCGGCCATGGCGGTCGATCAGGGTCAGCGTCGACGAGCCGGTGATGCGGTTGGCCACTTCGAGCCTGGTGTTGAGGTGGGCGACGTCGGCGGCGGTGAGGGGGCGGGAGACCGCATCGCGCAGTTCGGGGTCCAGGGCCAGGACCTGGGGCAGGGTGCGGTAGCGGTCGATGCGTTGTTGCAGGGCCTGGGCGTAGAGATCGAGTTGCCGGCGCACGCTGGCGCTTTCTTCGGCCAGGGCGCGACGTTCGGCGTAGCGCGCGGCGGCCGCCATGGCCAGCAGCATGCCGCCGAGGATGAGTAGCAGGATCAGGAGGAGGCGGGGGCGGCGCATGGTGGGCATTTTCGCGGCTCGGAGCTTCGGGACTCGGGACTCGGGACTCGGGACTCGGGACTCGGGACTCGGGACTCGGGACTCGGGACTCGGGACTCGGGAAAAACGAAAGCGCCTGGCGGCGCTTTCGTTTTTCCCTAGTTTGGCATGCGGGTCGAGCGCCCCTGCTTTGCGAGTCCCGAGTCCCGAGTCCCGAGTCCCGAAAAAGCCCCCCCAATCCTCAGAACATCACCTGCGCCCGCAATTCCCAAATGTCCGGCGTGGTATGGATGCCGCGGCGGCTGGCGTCGGCCTTGACGTAGTTGGCCTGGAACTTGAAATGGCTGGTCAGGTACCAGTTCGCGCCGAAGGTCCAGTCGTGCTGGCGGCCGCCGTCGATGCCGTTGTCCTGCAGGTCGAGGCGGCTGTAGCGGGCCAATAGTTCGACCGCGCCGTAGTCGTGCGCGGGCTTGACGTTGGCCACCGCGCCCGCAGCGTAGGGCCGCGATTCGCCGGTGACGATCCAGCTGCCATAGAGGTACTGGCCGTCCACGCTGTAATCCGGCAAGCCATTCTCGCGCGTGATCTTGGCCTGTAGCGCCTCGCCCTGCAGCGAGAACGGGCCGTGGATCCAGATGCCTTCGAAGCCGGCGCGGCGGATCTGGTCGGCCGGTGCCAGGGTGCCCGAATCGACCAGGCGAATGTCGGTGAGGCCGGCCTCCGGGCGGGCGCGCAGGCGGCCGCTGGGGTCGAAATGCTGGTCGCGGCCGTCGCGGTAGCCACGCGGATTCTCCACCGAGGCCGACAGGCCCAGGTGCAGCACGTCGCCATTGGCCTTGATCGGCGTCCACACGCCGCGCACCGCCTGCATCGTGCCCGGGTTGTCGCCCTGCAGGTCCTTGCCGCCGTAGGCCGCGGCCTGCAGGTAGTACTTCGGCTGCTCGTAGGCCCACTCGATGCCGGTGCGGCGGCCGGCATAGATCGCCTGCACGGGCAGGGCGACTTCCATGAAGCTGCCGGCGCGCGAGCTGGTGACGCCGTCCAGGCCGACCGGCGTCTTGATGTAGCCGACCCGGATCCTGCCGAAGTCGCTGCCGAACAGTGCCTTGGTTTCCACCCGCACGAAAACGTCCAGCCAGGTGTTGGCCTCGAAGTCGAAGTACACCATCGCGTCGTAGACGCCCTTCTTCTTCAGGGTGGCGCCGAATTCGCGGCGGCGCATGCCGTTGTCGTCTTCCAGGCGGTCGTCGCCGGAGAAGTCGTTGGTGTCGTAGGCGAAGTTCAGCGTGCCGGCCAGCTCGGTGCCGTCGCTGAAGGTGTACTTGGTCGGCCAGTTGTCGAAGTCCGCGGCACTGGCGGCGGCGGGCAGGACGCACAGGCCGAGGACGGAGGCGAGCGCGGTGAAAGGCGTGTTGGACTTCATGGCGGTGTCTTCTCCTGGAAACGTCCGGCGGCGGGCGGTGGTCGGGTTGGCCGCAGGGCGGGGCACGCATGGCGTGGGCGGTGCGTGGGGTTTGCGCGGTGCTAACGGCCGATCTGGCGGAATGCCGATTCTAGGGGCCGGCCGCGTGACGATTTGGGCATCTAGTACCAATAGGCTATCCGCCACACCGCCTCGCTGCGCTAAAAAGTGCCCCGCAGGAGCGCCAACCGGCGCGTCCGTCCGCTGGAGTGCCCGAAGATGCATGTCGCGACCCCTGGTCCCGCAATTCGCCCGCCGCGCCTGCCGCTGTATCGGCAGCTGTATTTCCAGGTCGTCGTGGCCATCGTCCTCGGCGCGATCCTGGGCCATTTCGAACCGGCCCTGGGCGCATCGCTCAAGCCCCTGGGTGACGCCTTCATCAAACTGGTGAAGATGATCATCACGCCGGTCATCTTCCTGACCATCGTCACCGGCATCGCCGGCATGAGCCAGCTGCGCACGGTCGGCCGGGTGTTCGCCAAGGCGATGGTGTACTTCCTGTTCTTCTCGACCCTGGCACTGGTGGTCGGCCTGCTCGTCGCGCACCTGGTGCAGCCCGGTGCCGGCATGAACGTCAATGTCGCCGACCTCGACCAGACCGCGGTGCATAGCTATGTCGAGAAGTCGCACGACCTGACCCTGGTCGGCTTCCTGATGGACATCATCCCGAACACGCTGGTGAGCGCGTTCGTGGACGGCAACATCCTGCAGACCCTGTTCGTGGCGGTGCTGTTCGGCATCGCGCTGGCGATGGTGGGCGAGCGCGGCCGGCCGGTCCAGGTATTCCTGGAAGCGTTGACCGCGCCGGTCTTCCGCCTGGTCCATATCCTGATGCGCGCCGCGCCGATCGGCGCGTTCGGCGCGATCGCCTTCACCATCGGCAAGTACGGGGTCGAGGCGCTGGTCAACCTGGCCTGGCTGGTGGGCTCGTTCTACATCAGCGCGCTGTTGTTCGTGTTGGTGATCCTGGGCCTGGTGGCGCGGCTGTGCGGCTTCTCGATCATCAAGCTGATCCGCTACCTCAAGGCCGAGCTGCTGCTGGTGCTGGGTACGTCCTCGTCCGAATCGGCGCTGCCCTCGCTGATGGAGAAGATGGAGAAGGCCGGCTGCAGCAAGTCGGTGGTCGGCCTGGTGGTGCCCACCGGCTACTCGTTCAACCTGGACGGCACCAACCTCTACATGACGCTGGCGGCACTGTTCATCGCCCAGGCGACCAATACCGAGTTGACCCTGGGCCACCAGATCACCCTGCTGCTGGTGGCGATGCTCAGCTCCAAGGGCGCGGCCGGCGTCACCGGCGCCGGCTTCATCACCCTGGCGGCGACGTTGTCGGTGGTGCCGGAAGTGCCGGTGGCCGGCATGGCGCTGATCTTGGGCGTGGACCGCTTCATGAGCGAATGCCGCTCGCTGACCAATTTCATCGGCAATGCCGTGGCCACGGTGGTGGTCTCGCGCTGGGAAGGCGCGCTGGACCGCGAGCAACTGCAACGCGCGCTCGACCAGGGCGAGGATCCCTACGCGGCCCCGCCGCAGTTGGCCGCGGCCTTCGTTCCGCTCGACGACAAGAGCCCGGATTGAGGATGCGGCGGCCGGCCGCGCCCGCCTCGCGGGCGCCGGCTCGGCCAGGGTATTCGCCGCATCGCAACATGCCTCCAAGGCCCTGGCGACAGCTGCGCGACAGCCAGGGTCATGGCCCCGCGGGGTAGAATCCCCGTTCTCGCGCTCCCGCCACAACAGAAATCTCGATGTCCAACGACGAGTTCAAGAACGCCGCCCTCGATTACCACCGCATGGCCCCGGCGGGCAAGATCAAGGTCATCGCGACCAAGCCGATGCTGACCCAGCGCGACCTGTCGCTGGCCTACTCGCCCGGCGTGGCCTTCGCCTGCCAGGCGATCGTCGAGGACCCCCGGCAGGCCAGCGAACTGACCGCGCGCGGCAACCTGGTGGCGGTGATCTCCAATGGCACCGCGGTGCTGGGCCTGGGCAACATCGGCCCGCTCGCCGGCAAGCCGGTGATGGAGGGCAAGGGCGTGCTGTTCCAGAAGTTCGCCGGCATCGATGTGTTCGACATCGAGATCGACGAGCAGGACCCGGAAAAGCTGATCGACATCATCGCCTCGCTGGAGCCCACCTTCGGCGGCATCAACCTGGAAGACATCAAGGCGCCGGAATGCTTCATCGTCGAGCGCAAGCTGCGCGAGCGGATGAACATCCCGGTATTCCATGACGACCAGCACGGCACCGCGATCATCGTCGGCGCGGCGGTGATCAATGCGATGGAGATCACCGGCAAGAAGATCGGCGAAGTGAAGCTCGCCACCACCGGCATGGGCGCGGCCGGCATTTCCTGCGTGAACATGCTGGTGTCGCTGGGCCTGAAGCCGGAGAACATCCTGGCCTACGACCGCGACGGCGTGCTGCACACCGGCCGTACCGACCTGGACCCGGAGAAGGCCCGCTACGCCCGCGCTACCGACAAGCGCACGCTGGCCGAGATCGTCGAGGGCGCGGACATCTTCCTGGGGTTGTCGGCCGCCGGCATCCTCAGCGCCGAGATGGTCGCCACGATGGCACCGAACCCGGTGATCTTCGCCCTGGCCAATCCGAACCCGGAGATCATGCCCGACGCCGCGCGCGCGGTGCGCCCGGACGCGATCATCGGCACGGGGCGTTCGGACTTCCCGAACCAGATCAACAACGTCCTGTGCTTCCCGTACCTGTTCCGCGGCGCGCTCGACGTCGGCTCGACCTCGATCAACGAGGAGATGAAGATCGCCTGCGTGCGCGCCATCGCCGCGCTCGCCCGGCGCGAGGCCTCGGACCTGGGCGCGGCCTATGGCGGCGAGACGCCGAGCTTCGGCCCGGACTACGTGATCCCGCGTCCGCTGGACCCGCGCTTGCTGGTGGAACTGTCCTCGGCGGTGGCGCAGGCGGCGATGGATTCGGGCGTCGCCACGCGGCCGATCGCCGACATGGCCGCCTACCGCGACCAGCTCAGCCAGTTCGTCTACCGCACCAGCCTGATGATGAAGCCGGTGTACGACGCCGCGCGCGCCGACAAGCAGCGCGTGGTCTACGCCGAGGGCGAGGAGGAAGTGGTGCTGCGCGCGGTGCAGAACGTGATCGACGAAGGCCTGGCCTTCCCGATCCTGATCGGCCGCCCGGACGTCATCGAGAGCCGCATCCAGCGCATGGGCCTGCGCATGCAGGCCGGCGCGGACTTCGAGATCACCAACATCCTCGACGACCCCCGCTTCAACGACTACTGGCAGTACTACCACCGCCTGACCGAACGCCGCGGCGTCACCGTCAGCGCGGCCAAGGAGCTGATGCGCTCGCGCACCACGCTGATCGCGGCGGTGATGGTGGCGCGCGGCGAAGCCGACGCCATGCTGACCGGGGTGGTCGGCCGCTTCCACAAGAAGCTGGGCTACGTGCGCAGCGTGATCCCGCTGGAACCGCGGGTCAGTTCGACCTCGGCGATGACCGGCGTCATCAACCAGCAAGGTGCATTCTTCTTCGTCGACACCCACGTGCAGGAAGACCCGACGGCCGAGCAGATCGTCGAGGCCACCCTGCAGGCGGCCTACCGGCTGAAGCTGTTCGGCATCGAGCCGGCAATCGCGCTGCTGTCGCATTCCAACTTCGGCAGCCATGCCTCGCGCGACGCGCTGAAGATGCATGAGGTGCGCGAGTTGCTGCTCAAGCGCAACCCCAAGCTCAACATCGATGGCGAAATGCAGGGCGACACGGCCTGGGACGAAGCGCTGCGGCAGAAGATCATGCCCAACAGCACGCTCAAGGGCCGCGCCAACCTGTTCGTGCTGCCGAACCTGGAAGCGGCCAACATCGCCTACAACCTGGTGCGGGTGTTCACCGACGGCGTGGCGATCGGGCCGATCCTGATGGGCATTTCCAAGCCGGTGCATATCCTCACTTCGAGCGCGACCTCGCGCCGGGTGATGAACATGACCGCGATCGCGGCGGTGGATGCGCAGATTCGCAGGCAGATGGAGGCCGAGCGCGGCTGAGTCGCGCGGCTCCGGGTATCGCAAGCGGGCCGCCTTTGGGCGGCCCTTTCTTTGGGGTCGTGCTTTGGGGTCGTGCTTCTGGGGCGTGGTCGCGCCAGGTTCCGGCGCGGGAGCTAGGCTCGCCGATGGCGCTGTGATTCGGCCATGTCCAGCAGGGCGCGCCGCACCGCGCTATGGCAGCCGCGAAAGGCCCGCAGCAGGCGCAGCTCTTTCGGGTCGTCCACCAGTTCGCCGGCCACGGCGGCCGGCAACGTTTCATCGGTGGGAACGCCACGTCCGGTAGCCAGCCATTCGTAGGAAACGCCAGTGAGCACGGCGATGGACAACATCCGCGAGGTTGCCGGCCACACGCCGCTGACGCGCTCCCAATTGGCTACGGCACTGCGCGTCACCCGCAACTGCGATGCCAGTTCCGCTTGCGTAATACCGGCGATCCGTCGCGCCGTGCGGATGCGCGTTGCGATGTCACTTTCCATGCACGGAGAAGATAGCGCCGAGCGCGGGCAAGTGGAGCGCGGAACGTCGAATGCCAGCGATTCTTGCACAACTGGATTGCTTTGCTGGCAGTGGACGACAAACGCTTGCGCAATCGGCCGACAGAAAAATAAGTCAGCGTTGTTGACCTGCAAATCGAGTTGAGCGATTGCCGATCTTCTGTGATCTTGAGTGCTCGGCAACGAGAGCGAATCGTACACGTTGCGACTGCGCGCGAGGGGGCGCCGACAGCCGGAAAAACTTGAGTGAGGTGATTGAATGGATGCACTGACTGGGGTCGGGCGTGCGGAGGCTTGCACGTGACCTTCGGAGCCCGAGACGCGCAGGGCGGTCGCGTGTGGCTGGATCCGCTGCAGCTGCTGGCAGCACTGAAATCCAGGGGTGGACTGGTCTATGCAACGGCCTGCCTGGCCATCATCCTCATCACCGGCATTCCCCTGCAAGCGGCCGCGCCGACGACGGTCGTCAGCACCGACAGCGCAATGGTGTTCTGGGTCGCGTTTGGCTTTCTGTCGCCTGTGCTCGAGACCTGGATGCTCCAGGATTGCCTGCAGGAAGCCTTGTCGCGTCGCGGTGCGGGCCTGTGGAAACGCGTGGCCATCTCCTGGGCCGCCTTTGCCTTCCTGCGGTCTTCAAGTCTGCTGACGTTCTTCCTGGTCGGCGGTGTGCAGGGTTTCCTCTATGCCGCCACATACGCGGTGTGGCGCACCGAAGGGCACCACCGGGCCTTTGCGATGACGTTCTTCCTGCACCTGCTGGCGAACAATGCGTTGGCAGGCGTGTCGCTCCTCATCGCATCGGCTCACGCGTGACCGAGCCGCTATTCCGTCAAGGGCGCATGGCGGCAGGGCGCAACGATGCGCTTGGCGGCATTGCGCTCACCCGGCCGCTATCGACGCGGTTGCTGGCGGCTGCAGCAGTGATCGCGGCCGCACTGGTGATGGCGTTCCTCGTCCTGGCGCCCTATACCCGGCGCGCCAGCGTGGTCGGGCAACTGGTGCCAACACGTGGGTTGGCGACGGTGGTGGCGCCGATGCGCGGCGTGGTGGCCGCGCTGGACCTGGAAGAGGGTGCCGAGGTGTACGCCGGCCAAGCGCTGGCGCGGGTGCAGCTGCCCATTACCATGGCCGACGGCGGCGATGCGATCGCCGCGTTGCAGGCACGGTTGCAGCAGCGCCTGGCGGGATTGGAGGCCGCGCAGGCGGCGCGGATACAGGTATCGCGAAGCCACGAGGTGGGGTTGCGGCTGCAGCGCGATGCCGCGCGCCGCGAGTTGGCGCAGACGCTCGCCGAAGTCGAGGCGCGGCGCCAACAGCTGGCGCTGGCGCAACAGGCGCTGACCCGGCTGCAGCAGCTGCATGAGCAGCGCTTCGTCAGCTCGACCCAGCTCGAACAACAGCAGAACGCCGTGCTGGAATACACCAGCCAGATGCAGGAGATGCGCCGGATGGCCGCCGGCAGCAGCCGCGCCATTGCGCAACTCGAGCAGGCACTGGCGGAGCTGCCAGGCCAGCGCCTGACCGCCGATGCCGACTTCCGCCAGGCATTGGCGCAGCTGGCGCAGGAGCAATTGGAAACCGGCGCGCGAGGCGGCCAGGCCGTGAAGTCGCCGGTCGATGGACGCATCGCCAGCCAGTTGGTCAAGGCTGGCCAGGCGGTGGAAGCAGGGCAGCCCTTGCTCAGCGTACTGCCCGACGACGAGGCGCTCGAAGCCGAGCTGTGGGTGCCCAGCCGCTCGATCGGCTTCGTGGCACCGGGCGACGAGGTGATGCTGCGCTACCAGGCCTACCCCTATCAGAAGTTCGGCCATCAGCGGGGAACGGTAAGACGGGTCAGCCGCAACGCGCTGGCATCGCGCGAACTGCAGTCGGCCAATGGCATGGGTAGCGCCGCAGAGCCGCACTATCGGGTGATCGTCGCGCTGCGCCAGCAGTCGGTCATGGCCTACGGAAATCCCGAGCCCCTGCGCCCGGGCATGCTGCTGGAAGCCGACATCCTCGGCGAGCAGCGGCGGCTGATCGAGTGGATCTTCGAGCCGCTGTATTCGGTGCAAGGACGCATTGGTGCCTCGCCATGAGCGCGAAGCCCATCCTGCAGGCGGAAGCCGCCGAGTGCGGGCTGGCGGCGCTGGCCATGGTGGCGCAAGCGCACGGCCACGCGATCGGCCTGGCGGAGCTGCGGCAACGCTTCGGGCTGTCGCTCAAAGGCTCGCGCCTGGACGGGCTGATCCGCATCGCGCAGGCGCTCGGGTTCTCGGCACGGCCGTTGCGCGTGGAGCCTGCGCGGCTGGGCGAGGTGAAGCTGCCCTGCATCCTGCACTGGAACCTCAACCACTTCGTGGTGCTGAGCCGGATCGGCCGCCGCGGCGCGACCGTGCTGGACCCGGCGGTCGGCGAACGCAGGCTGGGCAGGGCCGAACTGGCCGCCAGTTTCACCGGCATTGCGCTGGAACTGGCCCCCACGCCGGATTTCCAGCGGCGGCGGCCCGCGCCCGCGGTAGCGATGCGCCAACTCACCGGGCCGGTTCGCGGCCTTTGGCCGGCATTTGCGCAGGTCGTGCTGCTGTCGCTGGCCTTGCAGGTCTTCGTGGTGCTGGCGCCGTTCTATACCCAGTGGGTGGTCGACCAGGTGCTGGTGTCGGCCGATCGCGACCTGCTGGCCGTGCTTGGGTTCGGCTTTGGCCTGGCGTTGCTGCTGCAGGCGGGCATCGGCCTGTTGCGTGGCTGGGTGGTGGTGCAGTTGTCCTCGTCGCTTGGCCTGCAATGGATGGGCAATGTCTTCGCCCACCTGCTGCGCTTGCCGTTGGACTACTTCGAGAAACGCCACCTCGGCGACATCACCTCGCGCCTGTCTTCGGTGCAGGCGATACAGCAGACGCTGACGAGCAGTTTCGTCGAAGCCATCATCGATGGCGCGCTTGCCTTGGTGACGCTGGCCTTGATGCTGCTCTACAGCGCCAGGCTGGCGCTGGTCACGTTGCTGGCGGTTGCGGTGTACATCGGCATCCGTGCGCTGTCCTACCGGCCATTGCGCCGCGGCACCGAGCGGCAACTGGTGGCGTCGGCACGGCGGGATACCCACCTGCTGGAAACGTTGCGCGGCATGCAGACCTTGAAAGTAGCCGGCGAGGAAGCGCAACGGCGTGTCGGCTACGACAACCGGATGGTCGAGACGGTCAACCAGGAGGTGCGGCTGGCGCGAATGCGCCTGGGCTTCGGCAGCGCCCAGCAGCTGGTGTTCGGCGTCGAGCGCATCGCCGTGGTGTGGATGGGCGCGGTGCTGGCGCTGCAGGGCGTGTTCTCGGTCGGCATGCTGATCGCCTACCTGGCCTACAAGGACCAGTTCGCCAGCCGCATGGGCGCGCTGGTCGACCGCTGGGTCGAGTTCCGCATGCTGCGACTGCACGGCGAGCGCCTGGCCGATATCGTCCTCACGCCCGCCGAAGCCGCCGCGCCAACCGCTTCGCTGCCGATGCCGGTGCAGGCCAGCATCGAGGTCGAGGGGCTGGGCTACCGCTATGCCGCGTCCGAACCCTGGGTGCTGCGGGACTGCAGCTTTCGCATCGAAGCGGGCGAGTCGGTGGCGATCGTCGGCGCCTCCGGCTGCGGCAAGACCACCTTGCTGAAATTGTTGCTGGGCCTGTTGGCACCGGCGGCCGGCACCATCCGCATCGGTGGCGTGGACCTGCAGCGGCTGGGGCCGGCCCAGGCGCGCACGATGTTCGGCGTGGTGATGCAGGACGACCAGCTGTTCGCCGGCAGCATCGCCGACAACATCGCCTTCTTCGATCCGGCGCCCGACATGGTGCGGGTCCACCAGGCGGCCACGCTGGCCGCCGTCCACCCGGACATCCTCGACATGCCGATGGGCTACCACGGCCTGATCGGCGACATGGGCGCGGCGCTGTCCGGCGGGCAGAAGCAGCGCCTGATCCTCGCCCGCGCCCTGTACCGGCGCCCGCGCTTCCTGTTCCTGGACGAGGCGACCAGCCACCTGGACGTGGGCCGCGAGCAGGAAGTGAACGCCGCGGTACGCCGGCTCCAGCTCACCCGGATCATCATCGCCCACCGCCCGCAGACGATTGCCACGGCCGACCGCGTGCTGGTGCTCGAGCACGGGCGCATCGCCCGCCAGTTCCGCCCCGGCGGCGGACCCGGCATGGCGCCGATGCCGGCCGGGCCGGGCCTGCCCGCCGACGCGGTGCCCGCCCGCTGTTAGAATTGCCGCATCCGTTCCAAGCCTGCGACTGCCGCCATGAGCCATACCGCCACCGCGCCCGCCAACGCCGAGAAGCGCTACAACGTGCATCGCAGCGATTTGCCGCTGAGCTGCCCGACGCCGGAGATGGCGCTGTGGAACTCGCATCCGCGCGTCTACCTGGCGATCGAGGACGAGCCGAACCAGGAAGCCAAGTGCCCGTACTGCGGCGCCGTCTTCGTCCTGGTCGACTGATCCGCCTTCCATGCACCGCCTGACCGTGGTGCAGCTGCTGCCGGCCCTGCATTCCGGCGGCGTCGAAAGATCCACGCTGGAAATCGCCCAGGCGCTGGTCCGCGCCGGCCATCGCGCCGTGGTCGTCTCGGCCGGCGGACGGCTGGTCGAACCCCTGCTCGCCAGCGGCGCCGAGCACCTGACCCTCGACGTCGGCCGCAAGTCGCTGCTGACCTTGCGCCTGGTGCCGGCCCTGCGCCGCCTGTTCGACGAGCTCGGCGCCGATATCGTGCATGCGCGCTCGCGGTTGCCAGCCTGGCTGGCCTGGCATGCGCTGCGCGGTCTGCCGGCGTCACGGCGCCCGCGCTTCGTCACCACCGTGCACGGGCTCAACTCGCCCGGCCGCTACAGCGCGGTGATGACCTACGGCGAGCGGGTGATCTGCGTGTCGCGCACGGTCCACGACTATGTGCTGCGTCATTACCCGGCCACCGACCCGGGCAAGCTGCGGACCATTCCGCGCGGCATCGACATGGCGCAGTTCCCGCGCCGGCCCCGGGTGGATGCCCCGGCACGGGCCTGGGCGCTCTCCGAAGTTCCGGCGCTGCGCGGCGAAGGTCCGCTGCTGCTGTTGCCCGGCCGCGGCACTCGCCTGAAGGGACACCATGATGGCCTGCGGCTGCTCGCCGCCCTGCGTGCGCAAGGCGGCGATGCGCGCCTGTGGCTGCCCGGCGCGCGCGAACCGGGGCGCGAGGATTACGTGCGCGAACTCGAAGCCGAGGCCGCGCGCCTGAACATCGGCCAGGCCGTGGCGTTCACCGCGCCGACCGCGCGCATCGCCGAGGCCTATGCCGCCAGCGACCTGGTGCTGCAGCTGTCGCGCAAGCCCGAAGCCTTTGGCCGCACCGTGCTGGAGGCACTGGCGGTCGGCCGCCCGGTGCTGGGTTGGGAGCATGGCGGCGTCGGCGAATTGCTGCGCGAGCTGCAGCCGGCCGGCGCGGCGGTGCCGTTCGACGAGGCCGCGCTGGTGCAACAGGCCCAGCGCCTGCTCGAGCACCCGCCCACGCCGCTTGCACGGATTCCCTATACCCTGCACGCGATGCAGGACAGCACCCTGAAGGTCTATGCCGAACTCCGCCGCTGAGCGCATCGCCCCGTTGCCGCCCCATGCCGGCCGCTGGGCGCCGGTGTGGGTGATCGCCTTCGTCGCCTTGTGGCCGGCGCCCGGCCTGGCCGAGACGGTGCTCTCGCTCGGCGCGGTGTTCGCGATCTGGCGGCTGTTGCGCCGGCGTTTCCGCGGCGGCACGCAGTTGCTGAGCGGCGCGGCCTGGGCGCTGACCAGCGTGCTGTTCTTCGCCTACTGGGTGCCCGAGCTGCTCTCGGCGTTCGATGCGATCGACGTGCCGCTGGCGCTGCGCAAGTCGGTGAGCGACCTGCGCTACCTGCCTTTCATGTGGTTGTGCGCGATCGCCGTGGCCGATCCGGTGCGGCGCCGCCGCACCTTCGGCGGGCTGGCGATCATCGGCGCGGTGTGGACCCTGGATGCGTTGCTGCAGGCACTGTGGGGCACCAGCCCGTTGTTCTGGTCGATGGACCAGCTGAAATGGCTGCTCAGCGGCCATGGCCTGTGTACCGCCCAGGAAACGGCGGCGGTCGATCGCCTCAGTGGCCTGCTCGGCCCGTGCAATCTCAAGTTCGGGCAAACGCTGGCGAGCCTTGCGCCGTTCCTGCTGTTCGCCGCTGCCGCACGCGGGCGGCTGGCCTGGCTGCTGGTGGCGCTGGCCTGCGGCGCGGTGGTGGTGATGGCCGGCGCGCGCGCGGCCTGGATCACCTACGCGCTCGTGCTGCTGTTCTCCGGCTGGCGCTTGATCGGCGGGCGCGGGATGCTCGCCGTGGCCGCGGCGGCGTTGGTCGGGATGGTGTTGCTGTTCCAGTTCTCGCCGCAGGTGCACGAGCGCGTCATGCGTACGCAGGTGGCGATGAGCGGTGGCCTGGGGGGCGTCGATGCCGCGCTGTCCGGGCGTGCGCAGATATGGTCGGCGGCGCTGTGCATGGTGCGCGAGCACCCGCTCAACGGCGTCGGCGCGCGCGGCTTTCGCGAGGCCTACCCGCAGTGCGATCCGCATCCGGAACGGCTGCCGGCCTGGGGCGAGGGCCCGGCCTTCCATGCACACCAGATCGTGCTGGAGATCCTGGCCGAGACCGGCCTGGTCGGCCTGCTGCTGTGGCTGGCCGGCGCGGCGCAGGCCTGGCGCGCGTGGCGTTATTCCAGCGCGGCGGCGCGCGAGCAGGCGCGGCCGGCGATGGTCGCGCTGCTGGTGACGGTGTTTCCGCTCAACACCCACCTGGCCTTCTATTCGAGCTTCTGGGGCGGGCTGACGTTGATGCTGGCCGGTCTCTATGCCGGCGCGCTGCTCAATGAAGATCCCGCGCCCGCTGCGGCGGATGCGGCTACTGGTAGAGCTTGAGCTTGGGGCCGCCGCCGGGCTGGCGCTTGAAGCGGCGGTGGATCCACAGGTACTGGTCGGGCGCTTCGCGCACCATGTCCTCGATCGCCGCGTTGACCTGGGTGGTATCGGCGATCGCGTCTTCCGACGGGATGCCGGGCAGTGGCGGGGCCACGCGCAGGATGTAGTTGCCGCCTTCGCGGCGATGGAAGTAGGGCACCACCGCGCAGCCGGTGAGGCGCGAAAGTTGGTGGGTCGCGGTGATGGTCGAGGCCGGATGGCCGAAGAACGGCACGAACACCGTGTCCTTGCCACGCATGTCCTGGTCGGGCGCGTACCAGAGGAAGCCGCCCTTCTTCAGGTGCCTGACCGTCGCGCGCAGGTCCTCGTTGGCGAACATCGCCTTGGCGTAGCGCAGCCGGCCGCGCTTGACCGCCCACTCGAACACCGGGTTGCGGTGGCGCCGGTACATGCCGGCCAGCGGTACGTGGTCGCAGAGCAGGCGCCCGCACATTTCCAGGGTCATGAAGTGGCCGGAGACCAGCAGTACGCCGCGGCCCTGGGCCTGCAGCGCCCGCAGGTGCTCGAGCCCCTCGACGCGGACCCGCGGGCGGATGGTGTCGATGCTGCCCCACCAGGCGCGGGCGAATTCGAACAGGCCCACGCCCAGCGCATCGAAACTGTCGCGCAGCAGGCGCGCGCGCCAGGCCTCGTCCTGCTCGGGGAAGCACAGGCGCAGGTTGACCTCGGCCGCGCGCCGGCGGGTGCCGGCCACGTGGAAGGCGATCCAGCCGATGCCCCGGCCGAGCGCGCGCTGCAGCAGCCACGGCAGGCGGCCGGCGAAGACCATCACCACCAATGCCAGGTACATCGGCCAGTGCGCCGGCTTGCGCAGGGAAGGGCGGGTGGCGACATCGGCGGCTTCGGACATGGCCCAATTCTATCGTCCCCGGCCGCGCCGGGCATGCCGCGCTGGCCGGCGCGGCACAACGGCGAACATCGCGCCGCCCACGGCGGCCGCGTATCCTTCGCCGATGCGGAAAGACCCTGTCGAATGGCTGTTGCGCGGGCTGTACTCGGCCCTGCTGTACCTGTTGCTGCCGATCACCGTGTACCACCTGGTGTGGCGCGGCTTCCGCGTGCGCGAATACTTCAACCGCTGGAGCGAGCGCTACGCCGCCTATCCCAGCGGCTGCGGCCGGCCGCAGGTGTGGGTGCACGCGGTGTCGGTCGGCGAGGTCAATGCCGCCGCGCCGCTGGTCAACGCGCTGCGCACGCAACGCCCGGATATCCGCTGGGTCATCACCACCATCACCCCGACCGGCTCGGAGCGGGTGCGCGCGCTGTGGGGCGATGCGGTCGACCACGTCTACCTGCCCTACGACGTGCCGGGCAGCGTCGGGCGCTTCCTGGCGCATTTCCGCCCCAGCCTGGCGCTGATCCTGGAGACGGAGCTGTGGCCGAACATGTTGTTCGGCTGCCGCGACCGCGGCATTCCCGTCTACATCCTCAACGCCCGGCTGTCGGCGCGCTCGCTGCGCGGCTACCGCTTGCTGGCGCCGCTGATCAGCCGCGCGCTGCGCACGGTGGCCTGCGTGGCGGCGCAATCGCAGGACGACGCCGAGCGCTTCGTGCGCCTGGGTGCGCGGCCCGAGCAGGTGGTGGCCCTGGGCAACCTCAAGTTCGACATTGCCGTGCCCGAGCAATTGCCGGCCTTCGTGGCCGACTTCCGCCAGCGCGTCGCAGCCACGCGGCCGGTGTGGATCGCCGCCAGCACGCATGAAGGCGAGGAGGGGGCGGTGATCGAAATGCATCGCCGCCTGTGCCGGGCCTTCCCCGGCCTGCTGCTGCTGTGGGCGCCGCGCCACCCCGAGCGCTTTCCCAAGGTGGAGGCGCTGGTGCGCGAGCAGGGGTGGGCGGTGGCCACGCGCAAGCAGCAACGCTGGCCGGAAGCGAACACCCGGGTCTTCGTCATCGACACCCTGGGCGAGCTGATGGCGTTCTACGCCTGTGCCGAGGTCGCCTTCGTCGGCGGCAGCCTGCAGCCGATCGGCGGGCACAACCTGCTGGAGCCGGCTGCGGTGGGCACCCCGGCGGTGACCGGGCCGCACCTGCACAATTTCGCCGAGATCTCGCGGCGCATGCGCGAGGCCGGCGCGGTGGCGATCCGCGACGATGCCGATGGCGTATGCGAGGCGTTGCAGACCCTGCTCGGCGACCCGCAGGCGCGCGCGCAGATGCGCGATGCCGGGCTGGCCCTGGTCGCCAACGGGCGTGGCGCGGTGGCGCGCACGCTGGTGCAGGTGGCACCGCACCTGCCGCCGGTGGCCGAAGGCATCGCCGGCTGAGCGTGGGAGTTGCCTCCCCCTCTCCCGCGAAACGGGAGAAGGTGGCATCCGAAGGGGTGGATGAGGGCGCTTCCGGCAAAGAAAAAGGCGGGCCAAGGCCCGCCTTTTCAATGCCTGCCGCCAACGCCCTTACTGGCGCTGCAGCACGTCGTTGGCGTTGCGCAGCTTCTCTTCCGCATCCTGGGTCAGCATGCGGTTCACGTCCTGCAGGTCGGCGATTTCCAGCTTGCCGGTGGCCTGGGCCAGCAGCAGACGGTTCTGCAGGAAGTTGTAGCGCGCGCGCACGTATTCCACCTCGGCGGCGAACAGGGTGCGCTGGTTCTGCACCACGTCCAGCACGGTGCGGGTACCCACTTCCAGGCCGACCTGCGAAGCGTCGTAGGCGGCCTGCGCCGAGACCACCGCCAGGCGACGGGCTTCGACTTCGCTCACGCCCGCCACCACCACCTGGTAGGCATTGCGCGTGTTGCGGTCCAGCGCGCGCTTCTGCTGCTCGAAGGTGTCCTGCTGGATATCGCGCTGGGCCAGGGCCTGGCGCACGCGCGACTGGGTCGCGCCGCCGGCGAAGATCGGTACCGACAGGGTCAGGCCGATCGTGTTGCTTTCGTTGTCTCCACCGGTCACCCCGCCGGCGCCCACCGCGTCGCCCCACGTCGCGCCCTTGCCCCAGCTGCCGCCCAGGCTGAGGGTCGGGTAGTGGCCGCCACGCGCCGCCGACACGTTCGACTCGGCCGCGCTGACCTGCAGGCCCTGCGCCTTCAGCGCCGGGTTCTGGTCGATCGCGGTGCTGACCAGCTCATCGACGTTGCTGTATTGCGCCGGCACTTCCGGGCGCCATTCTTCCGGCAACGCCCGCATGCTGGCCACCGGCTGGCCGGTGAGTTCGGTCAGGGCCTGGTAGTAGTCCTTGAGCGAGTTGCGGGCGGTGATGGTGTCCGCACGCGCCTGGTCGTACTGGGCGCGGGCTTCGTGCACGTCGGTGATCGGCGCCAGGCCGACCTCCAGGCGCTTGTCGGCGTAATCGAACTGCTTCTTGGCGGCCGCTTCGTTGGTCTCGGCGGCGGCCAGCGACTCGATCGCGACCAGCACGTTGAAGTAGGCGGCCGAGGTGCGCACGATCAGGTTGTCGTTGGCCGAATCCAGGGTGAAGTCGGCGGCCTTGCTGACCTCGCGCTGCGCACGCAGGTTGGCGAACTGCGACCAGTTGAAGACGGTCTGCGTGCCATCGACGGAGTAGCGGCGGCTGGTGGAACTGACCGAGCCGCCGGGGCCGTTGTCATAGTCGGTGCGGGTGCGGGTCAACGACGCGGTGCCGTTCACCTGCGGCAGCAATGCCGCCATGGCCTGCACCTGGCCTTCCTTGTTGTACAGCCGGGTCGACTCGGCCGACGACAGCTGCGGGTCGCCATTGCGGGCCATTTCGTAGACCTGCAGCAGATCGGCGGCCTGGGCGGCCATCGGAGACAGGGCGGCGGCCAGCGCCAGGGCGAGGGATCGGCGAATCATAGGGCTTCCTTGGGATTCAAAATTTGAACTGTGGCGTGGGGGCCGCGCCCTGAAGGTAGGCGAGATCGGTCTCAAACAACGACTCGACGCGCGAACCGTTGACATCGGCGCGGACAAGGACGGCTTCCATCACCGGATCGTGACCGCGCACGACGAACAGGCGGCCTTCCGGGCGCAACCATTGCAGGAACTGCGCGGGCACCTGGTCCACCGCGCCGGTGACGCAGATGGCATCGAAGCGGCGCTCGCTGTGCCAGGCGAACACGTCCGCCGTCTCGATGCGCACGTTGCTGCCCAGGCCGGTCGCGTCGAGCGCACTGCGCGCCGCCGCGGCCAGCGCCGGGTCGATCTCCAGGCTGACGACCTCGCGGCCCAGCGCGGCCAGGCAGGCGGTGGCAAAGCCGCTGCCGCTGCCGATCTCGAGCACGTCCTCGCCCGCCTGCAGGTCCAGCGCCTGCAACATGCGGCCTTCGACCACCGGCTTCATCATCTTCTGCCCGCCGGCCAGCGGAATCTCCAGGTCGGCATACGCCAGCGCCTGGTAGGCCTGCGGCACGAAGGCTTCGCGCGGCAGGCGCGCCAGGACGTCGAGCACCCGCAGGTCCAGCACGTCCCAGGGACGTACCTGCTGCTCGACCATCTTTTCGCGGGCCTGGGAGAAATCGATCGTCATGGGGGCGTTATCCGACTACACAGTGGGGCAGGCATTTTACCGGTGAAGCGCCTGCTGGGTGCGCCCGTAGCATCACCGGCACGGGAAAGGGGTCGCAGTGCCGGAAGTCACCGCGACCACCGGCTTGGCAGGTCCGCATTCAGCGCGGGGCATAGGCACGCAGGAAGAAGTCCACGCTGGCCTCCACGTGCCGGCGGACGTCGGCCGCCGTCGGCTTCCCGCCGAGGCCGCACATCATCATCGGGTGCAGCTCGCCCTTGAGCAGGCAGAAGAACTGCGAGGCGGCCAGGCCCAGGTCCGGCACCTGCAACTGCCCGGCCGCGGCGCGGGCGGCCAGGAAGTCGGCCAGCGAGCGCTGCACGCGCATCGGCCCGGCATTCCAGAACATCTCGCGGATGTGCTCGTCGCCGGTGCCCGGCGCCAGCATCATGCGGTGGGTGGCGATGGCCGCTTCGGAACTGATCATGGCGAAAAAGGCCTCGCCGATGCCGATCAACTGCTGCCGCAGCGGGCCCTTGGGCGCGTGCTCGAACAGGTCGGCCGGCATCATCTCCTCGCACTGGGCGCGGATCGCCTCGGAGAACAAGGTCTCCTTGTCGCCGAAATGGCTGTAGACGGTGAGCTTGGACACGCCGGCCAACGCGGCGATGCCGTCCATGCTGACGCCGGCGTAGCCCTGCTCGACGAACAGCGACTTGGCCGCCTGCAGGATGGCGGCGCGCTTGCCCAGATCCTTGGGTCGCCCGGGTCCATTGCCTTTGCCGGCAGCCGCGCCTTTCGAAGCAGGCGCCTTGGGCGGCGGGTTGGGGATCGAGATCGACATGCCGCGAATACTAGACCATTCGGTTCTATATTTATACTATACCGGCAGGTTCACTATTCGACCTCAACTCCCATGGCCGGAACACTACCGATGCGCACGAGCAACGTTTCAAGGATCGTGGGTTGCCTGATGGTCCTGCTGCTTTCCGGCTGTGGACGCGACCAAGCCCCGGCCCCCGCGCCGCCGCCGGCGCTGGTGGTGCAGCCGGTGCCGGCCGCCGGTCCGGGCATGGCGACCTTCCCCGGCGAAGTGCGGGCCAGGCAGGAAAGCGCGCTGGCTTTCCGCGTCGGCGGGCATATGGTCAAGCGCCTGGTCGATGCCGGCGAACGTGTGCACCGCGGCCAGGTGCTGGCCGAACTCGACCCCGCCGACCTCGCCCTGCAGGCGCGCTCGGCGCAGGCCCAGTACGAATCGGCGCAGGCCGACCTGGCACGCGCCCGCGACGACTACCAGCGCTACGCCAAGCTGGTCGAACAGCAACTGGTGAGCCGCTCGACCTACGACGCCCAGAACGCCGCCTACAAGGCCGCGCAGAACCAGGCCGAGGCCGCCCGCGCCAGCCTCGAGGTGGCGCGCAACCAGGCCGCCTACACCCAGCTGGTGGCACCGGCCGATGGCGTGATCGCCAGCCGCCAGGCCGAAGCGGGGCAAGTGGTGGCCGCCGGGCAGACCGTCTTCACCCTGGCCGCCGATGGCGCGCGCGAGATCGCGATCAACCTGCCCGAGTCCGGCGCCACGCGCTTCAAGGTCGGGCAGCCGGCCGAGATCGAATTGTGGAACCACGGCGGAGAGCGCCTGCGCGGCACGATCCGCGAGATCGCCCCGGCCGCCGATTCGCAGACCCGCACCTTCGCCACCCGCGTGGCGCTGGCCCCCGAGGCGTTGGCCGCGGTGGAACTGGGCCAGAGTGCGCGGGTCTACCTTGCCGCCGCCGACCAGGGCGGCCTCACGCTGCCGTTGTCGGCCATCCAGCGCGGAACGCAGGACGCCGCTTCGGTATGGGTGGTCGATCCGGCCGACGGCAAGGTCCGCGCCCGCCCGGTGCGCATCGGTGGCTATGCCAGCGACCAGGTGCCGGTGCTGTCCGGCGTGGCGGCGGGCGACTGGGTGGTGGCCGCGGGCGGCCACCTGCTGCGCGAAGGCGAGCAGGTCACCCCGGTCGACCGCAGCAACCGCCCGCTGCGCATCGCCGCTCCCGCCACCCAGCGCTGACGCCGGCCGGCGCACGCGCCGGCCCCCCCGACCCCTGCGGAGCCCCACATGCGTCGCTTCAACCTTTCCGAATGGGCGCTCACCAATCGCGCGCTCGTGCTCTACGCGATGATCGCCATGGCGCTGATCGGCGCCTGGTCCTACCGCCATCTCGGCCAGTCCGAGGACCCGCCCTTTACCTTCAAGGCCATGGTGGTGCGCACGCTGTGGCCGGGCGCCACCGCAGAGCAGGTCTCGCGCGAGGTGACCGAGCGCATCGAGAAGGCGCTGATGAACACCGGCGAGTACGAGTTCATCCGCTCGTACTCGCGCCCGGGCGAGTCGCAGATCATCTTCATGGCGCGCGACTCGATGAAGTCGAGCGACATTCCCGAACTCTGGTACCAGGTGCGCAAGCGCGTGGGCGATATCCGCGCCACGCTGCCGTCGGAGGTGGTGGGGCCGTTCTTCAACGACGAATTCGGCGACACCTACGGCAATATCTACGCGCTCACCGGCAACGGCTTCGACTATGCGGTGATGAAGGACTACGCCGACCGCATCCAGCTCGAGCTGCAGCGCGTGCCGGACGTGGGCAAGGTCGACCTGGTCGGCCTGCAGGACGAGAAGATCTGGGTCGACATCTCCAACACCAAGCTGGCCAACCTCGGCGTGCCGATGAGCGCCGTGCAGCAGGCACTGCAGCAGCAGAACGCGATGGCACCGGCCGGTTTCGTCGAAACCGCCGGCGAGCGCGTGCAGTTGCGGGTGACCGGCCAGCTCGGCTCGGTCGAGGACATCGCCGAATTCCCCATCCACGCCGACGGCCGCACCGTGCGCCTGGGCGATATCGCCACCGTCCACCGCGGCTTCTCCGATCCGGCGGCGCCGAAGATGCGCTTCATGGGCGAGGACGCCATCGGCATTGCCGTGGCGATGAAGGATGGCGGCGACATCCTGCGCCTGGGCCAGACGCTGGAATCGGAGTTCCAGCGCCTGCAGAAGACCCTGCCGGCAGGGATGCAGCTGCGCAAGGTCTCCGACCAGCCGCATGCGGTCGAAGAGTCGGTGGGCGAGTTCGTCCACGTGCTCACCGAAGCGGTGATCATCGTGTTGGCGGTGAGCCTGTTCTCGCTTGGCCTGCGCACCGGCCTGGTGGTGGCGGTGTCGATCCCGCTGGTACTGGCGATGACCTTCGCGGTGATGCACTACTTCGGCATCGGCCTGCACAAGATCTCGCTGGGCGCGCTGGTGCTGGCGCTGGGCCTGCTGGTGGACGATGCGATCATCGCGGTGGAGATGATGGCCATCAAGATGGAGCAGGGCTTCGACCGCATGCGCGCGGCGAGCTTCGCCTGGACCTCGACCGCCTTCCCCATGCTCACCGGCACGCTGATCACCGCCGCCGGCTTCCTGCCGATCGCCACCGCCGCTTCCAGCACCGGCGAGTACACCCGCTCGCTGTTCCAGGTGGTGACCATCGCCTTGCTGGTGTCGTGGGTCGCCGCGGTGCTGTTCATCCCCTACCTCGGCGACAAGATGCTGCCCGACCTGGGCAACCCCCAGCCGCCCAGGCCCGGCAGCCTGGCCGCGCGCTGGCGCGCCCGCCGCGAGCGCTGGGCCGGCCGCCATCCGGCATTCGGGCGCTGGCTGGCGCCGCCGTCGTTGACGCATGAGCACCAGCACGATCCTTACCAGAAGCCGTTCTACCGCCGCTTCCGCAGCCTGTTGGAAGCCTGCCTGCGCCATCGCTGGTGGGTGATCGCGGCCACCGTCGCGCTGTTCGTCGGTTCGTTGGTGCTGTTCCGCTTCGTCCCGCAGCAGTTCTTCCCGGACTCGACCCGGCCCGAGCTGATGGTCGACCTGGAACTGGCCGAGGGCGCCTCGCTGCGCTCCACCGAAGCCCAGGCGCGGCAGCTGGAGAAACTGCTGGCCCAGCGCCCGGACATCGCCAACTACGTCGCCTATGTCGGCACCGGTTCGCCGCGCTTCTACCTGCCGTTGGACCAGCAGTTGCCGGCGACGAACTTCTCCCAGTTCGTGGTGTTGGCCAAGGACACCCATGCCCGTGAAACCCTGCGCGACTGGCTGCTGCATGAAGTCGCGCCGAAATTCCCAGAGCTGCAGTTCCGCGTGACCCGCCTGGAGAACGGCCCGCCGGTGGGCTACCCGGTGCAGTTCCGCGTCTCCGGCGAGCACATCGAGCGCGTGCAGGCCCTGGCCCGGCAGGTGGCCGAAAAAGTGCGCGCCAACCCGCACGTCACCAACGTCAACCTGGATTGGGACGAGCCCAGCAAGATCGTGCGCGTGGTGATCGACCAGGACCGCGCGCGCCAGTTCGGCATCACCAGTGCGCAGGTGGCGCAATTCCTGTCGGCCTCACTGTCCGGGCTGAGCGTGAGCACCTATCGCGAGGACAACGAGCTGATCGAGATGCTGCTGCGCGGTCCGGAGCAGGAACGCGCCAGTCTGGACATGCTCGGCGGACTGGGCATTCCCACCGGCGACGGCGGCAGCGTGCCGTTGTCGCAAGTGGCGCGGCTGGAGCCGGCGTTCGAGGACGGCATCATCTGGCATCGCGACCGCCTGCCGACGGTGACGGTGCGCGCCGACATCGCCGACCGCATGCTGCCGCCGGCGGTGACCCAGCAGATCGAGCCGACGCTGGACGATATCCGTGCGCAGTTGCCGTCCGGTTATCGGCTGGAGGTGGGCGGGACGGTGGAGGATTCGGCGCGCGGGCAGAATTCGATCAATGCGGGCATGCCGTTGTTCCTGCTGGTGGTGGTGACCTTGCTGATGCTGCAGCTGCGGAGTTTTTCACGCACGGCAATGGTGTTGGTGACCGCGCCGCTGGGGATCATCGGGGCGACGTTGTTCTTGCTGCTGTTCCAGATGCCGTTCGGGTTCGTGGCGATGTTGGGCACGATCGCGTTGGCGGGCATGATCATGCGCAATTCGGTGATTCTGGTCGACCAGATCCAGCAGGATATCGATGCGGGGCACGATCGCTGGCACGCGATCCTGGATGCGACGGTGCGGCGTTTCCGGCCGATCGTGTTGACGGCGTTGGCGGCGGTGCTGGCGATGATTCCGTTGTCGCGCAGTGCGTTTTATGGGTCGATGGCGGTGGCGATCATGGGTGGGTTGATCGTTGGGACTGTTTTGACTTTGGTGTTTTTGCCGGTGCTCTATGCGACTTGGTTCCGGGTTGGGGAGGCGGAGGCTGCGGCTGCGGTCGATTGATAGAGCGGGTTGGACGCCCGACAGCAGGCCGCGAGAGTTTGAGAGGGCACCCTCATCCACCCCTGTCGGGGCACCTTCTCCCACCAGTGGGAGAAGAACGGCTGGGCCGACCGTGATCTGTGAGAGGTCAGTGAGGTGCTTTTCCAATCACTCACTCTCTAATCTATTCGCCCTGCTTTTCGCTTCCGCTTTTGCCCTGTTTTTGTGCTCCGGTCGCAGAGTTCCATGGGGACTTCGGGGGTAAGCCCCTTTCGGGACAATCGGCGACATGGATGTCGCCGATTAGCCTACATGGACGTATTCACGGCGTGTCCCGAAAGGGGCTTACCCCCGGAGGCCGTGCACGGACACAGAGCAGCCGATCAACATCGCAACCGACCAAGAAAAACCAACGCACAAACACAAGGGCGGCCTCCGGCCGCCCCACAAACCCTCAATCCCGCAGCTCAGCAACCGGACACCGCTCCCGAATCCGCTGCACGATCCCCACCGCCGCCTGCTGCGTACTCAACGGCGCAATACCATGCGCAACCAGGTCGGCAGTGAACGCCTTCGCATCCAGCGCATCACTGACACTCTGCTCCACGCACTGCGCCTCCTGCTCCAATCCCAGCGAATGCCGCAACAACAGCGCCGTGCTCAGGATGGTGGCGTAAGGATTCGCAATGCCCTTGCCCGCGATATCCGGCGCCGAACCATGGATCGGCTCGTACAACCCGACCTTGCCTTCGCCCAGCGAAGCCGATGGCAGCAACCCAAGCGAGCCCGCCAGCATCGATGCCTCGTCGGTGAGGATGTCGCCGAACATGTTTTCGGTCACCACCACGTCGTAGTCGCGCGGGCGCGACAGCAGGTGCATTGCCATGGAGTCGACCAGTTGGTGCTCCAGGCGCACGTCCGGGAATTCTTCGCGGCCAATGCGTGCGGCCACGTCGCGCCACAGGCGCGAGGTCTCCAGCACGTTGGCCTTGTCCACCGAGGTGACGTGGTTGCGGCGCTGCCGGGCCAGCCGGAACGCGCTGCGCATCACCCGCTCGATCTCCGCCACGCTGTAGCGGCACAGGTCGCTGGCGTCGGTGTCGGTGCGGGTCTTGTCGCCGAAGTAGATGCCGCCGGTCAGTTCGCGCACGACGATCATGTCCACGCCGGTCAGCAGGTGCGGCTTGATCGGCGCGGCGTCGAGCGCGGCGGGGTGCGGCTTCACCGGCCGCAGGTTGGCGTACAGGCCCAGGGCCTTGCGGATCGCCAGCAGGCCTTGTTCGGGGCGCACCTTGGCGTTGGGGTCCGACCATTTCGGCCCGCCCACCGCGCCCAACAGAACGGCATCGGCACGCTGGCAGGCCTGCAGCGTGGCGGCCGGCAGCGGTTCGCCGTGGCGGTCGATGGCGATGCCGCCGATGTCGTGCTCGTGGAAGGTGAAGGTGTGGCCGTGGCGCTCGGCCACGGCCTGCAGCACGGCAACCGCGCCGGCGATCACTTCCGGGCCGATGCCGTCGCCGGGCAGCAGGACGATGTCAGCGTGCATGGGTTACCTCGTATTGGGAAATTTCGGCGCCGCGGGCCAGCAGGTAGCCCATTTCGTCCACGCCCTGCAGCAGGCAGGTCTGGGCGAAGGCGTCCAGGGGGAAGGTGTAGACACGGCCGTCGGGGGTGCGCAGTTCGCGCGCGGCGATGTCGATGGCCAGTTCGTCGTCGGGTCGTTGCATCAAGGCCTGCACGTCCGCTTCGGCCAGTACCACCGGCAGCAGCCCGTTCTTCAGCGAGTTGTTGCGGAAGATGTCGGCGATTTCGCTGGAGACGATCGCGCGCAGGCCCAGGTCGGTCAGCGCCCACGGCGCGTGCTCGCGCGAGGAGCCGCAGCCGAAGTTGCGCCCGGCCAGCAGGATGCTGCGGCCCTGGTTGGCCGGTTGGTTGAAGGCGAAGTCGGGGTTGGGGCTGCCATCGGCCTGCCAGCGCCAGTCGTTGAAGGCGTGGCGGCCCAGGCCGGCGCGTTCGGTGGTGGACAGGAAGCGGGCCGGGATGATCTGGTCGGTGTCGATGTTGGTCTCGCGCAGCACGACGCTGCGCGAGACGACGGTGGTGATGCCCGGCATCAGCGGTTCTCCTGGCGAGGCTTGCGAGTGGAGGCGCGTGCCGCCGCGCGGCGCGGCGCCGGGCGCGGCAGCGCCAGCACCACGACAGCCGAGACGATCAGTGCGGCAAGGAACTGGACGCCCATCAGGCCACCTCCAGCGCATCGGCATACAGCTCGCGCACGTCGGCGACGCGGCCGTTGACCGCGGCCCACGCGGCGGTGGCCGGCGAAGCCAGCAAGGTGCGCGCGCCCGGGCCCTGGCGGCCCTCGAAGTTGCGGTTGCTGGTGCTCACCGCCAGTTGGCCCGGCGCAACCAGGTCACCGTTCATGGCGATGCACATGGAGCAGCCGGATTCGCGCCATTCCGCGCCGGCCTGGCGCACGATCGCGTCGATGCCTTCGGCTTCGGCCTGGCGCTTGACGATCTCCGAGCCCGGCACCACCAGCATGCGCACGCCCTCGGCGATGCGGCGGCCGCGCAATACCTCGGCGACCTGGCGCATGTCGCTCAGCCGGCCATTGGTGCAGGAGCCGACGAACACCACGTCCACCGGCGTGCCGACCAGCGCGTGCCCGGCCTGCAGGTGCATGTAGTCCAGGCCCTTTTGCGCGGCGGCGTCGCTGGCGGCCGGAATCGGCGCGTCCACGGCGATCGCCGTGCCCGGGTGGGTGCCCCAGGTCAGGGTCGGGCGGATGTCGGCCGCGTCGATGCGCACGTCCACGTCGAAGCGCGCGCCTTCGTCGCTGTGCAGCGTGCGCCAATGGGCCACGGCCTCGTCGAAGGCGGCGCCCTTGGGTCCGCGCGGGGTGGCGGCGACCCAGTCGAAGGTGGCCTGGTCCGGCGCCACCATGCCGGCGCGCGCGCCGGCCTCGATGGACATGTTGCACAGGGTCATGCGCTGCTCCATGTCCATCGCGCGGATGGTCGAGCCGCGGTACTCGATGACGTGGCCGGTGCCGCCGTTGACGCCGATCACGCCGATGACGTGCAGGATCACGTCCTTGGCGCCGACGCCCGGGGCCAGTTCGCCTTCGACGGTGATCGACATCGTCCTGGCCTTGCGTTGCAGCAGGCACTGGGTCGCCAGCACGTGGCCGACTTCGCTGGTGCCGATGCCGAACGCCAGCGAACCAAAGGCGCCGTGGGTGGAGGTGTGGCTGTCGCCGCAGACAATGGTCATGCCGGGCTGGGTGAAGCCCTGTTCGGGGGCGATCACGTGGACGATGCCGCGGTTGGCCGAGGCCATGTCGAACAGCTCGATGCCGTACTCGGCGCAGTTGCGCGCCAAGGTCTCGACCTGGGTGCGCGCGGCGTCGTTGGCGTAGGGCAGGCGCCCATCCGGGCCGGGCGGCAAGGTCGGCGTGGAATGGTCCATCGTCGCCTTGGTGCGGTCCGGCCGGCGCGGGGCGATGCCGCGTGCGCGCAGTTCGGAGAACGCCTGCGGCGAGGTGACCTCGTGGATCAGGTGCAGGTCGATGTAGAGCACGGCCGGTGCGGCTTCGCTCTCGGGGACGGCGACATGCGCGTCCCACAGTTTGTCGTACAGGGTGCGGGGTGCTGGGCTCATGGGATGCCTTGCGATGTTGCGTTTCGTAGCGGAAAGGGGGTCAGAGGGCGGTGGCGTGGAAGCGTAGCCGCACATAGTCGCCGGTCCAGGCGCCGGCGCCGTCGCGCAGGGCGGGCGCCATGAGCTCGAGCGCGGTGTCGCGCACGGCTGCGCGCCGTTCCTCGGCGACGTCCGCGAGCCAGGGATCGGCGAAGGTGCGCAGCCAGCCCTCCATGCCGGTGGGCAGTGCGGTCGGACGCGGCAGCAGGGCGATGTGGTCCACACGGAAGCCCTGACGCTGCAGCAGGCAGGTGTATTCGTCGACGGTGGGGAAATACCAGGCGAACGCCGGGTCCTGCTCGCCGTGCAGGCGCAGCGCGGCGCGCAACGCCGTGGTGATGGTGGCGACGTTGCCATGGCCGCCCATCTCGGCGACGAAGCGGCCGCCGGCGCGCAAGGCACGCCGCACGCCGTGCAGCACTTCGTCCGGCCGGCGCATCCAGTGCAACGCGGCATTGCTGAAGACCGCATCGAACTCGTCGCGGAACGGCAGGGCATGGCCATTGACCACGCGCGCATCGAGGCCGCGGGCGCGGGCGGCGGCCACCAGTTCGGGCGAGGCGTCGACAGCGACGATCCCGGCGCCGCTGGCGGCCAGGACCTGGGTCAGCACGCCGTCGCCACAGCCCAGGTCGAGAATGCGCTCGCCCGCGCGCGGTGCCAGCAAGGCGGCCACGCTTTCGCCCAGGGCAGGCACGAAGCCGGCGTTGGCGGCGTAGCGTTCGGCATCCCAGTGTTGGCTGGCCGCCGGCAGCGGTTGCACGGCAACATTCATCGCAGGGCCGGCTCGGCGTCGTGGGAAGTGCTGGGCTGGGCCTGCGCCTCGCTGGCCGCGCGCTGGCGCAGCAGCCGGTTGGCGACGTCCAGCCACGCCAATGCGCTGGCTTCGATGATGTCCTTGCTGGTGCCGGTGCCTTCGTACTCCACGCCTTCGTGGCGCACGCTCAGGCTGGCCTCGCCGCGCGCATCGGCGCCGATGCCGACGCTGTGCACCTGGTAGCTGTCCAACTGCAGCTGCACGCCGGTGGCGGCCGACAAGGCGCCGAACAGCGCATCGACCGGGCCGTTGCCCTGCGCGGTCTCGGCCACGCGCTTGCCGTCCGGGTCCGACAGTTCGACCAGGGCATTGGCGCGGCTGCCGACGTCGCTGATGGTCATCGACGCCAGGCGATAACCCTCGCTGCTGTTGGCGTCCTGCATCAGCGCGCGCAGGTCGCCGTCGTTGACCACGCGCTGCTGCTCGCACAGCGCCTTGAACTGCTCGAACACCAGCTTCAGCTGCTCCTCCTCCAGCCAATAGCCCAACGCGCGCAGGCGCTGCTCGACCGCGGCGCGGCCGCTGTGGCGGCCCAGCACCATCTGCGAGGACGGCCAGCCCACGTCTTCGGGGCGCATGATTTCGTAGGTGCCGCGATGGCGCAGCATGCCGTGCTGGTGGATGCCCGACTCATGCGCGAACGCATTGGTGCCGACGATCGCCTTGTTGCGCTGGACCGGCATGCCGACCAGGCGCTGCAGCAGCTGAGAGGTGGGCACGATGCGCGGGGTGTGGATGCCGCTGTCGATCTCGTAGAAGGCATTGCGCACCTTCAGCGTCATCGCGATCTCTTCCAGGGCGCAATTGCCGGCGCGCTCGCCGATGCCGTTGATGGTGCATTCCACCTGGCGCGCGCCGCCTTCCACCGCCGCCAGCGAGTTGGCCACCGCCAGCCCCAGGTCGTTGTGGCAATGCGTGCTGAAGATGATGTGCTGCGGGTTGCCGACGCCGGCAATGACGCGCGAGAACATGCCGCGGATCTCCTCCGGGGTGGTGAAGCCCACGGTGTCCGGCAGGTTGATGGTGGTGGCGCCGGCGGCGATCGCCTCGCGCACTACTTCGATCAGGTAGTCCTCTTCGGTGCGGGTGGCGTCCTCGGCGGAAAACTCCACGTCGTCCACGTAGCTGCGCGCCAGCGCCACGTGCGTGCGTACCGATTCCAGCACCTGCTCGCGCGTCATCCGCAGCTTGTGCTCGCGGTGCAGCGGGCTGGTCGACAGGAACAGGTGCAGGCGCGGCTTGGCCGCCGCTTCCAGCGCCTTGGCCGAGGTCTGGATATCGCCAGGCAGGCAGCGCGACAGCACGGCCAGGGTCGGGGTGCGGACCTCGCGGCCGATCAGCGCCATCGCCTCGCGGTCGGATTGCGAGCTCGCCGGGAAGCCGGTTTCGATGATGTCCACGCCCAGTTCGGCCAGGGCGCGCGCCATCACCAGCTTCTGCGGCGGGGTCATGCTGCAGCCGGGGGACTGCTCGCCATCGCGCAAGGTGGTGTCGAAGATTCGGATTCGGGGTGGGGCTACGGCGGATTCGATGTTCACCAGGGGGACTCCTCTGCGGCGATGGCTTGTGCGATGGCGGGTTTGCAGGTGGGGGAGGGGGGAGCGGGGGAGGGGCGCGCGGCGGCGAAGTCGGGCATCGCGCGCGCCTGCCTGAGTCGCTCGCTGTCGCGGCGCCGCGGCTTGCGCGGCGGACGCGGCCGCACTTCGGACAACAGGGTGGACAGCACGCCGGCATCGATGTTGCCGCCCGACACCACCGCGCATTTGCGCTTGCCGGCGACCCGTCGGCCCGCTGCCAGCGCCAGCGCACCGGCGCCTTCGGCAATGATGTGCTCTTCCAGCGCCAGCCGCACCAGGGTCTCGCGCAGCTCGGCCTCGCGCACGATGACGATGTCGTCGAGCAGGCTGCTGCACAGGCGGCGGGTGATGAAGCCGGGAATCTTGACCTTGACGCCGTCGGCCAGCGTGGGCACCGGATCGATTTCGCTCGCGTCGCCGCGGCACGCGCGTGCCATCGCATCGACGCCCTCGACCTGCGCCCCGATCACGCGCACGCCCTGCGACTTCAGTGCCAGCGCCACGCCGGAGGCCAGGCCGCCGCCGCCGATCGGCACGATCACCACGTCCGGTGCGCTGGCCGCGATCTCGATGCCCACGGTGCCCTGGCCGGCGATCACGTCCGGATCGTCGAAGGCCGACAGGAAGCGGTAGCCGTTCTGCGCGGCCAGCTCGCGCGCGAAGCCATAGGCCTCGTCGTAACTGTTGCCGTGCTGGCGCACGGTGGCGCCCCAGTGGGCCACGCCGGCGATCTTGGTCGCCGGTGCGCCGTGCGGCATCACCGTGATCGCCGGCAGGCCGAGCCGGTACGCCGACCACGCCACGCCCTGGGCGTGGTTGCCGGCCGAGGCGCAGATCACCGGCCGCTCGTCGCCGCGTTCCAGCCCGGCCAGCATCGCGTTCAAGGCGCCGCGCACTTTGTAGGAGCCGGTGCGCTGCAGGTTCTCCAGCTTCAGCCATACGCCGAAGCGCTCGGCGTAGTGCAGCGGCGTCACGCTCAAGTAGCGGCGCAGCCGCGCCTGCGCCGCCAGTACATCGGCAACGCTGACACGTACCTCGGCTACGGCTACGTCGGGCTCCACGGCGGCAAAACCGGCATCAGGCATGGCGGCACGCGAACGGCTGGCACGGAAGAAGACACCTCCGTACCAGCTGCTCCGGGTGGCGGGCTGCGATCGTGTTCACGCCGCGGCTTCCAGCGGAATGGCGGTGGCCTGCACCGATTCGCAGTCGTAGACCTTCTCCAACTGGCGGCACAGGGTCTCGGCCGGGCGGCTGCCCTCGACCTCCAGCTGCAGGTGCCAACGGCCCTGGTCGTCCGCGTCCGGCGCACCGTGGATCGCGCGCGGGCTGAAGCCGCGGCGCTCGGCCATGCCGATCACGCGCAGCAACGCGCCTTCGGCCGGACGCAGCACCAGGTCAAGCCGGTAGCGCATGGCTGGCCTCCCGTGCGGCGTGGGCCGGATTGCTGTCCAGCATGGTGCTGTTGGCGGTGTTGGGCGGCACCAGAGGCCAGACATTGGCGCGCGCGTCGATGGCCACGTGCAGCAGGCCGGGGCCGGGCTGGGCCAGCAAGGCGGCCAGGGCATCGTCGACCTGGTCGCGCTCGGTGATGCGCGTGGCGGGAATGCCGAACACCTGCGCCAAGGCGGCGAAGTCCGGGTTGTCGGACAGGTCGATCTCGCTGTAGCGCTCGGCGAAGAACAACTCCTGCCACTGCCGCACCATGCCCAGCGAACTGTTGTCCAGCAGCACGATCTTCACCGGCAGCCGGCAACGCGCGATGGTCGCCAGCTCCTGCACGTTCATCATGAAGCTGCCGTCGCCGGACACCAGCACCACGGTGCGTTCGGGGCAGGCGAACTGCGCGCCCATCGCCGCCGGCAGGCCGAAACCCATGGTGCCCAGCGCGCCGCTGGTCAGGTGGTTGCGCGGATGCTGGAAGCGGCAGTGCTGCGCCACCCACATCTGATGCTGGCCGACGTCGCAGGCGATGATGGTGTCGGCCGGCGCCACTTCGCTCAGGCGCTTGAGCAGGGCCGGCGCGTAGATATCCGTGCCCGGTGCGTCGTAGCGGGCGCCGAAGCGATCGCGGTTGGCCGCGCAGCGCTTGCGCCAGTCATCGCAGGTCGAGCGCGCCGCGGCCAGCGCCTTCAGGCCGCTGGCCACGTCGCCGGGAATGGCGATGTCGGCGGTGCGCAGCTTGGAGATCTCGTAGGCATCGGCATCCAGGTGGACCACGCGCGCGAACGGGGCGAACTCGTTGAGCTTGCCCGTGGCGCGATCATCGAAGCGCGCGCCGACCACCACCAGCAAGTCGCTTTCCTGCACCGCCATGTTGGCCGCGCGGGTGCCGTGCATGCCCAGCATGCCCAGGCTCTGCGGATGTTGCGGCGGCAGGGCGCCCAGGCCGCGCAAGGTCATCACCGTCGGCAGGCGCGCGGCCTCGACGAAGTGGCGGAACGCCTCGACCGCATCGGCCAGGGCGATGCCGCCGCCGGCATACACCACCGGGCGTTCGGCGCCGGCGATCGCCGCCAGCGCCTCGGCCAGGCGCGCCTGCTCCGGCGCCGCGGGCGGTGCGACGTCGGCCGGCACGTGCGCCGGCAGCGCCGAGGCATCGGCCAGTTGCACGTCCTTGGGCAGGTCGATCAGCACCGGGCCGGGCCGGCCTTCGCGGGCGATGCGGAACGCTTCGCGCACCACCTGCGGCAGATCCTCGACCCGGCGCACCAGGTAGCTGTGCTTGACGATCGGCAGGGTCAGGCCGAACACGTCCAGTTCCTGGAAAGCGTCGGTGCCCAGCAGCGGGGTGGCGACCTGGCCGGTGATGCAGACCATCGGCACCGAATCCAGCATCGCATCGGCAATGCCGGTGACCAGGTTGGAGGCGCCGGGGCCGGAGGTGGCCACGCACACGCCGACGCGGCCGCTGGCACGGGCGTAGCCATTGGCGGCCAGGGCCGCGCCCTGCTCGTGGCGGACCAGGATGTGTTTCAGCGGCGAATCGACCAGGGCATCGTAGAACGGCATGATCGTGCCGCCGGGATAGCCGAACAGCGTGTCCACGCCTTCGGCCTGCAGGGCCTGCGTCAGCCAGCGCGCCCCATTGCCGGGGGCGGGCGGCGTGGCGTGTGCGGTGGTGTCCATGCGGGGGCGTCCTTTGCGGAGCGACGGGGGAGGGCGCGGCTTACGCCGCGCGCTGGCTGTCGGTGGGTTGTGGCGCGGCGGCGGCCTGGCTGTTGAGCCAAACCATCTTCGCGCGCAACTGCTTGCCCACCTGCTCGATCGGGTGGTCCAGGTCGGCCTGCTTGAAGCGCTTGTAGTTCGGCAGGCCGGCTTCGTATTCGGCGACCCAGTTCTTGGTGAAGGTGCCGTCCTGGATGTCGTTGAGCACTTCCTTCATCCGCGCCTTGGTGCCGGCGTCGATCACGCGCGGGCCACTGACGTAGTCGCCGTACTGCGCGGTTTCGGAAATGAACTCCAGCATGCGGGTGATGCCGCCTTCGTAGAACAGGTCGACGATCAGCTTCAGCTCGTGCAGTACTTCGTAATAGGCGATTTCCGGCTGGTAACCGGCTTCCACCAGGGTCTCGAAGCCGGCCTGCACCAACGCGCTGGCGCCGCCGCACAGCACGGCCTGCTCGCCGAACAGGTCGGTTTCGGTTTCTTCCTTGAAGGTCGTCTTGATCAGGTTGGCGCGCGCGCCGCCCAGGCCGCCGGCATAGGTCAGCGCCAACTGCTCGGCGTGGCCGCTCCTGTCCTGGTACACGGCCCAGATGCACGGCACGCCGCGGCCGATCTCATACTCGCGGCGCACCAACGCACCGGGGCCCTTCGGCGCCACCAGCACCACGTCCAGGTCCTCGCGCGGGGCGATCATGCCGAAATGCACGTTGAGGCCGTGGGCGAACAGCAGGCAGGCGCCCGCGCGCATGTTCGGCGCCAGCACTTCTTCGTACAGCTTCTTCTGCACCATGTCCGGCGTCAGCACCGCCACCAGGTCGGCATCGCGCACCGCATCGGCCGGCGCACGCACCTCGAAGCCATCGGCCTTGGCCTGGACCTCGGTCGGGCCGCCCGGGCGCAGGCCCACGGTGACGTCGAAGCCGGAGTCCCGCAGGTTCAGGGCATGGGCGCGGCCCTGGCTGCCGTAGCCGACGATGGTGATACGCGGGTTTTCGTTGCTGCTCATCGTGCGATGTCCTCGAGGTGAAAGAAGCTGTTTTCGTGATCCCTACAAAGAAAAACCCCGCGCCGTTGCCGGTGCGGGGTTTCGTCGAATCCTGGCGCTGTGCTGCTTACGCGTCAGTTCGTCCCGCACTTGTGGGCGAGGTAATAAGTACGAGGACGAGAAGCGAAGCGGCCACGCGCGCCGGCTCGGGCGCTGCGGTCAGGTCGGTGTTCGCGGTGGTGTGGCGCTGCAACATGGAAACGAGAAAAACATGCGTGCGCAGGAGTGTCAAGCCATTGGCGGCAAAAAATTCCGTCGCGCGTGCAACGGTTGCAATGGCAACGAAATCGCCAGGATGCAGCGATGGTTTGAATGCCGATTCGTTTCTTCCCGCTTGACCTGCGCGAATGCCTGTCGTCGTTGCATAGGCGTTGCGATACAAGCGTTTCGGACGCAGCGAAGGCGATTCGTCGCCAGCTTCTCGCGCAGCAATCCGGCCGGATGGGGCAACCATTGCGAACACTGTTCGCCGCCAAGGATTGAATCCCGATTCCGCGCCGGTGGCTGTTGTCGCGCAGCTTGATCACGTCGATTTGCGCAAAGCCGGACCCGGTCACGCATTGGCATCCGCACCCGGGCCGGAAGGACTTCCGGCATGCGGCGGCCCCGGTGACGGATGCTAGGGTCGCTCGATTCACCCTCAGGAGACCCCGGCCCATGCCCGCGCGACCCGCTTCCCGTTTCCGCCCGCTGCCCCTCGCCGTGCTCGCCTGCGCCTTGCTGCCATTGGCCGCCTGGGCGGGCGATCGCATCACCGGGGCGGATTTCGCCACCCGTTCGGAAGTCATCGCGCCGCATGCCATGGCGGCCACCTCCCAGCCCCTGGCGACCCAGGTCGCGCTGGACGTAATGAAGCAAGGCGGCTCGGCGGTGGACGCGGCCATTGCCGCCAACGCCGCCCTGGGCCTGATGGAGCCGACCGGCAACGGCGTCGGCGGCGACCTGTTCGCCATCGTCTGGGACCCGAAGACGCAGAAGCTGTACGGCTACAACGGCTCGGGGCGTTCGCCGAAATCGCTGACCCTGGCCGAGTTCCAGCGGCGTGGCCTGAAGGACATTCCGCCGACCGGCCCGTTGCCGGTCTCGGTGCCCGGCGCGGTCGACGCCTGGTTCGCCCTGCACGAGCGCTTCGGCCGCCGCCCCATGGCCGAGAACCTGGCCCCGGCGATCCGCTACGCCCGCGAAGGCCACCCGGTCGCCGAGACCATCGCCTATTACTGGGACCGCTCGGTGCCGCGCCTGTCGCAGTACCCGGGGTTCAAGGAGCAGTTCACCATCGACGGCCACGCGCCGCGCAAGGGCGAGTTGTGGAAGAACCCGAACCTGGCCAATACCCTGCAGCAGATCGCCGACGGCGGCCGCGACGCCTTCTACAAGGGCGACATCGCCCGCACCATCGACGCCTACTTCAAGGCCAACGGCGGCTTCCTCAGCTACGACGACTTGGCCAGCCACCACGGCGAGTGGGTCGAGCCGGTGAGCAGCAACTATCGCGGCTACGATGTCTGGGAGCTGCCGCCGAACAGCCAGGGCATCGCCGCGCTGCAGATCCTCAACATCCTCGAGGGCTATGACTTCTCGAAGATCGCGTTCGGCTCGCCCGAGCACATCCACCTGTACGTCGAGGCCAAGAAGCTGGCCTTCGCCGACCGCGCCCGCTTCTATGCCGACCCCGCGTTCCAGAAAGCGCCGGTGGACCGGTTGATCTCCAAGCAATACGCCGCCGAGCGCCGCAAGCTGATCTCCATGGACAAGGCGCTCAAGCAAGTACAGCCCGGAACGCCGAAGCAGCTGGACGAAGGCGACACCATCTATATGACCGTGGCCGACCCGGACGGCATGATGGTCTCGCTGATCCAGTCCAACTACCGCGGCATGGGCAGCGGCATGGCGCCGCCGGGCCTGGGCTTCATCCTGCAGGACCGCGGCGAGATGTTCGTGCTGAAGAAAGACCACCCGAACGGCTATGCGCCGGGCAAGCGTCCCTTCCAGACCATCATTCCGGCCTTCATCACCAAGGACGGCCAGCCGTACATGAGCTTCGGCGTGATGGGCGGGGCGATGCAGCCGCAGGGTCACGCCCAGATCGTGATGAACCTGGTCGACTTCCACATGAACCTGCAGGAAGCCGGCGACGCACCGCGGATCCAACACGAAGGCTCGACCGAACCGACCGGCCAGGCCACCGCGATGACCGATGGTGGCGAGGTGAACCTCGAAAGCGGCTTCTCCTACGACACCATCCGCGAGCTGATGCGCAAGGGCCACCGCGTGATCTTCGCCGACGGCCCATATGGCGGCTACCAGGCGATCATGCGCGATGCGAAGACCGGCGTGTATTACGGCGCTTCGGAAAGCCGCAAGGATGGGCAGGCGGCGGGTTATTGAGAGAAGAGCAGCGCCTCGCGATCCGGCGAAGAAGCAAAAAAATGCCGCCGGGAGCACCGGCGGCCAGGGAGAGAGAGACGGATTCTTGTAGTGCGCCCAGCTTTTCCGCTGGCGCTTGGCGATGGCTGCGGGCTTGCCCATTCAGTCACCGTCGGCAGCGACTGTGTCACCGCTGAAATGAAGTCAATGAAAAGAAATCGGTAAAAAAGCCGGCGGCCCGGTTCGACCGCCTGCCAGCCCGCCACGCGATGTGGTTTAATCGCCGCCGAAGCGGGGGTACCCGTGCCGGTGGCACGCGGTTGAGACACACCCTTCGAACCTGATCCGGTTGATACCGGCGTAGGGAAGCTTCGCAAGATGCGGGAAAGGGGGCTCCATGCCCCGGCAATGTCCCTTGTGGCCCTGTCCCCGCATCGAGCGCCGCCGCTTCGTCCCGCCCATTGCCAGGACGAACGTCATGAATGCCCAACCCCAGTCGCTGCTGCAGCAGACCGAGCAGCTGTCCGAATCCGTCACCCGGCCGATTCCCGGCTCGTCCAAGATCCATGTCGAAGGCTCGCGCCCGGACATCCGCGTGCCGATGCGCGAGATCACGCTGACCCGCACGCCGACCTTGTTCGGTGGCGAAGAAAACGCGCCGGTGACGGTATACGACACCTCCGGCCCGTATACCGATCCGGAAGCGCGCATCGACCTGGGCACCGGCCTGCCGGCACTGCGTGCGCGCTGGATCGACGAGCGCGGCGACACCGAACAATTGGGCGCGTTGAGCTCGGAGTTCGGACGCGGCCGGGAAACCAATGCGCGGCTGGATGCGGTGCGCTTCCCGGCCCGCGCCTTGCCGCGCCGCGCCATTGCCGGCGCCAACGTGACCCAGATGCACTACGCGCGCCGCGGCATCGTCACCCCGGAAATGGAATTCGTCGCGATCCGCGAGAACCAGCGCCTGGAAGCGGTGCGCGACGCCGCCCTGCGCATGCAGCATCCGGGCGAGGCGTTCGGCGCCAGCATCCAGAAGATCATCACGCCCGAATTCGTGCGCGAGGAGATCGCTCGCGGCCGCGCCATCCTGCCCAACAACATCAACCACCCCGAGAGCGAGCCGATGATCATCGGCCGCAACTTCCTCACCAAGATCAATGCCAACATCGGCAACTCGGCGGTCTCCTCGGGCATCGCCGAGGAAGTGGAGAAGCTGGTGTGGTCGATCCGCTGGGGCGGCGACACGGTGATGGACCTGTCCACCGGCAAGCACATCCATGAAACGCGCGAGTGGATCATCCGCAATTCGCCGGTGCCGATCGGTACCGTGCCGATCTACCAGGCGCTGGAGAAGGTCGATGGGCGCGCCGAGGAACTCACCTGGGAAATCTTCCGCGACACGCTGATCGAACAGGCCGAGCAGGGCGTGGACTACTTCACCATCCACGCCGGCGTACTGCTGCGCTATGTGCCGCTGACCGCGCGCCGGGTGACCGGTATTGTTTCCCGCGGCGGTTCGATCCTGGCCAAGTGGTGCCTGGCGCATCACAAGGAGAATTTCCTCTACACCCACTTCGAGGACATCTGCGAGATCATGAAGGCCTATGACGTGGCCTTCTCGCTGGGCGATGGCCTGCGCCCGGGTTGCATTGCCGACGCCAATGACGCGGCGCAGTTCGGCGAACTGGAAACCTTGGGCGAGCTGACCAAGATCGCCTGGAAGCACGATGTCCAGACCATGATCGAAGGCCCCGGCCACGTGCCGATGCAGTTGATCAAGGAGAACATGGACAAGCAGCTGCGCGAGTGCGGCGAGGCGCCGTTCTACACCCTGGGGCCGCTGACCACCGACATCGCCCCGGGCTACGACCACATCACCAGCGCGATCGGCGCGGCGATGATCGGCTGGTTCGGCACGGCGATGCTCTGCTACGTGACCCCCAAGGAGCACCTGGGCCTGCCCAACCGCCAGGACGTGCGCGACGGCATCATGGCCTACAAGATCGCCGCGCATGCCGCCGACCTGGCCAAGGGCCATCCGGGTGCGCAGGTGCGCGACAACGCGCTGAGCAAGGCGCGCTTCGAATTCCGTTGGGAAGACCAGTTCCATCTCGGCCTGGATCCGGAGAAGGCCAAGGAGTTCCATGACGAGACGCTGCCCAAGGACGCGCACAAGGTCGCGCACTTCTGCTCGATGTGCGGCCCGCACTTCTGCTCGATGAAGATCACCCAGGACGTGCGCGACTACGCCGCCGAGCATGGAGTCGACGAAGCGCAGGCGCTGGACGCGGGCATGGCGGAGAAGTCGGCGGAGTTCCGCTCGCAGGGCGCGCAGGTCTACCGTCCTTCCTGAGCGGCGGGCCGCAGCGAGGCGCTGTTACGCAGCGCCTCGCTTAATTCGTATTCATTTTCAGCGCGACGTGGCACGTGCTGGTTAGGGCAGCGGTTTCATGACAATGCGGGCGTTGCGCGCGCCGCGCACGCTGGAAAACATTGGCGCTGCTGGGCTTCGCTTGTCACATTGATGAATCGCAGATAAAAAAATCGCGCCAGAGGCGCGAGTGTTGGAACAATTATGTGAGTTCGTCGGCGAGAGAGAGAGTGCCTGATGCGTGACTTTCCGCCTGGGCGGGAAGCTGCGAGGCCTAGGTTAGAATCCTCGGCCTTCCTTCGCCTGTCTGATTCGGCTCCACCGCTTTGCGGAATGTGGCGAAACATGACAGACGATTTCGCCCGAGTAACCACGGCCCGCCCCACGCATGCCTGTTTCCACGTCCAGATCGGCGCAGCCCGAAAGGTTGCGGGTAGGCGAGTGCGTCGTTGATATCGCCTCGCGCGAAGTGCACGCACCCGGCGCCCGCCGGCCCGCGCGCCTGACGCCGAAAGCGATGGCGGTATTGCGGGCCCTGGCCGGGCAGCCCGGACAAGTGGTCTCGCGCGAACAGTTACTGGCCGAGGTATGGCCGGACACGCTGCCGACCAATGATGTGGTGACCCAGGCCATCACCCAGTTGCGCAAGGCATTGCAGTACGCCGGTGACGACGCGGGGCGGGCCGGCTATATCGAGACCATCGCCAAGACCGGCTATCGCTTGCTGGCGCCGGTGCAATGGGAGGTGGCCGCGCCGCCCGCGGTACAGGCGCCGGCGGTCACCGCCGCGCAGGGCCCGGTGGCGGCGGTCGCGGCGCCTAGCGTGGCTGCGCAAACGCCTGCCGGCCCACGGCCGCTGGCCCTGCCGCCGCCGCGCCGGCATCGCGCCTGGCGCTGGGCAGGGCGGGTGGCGTTGTCGTTGCTCGTCATTGCGGCATTGGCGGTGGCGGTGTGGTGGCAACTGCGCGGACGCGCTTCGGCGCCGCTGCTGGAGGAAGCCGGCGAAGAGCGCGTGGTTGGCGCGCCGCGCCTGCCGTACCGGCTGATCACCTCGGGCGGCGCGTTCGACCTGACGCCGACGCTGTCGCCGGACGGCTCGATGGTCGCCTTCGCCTCGATCTCGACGCTGCGCCCGGGCACCTCCATCCGCATCCAGACCACGAGCAATTCGCCCTCGCGCGAGCTGGTCGTGCCCGGTCCGGGCGAATCCGATCGCATGCCGGCCTGGTCGCCGGACGGCCGCCAGCTCGCCTTCGCGCGCCAGGGCGATGACGGCAGCTGCCGGGTCATGGTCGCCGCCACCAATGGCGCGGCAGGCGAACATGAGGTCGCGCGCTGCGACCACACCGAACTGTTGAGCTTCAGCTGGGTGCCCGGGCGCAACGCGTTGCTGTTCGGCTCGATGACCGGCGGCAACGCTGCCGGCGGCCTGCGCCAGCTCGATCTCGATACCGGCGCGTGGCGGGACCTGCAGTACGGCAGCCGGGCGCGCGACTTCGACTACGCACCGAAATATTCGCCCGACGGGCGCTGGATCGCGTTCGTGCGCAACCCGCAGCTCGGCGGCATCTGGGTGATGCCCGCAGCAGGGGGCGAGGCGCGGCGTCTGACCCACGAACGGGCCGAGATTCGCGGCTTCGATTGGTTGCCCGACAGCAGCGGCGTGGTGTTCGGCCGCCGCGTGGACAGCCAGTCGCGGCTTTACCGCCTGGGCCTGGAGAGCCGCCGGGTCTACGACCTGGGCCTCAACGACGCCGAGTCGCCGAGCATTTCGCAGGGCAACGGCCGGCTCGCCTTCGTGCAGCGGCGGCCGCAGTTCGCCCTGTATCGCCTGCAGCGCAGCAGCGCACACGGCGCCTATCGCCGCGAGCGGCTGTTTCCTTCCAATAGCCGCGACGCGCAGCCGATGGTGTCGCCGGATGCGCGGCAACTGGCGTTCACCTCGGACCGGTCCGGCGAGTACGCGCTGTGGTGGGCCGACCTGTCGCGCCCGGACTCGCTGCACCCGGTGCCCGGCCTGCTGCCGGAAACACGGCAGCCGATCGATTGGGCGCCCGACTCGCGCACCTTGCTGGCCGTCGGCCGCGATGCGGAAGGGCGCGCGCAACTGTACGAGGTGACGCCCGCCGAGAGCCGGGTCAATGCCTTGCCGCTGCCGATTCCGCGGCCGCTGCAGGGCCTGCACGTGGGCGACCCGTCCCGCCTGATGGTGCTGGTGTCCGAGCCGCAGGGCGATGCGACGCTCATGCTGTATGACCGCTCCCAACAACCCTGGCAGGAACTGGCGCGCCTGGAGGATGTCTCCCAGGCCCGCTACGACCCGGACACCCGCCAGGTGTTCTTCACCCGCTTCTCCAGCAGCGGCCTGTGGCGGATCGGCGCGGATCTGGCGCCGGCTGGCCTGGCGAGCGTCGATGGCGATGCGCCGGCGCGCTGGCGCTACCGCAGCTGGGCGCTGGCCGATGCCGGGCGCGCCTTCTATGTTTCCTCCACGACCGACTGCTCGACCATCGGCAGCTGGCTGGGCCAGGCCGACGTTGGCGACACCTGCCTGGCCGCCGACCAGTTCAGCACCGTCAATGGTTTCAGCATCAGCCGCCAGGATGGCGCGCTGTACATGGCCATTGCCACCAGCGATGGCGCCGGCATCGGCTTCATGACACTGCCGAAAACACCGGCACCCACCGTCGGCGTCCTGAGCAAGTTCTTGTATCGGCTGGCAAAACCAGCTTCGTAATTTCTTCGTCGGCGGGTTCGTGGCGAATTCGCGATGATTTCGCCGAAACGTCCTGATTGACGCCCGACTCGGCAAAACAATCCACCCCCTTTGGCAAACAGGGGTGTGCGATGAACCCGATGATCACGGCCGACCGCGGCCTGTCGTTGACGCTCGACCAGGACGGCCATGCCGGTGCGCCGGTCTGCCTGGCCGTGGCCCGGCTCGGCAGCGTGCGTGCCGCCAGCGGCATGTTCACGGTGTGGGTGCAGTTGCGTGGGCGCGCCTGGGTCGAGTCGAAGGAGGGCAAGTTCCGCATGCGTGCCGGCGACTGGATCGCCTTCGACCGCGACTCGCGCCCCACCGTGCAGGCCGACCGCAATGGCCTTTGCATCGGCGTGGGCCTGGACGGCAACGGCCTGCAGGCGCTGGCCGAGTTGACCGACAGCGTGCTCTACCCGGGCCGCAGCCAGCTTGGCCGGGCCGATCTGCGCATCGCCCTGCGCCTGTGGCGCGGCGCCGCACGCAGCGGCGATGCCGCCGGGGCACGGCCGATGCTGTTGCACCTGGCGGCCATGCAGGGCGAGTTCGCGCAGCAGGAGCAGCGCTGCCCGGGCCGCTCGCGCAGCCGCCGGCGCCAGGTGTTCGGCCGCATGCAGCGCGCGCGCCTGTACCTGGAAGGCAACAGCGACCGCGTCGTACGCGTGGCCGAACTGGCGCAGCTGACCAACTTCTCCAGCTGGTACGTCTCCAAGACCTTCCAGAGCCTCTACGAAGAAAGCCCGCAGGCGCTCTCGGCGCGCTTGCGCCTGGAGCGCGCCGCCGACCTGCTGCGCGACACCTCGATGATGATCGGCGAGGTCGCCGGCGCCAGCGGCTTCGACAACTGCTGCAGCTTCGCCCGTGCCTTCCGCGCGCGTTTCGGCGTGTCGGCATCGCACTATCGCGAACAGGCGCTCGTGTCGCCAGATTCGGCAAAGTCAGGCGGCGTGCCGCGCAAAGCGGCTGCCTTCACGCGGTCGTAATTTGCTGGGGGCGTTTAACACGCCACTAACGACCTTTGGAGAGATTGATGAACCTTCGCACTCCCGCCCTGCGGGTGGGCCTGCTGCCCGCCAGCATCGCGATCGCCTTGACGCCGGCCTTCGCCAGCGCGCAAGAGCAGGCCGCAGACCCGTCCACCACCACCCTCGACCGCATCGAGATCACCGGTTCGCGCATCCGCTCGGTGGATGTGGAAACCGCACAGCCGGTCTTCACCGTTTCCTCCGAAGACATCAAGCGCTCGGGCCTGGTCAGCGTTGGCGACATCCTGCAGAACCTGGCCATTTCCGGCACGCAGACCTTCAGCAAGGCGGCGGTGCTGACCTCCAATGCCGAGCAGGGCGGCCAGTACGTCAACCTGTACAACCTCGGCGAGCAGCGCACCCTGGTGCTGGTCAACGGCAAGCGCTGGACCACCAGCCTGTCGGGCGTGAGCGACCTGTCCACCATCCCGACCGCGCTGATCGACCGCATCGAAGTGCTGAAGGACGGCGCCTCGGCGATCTACGGCTCCGACGCCGTCGCCGGCGTGGTCAACATCATCCTGAAGAAGAACTTCGACGGCGCCCAGGCGTCGGCCTACTTCGGCCAGAACGGCCGCGGCGACGGCAGCAAGGAGCAGTACTCCTTCATCATCGGCAACACCACCGAGCGCTCCTCGCTGGTCTTCGGCGTCAACTACACCAAGGAAGATCCGGTGTGGGCCAAGGACCGCGCGCTGACCCGCTACACCTACGGCCCGAACCATCCGGAAGACGGCCTCAGCGCCACCGGCCCGTGGGGCCGCTTCACCGATCCGCGTGCCGAAGGCACGGTGGGCGCGGGCAAGTACAACGCCGACGGCGACTGGGTGCCCAATACCTGGGTGCGCAGCCACACCGGCACGTGGGATGGCGCGGGCTCGTCGATCGGCAACTCGAACGACATTGCGAACTACCACAATGGCGTCACCACCGACGACTACTACAACGCCACCCAGCAGATGATGCTGCAGCAGTCGACGGAGACCAAGTCGGTCTTCGCCAACGGCAGCTACAACCTGACCGACAACATCACGTTCAAGGCCACCGCGATGCATTCGGAGCGTGACTCCGACCGCCAGATCGCCGGCTACCCGCTGAGCGCCACCAGCCAGGCCAACTTCCCGATCGCGATTTCGGGCGACAGCGTCTACAACCCGGTCGGCGAGGACATCACCAACTGGTACCGCCGTACCATCGAGCTGCCGCGCATCACCCGCAACAACGTCAAGACCGACCACTTCGACGCCGCCGTGGAAGGCATGTTCGACGTCAACGGCCATGGCTGGAACTGGGACGTCGGCTTCAACTACAACCGCTACGACGTCACCCAGGTCAGCACCGGCAACATCAACCTGCTGGCGCTGCAGAAGGCCCTGGGCCCGTCGTTCATCAACAGCCAGGGCATCGCGCAGTGCGGCACCGCCGCCAACCCGATCACCCTGGGCACCAACCAGTCGCTGGGCCAGTGCACGCCGTTCGACATCCTGGGCGGCCCGTCGGCTTCGACCCCGGAAGCGCTGGCCTACGTCGGCACCCTGGGCCAGGCCACGCAGCGCAACGAGAGCAAGCAGTACACCGCCAACGTCACCGGCGGCCTGTTCGACATGCCGCTGGATGCAGGCGAGTTCTCGTTCGCGGCCGGCTACGAGCACCGCGAAGTCACCGGTTATGACTATCCGGACCAGCTGTCCAGCGCCGGTTACACGACCGACCTGGCTGCCGGCCCGACCAACGGCGGCTACCAGACCAACGAGTTCTACCTGGAATTCCTGATCCCGGTGCTCAAGGACCTGCCGTTCGCCAAGGAACTGTCGTTCGACGTGGCTTCCCGCTACTCGAACTACGACCGCTTCGGTGACACCACCAACAACAAGTTCAGCCTGACCTGGAAGCCGATCGACGACCTGCTGGTCCGCGGCACCTACGCCAACGGCTTCCGCGCTCCGACGCTGGAAGACACCTTCGGCGGCGGTTCGCAGTCGTTCGACGACTACACCGATCCGTGCGATGCGCGCTTCGGCCAGCTGGGCAATGCCAACGTCGCCGCTCGCTGCGCCGGCGAAGGCCTGGCCCCGACCTTCCGCCAGACCGACTCGGCCGGTGCGCCGATCGCCCAGCGCGACACGCAGAGCAACACCGCGTTCAACGCCGGCGTGGGCAACGCGAACCTGGAGCCGGAGTACAGCCGTACCCGTACCCTGGGCTTCGTCTACAGCCCGCACTTCGTCGAAGGCCTCGACTTCTCGCTGGACTGGTACAAGATCTCGATCTCCAACGTCATCACGGCGGTGGACGCGAACTATGTGCTGAACCAGTGCTACGTCGGCGGCGCGGCGTCGTTCTGCGACGACTTCACCCGTGATGCAACCACCGGCCAGGTGGTGACCTTGAACCGCGGCAACGCCAACCTCGGCAAGCTGGAAACCGAAGGCTACAACTTCGGCGCCCACTACCGCCTGCCGGAGTTCGGCTTTGGCCAGTTCGCCGTCACCCTCGACAGCAACTACCTGACCAGCTACCGCCAGCTGGCTGCGCCGGACGCCCAGTGGGGCGACTACGCGGGCTACTGGAACTACCCGCGCGTGCGCGCCACGCTGGGTGTGAGCTGGGCGCTGGGCAACCTGTCGGCCAACTGGGACATGCGCTACTACGGCGGCTTCCGCGACTACTGCTGGTCGTCCGACGAAGAGTGCTCCGAGCCGAACTACATCACCGAGAACAACCCGGCTTGGGGCGGCGGTACCGGCGCCAACAAGAAGGGTTCCATCAACCAGCAGGACCTGTCGCTCACCTGGGCAGCGCCGTGGGATGGCAGCGTGACCGTTGGCGTTCGCAACCTGTGGAACAAGCAGCCGCCGATCACCTACTCGGTGACCAACAACAGCTCGTCGTCGATCGACCCGATGCTGGATTACGACCGCTTCTTCTTCATGCAGTACACGCAGAGCTTCTGATCCATCGGGGTTTTGTCAGCGACACTGGAAAGGCGGGCCTTGTGCCCGCCTTTCTTTTTTTGGGTTCTTCGCCGATTTGCGTGGGGGTTTGGGGTGTTGGGGAGGGTTATTGAGGAGTTGCGCAGGTTTGGGCGGTGGGGTGTGGCGGCTTGCGGTCGGGGCCCCGTCCCGACGGGGAGGGGCTTTGCGGTGTCGACAGACGTCCATGTGCTGACGCCACCGCCGTGGGCCATCCATGGCCCACTAAAGCC